>ENA-UPTB01000008-UPTB01000008.1-human-gut-metagenome-genome-assembly--contig:-NODE-8-length-176335-cov-9.075259_pt1 | contig 176335 bp, 146 predicted proteins | sample MGYA00250046_ERZ773369 | MGnify/ENA primary metagenome ERZ773369 (study PRJEB29103, sample SAMN06111938) | human gut metagenome | biome: human gut; feature: ankylosing spondylitis patient; material... | reverse complement strand
CAGCGCGGTGTCTACATCGTAAACGGTGTAAAGGTGATTGTGAAATAACAGTCATTTCCCCATAAATAGAAACATCCTGGTTGCGGCTGCAATCGGGATGTTTTTTTATTTTGGCGTTGATTTATCCGGCATCGACAACTTTCACTATCTTGCTCACGAAAAACAAGCCTCTGATGGCTGATTTAGGCACGTCGATGTCGTCGTAGGCTGGGTTGGCGCTGCGGAGCACCACCTTTGAGTCGTCGGGATGTCGGCGCAGGTATTTAACCATGCGATAGTCGTCGAGAAGCACCACGTAGATTTGTCCCCAATAGATAATCGATGTGTCGCCCACCTCGCGCACGGCGATATAGTCGCCGTTGTTGATTACGGGCGCCATGCTGTCGCCGCTCACGCGCACCACCCGGCATTCGCTGTCCATTCCGGGCATCGCTATGCGTCCCACGATGCGGTCGTCGGCGAAAATACGCTCGCGTGTCAGCGGTCCGGCTGTCACGTCGAGGTCGTAGACCGGCATTCCTTCCGCTTCTGAGTCGGTCAGCCCGGCAGTCAGCGCCTCGGGCGCGTCAGATTTGCCAAACGGCACTCCGGCGCCGCTTACGAGCCATTCTTTCGACACTCCGGTGTTGACCACAATCTTGTTGATGAAGGAGTCGGTTATGGGCAATTTGCCATTCAGTTGTTTCGATAAGTTTGTGACGTCGCAGCCTATCCGCGCGGCAAAAGAGTTCTGCCGCAGCCGTAATTCGCCCATAAGGTAGCGCACACGTGAGATTACACTTGAATTATCCATACCAATAAATTTGGCGCAATTTACCACTTTTTTGGCAAACGACCAAAAAAAGACAGAGGCTGTCTGCGATTGCAGACGGCCTCTGTTTGTTGGAAATACCGTAATTGTTATGTCTTATTGACGGCCTGAAGTGGCAACGCTGCGGTCAATCTTGCGGATCAAGCCTTGAAGCACTGCGCCCGGGCCGAGCTCTGTAAAGTCGTCGGCGCCGTCGGCAATCATTTTTTGTACTATCTGTGTCCAGAGCACTGGAGCGGTAAGCTGAGCGATGAGGTTTTTCTTGATTTCCTCTGGGTCGGTGTGAGGCATTGCGTCTACATTCTGATAAACAGGGCAGATTGGTGTAGAGAACTGAGCCTTGTTGATGGCGGCTGCGAGCTCGTCGTGAGCAGGCTGCATCAATGGAGAGTGGAACGCACCGCCCACTTTCAGTTTCAACGCGCGGCGTGCGCCTGCTGCAAGAGCTTTCTCGCAAGCGGCGTCGATGCCTTCTTCAACACCTGAGATAACCACCTGTCCAGGGCAGTTGTAGTTGGCAGGAGCGACAACGGCGTCGATTGACGCACAGATTTCCTCTACCTGTTCGTTGGTCAAGCCGAGAACGGCCGCCATTGTTGAAGGCTGTGCCTCGCAAGCCTTCTGCATTGCCAAGGCACGGGTGGAAACCAGACGAAGACCGTCCTCGAATGAGAGCGCGCCGGCAGCCACGAGTGCTGAAAATTCGCCGAGTGAGTGACCTGCCACCATCTCTGGTTTGAACTCATCGCCGAGAGTCTTGGCGAGAATCACAGAGTGAAGGAAGATGGCCGGTTGAGTGACCTTTGTCTGGCGGAGGTCTTCCTCTGTGCCTTCAAACATAAGGTCTGTGATACGGAATCCGAGGATTTCGTTTGCTTTTTCGAAAAGTTCTTTTGCTACTGCATTGTTGTCGTAGAGGTCTTTGCCCATTCCGACAAACTGAGCCCCTTGTCCGGGGAATACGAATGCTTTCATCTTGTTATTTTCGTTTAGTGATTTTTCTTGTTTTAAAACCGATGCAAAATTACTACTTTTTTCTATATAAGCCACATAATTCTTGAAATTTTTCCGTAATTGATGCTCCTCTGCCCTTCGGCGAGCATAAAAGCACGCGCCTCCACGCCTGCTGGATGCGCAGGCGCGGAGGCGCGGACGATGTTTTGGCGCGGTGTTATTGCTGACGCGGCTGTCCGAGAAATTCGAATCTTTCTACGTGGATTTCCGTCACATAGTGCTTTATCGTGTTGCGGTCCTCCCACACGCGGGTGCTGAGTTTGCCCTCGATGTAGAGTTTCGTGCCCTTGCGGATATACTTTTCCGCATATTCGGCGTTCTTGCCCCACATCACGATGTTGTGCCATTCCGTACGCTCGGGAATCTGCACTCCCGCCTCGGTGGTGTAGGCAGGGTCGCTGGTGGCGAGCGGAAACGACGCGTAAGGCTTGTTCTCGGCGATGTAGCGCACTTGCGGGTCTTTGCCCACGTTGCCAATCAGAATCACTTTGTTGACGCTCATAACACTGCTTTAAATCGTTTTAAAAACTCGTCGGCGAGGTCCTTGGTCAGAACCAGCGGAGGCAGCAGCCGGATTACGTTTTGTCCGGACGCACCTGTAAACACGTGTTGCTCAAACAGCAGCCGCGATCGCAGCTCCTTCACAGGGTGGTCGAACTCGATGCCTATCATCAGTCCTTTTCCGCGCACCTCCTTTATGCCGTCGATTTTCTTCAATTCCGCCATCAGGTAGTCGCCCATACGGGCAGCGTTGTCGACAAGGTTTTCCTGCTCGAAGATGTCGAGCACGGCGATTGCCGCCGCGCATGCCAGATGGTTTCCTCCGAAAGTGGTGCCGAGCATGCCGTACGAAGGCTTGATTTCCGGGTTGATAATCAACGCGCCCATAGGGAAGCCGTTGGCAATGCCCTTCGCCATGGTCACGATGTCGGCGCGCACGCCGCTGTGCTGATGTGCGAAGAATTTGCCCGAGCGGCCGTAGCCCGACTGTATTTCATCGACTATCATCACCACGTTGTGGCGGTCGCAGGCGGCGCGCAGAGCGTGCCAGAACCCATCGGCGGGCACGTTGATTCCGCCCACACCCTGGATGCCTTCCACTATCACAGCCGCCACGTCGCCTTTCGCCATCTCGCGTTCGGCGGCGTCGGCGTCGCCAAATGGCACGAACGTCACGCGATGGTTTGCGTTGACAGGCGCCACAATCTTAGGGTTGTCGGTAGCCTCCACGGCAAGCGATGTGCGTCCGTGGAACGCCTTTCCGAAAGCCACGATGCGCCCCTTGCCGGTGTGGAACGAAGCCAGTTTCATAGCGTTTTCGTTGGCTTCCGCACCCGAGTTTATTAGGAAGAGGCTGTAGTCGTTGTATCCGCACGCCTTGCCGAGTTTCTCAGCCAGGCGCACCTGCAGCGAGTTGTGGACAGAGTTGGAGTAGAACACCAGTTTCTCCGCCTGACGTTTTATCGCGTCGACATAGTGCGGATGGCTGTGTCCCACGCTTATCACGGCGTGGCCGCCGTAGAGGTCAAGATATTCTGTGCCTTTGCTGTCGTAGACGTGGCAGCCTTCGCCGCGCACAATCTCGACATCGAACAAAGGATATACATCAAAAAGATTCATCGTCGTTGAATGTTTAGAAAGCCGAAGCCTTCAGGTTAAGCCCTGTGCGCTCGTGGAGCCCGAAGAGCAGGTTCATGTTGTGGACGGCTTGTCCCGACGCGCCTTTCAGCAGATTGTCGATTACCGACACAATCAGCAGTTTGCCGTCTTCCTTAGTGAGATAGAGCAGACACTTGTTGGTGTTGACCACGTCCTTGAGGTCGGGCATACGGTTGATTACGTATGTGAAGTTATGGTCGTCGTAGTAGTCCTCGTAGAGTTTCACAATCTCGTCGAGCGCCACCGGGCAGTCGAGATATGCCGACGCGAAAATGCCGCGCGAGAAGCAGCCGCGCACCGGGATGAACTCGATTTTCGAAGAGAAGCTTGTCTGCATCGATGTCAGCGTCTGGCGGATTTCAGCCAAGTGTTGGTGCTTGAAAGGCTTGTAGATCGACACGTTGTCGTTGCGCCATGAGAAATGCGACGACGGTGACGGTTTCACGCCCGCGCCCGTCGAGCCGGTGATGGCATGCACGTGGACATCGCTGTTGAGCAGCAGGTTGCGTGCCAGCGGAAGCAGCGCCAACTGAATGGCTGTGGCGAAACATCCTGGGTTGGCAACGTGCTTGCCGCGGATAATGTATTTGCGGTTGAGCTCAGGCAACCCGTAGATGAAGTCGTGCGAGCCGTCGTTGATGCGGAAGTCCTGCGAGAGGTCGACAATGCGCATCTCCTCCGGGATTTCCGCAGCGTGCGCTTCCATGAATTTGCGCGACTCGCCGTGGGGCGTGCAGAAGAAAATCACGTCGACATCGGCAAACGCTGTTGTCGATGTAAACACCAGATTGGTGTCGCCCACAAGCCCTTGATGCACGGCAGCCACTGGGTTGCCGGCATTGCTTGTGCTGTGCACCCATTTAAGGTCTACGTCGGGGTGGTTGAGCAACAGTCGGATGAGTTCGCCGGCGGTGTATCCGGCACCTCCAATTATTCCAGCCTTTATCATATTTGTTCGTCTTTATGGTTGGCATAATAAACACGCAGCGGAGTGGACAGCACCTTTATGAAGCCTTTTGCGTCGTCGGCAGTCCAGCCTTTCTGCATTTCGCCGTATTCGCCGAATTTCGTCTTCACCAAGTCGTCGGGAGAGTCGACACCCACCATGAACATCGACAGCGGGCGCAACTCGACAATCACTGTGCCGTTGACGTTGCGCTGCGATGATTCGAGCATCGCCTCGATGTCGCGCATCACAGGCTCGAGATACTGGCTCTCGTGCAGGAACATTCCATACCAGTTTGCCACCTGGTCTTTCCAGTATTGCTGCCATTTGCTGAGGGTGTACTTCTCAAGGAATTTATGCGCGTTGATGATTACCATCGGCGCTGCCGCCTCAAAGCCTACGCGGCCTTTGATGCCGATGATTGTGTCGCCCACGTGCATGTCGCGTCCGATGCCGTAAGGAGCGGCAATCGACTCGATGTAGCGTATCGCCTCGATTTTGTTGTCAAACGCTTTTCCGTTGACAGCCACAATCTCTCCGTGCTTAAACTCGATGCGCATCTCTTCCTTGCCGTCTTTCTCCACCTGCTTGAGGTATGCCGAATCGGGCAGACCCTGCTTTGAGTCGAGAATCTCGCCGCCGCAGATCGATGTGCCCCAGATGCCCACGTTGTAGGAATATTTCATCTTTGTGAAGTCGGCTACGAAACCGTTGGAACGCAGGTATTCAATTTCCTCGTCGCGCGAGAGCGCGTTGTCGCGGGTGAGCGTCAGAATCTCAACTCCGGGAGCCATCACGAGGAAAGTCATGTCGAAACGCACCTGGTCGTTGCCCGCGCCCGTAGAGCCGTGGGCTATGGCGTCGGCGCCCACCTCGTTGGCATAGCGCGCGATGGCTATTGCCTGGAAAATGCGTTCGGAGCTTACGGAGATAGGGTATGTGCCGTTGCGCAGCACGTTGCCGTAAATCATATATTTGAGGCTCTTTGCGTAGTATTCTTGTGTCACGTCGAGCGTCACGTAGTGTTTGGCGCCGAGTTTGTAGGCGTTTTCCTCGTTGGCTTTCAATTGGGCAGGGCTGAAGCCGCCGGTGTCGGCGCATGCCGCATACACTTCATAGCCCAATTCCTTGGCGAGATACATAACGGTGTACGACGTGTCGAGACCGCCGCTGTAAGCCACTACTACTTTTTTCTTTGTTCCTTCCATCTTTCCTGTCAATATGTTTTATTCGTTGTTTTTTTCTTTTGCTTGTTCCCTGTATTTGTCGTCAGGATGCTCGTCGGGGTCGTAGAGCAGTCCGGTGCAAAGGCACATGCGTCGGCCGTTGCGCTGCAAGATGTCGAAATTCACACAGCTCTCGCAGCCTTTCCAGAATGCCTCGTCGTCGGTCAGTTGGTCGAACGTGACGGGGCGGAATCCCAGCTTGTTGTTGATTTTCATCACTGCTGCTCCTGTTGTCAGACTGAAAATCTTGGCATGTGGAAAGCGTTCGCGCGACAGCTCGAAAATTCGTCGTTTGATGCGGTTTGCCAGCCCCAGTCCGCGGAACTTGTTGGCTACGATTAGACCTGAGTTGGCTACAAACTGCTTGTTGCTCCAGCTTTCAATGTAGCTGAACCCTGCAAATTCCTCTCCTTTGTAGAGAGCCACCACCGCCTTGTTTTCAAGCATCTTCTGCTTTACGTATTCGGGCGAGCGCTTTGCGATGCCCGTGCCGCGCACTTTCGCCGCGCGGGTGATGGTGTCGAGAATTTCGTCAACATATTTGACTGTTTTCTCGCTTGCAACGACAATTTCAATGTCTTCTGCTTTGATCATCTTCTGCTTTCTTGTTTAATTACCTTTTTCGAAATGTATTATTCCACAAATCCTGCTATTTGTCAATGGGGATGAACCGGCTCAGCACTTCACGTGCTTTCTCGCGGCTGACGTCCTCGCTCATCACCAGAAAAATAGTGTCGGCGCCGGCTATTGTGCCAAGAATCTCGGGGGTGTGGCTCATGTCGATGTCGTAGGCGAGTCCGCTGGCATATCCGTTTCGCGTTTTCACCACGGCGATGTTGCCCGAGAATGTCAGCGACTCGAAGCCGACTGAATGGTTGGGATTGGCGGGACCGCGGTTGGCGCTGAGCAGCGTGTCGGTGATGTCGTTGCTGTTGGGCACGATGTAGACATACCTGTTGTCGGCGGTCGAAACTTTCGTGATGTGGAGTTTCTTGATGTCGCGCGACAGCGTGGCTTGCGTCACACGGATGCCGTGCTCGGCAAGAGCATTTACCAGTTCTTCCTGGCTGCTCACCTGTCGATTCTTGATGATGTCAAGAATCATCTGTTGCCGTTCGTTCTTTTTTCTTGTATCTTTTATCCTCATTGAATTTTTATGCAAATATAGTTAGAAAATAATTTTGTCTAAAAGAAAACTGTATAAATCGGCGATATTGCCGACGGTTGCCGCCTGTAGTGGTGGTGGGGATGCCTGCGTGTGCCGGCGGATGGATTATTTTATTTTCCAGGTAATGACTCCGCGTTTTTCATTGGGAGCGTTGTCGCCCGTCACGGTGAAGCGCAGGTTGCGTGTGCGTTGCTCGAACTGTCGTCGGACATTTTTGTCGCCGGCAGCTTCGCCTGTGCCCCTGACGTAGGTCACGCTGGTGACCGCGCCGTCTTTCCTCACGGTTATGCTGAATTGCAGTTCGCCGCTCTTGGCGCATGAGAAGTGGGCCGCGTTGAGGCGGTAGTTTGTGCCGAGGTTGTGTCCGGGCACACCCGACACTGCGCCTGTCGAGGCGTTTCCGTCGGGCGAGCCGCTGTGTCCGGCGCTGTTGCCGCCGGTGCGGTTGAATGCGTTCGACGCACGGTTGTTGATTTTATTCTTTTCTTTCTCCTGCTGTTCCTTTTCTTTCTTGATGCGCGTCTGTTCTTCCTTCTGTTTTTTCAGCTCGGCGGCTGTTGGCCCGGTTTTCTTTTTCTTCGGAGTTTCCATCGGCGAGTCGTGGCGCGACGACACGAGCGCCTCTCCGTCGCCCGGGTTGCCTTCGTTGGTCTGGTCGCTTCCGTCGCTTGCCGGCTCGTTGTCGGCATCGTTTGCCGCCGGCTCTCCGTCGTCGAGGTTCGGTTCCGGGATATCGCCGAATTCAACGTATTCTTCGCCGTCAAAGGCTATTTGTGTTTTGTTTTCCGATGCGTTTATTTGAGAATTCTGCTCAGAGGAAGCCGAGATGCGTGTGAGAATCATCGCCACGATTATCACCGCATAGGTGACAGCCGCGAGGATGATACCCAGAATCCTGTATTTTTTCTCTTCCGCAGTCATTCCTTGTCGTTATTGTTGTGTTGCGGCAGCGTCGGGCTGCGTTTCCTGTGCTTGCTCGAAGCGGTGGTCGTTAGCTTCGGTGGGTTTTGTGGCGAGCACCATCTTCAAGTTGTGGCGCGACGTCATGTCGAGCACTTCCACAATGCGTCCGTAAGGCACCGACTCGTCGGCGTAGAGCGCAATCACTTGGGTTGAGTCCTGCTGTTGCGTCATCTGCAGAAACGCCAGCAGTTGGTCGTCTTGGATGGCTTGCGGACTTTCCTCGCCGAAGGAGGCGTAAAGTTGCTGTGTCTTGTCAATGTAGACTTTGGTGCTTGGTTTCTTTACAGCCGTCTGTTCCGAGCTTTTCGGCAAGTCCACTTCAAGCGCTGTCGGCGATACGAACGTCGACGTCACCATAAAGAATATGAGCAGCAGGAAGATGACGTCGGTCATCGACGCCATGCTGTAGGAAGCCATCAGATCGTGTTGACGTTTTAGTGCCATTGTAGTAGGTGTTATTTAGAAGCCGGCTCGTTGAGCAGGTCCATAAATTCCATTGTCTTGTTCTCGAGTTGGTTCATCACGAGGTTCACGCGTGCCGACAGATAGTTGTAGGCAAACAGAGCGATGATGCCCACCACGAGTCCGGCAACCGTTGTGGTCAGAGCCTCGTAGATGCCTCCGGCGAGCACTGAGATGTTGGCGTTTGCTCCGGCGTTTGCCATGGCGAAGAAAGCTTTCACCATACCGGTTACCGTGCCGAGGAATCCGAGCATCGGCGCTCCCGCCGCTGTCGTGGCGAGCCATGTGAAGCCCTTGCCGAGTTTGGCAACCTCGATGTTGCCCACGTTCTCGATTGCCACAAGCACGTCGTTCATCGGGCGCCCGATGCGCGAGATGCCTTTTTGTATCAGGCGGGCATAGGGAGTGGCTGTTTTCTTGCAGAGCATGTCGGCGCTCTCAATCTCTCCGTCGTGGATGTAGTCCTTGATGCGTTTCATAAACGTGTCGTCATCTTTTGCCGCTTTGCGCAGCGCGAACCAACGCTCGAAGAAGATGTAGATCGACACGAGCGACAAGAGCGCGAGAGGAATCATGATGATGCCGCCTTTAAGGCAGAGATCCCACACCGAAAGTTCGGCGGAACTGGTCTGTGCGGCTGTCTGTGCCGCGATGAGGAGAGATGTCATATCTTAAATCGTTAGTTTCAAAAAATTCAACACACAAATTTAGTGATAAAAATGCTATTTCAAACAATTTTTGTATTGTTTTATTGTTTCCTCGAGTCCGAGATAGAGCGCGTCGGAAATCAAGGCGTGGCCTATCGACACCTCGTCGAGGTATGGCATGCGCTCATGGAAGAACTTGAGATTCTCCAGACTGAGGTCGTGGCCGGCGTTGACGCCGAGTCCGGCTTTGTGGGCGGTGACGGCCGACTGAACAAACGGCGCTATGGCTGCCTCCGCGTCGTCGGGATACATTGTGGCGTAGGGCTCGGTGTAGAGCTCCACGCGGTCGGCGCCGGCTTTTGCCGCAAGGCGGATGGCATTGTCGTCGGGGTTGACGAAGATGCTTGTGCGGATGCCTCTTTCTTTCAGCCGCTCAACAATCTGCGAGAGGAAGTCGAAATGCTTCTCAACGTCCCATCCGGTGCTCGATGTCAGAGCGTCGGGGGCGTCGGGCACAAGAGTGACCTGCGCCGGGCGCACGCTAAGCACCAAGTCCATAAACTGCTCGGTGGGGTAGCCTTCAATGTTGAATTCCTTGTGCAGGATGGGGCGTAACTGCAGCACGTCGGCACGGCGGATGTGGCGCTCGTCGGGACGCGGGTGTACGGTGATGCCGTCGGCTCCGAAGCGTTCGCAGTCGAGAGCCACTTTCTCTACGTCTGGGACATTGCCTCCGCGTGCGTTGCGGATGGTTGCCACTTTGTTGATGTTGACACTCAGGTTGGTCATTTTTTTTACCGCTTTATTCTTGTTGTTATACCGTTTTCTTTCGTTACCTTTGTATTATGGTTGGCTCTACTTTTTCAATTCTGTGATGGAATTGGTCAGTTTGCTGCCTAAAGATAAAAATTTCTGCAAAATTAGCATTAATTCCTAATATAAGAAAGACAAAAGATATAAATAATATGAAAATAGCAGTCTACGGCAACCAATGCCAGGATCACAAGGTGGAGGAGATACGCGCGCTTTTTGAGGCGTTGCGTGCTTCCGGGGCGTTCATTGAAGTGGAACGCGGCTTCCTGGAGTATGTCAAAGGGTTGATTCCCGATGTCGCTGCCGACAAGGCGGTGGGCGACGGAGAGGTGTCGGCAGATGTGGTGGTGAGCATCGGCGGCGACGGCACGTTTCTGCGCGCGGCGGCATGGGTGGGCAGCCGTGAGACGCCTATTTTCGGAGTCAACACCGGGCATCTGGGATATCTCTCGGATGTGTCGGTGGCTGATGTGTCGACGTTTGTCGCCGGGCTTGCCGACGGCAATTTCCGCATCGAGCGCCGTTCGCTGCTGCAGGTCGACACCAATGCCGGCGTGGCGCTTGCCAACCGCTACGCTCTCAATGAGGTGGCGATACTGAAGAATGCCTCCGCGTCGATGCTTGCCATGGACACTTCCGTCGACACCACGATGCTGAACACGTATCTCGGCGACGGACTCATCATTGCCACTCCTACCGGCAGCACTGCCTACAATCTGAGTGTCGGAGGTCCGATTCTGCATCCTGCATGCAGCAGTTTCGTGCTGTCGCCGATAGCGGCGCACTCGCTGACGATGCGTCCGCTTGTGGTGCCCGACACGGTGGAGATTGCCGTGACCACCCGTTCGGAGCGGTCGCACACGTTTCGCATATCGGTCGACGGCGAGTCGCTGTCGCTGCCCATAGGGTCAACCATACGTCTGCGCAAGGCCGACTTCTGTGTCAATGTGGTGCTTCGCGCCGGGCATAATTTCGCCGGCGCACTGCGCAACAAACTGATGTGGGGCGCCGATGTGAGGTAGACTCTTTTCCATCCGATGAGGGAATAATGCGTGGTAAATGCGCTGGTTGCGGTCAAATTGTGTAACTTTGCACTATAAAATGAAAGATATGGCAAAAGTTTACGATATTCGCATCGAGGATTTCAACTATCCTCTGCCCGACGAGCGCATAGCCAAGCATCCGCTGGCGCAGCGCGACGAGTGCAAGCTGCTGCTCTACAAGGGTGGTGAATGCTCGGAACACGTGTTCCGGGAAATCCCTGAATTGCTGCCTGCCGACAGCACATTGGTCTACAACAATACGCGTGTAATCAACGCGCGGCTGCGTTTCCGCAAGCCGGGCGGCGGCGCGCTGATTGAGATTTTCTGCTTGGAGCCGTTGACTCCTGCCGACTATGCTCTGTCGTTTGCCTCTACCGACGGCTGCGAATGGCTTTGCTTTGTGGGTAACTCAAAGCGTTGGAAAGAGGGCAAGCTGGCTCTCGAACTGACGGTTGACGGCAAGCCTGTGACTCTCTACGCCGAGCGCGACGGACAAAGCGGCAACGCGTTCCGCATCCGTTTCTCATGGAGCGACGGCTCGGTGACATTCGCCTCTATCCTTGATGCGGTGGGCGAGATTCCTATCCCTCCATATCTGAACCGCAACACCGAGCCGAGCGACACGGAGGATTATCAGACCGTCTATTCCCACATCGAGGGTTCTGTAGCAGCACCGACTGCCGGGCTGCACTTCACGGAGCGCACGCTTGCCGACCTTGACCGCCGTGGCATCCGTCGCCGTGAGCTGACGTTGCATGTGGGTGCCGGAACGTTTCAGCCGGTTAAGTCGGAGGTGATTGGGGAGCATGAGATGCACACGGAGTTTATTTCCGTGACACGCAGCCTGGTGGAAGACTTGCTCAATGCTCCGGGCAAGATTATCGCTGTGGGCACAACGTCGGTGCGCACGCTTGAGAGCCTGTATTACATCGGCGTTGCCATCCACGACGGCGACGAAGACCCGCTCCACGTGAAACAGTGGACTCCGTATAATTATAAAGGCGGACTGTCGGCAAAAGACTCCCTGAAGGCAATTGCCGGATATATGGACGCAAACAATCTGACGCATCTTGTAGGGTCGACACAGATAATCATCGCTCCCGGATATGAGTTTCATGTGATTGACGGGATGGTGACAAATTTCCACCAACCGCAGTCCACGTTGCTGTTGCTCGTGTCGGCGTTTGTCGACGGCAACTGGCGGTCGATCTACGACTACGCCCTTGACCGCGGTTTCCGTTTTCTCAGCTATGGCGATGCCTCGCTGTTGATGCGGCAGTAGGAGCGAAGGATAAAAATAAAGAAAGGGGCTGTGTCGTAATTAAGATTTACGGCGCAGCCCTATGATTTGATGAGGTTGCGTCCTTTGTATAATAGGAAACTCTTTCTCATAGTCATCTTGTTTCAATATTATATAATCTTTATAACACTCCATGATAGACTTTTCTTATCCAATTCTTCATTAGCTTTGATGGTTGCCAAGCTTCGGAATACCCCAATCTTTGATTGGTGGAAGGCTGCTGATGAAGTAACCTCACAATAGCACGGCGGTACTTGACAGTCTGGTGGGCTGAACTAAATTTGCCAAGGAAAAACAAGGGAGGATAAAGGGGTATGGGATGGATTATAGCATGAAAGTGGTTAAAGAAATATATAAAAGTCAAGTTTATTATGTAAAAAACAAGACTTTTGCTAACTTTGCACTCGAAAAAAGGAGAAAAACATGGTTATAGCAAGACTGATAAAGGAAAAATTGTCATCGACCCCTGCTGGTGTTGTATTGACAACAAGAGACTTTGGGGTGGAGATGCGGTATCAGCCAGCACTCGCCAAAGCTCTTAACCGTCTTGTGCTCCAAGGCGAGCTACAAAAGATAGCAAAGGGGAAATACTATATTCCGAAGAAAACCATCTTTGGGAATCTAAAACCTGCAGATTCTGAACTTGTAAAGGACTTTCTGGAGCAAAATGGAAAAATTGTAGGTTACATTACCGGAACAGCCGCATTTGCATCCATAGGGCTGACAACACAGATAAGCTCATCTATCCTTGTCGGCACAAATAAATATCGTAGACCTATCACAAGAAATGGCGTCAAAATATCTTTCTTGCTACAAGAGAACGCCATAACATCAAGCAACATTCCACTGCTTAGATTATTGGATGCTCTGCGCCTTATAAAGAACATTCCTGCCACTTTACCAGATGAATGTGTGACGAATATTTGCAAAGCAATCAATGCTCTTTCAAAGGAACAGAAGCAAAAATTGGCAGAATTATCCTTGGCATATACACCTTATGTGAGGGCTTTGCTTGGAGCCATCTACGAGAATATGGAACTTGAAACTGAAACCATCAGTAAAACATTGAATGGATTGACAAGTTACAAGTTGCCAATCTCCGACAAAGTATTGTCAAACAAAAGAAACTGGAACATAATATGAGATTACATGAAGACAGGGAGTTGTTCTCTGATGCCTTGCAAGCTGCATCACAATCTGTAGAGGATGGAGGACTTGGCATCAAGAGCATTCAATTCCTTTGCCAATCCATATCCTTTTCAGAAATGTAAACTGCAAAGTTTCTTGACCGAGTTCCTGCAAAAGGCTGGCAATGAGAACTTGATAGAAGACTTCGATATGCAACCTTTTGATGTTAATGTTCTCGATAGTCGCAGAACATTAACCCCAATGGCCATTAGAAAATTTCGTTTTCTTTTTGGGCGAAAAATCTCTAATGACCGATTGTGATTTGATGAACTTATGATGAACTTTCAAATTAAAATGCTATCGGCAGGTTGGGGTCAGAACATCTTTGCCACCCGTTCCACCGCCGCTACAAACTGGTCTACCTCCTCTTCCGTGTTGTAGACACCGAACGAAGCGCGCACGGTGCCCTCCACGCCGAGAGCCGTCATCAGCGGCTGGGCGCAGTGATGTCCGGTGCGCACCGCCACTCCGAGTTTGTCGAGGAGCATTCCCATGTCGTAATGGTGGATGTTGCCGACGAGGAAAGAAACCACACCGCACTTGTTGTCGGCAGTTCCGAAAATGCGCATTCCCGGGATGCGCATCAGTCCTTCAGTGGCGCGTTCCGTCAAGTGGCGTTCCCAGGCCTCAATGTTTTCGATGCCGAGATGGTCGATGTAGTCGAGCGCTTCGGCAAATGCCGCGATGCCTACGAAATCGGGTGTGCCTGCCTCAAACTTGAACGGAAGGTCGGCAAACGTTGTTTTCTCAAACGACACGTTGCCAATCATCTCGCCGCCGCCTTGATATGGAGTCATCGACTCGAGCAGGCGTTTCTTTCCGTAAAGCACACCTACGCCAGTCGGTCCATACATCTTGTGGGCTGAGCACGCATAAAAATCCGCGTCGATATCCTGCACGTCGACTTTCATGTGCGGTGCGCTCTGGGCGCCGTCGACGAGCACCGGCACGCCGTGCTTGTGGGCTTCGGCAATCATCTCCTTTACGGGGTTGACAGTGCCCAGCACGTTTGACACGTGGCAGATTGCCACCAGGCGGGTGTTCTCCGTAAACATGTCGCGGTAGATGTCCTGGCGCAGTTCGCCCTTCTCGTTGACAGGCACCACACGCAGACGTATACGCTTGCGCTGCTGCAACAGTTGCCAAGGCACAATGTTTGAATGGTGCTCCATCACGGTGACAATGATCTCGTCGCCGTTGCACAACTTGTCGCCAAACGACGATGCAACAAGATTGATAGCCTCCGTTGTGCCGCGCGTGAAGATGATTTCCTCCGTCGAAGCGGCGTTGAAGAACTGCCGCACGCGCTCACGGGTGCGCTCCTGACGCTCCGTCGCCTCTTGCGACAGCTGGTGCACGCCGCGGTGCACGTTGGCTTTCATCGTGTAGTACATATCGTCGATTCGTTCCACCACGCATCGCGGAGTCTGCGATGTGGCTGCTGAATCGAGGTAAATCAGCGGTTTGCCGCACACTTCGCGGCTAAGGATAGGGTATTCAGAACGTATTTTCTGTATGTCAAGCATTTCTTTGTGTTTACTTTTTGTTTTGGCAGTTGCCGGCGCAGTCGTGGCATGACGCCGAGTTGCCGAGAATGTGGCTTCCGACGAGGTGGCGCAGGCGGTCTTTGAGCGACTCGAGGCGCACACCGTCGATCACGTCGTTCATAAATGCCTGCATGAGCATCAGCCGTGCCTCGTGTTCGGGGATGCCTCGCGAGCGCATGTAGAACAGTGCGTTTTGGTCAATCTGACCTATCGACGAGCCGTGGCTGCACTTCACGTCGTCGCAGTCGATGAGCAGCTGCGGCTTTGAGAACATGCGGGCTTCGGTCGATGCAAGCACATTGCGGTTGCTTTGGTAAGCCTCGGTCTTGTCGGCTTCGGGCTCCACCTTGATGAGTCCGGAGAACGAGCCGACAGCCTTGTCGTCGAGCACGTATTTGAACAGCTCGTCGGTGTGTCCGCCTTTTGCCGTGTGGCACACCATCGTGTGGTTGTCAACGTGGCGCTGTCCCGATGCCATTGCCATGCCCATCAGATGCAGTTCGGTGTTGTCGCCGGCAAGGTCAACGATAAAGTCGTTGCGCGTCATCCCGTTTTTCAGCGTGATGCCGTCGACCATAAGGTTTGATCCAGCCTCCTGGTGCAGGTACAGCGTAGAGACGCGGCGGGTGCGGTCGGACGAGTCCTCAATGTCGTAGAAGTCGACCACGGAGTTCTTGCCGGCGAATATCTCCACCACCTGCGAGTTGAGGAAGTCAACGTCGTGGGCTTGAGTGTGGTCGCAGGCCAGCATGCGCAGTTGCGCGTTTTCCTCCACCACAATCAGCAGGCGTCGGCACGCCATCAGCGGAGCTCCGCTGGTGAGGATGTTGACAATTTGCAAAGGTTTTTCCACCGCCACGCCTTTCGGTACGTAGACAAACACACCGTCCTGCGCCAGCAGCGTGTTGAGGGCAGTGTGGCGGTCGGAGAGCCGTGCGGCCTTTCCGTAGTAGCGGTCAACGATGTCGGCATTGTCGGCGGCGGCGTCGCGCAGCGATTTTACGATGACACCGTCGGGCAGCGCGTTTGCCGAGTTTTTGGCGGCCTTGAACGAGTCGTTTATAAGAAAATACAGGCACGTGCTTAGATTGGGCACGTCGCAATGGAACGCTTCGGCGGGGTTGGCGGCCATCTCGATGCGGTTGATGTTGACACCATAGTCGGCGGCAAACACCTTCTCAAGGTCGGTCACCTCATAGTCCTCGTCGCCCTTCACCGGCATCCGTTGTCCGGCGAGAGCCTCGAGGGCAGACTGCCGCGCGGCGTTGAGCGCGCCTGCGCTGTGGCTGTCGATGGCTTCGCGGTTGGCGTTGAGCAGGTCGATATATTGATTGATAGACGACATTTCCGATTATTCTTTAGTTGCGTTGTCCACTTCTTCTTTAATCCAGTCATATCCGCGCTCCTCGAGCTCGAGAGCCAGTTCCGGACCGGCTGTTTTCACGATGCGTCCTTTGTAGAGCACATGCACGATGTCGGGCTTGATGTAGTCGAGCAGACGCTGGTAGTGGGTGATTACGATGGTTGCGTTGTTGTCGGTCTTGAGCTTGTTGACGCCCTCTGCCACGATGCGCAGCGCGTCGATGTCGAGACCGCTGTCGGTCTCGTCGAGGATGCTCAGCCGTGGCTCGAGCACCGCCATCTGGAAGATTTCGTTGCGCTTCTTCTCGCCGCCCGAGAAACCCTCGTTGACCGAGCGCGAAGCCAGTTTGTTGTCAAGCTGCACGATGGCGCGCTTCTCGCGCATCAGTTTCAGAAAGTCGGTAGCCGACAGCGGGTCGAGGTTGAGGTATTTGCGCTTTGCGTTGAGGGCTGCGCGCATAAAGTTGACCATCGACACACCCGGAATCTCCACGGGATACTGGAAACTGAGAAACAGACCTTCGTGCGAGCGGTTTTCCGCCGACAACTCAAGCAGATTCTTTCCGTTGAACGTCACCTCTCCGGCAGTCACCTTGTAGGCGGGATGGCCTGTCAGCACCGCCGACAGCGTGCTTTTGCCTGATCCGTTCGGACCCATGATGGCGTGCACCTCTCCCGGGTTGACCGTCAGGTTGATGCCTTTCAATATCTCCTTGCCGTCGATTTCGGCATGTAAATTCTTTATTTCGAGCATAGAATTTTGTTTTTCCATTTTGATTGTATTGGTTTAGCCTACAGAATTTTCAAGCGACACTTGCAATAGCTTCTGTGCCTCGACGGCAAATTCCATCGGCAGTTTGTTCATAACCTCTTTGGCATATCCGTTGACGATAAGACCGACAGCATCTTCGGTGGGGATGCCGCGCTGGTTGCAGTAGAACAGTTGGTCCTCGTTGATTTTCGATGTCGTTGCCTCGTGTTCCACCACCGACGAGTCGTTCTGCACGTCGATATACGGGAATGTGTGCGCTCCGCACGTCTTGCTGAGCAGCAGGCTGTCGCACTGCGTGTAGTTGCGGCATCCGGTGGCGTTTTTCGCCACTTTCACCGCTCCTCGGTAACTGTTTTGGCTGAATCCCGCCGATATGCCCTTCGACACGATTGTGCTGCGGGAATTCTTGCCTATATGTATCATTTTTGTGCCGGTGTCGGCTTGCTGATAGTTGTTGGTCACTGCGACAGAATAGAATTCACCCACGGAGTTGTCGCCTTTCAGCACGCAGCTTGGGTATTTCCATGTGATTGCAGAGCCTGTCTCCACCTGTGTCCACGACAGTTTCGAGAAGTCGCCGCGGCACAGTCCGCGTTTCGTCACGAAGTTGTAGATGCCGCCTTTGCCCTCCTTGTCGCCCGGGTACCAGTTCTGGACAGTGGAATACTTCACTTCTGCGCGGTCCTCCACCACGATTTCCACTATTGCGGCGTGCAGCTGGTTCTCGTCGCGCATTGGAGCCGTGCAGCCTTCGAGGTATGACACGTAGGCATCGTCGTCGGCAACAATCAGAGTGCGTTCAAACTGTCCTGTTCCGGCGGCGTTTATGCGGAAATATGTAGACAGCTCCATCGGGCAGCGCACTCCTTTCGGAATGTAGACAAACGAGCCGTCGGAAAACACCGCCGAGTTTAGTGCGGCGAAGAAGTTGTCGCGGTAGCTTACCACCGATCCGAGATATTTCTTCACAAGGTCGGGATAGTCCTTCACCGCTTCAGAGATTGAGCAGAAAATCACGCCCAGTTCAGCCAACTTGTCGCGGTAGGTGGTTTTCACCGACACGCTGTCCATCACGGCGTCGACAGCCATTCCCGACAGCCTCATCTGTTCCTCGAGCGAGATGCCGAGTTTGTCGAATGTGCGTCGCAGTTCAGGGTCGACCTCGTCCATTGATTTCGGCGCGTCCTTGACCTTCGGCGCGGCATAATAGCTTATCGCCTGGAAGTCGATTTCCGGGATGTCGAGATGCGCCCAGCGAGGCATCGTCATCGTCTTCCAATGGCTGAACGCTTTCAGACGGAAGTCGAGCAGCCATTCCGGTTCGCCTTTTACTTTCGAGATGTAGCGCACCACGTCTTCGTTCAGACCGACGGGAATCACGTGGGTGTCAATGTCGGAAACGAAGCCGTATTTGTACTCGCTTCCGGTGACGTTTTTCAGCAGTTCCTCGTCGCTCTGCTCTTTCTTTTTATTCTTATTGTTGTCGTCGTTCATTATTGTAACGAAATCTGTAAAATCATATAATAACGCTTGTCGCCGTATAATTGTTTATGCCAGCATGATAGCGGATGCGACAAAACGCCTTGCAAAGTTACTCATTAATTCTGGAAGCAGAAAATCTGAGGCTTGTCCGACGGGGTAAAAGTGGGCAGGTGTGCAATAAAGAAATATGTTTTTACGTTTATTAATGTAAATATATACCCAAAAATGAGAAGTTTATTGTTCGCCATATTCACATTTGTGCTTGTTGCATCGTTACCGTCGTGCATCGAGGACAACTTCACGACAAGCAGCAGCGACACGCTGGTGTTTTCGACCGACACGCTCAGTTTCGACACCGTATTTACTGGAGAGACCACAGCCACGCATCGTTTTCTTGTCTACAACCGCCACAAGAAGCAGCTGCGCATCAGCGACATCTCGATTGACGGGGTGGGCGACGGCGCGCATTTCTATATGAATGTCGACGGGCGTTCCGGAGAGCGGTTTTCCGACATTGAGGTGCGCGGCAACGACAGCCTTTATGTGTTTGTCACGGCACGTGTCGACGAGACCTCTGCCGACACTCCGTTTGACGTCTACGGCAATCTCAACTTTGTGACCAACGGTGTGTTGCAGACAGTCACGCTGCGTGCGGCCGGACAGAATGCGGTGACCGTGAGCGACTGGACGATAAGCGAGAACACGGCTCTGACCGCCGACCGTCCATACCGCGTGATGGACAGTCTTGTGGTCGACGAGGGCGCCACGCTGCGCATCCCTGCCGGCACAACGGTCTATTTCCACGACAAGGCGAAAATACGGGTGAAAGGCACTCTGCTGATGGAGGGGACGCAGGGCAATCCTGTGCGTCTGCGCGCCGACCGTCTCGACAAGGTGGCTGGCAGCATCCCGTTCCAGCTGATGTCGGGGCAATGGGACGGTGTGCATTATGACAAAGACAGCTATGGCAACGAGATGGCTTATGTGGAGATGCAAGGCTCGTCGAGCGGCGTTGTGGTGGATTCGTGCGGCGTGCTCGACAAGCGCAAGTTGCACATTTTCAATAGTGTGCTCCACAACTCATCGTCGTCGGTGCTGACTGCCGCCCACTCATGGATTGACGCCGAGGGCAGCGAGTTTTCGGATGCGTCGGAGGGGGTGGTCAACCTTACGGGAGGCAAGTATGCGTTCAACAACTGCACGTTTGCCAACTATTATCTGTTTTCGGCGATAACCAGTCCGTTGCTGACGCTCAACTATGTGCTGCCGAAAGACAAGTCGTACGACAATCCGCTGATGGATGCGGAGTTCAACAACTGCGTGGTCTACGGCAACGCTTCCGACATCTCGGAAGGCGACCTCAAGGGCAGCGCGGTGTATCTACGCAACTGTCTGTTGCGTTCCAAGGGCAACGACGACGACAACTTCATCAACTGCGTGTGGGGCGGCGATCCTAAATTCTATACCGTAAGGAAAGACTATATCTTCGACTATCGTCTGAAAAACGAGAGCGACGCCATCGGCAAGGGCGACATGATGCTGTGTCCCGACGCAGCGCGCTTCGATATGCTCGGCAACGACCGTTTTGCCTCGGGCAGCCTTGACTTGGGGGCGTATGTGTGGATAGAGCAGAAAGAGGAGGAAAAGCAATGATGCGCACGTCGATAACGCTTGACAATCTGCGTTTCCGCGCCCGTCACGGCGTGATGGAGCAGGAACGCGCGGTGGGCAACACGTTTGTCGTTGCGCTGCGGCTCGACTATCCTTTTGAGGAGGCTATGCAGACCGACAATCTTGAGGCAACGCTCAACTATGCTGAAGTCTATGAGGTGGTGAAGGCGGAGATGGGAGTGCCGTCGCGTCTGTTGGAGCATGTGGCGGGACGCATCCGCAGTGGGCTGCTGAAAAAATTTCCTGAAATCACAGGCGGATATATCCGCATTGAGAAAACGCGGGCGCCTATTGCCGGCATCACGGGCTCGGCGGCTGTCGAGGTGGAGTGGTGACGGATTGATTAGTCGCGGATTTCTTCAAACTCCACGTCGGAGACCTGCGATTCCTCGCGGTACTCCACTTTTTCCATGGGGGTGTCGTCTGATTTGTCGACGGCGATTTCTTCAAATTTCACGTATTCGCCAACGTCCTTGTCATACACTTTGCGGCGTTGCGGCTCTTCATTGGCTTTTTCCGACTTTTCCTTGCCTCCGAAGGCGTTGGCAACCCGTCTTTTCATATTTATCAAGGCAGCCGCAATGCGTAGCAACGGAATCGCTACGATAAATAAAATGATGAAGATTAAAAATATGAAGAATGACACTTTAATCGAATATATTAATTACAAAAGGAAAACAACCTACTGGCGATTTTGTTCATCGCGGCGCTCGGTTGCTGAGAGCAGAATGTAGAACACAATCGCCCACAACAAGCCTGCCAACTGCATGGCGGCAACGAGCATGGCGGTGCCGAGCAGCAGGGCATAGCGGCGCACGTTGGAGCGCAACGACAGCGTTTTCACCTTCAGGGAGAACATCGGCAGGCTGCTCACCATCAGCAGCGGAAACAGAACCACAAGCGCGGTCATCCAGGCGTCGCCGATATAGCGGAAGTCCACGTTCCAGGCCACAACGCCAATCCAGAAAATGGCGTTGGCAGGAATCGGAAGGCCGATGAAAGATGTAGTCTGGCGGTCGTCAATGTTGAATTTGGCAAGACGCAACGCTCCGAAAACGGCGATCAGGAATGCCAGAAAAGCCACCCATGAGCCTGTTTGCGACTGTATGAGGTTGAACACCAGCGCGGCGGGCGCCACTCCGAAGCTGACGAGGTCAGACAGCGAGTCCAGTTCCTTCCCGAGAGCTGAATAGGCGTGCAGCAGGCGCGCCGACAGTCCGTCGCAGAAGTCAAACACGGTGGCAAGTCCTATGAACAGAAACGCCCATTCGTAGCCTTGCATGGCTCCGATGGTTTCATTGAAATGGAATGCCGACACCACCGCCATGCAGCCCGAGAAGAGGTTCATGCTCGTGATGGTGTTCGGTATGTTTTGCTTTACTGCGCGAAAAAGTTTCATTGCTGTATGATGTTATTCTTTCAGACGGGCGATAGGCGTTACTCCGCCTATTGTCTTGTCGCCGATTTTGACGAAAATTTCAGCGTCGACAGGTAGGTAGATGTCAACTCTGGAGCCGAATTTGATGAAGCCGAGATGCGCCGAGATGTCGGCCTTCGACCCCGGAAGCGCATAGGTTACGATTCGTCGCGCGATGGCTCCGGCAATCTGACGCACGAGAATGCGCGTGCCTCCGTTGGTGCGTATCACGATTGACGAACGCTCGTTCTCGCTGCTCGACTTCGGAAGATAGGCAGAACGGAAACGTCCGTGTTGATGTTCCACTTTCTCAACCTTGCCGTCGACCGGATACCAGTTGGCATGGACGTTGAACACCGACATGAACACCGACAGTTGGATGGCGCGTCCACCGAGCACGTCGCATTCGTCGACCTCTTCGAGAGCCACGACTTTGCCGTCGACCGACGACACAACCATATGCTCCCTCTCCCCGGCAAAACTGCGTATCGGCGACCGGAAGAAGTTGGTGACAAGCCACAATGCAAACAGCGAGATGCCCCAGACAATGCCTTTGGCAACCCACGAAGCGACAAAAAGGTATATAGGGATGTTGATTACCACCAAAATAAGCGCGAACGCAAGTATGATGTTCACTCCCTCTCTATGTATTTTGACTCCCATTGTTTTCGTATTCTGATACAAAAATATATCAAAATATTGAAAAATGAAACACATTTCGTCATTTGTGTGCATTTTTAGGCGTCGCTGACGTTGTTTTTGTCGCTCAACCACCGCTTTATTTTGTAGTTACGCCGTTTTGCAGTAATTTTGCAATATAAATCAATGATTATGACGAGAAACGGAAAACCGGGAGCGGAGCGCAACCGCTGGCGTCCCGACAGCATCCTCGTGTGGACTGCCGCAGAGGAGTCGACGCTGATGCAGTGTCTGGAAGCAAAACTTACCGACCATAAGCGCACATCCATCAAGGCGCTGATGAAATATAACCAAGTGGCACTCAATTCGATGCCTACATCGCAATTCGACCAGCCAGTCCATGCCGGCGACACGCTGTCGGTCAATTTCACACGCCCGTTTGTGGTGTTCTCCCATCCGCGCATCAAGCTGGTGTATGAGGACAACGACATTATCGTAATCAACAAGGGCAGCGGCATCCTCTCGGTGTCGACCGACAATGTGAAGGACGGCACGGCATACAGCATTCTCCGCGACTATCTGAAGAAGAAAGACCCGCGGCTGATGCTCTTCGTTGTGCATCGTCTTGACCGCGACACGTCGGGGTTGATGATGTTTGCCAAGAAGGTTGAGGCGAAGGAGGCTATGCAGCACAACTGGAACAATATGGTGCTCGGCCGCCGCTATGTGGCTGTTGTTGAGGGCAAGGTGGAGCAGGAGGAAGGCGTTGTGAAGAGTTATCTTGCCGAGACATCGCAGTTTGAGGTGTACTCCACGCAGAATCCCGACGAGGGTCAGCTCGCCATCACGCGCTTCAAGCGTCTGCAGTGCAACAACGGCTACTCGCTGATGGAGCTGAGTCTTGACACCGGACGCAAGAATCAGATTCGTGTGCACATGAAAGACCTTGGGCATCCGATTGTCGGCGACCGCAAGTACGGAGCCAAGGCAAGTCCGATACACCGCCTCGGTCTGCACGCGCGCACGCTTCATTTCGCGCACCCTGTCACCAAGAAGGAGATGCTGTTTGAGACGCCTATCCCGTCGCGTTTCCTCTCTTTGCTGAAATAGACTTGATTAGATTGCCTTTTTTGGAAATTAATTCGTAAATTTGTGCGATTTTTACGGAGGTTTATCCTTACAACTCTGTTTAGAAACATTTATAGGTTATGAATATATCGTATAATTGGTTGAAAGAATATCTTAATTTCAACCTTTCGCCGGAGGAGGTTTCTGCCGCCCTTACTTCTATCGGTCTTGAGACGGACGGCGTTGAGAAAGTAGAAACAATCAAAGGCGGGCTTGAGGGGCTGGTTGTAGGCAAGGTGCTCACTTGCGTTGAGCATCCCGACAGCGACCACCTGCACATCACCACCGTGGACCTCGGCGACGGCATTCCTACGCAGATTGTCTGCGGAGCGGCAAACGTGGCTGCCGGACAGCATGTGGTTGTGGCTACCGTTGGCACTAAACTCTACGATGGCGACAAGGAATTTGCAATCAAGAAATCAAAAATCCGCGGCGTCGAGTCGTTCGGAATGATTTGCGCCGAAGACGAAATCGGTGTCGGCACATCGCACGACGGAATCATCGAGCTTCCTGAGACGGTGAAGCCGGGCACTCTCGCCAAAGATTACTATAACGTGAAGGACGACTATATGTTTGAAGTCGACCTGACTCCTAACCGTATCGATGCTGCGTCGCATTTCGGCGTGGCGCGCGACCTTGCCGCATGGATGAAGGCTCAGGGCATGCAGGCCGACCTGCATTCTCCTTCTGTCGACGCTTTCCACAGCGACCGTGCCGACGGCGCGATTCCTGTAGAGGTGGAATGCCAGGAGGCTGCCATCCGCTATGCCGGTTTGACTATCCGCGGCGTGAAGGTGGCGGAAAGTCCGGAATGGCTGCGCAATTATCTGACAGCCATCGGTCAGCGTCCAATCAACAATGTGGTCGACATTACAAACTTCATACTTAACGCTTATTGCCAGCCGCTGCACTGCTTCGACCTGGCAAAGGTGAAAGGCAACAAAATCGTGGTGCGCCCAGCCGCTGAAGGCTCGAAATTCGTGACTCTCGACGGTGTGGAACGCACGATGACAGCCCGCGACCTTATGATTTGCAACGCAGAGGAGCCTATGTGTATCGCCGGCGTGTTCGGCGGACTTGAATCGGGCGTTACGGAACAGACAACTGACATCTTCCTTGAGTCGGCTTGCTTCCATCCGACATGGGTGCGCAAGACAGCGCGCCGTCAGGGCTTGAACACCGATGCCTCGTTCCGCTTTGAGCGTGGCGTGGATCCCAACAATGTGATTTATGCCCTCAAGGCTGCCGCATTGCTCGTGAAGGAGTTGGCAGGCGGCGAAATCTGCGGCGAAATCTCTGATTTCTACCCTGCGCCTGTTGAGCGTCCTACGGTAGAGCTGTCGCTCGACTACATGGCGCGTCTCATCGGCAAGACTCTCGACAAGGGTCTGGTGAAGACCATCCTCGCCGCTCTCGAGATGGAGATTGAAAAAGAAACCGACGATGTGCTCACACTGCGCATCCCGACATACCGTGTGGATGTTACCCGCCCGTGCGACGTGGTGGAAGACATATTGCGCATCTATGGCTACAACAACGTGGAGTTTGACGAGACGCTCCATGCCTCGTTGTCCTACCGCCAGCCTACCGACGATGCAAATCAGCTGCAGAACCTCGTGTCGGAGCAGCTGACAGCCGCCGGATATCGCGAGATTATGAACAATTCGCTCACTGCCGTAAGCTACTACGACGGCTTGGAAATGTATCCGCTCGACAATTGCGTGCGTCTGCTCAATCCGTTGAGCAGCGATTTGGCGGTGATGCGTCAGACTCTTGTGTTCGGCGGTCTTGAAAGTCTTGCGCACAACATCAACCGCAAGAGTGCCAACCTGCTGATGTATGAGTTTGGAAATGTCTACTCTTTCGACCCGCAAGCCGAGTCGACCGAAGAGAAGCCATTGGCTCCGTTTGCAGAGGAGGCGCATCTGGGCATCTGGATGACTGGCGACCTGCATACTGCCAACTGGACGTCTCCGGCTGTGAAGTCGACAGTGTTCGACCTTAAGGCGGTTGTCGAGAATGTGTTTGCTCGTCTGGGCGTAAGCCAGAAGGAACTTGTGGCAAAGCAGACAAGCAACGATTTGTTTGCGGCATGTCTGGAATACCGCAACCGCGGCGGCAAACTTATCGGTTATGTGGGCGTGGTGAGCCACAAAATGCTCAAGAAGACCGATATCAGCCAGCCTGTCTATTTCGCTGAGCTCAACTGGAACGCGTTGGTGAAAATTGCGTTGAAGAAGAAGGTGGAGTACACCGACCTTCCGAAGTCGATGCCTGTGAAGCGCGACCTTGCACTGCTCATCGACGCTGCCACTACGTTTGCCGACGTTGAGACCGTAATCCGCAACTCGGAGAAACGTCTGCTCAAGAGCGTGACCCTCTTCGATGTCTACGAGGGCAAGAACCTTGAGGCGGGCAAGAAGTCGTATGCCGTGAGCATGACGCTGCAGGACGACGAGAAGACGCTCAACGACAAGCAAATCGATGCCGTCATGAAGAAAATAATCACCAACTTGCAAAAGCAACTTGGCGCACAACTACGATAATAAATCAAAACAATAACTACAATAATAAAAAGTATACTCATGGGAAGAGCTTTTGAATATCGCAAAGCGAGAAAATTGAAACGTTGGGGCAACATGTCGCGTACGTTCACAAAAATCGGTAAGGAAATCACTATCGCGGTGAAAGCCGCTGGCCCTGACCCTGCCGGCAACTCCCGCTTGCGTGTGCTCCTGCAGAACGCAAAAGCAGCCAATATGCCTAAGGACACCGTTGAACGCGCCATCAAGAAGGCTACCGACAAGGATGCAAGCGACTACAAGGAAATCGTATACGAAGGATACGGTCCTTTCGGTATCGCTATTGTGGTGGAAACGGCTACCGACAACAATACCCGTACGGTTGCCAACGTGCGCAGCTACTTCAATAAGTTCGGTGGTTCGCTCGGCACGTCGGGCAGCCTTTCGTTTCTTTTCGACCACAAGTGTGTGTTTAAGGTTGCGCCGAAAGAAGGCGTTGACTTGGAGGAGCTTGAATTGGAACTTATCGACTTCGGTGTTGACGAGGTTGAGAACGAGGGCGACGACATCGCTATCTACGGCGCTTTTGACGCGTTTGCCAATATCCAGAAATATCTTGAGGAGAATGGCTTCGAAATCCAGAGCGCGGAGTTTGAACGCATCCCTAACGACTATAAGGATGTGACTCCGGAGCAGCGTGAGCAGATCGAGAAACTCCTTGAGAAGTTTGAGGACGACGATGATGTGCAAAACGTGTTCCACAACATGAAGGAGGACGAGACTGAGGGCGAAGAGGAGTAATCCTTGTCGCAACATCGATAAGCAAAGCGGAGGCGTGTCGCTGACTGACACGTCTCCGCTTGTTTTATTTTGGCATGCTCAGATGTGTGTGCGGCCGCTGTTGGTTTCTGTGGGGGAGACGCAAAAAAAAGGACTACCTCGATAGAGGTAGTCCTTATCTTGTTTACTGTTCTATGCTTAGAATTAAGCCTGAGCTGCAGTAGAGTCAACAGTAGCTGCAGTGTCAACAGGAGCTGCAGTGTCTTCAGTTTGAACTGTAGTGTCAGCAGCAGTTGAATCATTAGCGGCTTTGTTGCCAGAGCAAGAGAACAATGTAGCAGAAGCTACAACAGCAAGTAATAAAACTAACTTTTTCATTTTTTCTAAATTTTAATAATAAAACAATTTTTTGCTTCAAAAACAGTACAAAGATACAACCTATTTTTGTGGTGCAAGCGCAATGTACTTATTTTTTTTCGGAATGTAACATTTTTTAAACATTGGGTGTCCCAATTTAGCAGTAGGAAATATTGTTAAAATCGTTAATCTGCTATGAATTAATATCTTAGCCTAAAAACTGCCACATTCCGAAATTTTTGAATTTATAGGATTATTTTTTGTCCTTCAACAATGTAGATGCCCTTGCCGAAGCCTACGATGCGGTTTTCGCCTTGTTCGACAGGCTGCGTGAATGTGCGGCCGTCGATAGAAGAGATGGTCACCGTGGTTGCTTCGGGGGCGATTACAAAGATAGTTCTGTTGTAGGCATACGCTCTCAGCGATGCGCTCACGTTGCCGTCGACAGAGGAAGTTGTCGGAGTAACTACGTGGTCAACGCCGTTTATGGTGTAGTAGCCGCCGTTCTTGAACTCAAGGTTGTCTGTCTGCGGGCTGCCGGCGTTGCTGAAGATGATGTGGGTAGGCATGTCGGAAGTGTCGACGGTGCCTGTGAATGTCCATTTCCAAATCAAGTTGCCGTTTGCAGCCTTGCCCATCATAGTGGCGCGCTCTCCCGGCCATTTTGCGCTTGCGCCGCCGGTGAAGTTGGTTTTTGTAGTGCTGCTCCAGCACCAAACGCTTACTTTCTTGTATGAATTGTCGGCAGGAGCCTCGAAGAATACAGCCATCTCTCCATTGGAGAATTGCGGAGTGTATTCAGGAATGTCTTCGCCAGGATTGCTGCCACCGCCAGGATTGCCGCCGCCAGGGTTGTCGGTCAACTCTTCCTGAGTGCCGTCGTAGGCAGGCTGAGTGTTGCTGACAGGAGAAGCGCCATAGAGGAATTTGCCGTCTTCGCCCACCTTGCCAGGGGCAGGGGTGAGTGCCGTGTTGAGCACGTAGATGCGCATGTTTCCGCGGCCGGAGCAGTTTGCGGTCAGTTTGCCGTCGGTGACGGTCTTGGTGTCGCCGGTGATTGCGTCAACGTATGTACCGTTCTCGATGCCGCTGAAAGTAGCGTCGCCGGAGATTGTAACGAGCACGTAGCTGTCGGTTGTCGCGTCGGTGAATCGGCGTTTGAATGCGTAGCTTCCTGCGCATCCCTCAGTGCTGTACTGACCCTTGCGGAGGGCAGGGATGGCCATGCGGATGCGGTTCAGACGCTGAATGTGGAGAGCCAACGGATAGTTGAGCGTCGCGTTCATGTTGCCTGTGGCGCCGGTCCAGTCGGCAAAGTCGTTCACCTGGATGTCGCCCTTGATGTATCCGCCGAAGTAGGCACGTCCAGAATCTTTCAAAGGTATGTTCGGACCCTTGTCGATGGTGCATCCTTTCTTGAACTCAATCTCGCTGCCGTAGTAGAGGCAGGGGATTCCACGGAATGTGAACATCAGAGAGAGGTTTTCAGCCCAAGTGTCGGTGCCTTGTGCGAAGCGCTGGTCTTCCGGTGCACCGTTTGGCGCGTAGTCGTGAGAGTCGACGTAAACCACGTTGTATGAAGCATCGTTGTAGTATTTGTCGCCGCTGCGTGCAATGCCCCATGCGCTGCCGATGTCCCGGAAGTTGTGGTGCATCGGGAAGTCGATAACGCTCAGACCCGAGTATTTCGAGTAGTCAGGCTTGTGGTATGTGTTGCCGCGGAGGAACACGTTGTCAGACGTAGGCTGCGAGCCTTGTGTCGACGCTCCGTTGTCGGCATATTGCTGTTGGCAAGAGAGCATGTTTGTGTGGGTGAACGGAGTCTGCTCGAAGATTGTCAGATTGTCCCATGATTCAGGGCTGTAGTCCCAGGCGTAGTCTTTCGACTCTTGCCAAGTGTAGAAAGGCACGGAGAGAGCAGGTATCTCGCGGTACCATACCTGAGAGTAGCGTGCGCAAACCTCGGTAAACATAAAGAACGGACCGTCGTTGCGTGCAGCCTTGTAGGTCTCGGCAGCTTTTGTGAAAGCCGGGTTGAACATCTTGTTGAAAGTCAGACGTGCAATGTGGCCGCCGGTGTCGATACGGAATCCGTCAACACCCATCTTGATGAAGCTTGTGTAGCAGTCGATAAGATAGTTGGCAGTCCGCGGGTTCTCGGTGTTCAAGTCCACGCAGTCGCCAGCAATCTGTGCCCACCAGCGGGTGTTGTCGTCCCAGTTGAACTGTCCGAAGTGGTGCCAAAGGTTGTGGATGTCGTGGTTTTTGTTGTCGGTATTCTTCATCTCGCGCAGACGAGCGCCGTATTGTTCACCTGAAGGGAGATCAAGGTAGTCGTCGGGCAGACGGCCGCCGTCTTTTTGAGTGAACGGAATCATGCATGCGTCGATGTCGCTTTGGTCGCCCTTCCAGTTGCGGTCAAACAGCTTGCAGAGGTTTGCCTCGCCGAAGTTGCCGGTGTGGTTGAGCACGATGTCGAGAATCACCTTCATGCCTCTTTGGTGGGCAGCGTCGATGAGCGACTTGAAGGTGACGTCCTCCGACTCGTAGCGGTGGTCTACTTTGCTGAAGTCGGATGCGTGATATCCGTGATAGTCGTAGCCCGAAGCGTTTTCTACTACAGGGGTAATCCAGATGGCGGTGAAGCCGAGAGCCTTGATGTAGTCAAGCTTCTCAATAAGGCCCTTGAAGTCGCCGCGCCAAGCGGGGTCGCCGTCGTTGTATTGTTGGCCGTCCCAGCACTGCACGTTGTTTGACTTGTCGCCGTCGTAGAAACGGGTTGTCATCACGAAGTAGATTGTTTCGTCACGGAAATCGTCGCGGTTTCCGACGAATGAGGCGGCTGCTGCCTGCTGCGTGAGGCATCCAGCCAAAAGCAAGGCTCCTGCGAGGGCCTTGACTCTTGAAATAAGTCTCATAGGTTATTAAATTTTAAAAATTAAGTGTTCCGCAAATGTACGATAAAAAGGCTGCTAAACAAAACTTTTGAGTGAAAATAGACGTGGTGTGATATGAATTTGGATTTTTTATTTTTAAACATCCAAAATGTGAAAATGAGGAGAAATAAAAAACGAACTGGATTCCGAAGAACCCAGCCCGTCTCTTTTATGAAAGAAATTAATATTACCTTCTGTCTTATTTGTCGCCAGCGGCGCGGAATTTCTCCTGCTCCATAAGTTTCTGGATGTCGAGACCGCCCTGTCCGTGAGGAGCGAACGCAGGATATTGGTTGCTTATTTCTTCAAAGACTTTAGCAGCTTCCGCATGCTTGTTTTGAGCGGCGAGCACGATTGCTTTCTTGTACATTGCGAAAGGCACGAGCATCTTGTTGCCGTCAGCCACCTTCACAGCCTTTTCGTAGCAAGCCACAGCGTCGTCATATTTCTTGAGGTTCACGTTGCAGTCGCCTTTCAAAGTCTGAGCCATAGAGCCGATGAGCGACTCCTCAGAGCTGTAGGCTTCGAGGTAGGTCAAAGCGTCGGCAGCCTTGCCTTGGTTGAAGAGGATGATTGCAGCCTCGAGGTTTGCGCGGTTTGCAAACTTGCCATATCCCTCGGCAGCCTGCTTGTAGAGCTTCAGCGCCATAGAGTCCTGACCTTCCATCTTTGCGGCGTCGGCTTTTCCAACCAATTCTTTGGTCTCGCTCACCTTATTCTGGTAGAAGCCGTAGTATGCCCAGAAGCCGATAGCCACTACAGCCACGGCAGCGATTACGGCGTAAAGGATTTTTTTCTTGTTCTTCTCAACACTCTGTTCCGCCGACGACAGTTTCTCGTTGAGTTCGTCGATCGTTGTGCGAGTGGCTTGTTTTTTGTCTGTTGTTGCCATTTTTATTTTGTTTTTTCTATTTTTTCGGTTTATCTCACGAACTGCAAAATTAATAGATTATATCCTTTGATAAAAATTTTATGCGGTTTTTTTGCCATAAACCGGGAAAATTGCTGAATTTCAGACAATGCACGGCGCCGCACGCCCCTCTCCGTCTGTGTCGGCGTGAGGCTGGGAAGATAAAGAACGGGGTTGTTATAGAGCGATTTTCTTTGCCACGCGTTTGCCTTCGGGTGTTGTCGCAGTCACCACGTAGATGCCCGGCGTCAGCCCTTCGATGCTTGCCGACGCCCCTTCGCTGTGTGCCACTGTCGCGCCCGTCGTGTTGGCAATGGTGAGGTCGGAGCATTCACCCTTTGGCGACACAGCGTTGATGCGTCCGCCGGCCACGATGACTGTCAGTGGGCGGTTGTCGGCTTTGATGTCGGCTACAGAGCCGTAGAAACTGTCATGGCTGTAGATTGTGTTGCCTGTGGCAATTTCTTTCAAGTCGACCAGGTATGTGCTGAAATAGAATGTCGACGCTACGACGTATGGGTTTGGGAATGGCAGATAGCCGTCGGCTGTGAATCCCTCTGCAGCGATACCGATTCCGTCGATTGCCCAAATGTGATTTACGGAGTTGTCTGACAGTGCTTTGTGGCTTGTGTTGCCCACGGTGATGAAGTCCACCTTGCCAACGATGGCAAATGTGTTGTTCTCAGGGGTGTCGAAATCGTAGGCCACCCGTTCCTCGCTTTCGTTGTCGCTGGTGCTGGTCCCGTCGGGCTTGATTTTGCAGATTGCATACACCTTGTGCCCGTCTTCGCGCATATATGCGGCAATCTGTGCTTTCGCTTTGTCGAACGCGGGAGTGTCGTAGCTGTACAGCACGCTGTAGGTCTTGCCGTCGACGGTTTCGGAGCCGTCGAAACGCAGATAGATGTTTCCGGTGTCGGTTCCTCCTTGTCGGACGTTTTGGGTTGCATAATGCCATTCCACGCCCTCACGCACCATCGGCATATATGTCCAGTCGGCAGCTGTCGCTGTTATTGCTGCTATTGCCATCAAAATTAAAGTGTAGAGTTTTTTCATAATCGTAAAAGTTTATTTAGTGTTGATGTTCAGTTGTCCTCCGAGCTCAATATCAAATTCATTCTTTCATAAAGATGGGTCTTCTGTACATGCAAAGGTATGGATAAATTATATAAAATCCTAAAAAATCAATGCATCAACGAGAAAAATGGATGCTGATAACCAGTGGGTTATCTGCTAAAATTGCATCATCGAAAATTGGATGCCAAAATTGATTCGATTGAGGTGTTTTTTAGGGTTTTCATGGCGGCTTCAGCTGCGTGTTGGTGGGCTTCGCGCTTGGAGTATCCCGAGCCGGAGCCTACGACGGTGCCGTTGATTGCTGACGCGTTGGCGGGTCGGAAGGTCAGCGCCTGCCGGTAGATTGCTATTCCGCGTGGGCAGAATCCCGTCAGATCCGCACAAAAAGAATAAAGCTCCTTCTCATTGGAGAGAAGGAGCTTTATGAAAAGTTTTATCCGTTCGTAAACGTTCACGGCTTTTAGCCTTTGTATTTCTTCATAATGATACAAGCGTTGTGTCCGCCGAAACCAAACGTGTTTGAGAGAGCGGCATTGACAGTGCGCTTTTGGGCTTTGCCGAACGTAAAGTTCAGGTTGTAGTCAATTTCAGGATCGTTGTCACCGTCCTCGTGGTTGATTGTAGGAGGAACGATGTCTTCTTGTACCGACTTTACGCAGAACATAGCCTCAAGAGCTCCGGTTGCACCGAGGAGGTGTCCGGTCATCGACTTTGTCGAGCTGAGGTTAAGTTTGTAAGCGTGGTCGCCGAATACACCTTGTATTGCCTTCACCTCCGACAGGTCGCCTACAGGAGTCGACGTGCCGTGCACGTTGATGTAGTCGATGTCTTCAGGTTTCATTTCAGCGTCTTCGAGAGCGTTGCTCATCACGAGTTTTGCGCCCAGACCCTCAGGGTGGGTTGCAGTAAGGTGATAAGCGTCTGCCGACATACCGCCACCGGCAACCTCAGCATAGATGTGGGCGCCGCGGGCGAGAGCGTGTTCCAATTCCTCAAAGATAAGGCAAGCCGAGCCTTCACCCATAACGAAACCGTCGCGCGAGCCGCTGAATGGGCGGGAAGCGTGCTCCGGATCGTCGTTGCGTGTCGACAAAGCGTGCATTGAGTTGAAGCCACCTACACCGGCAGGGAAGATTGCTGCTTCCGCACCACCAGTGACAACGGCGTCGGCCTTGCCAAGACGGATGGTGTTGTAAGCGTCGATAAGTGCGTGGGTTGACGAAGCGCAAGCCGAAACGGTTGCGTAGTTCGGTCCACGGTAGCCGTAGGTCATCGAAATGAGACCTGCTGCCATATCGGCAATCATTTTAGGGATGAAGAAGGGATTGTACTTCGGGCCTTTGTCCTTGTTCATGGCGTAGTAGCCAGCTTCCTCCTCGAAAGTGTGCAATCCACCAATACCAGCAGCGAAGATAACGCCTACGCGGTCTTTGTTCAAGCCTTCGAATTCTTCGAGGCCGGCGTCTTTCACCGCCTCGCGGGCAGCGATAACGCCATATTGCGCGTAGAGGTCATATTTGCGGGCTTCCTTGCGGTCGAAATGGTCGGCAGAGTTGTAACCCTTTACTTCACAGGCGAATTGCGTCTTGAATAAAGAGGCGTCGAAATGCGTAATAGGACCGGCTCCGCTGACACCTTCCACTGCGTTTTTCCACGTAGTTTCGGCGTCGTTGCCGATAGGAGTGATTGAGCCCAATCCAGTTACAACAACTCTTTTAAGTTCCATTAGGGGATAAATTATTTGTTAGCGTTTTCGATGTATGCGATAGCGTCGCCTACAGTTTTGATACCTTCTGCCTGATCGTCAGGGATTGTGATACCGAATTCTTTCTCGAATTCCATGATCAATTCTACAGTGTCGAGAGAATCTGCGCCGAGGTCCTGAGCAAATGTTGCTTCCGGTGTTACTTCTGATTCGTTTACACTCAGTTTATCAACAATTATAGCCTTTACTCTTTCTGCAATTTCAGACATAACTTTTAAATTTTTTAGATTAATAAATTCTTTTGTTTCTTTTTTAGACGTGCAAAGTAAGTAATTATTATTCTAATAGAAAAATATTTAGGCTAAAAACCGCATTTTTCTGCACAAAAACGGTATCGTTGTGCAAAAAACAAAGCGTTTTTTCAGTCGTTTTTGGCAATTCCTGATTTCTTGGTGCTTGCTACAGCCACCACGCGTTCTATCCAGTTTTTGAAAAAACCGCACATCGTGGGGTTGCCGTCGCGCATGCGCTCCGGATGAAACTGCACGGCAAAAATTTCTCTCTCAGGCCATTCCAACGCCTCTACCACGCCGTCGACTGTAGTGCCGCTGACGGTGAGGTCGTCGGCAACGCGGTGCACGCATTGGTGGTGGTGGCTGTTGGTTGGCAGAAATTGCGTTTGAAAAAGGTTTTCAGCCATCGACCCCGCAATGAACGCCACTTCGTGGGTCGCCACTTCCGTAGGCTCTTTCTGCTGGTGTCTGGCAAATTCCGTCCCCATCTGCGACAGCATGTCTTGATAGAGCGATCCTCCGAGCGCCACGTTGATTACCTGCAGTCCGCGGCATATTCCGAGCACAGGCATGCTGCGCAGCATGCAGGCTTCGAGCAGGCCGAGCTCGTAGACGTCGCGCTGCAGCGACACCCGTCCGAGTCCGCGCACGGGCGTCTCGCGGAAGGTTTGCGGGTCGATGTCGCAGCCTCCGGTGAGCATCAGGGCGTCGGCGTCGATGCGGTCGAGCCACTCGTCGATTTGTGAACGCAGCATCAGCGGCGGCATCACCACCGGCACTCCACCGGCTTCGATAACGGCTTCAAAATATTCCTGACGCATTCGCATGCGGTCGCGCTCGTCGACGTCGCACGAAAGTATGATTACGGGTTTTTCCATAGCGGTTTATATTATATGTTGCAAAGGTAACTATGACATCGGTTAAATCAAAGTTGTTTGCCGTCAAAAAAACGCGCCGCATCGGAGTGGATGCGGCGCGTTGGAGTCGGCAGACGATGGGAGAGACAACCGCCGAAGGGCGGTTGTATAAATTATTTGCAAGGCGGGGGATGACATATACAACCGCTCTTCGGCGGTAGATGCGAATGGATTGACGTCACGGGGTAGGCAAGCCAACCCCGTGCTAACATATTAAACCGCTCTTCGGCGGTTTTTCGCCTATGGCGGTGTATTGCGCCGTTGGCGCAATCCGATGTGTGATGGCGGACGATGTGGATGCGCAATCAGATGATGATGGTGGACGATGGCGGATGGCAACCGCCGAAGGACGGTTGTATAATCGTAGCCCCAGGTTGGCTTGCCTACTTGGGGTGGTTGTTGAAAGAAAAAATAAAATATAAGTCAGTATATTTGTGAGTTACGATGAAAAGATGTAACTTTGCACCGCTTTTCGTAATCTCTGGCAAGACAAGTGGCTTGTGAATATTGCGACAATTATTAACTAATTAATTCACAATAAAATGGATTTGATTAAAGTTGCCGAAGAGGCATTTGCAACCGGCAAACAGCATCCGGAGTTCGGACCGGGCGACACTATCACAGTGGCTTACCGTATTAAAGAGGGTAACAAAGAGCGTATCCAGCAATATCGCGGTGTAGTAATCCGCATTTCTGGAGAAGGCACAAAAAAACGCTTCACAGTGCGTAAGATGAGCGACAACATCGGCGTAGAGCGTATCTTCCCGATTGAGTCACCGTTTATCGACAGCATCACAGTCAACAAGTTTGGTAAAGTGCGTCGTGCAAAATTGTACTATCTGCGCACCCTTACAGGCAAGAAGGCTCGTATCAAAGAGCGTCGTGTTGTCAACAAGTAATCGCACAGCAGAACGTAGCGATACAGAGACCGATGGTTGGAATCCCAACCATCGGTCTTTTTTTCTACAACTGCTCTTCGGCGGTAGTCGCGCGTGCATCGGTGTCACGGGGTAGGCAAGCCAACCCCGTGCTAACGTATGAAACCGCTCTTCGGCGGTTTTTCGCCTATGGCGATGATGCATCGCGACGATGGGGCAATCCGATGATGATGGCGGACGATGGGTGAGGCAACCGCCGAAGGTGGGGAAGTGGCGTACCTCCGGCACGCAGAGGTTGGTGTCGAGGAGAATCCCGGCACGCTACGCTGCGCTTTGCGTACCGGGTTACGGAAGAGTGCCGTCGCTCTGCGACGAGAGAGTGCAAACCGACCATGTGTTGACGTATACAACCGCTCTTCGGCGGTTTTTTCGCATCGCGCCGATGGGTGCATCCTGCCGGAATGAGGTCTTTGTGATGAGATTATTTTGTGTGGGCTTTTGCAAGATTGGAAAATAAGGCATAACTTCGCATTATGGAAACAACGCTCGAAACGCTTATCAGTCGCGGCGCTGTCGACGGCCGTCTGCTGACGTTGCTGCAACAGTCGTTGCTGGACCGTCTTGACGATGTGCCCGACGGTTTCCGCCTTACTGCTCGCGATGTGGTTGTCGATGGCAGAAGCCTGCGTCTCACCACGCCGATTACCCGAGGCGAAGGCAACGCCGTTGCCGACTGGGGACGGCTTATGCTGCGTGTGCTCGCGGTGTCGTCGGTGAAGCCCCGCCGCCTGCGGTGCATTGCCCGCGCCTGTGCCGACGGCGCAATCACCGACAGCGCAACGTTGCGGCTGGCACTCGAACGCAATGAGGGCGGCAATGTGCATTTTTGGGTGGTTGCGGTTGTCGTGGCGTTGCTTTCGTTGCTTGTGTGGATAAACAATATGTAGAAATATGCAGAAAAAGATTCTTTTAGCACTTATAGCACTGACTTTTGCCTTTGCACCAGCCACGGCGGAGCGCATAAAACATGAAGACAAGATAATCGAGGCGATAACGCTGATGGACGAGGGTAAATATGTGCCGTCGATACGCATTTTGCGCGACGTGCTCGCCACCGACTCGACAAACTACCATGCCCGTTATGAACTGGGCTATGCCTATTATCTTGCGGGCAACTACCGGCAATCGGCAGCCATGTATGAGCTGTTGGTCGACTATCCGGAAGCCAACGACCAGACATTCTCGATGCTTGGAAACGCTCTGGACATGGCAGGCGACCGCAAGCGCGCCTTAGACGTGTATTACGACGGAATCAAGCGGTTTCCGAAGAGCGGTAAGCTGCATGTGGAACTTGGCACGATGGCGCTGATAGACGGCGACAGCAAGACCGCTATGGCGTGCTATCTGCGCGCTGTCAAGGTGGCGCCCGACTACACTCCCGGCTTTTATCGCACCGCCATGCTGCTTTTCAATTCCGACCGTCCCGAACTTGCTTTGTGCTACGGCGAGATGTTTCTTGCCAAAGAGAGTGAGAACAAAAGCCGTATAGAAGCAGTGAGCAAAGGCATTGTCGACACTTACCGCTCGATAGCCCGGGTTGACGGCGACACGCTGACAACTCACTTTCCGGCAGCCAACATCACGCTCTCGACAAATTCCACCGCCGCCGATCTGGAGCGGGAGTTCTTACGCTTTGACGTGATCTACAGCGTTGATTTCGATTTTGCAGCCAAGAGTCTCGGCAAGGTGGCAGCGCTCGATGCGGAGACCATTTGCCGCCTCCGCACCGCGATTGCCGACCAGCTGCTCAACAACGAACTTATCGCCGACAGCAAGAACCCCTATCTGCGTCATCTCAAGGCCGTGCGCGAGTCGGGCTGCGAGAACGCCTACAACCATTATGTGGTGCTCTACGGCGACCAACCCGCCTTCAAGCGTTGGGTGGCACTGCATCCGATAGAATGGCAGAGGTTTGCCGACTGGTTTGACAGCTACAATCCCGCCGATGGCGAGTGCGCCTATTTCTGATTCAGCGGAACAGACGCGGCACAAATTGCAGCAGATACTGTCTCCAGTTGCACCATAGGTGTCCGCGCGAAGATTCGTGATATTCGTATCCGATGCCCTCGTTGTCGAGGGTGGTTCGGAAAGCCGTGTTTTGGTTGTAGAGGAAGTCATCCTTGCCGATTGCAATCCAAAACAGACTGTAGCCCTCACGCTTCAGCGATTGCAGCTTCTGCGGCATATTGTTGTAGGCAGGCAGCGAGCAGTCGACCGCAGAGAAGTCGAGTCCGGCAGAGAACAGTCCGATATATCCGAAATCCTTAGGATAGTTGAGAGCGATAAATAGCGTGTGGAATCCACCCATCGACAGCCCCGCCACGGCGCGGTGAGCCTTGTCGGGCAACGTGCGGAAATTGTTGTCGACAAACGACACAATCTCGGGAAATGACGACTCGAAAGACCCGCGTTTGTAGCTCGGCATCGTGTGTGTCATCGCCGGACGGTAAGACAGATTCTCAGACGTCTCGCCTGGAGCGGCCTGCTTGTCGGCGTTGCCGTTTGGCATCACCACAATCATCGGTTCCGCCTTTCCCTCGGCGATAAGGTTGTCGAGGATGCGTGCCGCGTGTCCGAGTTCAAGCCACGCATTCTCATCGCCTCCGCTTCCGTGCAGCAGATACAGCACGGGATATTTCTTCCCGGACTCGCCATAGTGGGGCGGCAGGTAGACCGACAAGCGGCGGTCGGCATGCAGAGCGTCGGAGTGATACCACACCTGCGCCACAGAACCGTGAGCCACATCGCGCACCTGATAGTAGTCGGCGCATCCTCCGCCTACATAAAAAATGCTGAACACCGTCCCCACGTCGCGCCGCGTGAACGGATTGGTAGGGTCTAAGCCGTCGACACCATCGACAGTCAGCCTGTATGTGTACATCTCCGACGGCAGCGGCGGAGTGGTGTATTTCCATATTCCCTGACCGCAATTCACCAAGTCGGCAGTGCCTCCGTTAGCTTCCCAGTCGCCATGTACAGCCACAGCGTGGGCGTCGGGGGCGGCAACGGTAAACGTCACGCTCCGGTCGGCGTTGACCACAGGCGACTCAATGCTTGACTCCGTAAACTTTACATTTTGCTGCGCCGCTGCGGAGACAGTAAGCCACAGGCAGGCGGTTAAAAGAAGATGTTTCATATTTTCAGCCATTTTTAGTTTCGTAAGTGCAAAATTAATGTTTTTGCTGAAAAAACAAATATGTGGTTGTCGGGGAAATAAGAAATGGATAGTCGGCGCAAACAAGGCAATATAGTTTGGACAATTAAAGAAATGTCATTATTTTTGCATACACGATTAATGGATAAAGCATTATGACAGAAAAGGAAATGCACTCATATCGGTTGACATCGATGGTAGAGCCGAGTGATAAAATGTTGGACGCGATAATGTCGGGCGTTGCAGTAATGGCACGGCAGTCGACAGAGAATGCCCGCAAAGAACTTGTCCGTCGGTTTGACGCTTTAAAAAGAGAAATAAAGGTGTATCAAGAATCATTGAGAAAACATGCTTGATAGAAGACCTGTATTGTGTGTGGTGGCAGGACCAAACGGATCAGGAAAGACGTCTGCCACTATTCAACTGTTGTCGAATGAGTGGGCTGCAGATGCTCTTTATATCAATCCAGATAATATAGCTCAAGAAACTTTTGGGGATTGGAATTCTCCGACAGCAATTTTAAAAGCAGCACAGGTCGCAACAGAAGAAAGATATCGTTGCCTTGCAGAGAAAAAAGATTTTGTTTTTGAAACGGTTTTGTCTTCTGAAGAAAAATTACAGTTCTTGAAGAAAGCGCACGAGTCTGGCTTTTTTATAAGGCTTTTTTTTGTATGTACAAATTCTCCGGAGATTAATGTTATGCGTATCACAAAGCGTGTGCTTGATGGTGGTCATGAGGTCCCGATAACAAAAATAATCTCTCGTTATTATAAATCGATATTAAATGCATCCAAAGCCATTTGCTTTGTAGATAGGGCATATGTCTATGATAATTCGGTGGAGAATCAAAAGCCGAGATTGCTCTATCGAACAACTGATGGTATGTTGGCAAAACGATATTGCTCAGATATGCCAGAATGGGCTGCGGAGATGCTGCCTCGTTGAGGAACACGCTCCGCAGCGTTCTGTGCCTCACAATGCCGCCTTCTGGGGTGTTTTCTACAACCGCTCTTCGGCGGTAGATGTGCGTGCATTGATGCCACGGGGTAGGCAAGCCAACCCCGTGCTAACATGTGAAACCGCTCTTCGGCGGTTTTTTTTGTGATACATCGCGCCGGGTGGGGCAATCCGATGATGTAGGCAACCGCCGATGGCGGGGAAGTGGCGTACCTCCGGCACGCAGAGGTTGGTGTCGAGGAGAATCCCGGCACGCTACGCTGCGCTTTGCATACCGGGTTACGGAAGAGTGCCGTCGCTCTGCGACGAGAGAGTGCAAACCGGGGGATGTGGTTTCTACAACCGCTCTTCGGCGGTAGTTGTGAATGCATCGATGTCACGTGGTAGACGAGCCAACCCCGTGCTAACGTATGAAACCGCTCTTCGGCGGTTTTTTCCGCATTGCGCCGTTGACGCAATCCGATGGCGGCTGTAGATGCGCTATTTTGTGTCTTTTGGAAGGAATAAGTGCAGCATCACCACGCTGATGAGAGCCGACATGATCGATCCGGCGAGGATTCCGAGCTTGGCATCAGCAAGCAGCAACGCATGCTGTCGCGGGTCGTATGCGAGTCCGGCAATGAAAAGAGCCACGGTGAAACCAATGCCGCTGAGCATGCACACACTTGCAAACGCCTTCCACGAACTGCCTTTAGGCAGGCGCACGAGTTTTGTGCGAATGGCGAGCCAGGAGAAAGAGAACACGCCGAGGAATTTTCCGAGCACCAGACCCAGTATTACGGCAAGTCCGACACCAGAGAACAGGTTGTCGAAACCCATGCCTTGGAAAGATATTCCAGCGTTGGCGAAAGCAAAAACAGGAATAATCATAAAGCTTACCGGCGTGTGAAGGTTGTCCTCCATGTCCTGCAACGGGCTGATGACGTGGTCGGACGCCGTTTCAATCTGCTTCAGCATATCCACCTGCCTGTGTGTCAGAATACGCGCGTTAGAGTGCTTTCCGGTGATAGTCTGCTGCGGGAACGACGCCACGCACTCACGGATCTGCTCCACCGATTTCAGCACCGACGACTTTATTGTGGCAGGGATGCAGAAGGCAAGCGCCACACCCGCGATTGTGGCATGGATACCAGAGTTGAGCACCGCATACCAAAGCGCCAGTCCGATTGTCAGGTAGAACATCTTGGAGCGTATGCCCTTGATATTTCCGATTATCAGCAACAGCAGCATGACACCGGCATACAGCAGATATGCCGCATCGAGATGAGCGGTGTAGCAAGTTGCGATTACTATGATTCCACCAAGGTCGTCGGCAACGGCGAGAGTGGCGAGAAACACCTTCAACGCCAATGGCACACGTTTGCCGAAAATCGACAGCACACCGAGCGAGAAAGCAATGTCGGTTGCCATCGGCGTGGCAAGTCCGCGCATCGCGTCGGCATCGGCAGGCGCACATAGCCAGAACACAAGCACCGGAATCAGCATACCGCCGCAAGCACCGATAAGCGGGAGCATCGCGTTGCGTGGCGACGACAGTTCGCCAACAAGAATCTCACGTTTTATTTCAAGACCTACGGAAAGGAAGAAAATCGCCATGAAGAAATCGTTGATGAGGTCGAGAATAGTCATAGTGTGACCTCCGTGGCTGAAAAGGTTGAAGTCGCCCACCGATAGGCTGACCGTTTGATTCCAAAATTCAAAATACATTGCGCTCATCGAAGTGTTGGCAATAACCAGAGCCAGCACAGTGGCGGCAATCAGAAGCATGCTCGACGTCACATACGTGCGGAACATCTTCAAAAACCGAAAACTTTGTAACATTCTTCTATATATATATGTTTCTAAAACAATGGCGGGCAGTCATAGCCCCAATCTTTTTCGGGAGCAAAATTAGGGAAATATTTCTGCATACACAAACGTGCCGCGGCACATAGTCAGCACCGCGGCACGTTTAATCCTTTCAGTCAGGGATTTGTGTCAGAACTTATAACCGATGGCGAAGTTCCATCCCTTGTTTTTCATAGACCAGCCCAAATCGTGCGCTCCAGCCACGTTGCGCAGACCGCGCTGATAGCTGATGTTGAACACATAGTGGTCCATCACCTCCACACCTGTGCCAATCTGCACACCGCAGTCAAAATTGCGGTGCTGCCACACGTCGTCGCCGTAATAGTCGCGTTTTCCAGTGATGTAAGAGTATCTTCCCGGAGTGTTGCTCGGCGCGCTGACCGCAATTGCCGTCACCTCGTCCTTTCCGTCGCCGATTCCGAAGGAGAAGTATGGACCCGCTTCCACGTCCCACCGCACGGCGTTGGAGATGTTGAAATGGAACGAAGCCAGGACAGGGATTGAGAACGCATACCTGCGCGTGTGTCCGAGGTTTGTCTCAAGAGCGCGCCTGTCGGCGTCGTGGCGTATTGTAGAGTAGTCGTAACTGCGGTTCTCGAAATAGAAGCCCGGCTGCATGCTGAAGAAGTCGCGTATGTTAAGGTTCATCACCACGCCGGCAGTGAAACCGCGTTTCCAAGAGAAATTGCATTCCTCGCCAGCGTGTGGAATGTCGGCAGACAAATTTGATGAAGAAATGCCGAATCTCACCCCAAGGTCAATCATCTGGTTAGGCACAGAAGTGTCGGCGAATTCGGCAGCCGAGGCAGTCGCCGCCACAGCAAGCAAAGAAAGGGCAAAAAATATTTTTTTCATAACTGTCGTGATTAATTCTAATGTAAAGGTATCGTTTTTTCGTTAATATTGGCAACGTAATGCTACAAAACGCACATTTTTTCATCCTTTTGGATGAAAAAGACTACCTTTGTAGTCCATAAACCAAAAGAATATGAAAACAATAGCGATAAAATCATTGGAATCGTTGCCACAGGCAGCGGCCGAGTTTGTCGAAGCGATGGGCGACTACACCGTGTTTGCCTTCAACGGCGAGATGGGAGCCGGCAAGACAACGTTTATCAACGCGCTTTGCCGCGCGCTTGGAGTGGAGGACGACATCACCAACTCACCGTCGTTTTCAATCATCAATGAATATCGTTCGGACACTACCGCCGAACTGATTTATCATTTCGATTGTTATCGGTTGGAGAGCGTCGACGAGGCGGAGGACATCGGAGTGGAGGACTATTTCGACTCTGGTGCCGTGTGTCTCATCGAATGGCCGGAGCGCATAGAGGAACTGTTGCCCGCCGACACGGTCCGTGTCGATCTCAAAGAGCAGGAAGACGGCAGCCGCCTTCTGACAATGACCTTCCCGGAGGCGTGATGGACAGCATCGACACAGCCGTGCTTACTGCAATCACCGTGGTGTTCACGATAAGCGGACTCCTCGCAATTGCGGCGTCGCTGTTTAACTGGAACTGGTTTTTCAACACCCGCAACGCCCGTATGCTTGTGGGGCGCTACCGTCTCCGCACGGCACGTTGTGTCTATTTCGTGGCAGGCGTTCTGATTCTTGCCATGGTTGCGGCTATCCATTTGCGCCTGGCAGACAAAATTTAGGAAATCGATAAAAACGATATATATTATGTCAACAAAAAAAGAAATTCCGGTGCTGCTCCTGACCGGTTATCTCGGCAGCGGAAAAACGACACTTGTAAACCACATATTGACAAATGAACGCGGAGTGAAGTTTGCCGTAATAGTGAACGACATCGGCGAAGTCAACATTGACGCCGACCTGATACAGAAAGGCGGAGTTGTAGGCGCAAAAGACGACAGCCTCGTTGCATTGCAGAACGGATGTATCTGCTGCACGCTCAAGATGGATCTCGTGGAGCAAGTCTACGACCTTGTGAAGTCGGGCAAGTTCGACTATATCGTGATTGAGGCGAGCGGCGTGTGCGAGCCGGCACCGATAGCGCAGACCATCTGTTCAATCCCGCGTCTCGGCGAGGCATACCGCAAGTATGGCATCGCCCGTCTTGACTGTATTGTGACGGTCGTCGACGCGCTGCGACTGCAGGACGAGTTTGGCGGCGGCGACAATCTTACGCGCAAGGATATCGGCGAGGAAGATATTGAGAATCTGATAATCCAGCAGATTGAATTCTGCAACATCATTTTGCTCAACAAGGCATCGATGGTCAGCCCAGACCAGCTGAAGCGCATCAAGGCCATCGTCAAGACAATTCAGCCGCAAGCCAAGATAATAGAATGCGACTATGCGAAGGTCGACCTTGACGAGATAATCAACACAGGGATGTTTCATTTCGAACGTGTGGCAACGTCGGCGGCATGGATTCGCGAGATAGAGCGTCCGTTGGATGAGATTGAGGCAGAAGAGCATCATCACGACGATGACGAGAATGAGGATCATGAGCACGAGCATGAGCATGAGCATGAGCATGACCAAGAACATGAGCACGAGCATGAACACCATCATCACCACCATCATCACGAAGGCGGAGAGACGGAAGAGTACGGCATCGGCACGTTTGTCTATTATCGCCGTCCGGCGTTTGACATTCATAAGTTCGACCGCTTTATGTCAACAAAATGGCCTAAAAACGTGATCCGTGCCAAGGGCGTCTGCTATTTTGCCCACAACCGCGACATGTCGTTCCTCTTCGAGCAGGCAGGCAGCCAGAAACAACTGTCGGAAGCCGGCTTGTGGTATGCCACCGCACCGGAGAACGAATTGGCGGAGATGATGAAGCAAGAACCTGGCTTGGCGCGCGACTGGGATGAGAAATATGGCGACCGCATGCAGAAAATCGTGTTTATCGGTCAGCATCTCGACAAAGCGCAACTTGCCCACGACCTTGACGAGTGTCTCGAAGAATAGGATATAAGAACAAAAAGAACCATATTGTATGAATAAACGATTTTTCAAGTCGCCTGAGTTTCTGGTGTGGCTCGGTTTCGGGCTGTCGGCGGCAGCGTTGCTGTCGTATGCCCTGTTGTATTCTCTGACCGCGGCAGGGTCTGTGGCAGGCATGTCGGGCGGAGTCACGGCATTGTGCTGGCTGACTGTCGTTGGCGGACTTCCCGGACTTGCACTTTCCGTTTGGTGTATGATGCGCTGGGCGCTGTTCGACACCCCAAAATGGCTGCACATAGCGAGCGTTGCGATTAGCGTCGTCAACATTCTGTTTCCTGTGCCCTCGTCAACGTTTCTATTGGTGTCGTCGATGGTGGGCAAGGAAAATGTGGAGGTGAAGCTGCCGTCGGAGTCGGATAAAGAAATCAAGCCCGACATCGTTATCTCCATTGACTCGCGTAAAGGAGTGCTCACAGGCGAAGTGAAGAACGACAGTGTCAAAATCGACGCGCTGGAGCTTTCGCTCACCGACCTTGACTATGAGGGCAAGCTTGGCAAATGGGCATCCCGGATTCCGGAAAAAGCCAAGGTGACGTTTGAGGCTGATGAAAAGGCGAAATTTGACGAAGTGCAGAAGACTATGGACGCCCTCAGCACCGCCGGTGTGAAATTCAGAATGGCGGCAAAAGAATGACGCTTCTGCAAGAAATACAATAAAAGAAAAAACCCTCCGGAAGGAGGGTTTTTTGTGATATGAAAGGAAAAATTTTTATGCTTATTTAGCAAGGGCAGTAGCCACGTCGACGGCGCAAGCCACGGTGCATCCAACCATAGGGTTGTTACCGATTCCGAGGAATCCCATCATCTCAACGTGAGCAGGAACTGAAGAAGAACCAGCGAATTGAGCGTCAGAGTGCATACGTCCCATAGTGTCGGTCATACCGTAAGAAGCAGGACCGGCAGCCATGTTGTCTGGGTGAAGAGTACGGCCTGTACCACCACCAGAAGCTACTGAGAAATAAGGTTTGCCAGCGAGAGTGCGCTCCTTCTTGTAGGTTCCGGCAACAGGGTGCTGGAAGCGGGTAGGGTTGGTAGAGTTACCAGTGATTGACACGTCAACACCCTCTTTCCACATGATAGCCACACCTTCGCGAACATCGTCGGCGCCGTAGCATTTCACTTTAGCGCGAGGACCGTTTGAGTAAGGGATTTCCTTAACCACCTTGAGGTCGCCAGTGAAGTAGTCAAACTCAGTCTGAACATAAGTAAAGCCGTTGATACGAGAGATGATCATAGCGGCGTCTTTTCCAAGACCGTTGAGGATTACGCGCAAAGGCTCTTTGCGAACTTTGTCGGCTTTGGCAGCGATTTTGATAGCGCCTTCAGCAGCAGCAAACGACTCGTGGCCAGCCAAGAAAGCGAAGCACTTAGTCTCTTCGCGGAGCAAACGTGCAGCGAGGTTGCCATGACCAAGACCAACTTTACGGTCGTCGGCAACAGAACCAGGGATGCAGAAAGCCTGGAGACCGAGACCGATAGCCTCAGCAGCCTCAGCGGCGTTTTTGCAGCCTTTCTTCAACGCGATGGCGCAACCAACAACGTAAGCCCATTTAGCATTCTCGAAGCAGATAGGCTGAGTTTCCTCACAAGTCTTGTAAGGGTCGATGCCGGCAGCGTCGCAGATAGCGTTAGCCTCTTCAATATCTTTGATACCGTTTTCGTTCAATGCAGCAAGAATTTGCTTGATGCGACGGTCTTGACTTTCAAATTTTACTTCTCTAATCATAAAGCGGTCCTCCTATTATTCTTTACGTGGGTCAATATATTTAACAGCTTCGTCGAAGCGGCCGTAGTGACCTTTTGCCTTCTCGATAGCCTCTTTAGGATCCTCGCCGTTTTTGATCATTTCCATCATCTTGCCGAGGTGGATGAACTCGTAACCGATAACTTGGTTTTCTTCATCGAGAGCCATGCGAGTGCAGTAGCCTTCAGCCATTTCCAAGTAGCGAGTTCCAGTTTTTGTAGTACCGAACATTGTACCAACCTGGCTGCGCAGACCCTTGCCGAGGTCTTCCAAAGAAGCGCCAACAGCCAAACCGCCTTCAGAGAAAGCCGACTGAGTGCGGCCGTAAACGATTTGCAGGAACAATTCGCGCATAGCAGTGTTGATAGCGTCGCAAACGAGGTCGGTGTTGAGCGCCTCGAGAAGAGTCTTGCCAGGGAGGATCTCAGAAGCCATAGCGGCAGAGTGGGTCATACCTGAGCAGCCGATAGTCTCGACCAAAGCCTCTTGGATTATGCCTTCCTTAACGTTCAAAGTAAGTTTGCAGGCACCTTGTTGAGGAGCGCACCAGCCGATACCGTGAGTAAGTCCGCTGATGTCCTTGATTTCTTTAGAACGCACCCACTTGCCCTCTTCAGGGATTGGAGCGCAAGGGTGGTTGGCACCCTTCTTAACGCAGCACATTTGCTGTACTTCATGAGTGTAAATCATAACGCGTCTTAATTAAGTTCAAATAAAAAGATTCTATATATAAATTCTTCTGTCAATCTACCGATAATGCTTTTGCGAGTCGATATGCGCGCAAATATGTTGCAAAGATAATGCAAATTGGGCGAAGAAAGTTAAGAATATCTTTAAATTTAGTATTTTTGTGGAATGAAAAGGATTGCAATCAAGATAGGCAGCAATGTGCTTGCCCGGCGCGACGGCACGCTCGACATCACCCGGATGTCGGCATTGGTTGACCAGGTGGTCAGTCTGCGCCGCGCAGGAATGGAAGTGGTTATGATATCGTCGGGCGCCGTAGCCGCCGGGCGAAGTGAGATGCGTGGCGTCGACCGCCTTGACACGGTCAGTGCCCGCCAGTTGTTTTCGGCGGTTGGACAGGTGAAGCTCATCAATCACTATTATGAGTTTTTCCGCGACCACGGCATGGCGTGCGGTCAGGTGCTGACGCTGAAGGAAAGCTTCTCGACGCGCCGTCATTATCTCAATCAGAAACATTGTATGGAAGTGATGCTTGAAAATGGAGTCATCCCCATTGTCAACGAAAACGACACAGTGTCGCTCACCGAGCTGATGTTTACCGACAACGATGAGCTGTCGGGACTCATCGCCACGATGATGGATATGGACGCGCTTGTGATATTGTCGAATATCGACGGCGTTTACGACGGCGACCCATCGTTGCCGGAGTCGCGCGTCATCCGCCGCGTGGAACCCGATGCCCGGATGGATGTCGATGCCATAGTAGGGCAATCGCACTCCTCGTTCGGGCGCGGCGGCATGGGCACCAAATTCCGCACGGCGCGCAAAGTCGCCGACGAGGGCATCACCGTCTATATCGCCAACGGCAAGCGCGAGAACGTGCTTACCGACCTTCTTCTTGACGGCGCAGATGTGCCCTGCACAGAGTTTGTGGCAGAAAGCCGCGGCGTGTCGAGCGTGAAGAAATGGATTGCCCATAGCGACGGCTTCGCCAAAGGCGAGATACGCATCAACCAGGGCGCCTACGACGCGCTGATGTCGTCGCAGGCAAGCAGCCTGTTGCCGGTGGGAGTGGTTGCCGTAGACGGCGATTTTGAGAAAGACGACATAGTCAGAGTGCTTGCTCCCGACGGCCGTCAGTTTGCCGTGGGCCGCACAAGTTACGACAGCGACGAGGCACGCGCCGCCATAGGCAAACAGGGACTGCGTCCAGTGATACACTACAACTATCTCTACATCGAACAGTTATAACCGACTATGAACGAAGATTTAAGAAAAATGCTTGAAGCCGCGCGCGAGGCATCGCGCGGACTCAACCGTTGCCAGGAAGCCGACATCAACCGCCTGCTGCTCAGCGCGGCAGACAAAGTGGAGGCAGCCATCGACAAGATTCTTGCCGCCAATGCCACCGACCTTGCCCGTATGGACAAGGACAATCCGAAATACGACCGTCTGAAACTGACCCCCGACCGCATCCGAGCCATCGCCGCCGACATGCGCAGCGTGGCGTCGTTGCCGTCGCCCCTTCGCCGCACATTGGCAGAATGGACACAGCCCAACGGGATGCGAATAAGAAAAGTGTCGGTCCCGTTCGGTGTGGTAGGCGTAATCTACGAGGCGCGTCCCAATGTCACGTTTGACGTGTTCTCGATATTGATGAAGAGCGGCAACGCCTGTGTGCTTAAAGGCGGCAGCGACGCCGACGCCTCCAACCGCGCCGCCGTCGACGTGCTTCGCGAGTCACTTCTCGCCGAAGGATTCGACGAGCATAGCGTCACCCTGTTGCCACCCGACCACGAGGCAACCCAAGAGATGCTTCAAGCCGTTGGCTATGTTGATTTGGTCATACCACGCGGCAGCAGCCGCTTGATACGCTTTGTGCGCGACAATGCCCGCGTGCCTGTAATAGAGACCGGCGCCGGCGTGTGTCATTGCTATTTTGACGCGTCGGGCGATTTGCAGAAAGGCAGCGCCATTGTGAGCAATGCAAAGACGCGCCGTGTCAGCGTGTGCAACGCCCTCGACTGTCTGCTCATCGACCGCGCCCGTCTTTCCGACCTACCCGCCCTTGTGGCGCCGATGGCGGCAAAGCACGTAGTGGTGCGTGCCGACGAAGAGTCTTATGCAGCGTTGGCGGGCAAGTATCCCCACCTTGAACATGCCGACGACAGCGACTGGGGAAAAGAATATCTCGACTATAAGATGTCGGTGCGCACGGTCGACGGTCTCGGCGGCGCGCTTGACCACATCGCCCGCCACACGTCGCATCACAGCGAGAGCATCGTGGCAGAGGATGCCGACGCTTGCCGCGTGTTCTCACAGGAGGTCGACGCAGCGTGTGTCTACACCAACCTTCCCACGGCGTTTACCGACGGCGGTCAGTTCGGCTTTGGCGCAGAGATAGGCATCTCGACGCAGAAACTGCATGCCCGCGGCCCTATGGCGCTGCCAGAGATGACCACCTACAAATATGTAATCTCAGGCGACGGGCAGACGCGCGATTAAAAAAAGAAGCGTGCGGTGCAGTAATCGATATGCATCCGCGTTTACGTTAATATCACATAATAGAAAAAACGATGAAAATGTATCAGAAATTTATGGCGGCAGCAGCGATGGCATTGGCTCTCGCGTCGTGTGGCGCGGGAAAACAAGCCACCATTGCCGACCTCGGAGGAGAATGGGTGATTACGTCGGCCGACGGCAATACCCTCAATGCGGAAACCACACCGTTTATCGGCATCAATGCCGCCGACGGCACAGTTTATGGCAGCACCGGCTGCAACAATCTTGTCGGCACTCTCGACAAGAACCAGAAACCCGGAACGGTTGATTTCAGCCAACTCGGCTCCACTCGCATGATGTGTGCCGACATGACATCGGAACGCATAGTGATGGATATGCTCAACAAGGCAAAAGGATATAAATTCAACGGCAAGTCGGAGTTGCAGCTCACCGATGCCCAAGGCAATGTAGTGGCGCTGCTGCAGAAACGCAACGGCAAGATGAGCGAGTCGAGTCTGCAAGGCGAATGGAAGATTCTGTCGGCAGACGGAATGCCGGCATCGGGCGAAAGCACCCCGACAATCTGGTTTGACACAGAGGAGAACCTGACGCACGGCAATGCCGGCTGCAATACGTTCAACGGCGAGTATACCGTTGGCAAAGACCAGGCACTTAGATTCGGAACGATGGCAGTCACCATGCGTATGTGTGACGACATGGAGTTTGAGCAGAAGTTCCTGCAGGTGCTCGACCAAGTCGCGACGTTCGGCAAATTGCCAAACGGCAACGCCGGACTCTTCGACGAGAACGGCCGTCTCTTGATAGAGCTTGCCCGATAGCATCAACACTCTTTCTACAATAACATTTGTGAAATTTCCACGACGCAATGCCGTGGAAATTTTTTTAGTCGCTTATGCTATCGGTTGTCGCGAGGGAATGCCCCGGTTTGTTTGAAAAACGATGGTGGATAAAAGAAAGTTAGAGGAAAAATGATTACCTTTGTGCATCTTGGCAATAGACATTAGAAAAAACATAAATGAAAAAGACTTTTTTAGCAATATTGTTGTTGGCAGCAGCCACGCCTTGGGGAGGCGCGGTGGAGACTGCATCCGGGAAATTGTCGACGGTGATTGGAGAAGATGCAGTGTCTGTTACAGAATTGTCGCTTACAGGCACGATGGACGCACGCGATTTCAAGTATATATCCGATTCGATGCCGCAGTTGTCGGTGCTCGACATAAGTGGCGTGACAATAGAGGAATACTCCGACAGGGAGCCCCTGTTTGCTAATTTTACATATTATCCAGCAGACGAGTTGCCTAAATATTCGCTGATGGGCAAGCCGCTCACATCAGTGTCGCTTCCGTCGACGCTGACATCCATCGGCGAGGCAGCGTTTGCAGGCTGTGCCGAACTGACAGAAATCAGCCTTCCGTCTACGGTCGCCACGATAGGCAACTATGCATTTTCAAGTGCGTCAAAACTTGCGGATATCAAAGGCGGCGAGGGCGTCCGCACGATAGGCGACTATGCGTTCAGCCGCGACGCCGCATTGACAACGGTTGCGTCGCTGCCGCAGGTTGAGACCATCGGCGGACATGCGTTCAGCGGATGCTCTAAGATGGCGGACTTCACGTTTGCCCCATCGCTGCGCACTATTGGCGAGAGCGCGTTTGCCGGCAGCGGACTGACGTCGGCCGACATGAGCGGATGCACGTCGCTCAGCGTTGTCGGCGCATGGGCATTTGCCGACAACGGTTCGCTATGCGAAGTTAATATGCCAGCGACGGTAACATCGTTGGGCGAGGGCGCGTTTTTCTATTCATCGGCATTGCAGCAAGTGGCATTGCCCGAGGGCCTTGTGAAAATCAACGAATACACATTCATGGGCGGCAAGGCAGTCGCCACGGTGACACTTCCGGAAGGCTTGAAAGAGATAGGCGACTATGCGTTCAGCGACTGGACAACGGTTCGGGAAATCATCATTCCATCGACGGTTGAATATATCGGCGACCGCGCCATGCGCAATTGGAACAGCCTCGCGGAGCTGACAAGCAATGCCGTCACGCCACCTGAGCTTGGCGACAATGTTTGGGAGAACGTAGACTATGAGAAAGTAAACCTCACCGTTCCGGCAGCCGGCGAGATGGCTTACAGGCTTGCGGAGCAGTGGCAGGACTTCTTCAAATCATCGTCGGCAAAACCGTTGGCAGCGGAGAGCCTGTGCGTGGCTGTTGACGGCGATGTGGTGACAATAACCAGCGGAGAAGAGATAAGCACGGTGCAATTGTTTGACATGAGCGGCATCTTGCTGCAGTCGGCGGCACCGCACAGCCAGCAGTTCTCATTGACGCTGTCGGGCTACAGCGGCAGAGCCTACGTGGTGCGCTGCGTGTCGGGCGGCAATGAAAAAATCATAAAAATAAGCAGACAATAAATACATTATGGGCAAAAATAAATTGAAGAAATTCGGGGAGATGGAAACATTCCCCAACGTGTTCCAATATCCATTCGCAGAATTGCAGAAAGGGCCATTTCCATTGAAAGGAAAGTGGAACACAGAGTTTTTCAAGAACGACAACCCCATAGTTCTGGAACTTGGTTGCGGCAAAGGAGAATATGCCGTCGGCATGGCAAAAAAATTTGCCGACCGCAACTTCATTGGAGTCGACATCAAAGGCGCCCGGATGTGGACCGGCGCCAAGCAGTCGGTGCAGGAAGGTATCGCCAACGTAGCGTTTCTCCGCACGAGTATCGAACTAATCGCCTCCTTCTTTGAGGCCGGCGAGGTGTCGGAAATCTGGATAACGTTTCCCGACCCCCAGATGCAGAAAGTCAACAAACGCCTGACGTCGACCCGCTTCATGCAACTCTATCGCCAGATATTGAAAGACGGCGGACTCGTGCATCTGAAAACCGACAGCCCGTTTCTTTATGCCTATACCGACGCCATGGTGCGTCTGAACGGCTTCGTCACCGAGGTCAACACCGACGACCTTTATCACAGCGGACTTGCCGACGATATCCTCGAAATCCGCACGTTCTACGAACGCCAATGGCTTGCCCGCGGCTTGACAATAAAATACATCAACTGGCATCTTGACGCCACCACGGCGCTTCAGGAGCCTGAAATAGACATAGAGAAAGATACCTATCGCAGTTTCTCGCGCGGGTATCTTGAAACAGACCCTCAATATTCAAAGTAACAATTATGGAAGAAAGACTATATCCCGCACTAATCACCGAGGCTTTGCGCAACGTCCGCTACCCAGGCAACGGCAAAGACCTTGTGGAGAACAATATGGTTGAGGACGACATCCGCATTGACGGAATGAACGTGTCGTTCTCTTTGATTTTTGACAAATCGACCGATCCGTTTATCAAAAGTGTTGTCAAGGCCGCTGAAACAGCCGTCAAGACTTATGCCAGCGAGAATGCCCGCATAGAGGGCAACATCAGCGTGAAGTACCGCCAGAACGTAGAGCAGCCCGCCAAGATGCTACCCGGAGTGAAAAACATCATCGGGGTCTCGTCGGGCAAAGGCGGAGTAGGCAAATCCACCGTGGCAAGCAATCTTGCCGTGGCGCTTGCCAAGCAAGGCTACAAGGTGGGGCTGCTTGACGCCGACATCTTCGGACCGTCGGCTCCAAAGATGTTTGGAGTAGAGGATGCCCCCGTGTATATGGATGAGGTAGGCGGCCGCAACCTTATCGCACCCGTAGAGCAATATGGCGTAAAAGTGCTGTCGATAGGCTTCCTTGTAGACAAAGACAACGCCGTGCTTTGGCGCGGCGGCATGGCAAGCAACGCCCTGAAGCAACTCATCGGCGACGCCAATTGGGGCGACCTCGACTATTTTGTGATAGATATGCCCCCAGGAACGAGCGACATCCATCTGACGCTTGTGCAGACCCTTGCCATCACCGGAGCCGTAGTGGTCACCACTCCGCAGGAAGTGGCACTTGCCGACGCGCGCAAGGGCGTCAGCATGTTCCAAAGCCCGCAGGTCAACGTGCCGGTGCTCGGCATCGTGGAGAATATGGCATGGTTCACTCCGGCGGAACATCCGGATGAGAAATACTACATCTTTGGCAATGGAGGCGGCAAACGCCTTGCGGAAAAGCTTGGAGTGGATTTGCTGGCACAGATACCGCTTGTGGCAAGCATCTGCGACGGCGGCGACCAAGGCAAGCCCGCTGCGCTGCAGAACACCGTCAGCGGCGAGGCGTTCAACACGTTGGCGCAGCGAGTGGTGGAGGCTGTCGACAAGCGCAACCGCGAACTTCCGCCGACACACAAAGTTGATGTTTCGAAACGTTAACCATCGTGGGCTCGGATGTTGCCCACGAGGATTATAATTTTGCAATATAAAAACAAAACGACAATGAAAATAGGAGACAAAATACCGGAAATGCTTGGCGTCGACGCCAACGGCAAAGAAGTGAAGGCATCCGACTATGCCGGAAAGCGTCTTGCCATCTATTTCTATCCGAAAGACAACACTCCCGGCTGCACCGCCGAGGCATGCAGCCTGCGCGACGGCTACGACGCCCTCCGCAGCGCAGGATATGAGGTGATAGGAGTGAGCAAGGACAGCGCGGCATCGCATGGGAAGTTTGCCGCCAAACACTCGCTTCCGTTCACACTTATCGCCGACACCGACACCACGCTCAACCAAGCGTTCGGCGTGTGGCAGAAAAAGAAGATGGCAGGACGGGAGTATATGGGTACGGTGCGCACCACGTTTCTTGTTGACGGCGACGGCACCGTGACCGACATTATTGCAAAAGTAGACACCAAAAACAGTGCCTCGCAGATTCTTGAAATAATAAACAAAAAAGCATAACTATGGAGAAAGCAACAGACAAGACAGCAGCTGCAAGCGAGAAGCTTAAAGCTTTGCAGAATGCGATGTCGAAGATAGAAAAGGACTATGGCCGCGGAGCGATAATGAAACTCGGTGACGACAATATAGAAAATATCGAGGTGATTCCTTCAGGCATCATCGGACTTGACTACGCACTCGGCGTGGGCGGCTATCCCCGCGGACGTATCATTGAAATCTACGGTCCGGAATCGTCGGGAAAGACCACGCTCGCCATCCTTGCCATCGCCCAGGCGCAGAAGCAGGGCGGCATAGCAGCCATCATCGACGCAGAGCATGCGTTTGACCGCTTTTATGCCGAGAAACTTGGCGTTGACGTCAACAACCTTTGGATTTCGCAGCCCGACAATGGCGAGCAGGCACTTGAAATCGCCGACCAGCTTATCCGCTCATCGGCAATCGACATAATCGTTATCGACTCTGTTGCGGCGTTGACACCAAAAGCCGAAATCGAAGGAGTGATGGGCGAAAAGCAGATGGGTCTGCAGGCGCGTTTGATGTCGCAGGCTCTCCGCAAGCTTACAGCCACAATCTCAAAGACCAACACCACATGTATCTTCATCAACCAGCTGCGCGACAAAATCGGCGTGATGTGGGGATCGCCGGAAACCACTACCGGAGGCAATGCCTTGAAGTTCTACGCTTCTGTGCGTCTTGACATCCGTCGCACCAGCGCCATCAAGAACGGCGAGGACGTGCTTGGCTATCAGACAAAAGTAAAGGTTGTGAAAAACAAGGTTGCGCCTCCATTCCGCAAAGCAGAGTTTGAGTTGACATTCGGCGAAGGCGTGTCGCACAGCGGCGAAATCCTTGACCTCGGTGTGAATCTCGGCATTATAGCCAAGAGCGGATCATGGTTCTCCTACGACGGAACTAAGCTCGGACAGGGCCGCGATGCCGTGAAACGTCTGATTGGCGACAACCCGGAGCTTGCCGAAGAACTTGAGGCAAAAATCAAGGCAAAACTTTTCCATAAGGATGATGCCGACGACAGCGCGGAACCGACCGACGCTCCGGCAGCAGAATAAAAAAACATAAAAAGCAATGAAAATCGCAATCATTGGATGCGGCAATATGGGCGGCGCGATCGCAAGAGGTCTCGCTGCCGATGCTGTTTTTGCGTCAGAGCATACAATTGCGGTGAGCAACCGCACACAGCCCAAACTCGACGCCATCAAGGCTGAATATCCGCAGATAGAGACGTCGACCGACAACTGTCAGGCAGCCGCTGCCGCCGACATCGTGGTCATAGCCGTTAAGCCATGGCTCATCGACAGCGTTGCAGAAGGCTTGCGCCCTGTGCTTACAGCCGGCCAGATTATCGTGTCGGTAGTGGCAGGAGTGCCGTTCAGCCATCTTCGCGAACTCTTCGGCACAGCTACGCTTTTCCGCGTGATTCCCAACACCGCCATCGCCATCGGCGAAAGTATGACCGTAATAGCCGACGACGGAGCAGTCAGTGGACAATTGGCTGTGGTGACCGACATTTTCAACCGTCTCGGCGAGACTCTTGTCGTGGAAGAGCGACTGCTTGACGCGGCAATGGCGCTTGGCTCGTGCGGCACGGCGTATGCCTTGCGCTACGTGCGCGCGGCGATGGAAGCCGGCGTGGAGCTCGGGCTTTATCCCGGTCAGGCAAAGAAAATTGTGGCGCAGACAGTCAAGGGAGCTGCCAGCCTGTTGCTTGCCCGCGGCACACATCCGGAGGAGGAGATAGACAAGGTGACCACCCCAGGCGGCTTCACAATAAAAGGCTTGAACCGTATGGAGGCTTGTGGATTCAGCAACGCCGTGATCGAAGGCTTGAAAGCATCGATAAAATAGAAAAAAAGATATAGGAAACAGCAAAACTGCACTCGGTTGGGTGCAGTTTTGCTGTATATTCGTATCTCCCGACTTCGTTGTTCTCGTATATCATCATTTCCGATTGTTTGAGTTATACACCGCCCATCCTTTAATCGTCAATAGATATTTCTGACGAGGATGACGTGGCTTGTCGGGGTAGAGCATAGAAACAAATCCCTCTTTCATGGCGGGATTAAGTGAGTATTCCATAAAATTCTCACGATTCTTTAATCCTACGGAAGCCATCATCTCTTTGACAGATAATCTATTGTTTGCAATCGCCTTTATTAAGCGGCTGATATTCTCATTATCTATCTGCAATGGATTGTCTGAGCTTGTCGGGGTACTTGTCGGGGTACTTGTCGGGGTGGAGATACCCATGTCTTTAGGAGCATTAATCACCATGAAACGATTTCTCAACTCGTTGTTTTCTCCCATCAATAGGTTGCGAAAGAATCGTTCCAAATAGACAGACTCCCTTTTGATGCCCTTTTGTATGTTTTGATAATTGGCTCTAACCAACGCATTTCGGAAATACCAAGAATGATTGGCAAAAAGGTCGTTCTCAACATTGAATCCCATTGAGCGTAAATACTGTATGGTGAACACTGCTGTTGTTCGGGTATTGCCTTCTCCAAACGGATGAATTTGCCACAACCCAGATACGAATTTGGTAATATGACTTACTATTTGATTTACATCCAATCCTATATAATCAAATGCCTTTTCTTGCTCAAGATCATACTCTATGGCTCTGCGAATGTCGGGAGCAGATACATAGAGCACCGTGTCGCCACGAAGCACCCATTCTTTTTTGGTGATATTGTAATCTCTGATTTGTCCGGCAAACTTGAATACACCATCAAATATCCTTCGATGAATGGCGGTCAATCCAGCTACGGTAAAGGCAAATGAACGCTCATTCAATAGCTTGGTTATATTGGCGGAAACTTTATCGGCTTCTTCCGTCACATTGTCCTTTTTAGTACGAATATCTTTTGAATCGTAGTAACTCTTGATAAGTTGCTGTACTTCATCAATGGTTATGTCTCCCTCAATATGTTTGCGAGCGGTTTCAATAAGATATTCGGATGGCTTCAAGCCATCTACCGCCTGAAGTCCTATTGCCGTTTGCCACGCATAGCCTTTTTCACGCTTTTGCGGCTCGTCTTGTTGGATGTATTCGTCGAATTCACTCATTAGATTATTGCCAGTTGAAATAAATTCAATAATATTTATTCTAATTGCTTTCTATAAACAGAATCTAAAGTATTTCCATTTTTATCTTTCCATACTAACCAGCCATTATTGCTGCTGCCAATACAGAAATCTGCGGCAGTACTAGGACTTGAAAAAGTTTTATCCGATGTCAATACCAGGATTTCGTTTTCATTGGAAGTGTAGTCTTGGAGCATCTTTTTCCGTTTTTCTTTCCAGTTAAAAGACGGCACCATTGTTGGGGCTACAATACTCCCTTTTAGGACAGTAAAGCCCTCGGAACTGTAGAAGCCCTTTGCATTGCACCCTCTACCTTTGGTGTAGAATATATGTTCTTCTTTGGGTTGTGACAATTCAAAAATATTGCAACCGATAAATGATGCCAGAAATTTCACATCTTCGAAAAATTCATCCATTGAGTCTTGTTGATGCTCTGGTAGATTCGGTGCTTTAGGGATTTGTTTATTATCGCTTAAAACAAAAGCGTTTGCTTTCTTGGCTTCAGTTATCGCTTTATATTCTATGTATTGTACATCAACTTTAGTCATATCGGCATCTTTCGATACGAATATGAGCGCTTTTTGCCAAAACGATTTTTTGCTATCATGGTCTTTTACACGTTCTTTAAAGTTCTCCGTTTCACCTATATACGCCTGTGGTTTGGTTGACTCATCTTCTCCCAGTAATATGTAAAACGCAGGCTTTTGCAACTTTTCTTGTGTATTCAGATAAGAGAGGTTGGAACGTGGCACGACAAACATTTGGCAAATCTTGTTGCTAATGAATGCATATTGAGTTCCTTTCGGGTCTCCATCAATTAAATATGTTGTTATTGTCTTTCCCATTGTTATTCATTGTGGATTGTTACGTTTGCAGTTGTATTTGTAATCGAATTTTTTTTGCATGAAATACCTAATTTGGTGTGAGGCATAACATATTTGATAGCTGCCTCTTCTTAATGCAAATATACACCATTATTGAATATAAATTACTATTTTTTGCTGAGTTTGACAGTTTTGATTGTAATTGGCAGATATACAGAAGTTTGTGGCGGTAGAAATGTTGCTATATGAAACATTGGCGATTGTTTTAACATTACTTTAACACTTGAGGTTCGCCCGATAGTTGGCACGTATTTGGATTGGCGTGGATATCTGCCTGTTAATACGTATTTTAGTTTGATTCTGCAGATTCTCAGTTAGGGGTATGTTGTTGAAGACATGGATATATCCAAGACCTTCGATTTTTATAAGGTTCATCTCAGACAAGATTTTCCGTATCTGTCCCGTGGGATATCGGGAGTCGCCGCTGACATAGGTATGCACACCACCTCATCTGTAGTGGCATACCTCCGGCACGCTGGTGGGAGGAGATGCGTTGAGCCCCGGCACGCTGGCTGCGCTCCGCGTGCCGGGTTACGGAAGAGTGTCGTCGCTATGCGACGAAGTTTCCTACAACCGCTCGTTGACGGCATTTCTTAGGCAATGCCGCAGCGAATGGAATTGGGGTTAGGAAACATTGTAAAGAAGCATGTCGGAACAAGCATCCCAGTTAATCGATTCTGGATTCCACATAGTTTTTGATATGACCCAAACCGTTATCAGAAAAACCATGAATAAGCCAAAATGGAACTTCCTTTCACCGGAATAATCGTCCTTGACAAAACACAAACGAAGAGCGATGGCTGCAATGATAATGTTAATGATGATTTTTACGGCTGTAGGTAACATAACTGAATGTTTTTGGTTGCTGTAAAATTATTGAAAAGCGGTTGCGAAAGGAACGAAATGGTGATAAAAACGGATTTTATGGTGATGAATCGGCGTTTTTTTGCGGCAGTTTGTGCAAACAATAATAAATTCGGTCGATAGGTTTTGGAATGATGGTTAATATGATTTACCTTTGTGATGCCTTTGCGTAAGAAAAAGACAATGTTTTTATGTGGTTGAGTCTCGCTTTTCTGTCGGCGGCACTTCTTGGGCTTTACGACGTGGCAAAAAAATACTCTTTGCGGGAAAATGCCGTCATCCCGGTGCTTTTCTGCAACACGTTGTTTTGTGCGCTGATATTTCTTCCCTTCATCGTAGCCTCGCATACCGGCATCCTTGGCAGCGAATCGCTGCTGTGTGTCGACAACTGGCAATGGCACGAACAGCGGTTTATCGTTCTGAAATCCTTTATCGTGCTGTCGTCGTGGATATTGGGTTATTATGCCATCAAACATCTTCCGATCACTATCGTAGGTCCGGTCAACGCCACCCGTCCCGTGCTGACTCTGCTCGGTGCGCTTATTATCTTCGGCGAGCGTCTTAATGGTTGGCAATGGGCAGGCGTGCTCCTTGCCGTCACATCGTTCTACATGCTCAGCCGCAGCGGCAAGAAAGAAGGCATCCGTTTCAGTCATAACCGATGGATATATTATCTGGTGGCGGCAGCACTTCTGGGAGCCGTAAGCGGACTTTACGACAAGTTTCTGATGTCGCCCACGGGAGCCGGCATCCGTGCGATTACCGTGCAGTGCTGGTATAACTTCTATCAGTGCGTGATAATGGGCATTGTGCTTCTTGTGGTGTGGTTGCCTCAGCGCAAGGCCTCACCGTTCCGCTGGCGTTGGTCGATAATGCTGATTTCAGTGTTTATCACCCTTGCCGACGCCGCATACTTCTACGCTCTGACCTATCCTGACGCAATGATTTCAGTGACCTCCATGGTGCGCCGCGGCAGTGTGATAGTATCGTTCTGCTTTGGCGCGATGATTTTCAGGGAGAAGAATCTGCGGTCGAAAGCCGTCGACCTCTGCCTGGTGTTGCTCAGCATGGCGTGTCTGTGGATAGGAGGACATTAAGAGAAAGAAAACAAATGATAAAATGTATTGTATGAAAAATTTTTTACTGACAGCAGTTCTCGCAGCATCGGCAGTGATGCCGGTGATGGCAGGCACAGCTTTGCCTTATAGCGAGACGTTTGACACCGCCGCCGATTTTGCGACGATGACCGTCGTCGATGCGAACAGCGACAACAAGACGTGGTATCACAGTGACTACTACAAGTCGGCAATGATTGATTATTCCGACGACAGCAGCATGGACGACTGGCTGATTCTGCCAGCGTTCAGTCTCGCCCCCGGCGGCACGTATACCTTCGAGATGGATGCCCGGTGCTACAGCAGCATCTTTGGAACGGAGCGTTTTGAGGTGAAGATGGGTACCGCCGCCACCGCCGCCGCGATGACAGAGACCGTTGTGGGAGAAACATTGCTTAAAACAGATAAATTTCAGCACTTCACTCAAAAAATCACTGTTGCCACAGCCGGAACATACTATATCGGCATCCACTGCATCTCTGGCGCAGAACGCCGCGGCATGTTGGTTGACAACATTGCTTTGTCGGCCGGCGTGGCAGCGGAAAGCCCAGCAGCGGTAACCGACCTTACGCTGACGCCAGAGCCAACGGGTCTGAACAAGGTGACAGTGGCGTTTACCGCACCTGCTCTCACGTCGACCGGAGTGTCGTTGACGGCATTGGACAAAGTGGAAATTTATCGCGACAAGGCACTTATAAAGACCATCATCCCTGTGGCTCCCGGACAGCCTGTCACGTTTGTCGACGAGACCGTCACTGCCGGCAACCACAGTTATATGGCAGTGGCTTACAGTGCGACAGGACGCGGTTTGGAAGCATCGGCCGACGTATTTGTCGGACCCGGCAAGCCCTCAGCCGTCGGCAATTTCAAGGTCAAGGAAACGACGCCCGGCGATGTGGAAATCACATGGAGCGCCCCGACAACCGATGAGAAAGGCAACCGCATAGACCCGTCGCTGATCACCTATAAGGTGGTTAGTTACGAAATTGTGCTCGACAGCTATTTCACAGAGTCAGACATCGTGGAAGGACTTGCCGACACCCGTTACGTCCACCATGCCATAGACGCCGGCAAAGGTCAGCGTTTCATTGCCTACGGTGTGTATGCAGAGACAATCTCGGGCAAGTCTACAGCCGTCAAGACCGCACTCTTCCCAGTGGGAACAAACTATTCCGTTCCGTTTGCAGAGTCGTTTGCCGGAGGCAAGGCATCGTCGTTGTGGCGCTCTGAAGTGGCCAAAAACCAGTCTACCGCCCCGGCGTGGACGCCGCTTACCGATGAAGACGTAGCCGACCTCGCATCGCGCGACGGCGATGGCGGATATGTAGCCATGCTTGGCGAAAACACCGACGACAGCGCCCGTTACTACAGCGGCAAAATCGATTTGTCGGGCTTGCAGAATCCGGTGCTCTCATTCTATACGTTCAACTTCGGCAACGGCAGCAACAACGACGATGAGAACGTGCTTGAAATCTATGGCGGCACAGGCTCGGGCTTCAATCTCATCAAGAGTATGGAGATAAAAGAAGTGGGTGAATACGGATGGAACAAGGTGATTCTTCCGTTGACAGCATACAAGGACAAGGTGGTGCAAATCGTGTTTACCGGAGTCACGAAAAACTATCTTGCCATTCCGTTGGATGCCATAACAGTAGGCGAGGCTCCGGCACGCGACCTTGCGGCAGTCAGTCTGAGCATTCCCGAGACTGTGACAACAGGACAGTACTTCGACATTGAAGTCGATGTGGAAAATGCAGGAACGCAGCCCGTCGGCGGCTATGTAGTGGAGCTGTACCGCAACGGCGAGAAGATTCAGGAGGCAGAGGGTCCGGAACTCTATTCGTGCACACGGACGCAAGTGGGATTCTCCGACCGTCTGGAAGTGATCGACAACGGCGACAATGAATACTATGCCAAGGTGGTGTGTGAAGGCGATGAGAATCCAGCCAACAACACAACCGCTGTGGTCAAAGCCGTGGCAGAAGCTCCGGAATATCCTGTGGCAACCAACCTTAAAGCCACACGCAGCGGCAATGCCGTCACTCTGACATGGACAGCCCCCGACCTCAGCACCGCGAAGCCGGAAGCAACCACCGACTCGTTTGAGGCTTATGAGTCGTTTGCCACACAAGGAGTGGGCGGATGGACATTCACCGATATGGACAACGCCCAGGTGGGTAAGTTCAAGGACATCACATTCCCAGGCATCACCTATGAGGGCTCGGTGCAGTCGTTCTGGGTAATGGACGCGTCGATGGAAGGAGCCAACGCCTCGTTTGCCGCGCATTCGGGCAAAAAATATATCGCGCAGATATTCAATTACGACGGTTCGCAGTGCGATGACTGGGCAATCTCACCCGAACTGAAAGGCATCGCCCAGACAGTATCGTTCTATGCCAAGAGTTATTCGTCGATACCAAGTTATGCCGAGACGTTTGAGGTGCTTTATTCCACCACCGACACGTCGACCGACCATTTCGTGAAACTCGGCACATACGAGAATGTGCCAAACGCATGGACACGCTATGACGTGGCATTGCCGGAGGGAGCAAAACATTTCGCCATCCATTGCGTCTCTGAAGGATGCTACATGCTGCTTGTCGACGACGTTACGTTTGTCGCCGCCGGCGCCACCCACGGACTGGAAGTGGAAGGCTACAACGTGTACCGCAACCGTCAGAAAATCACGGAACAGCCGGTTTCGGGCACACAGTTTGTCGACACCGCCGCTCCCGACGGAGAGAACAAATATATGGTCACCGTGGCATACAACAAAGGCGAGTCGGTGCCCGGCAACGAAGTAGTGGCAGGAGAGGCAGGCGTTGAGGCTGTTGACGGCGACAATGTGGCGATTACAGCCCTCGACGGTAAGATTGTGGTTGACGGAGCAACCGCGCAGACCGTCATCATGCAGCCTAATGGAGTCATAGTCTATATAGGCACAGGCAGCCACGTTGAGGCGGCAGTGGCGCAAGGTGTGTATATCGTAAAAACAGGCGTTAAAGTAGCGAAGGTAATCGTGAAATAGTCCACGCTGAAACATATCGGCGCGGGCGGGTCACAAGGCAGTGTCCCGCCCGCGTTTTTTTGGTGGCAATACATACATCAACCAATTGTTTTTGCAATACCGATGAAGAAAGATTTTGCGGATTGGCGGAAATGTTTTTACTTTGTAGGAGCGAACCAAAACATAGAAGCCTGCTATGGGTTTTGAAAAAGTAAGACATATAGACCTGCCTAAGATCTGCGATCCTCGTGGCAACCTGTCGTTTCTTGAGAACGGCGGGGTTGTCCCGTTCCCGATTGCGCGCACATACTGGGTCTACGACGTGCCTGGCGGCAAGAAGCGTTTCGGCCACGCGTTCCACCGGCAGGAGGAACTGATAATCTCGTTGTCGGGAAGTTTCGACATTGTGCTCAACGACGGTTCGGAAGAGCGCCGTTACCACATGGCACGGTCGTACTACGGACTTTATGTGCCACGGATGATGTGGCGCGAACTCGACAATTTCTCGACCAACTCGGTGGCGCTGATTTTGGCGTCGACGCCGTATGACGCCTCCGACTATATCGAGGATTTCAACCTTTATAGAACGACTTTGGCCAATGGAAAATGACAATCACGCAACTGTGTCGGTCTACGACTGCCGGCTGCTGACGCTCGACCGTCATCACCATGAGAACGGAAATCTGACGGTGGTGGAAAACGGCAAAGACTTTCCGTTTGAGGTGCAGCGGGTGTTCTATATCTACGACGTGCCTGGCGGTACAGACCGCGGCGGGCATTCCCACCGCCGTTGCCATCAGTTTATCGTGGCGGTCAGCGGAAGTTTCGATCTTGAGATCGATGATGGCGTCAGCCGGCGCACGGTGACGCTCAACCGCTCCAACATAGGGCTGTATGTGGCTCCCGGGATATGGGTGGGTCTGCGCAACTTCTCGTCGGGTTCGGTGTGCCTCACGTTGGCATCCGATCCGTATGACGAGGCAGACTACGTGCGCGACTATGACGAGTTTCTGAACCTGACAGCAAACAAAAGAAAATGAAGCAATACGAATTTCTGCCGCTTGGGGTTGTCAACGAGCCCTACAGACAGGCGATTCAATCGAAAATAGACAGCGTCCTCGACAAAGGCTGGTATCTCAACGGAGAGTTTGGCAAGCAGGTCGAGGCGCAATTGTCGTCGCTCACCAAAATGCCGTGGGCAGTGGCGTGCAGCAACGGGCTCGATGCCCTGCGGCTGATTTTCCGCGGCTACAAGGAGCTGGGTGTGATGCGCGACGGCGATGAAGTGATTGTGCAAGCCAACACCTACATAGCCTCGGTGCTTGCCATCAGCGACAACGGCTTGCGCCCTGTGCTTGTCGATGCCGACATTGACACGCTTAACATGGACTTCTCAAAAATAGAGGAGCGCATCACGGAGCGTACACGCGCCATCATGGTGGTGCATCTTTACGGCGCACCGTGCTGGTCGGACTCGCTTGCCGGCATAGCCCGGAAACACAATCTCAAGATTGTGGAGGACAATGCACAGGCAATCGGCGCTACGACCACGAGCCGAGGCCTGAACGGCACCGGCATCACCGGCGGACTCGGCGATGCGGCGGCTTTCAGTTTCTATCCCACAAAAAATGTCGGGGCGATGGGCGATGCCGGGGCCGTGACCACAAACGACGAGGCGCTTGCCGACGCCGTCAGAGCCCTCGCAAACTATGGCTCCGACCGACGCTACCATAACATCTATCAAGGGCTGAACTGCCGCATGGACGAGCTGCAGGCGGCAGTGCTGAGCGTCAAGCTGCAGCACCTGGCAGACATCTCCGGCGCACGCCGGCGCAATGCGGCCGTCTACGACCGCGAAATCGCCAATCCGCTGCTACGCAAACCGAAGAAGCTGCCGGGCAACGTGTGGCATCAGTATGTGGTGCTCGTAGCCGACGGACGCCGTGACGAGTTTCGTAAATTCTTGTCGGACAACGGAGTGCCTACCGATGTGCACTATGCCGTGCCACCACATCTGCAGCCGTGCTATGCCGGTATTGCCGACAGCGCGCTGCCAGTTGCCGAGCGCATCGCGGCAGAATGTGTGAGCATTCCGATAGCCGAGCATTTGACGGAAACCGATATTTCAGAGATTTCAGAAATAATTAATGTTTTTAGATAGACGTTGATTGAAGAAATTGTGTATTTTTGCAAAAAATTGAACACGATATGAAAATAACGAGAGATGCCGTTTGGCACACCACAAAAGATTACAGCATCATCACACTTGGATTGATATTATATGCCGTTGGATTCTGTGGATTTATTTTGCCGCACGGGGTTATCACTGGCGGACTCGCAGGTATAGCCGCCTTGATTTTTTTCAAGACGGGTATCCCGGTGGCATATTCGTTCTATACTCTCAACATCATACTCCTCTCGATAGCCTATCGTATCGTGGGGCGCGGCTTTGTGCTTAAAACCATCTACGGCGCGTCGGGACTCAGCCTCTTCATGCTCATCGCACAGATGTTTTTCAAGTCACATCCGGTTTATCTTGAGCACGACATCCTGCTCAGCTGCATTATCGGAGCCGTGCTGTGCGGTGTGGGAACGGGCCTGGCGTTCACCCACAACGGCAGCACCGGCGGCACCGACATCGTGGCTGCGATGGTGTCGAAATACCGTCAGATTTCCGTAGGGCGGATGATTCTCTATGTTGACCTGTTTGTCATTTCCTCATCATATTTCATAAAGTACAACATCGAGCCGGTGGTCTACGGCTATGTGGTGCTGATATTCCTGTCGTACATGTGCGACATGGTGGTGAACAACAACAAGCAGGCGGTGCAGTTCTCCGTGTTCTCAAAGAAATGGAGCGCCATAGCCACCGCAGTCAACGCCGAGATGCACCGCGGATGCACGATTCTTGAAGGCACCGGATGGTATACGAAGCAGGAAGTGAAGATGCTGCTGATATTCAGCCGTAAGTCGGAAGCGCTGCAGGTTTACCGCATAATCTATTCCATCGACCCCAACGCCTTTGTGTCGCAGGGCAACGTAAACACCATCTATGGCGAAGGCTTCGACAAGAGCAAGGTGAAGGCAAAAATCCGCGACCTCAAGGACGGCGGCACCGGACAGCCACACCAGCCATAGCCGGACTGCCACGAAAATGAATTTACAAAACCAACAAACCGAAATGAATTACGAAAATCCTATCCGAAAGGGTAAACTATACTTCCGTTACGGAACTATGGGTTCCGCCAAGACTGCCATGCTGCTCACCACAGCCTACAACTTTGAAGAGCGAGGCATGGACTATATCTGCATGAAGCCGATTGTCGACAACCGCGAGAAAGACTCAGTGATACGCTCGCGCATAGGCATCGAGCGCCGGTGCAGTTGGATTTATCCGGAAAGCGACATGTATAAGATGCTCACCGAGGTGTTTGACACCGAAGGCTTGAAAGAATGGATACTTATCGACGAGGCGCAGTTTCTTAGCCCCGAGCAGGTGGACCAGCTTGCCCGCATTGTCGACAATTTCGGTGTCAACGTGCTGTGCTACGGTTTGCGCACCGACTTCCAGAGCCATCTGTTTGACGGCTCGCGGCGGTTGTTTGAAATTGCCGACACCATCGACGAGGTGAAATCAACATGTACCTGCGGTCGCAAAACCATCATCAACGCGCGTATCGACCGTGCCGGAAATGTGGTTATGGACGGCGAACAGGTGGAGATTGGCGGTAACGACAAGTATATGGCGATGTGCCGTCGCTGCTGGGCGAAACGCCGCTGTGAGCGCGACCGCATCGAGTCGCTCGACTTCGGCGACACAGAGAAAGGGTAGCGACTGCCGACAAATAACAGCAAACATGCCGGAGACTCCGTTGAAACGACGGAACTCCGGCAGGTTTGTCTATAAGAGGCTATGGGTTAGAACTGGAATTTTTCCAATTTCAGTTTGCCGAGTTTTTCCATGTTTCCTACATGGAGCGCAAAGTGAGGGGCGGCAGAGTGAGCGGCAAGAGCCTGCTCGTCACGCCAAGTCTCGCAAATCATCATCACGTCCTGACGGGTGGCGCTCTCAAACACGTCGTATGCCACACATCCCTCGTCGTTCAGGGATTTTTCCACCAAGGCTTTCGCCTCTGCCAACAGGGCTGCGCGGTTGGCGGCCTCCACTTGGATAAACACATTTAGTCGTATCATATAGTTGTTGTTAAAGATTAGGGTATCGGTTTAAAACGCTTTTTTGCCTCCTGGCGGCTGCAGTAGTTGAAATGCCACCATTCCGACGGCAACGGGCGGAATCCAGCCTGCGTCATCACGCTGCGCAGCAGTTGCCTGTTGGCTCGCTCCTGAGCTGTGATTTTTCCTTGCTCCACGAGAGCCGCCTCGTGGGTGATGCCTGCCTCGCTGCCGAGATGGTCGACCGCCGTGCCCATCGGCAACGGCCGTCCGAGCGAGTCGGCGATGCTGATGTCGACGGCAAGCCCATAGTTGTGCAAACCTCCTCCATGTGCGGGATTCGACACATAGCGGCTCTTCGACGAGCCTTTGACCACGTCCCACATCTGTTGCTGCACCGACATCGGCCGTGCAGCGTCGTAGACAATCAGACGGTATTCCGGATGCTTCTCCCGCAGCAGCCTCTGTGCTTTCAGCAAGCACTCCATTGCCACAGGATGCAGATACGCCTCGCGCAGGTCGGCATAAAGCACGCGTCCCACAAAATTGTCGGCACGGGCATACATCAAATCGATTGCAATCGACGTGTCGCGCTCGGCGATGTTCTCATATCCCAGCGAGTCGAGACACTGCGCCGTGCGGCTTTTTGCCGGTTTCTCAGCCACGGCATGGAGCTGTTCGGGCGTTGCGCTTTTGACGGGCTTTGACGGCGTCCGGTGCGCATCGCCGCAAGCCACTGCCGCAGCGGCAAGAAAAACAAGCAATAGCCATCTCATCGCGTTGTTTTCACTTTGCGGGTGATGCGGATTGTGTAAGAAGAATGGTCAATCTCCACTTTTCCCAACCTGCTCAGCACCGACTGTCCGAGCAATATCGGGGCATTCTGCGTCTTCACGACAGTTGCTTTTACATTGTTCATGTCGAGGCCTCCGAAATTGACATTGCGGAGATTGACCACCGACCCCTCTATAATGTCGCCGCTTGCGGTCAGAAAACTTGACGAACCCATAAAGTCCTTGTCGCTTAGATAGTTGTTCTTATACATAAACGCCGCTTCCACCGCCGATATCGTGACGTTGGCAGCGCCTGTGTCAAACACAAAATGCAACGGCAACCCGTTGATGCTGCATTTCACCTTGAACACACCGCTTTCCTTCGTCATCGGCACTTCCACGGTCTGATCCGTGTATTCGGCATTTTCCTCCTCCATTTTCAGTTGTTTTGACTTCAGCCGTTCCACGACCTTTTTGTAGCCGTCCATACTGCGTATCGAGTCCATGTCAGAATCGTTTTCAAGCAGAGTCAAGCGGAGAAAACCTTTGTCGACCGATTGGTTCAGGAAGTCGACCGCTTTCTGCTTGTCGCCAAACATGGCATAGTAGCAGGCAGCGTTGTATAAAACCATAGATTCCGCATCCTTTCCGATTTCAGCAATCAGCGCCTCCGCCTCGTCGGTCCTGCCAAGATAGCCAAGAAGCATAATGCTCGGTGATGCAGAATCGGGGACGGTGTCCATTTCAACAGCCTGCTTGAAATCGGCTATGGCTTTGTCCTTGTCGCCCAGATTCCAATAATGGCGTCCACGGAAGTAATAAGAAATCACCATCGGTTGCAAGGTTATAGCCGTGTCATAATCGTCGGCAGCCTCGTTGGTTTTCCCCAGATGGTCGCGCGTAAAGCCCCGATAGCAGTATGCGTCGGCTCTTTCCGGTTCCGCATCGAGATAGATTGACAATGCGCGGTCGGCATCTTCCCATCGTCGTGCCTTAAAATAAGCCATTGCTTTGCTGTACAAGCCGTCGGTGTCGGTAGAGTCCATCTGTATTGCCCGGTCGGCGAAATCGAGCGCCATCTTCAAGTTGTCGGCATCAGAATATGCAGCCGACAGCCTCTGTGCCGCCCCTGCCGACGGTTCTATGTCAAACGACTTGTTGAAAAACTCCAAAGCCTCCGTCATATTGCCGCGTTTCTCATAGGTTGCGCCTATGATGAACGGCCACAACGAATTGTTGGGGTCTTTCTTCGTCTGTATTTTCATTTTCGAACAAAGCACCACCGATGCCGAATCGGAAAGAGTGTTGACACAATCAAGCGCGCCCCCGTCGGTAATGTCGATAGAAAAGGCAGAGACCACATCGTCGGTTGCCTCGCTCCAACGTTTTTGGTTGATATAGGTATATGCACGCAGCGAGTAGCTCTGCGCGTTGCTATTGTCAAGTTTCACGGCATAATTATAATGCTCTATAGCCTTGTCGTAGTCTTTGCGGGCATCGGCATTGCGTCCAAGGCACAGCCAGCCGAGAGGGTTGCCAGGCTCAAGCTCCGTTATCTTCTTTGCGTCAGCGTCAGCGAGTTCGTATTGAAATTGTTCAAAATAGATTTGCGCACGCGAGTTCAGATAGTCCACGTCCTTAGGATCGAGATTTATGGCTTCGGAGATGTCGGCGAGAGCCAAGTCTTGCTGCCCAAGACCTGAATATGCGCTTGACCGTAAGTTGAAAGCCACTCCTCTGCTCTCCTTGTCCTTTTTTGGCAAATATTGGATTGCCTTGTCGCTGTTTGTCAGCATCGAGCCATAATCATCGACTGTTGTGTAGGCAATAGCCATCCACAAATAGGCATAGCCGTTTTTGGCATCGTCAGCCAACTCCTTGTTCAAGCAGTCGACGGCAGTCTGATAGTCTTGATTCTGAAACGCCTCGTATGCCTTCTGCATGTTGAACGTCTCCGCCTGCTTGTTTGCTGCCAAAAGTGTTTGCACTGCGCACAGCAGTGCAAACGCCAACACACCGAATCTTCTCATTTCTATTTCTTTTTTAAAATTGCACCTATTATTGCATTTCCTATCTTGCGCTCCAATCCCTGACGGGTTGTTGGAATGCCTGTCTTGCGGGCAATCGAGCGTTTGACATTCGTCACGCCCAGAGCCCGTTTCCAAGAGAACGTGACATTGAGTCCTGGTAATATTTTCATAGCATTAAAAACTGAAATTAATTATTCCTCGTATTCCGTAGGGTCTTCAATCCCGGCGTCGTGGAGCGCCTCGATGCGCTCACGGCACGTGCCGCATTTGCCGCAATGCTTCTCTCCGCCCTTGTAGCACGAATAGGTCTCGGCATAGTTCAGACCGAGCCGCGCGCCGTGGCGGGCAATCTCAGTCTTCGACACGTTGGTGTAGGGGGCCATGACCGTGATGCCGTCGTAGGTTCCGGCACTCATTGCCGACGACATGGCGCGCACAAACGCCGGGCGGCAGTCGGGATATATGGCATGGTCGCCCGCATGGTTTGCAATCATCACGTGGCTCAGCCCGCGGCTCTCTGCCAGTCCGCACGCCACAGCGAGCATTATGCCGTTGCGGAACGGCACCACCGTGGATTTCATATTCTCGTCGTCGTAGTTTCCTTCGGGTATCGCTTCCGCGCCCTCGAGCAGCGAACTTTTGAAATACTTAGCCATAAAATCCAAAGGAATCACGATATGCTCTATGCCCAGACGCTCGCAGTGCATCCGCGCGAACTCGATTTCGCGACGGTTGTGGTTTGAGCCGTAGTCGAAGGTCACGGCAAGGGCAATGTTGGCACGGAATTCGTAGAGCAGCGTCACGGAGTCCATTCCTCCCGACAGCACAATGATTGAATCTTTCTCGTCCATCGTTTAAAAATTTTCTGTGAAATTAGCCAGCAACCTTGCCTTGCGCATCTCCTCATGCTCCTCGTCGGCATAGTTGGCAAAAGGGAGGATTGAGATTCCGCCACGTGGCATGAAGATGCCCTTCACCTCAAGGTAGCGTGGATTCATCAGTTTCACCAAATCCTTCATTATTATGTTTACGCAGTCCTCGTGGAAATCGCCGTGGTTGCGGAAACTGAAAAGATACAGCTTCAGACTCTTGCTCTCGACCATATCCTCACGCGGAATGTAGTTGATGATGATTTTTCCGAAATCCGGCTGTCCGGTCTTTGGACACAGGCTCGTGAATTCCGGGCATGTGAACGTGACCAGATATTCATTCTCGGGATGCTTGTTCTTGAACGATTCAAGCACCGAGGGGTTGTACTGGTCGGAATATTTTGTGCCTTGGCATCCCAATAAAGTAACGCCTTGCAGCTCAGTTTCTGTTCTTGACATATTGATTATATGGTTTACAATTTGTGATATGTACAATCGAAAGGCCGGCATCAGCCGGCGCCGACTTCCTTTGCAAAACTACCAATAAATTACGAATATAGCAACTGTTGCCAAGCCTATGTCTTGAAAAATGTGTACTTTTGCAGAATAATCGCCGTGCGGCGACAACAATCAAAAAGATAGACTATATGAAAAAAGCGAATGTCGGACACCCGAAAGGGCTTTATGTGCTGTTTCTGACGGAAATGTGGGAACGGTTCAGCTACTATGGAATGAGGGCAATGTTTGTGCTCTATATGGTTAAGTGCCTGTCGCTTGCCAAGGAAGACGCCTCCCAGATTTATGGCAACTACACCGGGTTGGTGTATCTGACGCCTCTGCTCGGCGGCTATCTTGCCGACCGCTTCTGGGGCAACCGCCGGTCGATTCTACTCGGCTCGGCAGTGATGGCTCTCGGACAGTTTCTTATGTTTGTCAGCGCGTGCATCTATACCTCGCCGACGGCTTATTGGCTTATGTTTGCCGGACTCGGGCTGCTGATTCTCGGAAATGGTTTCTTCAAGCCCAACATCTCGACAATGGTCGGCGACCTCTATGCGAAAAACGATTCGCGCCGCGACTCCGCATACACAATCTTCTATATGGGCGTCAATGTTGGTGCGATGATTGCTCCGCTTTGGTGCGGATTCGTGAGCAATGGCGAGAGCCCCGAGGGATTCAAGTGGAGCTTCCTGTCGGCAGCGGTGGGAATGCTTATCGGAGGCTTGGTGTTCTACTTCTTCAAAGACCGCTATCTGCATTCGCCCGAAGGCAAGCCGTTGGGAGTGAAACCGGAGAAAAAACCGGAGAAAAAGCAGGGAGAGGCAAGCAAGCGTCCGGCATGGTTTTCGGCGGCGATGGCAGTGCTGTGTGTGGCTTTGTTCGCGGCGTTCTATGTTGGCGGAAGCGACATTATCGGCGCGGCGATATATTCAGTGTCGATCACCATTCCGGTGATGATAATCACCGACGGCTCGCTCACGACAATCGAGCGCAAGCGCATCGGCGTGATTTATGCCATCACCTTCTTCGTGATATTCTTTTGGGCGGCATACGAGCAGTCGGGCGCGTCGCTCACGTTCTTTGCCGACGAGCAGACCGACCGCAACATTCTCGGATGGGAGATGCCAGCATCCTACTTCCAGTCGTTCAACCCGATTTTCATCGTGCTGCTCGTGCCGGTGTTCAACATTCTTTGGGATTTCCTCCGCCGCCACGGAAAGGAGCCTGCCGCCACAATGAAGCAAGCCATCGGATTGGCGTTGCTCGGTGTGGGCTATCTTGTGATTGCCTTCGGTGTTGACAATCTGGATCCGGCGGTGAAAGTAAGCATTATGTGGCTCACGACGCTGTATTTCATGCAGACTCTCGGCGAGCTTTGCCTTGAACCTATCGGTCTCTCAATCGTAAACCGCCTGTCACCTGCGCGGTTCTCATCGTTGCTGATGGGCGTGTGGTGTCTGAGTTCCGCCGCAGCCAACAAGCTTGCCGGCGTGCTTAGCGGACTGTATCCAGCCGACGGAAAGATAACGTCGTTTTTAGGCTATCAGATTGCCGATTTGAGCGACTTCTTCATGATATTCGTATGGATGAGTTTCGCTGCGGCGATAGTTCTCGCGTTGCTGTCAAAACGCTTGGAGAAATTGATGTGATGAGACAGAATTCAGTCACGTTTCTTTACTTGCTTCTCGGCTCGCTCACGGCGTTCGGTCCGTTGGTGACCGACATGTATCTGCCGGCGTTGCCGGCAATGACCGAATGTTTCCACACCTCGATGCCGATGGTGCAGCTGGGTTTGACATTCAGTATGATAGGTCTCGCCGCCGGACAGCTTCTGTTCGGGCCATTGAGCGACAAGTACGGCCGCCGTCCGCTGCTGCTCGTCTCGATGGCGGTGTTTATCCTTTCAACCATAGGCTGTATATTCTCGCCCACAATACATTGGTTTGTGGCATTGCGGCTTCTGCAGGGCATTGGTGCGTCGGGAGGCATCGTGATTTCGCGGTCTGTCGCCGCCGACAAGTTCTCGGGGCGTGAGCTTGCAAAGGCAATGGCGATTATCGGAGCCATCAATGGAATAGCACCTGTTGCTGCGCCTGTCGCCGGCGGATTCTTCACCGACATCATCGGTTGGCAGGGCATATTCATCATCTTGCTGTGCATTGGTTTCATCCTGCTTGCCGCCGAGATGGCATATCGCGAGACGCTGCCTGCCGCACGGCGTTCCGACGAGGGGCTGAAGCGGTTGGCGCTCAATTTCGGCAAGGTGCTTGGTAACAAGAAGTTCCTGTTTTATGTGTTGCAGTTTGGATGCGCCAGCGGAGTGCTTTTCGGCAACATCGCCTCCTCGCCGTTTATCATGCAGCAGCACTATGGCTTCTCTCCGCTTGTCTTCAGCGCGTTTTTTGCCGTCAATTCAGTCGCTATCGGCATTGCCGCGGCATTGTCGGTCAAGTTCCGTCGCACGGAGAGCGCCACGTTTTACGGGAGTCTGCTGATGGTGGCGTTCTCTGCCGCTGAATTTGCTGCACTCGCACTGTCGGCGCCGTTCTGGGTATACGAGACGCTGCTGTTTGCCATACTCTTCTCGCTTGGGCTGACATTTACGTCGACCACCACACTTGCCATGAATCTTGCGCGCGACAATGCAGGCACGGCTTCAGCCGTGTTCGGAGCCGCGGGATTTGCTTTTGGCGGACTTGTGTCGCCGTTGGTGGGGCTTGGCGATATGCTGACAACCACCGGAATAGTGTTTCTCGCCGGAAGCCTGCTCTCGTTCTTCTTCGCCGCATTTGCCACAAAAAAGTGAGTCGGCTCGCTTCGGTGGAGTGTGAGGCTTGAGGAAGGTGAAAGTTTCGAGATATTGCGCAGGGTGCGGGTGTGTGCGCCTGATAGGTGGCATTATGGCTTAAGGCATCCTATCGGTATGACAAAGACCCCGTCCTTGCGTTGATATGCATATTTCCCCACACCGATGATTACAGCCATGAATGAAGGCTTTGGCATTTTGTTTGTATCGATGTCGTTTGCAAACGTCAGCAAATTGTTGGCGCCTTCCTCAATGTTTTTCTCGCCGCCAAGTTTTATTTCCATAAGAGCGTAACTCCCGTTGCGTCGGTGCAATACGGAGTCGCATTCCAGACCTCTGCTGTCGCGGTAATGGAAAAGTTCTCCATCAAGAGCGTCTGCATATACTCGCAAGTCACGTGTCGCTAAATTTTCAAAGAATAGACCGAAAGATTGCAGGTCGTTGACCAAGTCGGTTGGACCGAGACCCAAAGCCGCAGTTCCAATGCTTGGGTCAACAAAATAGCGAGTGTCGCTTGACCTGATAGCCGCTTTGCTTCGGATATTGGGATTCCATGCCGGCAAATCCTCTATTACAAATAATTTCTTCAACGCATTGACATAATCGGCAACCGTATCTTCATCGAGGGTTTGAGAATCGTTTGACAGCATGTCTTTTCTGATGGTTGTAAACGGCACTTGTTGGGAAATGTTGCGAGCATACGACCGCATCAATAGTTTGGTGCGTTCTTGACTGCGTTTTGTGTTGTCTACACGTTGAATGTCGGAACTCGTTACAGAATCGAAATAGTCTAAAGCCTGGTCGAGGGCAATTTCTTTTTGCAACAGTGTAGCCCAAGGCCATCCTCCGCGGCATGTGAGAAACGCTAAATCGTCGATGTCAAGGCTGTTTTCTTGGAAGGAGAGTGTTTTGCCATTGAACAAATCTCCAATGCTGACCGTTCCGTTTGATTCTCCTGATTCAAATAAACTCATAGGACGCATTTTGATGCGTGAGAACCTGCCAGTGCCGCTATGCACAGTGCTGTTGGCAAGAGGCAGTACAGAAGATCCGGTTAGGATGAATTGAGATGGCATCCCACGGTTATCTACTTCGTTGCGTATGGCGTCCCAGATGGGAGGCAGGGTTTGCCATTCATCAATTAGACGGGGTGTGTCGCCTTCAAGCAGCGCGCTTGGTTTCAAATCGATTATTTGGGCGCTTTGTTTCAGCACGGCTGGATTCCCAAGGTCAAGAAAACTTTTGGACAATTGTTTGGCGGTAGTGGTTTTGCCACACCACTTGGGTCCTTCTATCAGAACAGCCCCTTTGCCGAGTAGTTTTCGGCTTAATAAATTGTCTGCGATTCTGTGTTTGTAATTTTTCATATCGTAAAAATTGGGGATGTAAAGATAATGCCTTATTTTCAGTAAAACAATAGTTTAGCCAAATTTTCGGTGAATTGTGACGATTTTGTTCGGTGAATTGTTGGAGTTTTGTTCGGTGAATTGTGACGGTTTTGTTCGGTGAATTGTTGAAAAAATCACCGGTGTTTGGGCATTGCGCCATGTTTGGTGCATACGAAAGCCGCCACATCGACAGCCTTTTTATGGGCTTCGGCTATGGTTTCGCCTTTTACGAGCGAGGCGACAAAAGTGGCTGTAAACGAGTCGCCGGCGCCAACGGTGTCGACCACTTTGACTTTCGGTGTAGGCAAAAACGATGACTCACCGTCGGCAGCGAACACGTAACTGCCGTTGGCTCCGCACGTCAGCACCACAAGTTTCAGGTTGTAGCTGTCGATAATCTGCCGGCATCGGGCCTCGTAGCCATCGTCGCCGAGATTCAGCATCGGTGTCAGCGTCTCGATTTCCTCATCGTTGAGTTTCAGTACGTTGGCTATGCGTAACGATTCTTCGATTATGTCTTTGCTATAGTAGTTTTGACGCAGGTTGATGTCAAACACCTTCAGACTGCCGTCGGGCATGGCGCGCAGAAAGGCATGGATGGCATCGTGCGACATCTTTGAGCGTTGAGCCAGCGTGCCGAAGCATGCGGCACTCGCTTCCTCGGCTATCTCCTTGAACGACCGGACAAAAGCAAGTTCGTCCCATGCCACATTTTCTGTTATCTCGTAATGCGGAATGCCGTTGGCGTCGATAGCGACGTTTACGGTCGACGTTGGCAAGTCGGAGTCAATCAGGATGTTGTCAAGGTTGAGTTTGACAAGCATATCGTAAGTTTCAGCCCCGAGGCTGTCAAATCCGATTGCGCTTAATACGATGCCGTGCATACCGGCCTGCGATGCGTGGAATGCGAAATTTGCGGGAGCGCCCCCGAGTTGTTTTCCCTCGGGAAGCATATCCCACAATATCTCACCGATGCCTACGATGTAGTTCATCATTGGTTTTTAAGTTTTTTGATTAGTTCTCTGACACCGACAGTCGCCGGTTCGGCTATCACCGTGACGTTGCCCACGCCCTCCGGAATTGCAGCCGGACGAGGGTCGATATAGTAGATTGGCGCGTTCTTTGGCGCGTAGAAGAGCAGTCCGGCGGCAGGATAGACGTTGAGCGATGTGCCGATAACCACAAAGATGTCGGCCTCCTGGGCAATTTTCACAGCCGGGTCGAAGTTGGGCACAGCCTCCTGGAAGAACACGATGTGCGGCCTCACAGGGTCGCCATACTCGTCGCGCGTGTCGACCGATGTCTCAATGTTGTCGGGCGAGAGGGTGTATACGCGCTCCTCGTGGGTCATCGACCGCACTTTCATAAGTTCGCCGTGCAGGTGCAGCACGTGGCTGCTTCCAGCGCGTTCGTGCAGGTCGTCGACGTTTTGCGTGATGATTCTCACATCGAAGTCCTTTTCAAGCTCTTTCAGGCCGAGGTGGGCGGCATTCGGCTTCTTGTCGAGCAATTGCCGGCGCAGGCCGTTGTAGAACGAGTGGATAAGCGCCGGATTGCGCACGAAACCGTCGTGGCTCGCCACGTCCATCACAGGGTAGTTGTTCCACAAGCCGTCGGCGTCGCGGAATGTCGACAGTCCGCTCTCGGCGCTGATTCCAGCGCCGGTGAGAACGACTAACTTTTTCATTATTTTTCCTCCAGATTAAGAAGTTTGCGGAATCTCCGCGGAATTTCGATATTGTTGTTGATTTCCGAGAACAGCTCGCATCCTTTTCCCACAGCAAACACCGGCACAGGGTTTCCCGTGTGGCTGTAGGTTGTGAATCCGATTCCGTTTTTGCGGTTCACGAGGCTGAACACGTCGGAGGAGAAACGGCTGAAGTCTTTATACAGCGTCTTGTCGGTTGCTGCGGCGTTGTTCTTGAACTCGTTGAACGAAGCCTTCAGCGCCGCTTCCTCGCTCTCCGACACCGGGATGTGGCTCCACAGGCCGAGATTTTCAGCCATCACTTTCTTCACGGCATCCCACGTAAGGTCGGTGTGCTGTGTGCAGTAGTCCTGGAAACGTCCTTTCGACATGCGTCGCCAGTCGATGTCGGCAAATGTAGGGTTGTTGTTGCCCTTGTCCACACCGATTGTCATGCCGCCGGTGTCGTGGTCGGCAGTGATGACGATAAGCGTCTCGTCGGGATGCTGGACATAGAAATCGTATGCCACGCGGATTGACTCCTGGAAGTTGAGCACCTCCTTAACCACTGTCGCTCCGTCGTTTGCGTGCGCGGCATGGTCGATGTTGCCGCCTTCCACCATCATGAAGAAATGGTCGGGGCTGACAGCAATCATGTGCTGCAGGCATTCAGCGGTGAGCTGGCGCAGGGTGGGCGCGCCGGGGATGCTGTCGATGGTGTAAGGGAAGTCGGTGCTCTCCGACGGGCTGCCGAATGAAGCGAGAATCTTCTTGCCTCCCACAGCCTTTTTCAAGGCGTCCATTCCCGACACCACGTTGTAGCCGTTGGCGCGGTAGTCGTCAAACACCTTGTTGCAGGCGTCTTCGCCATTGCGTGCCATCAGCGTGTACATGCCGCCGATGAAGTCGAAGTTGCTGCGAGCGCCGTCGTGGTTGATTTCCTTCCACATCTTGCGGTGTGGCTGGTGAGCGAAGTGGGCAGCCGGCGTAGCGTCGTCAAACGCCACCGACGTGATTATTCCCACGCCCCATCCCTGGCGTTTCAGTTGTGTAGCCACGCTTTCCACCGCCACGGTGTCGGCGTTCATGCCAATCATCGAGTTGTTGGTCTTAATGCCTGTGGCAAGAGCCGTTCCAGCCGCCGCTGAGTCGGTTATCGAGCTGTTGGCGGAGTAGGTCAGCGCAAACGACGACACGGGAAACTGCATCATTAGGATGTTGTCGGAGTTGCCGAGCACGCGCCGGTTGTAGGTTTCTGCAGCCATCACATGGCCCATGCCCATACCGTCGCCGATAAACAGGAATACGTATTTGAGATCTGCCGAGGCTGTGAGCGAGAGCAGGATCAAAGCGAATGTCAGAAGAAATTTTTTCATAGGAGTTCTATTTTTTTGATTGTTTATTTATTTCAAGCATACTGTCGATGATGTCGCGCGAGTTGTAGAGGCGTGGTATCTTGCGCTGTCCGCCGAGCTTTCCGCTGCGTTGCAGCAACCAGTCGTCGAAGAGACCATGGCGAGCCTCCACGATTGACAGACGGTCGATGAAAATGTCCTGGAATCGCTTCGCCTCATAGTCGGAGTTCTCTTGTTGCAGGCATCGGTCGAGAAGGTCGGCAAACGCCTCCATGTCGGCAGGACGGCGGTCAAACTCGATGAGCCATTCGTGACGGCCTTTTGTTGTTGCGGTGGCATAGACTGGCGCCACGGTGTAGTTTGCCACCGCCGCACCCGTTTGCCGGCACGCCCGCTCAATCGCCGCGTCGGCGTTGTGCACCATCAGTTCCTCGCCGAAAGCATTGATAAAATGCTTGGTGCGTCCGGCGATTGTTATTTTCAGCGGCATGGTCTGCTCCACGCGCACGGTGTCGCCGATGCGGTATCGCCACAGGCCGTTGCAGGCGGTGATTACGAGTTCGTAGGTGTGTCCCGGCTCCACGTCGCGCGCGGTCAGTGTCTGCGGGTTGTCGCTGTCGACGTCAGACAGCGGTATGAATTCGTAGAACACCCCGAGGTCGAGCAGCAGGAGCATTGCCGGAGAGTCGGGCGACGACTGCACGGCGAAAAATCCTTCGGAGGCGTTGTAGGTCTCCACGAAGTGCATCTTTGTCTTGTCGGTGATGCTCTCATATTGACTGCGGTAGGGCTTGAAGCTGATGCCTCCGTGGAAAAACACTTCCAGATTGTGCCACACGTCGTGGATTGACTCGACTCCCTCCCTGCGCATCACTTCTTTTATCACCGACAGAAACCACGACGGCACGCCGGAGATGTTGGTCACGTTCTGCCGACGGCTTGCCTCTACAAGAGCCGGCAGCTTCTTGCTCCAGTCTTCCATGAGTGCGGTCTGCTTGTCGGGGATGCGCACAAGGTTGGCAAGCGGGTTGATGTTGTTGATAAGGTTTGCCGACAGGTCGCCCACCACCACGTCTTTCCGCAGGTGCAGCTCGTTGGCGTAGCTGCCTCCGAGGATGAATGCCTTGCCGTCGAAAATGCGGCTTTGGGGATTCATTGCCAGATAGAGCGCCACGCAGTCGACACCGCCGCGGTAGTGGCATCTGGAGAACGATTCTTTTGTGATGGGCACATACTTGCTTTTGCCGTCGGATGTGCCCGACGATTGGGCGAAATTGCGGGTTACGCCGCGCCACAGCACGTCGCTCTTTCCTTCGACCATCTGCATTATGTATGGGCGCAGGTCTTCGTAGCGCACCAGCGGCACCGCCTTTTTGAAATCGTTGATGTCCTGCAGGCGTGCGAAGCCGTGCTTTCTGCCATATTCGGTGTTTTTAGCCTCGTCGAGAAGCTGCGTCAGCTGTTGCAGCTGAATCTCGTGGCATTCGTCCGAAAATCGCTCAATCTGCCGCACGCGGCGCATGAAAAATGGTCGTATGATGGAAGTTATGCTCATTGCTGTCAGTAAATCCGTTCCGCTATGTGCAAAGTTACGTCTTTTCTTGTTTATATCAAACAGGAAATAAAAAAGAATGACAACCCGCGATGGTTGCCATTCTTTTTGTTATATGCTTTTAATCAGAATGTTATCTGAATGAGATTTCGCAATTGTCGAGGCTGTCGATGATGGCGAGGCTGTGCACGTTGTAGCCTGCTTCGCGGAGTTTGTCGCCGCCGCCTTGAAAACCTTTCTCAATGATGAATCCCATGCCCTCGATTGTGGCGCCGGCCTGTCGGGCAAGGTCAATCATACCCATTGCCGCGTTGCCGTATGCAAGGAAGTCGTCGATGAAAAGCACGTGGTCGTCGGCAGTCAGGAAACTGTTGCTGATGCAGACCGTGTACACGCGGTTTTTCGTGAACGAGCGCACTTCCGATACGAGCATGTTGTCCATTGTCTTGGGCTGCTTTTTCTTGATGAACACCACCGGCAGTTGCATTTGGTATCCGAGCATTATTGCCGGCGCGATGCCTGAAGCCTCGATGGTCACTATCTTGTTGATTTTCTTGTCGGCAAACAGTCGTGCGAACTCTTCCGCCAATTTATACATCAGGTTGGGGTCGAGTTGGTGGTTCAGAAAGCTGTCCACTTTCAGAATGCCTCCAGGCAGCGAGCGTCCGTCTTGAAGGATGCGTTGTTTCAGAAGTTCCATATTGTGGCTTAGATAATCAACATGGCGTCACCGTAGACACCGAAACGATATTTCTCTTTTACAGCCACGTCGTAGGCGTTCATCACCTTCTCATAGTCGCCGAATGCAGCCACCATCATAAGCATTGTGGAGTAGGGCATGTGGAAGTTGCTCACCAGCGCGTTGCACACCTCGAAGTCGTAGGGCGGGAAGATGAATTTGTTTGTCCATCCGCTGTATTCCTTGATGTGTCCGTTCATGCTGATGGCGGTTTCAATGGCGCGCAGGGTCGATGTGCCGACGGCACACACTTGGCGCTCTTTGTCCTTTGTCTCGTTGACTTTCTTCACAAGGTCGGCGGTGATTTCCATCTGCTCGGAGTCCATGCGGTGCTTGGTGAGGTCTTCCACGTCGATTTCGCGGAAGTTGCCCAAGCCGAAGTGCAGCGTGAGGAAGTCGTAGTCGATGCCTTTGATTTCCATGCGCTTCATCACCTCGCGGCTGAAGTGCAGACCGGCAGCGGGAGCCACTACGGCACCTTCGTTTTTGGCGTAGATGCATTGGAAGCGTTCCTCGTCTTCAGGCGTAGGCTCGCGGTTGATGTAGAGCGGCAGCGGTGTCTGTCCGAGTTTGAACAAAGCCTCTTTGAATTCGTCGTGCGACCCGTCGTAGAGGAAGCGCAGCGTGCGTCCGCGCGAAGTGGTGTTGTCAATCACCTCGGCTACCATCGAGTCGTCTTCACCGAAATACAGCTTGTTGCCGATGCGAATTTTGCGGGCCGGCTCCACAAGCACGTCCCAGAGCTTGTGCTCTTCGTTGAGCTCGCGCAGCAGAAACACCTCGATGCGCGCGTTTGTTTTTTCCTTATTTCCGTATAGACGAGCGGGAAACACTTTCGTGTCGTTGAGAAGCATCAAGTCGCCATCGTCGAAATAGTCGATGATGTCCTTGAAAACTTTGTGCTCGATTTCTCCTGTTTTTTTGTGCAGCACCATCATGCGCGCCTCGTCGCGTTCCTCTGACGGTGTCTGGGCAATCAGTTCTTCAGGAAGTTTGAATTTGAATTGTGACAACTTCATAAATCCTTCGTTTTATTCTTTCTTATTTTCTTCTTTTTTCATTTCTTCGGGGAGCTCAAACTCCTCTTCTTTCAGCCGCGCGATGAGGCTGGGCACCGATTCGCATTGCTCAACGCGGATGTCGCCGACGCGTGTGCGCCGCAGCGCTGTCAGATGCGCGCCGCTGCCGAGAGCTTCACCGATGTCGCGGGCAAGGGCACGGATATAGGTGCCTTTGCTGCACACCACGCGTATGCGGATTTCCGGCAAGTCGAACGACAGCAGTTCTATCTCGTCGATTACAAGTTCTTTAGGTTTTATTTCAACCTCCTTGCCTTTGCGCGCCATCTTGTATGCGCGCTTGCCGTCGACCTTGCATGCCGAGAAGGCTGGCGGCACCTGCTGGATGCGCCCTGTGAATTTTTTCAACGCCTCTTCTACAGCCGTGCGGTCGATATGCTCCCACGGGTATTCGGTGTCGATTTCTGTCTCAAGGTCGAAGCTTGGGGTTGTGGCGCCAAGGCGTATTGTCGCCTCATATTCTTTGACGTGGGCTTGCAGCTCCTCGATGCGCTTTGTGGCGCGTCCGGTGACGATTACCATCACACCGGTTGCGAGCGGGTCGAGCGTGCCGGCGTGTCCCACTTTCAGTTTCTTTATCTTCGTGCGGCGGCTCAGTTCTCCGCGCACTCGCTTGACAACGTCGAACGACGTCCAGGTCAGCGGTTTGTCAACGTAAAAAATTTCTCCTTCTACGGGATGCAGCATCTCTTTTCGGTTAAATGAAGTTGAAAATCAATGTTGCGGCGCCTGCCAAGGCGCAGTAGATGGCGAAATATATCAGTTTGCCGCGTTTCACGATGCTGATCATCCATTTGCAAGCCACGCAGCCTGAGATGAACGCTGCGAGAAATCCGACAATGAGCGACAGCGGAGCCACGCTCTGCAGCATGCTGTCGTCGCTGCTGTTGAGCATCTTGACCACATCGAGAAGGGCTTCGCCGAGAATCGGCGGGATGACCATAATGAATGAGAACTGCGCCAGTTTTTCTTTGCTGTTGCCGAGAAGCAGACCTGTGGCGATGGTGGAGCCTGAACGGGAGAGTCCGGGGAGCACCGCCACTGCTTGTGCCAGACCGATGATGAAGGCGTCGCGCATCGAGATGTTTGCTTTCTGACGAGGTTTTGCGAAATAGGAGAACGTGAGCAGCAGCGCTGTCACGAGCAGCATGGAGCCTACTATTGCAAGTCCGCTGCCGAATATTTCTTCAACATAGTCTTTGAAGAATACGCCTACGATGCCCACAGGAATCATTGAGATGACGATGTTGATGAAATAGCGGGTCTCGTCGTTCATGCGGCATTGTGCCAAGCCTTTGAATATCCAGCTGATTTCTTTCCAGAGAATCACGAGTGTGCTGAACACGGTGGCAACGTGTACGATGACAGTGAAAGCGAGGTTTTCTTCACCCTCGATGCCAAACAGGGCGCTGCCGATTGCGAGGTGTCCGCTGCTGCTGACAGGAAGGTATTCAGTGAGTCCTTGCACGAGTCCGAGCAAGAGTGCTTGTATCCAATCCATTTGATTTATTTTCTCTTTTTATATAATATTGCAAAAAACATAATTACAAAGCCGATGAACGAGATGCCCGGACCTACGGCTGTGCGCATTGTGCTGAAGATGTCGGGGTTGAACGTTTCTTCGGTAGTGGCACCGCCGCCCATCAGCAAAAATCCGATGACAATCAATGCCACCGACACGCCCATGAGGATGAAATTCTCTTTTCCGAGCGGACGTGTGTCGGTTTTCTTTTCTTTCTTTATTTCTTCCATATTTATTTCTGTGGTTTTTTTATCGTTTGAACAAGTCGTCGTAGTTGAGGTGGATGTATTTGTTGGCGGCAAAGAACGCCGCAATGCCGCAAATCACCACTCCGGCAAGCGCCAGCCCGACAAATACGGCGGCAACTTCCAGCTCGTTGAACATAGTGCCCACAAGTCCGCCGACGATGTCTTGCGCCGCGAAGTATGAGCCGACAAACACGAGACACGCCACTGCTGCGGCAATCAGTCCGTTAAGCATGTTCTGCACCACGAACGGACGGCGGATGAAGCCGGGCTTCGCTCCCACGAGTTTCATCGTGTGGATGAGGAATCGTCGGGAGTAGACGGTGAGGCGCACGGTGTTGTTTATCAGTGCGAAGGAGATAAACACGAGCAGAGCCGCCACGAAAAGCAGCACGATGGTGATGTTGCCGATGTTTTTGTTGGTGGTCTCGACCTCGGTTTCATAAAGGGCAATGTCCTCCACTCCGCTTTGATGCATCAGCTGTGCCTGTATGCTCTTTAGCTTGCCTATTTCCGCATAGTTGGCTTTGACGTTGACCTGAAACTCCGCGCTGAGAGGGTTGACGCCGAAAGTCTCTACAAGATTTTCTCCGGTGTCTTTCTGCCATTGTTCCAAAGCCTGGTCTTTTGAGATGAATGTGGTCTTGGCGACGTACGGGGCTTTGGCGAAGATTGCTTTCAGCCCTGCGATGTCGGCGTCGGTGGCGTCGGTTTTTAGCACAATGCTGAAGCCCATATTTTCTTTAAGTTCGCGGCTCATTGTGCGTGCCGACAGGCCGAGAAACGCTGTCACGCCAATCAATATCAGCACTAACGCCACGCTGACGGTGGCTGTGATGTTTGACTGGAAATAGGATATTTTTGATTTCTGTTGTTTTGCCATAGTCAATTAATTTGTGCAAAGTTACAACCTGGAGATGCCGTTTGTCAACATTTTATGCTTTTTTCACGTTGGCAAATCTCTTTTTTTGCGACGTCTGCAGGTGTCAGTTGAGCAGGTCTTTGTCCAAGCCGATTTGTTGGTTGCGTACCCGTTCGTTGATTATGTCGAGATATTCATCGTCCGACACGAATCCCATTTCAGAAGAATCGTAGTCGTCCCAGTCATCCTTCGGAATCAGCATTGACGCTATCTCGAATTTGTGGATTGTGCGGTTGCAGTCGTTCAGGTCTTTGTATGTGAAGGAAAAATCGATTTTCGCGTTTCGCTTCTTCTTCAGCATCTTTCGGGCATACTGGGCGATAGGCTCGTTGGGATATTTGGCCAACGCCTCCTGCACCATTAGCTGTCCGTAGATGCCGCCACACATTTCGCAGAGAATCTTGCCTTCGCCATCCTCGAGATGGGCATACGGAAAATCCGAACCCTTTAATCCCATGAGCTTTATTTCGAACGACAATTCGCCCGAGTCGTACCTCAGAGTGTAGTCTGTTGAGAAAAAGTCATTGAGTGCCGTTTTTTCGGCATCTTTGCATCCTTCCGACTGCATTACTTCCACATCGTCGTCGGGAGAGAATCTGAAGCATTCAAAACTTGGCTTGTGGAATCCTTTCACAAACTGGAAGTCAAATATTCCGCTCAAGTCGAACGCTGCCTGGATTAAGAAGTGGAAGTGGTCGAAATCGTAATGGGCGGGAACAGATAAAATTCTCCAAATGCTTGGTTGGGAGTTTTTTGCTGTGATTTTGAATATATATTTGTCCATAGCTTAAGCTTCTTTTCCGATTAGCGTGGCCGACGACGCGCTCTCCACGGTCACCATGACGCGGTCGCCTATGTGGTGGTTGCCGCGCGGGAACACGATTACTTTGTTTTGCTCGTTGCGTCCGAACAATTGTTCGCGGGAGCGTTTCGATGTGCCTTCGACAAGCACTTCGAAAGTTTTTCCGATGTCGCGTCGGTAGCTTTCCGCCGACAGCTCGTTCTGCAATGCTATCATGCGGTTGAGACGGTCGATTTTAACCTCTTCAGGCACGTTGTCGGGGAGTTTTTTTGACGCGAATGTGCCGGGACGCTCGGAGTATTTGAACATGAACGCGCTGTCGAACACCACTTCGCGCATCAGACTCAGTGTCTCCTCGAAATCCTCTTCCGTCTCGTCGTGGAAGCCTGTAAACATGTCGGTGGTGATGCCGCAGTCGGGCATGGCGCGGCGGATGGCTGCGATGCGGTCAAGATACCATTCGCGGGTGTATTTGCGGTTCATCGCCTTGAGCACTTTGTTGCTTCCCGACTGCACAGGCAGGTGGATGTGCTTGCATACGTTTGGCACGGTGGCGATTACGTCGATGATTTCATCTGTCATGTCTTTCGGGTGCGACGTGGTGAAGCGCACTCGCATCTCCGGCGCGGCTTCGGCAACGATTCTGAGCAGATCGGCGAAACCAACCACGGCTCCGTCTTCGCCAACGTAGTGGTAGGAGTTGACGTTTTGTCCGAGCAGCACTACTTCCTTGAAGCCTTTTGCCTGCATGTCGGCAAGTTCGTTGAGGATGCTGCGTGGCTCGCGGCTGCGCTCGCGGCCTCTGGTGTAGGGCACTATGCAGTAGGAGCAGAAGTTGTTGCATCCGCGCATGATGCTGATATATCCGCTTATGCGGTTGTGGCCGATGCGTTGCGGGATGACGTCGCGGTATGTTTCTGTGGTCGAGAGTTGGATGTTGATGGCTTTTTCGCCAAGTTCGGCAGCCGCCACAAGGTCGGGTAGCGACAGGTAGGCGTCGGGTCCGGCCACAATGTCTACGCCGTGGTTGGCAATAAGCTCGTCTTTCACGCGCTCTGCCATGCATCCCAGCACGCCAAGCACCAATCTCGACTTGCGCTTCTTGCGGAGCGAGGCAAAGTAGTCCAGGCGTGAGAAGATTTTCTGCTCTGCGTTGTCGCGTATCGAGCAGGTGTTGAGAAACACGGCGTCGGCGTCCTCAATCGCGTCTGTCGGCTCGTAGCCGGCAATTTTCATCACTGATGCTATAACTTCACTGTCTGCCACGTTCATCTGGCAGCCATAGGTCTCTATGAATAGTTTCTTTTCCTTTTCTCCGCTCATCTTTAATTTTTTTATTTATACAAAGATAGTAAAAATTGGCTTATTATGTGAATGAGGGCGAAACTCGTTGTGGAGAATGGTTGGGATGCAACGCGTTTTCTACAAAATATGTTTATAATTTGGTTTATTCAGAAGAAGGCTATATCTTTGTCATGTAATAAACTAACATTTTAAACCATTTATATTTTCCTTATGTCTAAATTTAGATTGGCACTTTCGCTGTTTTTGCTCTTTGTCTCCGTGCAGACTGCTGTGGCGGTGTCGGTGCCTGAGCTCGACAGCCTCGACCGCTACATTGGCCTTAAAAAAATGTTTGAGGGCAGGAAGTATGCGCGCATCGACAAAGAAAAACGGGCGGTTGCCTCGCGTCCGTCGTTTTCCTCCTACATGAAACTGGGTAAGGAGTATACGCTTTTCAAGGCAGACTCCGCGATTTTCTATTATGACAAGGCTGCCGAGTTGGCGTCTTCGCCTACCGACTCGCTGCTCGTGAGAATGAAAAAAGTGCGCTCGGAGGTTATCGCGGGCTATTATGCGGAGGCCTACAGTGACTTCAAGGCGATTTCGCACATGGAGATTCCCGACACGTTGCTGCCGGAGTTCTACGAAAGTGGCTATCGCATCTACTCTTTCTCTCTCAATGGCTCTACGGAGGGAGGGCTTTTCTACGACCGCTATTACTCCAATACTGTGGCGTTTAGAAAAAAATGGATTGAGTCGCTGCCCGTCAGCTCCAACACGCGTAGGCTTTATGAGGCGGAGCAGGCGATGGCCGACGGCAAGCAGGCGGTGGCTAAGATGATTCTTGTCGACCTGATTCCGTCGTTGCGCCGCGACGGCAATGATTTCGCTGTTGCCTGTGCGTTTCTGGCGAAGATTTACAGGTCGGAGGGGAAGTCGGAGGAGAGTGTGCGCTATTTTGCGCTCTCGGCGATCAGCGATATTATGTGCGCGGTGAAGGAAAACCAGTCGATTTTCGACTTGTCCATGATTCTTTACGGAGAGGGCGACATCGACCGCGCCTATCGTTATATATTTACGTCGCTCGAGGACGCGGCGTTCTGCAACGCGCAGATGCGTGTCTATAATGTGTCGGGGCTGCTGCCGGTAATCGAGTCGCAGCATCGCGAGGAGGTTGCCGAGCATGAGCGGATGCTGATGATGTATATCGTGGTGAGTTTCTTCCTTCTCATCGGACTTGCCGTGGCGGTGTTCTATCTTGTAAAGCAGATGAAGAAGCTCACGCGCACGCGTCTGAAGCTGAAAGAGGCCAACATGACCAAGGATGAGTATATGGGGCAGTTCCTTGAACTGTGCTCTATATATATGAAGCGCCTCGACTCGTTTACTAAATTGGTCAACCGTAAGCTTGTGTCGGGGCAGGTGGATGATTTGGTGAAGATGATGAAGTCGCAGAAATTCAGCGATGAGCAGCACTCTACGTTCTATAAGGAGTTTGACAATGCATTCCTTAAAATCTACACCACGTTTGTCGATGATGTCAACGCCTTGCTGCGTCCGGAGGAGCGTTTTGAGATTGAGGCTCCCGGTTCGCTCAACACTGAATTGCGCATCTATGCCTTATTGCGCCTCGGGATTGTCGACTCGTCGAAGATTGCAGAGTTTCTGCGCTATTCGGTCAATACCATATATGCCTACCGCAACAAAATGAAAAATCGTGCAATCGACAGGGATTCTTTTGAGAAAAACGTGATGAAAATCGGCATTATCGATTGATGTAATCGTTTATATTTGCTTATATTTCGTGAAAATTATATCATTGCTAATCAAGCATATAAAATTTTATACATTTATATTTGCCTATATTTGCGTTAATATGGCGATTGAAATGCTTGACAATGGCTGTAACTTTGTAGTGTCGAAAGCAAAGAGATGCTTTCAACCGAATAATGGTTAAACACTACGATTATAATATGGAGTATTAGAATTTAGTTTTATTTCGTTGTGAAACGCAGTAAAATGTCTCGAATAATGGTTTTATGTTAGGTTTGTAAATGTTGCTTCATTGAAGCAACTAAGAAACAGAGCTCGTCGGATTGACGGGCTTTTTTCTTTTTGTCTGTACGTCCATATGCCCCGTACGCGGTCCGGGGTTAGCTGAATGCGAGTCCACGTTGTGGACTTTCCCGATGTCGGTGCTGTCTGGATTCCGACTGCCATACGTTGTGGACTTCCCTGGAGGCGCATCGCGCTGTTTGGATGGCTGCTCTGCTGACTTTTGCAGATTTCCGCAAAATCTTATGTTGGAGGGTTGCGGAGTACGGAAAACAAAAAATCCCGAAACTTTCGTTTCAGGATTTCTGCGGTGCGGACGGGACTCGAACCCGCGACCCCATGCGTGACAGGCATGTATTCTAACCAGCTGAACTACCGCACCATTGATAGTTGCTTTTGTGTTAGCGATTGCAAAGGTACGACAAGTTTTTAAATCTGCAAAATTTTTGCCAAGTTTTTTGTAAATAAAATTCTTTGTGCTTGATTATCAGCGCACTGTCGCCGGTGTAGAAAGGCTTGATGTAAAAAAGGCCATATCAAATTTTGCGGCATGTGCGACGGCGACGGTGGCCGGCTGCCAATCGTCGCGGAGTGCAACGGCGCGTATTGGGACTCGATATGCTCCTTGCGGTCAGCGTACCGGAGGTGCGCTGCTATGGAAGAGTCGGCGTGTATGCTGATGGGTGCGGCTTCTGGCAATCAGCGTAAAATAAAAGCGCACCGGCATTCGGCGCGCTTTTATGTCTTTTTTAGGCGTTGAAACGCTATTCTTCGTAGTGTATTGGAATTTCGCGGTTCATGCTTTGGTCGAGCGAAATCAGGGTTTCTGTCGCAACGACACCATGGATCATCTGGATTTTGTCGTTGAGAAGCTCCATAAGATGCTGATTGTCGCGGGCATAAAGCTTTATCAGCATTGTGTACGGGCCGGTGGTGAAGTGGCATTCAACAACTTCCGGTATTTTCTCCAATTCAGGCACAACGTCCTTATACATAGAGCCTTTCTCCAATTTCACGCCGATGTAGGTGCAGGTTGTGTAGCCAAGCACTTTCGGGTTTACGTGGTAGCCCGAACCGGTGATTACCTTCAAATCAATCATCCGCTGTATGCGTTGGTGTATGGCAGCGCGCGACACCCCGCATACCACAGCCACGTCTTTCGACGGGATTCGTGCGTTTCGCATCACGATTTCAAGAATCTTACGGTCAAGATTGTCTATTTTTTCCATCTTTATCTTTTTTCTGCCACAAAGATATGGCAAATTTTTAGAAAATCATCAAAAATGATTGACAATTTACACGTAAATAGGCAAAAAAGCCCCAAAATATAGCAAAATGGCACGGTGTTACAGCCGTTGCAGGAAGTCGACGAGGTTCACCTCGCGGCTCAGTTCCATCTTCTTTCGCAGACGGTAACGTGCCATTTCCACACTGCGGTACGACATGTTGAGCAGTGGGGCAATCTCCTTGCTGCTGAGACCCATCTTCAGATATGCGCACAGCCTCTGGTCGTTGATGTTGAGCTGCGGGAACCGCTCGGCGAGGCGTTTGAGGTAGTTCTCGTAGACCACGTCGAAGTTTTGGGCGAATTTGTGCCAGTCGTCATCGTGCGAGATGTTCTCTTTGATGAGTTTCTGAATCTTCATCAGCTGCTTTGCCGACGTTTTCGAGATGGTGTCGCCGCTCTCCTGTAATTTGTTGATTTGGTTTGAGATGTCGATGAGAATCTCGTTTTTGCGCATCACGTTCATCGTGGCGTTTGACAGTTCCTGCGACTTGTGGCGCACGTCGTGTTCCAGCTGCGTGCTTTTCAGCCGTGAGATTTCGTTTTCACGTCGCAACGACTCCTCTTCGGTCTGGCGTTTGTATTCACGCATTTCCTCCTCCTTGCGTTTCGCCACCATCAGCGCCGACTTGCGCGCCTTTCCCCGCACGTATATGAATAGAAAATATGTTGACGAGATGATGAAAAGGATGTAGAACGTTATCGCCCAGGTGCTTCTGTACCATGGCGGCGCGATGCGGAAGGTGAAGGAGTATTCCGAGCGGCTGTCGTCGTAGCGGTTGAACGAACGGATGTGCAGCGTGTATGTGCCTTCGTGTAATTGCGTGTATTCCTTTGAGTTGGCGGTGGTATAGGCGCTCCATCCAGTGTCGTAGTTTTCAAGATAATAACTGTAGAGCACGGCGCCCTCCTCGCGGAATTCCGGGCATATAAACTCGAAGCGCAGCGAGTTGAGGTCGTACGGCAAGTCGAGCACGTTGTTGTGGAGCGCACCGCCGGCGGTGTATATCAGTGAGTCGGGGTTGGTGGCGAAAATGTTGCTCACAAACAATTTGCTCTTCCAGCTCACGCGGTGGTCGCGGTCAACGTCGATGGCGTAGAAACCGTCCTCGTTTGTCACGATAAGCTTGCGGGGCGAGATGAAGTCGAAATGCTCAAACCCGACAATCAGTTTGTCGAGCAAGGGCTTGTAGGTGATTGAGTCGACGTTGTATGTGCCTGTAGCATTGTAGAATGCGGCACAGATGTATTGTCCTGACACGCCCCACACGTCTTTCGCCGGCGACTGATAGAGTCTCACCGACGTGTGCTCGCCGAAGATGCTGTTCAGCTTCTCGTTGGGCACCATCTTGTCGGTGTGCGGGTTGTAGCGGAAAAATCCGCCCTCGGTCGAGAAGGCGAGTTCGCCGTCGATTTTGTAGAGTGTGTTGTTGCGGTCGGTGGGGAATCCCTTTGTGTGGTCGTACAGTTCTACTTTGTCGAATTTAGTGAACGAAGCGTTCGGGTGCAGTTTGTATATACCTTTCATCCAATGGCTTATCCAAATATTTCCAAACTCGTCCTCTATGATTCGTCCGCCAGCCTCGTTGTAGCCCGTCACACGGTTTGCCATTGTCCATTGTCCGCCGACGCGGCGCAGCAGGTAGAAGCTCTCATAGGTCGACGCCAGCGCCATGTCTGGGTGGCGGTGCAGGGGAACTACCGCCCAAGTGCCTGGTATTCCGCTTATTTGCCGTGCCTCTGAGCCTCTTAGTTGATAAAGTCCGCGGTCGCTGCTCACAAGCACGTCGTTTCCGAGAGTGTCGATGCTCCACACCTGACTTTTCAGAAGCGAAGATGGTTTTGCCGGTTCTGCCGCCGCCGACAGCGGATAGGCAGTGGCATAGAGTCCGCGGTTTGTGCCGAGCAACAGGGTGTTTCCGAGAAGCATCGACGCATAGCCGGCGCCGTAAATGTTTGACGTGCCGAAAATTGTCGACACCGGGGAGTTGTAGAGCACGTAGTCGATGCCGTTGTCAAGACCGAGCCAGATGTTGTCCATCCGGTCGAAATCGATGCTCAGCACAGTGTTGTTCTGCAGTCCGGTCGACATATTCACGAATGTGTTGCTACCGTTGGTTATGTCTTTGATTATTATGCCGTTGTTTACGGTGCCAAACACCAGCTCGCGCTCGTTTGTGGCAGCGCAAAACACCTGATTGGCTTTCAGAAACGGGTCAATGTCCATCTCAAACGGGCGCACCGTGGCTCCGTCGAAGATAAACACTCCGCAGAACTCCGTGACAATTAAGATGTTGCCTTTTTGATAAGGCAACAGCGCGCACACGCGCATGCCTTTCACGTGCTCGCCTCCAGGGACGCTTGTAAACGTTTTCCCGTTGAGTTGGCAGATGCCGCCCTCTTTCGATGCGATGTAGAGCCTGCCGCGGATGAGCGCGGAAGTCGTGATTTTATATTTATAAGGTATGGAAATCGATTTGCTGCCGTCGAATCGCAGCAGGTTGAAGTCGCTCTGAAACCAAATGTATTTGCCCGACTTGTGGATGTTCCACACCTCGGTGAAGTGGCGGTTGCGTTTCGGCAACGTGGGCATCAGGCTTTTATAAACGAAGCGTCCCCGGTCGGGGTCGTTGTGGTAGTAGCCGAATTCCTCCGATCCGCCGGCATAGATGCGCGACGTGCTTTCGTCGACCATCAGCGAGCGCACCGACGTGTAGTTGCCGATGGGGCATAGTGTCCAGTTCTTGCTGTCGTAGATGAGCATGCCTGAATTGTTGGCAAAGAGCATTCGTCCGTAACTGTCCTGCTTGATGTCCCAGTTTTGTGTGCCTCCATGATATGCGGAGCGGGTGTAGTTGCGCACAAGCGGATAGCTTGCCGAAGCGGCGACGGAGCATACCGCCGCCAGGAATATTGCCAGCAGCATTCCGGCGAGGCGTGATTTTTTTAGTGTGAAGCCAAAAATTTCCATTGTTTGAAGAATGCATTCATTTAACGGTCCAAAATTCGTAAAAAAATATATGTTGAGGAACAAATAAAAATATGTTATAAAACATATTTTTTGTAACATCTTAAAACACAAGTATATAAAAAGTGAGAAGAAATAGATGTTGAGTAGCAAAATGACACTTGTTGAGTTTTTTGTGAGTGCTTTTTTTTGGGTAGGGATACATTGTACTATAATTTTGCAGTGTCAAACCGAACAAAAAACTGCGAGTTTTGACCTAATAGGAATATTCATTAAAATTTTATACCAAACTTATGAAGAAACAGATTCTACTATTTTGTTTTTTGTTTTTCGCAATGATAGGCTTTGCGGAAAACGTGAACATTACAGGAGTTGTTACTTCTGCCGAAGACGGTGAGCCGCTGATTGGCGCATCCGTCCAAGTAAAAGGCAACCCTTCGCAAGGAGTAGCCACCGACATTGATGGCAATTACACCATTTCTGTTCCGGCGGGTGCAACGCTCCAGTATTCTTTTGTGGGCTGCAAGACCCAGGAAAGAACAGTTGTAAAGTCGGGCACATATAATATTGTGCTTGCAAGCGACTCACACATGCTCAACGAGGTTGTGGCTATCGGCTACGGCGTGATGAAGAAAAGCGACCTTACCGGTTCGGTTACCAGTGTCGACGCCGACAAGCTTAAGAAAACTCCAGCCTCCAACCTTGCAAACGCCCTTCAGGGACAGGCTGCAGGTGTGACCATCAACTCAAACAGTGGACAGCCGGGTGCCGCTCCAGAGGTGCGCATCCGCGGTGTCGGTACGGTCAACGGCGCTTCTCCTATATATGTAGTCGATGGTGTTATCGTTGACGACATCTCGTTCCTCAGCCCTAACGACATCCAGTCGACAGAGGTGCTGAAAGACGCCAGCGCAACAGCCATCTATGGTTCGCGCGGTGCCAACGGTGTCATCATCGTCACCACACGCAACGGCGCCACCGACGAGAAAACCCGCGTCACTCTCGATGCCTATGTCGGCGTTCAGCAGCGTTGGCGCAAACTTGACGTGATGAACGCCAAGGACTTCGCCGACACGCGTATCGCCATCAACGGCACAAAATCAGAAAAGGCTTTCTACGAGAAGCAGGGATTCAACAAATGGTTGTCGGCGTTCAGCCTCGGCACATCTGAATATTTCCCTACAGTCTACGACCCGGAGAAAAATCCTACAGGCTTCGACTATTCATCGGTCGACACCGATTGGCAGGACGAAGTGTTCCAGAACGCATTGATTCAAAACTATCACCTTGCCATCGACGGTGGCAGCAAGAAAACCACATATTCGCTCAGCGGAAGCTGGTATTCGCAGGAAGGTACGCTTATCGGTTCTAAATACCGTCGTTTCACCGTGCGTCTCAACACGTCACACCAAGTGAAGAAATGGCTTAAGGTGGGCGAGAACATTTCGTTTATGGCGTCAACGGCGCGCAACGCGATGAACAACTCGGAGAGTGCTGGCGCCTCTGTGCTTTCAGCCGCTCTCGCAATGGCTCCATGGGATCCTGTCCGCTATCCGGAAGGCTCTGTAAGCCGCAAGGGCAAGGACCTCAGCGGGCAGATTGCCGCAGGTTCAAACTTCAAGAACGTGACCAACCCGTTCTCTATGGTGGAGATGAGCCACCCGAAAGACCGCTACGAGCGCTTTGTGGGCAACGTGTTTGCCGAAATCAACCCGATCGAGGGCTTGACATTCCGCTCAAGCTACAGCTTCGACTACAATATCCACACCAACAAGACATTTAAAGAAGCATACGAGTTCTCAAGCTACGACAAGAACGACAAAAACTTCCTGTCGTCGCTCATCGGACGCTACTACAACTGGACTGTAGACAACATCCTCACCTATGCCCGCACAATCGGCAAGCACGATTTCTCGGCAATGGTAGGTCAGACAGTCGAGGAATACAACTATTACGGAATCAGCAGCTCTGGTTCGACAATTCTCAACCCTGTTGAGAAAAACTGGTTCCTTTCAAAGGTGACCGACGATTTCGGCCGTCCTGCCGACTCAATCTCGCGCAACCGCCGCGTGTCAATGCTCGGACGTCTGCACTACAGCTTCAACAACCGCTACCTCGTTACGGTCAACTTCCGTGCCGACGGTTCAAGCAAGTTCCCTGACAAGCCTTGGGGCTATTTCCCATCAACCGCTTTGGCATGGAAAATCAGCGAGGAAAGCTTCATGAAAGATTTCAACAATCTCGACCTTCTCAAAATCCGTGCAGGATGGGGTCGCGTAGGTAACGACAACATCGGCAACGGCGCGTTTACACTGAAGGTGTTTGACGATGGCCCTACATTTGTTGACTATGTGTTTGGCAAAGACCAGCAGCTCGCCAACGGTGCCACAGTGCTCACTTGGGTGAACAATGGCGGACACTGGGAAAACACAGAACAATGGAGTGCCGGCGTGGACTTCGGTTTGTGGAAAAACAAACTCACAGGTTCTGTCGACTTCTTCCTCCGCAACACAAAGGATATGCTTATGAATGTCACCGCTCCGGCTCACGTGGGCAACCGCTACTCGGCAATGAGCAACGTCGGAACAGTGCGCAACCGCGGCGTGGAGATCACTCTCGAACACCGCAACCAGATTGGTGATTTCGGATATTCTATCGGCGGCAACGTGTCGTTTATCGACAACGAGCTCACCGGACTTAACGGCGGTTCGCCAATCTACTCAAACTACAGCAACGTGATGGTTGTTGACCAGGGCTACCCATTGTATTACTACTGGGGATATCAGTATGAAGGTATCTACAAGACCGACCAAGAGGTGCTCGACTATCTGCACGGCTACGATGCGACAACAACTCCGTTCCATGCCGGCGACTCAAAATACAAAGACAACAACGGCGACGGCGTGATTGACGACAAAGACCGCGTGAAACTCGGCTCTTCAATCCCTTCAATCAACTATGGTATCAATATCGGAATGAATTGGAAGAATTTTGACCTGCAACTCTTCTTCCAGGGCGTGGCAGGCAACAAAATCTACAACCAGCTCCGTCACCGTCTTGAAGGTACAGGCACCAACAGCGTGCTCAGCCCTGTTATGAAGAACGCGTGGATGCAGCACACCAACGATGCTGGCGAGACATACTACGACGGCTCGATTCCAAACCCGAAAAACTCGGTCAACTACTATGTCTCAGACCGCTTCCTCGAGAATGGATCATACTTCCGCCTGAAAAACCTGCAACTCGGCTACACTATCCCGACCGCTGCAATCCGCAAGATTGGCTTGGAGTCATGCCGCCTTTACCTGCAGGGAAGCAACTTGCTGACAGCCACAAAATACACCGGCTTCGACCCGGAAGTGGGCGGCGGTGTTGACTATGGCAACTATCCTCAGGCACGTTCATTCATCTTTGGAGCCAACATCTCTTTCTAACTTAAAATCGAAAAAACAACTATGAAGGTTAAATATTTTTTGAAAGCATTCTGCGGAGCGACGCTCCTGGTGGCTGCCACTTCATGCAACGACTGGCTGAAGGAGGAAGAGCCTGGAAAATCAACCCCGGAGGACTACTTCGCTCTGGGAAAGGCGGCAATCCGTGCGGTCAACGCTGCCTACACTCCGCTCGCATGGGAATTCAACAGCACATACTTCAGTGAGTGGTTTATTGGCGACATCGCCTCTGACGATGCTCTGAAGGGCGGTCAGAACCTGTCGGATATGGCTGATGCCTACGACATCGAGAACTTTAAGACAAATGCCAACAACTCGTTGCTGCGCGATTTCTATCGCGCGCAGTTCCAAGGCATACAGCGTTGCAACCTCGCAATGCAGGAGGTTGAGGCTATCGAGCCCGATGCGGATATGACAGCCGAGCGCAAAACGTGCTTGATGGGCGAGGCTTATTACATGCGCGCTTACTATTATTTCCGCCTTGTACGCATATTTGGCGGTGTGCCTTATGTCGACAAGGTGATCGACAGCAGCAAGGACTGGAAGCAGCCACGTGCCACTGCCGAGGAAATCTACAACCACATCATCGACGACCTCAAGCTGGCTGAGCAGATGCTTTGGAACAAGAGCAAATATGCCGACGCCGACCTCGGACGCGCAACTAAGGGCGCAGCGCAGGCGATGCTTCTGAAAACTTATCTCTATATGCACGACTATAACAATGCATACGAATGGGGTAAGAAATTCTTTGAAGAGCAGAAGAACGAATACAGCCTTTGCCCGAACTACTCAGACAACTTCACTCTCGCCGGAGAGAACGGTCCTGAATCGGTGTTTGAAATCCAGTATATGGCAGATCCTACGAGCGACTACGGCGAAGGTTTCGGCTTCACCCGCGGTTCGTTCACCACAATCCTCACTCGTAGCCGTGCGGCTTCGCTCGGCGGAAATGCAGGCTGGGGCTTCAACCATCCGACGCAGAACCTCTACGATGAGTTTGAGCCGGGCGACCCACGCCGCGAAGCCACTATCAGCAAGCCTTCTGACTCAGAGGTGGAAGCCAACACCGACTTGACTTATCTCGGCAGCCCGTACAACAACAATAAGACTTCATTCTGCGAGAATGGCATATTTGTGGCTCTTGACCACGCAACACGCAGCCCGATGAACTATCGTCTTATCCGCCTGTCGGACGTGATGCTGATGTATGCCGAGGCTGCTCTTGAAAGCGGCAAGGATATCGCAGTGGCAAAAACAATGCTCAACAAGGTGCGCGAACGTGTCGGAATGCCGGCATTCCCTGGATATCGCGGCTACAGCGACAACACCGAAGACTTGCGCAAGGCAATCCGCCATGAGCGTCGTGTGGAGTTGGCAATGGAAGGCCACCGCTGGTTCGACCTTTGCCGTTGGGGCATCGCCTATGAGGTGATGGACAAGGACAACGGTTCTTACGGCAAAAACGAGAGTGCCGAGGCACGCGCCGAAATGGCATCGTTTGTAAAAGGCAAGCACGAGCTGTTCCCGATTCCGGCAGAGGAAATCAACCTTAACCCGATGGAGCAGAACAACGGATACTAAAAACAACAAAAACAGGAAGGCGGACACACGTCTGTCCGCCCTCCTCAAAAATAAAAACTTAATCATTTAATCATTCACTAAAATTTTACCAATTATGAAAAATTTGACTCTTTTGGCTGCTATGGCAGTTTGTGGCGTAGGTATCGCCAATGCACAGTATGTAGGTGACCCTGCATTGTCAAAAACAACTTCAACAGGCAACTTGTATGACGTTATTCTTCTCGACAATGCCAGCATCGAGTCTTTGAAGACTTCTGGCAAGACTGTTCAAGACCTTCGTACGGACGACGTAGACCGTTTCCTCTATGTTTGGGACAATACTTTCGTTGCTGGTGACGGCTCTTATCCTGGCGTAGACATGCAGATGGACGGCTACACATCGTTGGACGTGACGAATGTCGGTTGGTCAGGCGCTGGATTCAACATTGCAAACGCTGCTGCCGATCTCAAGCACTTCACTGACAACACTCACTTCCACTGCGGTCTTCGTTCAACAAACGGCATCAAAAATGTAGCGCTTATCATCGGTGACGGTTATGCATTTGAGAACAAGAACGACAAATGGTCGCCTGCAAAAATATCTGTCGGATCGGAGGCTTTTGTTGACAATGGAACTGCATTCCCATTGGTGGGCAACTTTGATGCAGACGGCGAATGGGTGGCTGTCGACATCACTCTCGGTCAGCTCAAGAAATTGTGGCCGAGCTTCAATTACAAGGCTGGCGGCTTTGGCGGAAACATCCTTTCGTTCCTCGCTGGCGGCACAGCAGGCAAAAACATCTGCCTCGACGCTGCTTATTTCTACACTCCTGGCGAAGGTTCAGTTGAAGGCATCGCAGCCGACGCTGACATCATCGTTACTGCACGCACAATCAACGCTGCCGGCGCAGAGGAAATCGCTCTCTACAACCTCGCAGGTCAGCTCGTTAAGAAGGTAAACTCTTCTGTAATGGGTGTTGAGGACGTTGCTGCAGGCGCTTACATCGTGAAGGCTGGCAATGCTGTGAAGAAAGTCGTTTTGAAATAATATTGTTTCAACAAAAATTCAGGTTGGCGGATGGAAATCCGCCAACTTAACTTCTAAAAGTCCGGCGGCAAATGCTGCCGGCAATCATACAGACCTCCACGACTGCGACTGTGGCAAAACAAAGACTCGAAACAATATTAAAGAAAAAATAATGAATCTCAGCAAGAAACTACTCTTCATGGCGTTGGCTTCGTGCGCAGCGCTTCCAGCAGTGGCTAAAGACGCTCAGGTGGGCACCGGCGAAACCAACGGATACAGGTTGGTGTGGCAGGATTTGTTTGATGACTCCGAGCTGCGTCCGGATCGTTGGAACATTGAGGTGAACGGTTCAGGCGGCGGCAACAATGAGCTGCAGTTCTACACCGACCTCAACCGCAATGTGCGTCTCGGTGATGACGGCAAGGGCAACCATTGCCTTATTCTGACGGCTGTGCGCGAGGTGTATAACGGCAAGCAGTTCACTTCGGGACGTATAAACTCGAAAAACAAGGTGGCGTTTACCCACGGAAAGGTGGAGGCGGCGATAAAACTGCCTAAGACAGCCAACGGCTTGTGGCCGGCATTCTGGATGATGGGCAACGACTTTGACCAAGTGGGCTGGCCTAAATGCGGCGAGACCGACATTATGGAGTTCGGTCACATCGACGGCATCAACGGCGGTGTGCAGGACCGCTATTTCAACGGTGCATGCCATTGGGGACAGTCGTGGGACAATCATCCCAACTATGCCCGTGCGGTGACCTATGACTACAGCCTTCAGGATGGAGAGTTCCACATCTATACTTGCATTTGGGATCAGAACCGCATAGCTATGTATGTTGACCTCGACAAGCATCCAGATGCCAAACCTTATTATGAGATGACAATTCCCGCAACCGGCGACACCGGCGCACCGGGATATTACTTCCACAAGGAGAACTTCATATTGTTCAACCTCGCTGTGGGAGGCAATTTCCCAAATATCAGGGATGCTGCGGGCATCACCGCACTCAATGCCGGAAACGGCAACCAGGCAAGCATGTATGTGAACTATGTGAAGGTGTATCAGAAAGGCACTGCCGACGAGTCGCTCAACACGCTGTCGCCTGGCGATGAGCAGGGTGGCGCGTCTGTCGGTGATGTGGTTGCCGAAACTGAAATTGCATTCGACGGCAATACGGTAGCAGTGTCGGTTCCATCGACAATCTGCGTCTACAACATCAACGGAAGCCTTGTGCGCTCGGCTTGCGGCACGGAGATTTCTGTGGCTGACCTGCAGGGCGGTGTCTACATTGTGAAATGCGGACAGGCGACAAAGAAAATTGTAATCCGATAAATTGTAATGAACAGACTGACAAAGATATTATTTATAGCAATGGCTGTCGCAGTCGGTTTTGACGCCTACGCTGTTCCGAAAAAAGGCGGATACAAGCTGGTGTGGGAGGACAATTTCGACGGCGCCGCCCTCAACCGCGACTACTGGAACGTGGAGGTCAACGGCTCGGGCTGCGGCAACAATGAGTTGCAGTACTATGTCGACAATGCTGACAACGTGGCTGTGCGCGACGGAAATCTCGTCATCACAGCCCGTCGTCAGGACTACGACGGACACGCGTTTACTTCCGGACGCGTCAACACCTGTGGAAAGGTGGGGTTTACATACGGAATAGTTGAGGCGCGCATCAAACTGCCGAAGACAGCCAATGGCTTGTGGCCGGCATTCTGGATGATGGGCGACGACATCAAGGAGTGCGGATGGCCGGCATGCGGCGAGACCGATGTGCTCGAGATGGGGCATGCCGACGGCATCATGGACGGAACGCAGGAACGCTTGTTCAACGGCGCGCTCCACTGGGGTGTCAGCTCCGACAAGCACTGTCAGCAGGTGGCTGCCGGAAAGCATCAGTCGAGCCTCCAGGACGGAGAGTTTCACATATATACTGTTGTGTGGACTCCGACACGGATAGAAATGTTTGTCGACAACGCCGACAAGCCTTATCTGTCGGCGGCGATAGGCAAGAACAGCGACAAGCACGCCTTCTTCAACAAGGCCAACTTCCTGTTGTTCAACCTCGCCGTAGGCGGCGATTTCCCAAACATCCACAATGCCGACAATGTGACAGCGATACCTGCCGGCGGCGCGGAGATGCTTGTCGACTATGTGCGCGTTTATCAGCCAAAGAAACAAATATCATTGAATATCAAAAAATAACAGAAAAACTTCCTACCTAATATGAACGATCAGAACATGATGAAGAAAGTAGTGCTGTTGTGCCTGTTCACCGTCTTTGCGGTGGGCTATGCACTTTCAGCCGGAAATGATGATGTCGAGAAAAAAATCGACCAGCTGCTGTCGAAGATGACTTTGGAAGAGAAAATCGGTCAGATCAACCAGCAGACAGGACAGGGCTACAGCCCTGAGATGGTGCAGATTGTGAAAGCCGGCGGCATCGGCTCTATTCTCAATGAGGTGGACCCTGTGGTGGTCAACAAATTGCAGAAAGAGGCTATGAAAAACAGCCGTCTGCACATCCCGTTGATTTTTGCACGCGACGTGATTCATGGATTCAAGACAATCTTCCCTATACCTCTTGGACAGGCGGCTTCGTGGAATCTTGCCCTCATCGAGCAGGGTGCGCGTATTGCTGCCGAGGAGGCTTCGTCGACAGGTGTGCGCTGGACATTCTCTCCGATGGTCGACATCTCGCGCGATGCCCGTTGGGGACGCTGCGCTGAGTCGGCCGGCGAGGATCCTTATCTTGCAGGAAAAGTGGGCGTGGCGATGGTGCGCGGATATCAGACCGACGACCTGTCACAGCCAAACACTATGGCTGCCTGCACAAAGCACTTTGTAGGCTACGGTGCGGCAGAGGGTGGCAAAGACTATAATTCAACGTGGATTCCAGATGTTGTGATGCACGATGTTTATCTGCCGCCGTTTAAGGCGTGTGCCAAAGCGGGCAGCGCAACGTTTATGTGTGCGTTCAACGACAACAACGGCATCCCGGCTTCGGCCAACCGCTATCTTATGCGCGACGTGCTTCGCGACAAGTGGGGCTGGGACGGCGTGATGTGCAGCGACTGGGGTTCGATTATGCAACTCGTGCCGCAAGGCTATTGCACCGACCTTAAGGACGCGGCGCTCAAGGCTGCGCTTGCTGGTGTCGATGTGGATATGGAAAGCTATGCGTATACCCGCCATCTGAAAGCTCTTGTTGAAGAGGGCAAAGTGGATGAGAAAGTAATCGACGGGTTGGTACGCAACGTGTTGCGTCTTAAATTCCGTCTAGGACTGTTTGATAATCCGTATGTTGACATGAAACGCGCAAACCAATTCTACGCTCCGGAGTCGCTTGAGGCAGCGGAACGTATGGTTGAGGAAAGCACCGTATTGCTGAAAAACAACGGTGTGCTGCCGTTCACGGGCAAGAAGGTGGCGCTTGTGGGACCGATGGCTGATGCCAAGCACGACCAGAACGGCACTTGGTGCTTCGACCTTGACAAGACCCACACTGTAACTCCGCTCGAGACTCTGCGTCAGACACTTGGCGACAATCTTGTGTTCGAGCCGGGACTCACATACAGCCGCGACAAAAGCGAGGAGGGAATCCGCAAAGCTGTGGAGGCTGCCAAGCAGGCCGACATCGTGGTGATGGTGGCTGGCGAGGAGGCTGTGCTTTCGGGCGAGGCTCACTGCCGTGCCGACCTTTCTCTGCCTGGCGCGCAGACTGAGATGCTCAAAGCGCTGAAAGCCACAGGCAAGCCGGTAGTACTTGTTGTTATGGCAGGACGTCCGCTGACAATCAGCCAGGAGGTCGACCTTGCCGACGCCACTCTCTTCATGTTCCATCCTGGAACAATGGGAGGCCCGGCACTCGCAAAGCTGCTTGCCGGCGAGGCAGTGCCGTCGGGCAAACTGCCTATGTCGTTCCCGCGGATGGCTGGTCAGGAGCCTATGTACTACAACCATAACAATTCAGGCCGTCCGGCAAGCAACATCGTGCTGATGGACGACATCGAGCTTGAGGCAGGGCAGACATCCACTGGATGCACAGGCTACTATCTTGATGCCGGCGACGGACCTGCGTTTCCATTCGGCTACGGACTGTCGTACACCACGTTTGCCTACGGCGACGTGCGCCTATCATCGGCAACGATGGACAAGACGGGAGAGATCGAAGTGGCTTGCACAATCAGCAACACTGGCAAAGTGGAGGCTTCCGAGACTGCGCAGCTCTATGTGCGCGACCTTGTCGGCTCGCTGACACGTCCGGTGCGCGAACTTAAGGGCTTTGAAAAAATCACGTTGAAACCGGGCGAGAGCCGCGACGTTAAATTCACGCTGAGGGCATCCGACTTGGCATTCCACACCTCGAGCGAGACGACCGTTGTGGAGCCGGGCGATTTCCAAGTGTGGGTGTCGACCGACAGTGCCAGCGGAACACCTGTGAAATTTACTGTAACTGAATAATACGACAATAGCAATGAATAAAAACAATATCATACTGACAGCTACGTCTTTGGCTTTGGCAATTGGCGTACTCTCTGCCGACGCCAAGAGCTTCAAGCGCGGAGTGAGCGAGAACGCTTTCAACCTGAAGGAAGAAATCGATGTGATAAAGACCGGAACGTCATGGTTCTACACGTGGGGCAACGTGCCTAACAACAACATCAAGGACTTGCCTGATGCCGATTTCGAGTTTGTTCCGATGTGCTGGAATGCAAACTACAATGCCGACAACATCCGCAGTTATTGCAAATCGCATCCAGAGACTAAATATCTGCTCGGTTTCAACGAGCCGAACTTCAAGAATCAGGCAAATATGACCCCTGAGGCAGCTGCAGCGGCATGGCCTGCTGTTCAGGCTCTTGCCAAAGAACTTGGGCTGAAACTTGTGGGTCCGGCGGTAAACTATTCTCCCGACGGCCCTGAGAACGACCCGTATACATGGTATGCCAAGTTTGTGAATCTCGTGGGCAAGGACGCGTTCGACTACATTGCCATCCATAACTATTCAGGCGGCGTGGACGGAATGCGCACAATGATTGACAAATTCTACGGACTCTACGGCAAGCAGATATGGCTCACGGAGTTCTGCAACTGGCCGGGCAACAACACCGTGACCCCGGAGGCGCAGATCACGTCGATGGTGGCGCAGGTGGAATATCTTGAAAAGAGCGAGAAGGTGTATCGCTACGCATGGTTCAAGGCAAAAGGCTCGATAACCACATCGCCAGCCTACGGATTGATAGTGCCGAAAAACGGTGTCGGAGAGCGCGAGCTGTCGGAGCAGGGCAAAGTGTATGTGAATATGTCAGACTTCGACCAGACACGCTACCACTCCATGACAGAGGTGGTGCCTGCGGTTGAATATGTCAATTCAAACACCCTTGTGCTCGGATCGTCGTTCGACGGCAAAAACCCGTCGCCGATTGAGATTACGAAATTCAATTCAGGCGCTTATGCCGACTATCAGTTTGATGTGCCTGCGGCGGGCAGCTATACGCTTACCCTCCGAGTGAGCGGCATGGGCGAGCCTACGCGTTTCGACCCGACAGTGGGCATCTACAGTGTGGACAACGACGGCAAAGAGCTGTCGACACTTGCTGACAACAGACAATTTCAACTTCCAAACGATAACCAATCCTATGTCGATGTGCAGTTTGCCGTGTCGCTTGCTGCCGGCAAGCAGCGTATCCGCATTAAAGACGGCGGACCATACTCGCCGAGCGGCATTCACATCAGCTGCCTTACGTTCAATCCGAACGGCAGTGTTTCCGACATGACAATCGACACTGAGAAAGTGGCTTGTCATTTTGCCGGCGAATGCCTGCAGTTTACTGGCAACGCAGCCATCGGCACCGCCTCGGTCTACGACCTTAATGGACGATTGGTGGCTTCCGGTGAGGTTGAGGGCAACGCCCTTGCCGCAGAAGGTCTTGCCGATGGCGTTTATGTGGTCAAAGCCGTAACGGCAGAAGGTGCGGCAACGACACTGAAAGTTGTGAAATAGAGTAATTTTTATCATACATTTATAATAGTTAGGTTCTTTCCGTTAGTGGAAATAAAAGTAAGAAAGGTTTGTTAAATAGGGGCCTGGATCTGCGTGAGCAAGTCCGGGCTTTTTTTATGACTTCGTCATTGCGTCACCCATAAATCTTCATTGAAAAGTTTAGCTGTCAAACGCACATTTTTTCTCTTGTTTATGCTGCTTTTCGGAATAAAACGCTATTTTTGTGGTGTAAAATATGATACTAATATCAAAAATAACACTCTAATATGATATTTGAACGAAAGAAATACTTGGATGAACTTATCGCAGGACGTGGAAACGGCCTTGTGAAGATTATAACAGGTGTCAGACGATGTGGAAAGTCATTCCTGTTGTTTGTCCTTTGGCATAACTGGTTGTTGGAACATGGGGTGACTGATAGTCACATCATCGAGATACAACTTGATGATTTCCGAAACAGGCGGTTGAGGAAGCCTGATGCCTTGCTCGACTATATAGACTCAAAGGTAGTGGAGGATGGCAATCCTTATTATATAGTCTTAGACGAGGTGCAACTGGTAGAAGAATTTGTGGAGGTTATTCTCAGCTTGACACATATGAGGAATGTAGATGTGTATGTGTCGGGCTCAAACTCTCGTTTCCTGTCAAGTGATGTCGTAACAGAGTTCCGAGGCAGAGGTGACGAGATACGCATTTGGCCTCTCACTTTTGATGAATATTTCAAGGGCGTAGGTGGCGACATACGCAAGGCATGGATGGACTACTATACTTTTGGAGGACTACCGCAAGTGGCTCTGTTGGAAACGGAAGAAAAGAAGACTGACTATTTGCGTGGACTGTATGAAACCACCTATCTGCGTGACGTAATTGAGCGCAACCATCTGCGTAATCCTGAAGGAATGAAGGAATTGGTGCGTGTGCTTGCCTCGGGCATTGGTTCGTCAACCAATCCAACGAGAATAGCCAATACCTTTCAATCTGCACAAGGGGTAACCATAAAAAGAGACACTATAAAACAATATATTGACTATCTGAAAGACTCTTTCTTGATAGAAGAATCCTTACGCTATGATGTGAAAGGCAGGAAATATATTGGCACCGAGACAAAATATTACTTCGCAGACATCGGCATTCGTGCAGCCATTCTTAACTATCGTCAACAAGAGGAAACGCACATTATGGAAAACATTATCTATAATGAGCTTCGTAGTCGTGGATATAATGTGGATGTAGGATTGGTTGAACTTGGCGGCAAGGATAAGAACGGCAAGTTTGTCAGAAGGCAGTTGGAAGTTGACTTTGTGGTGAACCGTCCTCCATACAGAGTGTATATCCAGTCGGCTTTTCACATGCCTACGCCAGAGAAGGAACAGCAAGAACGTCGCCCATTATTGTCAATCAATGACCACTTCCGTAAGATTGTCATTGTTGGTGATGATATTCACCGCAAGGAGGACGAACTCGGTGTGTTGACTGTCGGACTCTTGGATTTCCTGACGGACAAGAACTTGTTGGAGCAAGGATAATCATTTGGATATTGACAGACCTGACCAATTTAAAGTAGTCGATGGGCGAAGAATACATAGGACTGCTGATTGACTTTGCGCTGTGGGGTTTACTTCGGCATTATTGTTCTTAAGGAAAAGGAAAAACCTCGCAAATGCGCGTTTTTTGAGCGTCGAAGTCATAAAATAGTCCGTTTGAGAGTTGGAAGCAAAAAGGAAGACGCCCCATTTTGTGGGGCGTCTTGCAGTATGAGAGGTTGTAACCAGTGCGAATCAGATCGACAGACGGCGGAGCGTGTCGAGCAAATCGCGGTTTATTGGTTTGTCCTTCTTGATAGCCTTTGAGAACGGCACGTAAACGATTTCATCGTTTGCCACGCCAATCATCACGTTGCGCTGGTCCTCAAGGAGAGCGTCGATGGCAGCCGCGCCCATGCGCGATGCGAGGATGCGGTCGTGGGCAGTAGGCGATCCGCCTCGCTGCAGGTGTCCGAGAATCGACACGCGCACCTCATATTGCGGATATTCGTTTTTCACGCGTTCGGCAAGAGCCATTGCGCCGCCCGTCACAGGGCTTTCTGCAACAAGCACGATTGAAGAGTTCTTGCTCTTGCGGAAACCGTTGTTGATGAGTTCCTCCAACTGGTCGACCTCGGTGGAGATTTCCGGGATTATGGCAGCTTCTGCGCCAGCGGCGATTGCACCGTTGAGGGCGAGGAATCCGGCGTCGCGTCCCATCACCTCGATGAAGAACAGACGCTCGTGTGAAGTCGCCGTATCGCGGATTTTGTCCACACATTGCATGATGGTGTTGAGGGCAGTGTCATATCCGATTGTCGTGTCGGTTCCGTATAGGTCGTTGTCGATTGTTCCCGGCAGACCTACGATAGGAATGTTATATTCAGTGGCGAAGATGCGTGCGCCCGTCAGAGAGCCGTCGCCTCCGATCACCACAAGAGAGTCGATGCCCGCGTTGACCATATTGTCGTACGCGATTTTCCGACCTTCTTCTGTGCGGAACTCCATGCAGCGTGCAGTCTTCAGGATTGTGCCGCCGACTTGGATGATGTTTGAAACGTTTTGCGTCTTGAATTCAACAATTTCGTTGGTTACCAGTCCGCGGTAGCCACGATAGATACCCTTCACGGCAATACCGTTGAAGATTGCCGAGCGGGTCACGGCGCGAATCGCCGCATTCATTCCAGGGGCATCGCCTCCTGATGTCAATATACCGATACATTTAGGCATAACTATAACATTTAAGTATAGGCTTATATATGTTTGTCAGCACAAAGGTAGTCTTATTTATCGCATCGGCAAAACAATGATGTGATAAAAAATTGTAACAAGGTTTGCCTGCGCCGCCTGTAATGCTGTATAATGCCTATAAGTCAGGATGCTTTTAGAATGGCCGGCGGCCTCCCGGAGGGGGTCCCATCGGCAGGGGCTGGTTGCCTCTGCGTTTCATGTCGGCGGGCATTTCTGGCGGGCGGTGTCCGCCGGGGGCGAAACCGTCGTAGTTGATGTCTTTTTCCGACGTGCCTTTGCCGAGCCGTGTGAAGCGGTAGGAGAACGTCAGCATCACGTAGCGCGTCACGGTGTTGAACTGCTGGTCCTCAATGTAGTTTGCCGTCACGCTGCGCGACACGTTTTTCTTTTGTTGCAGCAGGTCGTATGCCTTCAGTGCAATTGTCGCCGACTTGTCTTTGAGAAATTCGTATGACAGCGACGCGTTCCAAAGCCATTGGTTGTTGTCGTAGCCGGCAGAGTATCCGCTGGTGGCGCTGTAGGTGATGTCGGAGCCTATCGACAGTCCGAAAGGAGTGTAGTAATTTGCGTTTAACGAACCGCCGTATGAGTGGATGTCGCGGTTGTCGGTCTGAATAGAGTTGCGTGTCTGCTGATAGTTGTAGTACGGACGCAGCTCAACGTCGACGATGTCGTTGCGGAAGGCGATGCTCGGAGTTTCGCTCAGCATCAACGTTCCGCTGTGGTTTCGCTCTCCGTTGTTGAATCCCACGGCGCGCGAATAGCGTGCGAATGCGTTGTTGGTCCATCTCCAGCCTCTGTTTCCGATTGGCGACGTGTACATCATCATTCCGTCTGCACTCCACACCCCGTTCACGTTGTCGTATGTAGTGGTCTGCTTGCCGGTCTCCTTGTCGTAGATGGTTTTTGAGACGATGCTGTTTTGCGCCACGTTGATTCCTCCAAACGCCATAATGCTGCTCTGACGCTCTTGGTTGAAATTGTTGTAGCGCACGGAGATGCGGTGGTTGAACGCCGGCAGCAGGTTGGGATTACCCACCACGATGCGCGACGGATTGCTCTCGTCGGGGACTGGTTGCAACTGCGTCATTGTTGGCGACGTCGAGCGCCCGCGATAGTCGATGGCGAGTGAGTTTGTCTTCGAGATGGAGTAGCGGAACCGCATGAACGGCGCATAGTTCCACACCCATCGTTCCGGGATGTTTTTCTCGCTGTTCAACAGGTTTTCGCTCTTCATCATTGTCGGGTTGACCGACACGCCCACGTTGAGGCGGTATTTCTTGCGGTTCTGCTTGAATCCGACGCGTATCTGCTGTGAGAACTGGTCGTTGCGGAACCTGTTGCTCTGGTCTTCGTCGAGCACACCGCTCTCGGCAGCCAGAGTGTTTGCAACCACGTGATTTGTCACGATGCCGTAGTCGTCCTCGAGTATGCGCAGGGCGCGTTGCGGATCATATTCACGGTCGGCGTTGTACACCAGTTTGTCGGCATTGTTGAAGTAGTAGTTCATGCGGTAGGCAAACGTCAGAAACCGGGCCTTATTGATGTCGCCGATAGGCTCCGTCCACGTCAGACGCGCGCCCACACGGCTGCTCCACTGATGGTTGTCGGTGTATTGGTCGCGTGTCTCGTCCTGGTCTGGTTGAAGGAAATATTTGTTGATTGAATATGTGGTCTCGTCCTCGTTTGTGTTGCTGTATTTGTAAGTCAGCTGCGTGGAGAACGAGCGTCCCGGGCGGTTGCGGAATTTATGGTTGTAGACCACCTTGCCGCCGATGTCGTAGCTCGTGCCGCTGCTCGTCAGCAGGTTGTCGGAGCTGTTGACCGCGGTGCGGTTGGCGTCGCCTGCAAACAGGCGGCTCCACGACGCCTTGTCGCTGTCGTTGACACTCAGCATGAACGATGGGCGGAGATCAAGAGTGTTGAGCGAGTCGACATGCCATTGCATTCGGAAATTGCCCGTCAGGTTGTGGCTGCGGTCGATTGCGTTGCTGAAAGCGTTCTCATAGCTTGTCGAGTCGGCAAACAGATACTGCTTGTTGCTCGTCTGCTGCGTTTTCTGGCGGCTGTGGGAATACATCACATCGCCGCCGGCGCGGAATATCTCGTCATTGCCCACATTGAAGTTGAAACCTACGTTTTGCGCGTCGTTCACACCGTCGACACCGCCGAAGCGTTTGAAACGTCCGTCGCCGGGCATCGAGAACGACATCTCGTTGATGTTGTTGGCGTCAGCCACGATTGAAAACTGGTTGTCGTTGACAAACCGGTTCACCATCAGGTTGCCGGAGTAGCGGTTGTCGGTGCCGTAGCCCACTGTCGCATTGCCGAACCATCCCTGCTTCATGCCTTTTTTCACCGTAAGGTTGATCACGGTCTCGTCCTCGCCGTCGTCAACGCCGGTTATCCTTGCCAAGTCGCTCTTGCGGTCGATAACCTGCAGCTTGTCGACCATGTCCACCGGAATGTTGCGCGACGCCACCTTTGCATCGTCGGAGAAGAACTCCTTGCCGTCGACGAGGATTTTGGTGACTTCCTTTCCTTGCGCCGTGATTTTGCCGTCGCTGCCCACTTCCACTCCCGGCAGGCGTTTCAGCAAGTCCTCCACTACGGCGTTTGGCTGGGTCTTGTAGGAGTCGGCGTTGTATTCCACCGTGTCCTCCATCACCTTCACCTCGGCGCGTACAGCCGTCACTTCGGCGTCGCGCAGCACGATGGAGTTTTCCTTGACGGCGATTTTGCCGAGGTCGACGGTGGCGTCGCCAACGCTGATTGCCACGGTAGTTGTCTCGTAGCCTACGTATGATACTTTTGCAACATATTTACCGCGAGCCACTCCCGTGAAGCGGAAATGACCGTTGACATCGCTCACGACGCCTTTCACCAGGCTGCTGTCGCGTGCCGACAGCAACTGCACCGTGGCGCTTATCAGCGGGGTCTGGTCGTTGTTGTCGACAAGCAGACCCTTGACGTCGGCAGCCGATGCGAAGACTGTCGAAAAAAACGAGATTATGACAGTAAGTAAATAGGTCGAATTTTTCATTTTTCCTTCTATTTTTGTATACAAAAGTAGTTAAATGCGGCCGAAAAACAATCGCATAATAGACAGAATGCAGAAATCTGCGTATCTTTGCACCACTTTAAATTTTATTTAGAAATTAATAATGAAAGAATTCCTTAAAATATTGCGCCGCTTTGTGCCGCCATACAAGAAATATTTGTTTCTCAACATTTTCTTCAATATCCTGGCGGCGTTTCTGACGCTTTTCTCCTTTGCATTGATAATCCCGATTCTCGAGATGCTCTTTATGGGCGACAAAGGGGTGGTCTATCACTATATGGACTGGACAAGCGGCTCGTTCAAGGATGTGGCAATCAATAATTTCTACTATTCTGCATATTATTGCAAAATTCATCTCGGCCCGTCGGTCACCCTGATGCTTCTCGCTGTGGCACTCGTGGTGATGACCGCATTCAAGACCGGCGCCACATATCTCAGCCTCTATTTCCTGATTCCGATTCGTTCGGGAATCGTGCGCGACATCCGCAATTTTGTCTACGACAAGATTCTGGGCCTTCCCATCGGCTTCTTCTCGAGCGAGCGCAAGGGCGACGTGATGGCGCGTATGTCGGGCGACGTGGCTGAGGTGGAAAACTCCATCATGGCGTCGCTCGATATGATGTTCAAGAATCCGATTATGATTGTCGTGTGTCTTGGCATGATGATTGTGATTAGTTGGCAGCTGACGATTTTTGTGTTTGTGCTGCTGCCAGTGGCTGGACTCGTGATGGGGCGCATAGGCAAGCGGCTGAAGCGCACGTCGCTCGTGGGACAGCAGCAGTGGGGCACGCTGATGTCGACCATCGAGGAGACGCTCGGCGGCTTGCGCATTGTCAAGGCATTCAATGCGGAACATAAGATGAGCGCGCGTTTCCACGGTGAGAACCAGCTGTTCTACAACACGTCGAACCGCATCAACCGACGCCAGTCGCTCGCACACCCGATGAGCGAGTTTCTCGGCACGATGACCATCGCCATCGTGCTGTGGTTTGGTGGCACACTCATCCTTTCAGGCAACAATATCATCGACGCGCCCACATTCATATATTATATGGTGATTTTCTACAGCATCATCAATCCGGCGAAAGACCTGTCGAAGGCGGTCTACTCCGTGCAGAAAGGTTTGGCGTCGATGGAGCGTATCGACAAAATCCTCAGCGCCGACAATCCTATAAAAGACCCTGCCGAGCCAAAGACCCTGCCGTCGGAGAATTTCGACATCCGTTATGACGGAGTGCGCTTCCGCTATGGTCAGGATTGGGTGATCAACGGTGTCACGTTGGAAATCCCTTATGGCAAGACGGTGGCGCTGGTAGGACAGTCGGGCAGCGGAAAGTCGACACTCGCCGACCTGTTGCCGCGCTTCTACGACGTGCAGGAGGGCTCAATCTCTATCGGAGGCACCGACATCCGCCAGTTCCGCGTCAAGGATTTGCGCGCATTGATGGGCAACGTCAATCAGGAGGCGATACTGTTTAACGACAGTTTCTACAACAACATAACCTTCGGTGTCGACGGCGCCACGCGCGAACAGGTGGAAGAGGCGGCGCGCATTGCCAACGCCCACGACTTCATTATGGAGACCGAGCATGGCTACGACACCAATATCGGCGACCGCGGAGGCAGGCTGTCGGGCGGACAGCGCCAGCGCATAAGCATCGCGCGCGCGATACTCAAGAATCCGCCGTTGCTGATTCTCGACGAGGCCACATCGGCTCTCGACACCGAGAGCGAGCGTCTGGTGCAGGAGGCTCTTGACCGGCTGATGAAAAACCGCACCACTCTCGTCATTGCCCACCGGTTGTCGACAATCCGCAATGCCGACCAGATATGCGTGATGCATGAGGGCAAAATCGTGGAACGCGGCACGCACGACGAGCTTATCGCCATGAACCGCTATTACAAGAAACTTGTCGACATGCAGAAATTCTAATCAGCCATGAGACGCCGCATCGCCATTCTTGCTTCCGGAACAGGCTCCAACGCCGAGAATCTTGCCGCATATTTTCAAAATTCAGATGTGGCGGAAGTGGCGTTGCTGATTGCCGACCGCGAGGCGCCGGTGATCGACAGGCTGAAGCCCTATGGAGTGCCTGCGGTAATCGTTCCGCGTGCTGAATGGCGCGAAAATCCGCAAAAGGCAGTCGCTGTGATGCGTGACGCGGCAGTCGACTTGGTGGTGCTTGCCGGATTTCTCACAGTGGTGCCGAAGGAAGTGCTGGAAGCCTTTCCCGAACGGATTGTCAACGTGCATCCATCGCTGCTGCCGAAGTTCGGAGGCAAAGGAATGTGGGGAATGAATGTGCATCGCGCCGTTATCGCCGCCGGCGAGGCGGAGAGCGGCATCACCATCCACTATGTGTCGGAAGGCGTCGACACGGGAGCGGCGATTGCCCAGTTCCTTTGTCCGGTCACCCCGTCCGACACCCCCGACACTCTTGCCGCAAAAATCCACGCGCTCGAGCAGGCGCATCTCCCTGAAATTATACAAAAACTGGTGGAATCTATTGTATAAAGTAATATTTATGCAGAATATTCGTTTTATTTCGAATAAAATCTAATTTTTTATGCGAAAAGTTTTGCTTATTCAAAAAATAGGCATATATTTGCAGTGTCAATAAATAAATATGCAGATATGAACGAAGATTCGAAAAAATTCCTTTTGCAAGAAAAGGAGATTCCAGAAGCATGGTACAATGTCGTGGCGGAGATGCCCAACAAGCCCCGTCCAATGCTCAATCCGGCAACGAAACAACCGCTTACAGCGGAAGATCTGTTCCCTCTTTTCTCAGAAGAGGCATCGCGCCAGGAGATGAACACCGCCGACACTTGGATTGAAATCCCGGAGGAGGTGCGCGACATGTACAAAATCTGGCGTCCCACACCGTTGGTGCGCGCCCGCGGCTTGGAGAAGGCTCTCGACACTCCGGCACATATCTATTTCAAGAACGAAAGCGTCAGCCCGGTAGGCTCGCACAAGCTTAACTCGGCAGTGCCGCAGGCATACTACTGCAAGCAACAAGGCGTTACAAACATAACGACTGAAACAGGCGCCGGACAGTGGGGCGCGGCACTCTCGCTTGCCGCCAAGCATTTCGGACTGGAGCTTGCCGTCTATATGGTTAAGGTGTCCTATCATCAGAAACCTTACCGCCGTTCCATAATGGAGACTTACGGCGCGGAGGTGATAGCGTCGCCGAGTATGTCGACGAAGGCAGGACGTAAAATCATAACCGACAATCCTAATTATCAAGGTTCGCTCGGCACGGCGATTTCAGAGGCGGTTGAGCTTGCGATGTCGACGCCAAACTGCAAATACGTGCTCGGATCGGTGCTCAACCACGTGTCGCTGCACCAGACGGTAATCGGACTTGAGGCGGAGAAGCAGATGGCTATGGCTGGCGAATATCCCGACATCGTGATTGGATGCTTCGGCGGAGGCAGCAACTTCAGCGGAATCTCATTCCCGTTTATGCGCCACAACTTCAGCGGAGAGCGCAACACGCGCTTCATCGCCGCCGAACCGGAGTCGTGCCCGAAGCTGACACGCGGCGTGTTCCAATACGATTTCGGCGACGAGGCTGGCTACACACCGCTTATCCCGATGCTCACGCTCGGACATAATTTCGCACCTGCAAATATCCATGCCGGCGGCTTGCGCTACCACGGAGCAGGATCGGTGGTGAGCCAGCTGAAGGAGGACAACCTGATGGAAGCGGTCGACATCCCGCAACTCGAAACTTTTGCCGCAGCCACAATGTTTGCCCGTTCGGAGGGTATTATCCCGGCGCCGGAGTCGTCGCACGCCATCGCCGCTGCCATCCGCGAGGCGAAGAAGGCAAAAGAGGCTGGCGAAAGCAAGGTGATACTCTTCAACCTGTCGGGTCACGGACTTATCGATATGTCGGCATACGACCAGTATATCGCCGGCGACCTCGCCAACTATCAGGTGAGCGAAGAGATGGTTAGACAGAACACTAAGGATTTGGAAAAGATTATCTGAGAGTAGAATAGTGGTGAATAATTGAATCGGGGACGCAGCGATGTGTTCCCGATTTTTTTGTTTTCTATTGCGTAAATATGATTAATTAGTTATATTTGCGGGAAGAAAGCGACAGACGTTCTATATGAAAGAGATTAGAGTTGTTTACAAGACACCGCAATTTGAGGCATTTTATGCATCTTTGCCAGTAAAGGTGCAGACAAAATTTAAATATGTCATAGATGTGATAACAACAATTTATGATGTATCAACAAAATTTGTCAAGCATCTCGAGAATACAGATTTGTATGAAATGAGGGTCTCGGTTGGAAATAACGAATATCGTACCATTTTGTTTGCAGTAGATAAGTCAAATATAATAGAATCAACAAAGATTGTTCTATTAAATGGTTTCCTAAAGAAATCAACAAAAGAATATCGGAAGCAGATAGAATTGGCGCAATCTATATTAAAGAAGTTGGAGCAATGAGAAAGTTGAATGAAGAAAAATTGGAGAAACTGCCAACGTTCAATCAGCAATTGAACGACGAATGTGGAAGGCAAGGCACACCGGCTCGTGATGAGTTCCATGAGGAGGCGCTTTCATGGTATTACGGGCAAATATTGCGGAGCCGTAGGCAGGAACTGAGAATGACGCAGAAGCAACTTGCTGACAAATTGGGCAGAGAGCAGAGCTATATTGCAAGAGTGGAGCGAGGTAAGGTGGATGTGCAGCTGTCCAGTTTCCTTCGTATTGCCGCAGCCTTGGGAATTCAGTTTGTTCCTACTGTGGCCAATACTTTGCGATGAATTGTCAGTGGTTGAGAAGATTGATTGAATCGGGGACGCAGCGATGTGTCTCCGATTTTTTGTTGTGAAATTATGTTTTAAAACATAATTTCTCTTTTTGGGTAAAAAATGTTTGCTTAATGCGAAAAAAACTTTAAAAATATTTGCTTGTCTCACTTTTTTTTGCTCAATTTGCATTGTTTAAAACCATTTGAGCCGCAAAAGCCGTGGTTTAAATGGCTTGGCGGCACGAGATTGTTATGAGAAAAACCCTCACCGTAAAAAGTGGGAACAAACCAAATAAATTAATTATGCTTATGAAAAATCTAAGTGCAATGTTCGTGGCACTTTCACTTGCAGGAGCTACCCCGTTCATACCAATGGGAGGGGGTACGGCATATGCTCAGACTCAGGCTGGTGAAGTAACAGGAATTGTTTATGATTCCAATGGAGAGCCTCTTATAGGGGCGGTTGTATCGGTCAAAGGCACAAATCGTGGCGCGGCTACTGACGCCGACGGTAAATTCCGTCTGCAAGCCAAGCCAGGTCAGGTGCTTGTAGTGTCTTATGTGGGTGCCAAGACTCAGGAAGTGGCTGTTGGCGCTGCCCGTAGTTACACTGTGACATTGAAAAGCACAACCCAAAATCTGGACGAGGTGGTCGTAACCGCTCTCGGTATCAAGAAAGACAAAAAGTCGCTTGGCTACGCTGTCGACGATCTTAACGCCGACGAATTGATGAAAAACAAGTCAGCCAACGCCATCAACTCGCTTTCTGGTAAGATTGCCGGTGTCAACATTACGCAGACTTCAGGCGCCGCAGGTGCCGGTTCGCAAATCATTCTCCGTGGTGGTACATCATTGGAGCGCGACAACCAGCCTCTGTTTGTTGTTGACGGTGTGATTTATGACAACTCGACTTCCGTAGTCGGCAACTCTGCCTTCGACGGTACTTTGTCGACATCATCAACCAACTCAAACCGTGTGATGGATATCAACCCTGAGGATATCGAGAATATGTCAGTCCTCAAAGGTCCTGCCGCAGCCGCTCTTTATGGTTCGCGCGCATCTGCCGGTGTTGTGATCATCACTACTAAGAAAGGTAAAGAAGGACGCGTTGAGGTCAACCTCTCCGCTAAATATATCACTTCTTGGGTTAAGGATCTTCCTAAGACCCAGAACCGCTATCGCCGTGGTTTCATGAAAGACAACTACGATGAAGCCGGTAATTATGTAAGCACAACGTTCGACGATTTCGCATACAACTCTTGGGGTAGCAGAGTCGACGCCAACACTCCGATTTACGACAATATCGGCGACTTCTTCCAGAATAGCGGTGCTTGGGATACCAACTTGAGCATCTCCGGAGGTAGCAAGAACGGCAACTTCTTCTTGTCAGGCTCGTTCTACGATCAGGACGGTATCATCCCGACAACCGGCTACACCAAGACTACATTCCGCTTCAACGGCGAGCAGAAATTCAAGATGTTCACATTCGGTGCCAACGTGGCTTACTCACAGGCACGCACCGACAAGACCATCACTTCTGCCGCGCTTTATGGATCAAGCGGTTCTGGCACAATGTCAAGTCTTTATATGTGGTCGCCTACAGATGACATGACACATTATAAGAACGAAGACGGCACTCGTTACCGTATGTTTGGCGACCGTCTTGACGTAGTTGACGAGCGCGACAACCCATATTGGATTTTGAACAACAACAAGATGAAAGACAACACCGAGCGTTTCACCGGCAACTTCTCAGTGAAGGCTGACATTACCGACTGGTGGTGGATTTCTTACCGCATGGGTATGGACTCTTATACTACTGAGAACACTAACCAAATCGGTGCCGGCGGTGTATACAAGGAGGCTTGGCAGAAAGGTATGTTGAGCGAGAACTCTCTCCGCTACCAATACTTGTCGACCAACTTGATGACCAACTTCAACAAGCAGTTCGGCGACTTCAACCTCAACTTGATGCTCGGCACATCGACCGACGACACGAAGTCGGTTAGAAACTACCGCATGGCTTACAACTTCCAGGTTCCAGGTTTCTATTCGTTTGACAACGCTCTCGACACTGACCGCAACTTCAAGAACACGAAGAGCCGCAAGCGTCTTGTAGGCGTATTCGGCGAGTTCCGTGCAGACTGGAAGAACACAGTGTTTGCAACAGTTACAGGACGTAACGACTGGTCGTCTACTCTTCCTGTCGACAACCGTTCTTACTTCTATCCATCTGTCAGCGGTGCTTTCGCATTCACTCAGCTGCTTCAGGATCTTGACGTGATGAACAACGACATTCTTACATTCGGTAAGATTCGCGCATCTTGGGCTCGCGTAGGTAAGGACACCAATCCTTATGTAACCAACACTTACTTGTGGCCGGTAGGTACATTCCTTGGCGGCGTAACAGGTGTGGGCAACTCTTGGCAACGTGGTAACCCATATTTGAAACCTGAGATTACAGAGTCAACAGAGTTGGGTCTTGAACTCCGTTTCTTCAAGAACCGCTTGAAATTTGACTACGCTTACTACACCAACAACTCTTACAACCAGATTCTTACTCCTCGTTTGTCAAACGGTTCGGGCTACATCCTGTACTCAGTCAACGCCGGCGACGTTTACAACAAGGGTATGGAGTTGAGCATCAGCGGCACACCAATCCAAACTAAGGACTGGACATGGGAAACTGGTATCAACCTCTCTGGTAACCGCGGTACTGTAGGCAACCTTCTCGACGGCTGCGAAATCCTTTACGTGACAGACGTACAGGTAGGTAACGCAAAGGCTGCTTCGTTCAACGACGGTAACTTCATGGCAATCTCCGGTTCTCGCTGGACTCGCACAGCAGACGGCAAGGTAGTGCTTGACACTAACGGTATGCCGACCAGCGACGGCGAAACCAAATATGAAATCGGTAACCGTGAGCCTAAGTTCCAAGGCGGTTGGAACAATACATTGACTTGGAAGAACTTTACGTTCAACATGTTGTGGGAGTTCCGCGTAGGTGGACACGTTTACAACGGTACACAGTATGCTATGACCGTAGCCGGAACAAGCAAATTGACAGAAAACCGCGACTATTTGAAGGTTAGCGGAGTTGTGCAAACAGGTGGTACAAAAGACAACCCAATCTACGAAGACCGTACATTTGAATTCGAGGCAGGCAAGACTTATCAATACAATGGTAAGACAACCAGCGGCGAGACTATCATCAACGGTTACTGGCAGACTTACTATGCACGAGAGAGCGCAAACTTTATGAAGAAAGTCAACTCTCTCCGTCTGCGCACAATCTCTCTCTCTTACGAGATGCCGAAGTCATTGCTTGCAAAATCTAAATTCATCCAGCGTGCAGTGTTCACAGCAACTGCCAACAACGTTCTTCTCTTCACCAACTATGACGGTGACCCAGAAGTGGCAGCGGCAGGTTCAGGTGTCGTAGGTTCTTCTTCAGTAGGTATCGACTACTGCGGTGTTCCTGCAACAGCAAGCTTCGCATTTGGTGTAAACTTGACATTCTAATTTCTTAAAACTTGACAACTATGAAATTATATAAATCATTAATTATCGGTGCTGCTTTGGCGTTGTCGGCAACTTCGTGCAACGACTGGCTCGACATCAACACCGACCCGAACTCTCCGTCGGCGGAGAGCGTAGAGTATCAAACTCTGTTGCCATGGTGCCAGTTCTATATGAGCCACTGCTATATGAACACAGGCTGCAACGCATCTTACTATGCAGGCAACATAATCTCAGGCGGAAACGCCCGCGACCAGGGCGCCGCTTTGTGGAACCTCGGCTCAAGCACACGCCGTGGCAACACTTACCAGTGGTTCTTCGTGGGCGTAGGTCCTAACCTTGGCAATATGTATAACAAGGCAATGGCTGCCGGCGCTTACCACTATGCTGCAGCATCCCGCTTGATCAAGGCATACGGCTTTATGGTCATGACCGATATTTTTGGTGAGATGCCTTATACACAAGCTTTCCAGGACTACAACTCTCCTAAGTTCGACACAGGCAAAACAATCTTTATGGGTTGCTTGGCTGATATCGACGAGGCTATCGAGCTGTTCCAAAAAGCACAATCGCCGTCAGCGCAGCCATTGGCTGCCGGCGACAGCTGGAACAACGGTGATGCCCAGAAATGGTTGAAGTTTGCTTATCTTCTGAAGGCTCGTTGGTTGAACCACTTGAGCAAGAAGGCTGAAGGCTCTTGGAAAGAAGGTAAGTATGACACACAGGCTATCCTTGACTGCCTCGCAAAGGCTCAGCAGAGCAATGCCGACAACACTGTTATCCGCCACACGGATACCAACGGCAACACTCACGACGTGCTTGGTTGGAACGAGACTGTTGACTATTCTACAGTTTACTCATGCGTTGGTATGAACTCGAACTACTATGTTTCGAAAACATACTTTGAGAACTTGACCAACTTCGACGGCAAGGGTATTGAAGACCCACGTGCCGACCACTTCATCCCATGGCAGCGCAGTGGAAAATCTGCCGATACTCCTGCGGAGGCATTCGGTCAGAAAATCAAATGGACTGCTGACGGCAAGTGGCGTCGTTCTGTAGGTGTTGACATCACATCAAACATCTTCAGCAACTCTGGCCCGTTCCCAACTATTTGGGATAATGAAAAAAATCGTTGGTACTGCAAGACTGACAACGCTGAGCGTTGGGGCGACACCGTATTCGTACAGAGCAAATCGAGCAGCAAGGGATATTCAAAGAATGTAGACCTTCTTTGGCGTGGCAACGTTGGTAAAGACCAGTCTGCAATCAGCGGTATCTTCCAGGTTCGTCCGTCAAGCCCTACTTATCTTGGCACTTATTGGGAAGCCAACTTCATAAAGGCTGAGGTGCTGATGCGCAAGGGCGACAAGGCTGGTGCATTCGCTGCTTATCAGACTGCAGTGAAGGCTCACATGGAGGCTGTCAACGAACAGTTGAACACTTGGTGTACAGAAGACCCGGCATTGAAGGACTGCCCGTCGTTCACTCCGATGAAGCAAGCTGACATCGACGCTTACTGTGCAGAAGGTGGCGCTCTCGGAACAGCTGGCGACATCACAATGGGCAAGATTATCACTCAGAAGCTCATTACCGAGTTGTTTATGATCGAGACTTGGAATGACTTCCGTCGCTTCGACTTCGATCCTAACATCTTCATGAACTGGAACAAGTCGTATGAGTACGAGCACAATCCAAAATATCTGACTTACTGTCCGATGGGCAAGGGTCCACGCCGTTGGCAACCAGCAGGCATTGAAATCAGCTACAACTCCGACAACCTGAAGGCTATCGGCGCTGAGATTCCTGGTGCTTCTGAACTTACTGGCGAAGTTTGGTACAACTCAGATCAGATTTGCACACTTAATGTTTGGTGGGATTCAGACCAACCATAGTGTTTACGATTAAACATAGACTTTGAATTGGGGGCGCTGCCGGCAACGGCGGCGCCCCTTTTTTTCGGGTAGGCATGAGCTTTTTCTAATGGCTACTTGTAATGAGAGATTTTGCATCGGCTTGTTTTGGATGTATGAGCAAGACAGAATCGGCGAAATCGGAAAAAGAGCAGACGCTCCGCGACAATGGTCGGCCTGGCGATGGTTCTCGGCGTTTCTACAACCGCACTTCGGCGGTAGTTGCGCATGCCACCGGTGTCACGGGGTAGGCGAGACAACCCCGTGCTAACATATTAAACTGCTCTTCGGCAGTTTATCAATGGCAATCCGGTGATGGAGGCAACCGCCGAAGGACGGTTGTATAATCATAGCCCCAGGTTGGCTAGCCTACCTGGGGTCAGGGAGCGGAAGAAGAATCTACCGCCGAAGAGCGGTTGTATAAATCACGGAAAATATTTTAGCGAGTTGAGTCAGCCGTCCCGCCACAAGTAGTGGCGAACCTCCGGCACGCATCCGTTTTGCTCCGCGTACCGGGTTACGGAAGAGTGTCGTCGCTCCGCGATGGTAGCCAGCCGGTGAATCAAAAGCCGAGGTTGTAAAGAAAATTAGAGAACCGTCATTGACGGTGTAAACCACATTGGTTGATCGCCATTAAATTTGTCAACGCATTCCAGAGATAGTCAATGAGCATATATTTGTATTTAATAAAATTGTCATTAATGACAGTTTTATTAAATGTGATTGTGTTGGAAGTTTAATTTATAATGTCTACATTTGCATTTAACAAAATTGTCACTAATGACATATTTGTTAAATGCTATGATAATAAGACGTGATAAATACATCAATGAACTAATAGGGTGGAAGCACACATCTTTGATAAAGATTGTAACAGGAATAAGACGCTGTGGCAAATCTTTCTTGTTGTTCAACCTTTTTCATCAACACTTGGTGGAAACAGGAACTGATGAGAAACATATTATAGAGATAGCACTGGATGATATAAGTAATGAAGAATTGCGAGACCCATTCAAGATGCTTGCCTACGTTAAAGAACATATCAAAGATAAAGAGCAATACTACTTGATAATTGACGAAGTGCAGTTGCTCGACCGCTTTGTCGATGTTCTGAACAGTTTCATGCACATAGACAATGTGGATGTCTATGTTACAGGTAGCAACTCTCGTTTTCTTTCAAAAGATGTGGCTACAGAATTCCGTGGACGTGGTATTGAAATTCACATATACCCACTATCTTTTGCGGAATTGTATGCTGCTGAAGGAGGCGATAAATATGCTCTTTGGAAGCGTTACTATACTTATGGTGGACTTCCGTATTTAGCATCGCTGAACGATAACTCTAAAAGAGCTGAATATCTTACAAGACTGAACATGACTCTTTATTTGAGAGATGTCGTTGAGCGAAACAATGTTGTCAATGTGGAAGCTTTTACCGAACTTATGAACGTTATGGCGTCAGGAATAGGTTCGCCATGCAATCCCAACAAAATTGCCAACACCTTCAAGTCGGTCAAGAAAGAGACTGTTGCTCCTCATACCATTGCCAACTATCTTTCTTATATGGAAGATGCCTTCATCATTGAGAAGTCTATGAGGTATGATATTAAGGGGCGCAAATACATAGGAACATTGTCAAAGTACTATTTTCAAGATGTCGGTTTACGCAATGCTTTGCTAAATTTCCGTCAAGTGGAAGAAACCCATATAATGGAGAATGTTATTTATAATGAATTGAGAAGTCGTGGATATAGTGTCGACGTTGGTATTGTTGAGGCTCGAACAGCCTTGGAAAGGAAACTCTTGGAAGTGGATTTTGTTGCCAATAAGGGAGACAAACGCTATTACATCCAGTCTGCTTTTGCGTTGCCCGATGAGGAAAAGCGCCAGCAAGAAATGGCGTCACTCAAGCGTATAGATGACTCATTTAAAAAAATAATAATAGTGCGTGAGGATATAGCACCATATTATAATGAATACGGCATCTTGATTATAGGGCTTATGGATTTCCTGCTTGGAATCAACGTTGAAGAGGTTCTATAAAATGGTGTCTAAAAAAGAAGAAGTTTTTGTCGGTTCAAATGTGCGACATCAAAACAGGATGGTTGAGAAGACTGATTGAATCGGGGATGCGGCGATGTGTCTCCGATTTTTTGCTGCGAAATTTTTAAGGAGAGAATGAATTTGATGAGTAGCAGAACACGGTTAAAATCAGTATCCGACCGCGAGAGCGCCGCTGACATGGGCATGCGTAATGGCGAACCTCCGGCATGCATCCGTTTCGCTCCGCGTACCGGGTTACGGAAGAGTGTCGTCGCTCCGCGACGATGTATGTGGCGATGGTTCTCGGCGGTAGTTGCGCATGCCACCGGTGTCACGGGGTAGGCGAGACAACCTCGTGCTAACATATTAAACTGCTCTTCGGCAGTTTTTTCTCGGTGAATGTCGCCTTTCAGCAACAAAGAATCCCGCGAGTAATTTTCGATTTTCGTGAAATAGTGATAAATATGCGAACAGAGACGGAATATATGATATATATCATTTGTAGATATGCCCCTATGCTATATATTTGTGCCAAAATTGTCGATTGGAAGCGGGAAAATGGCGAAAATGGAGGAAAAAACGAATTTTTTGGAAAAAAGTTGCCGGAAAATTTGTGGATTCAAAAAATAGTCGTACCTTTGCAACGCTTTCGGAAACAAACGGGTGTTTAGCTCAGCTGGTTCAGAGCATCTGCCTTACAAGCAGAGGGTCGGCGGTTCGAATCCGTCAACACCCACCCAGAGGAATCGACAGAAAAGTCGGTTCCTTTTTTTGTTTATCTACTAAACTATTTTATACTCGCGATGAGACCCAACTCAATCAAGACAATCCTAATGGCGGCGTCAGTGGCTCTGGCGTCGACAGCCGTGGCTCAGACCACCACGCTGACCCTTGACGATGCTGTGCGTATAGCCCTATCCGACAACCCGACGGTGAAGGTTGCCGACAGTGAAATCACCAAGCAGGAGTATGCCAAGAAAGGCACGCTCGCCAACCTTATGCCAACCCTCGACTTCTCAGCTGGCTACAACCGCACGTTGAAGAAGCAAGTGATGTATATGGGCGACATGAAAGGATTCGGTGGCGGCTCTTCGGAAGGCACGGAGGGAGCGGAAGGCACGGAAGCCGCGTCGGCGATGCGCGACGGCATCAAGGTGGGAATGGACAATACGTGGTCGGCAGGCTTCGCGCTCTCGTTGCCCCTTGTCAACGCCCAACTGTGGAAACAGCTGAGCATCTCTGCCGACGATGTTGAGCTTGCGGTGGAAAAGTCGCGACAGTCGCGCATCTCCATGGTGTCGCAGGTGAAGCAGGCATACTATGCCGTGATGCTCGCCGAGGCAAGCCGCGACGCACTCAAGGAAAACTATGACAACGCAAAGAAGAAATATGACGACATCAACCAGAAATACCAGCAGGGACTGTCGTCGGAATACGACCTTATCCGCGCCGACGTCGCGGTGAAAAATGTGGAGCCAAGTCTGTTTGACGCCGAAAATTCCATTGTGCTTGCCAAATGGCGCCTGAAAGCGCTTATCGGAGTGGATCTCGACATGAGTATCGATTGCACGGGGTCGCTCAACGATTATACCGACCGCCTTTATGACGGCTATATGAAGGTAGACACCACGATGCTTGCCCAAAACTCATCGTTGCGGCAAATCGACCTGCAGCAGCGGCAGCTGCTCAAGTCGCGCGACGTGGCGAAGTCCGCTTATTATCCGACGCTCAACCTGTCGTTCGCATACCAATGGAACGCGATGGCAAACGATTTCCGCTTCAAGGACTATCGTTGGAATCCGTATTCAACGCTCGGACTGTCGCTCAACATCCCGATTTTTTCCGGCGGACGCCGCTACAACTCGTTGAAGCAGACAAAAGTGCAGATTGACCAACTTGCCCTCACGCGCCTCGACACCGAGCGCAACCTGATGGTGGGCGTGCGCCAGAGCGTCGACAAGATGCGCACAGGCATACGCCAGTATGAGTCGGCATGTAAAAGTGTCGACCAGGCGCGCAAGGGCTACGACATCGCCGTGAAGCGCTACGACACCGGCGCCGGCACGCTGCTCGAGGTCAACGACTCGCAGCTGGCGCTCACACAGTCGCAACTCAACCGCAGCCAGGCGGTCTACTCATATCTTGTGGCGCAGGCGCAGCTTGACGAGACTCTCGGCACGGAATACACTTACGAAAAATAAAACAGAACCCCAATGAATATCAAGACACTCAACAAGATTGCCATGACAATGGCTGTCGCCATCGCCGCTACGGCATGCTCCGGCGGCGACAAAGCCAAAGAGGAAAAGAAAGCCGCCGACGGCACAATGAATGTGGAGGTGGCAAAAACAGACTACCGCGAGGTGGACCAGGTCAATTCGTTCACAGGCACCGTGGAAGCCGACGTGACAAACAACATCGCCCCGCAGTCGCCTATGCGCATACGCAAGGTGTATGTGGAGGTGGGACAGCACGTGTCGGCAGGACAGAAACTTGCCGATATGGATCCGGCAAACCTCGACCAGGTGCGCCTGCAGATGGAAAACAACCATCTTGAGTTCAAGCGTGTGGACGAGCTGTTTAAAATCGGCGGATGCTCAAAGTCGGAATGGGACGCCAAAAAGATGGCATACGACATCTCGCGCCGCAACTATGAGAACCTTGCCGAGAACACGCGTCTCATCAGTCCCATCAGCGGCGTCGTGTCGCAGCGCAACTACGACAGCGGCGACATGTACAGCGGCGCCAGCCCGATTTTTGTGGTGGAGAAAATCCGCCCTGTCAAGATGAAGGTCAACGTCTCGGAGTCGCTCTTCACCAAGATAAAGAAAGGCATGAACGTAGACTTCACCCTCGATGTCTACGGCGACGAGGTGTTTACCGGCAAGGTCAATATCGTTTATCCGACCATTGACCCGTCGACCCGCACATTCACCGTCGAGCTTCTGATTGCCAATGCCGACGAGCGTGTGCGCCCGGGAATGTATGCCCGTGTCACTATCAATCACGGACGCGCCAAACACGTTGTGGTGCCAGACCGCGCCGTGCAGAAACTTGTAGGCTCTGGCGACCGCTATGTGTATGTTGTCAAGGGCGACAAGGCAGAGTACCGCAAAGTGGAGCTCGGACAGCGTCTCGATACCGAATATGAAATCCTCAGCGGAGTGAATCCCGGCGAAACGGTTGTCGTGGCTGGGCAGTCGCGCCTGAAAAACGGCGCCAAAGTGAAGATTGTGAAGAAATAACAAAAGGATTGCCCTATGAGTATATATCAGACAGCCGTCAAGCGGCCAATCACAACAATCCTGATTTTCCTCGGCATCGCCATCTTCGGACTGTTCTCGTTGACGCGGTTGAGCATCGACCTCTATCCCGACATCGAGACCAACTCCATCATGGTGATGACCACCTATTCAGGTGCGAGCGCGGAGGACATAGAAACCAATGTCACGCGTCCGCTGGAAAATATGCTTAACGGCGTGAGCGACTTGAAGCACATCACGTCGCAGTCGAAGGAAAACATCTCCATCATCACGCTGACGTTTGAATACGGCATCGACATCGATGTGGCAACCAACGACGTGCGCGACAAACTCGACCGCGTTACCACGCTTCCCGACGGAGCGCAGAAGCCTATTCTGTTCAAGTTCGGCACCGACGACATCCCTATCCTCATCCTTTCCGTGTCGGCAAAGGAGAGCATGACGGGATTGTATAAGATTCTCGACGACCAGGTGGCAACGCCGCTGGCACGCGTGTCGGGCGTTGGATCGGTCTCGATTTCCGGTATCCCCGACCGTGAGATACAGGTGCTTTGCGACCCTTACAAACTCGATGCCTATGGCATTTCGATAGAGCAGATAAGCCAAGTGCTTGCCGCCGAGAATCTCAATGTGCCGGCGGGCACAATCGACATCGGCTCGAATGTCTACTCAATGCGTGTGCAGAAAGAGTTTGCCGACGTCAACGAGATGCTCGACCTCGTGGTGGGCACCTACAGCGGTACGCCGGTCTATCTGCGCGACGTGGCGCATATCGACGACGCGCCGCAGGAGCGCGCTCAGGAGGCGTATACCAACGGCGAACTTGGCGGCATGATTATCGTTCAGAAGCAGTCGGGAGCCAACTCTGTCGAGATTTCCAAGGCTGTTAAAGCCCGTCTGACACAGATAGCGAAAAACCTTCCGAGCGATGTGCATATCGGCTTGATTGTCGACACGTCCGACTATATCATCAACACGATAGAATCGCTGAAGCACACCATCCTCATCACGATGCTCATTGTTAGCTTTGTGGTGCTGCTGTTCCTCGGACGCTGGCGCGCCACGTTTGTGATTGTGCTCACAATCCCAATCTCGCTGCTTTCGGCGCTCATCTATCTGCTTGCCACCGGCAACACGATGAACATCATCTCGATGAGTGCGCTCTCGATAGCCATCGGTATGGTGGTCGACAACGCCATCGTGGTGCTTGAGAACATCACCACCCACATCGAGCGCGGCAGCCGTCCGCGCCAGGCGGCGATGTTTGCCACCAACGAGGTTGCAATCTCCGTAATCGCCTCCACGCTCACCACCATTGCCGTGTTCCTGCCGCTGACCATGATCAGCGGTATGGCAGGAATCATGTTCAAGCAGTTGGGATGGATGGTGACAATCATCCTGTCGGTATCGACCATCGGCGCCATCACGCTGACACCGACCCTCTGCTCGTTGATGCTGCGTCTTGACAAGAAATACAACTTGTTCCAGAAAATGGTGTCAAACCCGTTTGACGCATTCCTGAAAAAGGTGACCGACGGCTATGCCGCGCTTCTCCGCACAGCCTTGCGCCATCGCTGGGCGACGCTTGCCATCATCGTAGGCTTGTTTGTCGCGTCGATAGTGGTGCTGATGCCGCATATAAAGACGGAGTTCTTCCCGCAGCAGGACAACTCGCGAATCGGCATCACCGTGAAGCTGCCCGCCGGCACGCGTCAGGAAACGACGCGCGCTCTTGGTTTCCGCATCTATGAGCAGCTGAAAAGCAACTGTCCGGAGGTGACTACGGTAAGTTTCTCAGAGGGACAGGCCGGCGAGGACAACATCTTCGGCAGTATGCAGGACAACGGCAACAACATCCTGCAATACAACATCAGCACCGTGCGCTCGACGGAGCGCGAGCGGTCGCTCAGCGAGATTTGCGATGCTATCCGCCACGACCTGAACCAGTATCCTGAAATCCGCACGTTCAACGTTGCCGCCGGCGGCGGTGGCGGCGGAATCGGCGGCGAGGCGGCGGTGGAGATCGAAATCTATGGCTACGACTTCACTACGTCTGACCGCATTGCCTCCGATGTGTCGGCAAAGATGCTCAGCGAGGACTGCTGCTCGCAGGTGAGCATCAGCCGCGACGAGTATACTCCCGAATACCGCGTCGACTTCGACCGCCAGAAGCTCGCCCTCAACGGACTTAACATGCAGACAGCCGCTTCCTATCTCCGCAACCGCGTGACAGGCAGCGCGCTGACAAACTATCGCGAGGACGGCGACGAATATAAAATCCGTGTGCGCTACGACAAGAAGTTCCGCCAGTCGGTTGAGGACATCGAGAACATAACCATCTACAACAGTCAAGGCAAGGGCATCAAGATACGCGACCTTGGCAAGGTGGTCGAGTCGCAGACACCGCCAACCATCGAGCGTCGCGACCGCGAGCGCGTAATCACGGTGAAATGCATCGTGGCCAAAGGCTACGCTCTCTCTGATGTGGTCAAGGCAGCCAACAAGGCGATGGGCGAGATAGACATGCCTGCCGACTTCACATGGCAGTTCGGCGGAACGTTTGAAGACCAGCAGGATACGTTCTCCGATATGATAATGCTCATGGCATTGATCATCGTACTCGTGTTCATCATCATGGCATCGCAGTTTGAGTCGTTGACCTATCCGTTTGTCATCATGTTCTCAATCCCGTTTGCGTTGATCGGCGTGCTGATGGGACTCTTTGTCACAGGCACACCGCTCAGCATCATGGCGATGCTCGGCTTGCTGATGCTTATCGGTATTGTGGTCAACAACGGTATTGTGCTTATCGACTATATCATGCTCTGCCGTGAGCGCGGCCTCGGTCTCGTCAACGCCATCGTGACCTCCGGACGCTCGCGTCTGCGCCCGATTCTTATGACCACCCTCACCACCGTCATCGGTATGATTCCTATGGCAGTGGGCAAGGGCGAAGGTTCCGAGATGTGGCGCGCCCTCGGTATGTCGGTGGCATGGGGATTGTCGTTCTCCACGCTCATCACCCTCATCATTATCCCGACGCTCTATAGCGTGTTTGCCCGCATCGGCATCAAGCGTGCACGCAAAAAAGAGTTGAAAACGTTAAAGAAATAAGACAATGAAAGCAGTATTTATAGCATACAACCAAGCGCACGAAGACGACGTGCTGACAGCGATGCGCGAACTCGACATCAAAGGATTCACCGGATGGCCGTCGCTCGTCGGGGCTGGACAGCGCGGCGGAGAGCCTCACCTCGGCAGCCATGCGTGGCCAACGCTCAACGGGGCGTTGCTCACCGTGATTGACGACAGCAAGGTGGACACGTTGCTCGTCCGTTTGCGCGACATCGACGCGGCAAGCCCGCAGCTTGGACTGCGAGCCTTCACCTGGGCGGTGGAGCAGGCAATCTAAACGATTCAGAAAATAGCACGCTGAAAAGTGAGCCAAAAAAACGGCATTCCGGACGTTCGAACGTCCGGAATGCCGTTCCGCTTTTACGTCACCGGAAAATGGCAATTGGTCACTGTTGCGTTTGAAAACCGCATAGTTGCAGCTATTTTTGCGTAAATAAAAATAGCGAGACAGACATGTCTGAAAATTGATAGTTTGTTGTTATATTTGTGCAATAATATGTAAAAGCAATGGAAGAAGAGATAGACACTGGGATACGGTTGCTTGGTTATGAACTGCTTGAAAAACTTGGAGAAGGCGGTTGGGGCCAGGTGTGGAAAGCACAGTCGGAAGCCGGTAAGGTTGTGGCGGTTAAAATATTGATGCCAAGGGATGGCTGGAAAAATAAAAACCGCGAACTTCTTATGGAACGCTTCCGTCGGGAGGTTTTAGTGATTTCGCAATTGCAGTCGCCGTATTCAGTGCATGCCATTGGAGGATGTGGCAAAACGTCGGGCGGCACTCTTGCTTTTGCCATGGACTATCTTGAAGGTCAGACGCTGCGCTATTACGTTAGCATAGGCAATCGTCCTACGGCAGAACAAATAAGACGTTGGACAGCGCAATTGCTTGAGGCGATGAGAGAATTTCACAGCAAGGGCATCGTACATCGCGACATCAAGCCGGACAATATAATGTTGTTGCCCAACGGCAATGTGAAACTTTTTGATTTCGGCATATGTAAGTGGGTCTCTACCGACAGCAATTTGACCACACAACAGGCTCCGCGCACAGTGCTTTACGCTTCTCCGGAACAGTTGCTCGACTCAGACGATATAGATAGTCGTAGTGACTATTATTCGCTTGGCAAGGTGATATATTTCCTTGCCACAGGCAGAACGCCGATTGCCGGAATGCTTGGCGACCATGTGGAAGAGATTCAGGATTTCCTGCTGCGACATATCGTAGAGATGCTCACAGCGGAGGATTTGAACACACGCGCCGCCAATATTCGCACGCTTTGGCAAAACGACTTCAAATGGCTGCTCAGCGATGATGTCACAACCGTGGATATGTGTACCGACAAAGAGGAGCCCACATCTGTGGATTTGGGTATATGGGAGGGGGATTCTGACGACTATGATTCCCAGAACTCTGGTTTACACAATCAGCTAAATGAAAAATCGAGCAAAAACAAGTCGAAGATGTTCAAGTTAATAGCTATAATGCTTTGTGCAGTATTGATTAGTTGGTTCTTTTTTGAAGAAGATTTAAAGAATGCTCGAAAGAATTTCTCCAACGGGATGGAACAATTGGAGTTTTCAGAGATTGACGATACTTCAAACATTATGAATTTTAATGATAGCGATTCGTATGATGTTGCGTTAGAGCCACTGATATCGCCGAAACCGCCAGTATTAACGCTCCCGGATATAAAAGAAAACATAAGGCAGCAAGTCAATAGGGAGGAAGAACAAGAGTCCAACATTGATTGGAAGACTCTTTCTCCAGATGAGTTGGATTCCTATTGCCGGCGACTGCTGCCGAAAGCAAAAAGAGGTGTGGGGTCGGCAAAAAAGGAACTTTTTGAAATCTACCGCAACAACCAGCAGGACATCTCCGTGGAGGTTATGAACGAAATTCAAGCACTCGCCGACTGATTAGACAAGGGTTTCGTCACTGCAAACGATACGTTTAGTCACCGATGACTTCCGATGGAAGTTGTCGGTGACTATTTTTGTTGTGTAAACGAGAAAAACTTGACGCTATGAGAAATTTGATGAGATACTTAGGAATAGTTGCTCCTGTTGTGGCTGCATTCTTTGCATTGAAGGCTTTGGTGGGATGGATTCAGTCCATACCATCCAAAACAGAACATAGAACGGTCGCTGCGACTGCCGTGCCACTGCCTCGGCCGGCAGAGTCTGAAAATGGAAAGTTGTATAGCTATAGGTATGTTACAAGGCGGATACGGCTTCTTGGTAGGTGGTCTATTGAGGTCAAAACCGTGATGGCGGAAGTGAAGCGCTTTCGCCCCGATCCTGATATGGTCAAGATTGAAAAGACCGGAAAGCGTATTGATGAGATGATGAAAAAAACCAAAAAATGGCATTTTGAATCAATGAAATTGAAGACTGACTTAAAGAACCAACTTGATAATGTAGTTACTGAACAACCGGAATGATTTATCAATGAATAATTATCAACCACTTAAAACTGTATTTATGGAAACAAGAGATTTAGATGGAATCAACGTAGAGGAAACGACGACAGTCGACGAGCAAAGAAGCAATAAAGGGAAAACGTTTGCCAAGGTGGCAGCCGGGATAGGTGCCGGCGCAGCCGCAGGTGCCGGCGTTATGGCAATGGTTGACGACGATGTTACAACACCTGATGTGGAGCCGACAGAGCTCGTTGATGCGAGCGATGTGGCAGACGTTACGGCTGGGCATATAGCAGACAACAATGCTGCCGAAGCGTGGCCGCAGAAGCACGACAATGAAGCGTGGCCGCAGAAGCACGACAACGAGGCGTGGCCGCAGAAGCACGACAATGAAGCGTGGCCGCAGAAGCACGACAATGAGGCGTGGCCGCAGAAGCACGACAATGAAGCGTGGCCGCAGAAGCACGACAACGAGGCGTGGCCCGATGACAGAGACAACGAGGCATGGTCGCAGGAGCAGCCTGTGGATGCGGTGCATACGGTGAAGCTCGACATGCAGGACGGCGTGCTCTCGCCGGCGGTGCCTTTCAGCGGATATATGGCGGATATGTACACTCCGGATGGCCACAGCCTGCTGCTTGACGTCAATGGTGACGGAGTGTATGACATTGCAATGAGTTATGACGATGATACGTATACGATTAATGACTTGTCGCTGGTGGACGATGGTAGCACAGTGCGGCTTGATGACGAGGGCGTTGTTGATGTACTTGATGACGAACCACTTGATGATCAGATAGGTATTCCAGACGATGCTGTCGACGATCTGTCGAGCGATGGATATTTGTATGAAATGTAGGAACAGGAGGTGATGACTATGAGATTTACGAGGGTAATACTGTTGATTGTGTGTGCGCTGATCGGGATTGACGCATGGCCAGATGTCCCGTCAAGAAATTTGTATATAGACCGGAGCAAAAATCCGGAACGTGGAGATGCTGTGTGGTATGACCTGTTGGATATGCCATTGCGCTATCCCATAGGCCTTGAGCCGGATCTGAAGCAAATCTACATTGCCCTCGGTGGCACACCGTTGCGTCCGCATGAGAGCAGTGTTGAGAAGAAAAACGATTGGTTGAAGAAAGCCCGGATTGTTTCGAAGCGGCGGTTTACGCTCGATGTCGTGCATCACGACAGTGTTTATGACTTCACGATGACGATGGCCTCCGGCAGGCGGCAGAAAATCACAGGCACGTTCAACGATATGCGCCAGTTGCAGACGCTTCAATACAAGCAGGGACGCCGCAACGTGAATTGCGACAAAGGATATTCGTCAATAACTGTCAACAGGGGAAACTATAAGGTTGAGGTGCTGTATAAGGACGCTGGAGGAAAGGTGGTGGACAGGGAGGTGTGCCGCTACACAGGTACGCCTTCCGACCCTCCGTCGATAGCCTACTACGATGCTGAAGGCAATCCTAAGAACGGTCCGGAGGGGTGGCACAAGAAGTTTGTGACGGTACAAGACGGCACAGTGCGTATTGGCTACCGCGACGCCGGCAACCATAGGGTGGCGGTGGACCTTGGTTACAGCGACATTGTGTGCACTCCGCTTGACGAAGACGGTGTTATGGCAGACACTTCAGAATTTGACGCTTTTGTGTGGAAGTGCATGATGAAGCCCCAGTTTCTGGCGGCTGTGTTCAGCAGGGGAGCGGTCTTCGATGCATGTGCCGTAGAAGCTCTGCTCATGGCAGCGGATTACTATTGCAAAGATGGGGAAGACGGAGGAGATGTGTTTGTGAATCTTCCGGTTTCGCCATCAATGGCGGACCGGTTTCCTGGTATAATCGGTTGGGATGTGATTAAATATGGCGTAGGGAGGAAGCCTGTTGCGGTCAATGGTGTGGCCCGTTGCGTATATGGCTATGACGACAGCGGAGAGTTGGTTCTGGCCCTTGAGTATGACGCGGAAGGCAACAGATTGACGCACCCGGAATATAATGATGATTCTGACATTAACTTGGATTGAAAAAATATTTGTAAATTTGTGGACTAACAAAAAACAGGATAATCGTATGGGAAAGAAAATCTTAAGTTTGACAATGGTGTTGCTGCTTGCCTTTTCAAGTGCTGAGGCAAAAGAGTCAAAAATAGAAACGTTGCTTGACGTGTTTGGATACAAAACCTCGTATCACAAAGACGCAATGCAAAAGTTCGGAATGACGGAAGCTGATATCCGCGAGTTCTATCAATCGTTCGCTCCTACGGAGCAAATGCTTGAAATGTTTGGCCTATTGGACAACTTTGATGAGCTTGGAAATGTTTTTGCTCAAGTTAAGCGAGAATTGAACGATGTTGCGGTCTTTCCGTTACAGAGAGAAGTGAAATGGACTTGGACTCCGGCTGTCCGCAGGTATGCGGCAGTTAACGGAACGACAATTGGTGCTGCGGCAGATGGAGATGTGCTTTTGGGGATGTCTATAATGGAAAATCTGTTTAGCACGACATATTTGCAGGCAGTGATGAATCTAACGATGCAGGAAAAATTTACGGCTAAAACCGTCAGCGTTCCGAATACGGCATACACGGCAAAACTTGAACGTCTATTTGCTGCCAATGGAGAAGTTGAGCAGCTGAAAAACGCAGTGAGAATCAGCATGACACTTTTGGGCCTTAACCAAGACTTGCTTCAGAAAATTATGGATTTGACAGATTCAGAGTTTACGGTGCGGGCGGCATCCATTTATATGGATATGTTTACCGCCGATGAAATAGATGAATTGACACGTCTGTATCAATCCCCGGCAGGGCGTAAGTTGGTTACGTCGATAAAAAAGCGTCAGTCTGTTGTGGAGAATATGTCGATGGAAGATTTGCTGTCTGGTAATGTAATGAACGACTTGCTGTGTAATCCTGAGGATTTTGCATCTCTTTGTTCTCCGGTGATGCGAAAATATCAGGCGGCATATCCGTTCTTGTATGCAAAAACAATGATTAGTATGAAAAAATCAATAGAAAAGTTAGGACGATGAGTGTTGTAATAAATCTTGATGGAGAGCTTGACCAATGGCGCAGCCAGGTCGAGGCCGACATGTCTGCCGGTAAACTTGAGGATTTGGATTTCTCAGGCAATGATGCTGGTATGGACGCTTGGCCCGATGATGACGCAGGAGTGGATGTCTGGTCCGATGATGACGCAGGGGCGGACGTTTGGCCTGATGATGATGCAGGAGCAGATGCTTGGCCTGATGATGATGCAGGGACGGACGCTTGGCCTGGTGATATTGATATGGTGTAGAAAAATGCGCTTTGACTGTCTATGTATGGTCAAAGCGCATTTCTGCATATGTGCTGTATAATTGTTGGGAGTTATTGGAAAAATACATATCTTTGTAATATCAAAAAACAAAAACTGTTGAATGTGGAAAATCGCAAAGGTCTATGGCAAAACATACAAAAGTTAAATGGACTTGTCCTGATTGTGGCAGTGTAAATGAAACGATGTGTAACGGAAGTGTGACTGGAGATGTGATATGTCAGTACTGTGGAAATAGTCTGAAACGCACACCGGTATATTTTAAGCACCTTTCTTCCAGTTGCAATGGATGCTTTGAATTGTTTGTTCCAAATCTCAGCGGGATTAATTTTTCAGACTTCGTTTGTGGTGTCTGCGGTCGTGACGATGTTGCTTTGCGGTTTAAACGATTTCTACCGGAGCTGACGTTGACCGACACCACTATTACGTTGGACGAACAATCGTTGAACAAATGCAGAATTGCGGTTGTTGATGGCAAGGGAAATACTTTGGCAGAGCTCGCAGTCGGAGAGCAACTGACGTTTGGTCGCGGACGTTTAGCTGACGTGCATCTTGAAACAGCTGACCTTAGGATGTCGCGAGTGCATTTCACGCTGTCGTGCGATGCCAGCGGAGAGGTTGCGCTTAGTGTGGACGGACGTAACGGACTTTTGCTAAATGGAATGGATTTAGAACAGGGAGCGGTGAAGAGAGTGAATCGCGACGATGAAATCATTATTTATGATCAAACACTTAGACTGAAATGAGGATAGCGTTGAATGCAAACAGAATAATCCGTGTGTTCGATTCGGAGGATTTGATAATGGTAACTGTTGATGTGGCTAAAAACAATACTTGCAAGGTGGTGATTGCCGGAGGCCGTGAGTTCTCGGTGCATTGCTCTGTATCGAAATTGGTTGAGCGTCTTGAGCCGCAGATGGGTGGCAGGTTTTTCCGCATCACTCGCGATACATGTATTAACATTGACTATGTCCATGAGTTGTCGACTGATGGCGAGTTGCGTCTTTTTGACAGGAGCGTTAACAAGTTGTTGCCAAAGTTGTTGATTCTTAGCCGTGCAAGAATTTTGTCGTTGGTTGATTTGTTGACAAAGGAATAATATTATGGAATCGTGTTCGTTTAAATTGGGTGTGGGGCTCAACATTCCGCTTCAGGAAAATACGAAGTTGAAATATGTGTCACGTTGGGCATGCACGCTGACAGTGCGCACTGACGGCACGATGCGTGTAGACGACGGTCGTCCGCATAACGATGAGCCGACAGGGAAGATGAAAGTGAACGGGGTTAGAACGGAATCGGCGGAAGTATCAGTCGATGATACAGTGACATTTGCTGATCGCTATACGCTTCCGCTTGAATATTTCCAAAATTGTTTCACTCCTGGGTGGACGGAGCCGCAAATGGTTGTCGACCGTGAAAAGGAACGGCAGTTCAATGCTCTGCAAGGGATAGAAAAGCGTTTCCAACGGTGGGATATGGTCTACTCTATTGCTACTCGTTATGCCTTTATGTCGTTGTCGCCTTTGTTGTATGGCGTAATCCGTGGTGAAATGTCTTTGTCTGGGACTATCATTTGGTTTACGATGGCGTTGTTCCTGTTGTTCCTCGGCTTGATACTTCTTTCCAGTAGGTATCAGCGGATGATTGCCAACCGCTATCGTTGCCCGTTCTGCGGAAAGAAACTGATGAACGGTGTGAAGTTGCGTTTATGGGAGGATTTGTCGGAGTTGAACCAATGTCCACGCTGCCATAAGCATTTCCACACAAAGACCGACCCAGACTTGTTGATGTGAGGCGGTTTGTGATTCGGAAAAGAGAAAATAGAGAGGAATTGTTTGTGTTTCTTCCGGATAAGCACTACCTTTAGGTGAAATTTAAATCTGCTATGAAACTGCGATTGCTTTTTATTGTCATTCTGCTGTGTATCGCCGGCGGAGCGTCGGCCGACGATGCCGACCGCCTTATTGCCGACTTCGACAGAAAGGCGGATGTGGCTTCTGCCAATAAGTTTTTTGAGTTTCTCGACCGTCGGGAGTTCACCGACAGCAAAATGGTGTTTTCAAAGGCAGTGCCCGCCGACTCTCTGCGTCAGCAAACGTGGTATTGGGCGGCGGAGTGGTACTATGACTGCCAGAACTATTCACTTGCCAGGGACTATGCCAAGCGGGCATTGCCGCTTATGCGCTGGCCAAACCTTGATAAGTCGTGTTGTTTGAATCTTCTCGGCATTATCCATGTGCGTCTTGGCGATTTCAAGACGGCGGTGGAGTATGCCAAGCGATGTGTCGACATTGATATTCGCCTCAATGATCCCGACCGCGTTTCGTCGAGTCTTAACACTCTGGCGGGAGCGTATATGGCGGCAAACCAGCCTCAGGATGCCGAACGCTACATCCTGCGTGGGCTTGAATATGCCGAGCGTGCCGGCAATCCATCGCGTAAGGCAGTGCTGCTTGGGATGGCTTCCGAAATTTATTATAAACTTGGCGATTACAGCAAGTCGGTCGATTATGCCGACCGTGCCTACCGCCTTGATTCTATCGGAGGGCGCGAGGCGAAGATGGCAGTGCGACTGTCGCAGAAGGGCACCGCGCTTGTCGGTCTGAAGAAATATGCCGAGGCCGAACAGGTGCTTCTGAAAGCCATAGCCGGGCTGCGGGCCTCGGGCAACGTCCATTCGCTTGCCATCGACCTTAACCAGTTGGGATTTCTGATGCTCAGACAGGACCGTGAGCGCGAGGCAGTGGGCTATTTCAGCCAGGCAGCCTCGTTGTTTGGCAAAATGGGCGACCTCTATAATCTTGTGAATTCACATAAGGGTCTGTATGAGAGCTACTGGTTGATAAACCCCGACAGTGCGCGGATAGAGCTGGAGCATTTCAATGCGCTGCGCGACTCACTGTATTCCACCGCCACCGCCGACGCTCTCGCCCGCTACAAGACAGAGTTTGACACCGACCGTCTGCGCGAGGAGGTGGAGCAGATTCACAGTGCCCGTCACCGCGACATCGTGGTTGGCGTCTGCGTGCTGGCTGTAGTGGTGCTGGCTGCCGTAGCAATCCATCGGAGAAGGATGCGCCGTTATCGCGCCGAGATGCTCGCGCTGATTCGCGATGTGGAAAGCCTCTACGGCACGCCCGAACCGGAAAAAGCGCCGACTGAAGCGGCAGAAAATTCGTTTGAGCGCATGGTTGTCGATGTGGTGCGGCAAGGACTGGCAAGCGGAGATGACATCAGTGTCTCCGCCATTGCCTCGCGGCTGAATCTCGGAGAGCAGACCTTCCGCCGGCGTTTTGTGGCAGAGACAGGGAAGCAGCCCAAAACGTTTGTGACGGCGATACAGATGGAAATGGCGGCGCGCCTGCTTGCGTCAGACACGACGGTGCCTGTTGCCGAGGTGGCTCGCGCATGCGGCTTTGACGATGCCAGCGCATTCTCCCACGCATTCAAGAAGGCATATTCCTGCTCGCCCACACAGTTTCGCCAGAAACGTGCCTGAACACGCTTTTTTCAAGGGTTGAAAAGTATTTACAAAAGAATGTAAGATATTTACAAGTCTCTGAAACACATACGGTTGTAAATTTGTGGCCAGACAACAAACAATATGATCGTATGGAGAAAGACACTAATGCACACCAGCCATCGGCAACTTCTGGAAGGGAGTCGTTGCCGGAACACGTTTTGCGGACACGCAGGGAATTTGTCGACCTTGTTGCCAAGATTGTCGCGGATGCCATCCCGTCGCATCGCTACTATGTGGTGGGCATAGCGGAAAGACTTGGGCTGTCGGAGCAAACCTTCCGCCGGCGGTTGTATATCTGCACCGGATATACGCCGAAACAGTTTATCACGAGCATACAGATGCGCGAGGCAGAGCGGCTGCTGTCGGAATATCCCGACGCAAAGGTAAAGGATGTGGCATTCAAGTGCGGCTTCGACGAGACAAGCCCGTTCTCGAAGGCATTCAAGAAATGGAGCGGGTACGGTCCGTTGGCATTCCGCAAGCAAAAACGGATAGAGGAAAGCGAGGACTGGGTGCGCCTGCTTGAAAAATACAAATGAAGCAGGCAGATTTGTAAGAATTTTACAACAATTAACCTGCTGATTGTGTGTAGATTTGCATTTTGAAGGGATATAGACTTGAATGAATCCTGGATAGAACCTAAAACATAACCAACAAAAAACTATATGAAAAAGAATTACAACCACAAACAGGCGCGATGGCTGTTGGTCGTCGCGACCCTACTGGCATTGTTTGTCGCCAGACCGGTGAAAGCCGAAGACAATGTCTACAATGGCGACGGCTATTCATTGAAGTATATCGCTATTACGAATCCACCGGAAGGCGAGGAGAAGCGTGCGATTGTCATAGGACTGACAGACGGCACACTGGATTATACAGGACATGTCAACATCCCATCGAAGATTGAAAATCTGCCGGTGCGCCACATCGGAGTGTATGACCGGATGTCGAACAGGGTTGGCTTCCCTAAGGTTTCGAGCATCGACATTCCATCATCGGTGCGGACAATAGGCAGGGGAAGCTTCTATGGCAACTCCAATCTGACCAATGTCAAGATTGCCCGCGGAGGATTGACAGAGATTCTCTCGGAGGCATTTCGGGGGTGTGTCGCGTTGAAAAGCATAGAATTGCCCACAACATTGACAAGCATCGGACCGAGTGCGTTTGAGTCTTGTGAAGGATTGGAGAGCATCGTGTTTCCAGAGTCCGTCACCGATCTTCAAGGATGTCTTTCCAACTGCACGTCGTTGACAGAGGTGGCTTTGCCAAAGTCGCTGACCACTCTCGGCGCCGGAATGTTCATAGGATGCACATCGTTGAGGAGAGCCGTTGTGTGGGAAGGCGGCGCCGGCATGTCGGCGCCGGCTGCATATCTGAAAATCCCAGCCAGCACGTTCCTCGGGTGCAAGAATCTCGAAGAGGTGGTGTGGAATGCCCCAATCACTGAAATCGAAAAGAATGCGTTCAACAGCTGCGAGAAATTGAAAAATTATCCCGATATGTCGAATGTGAGAATAATCAGGGAAGAAGCGTTTTCTTATAGCGGCATAGAGACGTTTACAACGCCGGCGTCGATGGAGCTTATGGACCGCCCGTTTACTCATAGCCATTGTCTGGAGTCGGTCACGATTACCCATAAAATGGACGTCTATGGATACCTTGCATTTGCCGACTGCCCAAAACTCACGTCGTTTGTTTTCCACGACGACATTGAAAACCTCAATGAAGCTTGGTATATGTTCAGCGGTTGCACGGCGCTTGAGGAAATCCGTCTGCCAAAGAAATTGAAGAAAATAGACCGTTACATGTTTGATGGCTGCACAAACCTGAAGAGGCTCTACATAGGCGATGCTATTACTGAGATAGAGACAGGGTCTGTCTATGGCACGGCTCTTGAAGAGCTTCATATAGAAGCGGCAACACCGCCAACACAGAAGGTGTCGGAAGGACTTATCAACAATCCTCCTTTTGACAAATTTGCCTATGAAAACGCTACTGTCTACTGCCCCGATGCGAAGGCCTATTATTCCAACTACATGTGGCAGCGATTCAAAAAATACAAACTCCCGGAAGCGTTTAAGTACACCGAGGTTGAGGGCGGCTATTCCGCAACCTACAATCTCTTTGATTATGTCAAAGACCCAACAACAGGCATCGATTATGGCGAGCTGTTTAGAAACGCATATCCCGACGGTAAGCTTGTCGTGCCTGACACCTACAATGGAAAGCCCGTTGTAGAGATTGCCGACAATGCATTCTATTATAGGCTCAACAATATAAGATACACATTGCAGACAAATATCAGCGAGGTGGTTTTGCCGGAAACGATAAGAAAAGTAGGCAAAGAAGCGTTCTACTATCTTACAGATATAAAGAAGGTCAATATGCCGTCGTCGCTCACCGAAATCGGAGAAGATGCATTCTGGAGCACCGGAATTTCGGAAGTGATTCTTCCCGACGGGCTGAAGACGGTGGGCAGAAACGCGTTCCAGTATTGCAACGACCTTACAAAACTGGTGATTCCGCAGTCGGTGGAAAGCATCAGCGGGAACGCTTTCTACTGCAGCTCTTATTCAGGAAATAAGATTTTGGAAATAATCTGCCATAATCCTACTCCTATACCGCTCTCCGAGCAGTTTGCAAACACGACATACAGCAAGCTGAGGATTCCTTTCGGCAGCAAGGACGCATACTACGAAGCAGACTATTGGCGTGATTTCTTCACGAAAGGCACTGTAGTTGTGGGCATCGGCGAGCAAACGCTTGCCGCCCTGGAAATCACCCCGACGGAAGAGATGCAGGAGGGCGAATTCACGGTGACCATCAACAACAGCAACGAGGGAGCCGTGGTGAGATACTACATCATGAAGGATTGGAAAATGTTTAAGGAAATTTCGGAATATACCGGACCGATCACTATTTCGGAAACAGGCAACATCGACATCTATGCAATCGCCGAGAACGGCGACAAATGCTCGCCCGAGGCGCATCAGCATTATTACGTCGAGAAGAAAACCAACAGCCCTTGCGGTCTTGTGACATTCTGCGGAATGAACGTCAAAGACAAGGCGTTTGCTGAAAAGTTCGGCAAGAGTGTTGCGTACAGGGAGACGAAGGATGCCGGCGTGCTGACGTTGAGCTATGCCGACATCAACGCCGCCGACAATAAATACAACACAGGCATCAACGCTATGGACGGAACGCTGATTGTTGAGCTGGTGGGCAACTCTACTATCGCAGCCGAGGCCTACGGCATCACGATGGGCACACAAGGTCCGGGCATCGGTGGCAAGGGCGGCAACCTGATTGTCCGCGGCACGACCGGCTCGGAAGTGCTGACTTTCAACATCTCCGACAAAGGTATGGGCATCTATGCATATCTTGCCGATGTGACAATCGAAAACTGTACGGTTGTTGTCAATGGTGCGCGTGACGGCATAGTCATGAAGTCGGGCCACGACGATGGCTATCTGACCGTGCGCGGCAAGAATACCGTGCTTAACCTCAACGGCAGCAATGCCGCTATGGAAAATGTGTCGGACTTGATGCTTGAAGACGGCTTGGAGATTGTAGAGCCAGAAGGCGGATATTTCAGTTATACGGGTTTTGGCGGCACGGTGTTTGACCCCGGCACCAAGACGGTTGCCACCCATGTGGTTATCCGTTATGTCGACAATGGACTCCAAAGCCCGATGTTCTCGCATCGCGCCACAACATTTGCCGAGCCGTTTGAGCTTTACATCTACAACCCCAATGTAGACGGAAAGAAGAACGAACGTGGCACGGTGATTTATAAAGTCGTTCCGGCGGGTATAAGCGACCCAAGCCTCATAAAGGAGCAGCCGTATTACGGCAAGGGCATCCTGATTGAAGAAACGTCGACGGTATACGCTTACGTTGTCGACGGCAAGGAACAGAGTGAAACGGCAGTGGTCGAGTATGTATACACACCCAATGTGCCGCAGATTGAGAAAGAGCAGACAACCGACTTCGGCAACGACCTCACCGACAGCGACGGCAATGCCTTGAGGGTTGAAAACGTTGTGGTCAACAACGTGTACTACAACCTCCCGGCCGACAGCGGCAACGGCTACGACACTGCAGGAAAATGCGTTGTGGTCAACACACCGATGTCGGAAGACGCGTTTGTCGGCAATGACTCTCCGGCGACACCGTCGGAAGGCGACAATTTCGAATGGTTCAATGGAATGATTGTGGTTGTCGGCGGAACAGGAACCGTTGAGATTACCTGCGAGACGGTAGGCACTATGGTTCTTGCCGTGAGAAAGGGCAATGACGAGCCTGCGTATTATACGCAAAGCTCGGAAAACACCGTTGTGGTAAACTACGATAACAACACGCCGGAATATCTGTATATCTACGCTGTGGATACGGCTGCGGGAAAGAAAAAGACGCGTGAGGTGTCGGCAGCCGCAGACTGCCTCAAGATTTACGGAATGAAGGTGACTCCGACCACGGTTGTGACAGGTGTTGAAAGCATCTTTGAGGATTCTGAGACACCGGGAGAACGCGTGATCTACGACCTCAACGGCCGCCGTTGCACGGAGCCGCTCGAGCCGGGCGTGTATATCGTGAACCGAAAGAAGGTGATTATAAGATAGCCTGATAAGTACAACCGATAGAAGAGATGCGCGTCAAGCGCCGGCACATCCCGGAGTTTGACGCGCATTTATTTGTTTGTTCAACAATGTCAAACCAAGTCGCTGAAGCGGTGCTTGCGGCGCAGGTTGTAGTCGAGGATTATGTTGCGGTGGCAGCAAGGGAAGTCGCCCATTATACTGCGCTGCGGCCTCACGTTGTCGTATCGGCTTTTCTGGTGGCGGTAGTCGTTGTGCGCGCGCAGGATTGCACGAGCGTTTGCAAAATCCATCTTCGCCATGAAAACGAAGAAAGCCAGAGTGTCGTACAGCCGTCGAATCAAGAGCATCCGTCGGCCTTCGCGCGGCGGCAGATTCTTGTAGAGCAGAAACAGATTGTTGCGGAAGTTGAGGTAGGTTTTCTTCGGGTTTGACGCCGGCAGGCTGCCGCCGCCAAGATGGAACACCACGCTCTGCGGAATGACCCGTATCGCCTGTCCGCGCTGGTGCAGACGCCAGCACAGGTCGATTTCCTCCATGTGGGCGAAGAAATCCTTGTCGAGACCGCCAGCAGCGAGATATTCCTCCGTGCGCACCGTCAGTGCGGCACCAGTAGCCCAGAAAATGTCGGTGATGTCGTTGTATTGTCCGTTGTCGGTCTCCACGGTGTCGAATATTCGTCCGCGGCAGAAAGGATATCCATGCTTGTCGATGAATCCCCCCGACGCACCAGCATATTCAAATTTCGTGTGGTCGGCGTCGCTCAGAATCTTAGGCTGGCACGCAGCCACTTCCGGGTGTGCCTCCATATATTCGTATAGCGGACGTATCCATTCCGGTGTCGCGGCAACATCGCTGTTGAGCAGCACGCTGTAGCGGTAGCCCAGTTCGCGGATTGCACGGTTGTAGCCTTCGGCATATCCGTAGTTTTTGTCGAAGCAAAGAGTGCGCACATCAGGAAATTCCTGTTTCAACACGCTTAGCGACTCGTCGGTGCTGCCGTTGTCGACCACCACTACGTCGGCAATGTCGTTGCTGTTGGCAGCCACCACCGACGGCAGGTAACGGCGCAGCAGCGCCGCACCGTTCCAATTGAGTATGATTATTCCTACGGGTTTCATTTTTTATTCAGTTTGCGGCGCCAGCGGTTGTGCGACCACAGCCATGCGTCCGGTTGGCGCAGTATTGTTTGTTCGAGCAGAAGGGCGTAGCGGTCGGTCACGAAATTCTCGTCGGTCTCCGCCACATTGTCGGCGATAGGCACAATCCTTGCGCGGTAGTGTCCGCGGCTGGTGCGCTCAACGTCGGCATACATAGCCGCCGCCTTCAGTTTGCGCAGCAGCATCTCCGTGCCAGAGATAAACGGAGTGTCCTGGTTGAGGAAACGTATGCTGTGGTGCCCGTCGTTATGGCTTGGCTTCTGGTCGGAGATGAATCCGGTGACAAATACTCCGCCGTTGTGGCGAGCTTGCAGCAAAGCGCGCAGCACACCGTTTTTCGGGATAGAAGTGGAGTGGAAACGCTTGCGCAGATTGAACCAAAACCGGTCGAACCACTTGTTGCGCAACGGGCGGTAGACCTGTGAATACTCAACATTGTCGGCGCGGTATACCCACAGCGTTATCGACGTGATCCATTCCCAGTTGCCGAAATGCGAGCAATACAAGCCTATCGACCGTCCGTCTTTGGCGATGCGTTCCACGTGCTCAATGTCTTCAAACACCATGCGTCGTCGCATCTCGTCGTCGCTGATATGGAGCAGCTTTATCGTTTCGACAAACACGTCGGTGAAGTTGCGGTAGAAGCGCTTCACGATGTCGCGACGTTCCGCCTCCGTCTTGTCGGGGAATGCTGCGGCAATATTGGCTTCGACCAGCCGCCGGCGGTAGCGCACCACAGACGCAGCCACCCAAGCCAGCGCGTCGGACAGCGCATAGAGCGCGCCGAACGGCAACAGAGCCACAGCGTGCAGCAGCAGCCAAAGAGGAGAGTATGCTATGCGTTGCAGAGTCGTGCTCATACGATTTCAGCTTTTATAAGGTCGTCATGTCCGAGAGGCTCCACAAGGCGCACGTTTAGGATAGTGTTGCTCAGCCGCGTGTCGGCAGGCACCGCCACACGCAGGTAGTTGTCGGTGAAACCTTTCATCAGTCCGTCGTCGTCGACAGCGTGCTCAAACAGCACCGGGCGCACCGTGCCGAGATATTTTTTTGTGAATGCCGCCAGTTTGCGGTCAGACAGCGCCATCATGCGCCGAGTGCGCAAATGCTTGGTGTGCTGGTCCACGACGTATGGGATTTTCAGCGCCATCGTGTCGGGACGTTCGGAGTAGGAGAACACGTGCAGTCGAGTGATGTCGAGGCTGTCGACAAACGAGCGCGAATCCTCAAAAATCTCAGGAGTTTCGCCGCGCATACCCGTAATAAGATCCACTCCGATGAAAGCGTCAGGGATAAGGCGTTTAATCGCAGCCACCTTGTCGGCAAACAGCTGACGGTCGTAGTGGCGGCGCATCAGTTTCAGCATCTCGTCGCTTCCCGACTGCAAAGGGATGTGGAAATGCGGCATGAAATGCTTTGAACCGGCGCAGAATTCAATGACGTCGTCGGTCAGCAAATCGGGCTCAATCGAAGATATGCGATAGCGCTCGATGCCATCCACAGAGTCGAGGCAGCGCAGCAGGTCGATGAAACGTTCGCCCGTGTCATATCCGAAGTCGCCGATGTTTACTCCCGTGATTACAATCTCCTTGCCACCGTCGGCGGCAGCCCGACGAGCCTGTTCGGCAAGGTCGGCAATCCGTCCGCTGCGGCTGCGTCCGCGGGCACGGGGGATAGTGCAATAGCTGCAATAATAGTTGCAACCGTCCTGCACCTTCAAGAAAAATCTGGTGCGGTCGCCTCGCGAGCACGAAGGGATAAACTGCCTGATGTCTTTCAGCGCAGTCACTTTCACCGTCGGCTCATGGTCGGCATACCAGCGGTCGACAAAGTCGGCTATTTCTGCCTTTTGGTCGTTTCCCACCACGATGTCGACGCCTTCGATGTCGGCCACCTCCTCGCTGTTCAGCTGGGCATAGCATCCCGTCACCACCATCACGGCATCCGGGTATCGGCGCGACAGTTTCCGGATTTCCTGTCGGCATTTCTTGTTAGCCAATTCCGTCACCGAGCAAGTGTTGACCACGCAAATGTCGGGCGTCTCGCCCGCCTGCACAGGTTGTGCGCCACGGTCGGCGAGAAACTTGCCGATGGTAGAAGTCTCTGCAAAGTTAAGTTTGCATCCCAACGTGTGGAATGCCACCTTCTTATTGTCAAAAGTTGTATTGTCTATCATTTGAGTACAAAGATAGTGCAAGCCGAGAGAAGAGCAAAACAAACTTGTTTGATTTTGCACATCCGAGGCGCCGCCTATCTTATGAAAAGATAGTGCAAGCCGAGAGAAAAATGAAGTTTACTTCAATTTTTCAGAGGCGCCTATGTTATGTTTTCTCCGGCATTCAGCGCAGTGCGCTTCAGAAAAAGCAGGCGTTATTGTTTGTTGCGCAGTTCAGCAATCAAGTCGTTGACGATATATGTGTCGCTCATCAGGTGAAGCCCGTATTTCTCATCATGGAGCATACGGCTGGTTTCGGAATCGTAAAACAACTCCAGTGCACGTTCGTTTGAGATGTTGAGCGTGTCGGCAAGCTGCTTGACGATTCTTGCTATTTTGTTCCACAAAAGAAAGTCCTTCATAAGCTAAATGATTTTATGAGATTTAAATGTCAGATGCTTGTCGGCAATGTCTTGGTTCAAGATGCATATTTGGAAGTTAGGTTTGTGGTAAATCAAAAGGCTCAAAGTCGTTTCCACAGTAGCATAACCATTGATAAACGCTTCGATAGCGTCAATCACACGGTCGTCGGCGACGCCACCCTCCACGATGTCGTAGCCAGCCCACGGTTGTTTGCCTTGACGGCTTTCGACAATAAACTCAAGCCATTCGCGGTTGTAAGCATCGAATTTCAGGACATTGCAATTTACAGGCTCGTCGTATTTATAAGTGTTTATGACGGCATGGTCTGCGTTGCGAATCATCTGGATACGCTTAGCCCATCTGGATGCTTGGTCGTATAGATTAGTAAGATAGAATCCCGGACCAAAATCCAAGTCCTTTCTGCCAATGCTGACAATCGGCTTTTCGACCACGACAGTCGATCCGTGGTAGAGAATTGATTTATCCATTCCGCCTCCTTTCCCAATTTTCCAAAGCCTCGACAACATCGTTGGCAACCGCCTCGCGGCTCTCGGTGTGCAGCGTGTCGTAGCAGTCCACGATGAGATTTTTTATAAGACCAGCCCGTTCAAGCCTCCGTCTCATTTCGGCAGGTGTTATGCCTAATTTTTTAGCGGAAGCCTCGATAGCCAATATCGTGAACGACAGGCGGTCAAGTTCAGCAGTACGTTTCATTGTCTCCATTGCCGTAGATGTTGTTTGTTTTTTGCAAAGATAGTGCAAGCCGAGAGGAAAGAAAAGAGCTTGCTCGAATTTCTTTCCCGAGGCGCCGCCTATTTTATGAAAAGATAGTGCAAGCCGAGAGAAAAATGAAGTTTACTTCAATTTTTCCGAGGCGCCGCCGGTTTTATGCAAGAGCAAAACAAACAAGGTTGAAATAATATTCATCAGGGATTCCCTTTTTTCCTTTATAAATAACCCATCATTCGTTATCTTTGTAGAAACCGCTTAAAAACAGACTATTTACACGAAATTTGTAAACCTAAAACAATTAACGATATATGGGATTTTTTAGATACCTGACACTGCTTTTCTGCTTATGCACAATAACGTTGACACAGGCTCAACGCTATGAGGTGGACTGCCTTGTAAGCTCTGAAATAAAAGCTGTCGCAACAGACAAGCCAACGGAATTTGACGGCTCCCGCACCGTGCTCTATCTGTGCAACGGCACGCTCGTGAATGTGGTGGGACGCAAGGTTGCCGGAACCGACGGACAGGAAGCCTCGCATCTCAAGCAGGCCGGTGACACGCTCGATGTGAGGCAGATAAAAGCCGTGGTTGAATACGACGGCAAGTTGCAAAATGTGTCAATTCTGCATCAAGGAGACCGGATTGTTGAATCAGCGGCGGCGCTCACGCGACGCATGCTGCGCCATCGGCTGTCCCTCGACGTTGTCGAGGGTTAACATCAGGCGTGACCGCTCACGCGGTCAGATTTTGCACTGTCTTATTCAAAGATAGGCTGTGGTTCGGCAAAACATTGTCAAGCAAGCTTGAATGTTTTTCACTCACCTTGCACTATCTTTGAATAAAATAGGCTTCGGTTCGGCAAAACATTGTCAAGCAAGCTTGAATGTTTTTCGCTCACCTTGCACTATCTTTGCAGAAAAATTGTGTGATGAAGAAATTTAGAATTGGGCTGTTGCCCCGAATTATCATAGCGATTGTGCTTGGTATCGGCACAGGATTTGTGATGCCGGAAGTGGTGGTGCGTTTGTTTGTCACGTTCAACGGGCTGTTCAGCCAGTTTCTCGGATTTATTATACCTCTGATTATCGTGGGTCTTGTCACGCCAGCCATCGCCGACATCGGCAAGGGCGCGGGCAAGATGCTTGTGGCAACAACGCTGCTGGCGTATGTCGCCACGGTGCTGTCTGGATTCCTGTCGTTCGGGGTGGGCGATGTGGTGTTTCCGCATCTGATCACCAAAAACATCTCGATAGAACAGATAAGCGAGGCGCATGGCATAGAGCCGTTTTTCACGGTCGCCATCCCCGAGCCGTTGAACATTATGACTGCGCTTGTGATGGCCTTCACCGTGGGACTTGGACTCGCACATCTGAAATCCACAGCGCTGCGCGACGCGTTTGTCGACTTGAAGGATATAATCGTTAAAACCATACAGGCTGTAATCTTGCCGCTGCTGCCGTTGTATATTTTCGGCATTTTTATGAATATGACGCATTCCGGCCAGGTGGTGCATGTGTTGTCGGCGTTTATGAAGGTGATAGTTGTGATTTTCATACTTCACATTTTCCTTCTCATCTTTCAATTCAGCGTCGCCGGACTTGTGGCGAAGAAGAATCCTTTCCGCCTGCTGCGCAATATGCTGCCGGCATACTTCACGGCGCTCGGCACATCGTCGTCGGCAGCGACCATCCCTGTGACGCTGCGCCAGACTATTGCCAACGGCGTGGATGAGGGTGTGGCAGGATTTGTTGTGCCATTGTGCGCCACGATACATTTGTCGGGCAGCACGCTGAAAATCGTTGCGTGCGCGCTGGCGTTGATGATAATGCAAGGCATTCCGTACGATTTTCAGATGTTTGCAGGTTTCATCTTTATGCTTGGCGTGACGATGGTGGCCGCTCCGGGAGTGCCCGGCGGAGCGATAATGGCGGCGCTGGGCATTCTGTCGTCGATGCTCGGCTTCGACCAAAACGCCCAGGCACTTATGATAGCCCTGTATATCGCTATGGACAGCTTCGGCACGGCATGCAACGTGACCGGTGATGGCGCTCTCGCACTCATCATCGACCGTTGTTTCCGCAAGAAATAGACGTTAGGAAACCCCTTGATGCCCTACAGCTCGTCGAGGTCGGCACCTTTGCGCTCCAGAATCGAGGCGGCAAGGCTGTCGCCGGCTTGCACGATTGACACCAAAGGATACAGCGTCTTTGCGGCGTCGTAGTTGCGCATATCCTCAAAACTTGTCATGTTGACGCCCCATGCGCCCATGTGCCAACGCATGGCGAGCATCTCGGCATCGGTAAGTTCCAGTCCGCTGAGCAGAACGAGAATCACCGATTTCTCACCGTGTCCCATAGGAAAGTTCTTGTAGCTCACCTTGTAGCCTTCGCAGTCTTCCCACTGTCCGAGGCGGTTTTTGCGCTTCTTGATGCTACGGAAGTAAATGTCGCTTTTGCACACGTCGTGGAGCAAAGATGCTATGATTACGCTGTCGCGCGTCACCTCGGTTTCCAGCGAGGCGTCTATTTGCTTCATCCCTTCCCATACGGCAAGCGCCGCCTTGGCGGTGTTGAGTGAATGCTCCACAAGCCCGCCCTCAGTGTTCAAGTGGTGACCAGCCGACGCCGGTGCGGTGAAGAAGCCTTGCTCCTCCAGGTCTTCAATCACGCCTTCCACGCCTTCGCGGCCGGTGGAGCGCAGCAATTCCAGAAATTCTTCTTTAGCGGTTTTTGTATCTTCCATTTTATATGTCTGTTTTTATACAAAATTACAAAAAAATATGCATCTGGGCTGATGCTGTGCGAATAAAAAAGTTTCCCGCCGCAACGACCTGCGGCAGGAAACCTGTTGTTTTGTCGCGTAGGGACACTATTTCTGGAACATATCTTTTATCGAGCCGATAGACGACAGGATGCCCGAAGCCTCGTAAGGAATGTAGACCGTCTTTCCGTCCTTACCGTTGACCATCTTCTCGAGCGTCTCGATATACTTCACGGCGAGCATATATGTCGCAGGGTCGGTCTTCGTTTCCTTGATGGCGTCGGCTACGCGGCGTATAGCCTCCGCCTCGCCTTCAGCCTGCAGTATCTTGGCGCGCGATTCGCCCTCAGCTTTAAGGATTTCCGACTGCTTTGCCGCCTCCGCCTGGTTGATGCGCGACTCGCGCTCACCTTCGGAACGGAGGATGAGCGACTTCTTCTCGCCCTCGGCTTTAAGAATTTCCGCACGTCTGTTGCGCTCAGCCTGCATCTGCTTCTCCATCGCCTCCCGCACGCTTCCCGGAGGAGTGATGTCCTGCAGCTCAACGCGGTTCACCTTCACGCCCCATTTGTTTGTAGCCTCGTCGAGGATTGCCTGAAGGCGTGAGTTTATGGTGTCGCGCGAAGTCAGGGTCTCGTCGAGCTCGAGTTCGCCGATTACGTTTCGGAGCGATGTCTGCGTCAGCTTTTCAATAGCGTTCGGCAGATTGTCGATTTCGTATACTGATTTTTTAGGGTCGACAACCTGAAAATATAGCAGCGCGTTGATTTCGGTTGTTACATTGTCCTTCGTGATCACCTGTTGCGAAGGAAAGTCGTAGACCTGTTCGCGCAAGTCGATAGAAGAAGTGGCAGTCATGCGCACTATGGTGCGTCCGCCGAGTCCCGTCTCCACACGCCGGGTGTAGATTGTCTTAGGCTTGTCGATGAAAGGCCAGATGATGTTGAGTCCTGGAGGCAACACGCTGTGGAAGCGTCCGAGGCGTTCGATTACGCGCGTTTCCGATTGAGGCACGACTTTTACGCCAGCCATAACGAGAATCACCACAATTAAAATGGCGAGTCCGAGAAAAATCAATGATTCCATATAAATAAAGATTAAGAAGTTATTCCTCTTCGCGCTCCACGGTGAGAATGATGCTGTCGTAGCCAGTCACACGCACCTTTGTCCCGACGTCGATTGGCGACGCGTCGGCGCTGACAGCCTGCCAGTTGTCGCCGTCGATGCGCACACGTCCGGGGGTATTGCCGCCGATTGCTTCGGTCACCGTCGTTGTCCTGCCTATCAAGGCATCCATGTTGCTGAGACAGTCGCGGTGCCTGCGCGCCTCCGCCTGGCGTCTTATCAACGGCTTGAAGGCGATGAACGACAGCACGGAGCCTATGGCTGCGGCAGTCAGCTGCGCCTCGATGCCGAAACCGATAAGCGACGTGGCGAGAGCCAGTGCGCATCCGCCCACAAGGCAGAATGCAGCGAAAGTGTTTGTAAGTAGTTCGACAATCACAAGAATGGCTGCGGCAATTAGCCACAACAACCAATTTGATAGAAATGTAAATTCTTCCATGGCTATGGTTCTTACGTTAGTAGACTACAAATTTAATGATTGACAATCAATATAGCAATAGAAAGCTGCCGTTTTTTTTGCGGAATGGAAAATGCAAAAGCCTGTGCTTCCGCCGCATTGCGTGATGGAGAAAAAAGCCTCAAATGTATAGGCTTTTTAGATGGGAAAGGTGTGGTTTTGTTAATCTGCTAAAAATCAAGTATTTGCCCCTTCAAACTGCACGAAATGGAAAATTTTCAGACAAAAAAAGCGGACGCCGAGATGGTGTCCGCTTTGGGGTTGATGCTGTGGCTTGTTATTTCAACAAAGATGCAGGATCGAGGTTCTTGCCTTCGATATCCTTGAAGTAGCGGTATGTGCCCACCTTCAATTCCATTGTTGCAGACTCGTCGGCAACGATGATAGCCTTCTGGTGGAGCTGGAGAGCAGTGATTGTCCACATTTGTGAAACCGCACCTTCAACGCCCTGCTGCAATGCGCGGGCCTTGTTGTATCCGTTAACGATGAGGAGCACGCTCTTGGCAGAAGTGACAGTGCCGACGCCTACAGTCAAAGCAGTTGAAGGCACCTTGTTGATGTCGCCGTCGAAGAAGCGGGAGTTTGCAATCTTCGTGTCGAGAGTCAACGTTTTCTGGCGAGTGCGAGAAGAGAGGGATGATCCCGGTTCGTTGAATGCGATGTGTCCGTCAGGACCAACGCCGCCGAGGAACAGGTCGATGCCGCCGTAGCTGGCAATCTTCTCCTCGTAGCGACGGCATTCAGCGTCGAGGTCTTCGGCATTGCCGTTGAGGATGTTTACGTTCTCTTTCTTGATGTTGATGTGGCTGAAGAAGTTGTTCCACATGAAAGAATGGTAGCTTTCCGGGTGTTCTTCCGGCAGACCGCAGTACTCGTCCATGTTGAAAGTTACAACATGCTCAAACGACACTTTTCCAGCCTTGTTGAGCTCAATCAAGTGTTTGTACATTCCGAGTGGAGAGCTGCCTGTAGGGCATCCCAAAACAAAAGGTTTCTCGGCAGTAGGGTTGGCCTCGTTGATGCGTGAAGCAACATAGTTGGCAGCCCATTCAGATACCTTTGCATAATCAGGTTCGATAATTAGACGCATATCTTTAAAATTTATGTTAGAATTTTTGCACAAAAGTAGGCATTATTTTTGAGATTACGCAGAATGTTACTACTTTTGTACGGTAAAATAACCGGCATAAACCAAAAAATAAGATATTAAACGTTAATCATTATAAAAAACGTTTGTTGTTTTTGATAGAACATATACCTTTGCATCAACCGAAAACAGGTCTTAAAAAATGAAAACTAATTTAAGTTCACAAATCAAACTGGATCTCGTTCCAAAGAGATACTATGCACCGGAAAACAAGATTGAATATGCATCTTTGTGCCGGGAAGAGAAAGTGTTTACCCATATATCAGAGACAACCGACGACGGCGTTAAACTGCTCGCTGACGAGGTTGTTGCGACAATCAAGAAGAATGTCGAGAAAAAGGGCAAATGTGTTATTGCGTTAGGCACAGGCAACAGCGTGCTTCCGGTATATGCGGAGCTCATCAACCGTTACGAGAACAAGAAGGTTGATTTCGCGGACGTCGTGGTTTTCAACCTGTTTGAGTTCTATCCAACAGAAGCTGGCGCACCTTCAACGCTCGACCGCTTGAACAACTTGCTCCTCAGCAAGGTCAACATCAAGCCAGAGAATGTGCACTCATTCAACCAGGAAGTGGAAAAGGCCGACCTTTACGAAGGCTGCCGCGCTTATGAGGCAGAAATCGACGCATGCGGAGGTCTTGACCTCGTGCTTTGCGAAATCGGTGCTGCAGGCAACTTGGCATTCAACGCTCCAGGTTCGCAATTCTCATCAGCATGCCGCATGACCCTCATCGACAGCGTTACACGCCGCAGCGTGTCGAGCGCATACGACCTTGATGTGGCCCCTGCCACAGCAATCACCCTCGGCATCGGCAACATCCTTGCAGCAAAGAAAGTGCTTGCAATGGCATGGGGCGAAAACCAGGCCAAGATTGTGAAAGCAGCCGTTGAAGACAAAGCTTCCGAGACAGTTCCTGCGTCATTCCTTCAGATGCACCGCAACGCCAAAGTTGTTGTCGACTTGTCGGCAGCAGAGCGTCTCACCCGCATCTGCCACCCATGGCTTGTTACTTCGTGCGAGTGGAACAACAAGATGATCCGCCGCGCCATCGCATGGCTTTGCGAGAAGACTGGCAAACCAATTTTGAAACTTACAAGCAACGACTATAACGAGTATGGCTTGAACGAACTGGCAGCACAGTTTGGCTCGGCATACAACGTGAACATCAAGGTGTTTAACGACATTCAGCACACCATCACAGGATGGCCAGGCGGCAAGCCCGACGCTGACGACACCGACCGTCCGGAGCGCGCCAAACCATATCCAAAGCGTGTGATTGTGTTCAGCCCGCACCCAGACGACGACGTAATCTCTATGGGCGGCACGCTGAAGCGTCTCGTTGACCAGAAGCACGATGTGCATGTGGCTTACGAAACTTCGGGCAACATCGCAGTGGGTGATGAGGATATGTTCCGCTACATCCTCGTTATGGACCAAATCAAGAAAGAATTCGGTCTCGACACCGAACTTTATAATCAGAAATCAGAGGAAATCAAGAAGTTCCTCGCCGCAAAACATCCTGGCGACGTTGACTCTCTCGATCTCCGTATGCTCAAGGGCCGCATCCGCCGTGCTGAGGCAAAAACAGCCTGCAACTGGATGGGTGTTAAGCCAGAGAACGTACACCACCTTGACCTACCGTTCTACGAAACGGGTACAATCAAGAAGGGCAACCTCTCTGAGCGCGACGTGAAAATCGTGAAAGATTTGATTTCTTCAGTCAAGCCTCATCAGATTTTCGTGGCTGGCGACCTTGCCGACCCTCATGGCACTCACCGTGTCTGCACCGACGCTGTTCTCGCCGCTATTGACGAACTTCTTGACGATGGCGCAGAATGGATGAAAGAATGCCGCATCTGGATGTACCGCGGCGCATGGGCAGAATGGGAAATCGACCACATCGAGATGGCAGTTCCTATGAGCCCAGAGCAGCTCCGCTTCAAACGCAACACCATCCTCAAGCACCAGTCGCAGATGGAGAACGCTCCGTTCCTTGGCGACGACGACCGCTTGTTCTGGCAGCGTGCTGAAGACCGCAACCGTGCCACTGCTCAACTTTACAGCAGTCTTGGCCTTGCATCCTATGAGGCAATGGAGGCGTTTGTAGAATATCATCCTATCCGATAAAAAAATTTTTATCAGCATACAATATGAACTAAATCTTTGCGTTATTGTTATAAGAAAAAGCAACAACAACAAATAAGTGAATCATAGGTTAAGGAATCCGACGGATCGAGAGATTAGTCGGATTATTTTTTTATATATGTCTGGCATTCATTGGCGCGGTCGCAGCCCTTCCAGACGATGAATCTTTCTCCAAAACGTTCGCCCGCCACACAATAATTAAGGAGTCTGCGACTCTCCGAGTCTAAATAATTATTACAAATTGGATGAATTGTCGTACCTTTGTGGCATGGAATGGATAAACAGTGTGCTTTTTGAGCATTCGGCAATACAGGCTGTTGTCGTGATGGCTCTTATCATATTCTCAGGACTGGCGCTTGGCCGCATTCGTGTGGCTGGCATTTCGCTCGGTGTCACATTCGTGTTTTTTATGGGCATTTTCGCCGGTTATCTCGGCTTGTCGATCGACCATCAGATGCTCAACTATGCAGAAAGTTTCGGATTGGTGTTGTTTGTCTACGCCCTCGGTCTGCAAGTGGGACCGGGTTTCTTCAGCGCGTTCCAGCAAGGCGGACTGAAGATGAACCTCGCCGGACTGGTGCTGATTCTGCTCGGCACGCTCACCGCCGTGGCGATGAGCCTCGGACTTGGATACGGCATCGGCGACATGACAGGCGTGCTGTGCGGAGCCACGACCAATACCCCCGCGCTTGCCGCTGCCCAGCAGACGCTTGTGCAGCTTGGGCTTCCGGCAGAAACAGCAGCCCTCGGTTGTGCCGTCACCTATCCGCTCGGTGTGGTGGGCGTGATTTTCGCCATCATCGTTCTGCGCAAGTTCTTCACCCGCCCCGGCGACTTGAAGGAGCGCGAGGCAAATCATTCCGACCATACGTTTATCGCCACATTCGTAATCAAGAATCCGGCAATCTTCCACTATGCAATCGGTGATGTGCAGCGGTCGTCGACGTCGCAGTTCATCATTTCCCGACTGTGGCGCTCCAAAGAACTGATAATGCCCACGTCGCGTGTCACCCTTGAGGAAGGCGACCGCATACTCGTTGTCACTACGGAGAAAGACGTGGAGGCACTCACAATCCTTTTCGGAGAACGCGAGAACCGCGACTGGAACCACCACGTGAATTGGAACAAGCTTGACCGTCAGTTCGTGTCGCGCCACATCATCGTGTCGCGTCCGGAAATCAACGGCAAGCGTCTTGGCTCGTTGCGTTTGCGCAACACGTTCGGCGTCACGGTGTCGCGTGTGCTGCGCAGCGGCGTGATGCTTCTTGCCACCCCCGACCTCGTGTTGCAGATGGGCGACCGGCTCACGATGGTGGGCAACGCTTCCGACATAGAGAATGCCGAGAAACTTATAGGCAACCGTGCCGGCTCGCTCAATGAGCCGAACCTTGCGGTGATTTTTGTGGGCATCTTCCTCGGACTCGCATTGGGAATGATTCCAATCAGCCTGCCGTCGACCGACGTGCCTGTGCGCCTCGGACTTGCCGGCGGACCGATTGTGGCAGGACTGCTGATGGGCCGCTACGGACCGCGTCTACACATGGTCACCTACACCACGCGTTCTGCCAATCTGATGCTCCGCGGCATAGGCTTGTCGATGTATCTTGCCTGTCTCGGCCTTGACTCCGGCGCACATTTCTTCGACACGCTTGTCGGACCGCAGGGACTTGCCTGGATTTCGCTCGGAGTAGTGCTTACCGTTGTGCCGACAATCATCGTAGGCATAATGGCGATGCGGTGGTTCAAATTCAACTTCGGGGAGACGTGCGGCATGCTTTGCGGCGCCATGGCCAACCCGATGGCGCTCACTTATGCCTCCGACAACATCAAGGGCGACGCGCCGGCGGTGAGCTATGCCACTGTCTATCCTTTGGGCATGTTTGTGCGCGTGATTATCGCGCAGCTGCTCATCCTTATGCTGTAGAAACTTAGCTGAAAAACAAATAAACGAATCTAATATAAACTCAAAAACTAATATCTATGATTAAAAATCTTTTAGGGAAAATGCTGCTTGCCGTAGCGGCGGCTGCATTATGGAGTTGCGGCGGCGTGGAACGCCCGGTGGAGTATGTTGCAGTGAAAATCGACGGCTCTGAACTGTGGAGCATCATCGACGCCAAGTCGGGCGAGGTGGTGTGCAAGGATGAGTTCAAGGCATCCGGGGTGATGACCGATGGCGAGATGCTTTATCTGTCGCTTGAAGACGGCACCAAGGAAGTCTACAACATCAACAACGTGAAAACTCCGGTTGCTTCCAAACTTGTCGATGTGGCACCTTTCAACGGCAACGACGTGACGGTGGCTGTGAAGGAAGGCAAGGCTCCGTGTATCATCGACCGCGAAGGCAAACAGGTGGCGCAGCTGCCGAATTCAGTGACGCAGGTGGGCAACTTCTGTGAGGGGCTGGCGCCGTTCTGCCAGGGAGATTCCTTGTGGGGATATATCGACACGAAAGGCAAGGTGGTTATCAACCCCAAATATGATGCCGCTGAATTTTTCACCGACGGCTTGGCTGCCGTGGGTGTTGGCAAAGGCGATGACATGACTGTGAAATTCATCGACAAGGACAACAAGGTGAAATTCACCATTAAGAAAGAAAAGTATAAGCTTTACGACTCAAATTTCAGAGAAGGCTATTTGCCGGTGGTGAAGAATGAAAAGATCGTGCTGCTCGACAAGGAAGGCAACGAGGCTGTGAAAAACGCCAAAATGGAGGAAGGCTATGGTGGCTACATAGTTTGCGACGGCAAGTTCGCTTTCTGCAAAGATGGCGAATTGGGTTTGATGAACGTCGACGGAGAAGTGCTTGTGCGCTCGAAATATGAAGAACTTTGGATAAGTCAGGACGGAACTATTGTGGCTTGCCTTAAAGATGGCGAAAAGGAAAGATACGGCATAATTGACGACAAAGGCGAAGAAGTGCTTCCATTTGATTATGACGATATCCGTCCGCTTATGGGCACAGGCAACATGCTGGTAAAGGAAGGCAAAACGTGGGCGCTTGTCAATAAAGAGGGCAAGGAGATTTCCAAGGACACCTACGACGCCGTGTCTTATGCATTGTCGGGAAAGTATCCGAGTCGGATGTTTGTGCGCAGCAATTATTTCGATGCCGAAGGCAATGCAGCGCTTGTGGCTAAGGAAATCACCGGCGACAGCTTTTTCGGAGTGAAGGCAGGTGTTACTGCCGCCGACCTGATAGCGTCGGGAGTGACCGACATCACTGGCGAAGCGTCCAACTACAGTTTCCAATCGGTGCTCTGCGTGACGCGCCAGCTTGGAATGCTTGGTAGCGTGGAGGCTTCAATCACGTTTACCGACGGCATCACATCACCGATTAAGGAGATTGAGTATGGATATTGGTACAACTACGAGAACATCGTGGGCTATGAGTTCAACAAGTCGTCTGTACCAATGATGGCGGAAGCGGTTGTGTCGGTAGGATCGCAGTTTGCCAACCAGCGCGACAAGTTTATGGATGAGTTGTGCAAGAAAATCACCGGTCTTGGCTTCGTTAGCGACGGTGTCAGTGGCGACACACGCAACTTTAAACTGGCGGGGCAGGACGAAAATAGTGGACGGTATATCACCGTTGAGCCGTCGGGCGAAGACGGAGTCAACGTGCGCTACATCTATAATTGGATTTTCTGACTGTCGGCACACGGTTTGACAGAATGAAAAAAAGACAATACGTCCCGCAGCTTGCGGGGCGTATTGCTTTTTTTAGCGGTGTTTAGAAAATGTTCCACATGGCATAACTTGTTAACAACTTGTCCGATAATGCGTGGAACAATGGAGTTATTAACAAAAAGGCCAAGTTATCAACAATTCCGGCAGTTTTTCCGTTTTTCGTTTTGCCGTTGAAATGAAAAGTAATTCCTTTGCATTCGTAAAACGAATAGACTATGGGTAAAATTATTGCTATCGCCAACCAGAAAGGTGGCGTCGGAAAAACAACCACATCCATCAATCTTGCAGCCTCGCTCGCCACGCTTGGCAAGCGGGTGCTCATCATCGATGCCGACCCGCAGGCCAATGCCACGTCGGGACTGGGCGTTGATCCGAAACAAATGTCTTCATCGATTTATGAGTGTCTTGTCGACGGCTATCCTCTGCGCGGCGCCGAATGCAGCACGTGTGTGGACAAACTCGACCTTGTGGGCTCGCGCATCGACCTTGTGGGCGCGGAGCTTGAACTCATCAACAAGCAGAACCGCGAGCGGGTGCTCAAGGGACTGCTCGAAGAGGTGAGAGACAACTACGACTACCTGATCATCGACTGTTCTCCGTCGCTCGGACTCATCACGGTCAACGCGCTCACGGCGTCAGACTCGGTGATAATTCCTGTGCAGGCGGAATATTTCGCATTGGAAGGTATCAGCAAACTGCTCAACACGATACGCATCATCAAATCGAAGCTCAATCCGCAACTGGAAATCGAGGGCTTCCTTCTGACGATGTACGACGCGCGTCTGCGCCTCGCTAACCAGATTTTCGACGAGCTGAAAGGGCATTTCGGCGATATGGTGTTTGACACTGTGATTCCACGCAACACCCGTCTGTCGGAGGCTCCGAGCCACGGGCTTCCAGCCATCCTTTATGATTCGACAAGCCGTGGCGCCACAAGCCACATGCAGCTCGCCAAAGAATTACTCAAACGCAACAAACAGTAACCGCTATGTCAAAGAAACTTATGGGACTCGGCCGTGGACTCGACTCGCTGATTTCGATGGACAACATCCAGACCAGCGGTTCGTCGGCTATCAATGAGATTGAACTGTCGCAGATTTCTCCAAACCCCGAACAGCCGCGTGCATGGTTTGACGAGGAGTCGCTTGAAGAGCTTGCCTCTTCGATACGCGAGCTTGGAATCATACAGCCGCTCACGCTGCGCAAACTCGGAGCAGACCAATATCAGATAATTTCGGGCGAACGCCGTTACCGCGCCGCCAAGAAAGCCGGACTGACAACGGTGCCGGCATATATCCGTACGGCAAACGACAGCGAGCTGACAGAGATGGCGCTCATCGAAAACATTCAGCGCGAGGACCTGAATGCCATAGAGGTGGCGCTGACGTTTAAAAAACTCATCGACCAATATCGGCTCACACAGGAGCAGCTGTCGACGCGTATAGGCAAGAAACGCGCCACGATAGCCAACTTCCTGCGTCTGCTCAAACTGCCGGCAGAGGTGCAGCTCGGTCTGCGCGACCGCCGCGTTGACATGGGTCATGCACGTGCGCTTCTGGCGGTGGAGAACCCGAAACTGCAACTGCGCCTTTACAACGAAATCCTGAAGAAAGGATTGTCGGTGCGCCAGGTTGAGGAGCTTGCAAAGGAATACAACGAGACCTCGGCGACAGAAGCGCCGAAGAAGGCGGCTTCGGCAAGCATCTCAAAGGAGTTTGAAAGCCTGAAGAAACACCTGTCGTCGGCGTTCCAGACCAAAGTGCAGTTCTCCTGCGACAAGCAAGGCAAGGGAAAAATAGCATTTCCTTTCAAGAATGAGGAAGAACTTGCCAGATTAATTACTATCTTTGACCGCGTAAAAGGTAACTTGGATTAGAAAATTTAGTAACAAAATTGAAATTTTTGTCAAAAGCCGCGTTCACAGGCAACGAAATATTAAAAAAAAGTATAGCATTGGCGCTATGCTTGGCTTTCTCATTCTCATTTCCTATCTTTGCTGATGAAAGTCAGCCGGATGGTCAAGGGATGGCGCCCGTTGATGGGACGGATACTCCCGACGCTGTGGTTGCTGTCGACTCGATGTCGATAGCCGAGCCTCTTGTCCGCACTGACATGGCTGCTGACTCCACTCTTGTGGCAGCCGCCGACTCCGTGCCATCGCCGATAGGCGTGAAGCGCATATTCAATCCCGACCCCAACCGCGCGCTGTGGCTTTCTGTCCTTTGTCCGGGTCTGGGGCAGATTTACAACCGCCGCTATTGGAAAGTGCCGATAGTGGTGGGTGGATACGTCGGTCTGGCATACGCCACATCTTGGAACAACAGGATGCTCTCTGACTATACGAAAGCTTATAGAGACATCATGGACAGCGATCCGAACACAAAAAGTTATATGGATTTCTATCCATCCACCACAAAGGAGGAGGACATCGACAAAACGTGGCTTACGAAGGCTCTGAAGTCGAAAAAAGACTTCTATCGCCGTAACCGCGACTTGTGTATCATCGGTATGGTCGGACTTTATGCTGTCTGCATTATTGATGCCTACGTCGACGCTTCGCTGTCGCATTTCGACATTTCGCCTGACCTCTCGATGAGCATTTACCCGTCGATTGAGCAGAACGACACGAAACCTTCTTTTGGAGTGGGCTGTGCTTTCACTTTTTAAAAGTTGAACCGCTAAAACGGAAAGGAAACAGATGAAGAAACAAATATTGGCATTGTGCCTGATTGCCGGCGCGGCGTTGACGTCGTTCGCCCGGCCTACTGTGCTTTCGCTGAAGGAGAACATTCAGGACAGCACTATCGTCTATCCACAAAGTTTTGAGACCGACACTCAGGAACTGATGAAGAACTGGTATCTTCAGAACTACGCAGTGGTTGACCGTTCGGGTGCCAACCTCAGCGATGTGCCTACGTCTGACAAAGATTTCATCGCACGGCTACAGAAGATGCCCACAGTCATTGAGATGCCATACAACGGAGTGGTGCGCAGCTACATCAATATGTACACGCAGCGCCGTCGCCAGCTGGTGGAGGAGATGCTCGGACTGAGCCTCTATTATATGCCGTTTTTCGAGCAGGCACTCGAGAAAGAGGGTGTCCCTTTGGAACTGAAATATCTGCCGGTGATTGAGTCGGCGCTGAATCCAGATGCTGTGTCGCGCGTGGGCGCCACCGGTCTGTGGCAGTTTATGCTGACCACCGCCAAGGGCTTGGGGCTGGAGGTGAACTCCATCATCGACGAGCGTCGCGACCCTATCCGCTCATCGGAAATGGCTGCAAAATACCTTAAGCAACTTTACAACATCTATGGCGACTGGTCGCTTGCCATCGCTTCCTACAACTGCGGTCCGGGCAATGTGAACAAGGCTTTGCGTCGCGCCGGAGGAACTGCCGACAAGAAGAAGGATTTCTGGGACATATATTTCTATCTGCCGCAGGAAACGCGCGGATATGTGCCTGCGTTTATCGCGGCAAACTATGTGATGACTTATTACAAGGACCACAACCTCGGAAAGTCGCTTGCACGTCGGCCTATTCTTACCGACACAATCCACGTGAACAAGCGAGTGCATTTCGAGCAGATATCGGCGGTGCTCAACATCCCGATGGAGGAGCTCCGCGTGCTCAACCCGCAATACCGCAAGGATGAGATTCCGGGCGACATCCGTCCGTATGCGCTTACACTGCCGTCGCAGCAAATCTACAGCTACATCGTCAGCGAGGACAGCATCGTTGCCCACAATGCTGCGCTCTATGCCCGCCGTGATGTGGTGGTGCCTGTCGATCCGTCGACAGTCAGCAACGACGATGGCGAGACGACAACGAAGCTTGTGGTGAAGTATCACAAGGTGAGACGCAACGAGACAATCTCGATGGTGGCGCGCAAATACGGCGTGTCGGTGTCGTCGATAAAGAAATGGAACGGTCTGCGCAGCAGCAGGCTTAAACGTGGGCAGACGCTGAAAATCAACACCTACAAGAAGGTGCGTGTTGAGCAGCCCGAAACCGAAGAGGAAGAAACGGTTGACGTAGAGGAAACCGTTGTGGCTGAAACAACTCCGGTGGCAGCTCCTCAGAAGAAAAAGAAAGAAACAACTCCAGTGGCAGCTCCTGAGAAGAAAAAGAAAGAAACAACGACCACGACAACAGCTCCGCGCAATCCTGAGCGTCACAAGGTGCAGCGTGGCGAGACGTTGGCTTCGATTGCCGGACAGTATGGCGTGACAATCGCCGATATCCGTGAGTGGAACGACTTGAAGTCGGACAACATTATGGCTGGACAGGTGCTTGTGGTTGATGCCAAGAAGGCTGTCAAGAAGAAAAACGACACGCCTGCCGCTCCTGCAGTCCACACAGTGAAGTCGGGTGAGAATCTGTCGGCTATCGCCGATAAATATGGTGTCTCGGTTGCCAACCTTCGCGAATGGAACGACTTGAAGTCGGACAATATCCGTGTGGGCGACAAACTGAAACTCAAAGCCGACGGCAAAACCTCTACATCATCGCGCAGCCGCGACAATGAAGCGGCAGAGCAGACCCACAAGGTGAAGAAAGGCGAGACACTCGGGCAGATTGCTACGAAATATGGCGTGACGGTCGACGATCTGCGCAAGTGGAACAACATCAAGGGCAACAATATTGCCGCAGGTCAGAATTTGAAGGTCTACTCCGACAAGAAAGTGGACAGAAAGACAGATAAAACCGACAAGAAGAGCAAGAAAAAGCAGAAAACCCACAAGGTGAAGAGAGGCGAGACGCTTGGAGAGATTGCAGAAAAATACGGTGTCGGACTTTCAAAACTTAAAAAAGCCAACGGCATCAAGGGCAACAACATCCAGATTGGACAGTCGCTGAAGATTCCGCAGTAACAAGAAGGTTGCCGTAAAAAAATAACGACCGCTCCGTGTGCTGACTGACAGTATGCGGAGCGGTCGCTTTTCTATGTTATGCGGATTTTCGGCAGCCTTAGATGCAGCTTGCGCAGACTCACATCCGAATTGAAAAATAGCACCTTGGCTGCAAGCTACGGCTCTATGGATTACCGCTTTGCGTGTGGTTTGTGGTTCAAAAGCAAAAAAAAGAGTTCTTTTATAGATAAAAACGATAATATCTTGTGAAAGTTGAAAAAATTTGCATTACCTTTACGAAATAATTGTAAAAAACAATAATTGCATGAAAAAGATTCAATACATCTTGTTGGCGTCGCTTGCGATAGGGGCTGGCGCGTCGGCTGCAAGTCTGCCCGAAGAGGCAGCGGCTATGGCAGAGCAGTTTCTCTCCCAGAAAATGGGCGGAAAGACCGCCGATGGCGGCTCGCTGACGGCGGCTGTCATGTCGACATCCGACAAGGCTGTGAAAAAGACCAAATCGCTGAAAAAGGCAGAGTTCTATGCCTATAACGCTCCGCAAGGCGGTTTCGTGCTTATGTCGGCCAACGGCGACGATTTGCGGGTGATGGGCTACTCCACCGATGCCGGGCTGTCGTTCGACAATATGCCGGAAGCGTTGCAGGAATGGATGGTGGCTTACAAGGCAGCCACAGCCTCTTCTGATTTCAGCAACTCTTATCCTACGCCTACAGTGGCTCCGGTGGCTCCGTTGCTGAAGACAAAATGGGGACAGGGCGCTCCGTTCAACCGCAAATGCCCGAAATACAACGGCAATCCTATGCTCACGGGCTGCACCGCCACCGCGATGGCTCAGATTCTTAACTACTACAAGTCGAACTCTAAGGGCTATGATGTGTTGGAATATGTCAACGAGGGTGTTGGCAACAAGGAAATCTCTGTTGATTTCACAAAAATAAGTTACGACTGGGCCAATATGCTCGATGTTTATGAGGACGGCTCCTATACCGACGCACAGGCCGACGCCGTGGCGCAGCTGATGTATGAGGCAGGAGTGTCGTGCAAGGCGAAATACGATGTGACATGGTCGGGGTCGGGTGCGACGAGCGCCGCTATCCCATACGTTGGCTTCAACCGCTATTACGACTACAATTGCGAGATTTGGGTGCGCGAATATGTTCCCACAAAGCTTTGGATGACTGTCATACAGGAAGAGCTTACGGCCGGACGTCCGATACTTTATTCCGGATACAACGGTGCTTCGGGCCATGCCTTCGTGATTGACGGCATCGACGCCGAGAACAATGTGCATATCAACTGGGGATGGAGCGGCGATGCCGACGGCTATTACGACGTGACCTACTGCAAGGCTCCCGACGAGACTCGAGGCTATTATTGTCAGCAACAGATGCTCGTGGGGCTGCGTCCGCGCACGGCAGCCGACGCTCCGTATGCGGAGGGCATAAAGCTGATAGGCTTCAACCAGGGCAACAGCTACGGGACAGTCACGACCAACTACTATGAGTCAGACAAGAGCTATACGTTCACGATGGGACTGATGCAGAACGGCGTGACAAAATATATCCGTAAGGATTACGAATATGACAAGTTGGGTTGCTATCCTTATATGAACAGCGGTAAAGAGTACGGAGACTGGACCGACGCTGCCGGCAATGAAAACCCGACATTTGCCGACGGCGACTATGAGCTGACGCTCTATTACAAGGAGCGCGACACGGAGAATCCGTGGACGGCGCTGCCTGCCCGCGAGGGTATGCGCACAATAATGAATCTAAATGGCGGCGAATGGACATGCACGGCTCCGATGCTTGAAAAGTATTCCGTTCAGTCGGGAAAAATTCTTTCCATAGAGCCGGCGGCAGAACTCATAGGCAAGGCTCCGCTTTATCTTACGGTAGCCGTACAGGACGATTCGCATCGTCTTCCCGGCGTAAAGAGAGCGCTTGGTTTTACATTTACCGACACGGAGACAGGAGCTGTCTACGAAGCCGGTGGCAGCATATATACGTTTGACGGATATTATTCCGACCTTCTGGAGCAGAAGACGTTTTGCATAAGTGCAACGAATGAAAAAGGTTTTATGTTGCCTGGCGGTACATATAAAGTCCGGGTAGAGAACGACAACAGCCGTGAATATACGTACGCCGAGGAGTTTCAAATTGATGTGAAGCCGGCGGTGGATTATCCGATTCTCGACAGCGCCAAGGACTTGTATTCCGAAAAGAGCACTACGTATTATTGGGGCTCTAAAGTGTGGCTGTGGAACAGGGCAGCAAGAAATTCGGTCAACAAGATGGACGGCAATGTCAATATGAGCGTCTATGCAAAGTCGGTCGAGACAGGCGAGGAGGTGCGCCTCTGCACGTTTGCCGATGTGCCGGTGCCGTCTGACGATAAATATTATTTCTATGTGCCCAACAGCCTCTATCCGTTGGAGGGCGCTTACGAACTGTCGATGCGCTACGCCACTCTCGACGGCGAGCGCGGTTTGCTCAACCCGGATGCGGAGAGACAGATAATCACGATTCTGCCTACGGAATATGCCGACATACCCAAAATAGCAGCAACCGAGACGCAGCTGCCAAATTCGGAATATCTGCCGAAAGGCGAGCAGCAGACGCTCAACGTGCCGATGGCCAACACTGCGACGGCTGATTTCAAGGGGGCTGTCAAGGCTTCGTTCTACTGTGAGAAGAGTGGAAAATATATTGAAGTGGAGATTCCTGACGTGACAATCAAGGCAGGCGAGAGCGCGACGGTAGCGGTGCCTGTCACATTCACCGAGAATGGTGTCTATACAATGCAGATGAACGCCACTTCGCAGCAGCCGGTAGGAGCCGAGAAGGTGGGCACAACGTATGTGACTGCGCCTAACGGCTCGCCGCTGGGCTATCGCATCGGTGTCGGAGAGTCGTCGGTGTCGGCAGTCAAGGGCGTTTCGCTCCGCGTATATCCTAATCCGGCGACAGAGTCGTTCAGAATCCTTGGATTGGAAGAGACGTCGGGCGTGACGGTGATGTCGGCTACAGGAGCAGTGGTTGTCAGCACGACAGCCGACAAAGACCAAAGCATTGACGTCAGCGGTCTGCCTACAGGAGTTTACTTCGTGAAGGCAGGACAAAATGTGCTGAAGTTTGTGAAGCGATAATATCGTTGAAAACAGAAACAAAATCGGGCAGACCAAAGTCTGCCCGATTTTGTTTCTGCGGTGGGTTGTTGAGGCCGCTGCTATTCGGTTACGAACAGAGGTGTCGACAGATAGCGCTCGCCGGTGTCGGGGAGCAGCACTACGATTGTCTTTCCTTCGTTTTCGGGCTGCTTGGCGAGTTTCAAAGCTGCAGAGAATGCAGCTCCTGAAGATATGCCCACGAGCAGACCTTCCTGTTTAGCCAACTGGCGCGCACCGCTGAAAGCGTCTTCGTTTGAGACGGGGATGACGGTGTCGATGGCGTCGCTGTGATAGTTTTTGGGTTTGAAACCGGCACCGATGCCCTGGATTTTGTGGGGACCCGGCTTGCCTCCCGACAGCACCGGCGATGATTCAGGCTCCACAGCCACAGCTTTCACCTCCGGCTTGTGGGCTTTCAGAGCCTCTGCCACGCCGCTTACGGTGCCGCCTGTTCCTACTCCGGCAACGAAGATGTCGACCTCTCCGTCGGTGTCCGTCCAGATTTCCTCGCCCGTTGTGCGTCGGTGCGCTGCGGGGTTGGCATCGTTCTCAAATTGTTGAAGTATCACCGATCCGGGGTTGGCATTGCGCAGCTCCTCGGCTTTCTTGATGGCGCCGTTCATTCCGTCAGCGCCCGGAGTCAGCACCAGGGTTGCACCAAGGGCGCGCAGCAGCTTTTTGCGCTCGTCGCTCATCGTCTCGGGCATTGTCAGTGTCAGTCGATAACCTTTCACCGAAGCCACCCATGCCAATCCGATGCCAGTGTTGCCGCTTGTAGGCTCGATAATCTGAGCACCAGGCTTGAGCGATCCGTCGGCCTCAGCCGCCTCGATCATAGCCAGCGCGATACGGTCTTTTACGCTGCCGCCGGGGTTGAAATATTCCACTTTAGCCACCAGACGGGCTTTCAAGTTTTCCGCTTTTTCCACGTGTCCAAGTTCAACGAGGGGAGTGTGTCCCACCAACTTGGTCAAATCTTCATAAATCTTAGCCATTGAAATGGATTTTTATTGTTTCCATCGGCAAAGTTATGAATTATCATACGAAAAACGGTAGAAAATTATTCCGAAAAGGATGTGCCGGTTTAGATAAATTTTCTTGTTGAAAAAGAGTGTTGTCAGAAATTGTATCCGATGTTTACGCTCCAAGAGCAGTTGCGCAGGCGGTAGTCGGCGCCTCCGTCGAAGTCCTTGGCATTGTTTTTAACGCTGCGTTGGTAATATACGCTGATTGTGTAGTGGCTGAAAAACGCCAGCCCCGTTCCCACTTTCAAGCCGGCGTCGAAGCGGTTGACGGCAAGGAAGTCTTTCGGGTCGGCTTTGAAATATTTTTGATTGCTGATGTTGTGGTCAAACACCAATTGTCCGTCCTCCTCGCCGAATGCAATGTAGGAGTCGGCTTTCTTTGTTCCCGACAAACCGTAGCTGAAATACGGACCTAAGTCGACCGACCATACAGCCTGTGGCAGAATGTTGAAACGCCACGACATAAGCACCGGTATGTGGATATCGTTGTAGCGCACGCGCGTGAACTGGCTTCCCATATAGTCCTCCTCGGCAGTCGCAGCCATCATCGCCGCGTCGTATCCGTGTCGTTCCCAGAACAAGCCCACCTCTATGGCAAGAAACTTTCGGATGCTTAGGTCGGCGATGGCACCAACTTGCACGCCTGAGTGCCAATAAAAATTGCTCTGTATGAGTTCAGGCTGCTTGTCCATATAGTTGGTCGCCACACCCGATGAGTTCATGCCGGCACGCAGACCGAGCGCAATCACTTTGTCGGGGCGCGACGTGTCGAAAAACGGTACAGTTCTCTCGGCGGCAGCCTGCAGGCATCCCGCTGCAATCAATATGGTGAAAATCAGTTTTCTCATAGAGTGAATAATTTTCTGCGAAGTTACATAAAAAAATCCTGTGGCGGGGATTTAAAAGGTAGTCTAAAAGTAGGTTTTTATAGTTTCTCTTTCAGAAAGCGCTTCACGGCGGAGAATAAGCGTTGCAATCTATGAGCTATGGCGTTATTTCAGCAATTTTCGCGTGCTGGAGTCTTCACTTTCCAATACGCTCATTTGATGGATGGCTATCTGATTGAGCCTTACCAATCTTTCGCCTTGCGAAAGCCCTTGCTCAATCAACACGGCGTTTATATTCTCCATGTTAGATAGGCAGATAAGCTCGTTTATAGAGGCATAGTCTCTGATGTTGCCTTTGAGAGTTGGATTTGACTCTCTCCATTGCTTTGCCGTTTGACCGAACATTGCCACGTTCAATACGTCTGCTTCATTGGCGTATATTAGACTTGCTTGGCTTCTTGTTACTTCTGAAGGAATCAAATTTTGTTTTATAGCATCGGTGTGTATGCGGTAGTTGATTTTTGACAATTCTCTTTTGGCTGACCATCCGAGTTGCTTTTGCTCCTCTTCTTTGAGACGTTGGAATTCCTTGACTATGTATATTTTGAATTTGGGGCTAATCCACATTGCAAACTCGAAAGCAATATCTTGATGTGCATATGTGCCGCCATATCGTCCAGCTTTAGCTTGAAGGCTTATGGCATTTGTCTTTGCCACAAATTCCTTTACGCTTATTTTGAAGCTGTTGAGGCCTGCTTGGCTTTTAATTATGGCGAATTCGCCATAATTAAAATTGGGATTGTACACATTCTCCCAAATTCCTATGTATTCCAGAGTGTTGCGGTTGCGTAACCAGTCGGTGATGAAAAAATCACCGTCTTTTGCGCGGAGCATATCGGTAAGGCAAATATAGTCATTCCCATTTACATTGATGAGATTGATAACGGTGTCCTGTACGGTCAGTTTAGTCATGGGTCTCTAAAATTGAAGTGACAATGCAAATTTACAAAATTTTTCAGTGGAATAGCTTGTTGACAAACGACATTAATCAAATTTGCGATTATGGACGATTCTAAAGTGTGTTTTTATAGTTTCTCTTTCAGAAAGCGCTCCACGGCGGAGAACGACACGTCGGAAGCCACGACCTCGTGTGCGGCGTCGAGCACAAAATATGCAGGGACGGTCTCAAACACCAGCGCGTCGCCTTCCATCAGCTCGTCGTAGGCGTCGCTGCAGTGCTTCCACGAGTCGGGAAATGTCGCGGCCTTGCGTTTCCAACCGTCGCCGTCTTCAAACATTGCCACGCTCACCACCTTCAGCTTTTTTGCCGTCGTCAGAGAGTTGACCGTAGCCGACTTTTCAATCTGCGCCGCACCTTTGCGGCATGCGTCGCAGTCGGAATTGTAAAGAAACACGAGTGTCAGCTCCGTTTTCACCTGTGCGATGCGGAAGTCGTCGTCGTTGAAGTCGCGCAGACGGAAATCGACAGCGTAAGCCGTTGCTCCGATGACTGTTGCCAGTAGAAATGTAATGAAAATTCTCATGCGGCAAAGGTAAGAAAAAATCGTGAAAACGGAAGCCGTATGGCCTTTTTGAATGCATAATAGGTAATGGCTGAAAAAAAATTGCTAATTTTGCATTATATTTATTAACAGTCAGCAAAATGGAAAGAAAAGTCAGAGTACGCTTTGCACCGTCGCCAACGGGTCCTCTCCACATTGGAGGAGTCCGCACGGCATTGTTCAACTACCTGTTTGCCCGCCGTCATGGCGGCGACATCATACTTCGCATCGAAGACACCGACTCCAATCGCTTTGTGCCTGGAGCGGAAGATTATATAAACGAGGCATTCGCCTGGTTGGGAATAAAATTTGACGAGGGAGTCCGCGAGGGCGGCAATTTCGGTCCCTACCGCCAGTCGGAGCGCCGCGACATCTATAGGAAGTATGTCAAGCAGCTGCTCGACGACGGCAAGGCTTATGTGGCTTTCGACACTCCGGAGGAACTGGAGGCGAAGCGTGCGGAAATCAAGAATTTCCAGTACGACGCGCACACCCGCATGCAGATGCGCAACTCGCTGACGCTGCCTGCCGAAGATGTGAAGCGCATGATTGACGGCGGAGAAAAGTATGTGGTGCGTTTCCTTGTCGAGCCAAACCGTGACGTGAAAGTCAACGACCTTGTGCGCGGCGAAGTGGTGATCAACTCTTCGATTCTTGACGACAAGGTGCTCTATAAGTCGGCGGACGATCTGCCAACCTACCATCTTGCCAATATCGTCGACGACCATCTGATGGAAATCACCCACGTGATCCGTGGCGAGGAGTGGTTGCCTTCGGCTCCGCTTCACGTGCTTCTCTACGAGGCGTTTGGATGGGCTGACACTATGCCGTCGTTCGTTCACCTTCCGCTGTTGCTCAAGCCCGACGGCAAGGGCAAACTGTCGAAACGCGACGGCGACCGTCTCGGTTTCCCAGTGTTCCCATTGGAATGGAAAGACCCTAAGACAGGTGAGATTTCTTCAGGCTACCGCGAGTCGGGCTATCTTCCTGAGGCTGTAATCAATTTCCTCGCTCTTCTCGGATGGAATCCGGGCAATGACCAGGAAATCCTGTCGATGGACGAGCTTATCAGCCTGTTCTCGTTCGAGCACTGCTCGAAGAGTGGCGCAAAGTTCGACTTTGAGAAAGGCAAGTGGTTCAACCATAAATACTTGCAGGAGATGAGCGACGCCGATTTGGCGAAGCTCTATATGCCAATTCTTTCCGAACACGGGCATGCCGACGCCGATGCCGCCTACGTGGCTCGTGTGGTGGCTCTCGTGAAAGGCCGCATCAACTTTGTGCGCGATTTGTGGGAGCAGTCACGCTTCTTCTTCGAGGCTCCGACAACCTATGCCGAGAAGGACGTGCGCAAACGTTGGAAAGACGGTATGGCACAATTGATGGAACAACTTATCGGCGTGCTTGAGGGAATCAGTGACTTCACATCGGCACCGTCGGAAGAGATTGTGCTTAAATGGATCACCGACAACGGCTACCATATGGGCAATGTGATGAACGCTTTCCGCCTCACGGTGGTTGGTGAATGTAAAGGTCCGCACATGTTTGACATCACAGAGTTGCTCGGCAAGGAGGAGACAATCCGCCGTATCCGTCGCGGCATAGAAAACATAAAGCAACCGGAATAAACGATTTTTCAATCAACGCCTTGTGCAGTGTTTGGCTGCGCAAGGCGTTGTCGTTATATACACACAACTTACACCAAAAGGCATGAATCTATTTTACAATCTCGGCATCTCGCTCTATTCCGCAGCCGTGGGGATTGCGGCGACGCGAAACAACAAGGCACGGCTGATGAAGGCCGGTCAGGCGCAGACCTTCGGCATCCTTGCCGAAAAGGTCGACACGTCGGCGTCATACATCTGGATTCACGTGTCGTCGCTCGGCGAGTTCGAGCAAGGCAGACCGCTGATGGAAATGATAAAAAAGCATACGCCGGAAAAGAAGATTCTGCTCACGTTCTTCTCGCCGTCGGGCTATGAGGTGCGCAAGGACTATCCTCTCGCCGATGTGGTGTGCTATCTGCCGATGGACAAGCCGTCGCTCGTGCGCCGTTTCCTTGACGCGGTAAAGATAGAGAAGGCGTTTTTTGTGAAGTATGAGTTTTGGGGCAACTATCTCTCGGAGTTGAAGCGCTGGGGCATCCCGACATATATCATTTCAGCCATTTTCCGTCCCACCCAGGCGTTCTTCAAATGGTATGGAGCGACATTCCGCCGCATGCTTGGCTGCTACGACATGCTTTTTGTGCAGGACGAGGAGTCGCGCGCGCTGCTCGCTGGGATAGGAGTTGACAATGTGGTTGTTGCCGGCGACACGCGTTTCGACCGTGTGACCGACATCCTTGAGGACCACACCGACCTGCCGGTCGTGGAGTCGTTCTCCCGCGGTGCGTTCACGCTGTTTGTCGGAAGTTCGTGGCAGCCTGATGAGGATTTCATTATCCCATACTTCAACAAGCATCCGGAAATGAAGATGGTGCTGGCTCCGCATGAGATCTCAGAGGACCGCATATCCGGCATTCTGACTGGGTTGAAACGTCCCGCCGTGCGCTACACCAAGACCACGCCCGAAGAGGCAGCCGAAGCTGACTGCCTGATTATCGACTGCTATGGCATCCTGTCGAAGAGCTATCGTTTTGCCACGGTGGCGTATGTCGGCGGAGGATTCGGTGTGGGCATCCACAACATCAACGAGGCTGCGGTCTACGGTATTCCGGTGGTGTTCGGACCGAAGTACGGCAAGTTTAAGGAGGCACGCGATTTGATAGCCCTTGAGGGCGCGTTTACGGTGTCGAGAGGCGATGAATACGCGTTGGTGATGAACCGCCTGCTTTCCGACGGCGAATACCTTAAGAAGCATGGTGAGATTGCCGGCGGATATATCCGCGACAATCTTGGCGCCACACGCCGCATCTATGACGCTATTTTTAAATAACAACTTATAGAGCCGACTGTGTGTTGTGGTCAATGCGCGGTCTGTATAAATATTTGAGAATGAAAAAAATCTGTTGTATCGGACATATAACGCTCGACAAGATCATCACGCCGAAATCGGAAGTGGAGATGCCGGGCGGCACATCGTTTTATTTTGCCCACGGCATCCATAACCTTAACCCAGCCGCCAATTTCCAACTCGTCACGGCGGTGGCGCAGTCGGAGATGAAGTCGGTCGACGATATCCGCGCTCTCGGAGTCGATGTGGTGGTGCTGCCCACTCGCCACACCGTGTTTTTTGAGAACAAATACGGCGAGAACCAGAACAATCGCACCCAGCGGGTGCTCGCCAAGGCCGACCCGTTCACGGCGCAGTCGCTTCAGGGAATAGAGGCCGACATCTATCATCTCGGCTCCTTGCTCGCCGACGACTTCTCGCTCGACGTGTTCGAGATGCTGTCGGCAAAAGGCACGCTGTCGGTCGATGCCCAGGGCTATCTGCGCGAAGTGCGCGGCGAGAAGGTGTATCCAATCGATTGGAAGAACAAGCGCGACTATCTGCGCTATGTCGACATCCTTAAACTGAACGAGTATGAGATTGAGTCACTCACGGGGCATACCGACGTGAAGGCGGCGGCGCTCACGCTTGCGGAGTGGGGCGTGAAGGAAGTGTGCATCACGCTCGGCAGTTATGGCTCTGTGATTTATGACGGCACCGAATTTGCTATTGTTCCGGCATTCCCGACGCGGGAGGTGGTCGATGCAACCGGTTGTGGCGACACGTATTCCACAGGTTATCTCTACAAGCGTGCTTGCGGGGCTTCGATAGCCGATGCCGGATGCTTCGCAGCCGCGATGTCGTCGCTCAAATTGGAGCATTCCGGACCATTCAGCCGTACGGAGGTGGATATAGAGAATCTGTTGAAAACGAGCGGGTTGACGGCACGGATTGAAAAATAGTTTGAAAAAACTTGCTGAAAAATTTGCACAATAGAAAAAACGGTATTACCTTTGCACTCGCAATCAGGAAACTGATTGACGTTAGAGGGAGATTCGCTAGCTCAGCTGGTAGAGCACATCCCTTTTAAGGATGGGGTCCTGGGTTCGAACCCCAGGCGGATCACCAAAGGGTCGCAATTTGCGACCCTTTTTTTATTCACTTACCTTCTTAATACGGCTCAATTTAAAAAAGCGTTGTTGGAATGGCGGAATATATTGCACTTTGCGCCAAAAGACAATGTCAACGTTGGCAGGCTCCCTTCAGCCGGCGTGCATGCCTATGCCAGCGGCGGCGCTCACGCGGTCGGATGCCGTTTCTGATATTCCAAGCGGTTTTGCTGTTATCATAAGGTACTTGTTTTTCGTATTGACAAAAAAACGGACGGCATGTTGTTGAAACACGCCGTCCGGCATTATCGTGATAAGGTTATGTTTGATTGTCGCCCTGCTTATCTGGCGATGATTTTTTCCACTTTTGAACCAGTGCGGCGAATGTAGAGGCAGCCCGGTGTCGGATTGTCAACACGCATGCCCTGCATGTTGTAATATTCTGGAGTGCCTTGCTCGTCAACGGTTATTTCGTCGACTCCGTCCTGAGCAGGAATCGTTACAAGAAACTTGTTGTGCGTGTTGCCGTTCATTGGTACGCCCTCAAGATAGTTGGCGAATGCAATCTGAAGGTAGTACATTTCGTTGTCGGGGAAGGTGATTTTCCCGTCGGCGAGTTTGCCGAACTCGATACCATAGTCGGGATTGAGAAGATCCTCAAATGTGAATATTTCACTGTGAATATACAGACCTACCATGCAGCTGACAGACACGCCGCCATAGTTGCTGACACTGAAGCCCATGTCCTGCCATTCCATCCACACGTGTTCTGGGTCTTCGGCGTGGATATAAAGGTCGTTGGCTTTAAAGTTATTTTTGTCACCGAAGTAGGGGCAATTGCCGTTGCCGAACGGGTTGACAAGGCGATAGTAGCCAGGTGTTGTTTCGCTCTCTTCTATCTCCACATCCCATGTGGCGAGGAAGCTTTCGTCAATAGCCGAGAACATATCGTCACAGAATGTACCCGTGCCCAACTGTTTCCAGCCGTCCTGTTTTTCGCGTGCGCCGACTGAAAGTGACAGGATAGCAAACAATGCAACTAAAAGGTAGTTTTTTCTCATACAAAAAAGATTAATCTATAAAATCCCTTGTTCGGGCGTAATATCAAGGCCGGCGGCTTCGACAAGTTGCCGGTCTTTCTTCATTACCTCAGCCGGAATCCATTTACGCTCAACCCTGACGGTGCGCACGCGGCTCAGGCTACGTACCATGTCCATCGGGGC
>ENA-UPTB01000006-UPTB01000006.1-human-gut-metagenome-genome-assembly--contig:-NODE-6-length-215233-cov-21.938203_pt1 | contig 215233 bp, 181 predicted proteins | sample MGYA00250046_ERZ773369 | MGnify/ENA primary metagenome ERZ773369 (study PRJEB29103, sample SAMN06111938) | human gut metagenome | biome: human gut; feature: ankylosing spondylitis patient; material... | reverse complement strand
CTTCAACTTCCTTTGTGCCTTCCGGAGTTACGCTGTAGCCGATGTCTACGCCGTCTTCCATCCAGTTAACCGGGAACAAGTAATAAGTACCCTTTTCGTCGCTCTTTGCTTCCAGACCAGCCTCAGCAGCTGCTGCCTTAACAGTATCTGCATCCGCAATGTTCATGGTCAGAGTAGCCAGCAGGTCGCCAGCCGGATCGAACTTACCGGTTTCGCTGGAGTAAGCGAAGCCCAGACGACCGTTCTCAGCATATTCCTTGGTGTTCATAACAGACTTGGACAGGTCAGAATAAGCATCACCTGCTACGAAGCAGTTTGCCATCTTGTAGCCTTCCGGCATCTCCAGGATCTTACGAGTAACATCCGGAACCTGGATCGCACCAACGACACCGTCGGTCTTGATACCGTTCTTCAGTGCTACATCCAGCTCAACTTCTTCATCAGCCGGCTTGCAGTCAACTGTACCGATTTCCCAAACCGGACCGCCTTCTGTCGGAGTCTCAGAAGTGGTGGTTGTGGTCTGGCTCTCAGTGGTTGTGGTTGCGCTTGTGGTAGTAGAAGATTCTGCCGGGCCAACGCCGTCGCCGACAACGATCTTTACGATTGCCTTAGACGCATCCTGCGGCAGAGAATAGGTAGAAGTTGCCTTCTTGCCGTGGATCGCAGTGGACATATCTTCCAGTGTGCCGCTTGCACGCTTTGCATCCTGTTCAGCCTTTACCGATGCGAAATCAGCAGCGGTACGCAGCGGAACCAGGTTCTTGTCAGCATCACGGCTGCAGATCTGTACATAGTATGTACCCTCTTCTGTACCCTTCGGGATAACCACATCGAAGGATGTGAAGCGAAGTGCCATAGAATCGCCGGTTACAAACTTTGTACGGTCAGAACTGTCAGCAGCGATAAAGCCCCAGGAATAGTAGTTGTTGATATCCGGTACGCAGTCATCACCGTCTGTGTTCTTTACGAAACGAGTGGTGGTGTAGCACGGCAGTTCTTCAACAACTGTCTTTTCTACATAGTTTGCAGCAACTTCAGCACCCTGGTTGATGTAGCTGTAAGTGATGTACGGAACGCCGTCTTCGTTCGTCAGAACTTCGCATTCCTGTGTCTTCTTGGTCTTGTGCGTAGCCTTGTCTGCGCCCTTGTCAGCCAGATAATCGTCTACATTTGCATAGTACTCATATGTAAACTTAACCTTGTTGTCGCCGTTGGCTACCAGGTCAGCGCCGAAGATCTTATCGCAGGCGATGGTTCTTACGACACCGTTGCTCTGTGCATCGGTATAGCTCCAGCCCTTCTTGCTCTTGAACATCGGAGCCAGGCAGAATACACCATTATAAACGGTGTTTACGGTAGAACCGTCCGGCATAGCAACTTCGTGCTTTGCACCCTTATCCTGTGCATTGAAAACATTCTCATAATAGATCTTGTTGTCAACTGCACCGCCGTCAGCGAAAGTGCTGCCCTTGGTGGTTACCCAGTTCAGGGTTACCTGGTTCAGATAGTTGTCATCAGCCCATTCATCAGAGTCAATGAAAACATCCAGAGTCTTGGTGACATTGCCAGCGTCAACGTCGTCCTTGCTTACCTGGATCTCCTGTACGCCAGTTCCCTGTTCTTTCAGGACAAAGTCATACGGTGTGCCGCCGTTTGCGGTCTGGTCCTTATAAACCGAAGCCGTAACCGACAACGCACTGAACGGCAGTGCAGAGACTGCCATCAGAGCTGCAACGCCGAAGGATAATACCTTCTTTGTTCGTTTCTTCATGTTTTCCTTTCCTTTCCTTGCCGGCGGTTTGCCGACAAATACGTAAATGAAATATTGCCTATAATCAGGAGACCCTTTCCCCTCGGAGAGCGTCTCCCAAATATACAAAATTTAGAGGCGCTGCCCGTGATACAGCTTATTCTGTATACGGCAGTGTGTTGATGATGGATACCAGGAACTGGAGCAGCACTGTGCTGTCAGAACCGGTCACTTCGCCGTCGCCGTTGCAGTCAGCGTTCTTTCTCTGAACCGCATTGTCCAGTGTAACTGCGCCTGCTACAACCTTGTTCAGCATAACAGCATCTGTGATATCCACACGGCCGTCGCTGTTGACGTCGCCGTACAGGACGCTGCCTTCAACTGTACCGCCGCTGGTCTCGCTGCCCTTGCTGTCGCTGGTTGCCGGAGCCTCAGATGCAGTGGTCTTGGCAGTGGTCTTAGAAGTTGTCTTAGAAGTGGTCTCAGTAGTATCCTCGCCGGAAGTGGTGACTGTGGTCTCGGTGGTCGTCTGACCGGACTTGCCGACGGTCACAGAACCAGCCTCTGTTTTAATGGTGTAGGATGCAGCATCCTTGCCGTTTACATAGCCGATGACCATGCTCTTATTGTTCTCGCCGGAACCCTGATAGGTCTCACGGGTGACCGGAGCGAAGTCGATCGGCGTAACTGTGCCGTCCTTTACGTCGTCCTTGACCGTACCGCTGATGGTCAGGATCACGCCGTCCTCAGCGATCCAAGATGCAGAACCCAGCGCAGTAGACCAGCTGACAGTGATCTCGCTGTCCTTGATGTTGGTGTTGAACACCGGCGCATCTGCGGCTGTGCTGTCGCCGGAAACGTCAACGTCCGCAGACTTGCCGATCTTGACGCTGTCTACATTCAGGACAGTGTTGTCATAGGTTACGGCGAAGTCCATTACATTGATCTTGGTGGACGGGATGTCTGCCAGAGATACATCTACAGAAAATGCGCCGCCAGCCTCAGCCTCTACCTTGGCACCCTTCAGGGTTACAGATGCGTCCGCAGCCGAAACCTGAAAAGAAACAGCAGTAGAAGCAAGCATTGTAAGTGCCAAAGCGCCGGCAAGTGTTTTTGTTGCCTTCATGTGTTATCCTCCTCTGAATTGTTTGCAGCCCCGCCGGTGTTCCGGGCCGGCGCTCTGCAAATGATAAAATTTGGTCAAAATCTCCGCAGGAATCGCTTCTCTGATTCATGCTGTTCCAATTATTCTTATTATAGAATATCCCAACAGAAAAGTCAATAGATACGCAAAGTTTTTGTGTAAACTGGCTGAATCGGGAAAGCTATAATTGTATAATATCCCGATACGCCGGAAACGCTGCACCGGATTTTGAAAAAAAGGCGGTGCAGCATCGCAAAAACAAGGGCAAAAACCGACTCAGACAGCCGCCGACGCCATGCTGCCGGAGCGTGCTGCGTACAGAAATTCCCCGGTATCGGGCGGCATTTCTTTCTGCCGGATCTCTGCGCTGCGTGACAGGCAGAAACCTTCATTCAAATTATACTCTAAAACTCGCAAAATGTAAAGAGACATACGCATTTTTTAGTACATTCACACAAAAACTATACTTCATTTTTATGATTTCCCACAAAAATCATCGTCGAAATTCCGCAAAAGCTGCCGCCCGTTCTGCACCGGAGCTGACATCTGCCGGGGCGGAGACCCTTTTCCACAATCTTTTCCCTTTTGCACAGCCAATTGTGGAAAACACTTCCGGCGAAACCGGTGCACCGTTTTCCACAGTGTGGAAAGTGCATTGCCGCCCGGTTCGGTGCGGATTTCCACAAAGCTGTGCGGTTGGTTTTCCACTTTGCGGAGTCTTCCGCTACGGCGGTGAATGCGTTCCAGACAGAAAAACAGGCGGAGCATCCGGGTGAGGGATAACTCCGCCTGTTCTTATTGCAGCACATCAGCGATGTGCCGAATCACATTACATCTTAAACCAGCTTGATGATAGCCATTTCAGCGGCATCGCCACGACGAGGGCCAATCTTTACAATCTGGGTATAGCCGCCCTTGCGGTCAGCATACTTCGGTGCAATTTCGTCGAAGAGCTTCTTAGCGACGCTCTCCTTGGTTACATATGCCAAAACCTGGCGCTTCGAATGCAGATCATCCGACTTAGCGATGGTGATCATCTTTTCAGCAACTGCACGTACTTCCTTTGCACGAGTGACAGTTGTTTCGATCTGACCATTTTCCAGCAGGAATGTTACCATTCCACGCAGCATAGCCTTTCTGTGATCGGTCGGTCTGCCCAGTTTTCTGGTACCCGGCATTGTTATTCACTCCTTTTTCTAGCTGTAGGCGCTCCGGCGGGGAGAACCCACAAGGCTCGGTCTTGTTGAACGTCTGGTGTTTTACGTGAACCAGACGATTAGTCTTCCTCACTGGCGAGATCAAAGCCCAGAGACTGGAGCTTTTCCCGCACTTCATCGAAGGACTTCTTGCCCAGGTTGCGCACCTTGAGCATTTCTTCCTCCGACTTGTTGATCAAATCGTCCACGGTATTGATTCCGGCACGCTTTAAGCAGTTGAATGACCGAACGGACAGATCCAGTTCTTCGATGGTCATTTCCAGAATCTTTTCCTTACCCTTGTCATCCTTTTCGACGAGGACCTCGGCGATGCTTGCCTCATCTGAGAGGTCAATAAACAGCTTGAGATGCTCGTTGAGGAGGTTTGCTGCCTGAGAGATCGCTTCCTTTGCAGAGATGGTGCCGTCTGTCCACACTTCCAGTGTGAGCTTGTCATAGTCGGTGACCTGACCCAGACGGGTGTCCTCTACGTGGTAGTTTACTTTCAGGACTGGGGTATAGATACTATCTACTGCGATGACATCAATTGGAGTATTCATCATCTGCTTGTTGCGCTCCGCAGAGACATAGCCTCTGCCACGATCAATGACGATTTCCATATACAGCTTTGCGCCTTTTCCCAGGGTTGCGATGTGCATACCCGGGTCGAGGATATTCACTTCAGAGTCGGTCTTGATGTCGCCGGCGGTAACTTCGCACTCGCCCTCGGCTTCGATATAAACCGTTTTCGGTCCGTCGCCGTAGAGCTTTGCGGTGAGTCCCTTCAGGCTGAGGATGATCTCGGTCACATCCTCTTTCACACCGGGAATCGTACTCAATTCATGGTGTACGCCATCAATCTTCACGGAATTCACAGCCACACCGGGCAATGAGGAGAGCAGCACACGCCGCAGACTGTTGCCAAGGGTGATACCATAGCCACGTTCCAGCGGTGCCAATACAAACTTACCGTATTTTCCGTCGCTTCGCAGATCCACTGTGTCGAGTTCCGGCTTTTCAATCTTCTCCAGCATAAAAACACCCTCCTATGCTTGGTAGCTTTGTCTGTGGTTGTTCCTGGCATACCACGGCCGCAGATGCTCCTTGGTACGTCAGGACCTTGCGTAAGATCCCTCAGGAAACCAGAGCCGTCCGGAATGGGACAGCGGTGATTTCCAAAGAGATCCTTCTCATGTTCCGTAAATTGCAGATGATTACTTGGAGTACAACTCGACGATCAAGTGTGCTGCAACTTCATAGTCCAGATCTTCCGGCTTAGCCATACGAACGATCTTAGCGGAGAAGTTTTCCTTATCCGGTTCCAGCCATACCGGAACGGTACGGTCTGCGGTCTGTTCAACAACGTCCTTGAACTTACCGCTGTCACGGCTGCCTTCAGACAGAGCGACAACGTCGCCTTCCTTGACACGATAAGACGGGATATCCACACGCTGGCCGTTTACGGTAAAGTGACCATGAGTTACCAGCTGTCTTGCTTCTCTGCGGGTCAGAGCGAGACCCATGCGGAATACCACACTGTCCAGACGGGATTCCAGGCAAGCGATCAAGTTGTCACCAGCCTTGCCCTCCATCTTAGATGCGATTTCGAACAGGTGATAGAACTGCTTTTCGCCTACGCCGTAGATAAACTTCAGCTTCTGCTTTTCTTTCAGCTGCATTCCGTATTCAGAAACCTTTCTGCGGTTTCCTGCACCCGGATTGCGGTTAGACTGCTTGGAGACACCCATAACCATCGGGCTGATACCCAGATAGCGGCATCTCTTGAGAATCGGTTCTCTGCTTACTGCCATGATATATTACACCTCCTGCAAGTGTGATTAGACACGACGTCTCTTGGGCGGACGGCATCCATTGTGAGGGATCGGAGTAACATCCTTGATCATCTTGACTTCCAGACCTACAGTCTGCAGTGCACGGATCGCAGCCTCACGACCAGATCCCGGTCCCTTTACGTATACTTCTACCGACTTCAGGCCGTGTTCCATTGCTGCCTTAGCTGCAGTCTCTGCTGCGGTCTGTGCTGCAAACGGAGTCGACTTTCTGGAACCACGGAAGCCCAGTCCGCCGGAGCTTGCCCATGAAATGGCATTGCCCTGTGTATCGGTGATCGTTACGATGGTGTTGTTGAATGTAGACTGAATGTGTACAGCGCCGTTTTCAATGTTCTTACGTTCTCTGCGGCGACGAACAACAACCTTCTTGCCTTTCTGCTGTGCCAAAACGAAATACCCTCCCTTACTTCTTCTTGTTTGCGATGGTCTTTACCGGACCCTTACGGGTTCTTGCGTTTGTCTTAGTCCGCTGGCCTCTTACCGGCAGACCCTTGCGGTGACGAACGCCACGATAGCAACCGATCTCTACGAGTCTCTTGATGTTCAGAGCAACTTCACGGCGGAGGTCACCCTCAACCACGATGTGCTTGTCAATATAGTCACGCAGCTTTGCTACGTCCTCTTCGGACAGATCCTTGACACGGATATCCGGGTTAACGCCGGTACCTGCCAGGATCTCATCTGCTGTGCTGCGGCCAATTCCGTAGATATAAGTCAGACCGATCTCGATCCGCTTGTTCTTCGGAAGGTCTACGCCTGCGATTCTTGCCATTCTTCTTGCACCTCCATGTTAAAAATCCCGAGCTTAGCCCTGACGCTGCTTATGCTTCGGATTTTCGCAGATTACCATTACTTTGCCTTTACGCTTAATCACCTTGCATTTTTCGCAAATCGGCTTTACGGAAGGTCTTACTTTCATTGCAACTGTCCTCCTTCTCGGAACAACTGTGCAGCCGGACGATGCCGCCTGCGCTATTTACGATGGAAAACGACATTCCGGAGGATCCCGGAACCGGTTTCCCTGTGCGTTATCTGCACAATTACTTGGCTCTCCAAGTGATTCTGCCCTTGGTCAGATCATAGGGCGACATCTCGACGGTCACCTTGTCTCCCGGCACGATGCGAATGTAGTTCATCCGCAGCTTACCGGAAACGTGTGCCAGAATGGTGTGCTTGTTTTGCAGCTCCACCTTAAACATTGCATTCGGCAAAGATTCGAGAACGACGCCTTCTACCTCAATGACATCCTGCTTTGACAAATTGATAACCTCCCCAATGGGTATCTTCGGGGCATATGAGTCACTGCTCACACGCCTGATATTGTTTCAACAAATTTCTGAGCTTTTTGTCCGTCACGCCGTCCAGTGCGATGCACTGGTTCGTCCGCTGGAGATGGCGGAGATTCTTCCGCTTGGGCGACGCCAGCCGGCGCCGCTTTCCGTCTGCGATCTCGGCATAGCCGCCGTCCACAGACAGTACCACGAAAAATCCTCCCATATCCCGTCCGGCGAGCGCACGGACCACCAGACCTCTCGTTATTTCCATCCGGAAACCTCCGTTACGGTCTGGTTAGAATCACCGGTCCATCCTGCGTCACTGCAATTTCGTGTTCAAAATGCGCCGCAAGAGAGCCGCTGCGGGTCACGACCGTCCAGCCGTCACCGAGAACACGGACGGCATCGCCTTTTCCGTTGATCATCGGTTCAATGCAGAACGTCATGCCGGGCATCAGCCGCAGTCCGTGACCGGGCTTGCCGTAGTTCGGCACTTCCGGATCCTCGTGCATTTCACGGCCGATTCCGTGTCCGCAGTATTCCCGTACAATACCGTACCCACGGGAACCGCAATATTCTTCCACGGTATGAGACACATCACCGAGACGTGCGCCCACCTGTGCCGCATCAATGGCAGCGTACAGGCTGGCTTCTGTCACACGCAGCAGATCTGCTGCCTCCTCAGAGATATCGCCCACAGCGAAGGTATACGCTGTGTCGCCGACAAATCCGTTAAAGGTTGCGCCCACGTCCACGCTGACGATGTCGCCCTCGTGGATGACACGCTTGTGACTGGGGATACCGTGAATGATTTCGTCGTTGATCGAAATGCAGGCACTTGCCGGAAAACCGCCGTAGCCCAAAAAGGTAGGAACTGCGCCGCAGCCCACGATAAAATCGTGAATGGACTTATCCAGCTGCTTGGTGGTCATACCGGGGTGCATCACCTTTCCGGCATGGACCAGTGCGTTTGCAGCGATTCTGCCTGCCTCCCGCAATTTCTGTATATCAGACTTAGATTTGATCGTCACACTCATTTTACGCCCACAGCCTTCAATACCAGAGCAGTGGTATCAGCCACTTCCTCCTGACCGATGACGGTCTCGAGCTTGCCCTGCTTTTCGTAATATGCCTTCAGCGGTTCAGTCGTCTTGTGATAAACGGCAAGACGGTCCAGCACGGTTTCCGGCTGGTCATCCTTGCGGATGATGGTCTTTGCGCCGCACTTGTCGCAGACGCCCTCAACCTTTGACGGCTTGAACTGAATGTGATAGGTTGCACCGCAGCCCTCGCAGACTCTTCTGCCAGAGACACGCTGCTTGATGGTCTCGTCGGGAACGAAGATCTCCAGAACCTTGTCGATCTTCACGCCCATTTCGTCCAGCGCTTCTGCCTGAGGCACGCTGCGGGGAAAACCGTCCAGAATGAAACCATTCTTGCAGTCGTCCTGTGCAATGCGTTCCTTCAGGATGCCGATGACGATATCATCGGAGACCAGGGCACCGCTGTCCATTGCAGCCTTTGCCTTGACACCGTATTCGGTGCCGGTGCGGACTGCCTCACGCAGCATATTGCCGGTGGAAATCTGGGGGATCGACAGTGCCTGTGAGATCACTTCTGCCTGAGTGCCTTTGCCGGCACCCGGTGCGCCTAAGAGAATCAGATTCATGGGAATATGCCTCCTTGCTTATTCGAGGAAGCCCTTATGATGACGCATCATCATTTCAGACTCCAGCGTGCGGACGGTTTCCAGTGCTACGCTGACAACGATCAGGATGGTAGTACCACCCATTGCCAGAGAACTGAGGTTCGGGTCCATCCAGTTCAGAGCGATCGGGAAGATCGCAATGATGCCCAGGAAGAACGCACCCACCAGAGTGATCTTGGAGAGAACACGCTGGATATAGTCCGAAGTCGGCTTGCCGGGACGGATGCCCGGGATGCCGCCGTTGCTCTGACGAAGGTTGTTGGCGATTTCGATCGGATTATACTGCATGGATACATAGAAGTAGTTGAACGCAATGATCAGAATGAAGTAAATCAGTGCATAGGTCCAAGTTCTTGTATTAAAGAAGTTGATAAATCCGTTATAGAACTTCTGCCAGAAGCCGGTGGGGTCTGTGTATACCGGCTTGAACAGGCTGATGGTGCTGGGCAGAGACATAAAGGACATGGCGAAGATGATCGGCATAACGCCGCTCATGCAGACCTTTACCGGAATGTGGGTAGACTGGCCGCCATACTGTTTTCTGCCGACAACACGCTTTGCATACTGGATCGGGATCCGGCGTTCTGATGCGTTCATGAATACAATGAAAGCGATCATTGCGATGAACAGTACCAGGATGCCCAGGCTCTCGAAGAAGTAGCGCTGGGGTTCGTTTTTGGTGAGTTCTCCCAGAGTACCTGCCATAACCGGGAATCTTGCAAGAATGCCGGCGAACAGGAGCATGGAGATACCGTTTCCGATACCCTTATCGTTGATCTGGTTGCCCATCCAAACGACGATGGAAGTACCAGCAATAAAGGACAGGATGATAACAAATGCGATAAAGACGTTGGCTGCCTTAGAACCGCCATCCACGACTGCGTTCATCTGATTTTTCAGCGTCAGATAATAAGCAAAGGACATGAACACGGACAGTGCCAAGGAAACAGCAGCTGTGATTTTGTTGAGCTTTTTCTGTCCCTCTTCGCCCTCATCACGCATACGCTCCAGCGGAGGCAGTGCATAAGTCAGCAGCTGCATGATGATAGAAGCGTTGATGTACGGGGTGATGGACAGAGAAAATACGGTTGCCTGAGACAGCGCACCACCGGTGATGATATCCAGGTATTCCAGGAAGTTACCGCCGGTTGCGTTGGATGCCATCCAGGTGCTTACCGTAGAGGTGTCCAGGAACGGAACGACTACGGCGCTTCCGAGACGGAAAATCAGGAGCATCAGTAATGTGTACAGGAGCTTTTTCCGGATCTCCGGAATACTCCAAGCATCTCTCAACGTCTTGAACACGTTACATCACCTCTGCTTTTCCGCCAGCCTTTTCGATTTTTTCGACTGCGCTCTTTGTGAACTTTGCAGCCTTAACAGTCAGCTTGGTTGTCAGCTCACCGTCACCGAGTACCTTAACGCCGTCGCAAGCCTTTTTGATCAGGCCGGCTGCCTTCAGCAGCTCTGCGTCAACGACAGTACCCTCTGTGAACTTGTTCAGATCTGAAACGTTTACGATAGCGTATTCCTTTGCAAAGATGTTGTTAAAACCTCTCTTCGGGATACGTCTGGTCAGCGGCATCTGACCGCCTTCAAAACCGATGCGTACGCCGCCGCCGCTGCGGGCGTTCTGACCCTTGTGACCCTTACCTGCGGTCTTACCGTTACCAGAGCCGTGGCCACGGCCGATACGCTTTACTTCCTTTGTCGAGCCCGGAGCCGGGGACAATTCGTGAAGCTTCATGCTATTGCACCTCCTTAGATATTAACTTATGCCTCTGTTACCTCTACGAGGTGAGAAATTTTCTGAATCTTGCCGAGGGTTGCCTCATTTTCAGGCTGTACGCTGACATCGCCGACCTTCTTCAGACCCAGCGAATTTGCTGTAGCAATCTGATCCTTCTTGCGACCGATCAGGCTTTTTACGAGCTTGATATTCTTTGCCATTTCGCACCCTCCTTATTTATAGATCTCTTTTACAGTCTTGCCTCTCTTTTCAGCAACTTCAGCTGCTGTCGTGCAAGAAGCCAGACCGTTGATGGTTGCACGTACCACGTTGCACGGATTGTTAGAGCGCAGCGACTTGGTACGGATATCCTTGATACCAGCAACTTCGATGACTGCACGAACCGGACCGCCGGCGATAACACCGGTACCGGGAGCAGCCGGCTTCATCAGGACCTCGCCTGCGCCGAACTTTCCGACGATCTCGTGCGGAATGCTGGTGCCCTTCAGCGGGATCTGGATGAGATTCTTCTTGGCATCTTCAATGCCCTTGCGGATTGCGTCCGGAACTTCGCCGGACTTGCCGAGACCGAAGCCCACGATACCGTTTCCGTCGCCTACTACTACCAGTGCAGCAAACTTCATGATACGGCCGCCCTTTACGGTCTTGGATACTCGGTTAATGGAAACGACCTTTTCAGCCAGTTCCAGTCCCTGCGGATCAATTTTAGCCAAAGTAATACCTCCCCTGTTTTAGAACTTCAGTCCGTTTTCTCTTGCACCCTCAGCCAGTTCCTTGACTCTGCCGTGGTACAGATAGCCGCCTCTGTCGAATACAACATCAGTGATGTTCTTTTCTGCTGCACGCTTTGCGATCATTTCGCCGACCTTGCGTGCGCCTTCAACATTGCCGCCTTCGCCTTCAAATGCCTTATCCATGCTGGATGCGGATGCCAGGGTCACACCGTTGACATCGTCGATCAGCTGTGCATAGATATGCTTTGTAGAACGGTAAACGCACAGACGGGGACGCTCAGGAGTACCGGAGATCTTCGACCGAACTCTTGCGTGTCTTTTTGCTCTGGCTTTCTTGCTATCCATCTTTTTAATCATAGCGGTTTACTCCTTTCTGCTTACTTCTTGCCCTTGCCGGCTTTACCTTCCTTGCGGATGATACGCTCGTCGACATAGTGGATGCCCTTGCCCTTATAAGGCTCCGGCGGACGCTTTTCACGTACTTCTGCGGCAAACTGGCCGACCTTCTGCTTGTCGATACCACTTACGACGATGGTATTCGGCTGCGGAACTTCCAGCTTGATGTCGTCATTTTCGGTGACGATAACCTGGTGAGAATAGCCCAGGTTCATAACGACGTCCTTGCCCTTCTTTGCGGCACGATAGCCGACACCCTCGATGATGAGGGTCTTGGAGTAACCGTTGGTTACGCCTTCGATCATATTTGCGATCAGTGTTCTGGTCAGACCGTGCAGAGAGCGATGCTCTTTGTCGTCAGTCGGACGAGTTACGATCACTTCGCCGTTTTCAACTGCGATGCCCAGTTCCTTCGAGAACTGTCTGGACAGTGTGCCCTTTGCGCCCTTTACGGTTACCAGGTTGTCTTCGCACTTTACTTCAACGCCAGAAGGAACACTAACCGGTTTTTTTCCTATTCTTGACATAATCCCGTGTCCTCCTTACCAAACGAATGCTAAGACTTCGCCGCCGACGTTCAGCTCACGAGCCTTCTTGTCTGTCATAATGCCCTTAGAGGTAGAAACGATTGCAATACCCAATCCCTTGCGTACCTTCGGCATATCTTCACAGCTGGAATAAATACGCAGACCCGGCTTGGAAACCCGGCGCAGACCGGTGATGACCGGAGAGCGGTTGTCTGTATACTTCAGTGTGATGCGGATCACGCCCTGCTTGCCGTCCTCAATTACCTGAAAGCCCTTGATGTAGCCTTCGTCCAACAGGATCTGGGTAATTGCCTTCTTTACATTGGAAGCGGGAACGTCAACTGTGGCGTGCCGTGCGGAACTCGCATTACGAATTCTTGTCAGAATGTCTGCTATTGTATCTGTAATCTGCATGCCAATGACCTCCTTTTCGTAGAACTCCTTTTTACCAGCTTGCCTTCTTTACGCCCGGAATCTTGCCCTCATGAGCCAGTTCACGGAAGCAAACACGGCAGATGCCGTACTTTCTCAGATAAGAATGGGGTCTTCCGCAAATCTTACAACGGGTGTAAGCACGTGTGGAAAACTTGGGAGTTCTCTGCTGCTTTAATTTCATTGCCTTTTTTGCCATGACTGTTTCCTCCCTGATTACTTCGCAAACGGTGCGCCGAGGAGAGACAGCAGTTCTTTTGCTTCCTCATCGGTCTGTGCCGTTGTGATGAAGTTGATATCCATACCTCTTACCTTGTCGATCTTATCGTACTCGATTTCCGGGAAGATCAGCTGTTCCTTGATACCGGTAGAGTAGTTGCCCTTACCGTCGAAGGAATTGCCGTTGATTCCACGGAAGTCACGTACACGGGGGAAGCTGACATTAAACAGCTTGTATACGAACTCATACATCTTTTCGCCACGCAGGGTAACTTTTACGCCGATCGGCATACCCTCACGCAGTTTGAAGTTAGCGACCGACTTCTTTGCACGGCAAACGACCGGCTTCTGACCGGTGATTGCTGCCAAGTCTGTCATGATCGCATCGATCACCTTTGCATTTTCCTTTGCTTCGCCGGCTGCTACGTTAACAACAACCTTGTCGAGCTTCGGGATCTGCATGACATTTTCATAGTTGAATTTCTTCATCATTGCAGGAGCAACGGTGCTATTGTAATAATCTTTCAGCGTAGACATATCGTTTCTCCTTTACTCAAAAGATTTGCCGCACTTTTTGCAGGTGCGCAGCTTTTTGCCGTCCTCGATCACGTGACCGATTCTGGTGGGCTTGCCGCACTTCGGGCAAACCAGCTGTACCTTAGATGCGTACAGTGCACCTTCGGTCTCGACGATGCCGCCGACCTGACCCATACGAGTGGGCTTTACGTGCTTGGTTACCACGTTGAAACCTTCAACGATAACCTTGCCTTCCTTCGGGCTGACTGCTACGACCTTGCCGGTCTTTCTGCCCTTGGACTTATCCTTCGGGTCATTGTACAGATATTCATCCTTACCAGTCAGCAGGACAACGGTGTCACCTGTTTTTACGTGTACCTTACTCATCTTGACACCTCCGCCTTACAGTACTTCCGGTGCGAGGCTCAGGATCTTCATGTAATCCTTATCACGGAGCTCTCTTGCTACCGGCCCAAAGATACGAGTGCCCTTCGGGTTTTTGTCATCACGAATAATAACAGCAGCGTTCTCATCGAAACGGATATAGGTTCCGTCTTCTCTGCGAAGGCCCTTCTTAGAACGAACGATTACGGCCTTGACCACATCGCCCTTCTTAACCACGCCGCCGGGTGTTGCTTTCTTAACAGATGCGACTACGACATCGCCGATATTGGCATATCTTCTGCGAGTGCCGCCGAGAACTCTGATGCACATCAGTTCTTTCGCACCGGTGTTATCCGCAACCTTCATATAAGACTGCATCTGAATCACAGCGAGTTCCTCCTTTCAGAATCGCTTCCGACCTTATCGGAAACCGTTCTGTTTGTACTCTATTGATGTTTTCGAATTACTTTGCCTTTTCGAGGATTTCGATGACACGCCATCTCTTGTCCTTGGACAGCGGACGGGTCTCCATAACCTCAACACGGTCGCCGACTCTGCACTCGTTCTTTTCGTCATGTGCCTTCAGGCGAACGGTTCTCTTGACAATCTTCTTATACAGCGGGTGTTTTACATTATCGACGATAGCTACAACGACAGTCTTATCCATCTTATCGCTGACAACCAAGCCGACTCTGGTTTTTCTCAAATTTCTCTCAGCCACAGTAAAACCCTCCTACTTACTGCTGTGCAGACAGACGCAGTGCTGTCTTTACACGAGCAATGTCCTTTTTAACAGCCTTAATGCGAGCTGTATTTTCAAGCTGATTTGCTGCGAGCTGGAAACGAAGTGCAAAGAGCTCTTCCTTCAAGCTGTCCAGCTTTGCGTTCAGCTCATCTACCGGCATATTTTTGATCTCGGTTGCTTTCATTACTGCTCGCCTCCTTTTTCAGCCTTTACAAACTTACACTTGATCGGCAGCTTGTGCATAGCCAGACGCATTGCCTCACGTGCGGTCTCTTCCGGAACGCCTGCGATCTCGAACATAACTCTGCCCGGCTTAACGACTGCTACCCAGTACTCCGGAGCGCCCTTACCGGAACCCATTCGAGTGCCGAGCGGCTTCTTTGTTACCGGCTTATCCGGGAAAATCTTGATCCAAACCTGACCGCCACGCTTGATATAACGAGTCATAGCGATACGGGCTGCTTCGATCTGGTTTGAGGTGATCCATGCCGGCTCCAGTGCCTGGATGCCGTACTCACCGTTGCTTACGAAATTACCTCTGGTTGCCTTACCCGTCATACGTCCTCTGTGAACACGACGGTATTTTACTCTCTTAGGAAGCAGCATTACTGGTTACCTCCTTCTCTTCTAGCGTCACGGCGGAAATTGCCGCCATTTCTGCGGTCACCGTTCCGGTTGTCACGACGGCGGCGGTCATCTCTGCCGCCACGGTTGTTGTCCCGGGACTTTCTCTCTACCTTTTCTCTCTGAGCGGCAGCCTTAGCAGCGTCACCCTTGAGAACTTCGCCCTTATAGATCCAAACCTTTACGCCGATGCGGCCATAGGTGGTGTGGGCTTCTGCGAAACCATAGTCGATATCAGCACGGATGGTCTGAAGCGGAATGGTACCTTCGTGATAGCTTTCGGAACGAGCGATTTCTGCACCGCCCAGTCTGCCGGAAACCTTTGTCTTGATACCCTTTGCGCCCAGGCGCATGGTTCTGCCGATGGACTGCTTCATTGCACGGCGGAAGGAGATACGATTCTCCAGATCCAGTGCGATCTTTTCAGCTACCAGCTGTGCATCCATATCCGGCTGCTTTACTTCTACGATGTTGACATAAACCTGCTTGTTCAGCATTTTTTCCAGCTGCGCACGCAGTTTTTCGATCTCTGCGCCGCCACGGCCGATAACAACGCCCGGCTTTGCGCAGTGGATGTGGATTCTAACCTTATCTGCGAAACGCTCGATCTCGATCTTCGGAACACCTGCTGCATACAGGTTCTTCTTGATGAACTTACGAACGTTATAATCTTCTACCAGCGTATCGCCGAAGTCAGACTTATTCGCAAACCAGCGGGAATCCCAATCTTTAATGACGCCGACACGGAGACCGTGCGGATTAACCTTCTGGCCCATAACTCAACCTCCTACTGGATTTTACTCTTCTTCTTTCAGAACAATCGTGATATGTGAAGTTCTCTTCAAAATGCGATAGGCTCTGCCCTGTGCTCTCGGCATGATCCGCTTCATGGTCGGACCCGGTGTTACGAAGCACTCTGCAACATAAAGATTATCCTTGTTCATGCTGTGATTGTTTTCTGCATTTGCAATTGCGGACTTCAAAAGCTTTTCCAGCAGCGGGCTGGCAGCCTTCGGAGTGAGGTCCAGAGTTGCCAGTGCGATATCAACAGGCTTATTACGAATCAGATCCAGAACGATCTGCACCTTGCGGGGTGAAATGCGGGCATTTCTCAGATATGCTCTTGCTTCCATGTGATCTCCTCCTTCCGCTTACTTTCCGTTATTGGATGTCTTAGAACCAGCGTGACCCTTAAAGGTTCTTGTCGGTGCGAATTCACCCAGTTTGTGTCCTACCATATCTTCTGTTACATATACCGGAACGTGCTTGCGACCGTCATGCACAGCGATAGTGTGGCCTACGAAATCCGGGAAAATGGTAGAAGAACGGCTCCATGTCTTGAGCACTTTCTTCTCGCCGGCTTCGTTCATTGCCTGTACACGCTTGAGGAGGACTTCCTGGACGTAAGGTCCCTTTTTGATACTTCTGCTCATGAGTGTGTTCCTCCTTTCCCTTATCTACCGTTGCGGCGCTTTACAATATACTTATCGGATGCCTTGTGCTTTGCACGAGTCTTATAACCCAGAGCCGGCTTACCCCAAGGAGTAACAGGTCCCGGACGACCGATCGGAGACTTACCTTCACCACCACCGTGCGGGTGATCGTTCGGGTTCATAACAGAACCTCTGACTGTCGGTCTCCAGCCCTTGTTTCTCATGCGGCCAGCCTTACCGTAATGTACGTTTTCGTGGTCGATGTTAGAAACCTGGCCGATAGAAGCACGGCACTCGATCGGAACTTTTCTCATTTCGCCGGAAGGCAGACGAACCAGTGCGAAAGCACCTTCCTTGCCCATCAGCTGAGCCATGTTGCCGGCGCTGCGTACCAGCTGTGCGCCCTTGCCCGGATACAGCTCAATTGCGTGGATAAAGGTACCAACCGGGATGTCGATCAGTTTCAGTGCGTTACCCGGCTTGATGTCTGCATCAGAGCCAGAGCGAACTACGTCGCCGACCTTCAGGCCTTCAGCTGCCAGGATGTAGCGCTTTTCGCCATCCTCATACTGAACCAGTGCGATGAATGCGCTTCTGTTCGGATCGTATTCCAGAGTCAGAACAGTTGCGTTCACGCCGTCCTTGCTGCGCTTGAAGTCGATGACACGATATTTTCTGCGGTTACCGCCGCCTCTGTGACGAACGGTGATTCTGCCGTAGCTGTTGCGGCCCGAGTTCTTCTTCAGCGGCTCGAGCAGGCTCTTCTCCGGCTTTACCTTCGACAGACCCGAATAATCGGTCACAGTCATATTTCTGCGAGACGGGGTCGTCGGTTTATAGGTCTTAATGGCCATTCTTTTCACTCCTCATAAAATGCCAGATTTGCGGGAGCATCACTCCCATACTTGTTACAGCCTGTTAATTATCTGTAACTTAGAACATACCGTCGAAGAATTCGATGGTACCCTTGCGCTTCTTGCCGTCCTTGTCTGCGGTCGGCTCCGGATTGATGGTGATAACAGCCTTCTTGAAATCCGGGCACTTGCCTACGCTTCTGCCCATGCGCTTGGTGTGACCGGTGCAGTTTACGGTGTTAACCTTCAGAACCTGTACCTGAAACAGTTCTTCTGCTGCCTTTGCAATTTCAACCTTGTTGGCATCCTTTGCTACTTTGAAAGTGTACTTGCTCTCAGCCATATCGTCGACGCTGCGCTCGGTGATGACCGGAGTCAGAATGATATCCTGTGCTGCTTTCATTTTGCGTACACCTCCTCGATCTTTGCGACAGCATCCTCTGCAACGATGAACTTGTCATAGTTGAGGATGTCATATACATTCAGGGTGTTGACAGCTGCTGTCTTCACGCCTGCGATATTTGCTGCACTCTTAACGACCTTCTGGTCAGCCTCAGCGGTAACCAGCAGAGCCTTGCCCTCTACGTTCAGTGCCTTCAGCATTGCAACGATGGTCTTTGTCTTGAATTCTTCCACCTTCAGGGAGTTCAGAACGATCATGTTCTGATCCAGAACCTTTGTGGAGAGTGCAGACTTCATAGCAACTCTTCTTGTCTTCTTGGTCAGAGCGTAACGATAGTCACGGGGCTTCGGGCCCAGTGCAACGCCGCCGTGTACCCACTGCGGAGCACGGATAGAACCCTGTCTTGCGTGACCTGTTCCCTTCTGTCTCCACGGCTTTCTGCCGCCGCCGGCAACCTCAGTGCGGGTCAGTGTAGACTGTGTGCCCTGACGCTGATTTGCCAGATAATTTACGACCATTGCGTGCATCACTGCCTCGTTAGGAGTCACTGCGAAAACTGCATCCGAAAGTTCTCTCTCAGACACCTGCTGGCCAGCCATATCAAATACTGCAATCTTTGCCATTGATGTTTCCTCCTTCCTTACGCTTTCACGCTGTCAGTGATGACAACAATTCCACCCTTTGCGCCCGGGACAGCACCCTTGATGGCGATCAGGTTATTTTCACTGTCAACCTTTACGATTTCCAGATTCTGTACGGTAACCTTTTCAGCGCCCATGTGACCTGCCATACCCTTGCCCTTGTAGATACGGGACGGGGAGGAGCAGGCACCCATAGAACCAGGCTGGCGGCCTACCGGACCAGTACCGTGAGTTTCTCTCAGTGTGCGCTGATTGTGACGCTTGATTGCGCCGGCATAGCCCTTACCTTTGCTGGTGCCGCTGACATCTACGCTGTCGCCTACTGCGAAAGTGTCTGCCTTTACGACATCGCCTACGTTCAGAGCTGCGCAGTCAGCCAGACGGAATTCCTTCAGTGTCTTCTTGGCTGCGACATCTGCCTTTGCGAAGTGTCCCTGCATCGGCTTGGTAACGTGCTTTGTGGTCACATCGCCATAGCCCAGCTGAACTGCATCATAGCCGTCGTTTTCGGTTGTCTTCTTCTGGATGACAACGCACGGGCCAGCTTCTACAACAGTAACCGGGATCACTTTTCCGGCTTCATCGAAGATCTGGGTCATGCCGACCTTCTTGCCGATAATTGCTTTCTGCATTTTGATTTCCTCCTGTTGGTTATTGGTTGACGATTCAGATCCGTCAACATGACCGGCGGTATGCCTACCGCCCTGCGGCAATTTCTGCCGCTTTCAGAATCAAAGATTCTTACTTGAGTTCCATTACGATGTCTACGCCTGCCGGGATCTCCAGCTTCTGCAGAGCCTCAGTGGTCTTCTGCGTCGGACGTACAACGTCGATCAGGCGCTTGTGAGTACGGCGCTCGAACTGCTCACGGCTATCCTTGTACTTGTGAGTTGCACGCAGGATGGTGATGATCTCCTTATCGGTCGGGAGCGGGATCGGACCCGAAACCTGAGAACCGCTTCTCTTTGCTGCCTCTACGATCTTGGCTGCTGCTGCATCTACTGTAGCGTGCTCATAGCCCTTGATCTTGATTCTGATTTTTTCGTTGACTGCCATTTTTTTCGCCTCCTTCGTATTGTTGGGGGGCCGGAGAATTTCTGCTCTCCGTCAGGAAGTTTTCCACGCCGCCGGGTGTTTCCAGCGCCGGCGTACAAAAAAGCTCGAAAACGCAAATGTTTCCGAGCCAGTGCAAACAGCAGTACAAACCGGCATAGCTAGAGCCATGCTGGTGAAATGTACACAGACTGTGTGGTTATCCTGATTCGCCCGGTTTTAAATCGGACATACTCCACGAAAATTACCTGACATACCGCCAGCAACCTTTCGCTTCATCGCATATCTATTGCAATCACGCTTGTATATTATAGCATCTTTCCGGAAGGAATGCAAGCCTTTTGCCGATTTTTCTTTCGATTATTTTGTAAACTTTTTGTAAAGCCGCAAAATTCACGCTTTTACCGGTCTCCTGCACGCCGAAATCCCTATATAAATAGTATAGCCGCACAGCATCTCCTGCCGTGCGGCTGTTTCTGTCTGGATTTGTCTGGATTTGTCTTTATTCTGCTTTCTCCGAGCGCTGTCCTTTCAGATGCAGTGCCAGCAACACCACGCCCAGCGCCAGCAGGACGATGCCGGAGACCAGCACCGCCGTGGTGAGTGCCGTCATCGTACCGGTGACGACGGCGTAAACAGCCGCCTCTTTCAGTACGAACCGATGGATCACGCCTGTGCCGAAGATCACCCCTGCCCCGGCAGTCAGCAATGCGCCTGCGCCGAAACAGCCGGTGCCGATCCAGTAGCGGTTCCGCAGCAGCAACAGCAGCAGTACCGTCAGCACGCCGCAGACACCCTCGCCTGCAAAGGTCAGTGTCCGCAGCTTATGCAGCTTGGACAGATAGCCCGATTTCTGGAGGGTCTCTGTCCGCAGCAGGTCTGTGGCATCGGAGATGACCTTTTCTCCGTTGTCGATGGTCTCCCGGAGCTTTTCGTTGTAGGTATCATCCTTTGCGCAGTTGTTCTCCTCTGCGTACTTTTCAAAGTAGTCTGTGATGCTGCTCTCCAGTGCCGAAAAATCAATGTCTCCGCTGCCTTTTCCATAGAGCGCCGTCACCTTGTTCTCCATGCACTGTTCCAGCCAGTCCACGGAGATGGTGTCCATGTATACCTCTGCCGGGACAGCGGTGGTGTTATAGTCGTTCTGGAACCTGGTATTCAGGCTGTCGTAGACCTTCTGACCAGCATCGTGTCGGTGCATCTGGGAGATCAGCTGGGACGGACCGCACAGGACGGAAACGCCCACGGCGCTGCCCACTGTTCCCAGCAGGGAAAACACCAGCAGAATCGACAGGATCAGCCGGAGCAGCAGTCCGCCTTTTCCCATTCCGGAAGTTGTTGCTTTGCTCATTGGTTGCCTCCTTCCGCACTTGTGCCGGCATCGGTATAGAACGCCTTATCCGTCAGCTTGCAGACCACGCCCACCCGTTTCGAGGATGAGCCGAGGAGCTGCATCTCGCAGGTGTACAGGGTCAGACGCTCGTCGTCCGTCTTTTTCAAATAAGACTTGTCCGATGCGTCAAAGGTGATCTGCTCCGTGACCTCATAGGTGAATTTGCCGTAGGTGGTATACGCCGTCACCGTATCCCCCACCTTCAGCTGGTTCAGATCATGGAAAAAGGTGTTGACATGGGCGCTGATGACAGAGTTCCCCGATGCGCCTAGCAGTGCAGACGCCGGCGTCTGGCAGGCGCCCTCTTCCAGCAGTTCCGCACCGCCGCCCCAGTAGACCGGCGCATACAGTCCGATGGATTTCGCCTCCAGCACAGCACACTGGCTGCCATAGTCCGAGACCACCGGCGTACCCTCTTCTGCGGTCTCGCCGGTATAGTCGGTGTCGATGTCCGTCTGGACGATGTTCAGCCCGTTTGTACCGTTGTCAGAAACAACGCCGCTGCCGTCCATAAAGGCAACTTTCAGATAAGTTTTCGCCATCTCATACGGGCGAATGCTGCCCAGCAGCAGGATGCCGGCGCAAAGCACAGCCACCAGCAGCGGCAGCAGGATCTGCGCCCACAGAGGCAGCGGCAGTCTGGATGTAGTTTTCTTTTTCATACACGCCGCCTCACGATTTCTTGCTGCGGCAGAGGACGATGCCCAGTCCAGCTGCCGCCAGGACAACTGCGCCACCGCCGATCAGCACCGGAACGGTATACGGGATACCGGTTGCCTCTACCGTATTGCCAAAGGTGGACACGCCCACCAGGTTGCCATCTGCGTCATGGGCGCTGATGGAAATTGCGCCGTCGGAGATCTCATCCACCGAGAAGTTCACGCCGAACGCCTCGCCCACGTCTGCCATGCTGGCGATGATATCCAGCTGGTCGCTGGTGTCCAGCTGTTTCAGAAAGCTGTTGCGCTCGTCGTTGCTCATGTTCTGCACGAAGCTGTCCCGTTTATCTGCCGGCAGGCTATTGATATAGCTGACCTTTTCATCCAGGGTCATATTCATAAAATCCTTGGCAGAGGGTGTGGTCGTCTGTGCTGCGCTGCTGCCGTTTGCCTTTGCGGCGGTGGTGGTCGTCTCGCCGGCGGAGGAGTCGGCGTTATCTGCCGGGGCAGTAGTGCCTTTGTTCAGTTCGTCCTCGATCTTCTGGTCACGCTGGCTTGCCCAGTTATCCAGGGCAGCGATTGCCCTATCGCACTGTTCGGAGGTATAATTACCGCCGCTGTACTGTGCGATGCACTGCTGGATCTGCGCCTCCGGCAGACCCACAGCGTAGGCGTGAGCGATCACATCGCCCACCGAGGTTGCCGCAGCCGACAGCGTACCCACGCCGCAGCCCAGCACCAGCGCCAGACCGAGACCCAGTCCGGCGATCTTTTTGGTCATATGTTTCATAGAGATTCCTTTCCCGAGTGTTCCGGGCGGTTTTCTGCCGGAACAAAACGAATGCGAAAACAGCACCCGTTCCCCCGAAAGCCTATGCTTTCCCGGTATGCTGTATCTCTTATTATACAAGAAAACAACAAAAATTGCAATAGCCAATTTACAACGGACAGCGGGTCAGCCCGTCGCCCAGCGGAAATGGCGACGGCAGACTTGCCCAAGGATAGCAAGCCGCCGCTGACCTTTCGCCCCAATTTAGCGTTCAAAAAAGGGAAACGTCACGGCAGACAAGCTGCCTATGACCCCTCCGGGGGATTTTTGTTTCGAGAACTCGATATAAGGCTCCTCTACAGAGGTGATTCCCCACGGGGTGGGGAAATGTCATCGTAGATGACAAAGGGGACCGCTCAGTACGAGCTGGCAAGCCGCAGGCTTGACTGAGGAGTCTCAGGCGAACGATGTTCGCCCCTACGGTAATATTTTTCAAGCACACAAACTAATTTCTAAGAATGTCCCCCTTGAAAAGGGGGATGTCAGCGTTAGCTGACAGGGGGATTATCCCTCCGAATGCTCCTCACGGAGCATCCACCTCCCTTTTCAAGGGAGGCAAATCAACTCCTCTGCCCTGCCGGGCATCTCCTCTATAAGAGGAGACAATTTCGCAAAGTCTCCTCTTTTAGAGGAGGTGGCACGCAGTGCCGGAGGAGTCAGAGGAGTCTCGGGCGAACGATGTTCGCCCCTACGGTGATTCTGGAACAATTTTATCCAACAACAAAAAACAACCGCCCGGCGAACCGGACGGCTGCTGTTATTCTTCTGTTTGCGGTAAGATCAATATGCCTTGCCCCACAGCACCATGTGCTTTGCCGGCTTGCCGCAGCAGACGCACTTGTCGGAAATGTGCTGCTGGTTCAGCGGAATGCAGCGGGAGCCAACGCCGGTGACTTCCTTCACCTTGTCCTCGCACGCCTCGTCGCCGCACCACATTGCCTCGATAAAGCCGTCGCCCTTTTCTTCCAGCGCCTGGGTGATCTCGTCCATGGTCTGGCAGACATAGGTCTTGTTCTTCCGGTTTTCCAGCGCCTTCTGGAACATTCCCTGCGGGATCACGTTCTCCAGCAGGTCGGTCACGGTGTCACACAGCGCCGCATAGTTCTCGTCCAGGGCAACGGTCTGCTTTTCGCCGTTAAAGCGAGCAGCAACCACGCACTGTCCGGACTCGATATCCTTCGGGCCGATCTCGATACGAACCGGAATGCCCTTCATCTCGTACTGCGCAAACTTCCATCCCGGAGAGTTGTCGGAGTCGTCCAGCTTGACCCGGATGCCCTTGGCAGCCAGTGCCTGGTACAGCTCGTTCGCCTTGTCCAGAACGCCTTCCTTGTGCTGTGCGATGGGGACGATCACAGCCTGTACGGGAGCCACTGCCGGCGGCAGAACCAGACCGCTGTCATCGCCGTGTGTCATGATGATAGCGCCGATCAGACGGGTGGTCATGCCCCAGCTGGTCTGGTGCGGATATGCCAGCTTGTTGTCCTTGCCGGCAAACTGGATGCCGAACGCCTTGGCAAAGCCGTCCCCAAAGTAGTGGGATGTACCAGCCTGGAGCGCCTTGCCGTCGTGCATCAGTGCCTCGATGGCATAGGTGGAGACAGCGCCGGCGAACTTGTCGCTCTCGGTCTTTCTGCCCTTGACCACCGGCATTGCCAGGCACTTTTCGCAGAAGTCAGCGTATACGTTCAGCATACGTTCGGTCTCCTGGATTGCCTCTTCTGCGGTAGCGTGGATGGTGTGTCCTTCCTGCCACAGGAATTCCCGGGAGCGCAGGAACGGACGGGTGGTCTTTTCCCAGCGCACTACGCTGACCCACTGGTTGTACAGCTTCGGCAGGTCACGATAGCTGTGTACGATGTCCTTGTAGTGATCGCAGAACAGGGTCTCTGAAGTCGGGCGAACACACAGGCGCTCCTCCAGCTTTTCGCTGCCGCCGTAGGTGACCCATGCCACTTCCGGTGCAAAGCCCTCTACGTGATCCTTTTCCTTCTGGAGCAGGCTCTCCGGGATGAACATGGGCATATTGACGTTCACGTGACCGGTCTCCTTGAACTTTGCGTCCAGGATGCGCTGTATATTTTCCCAGATGGCATAGCCGTAGGGACGAATGACCATACAGCCCTTTACACTGGTATAAGAGACAAGCTCTGCCTTTTTGCAGATATCGGTGTACCACTGTGCGAAATCCACGTCCATTGCCGTGATCTCTTCCACCATTTTCTGATTTTTCTTTGCCATAGTATCCTCCTGTGGTTGTTTCCGGCGCAGGCATCGCCGCCTGTGCCGTCAGTCTGTTTTCAGTATAGCATATTTCCGCCGGAAATGCAAGGGATTTCTTGAAAAAGCCATGGATCAATTTTTTAGAAAACTGCCTTTGAAACGATAACGTAAGGTACACTTTGTGCTGAGATATTAGAACAAACAAATAAAAGGGATAATCCCTCCGGCACTCCGTGCCACCTCGTACTGAGCGGTCCCCTTTGTCACCTACGGTGACATTTCCCCACTCTGTGGGGAATCCCCCTTGAAAAGGGGGATGTCAGCGTAAGCTGACAGGGGGATTCGTTCTTCAGCCAAACCTATGACTTGCTAATTCAACACATAGTGCATCAGTTACAAAAATGATTTGCGTGATTTTAGTTTGATTCATCCTTGACAAATTTGAAAAAACGTGGTATTATAATTACAGAATAACCGCATAAAAGAAACGACATTAAATATCTCTGAGACCCATGTCTGATGGTCTCGGAATATTTCGTGTCGTTTCTTTTTTTGCGGAAAAGGAGGATAACTGCATATGCCAAAAACAAAACTGGAAAGCGTGGTCTTTACCGCCTTGATGGTATTCTGCATGGTCTTTTCCATGACCTGCTATACCGGGGCGCTCCGGGCAGGCGGCGTGACCTATGGTCTGTTCGCCCAGTCTATCCGGGAGATGTGGATCGAATTCGCCTTTGTGTTCCTGCTGGTCTTTTTCGGCGTCAGCCGCATTGCGCCACGCATCGCACTGAAACTGCTGCACCCACGGGAACTGCCCCAGATCCTGTTCACCCTGGTGGTGCAGGGGCTGACGGTCTCCATGGTCGTCCCGGCGGTGACGCTGTTTGCGTCCCTGCTCCACGGCGGCGTAAACCCGGGCTTTTTCCCACGCTGGATCCAGCTTGCCGGACAGTGTTTCCCGGCGGCGCTGATCTTACAGGTGTTCTACATCGGGCCGCTGGTGCGCTGGCTGTTCCGTCTGCTGTTCCGGCGAAATAAAAAATCCGCTGCCCGGAACTGAGCATCCCTTTCCATACGCAAAAAAAGCCACGTCACGCCGACGTGGCTTTTGTATTTCACGATGCCAGATTGATAACCGGGATGCCCTTTTGCCGTGCCATGCGGACGGTCTGCGCCGTGCCGCTCCTGCCCTCCGGTTCGCCGCAGAAACAAACGCAGCAGTCCGCCAGCTCCACCAGGCGCTTGTTCCGCAGGCGCATACAATCCTTGGTATAGTCCACGGAGACGAACTCACAGGAATCCGCCTCCCGGTAGATGCAGTCATAGGCGGCTTTCTGCGCCTCTGTCCAGCGTGCCGTCTGCTCCGCACGGGAACAGGGCAATACCAGGTGCAGGGCGATGCAGGGATACTCTTCCCGGAGATCCAGCACGGTCTGTGCGCAGTAGGTATCCCATCCCAGCGCACCGCCGGCGTAAAAATCCACGAACCCCTGAGGGATCGCCGTTTCCAGCACACGCCGCAGCTCCGCCAGCGCCGCCGGCAGCTTTTCTTTGGCGATGTGCCGGTGTCCGGTAAAACAAATGGACTTCACCATCAGACCTTGTTCTCCTGCTCCATCCGGGCGTTCGCCAGCATCAGCTTGATGCGGTTTTCCTGGTTGACCCGTGTTGCGCCGGGGTCATAGTCGATCGCCACAATGTTGGCGTTGGGATAGGCGTTCTTGATGGTTCTCGCCATGCCTTTTGCCACGATGTGGTTGGGCAGACAGCCGAACGGCTGGGTGCAGATGATGTTCTCCGTGCCGGTCTCCGCCAGCACTGCCATTTCGGCGGTAATCATCCAGCCCTCACCCATGGAAACGCCCTGGCTGATATACTTATCCGCAGCACGGCGCAGATCCTCGAAATCGTGCGGCGGCGTGAACTCGCCGTGTTTCTGGATCGCCTTGATCATCTGCACCTGCTTGCTGTGCAGGAACTTATAGCCCAGCCCGAACGCCAGGGTCTTGAAGTTCTTGTAGTCATACAGGTGGCTGTTGGTCTCCGTATTCGCCGCACAGTACAGGACAAATTCCAGCAGAGTCGGCACGACAGGCTCGCAGCCCTCGGAGATGAGGAAGTCCTCCAGATGGTTGTTCGCCAGCGGCGAATATTTTACGTAGATCTCGCCGATGATGCCCACCTTGATCTTGGGCTTTTTGCTCCGTGGGATGGCGGCGAAGTCCTTCAGAATCTGGGCATAGATCTTCTCTGCGGAAAGATACTTGCTGCTCTCGAACAGTTTCGGCAGCTTTTCCTGCCAGGCATCCAGCACCTGCTGGGACTCGCCCTCGTTCAGCTCATAGGGACGGCACTGGTTGAACAGGGTCATGAGCATATCGGCATACAGCACGGCGTACACCATCTTGATGCACAGCGCCGGCGTCAGCTCCAGGCTGCTGTCCTTTTCCAGTCCGGCAAAGTTCAGCGAGATCACCGGCACATTGGGGAACTGTTCCGCCACGCACTTTCGGAGCAGGTGGATATAGTTGGACGCACGGCATCCGCCGCCGGTCTGGGTGATGAGCAGCGCCGTATGGTCTACGTCATACTTGCCGCTTTTCAGCGCCTCCATAAACTGTCCCACTACCAGCAGCGCCGGATAGCAGGTGTCGTTATGTACGTTTTTCAGTCCCTCTTCCACGACCGTGCGGGAAGTAGACTCCAGCAGCACCACATGATACCCGAACTGTTCCAGGATGCGGATCAGCAGATGGAAGTGAATGGGGAGCATATTGGGTGCAAGAATGGTATATGTCTTTTTCATTTCCGGTGTAAACTTTGCGTATGCCATAGGTATGGTTACCTCCTTGGAATGCTCTGGGTTTTGGGTGGGATGCAGTTTTGCGCTGCTGTATCATGCTGAGAAACTCTGCGGGCGACTCCGACCGCACTTCGTGCCATCTCCTCTATAAGAGGAGGCTTTATGAAAGTATCTCCTCTTGCAGAAAAGGTGTCCGATAGGGCTTTGCCTTTTTTAAGGGAGCCTAATCAGAAAATATCTCACACCGTCTCCGGTGCTGTCTGGTTCTGTGTCTGCTCCATAGCGGCGATGAGACTGCGCAGGCGGATCTTGATGGCACCCAGGTTGCTGATCTCGTCGATCTTCAGCTGGGTATACAGCTTGCCGCCGGTCTCCAGGATGCGCCGCACCTCGTCTGTGGTGATAGCGTCGATGCCGCAGCCGAAGGACACCAGCTGTACCAGCTGCATATCCGGCTGTGTGGTGACATACTTGGCGGCACGGTACATCCGGGAATGGTAGGTCCACTGGTTCAGCGCCTGGAGTTCCGGCGTCTGCGCCAGGTGCGCCACGCTGTCCTCAGTGATGACTGCCAGCCCCAGGCTGCCGATCAGCTTATGGATGCCGTGGTTGATCTCCGGGTCGATGTGGTAGGGTCTGCCGGCAAGGACGATGATCTGCTTTCCGGCATCTCTCGCCTGCCGGACGATCTCTTCGCCCTCTGCCACAATGTCTTTCCGGTACTGCTCCAGCGCCGCAAAGCCGTGTTCCAGCGCCGTCTCCACCTGCTTTTTGGTGGCATAGCGGCTGAACATGGTGGACAGGGTCTTTACTACGTGGCTGCGGCGGTTCAGGTCGAGGAACGGGTACAGGAAATTGTTGTGGTTCAGCTTTTCGCAGTTCGCCATAAGCAGTTCCGGATAATACGCCACCACCGGACAGTTATAGTGATTGTCCGAATCGCCCTCGTCGATGTTATAGCTCATGCAGGGGTAGAAGATGAAGTCCACGCCCTGTTCCAGCAGGCTCTCGATATGACCGTGTGTCAGCTTCGCCGGATAGCACACCGTATCTGACGGGATGGTACTCTGTCCCTTGTAATAGGTCTGCCGGGTGCTTTCCTCGGAGAACTTCACCGCAAAGCCCAGCTCCGTGAAGAACGTGTGCCACAGGGGCATCTGGTCGTAGTAGTGAAGCGCCAGCGGCAGTCCCACGGTGGCTTTCGGCTCTTCCGGCTGGTTCTGCTGTTCCAGCGCCAGGATGTGCCGGTATTTCCACTCGAACAGATTGGGCATCTGCTCCGACTCCTTCTTGCCTGCGCCCTTTTCACAGCGGTTTCCGGAAATGAACCGGCCGCCGTTATTGAACCGGATGATGCTCAGCGCACAGTGCGCCGTACATCCCTTGCAGGTGGCTGCCTTTGCCGTATAGGAGAAGTCTTTCAGTTCCTGGGTATTCAGCAGGGTGCTGGTGCCGCTGCTCTTCTCCTGGGCATACAGCGCCGCACCGAATGCGCCCATGAGTCCGGAGATCGCCGGACGGATGACGTCGTGACCGATCTCCCGTTCGAAACAGCGCAGCACGGCATCGTTGAGGAACGTACCGCCCTGTACCACGATGTGCTGTCCCAGTTCCTCCGGGTTGTGCGCACGGATGACCTTATAGATGGCGTTCTTGACGATAGAACCGGACAGACCGGCGGAGATATCCTCTACCGTTGCGCCGTCCTTCTGCGCCTGCTTGACGCTGCTGTTCATGAATACGGTGCAGCGGGAACCCAGGTCTACCGGATGCTCAGCGAAGAGACCCAGCCTGGAGAAATCGGCGATGTCGTAGCCCAGCGCCACGGCGAACGCCTGGATGAACGAACCGCAGCCGGAGGAACAAGCCTCGTTCAGCATGATGCTGTCGATGCTGTGGTTCTTGATCTGAAAGCACTTGATATCCTGTCCGCCGATGTCGATGATAAAACCTACCTCCGGACAGAAGAACGACGCTGCCTTGAAGTGCGCCACAGTCTCCACGATGCCGAAGTCCACGCCCAGCCCGGCACGGATGAGATCTTCGCCGTAGCCGGTGACGGCACTGCCGCAGATGGTGCAGTCCGGACTCAGCCCCTCATACAGGGCAGAGAGTTCCCGCTGGATGCAGTCCAGCGGCTGTCCCTTATTGGAGGCGTAGAACTCGTACAGCAGTTCGTGGTTTTCCGACAGCAGCACGATCTTGGTGGTGGTAGAGCCGGCGTCAATGCCCAGGTACGCCTTTCCGGCATAGGTGCGGTAGTCACCCCGTGCCACATCGTGTGCGGCGTGGCGCTCCCGGAAGCGCTGGTATTCCTCTGGATAGCTGAACAACGGCTTGTCTGCCACCAGTGCCGTCTGGGTCTTGGCGTTCCGGAGCATCTCTTCCAGTTCATTTAAGGTATAGGTATCCGTCAGAGACGATGCGGAAACGGCGCTGCCGTATGCCACAAAGGTTCTGCCGTCCTCCGGGAACAGGGCGTGTTCTTCGTCCAGTTCCAGCGTCTTGGTAAAGGCGTTGCGCAGTCCCTGCAAAAAGGACAGCGGACCGCCCAGGAACAGGACGTTTCCGGAAATGCGTCTGCCCTGTGCCAGACCGGAGACCGTCTGGTCCACCACCGCCTGGAAAATGCTTGCGGCGATGTCCTCCCGGCGTGCGCCCTGGTTCAGCAGGGGCTGGATGTCCGACTTGGCGAACACGCCGCACCGGGAGGCAATGGGATAGACCTTTTCTGCCGCCAGCGCCATTTTATCCAGCTGATCCACGCTCACGTCCAGCAGAGTCGCCATCTGGTCAATGAATGCGCCCGTACCGCCGGCACAGCTGCCGTTCATGCGCTGTTCTACGCCGCCGGTGAGAAAGATGATCTTCGCATCCTCGCCGCCCAGCTCGATGACCACATCTGCCTGGGGATAGCGCTGCTTGACCGCCAGGAACGCAGCGTGTACTTCCTGGACAAAGGGCAGCTCTGCCGCCTGCGCCAGTCCCAGTCCGGCAGAGCCGGTGATGCTGACCCGGAGCTTTCTATCCGGATATTCCTGCGCCAGCTGTGCCAGCTTTGCACACACGGTCTCACGGACCTTGGAAAAATGGCGTTCATAGCTGGAAGAAAGCACTTCGCCTTCTTCTGTCAGCAAAACCGTCTTGACAGTGGTCGAACCCACGTCAATTCCCAGTGCATAGGGGATCTTCTGTGTTTCAAGCATGGATAGCTGCTCCTTTCCTGTGACGCATCTGCGTCGGCTTTCACAATTTGTCCGGCAGGCATTCCCACGAGACAGAGATTTTAACTTCTATAGATTTTAGCTACTATAAATTTTAGTTTTTTATACAGGAATGATTGTACCTGATTTTTTCGGGAATTGCAATGGAAAATCCTGTGCAGGCTTGACTGAGTAGTTTCGGGCGAACCATGTTCGCCCCTACGGTGACAACTTAGTCCCCCTTGAAAAGGGGGATGTCCCGAAGGGACAGGGGGATTATCCCTCCGGCACTACGTGCCACCTCCCTTTTCAAGGGAGGCAAAAGACTCCTCTGCCCTATCGGGCATCTCCTCTATGAGAGGAGACTTTTTATTTGGCTCCTCTACAGAGGAGCTGGCAAGCCATAGGCTTGACTGAGGAGTCTCGGGCGAACGATGTTCGCCCCTACAGGTTTACCTTTTCGAAGTGGGTAAACCGACTCCTCTGCCCTGTCGGGCATCTCCTCTATAAGAGGAGACTTTTCTTTTGGCTCCTCTCATAGAGGAGCTGGCAAGCCGCAGGCTTGACTGAGGAGTCTTTGCTCTTTTCCGACGCCGTTCCTTACGCCCCGATCACATCTCTCGGCACACGTTTTGAAATGCCGCAGATGATCTCATAGCCGATCGTCCCGTACAGTGCTGCCAGCTCATCGGCGGTGATGGTCTCGCCGCCGTCTGTGCCGAACATGGTGACCACATCGCCGGGCTTGACTTCTTCCGGCACATCGGTCACATCCAGCATGAGCTGATCCATGCAGACACGTCCCACAATGGGGCAGCGTCTGCCGTGGAGCAGTGCCTCTGCCTTATTGGACAGCAGCCGGGCATAGCCGTCTGCATAGCCGATGGTGACTGTGGCGATGGTGCGTGTTCCCGGAGCGGTATATGTTCTGCCGTAGCTGATGCACGCACCAGCCTCCACGGTCTTGACGTGGGAGACCACGCTCCGGAGCGACATCACCGGATGCAGCTCCATGGGAACGTGAATGGGATAGTTCGGCTCTAAGCCGTACATAATAATGCCCACCCGTGCCAGCGTTGCCCTGGGGTTGGGGCGTGTCACGGTGGCGGCGCTGTTCATGAAGTGGAGATGCTTCAGCGGATGCCCCAGCTTTGCCAGTTCGTCATAAACGGCAACGATGCTGTCCTCCTGCGCCTGGGTATATGCCACATCGTCTGCCTCGGGAGAATCTGCCACAGCGAAATGGGTGTAAATGCCCTCGATAGACAGCTTTTCCAGGTCAAACAGGGGCAGCAGCGCCTTGGCGCATTCCGCCGGAGAATCGCCCCGGAACCCGATGCGTCCCATGCCGGTATCCAGCTTGATATGACAGCGCACCGGCTGGTGGGCGAAGTGCTGGAGCTGACGGGCATATTCCATGGACAGCACGCCCTGGATGATGTTGTTCCGTGCCAGCTCCGGCGCAAATTCCGGCGGCGTATAGCCCAGAATGAAAATCTCGCCGTAAGGGCAGAACTGGCGCACGGAAAGCGCCTCTTCCAGATTGGAGACGGCGAACCAGCGCACACCCAGTTCCCAGAGTTTCCGGCAGATCGCCTCATCTCCGTGGCCATAGGCGTTGGCCTTCACCACCGCCATATACTGGGTCTGCGCCGGCAGAAGCTTCTGCACGGTCTGTACATTATGGGTCAGGGCGTTCAGGTCGATCTCCGCCCATGCACGATAGCGTTTTTGCTGTTCTTGTTCCATGATCTATCACGTTCCTTTTTGGATACGGTTTTCGCCGCTGAAACGGCGGTATGTGTTTTATGGGTTCCCCTTGACAGGATGTCTGAGGGGTGTGTCTTGTGTTGAACTGTCAGCGTAAACTGACAGGAGGATTGCCCCCTCAGTCAAGCCTATGGCTTGCCAGCTCAGCACAAGGCACACCCTTCGGGTGCCCTATTAGGGGAGCCTATATTAACTTACGATATCCGGTTCAGCACAAGGCACACCGGGTAACTTTCTGAAAAAAATGACCTGCCCAGCGTCTGAACACGCTCACTTGCATTTTTCTATCAAATATGGTATGATGAAACTGCGTTTTTTATGACCGGGAGCAGCACCGAAAATTCGGCTGCATTCGCCGGCATACCCTTTAGTATAGCACGAAACAGGAAAAATTGCAAGTCTTAGATATGAATAGATTTCGCTTGTCCGGCAGGGATTTTTTCAGCAAACCCCACAACCGCACAGGCATTCCGGAGAAAGGAAGTCCCTATGTTTACGCAGATTTTTGACACCCACAGCCACTACACCGACAGCGCCTTTGACGAGGACCGTGACCAGGTGCTGGATGCGCTCCCGAAAGAGGGCATCGTCCACGCCGTTCTCGCCGGAACGACGCTGGAGGACAGTGCCGCCGGCATCGCACTGACCAGGCGCTACGACTACCTCTATGCCGCCGTAGGCATCCACCCGGAGACCGCCGGGCAGCAGCCGGCAGATTATCTGGCGCAGCTGGAGCGCATGGCGGCAGACCCCAGAGTGGTTGCCGTGGGCGAGATCGGGCTGGACTATCACTATGAGGGCTATGACCGGGATGTACAGATCCGGTTGTTCCGGGAGCAGCTGGATCTGGCGAAACAGCTGGATCTGCCGGTCATCATCCACGCCCGGGACTGCACCGAGGACTATGTGAACATCTTACGGGAGATGCGTCCCCGTGGCGTGGTACACTGCTTTTCCGGCAGTGCCGAGACCGCCAGAGAGGTACTGAAACTGGGAATGTACATCGGTTTCACCGGCGTGCTGACCTTTAAGAATGCCAAAAAGGCGCTGAAAGCCTTGGCGGAAGTGCCGGAGGACAAGCTGGTGCTGGAGACGGACTGCCCGTATATGGCGCCGGTGCCGTTCCGGGGAAAGCGCTGTGACAGCCGTATGATCCCTTATACTGCCGAGGCGGCGGCATTGGTTCGTGGGACGGATACGCAGACGATTCTGGAGCAGACTTGCCGGAATGGGGAGAGGCTGTTCAACATCTGACTCCTCTGCCCTGCCGGGCATCTCCTCTATGAGAGGAGACTATTTCGCAAAGCCTCCTCTTTTAGAGGTGATTCCCCACGGGGTGGGGAAATGTCACCGTAGGTGACAAAGGGGACCGCTCAGTACGAGGTGGCAAACCGCAGGCTTGATGGAGGAGTCTCGGGCGAACGATGTTCGCCCCTACGGTGGTCTTTTTCAAACAAACCAATCTTCAAGAAAGTTCCCCTTGAAAAGGCGCCCGTAGGGTGTGCCTTGTGCTGGGATGTCAGCGTTAGCTGACAGGGGGATTATCCCTCCGTCTGCTCCTTACGGAGCATCCACCTCCCTTTTCAAGGGAGGCAAAAGACTCCTCTGCCCTATCGGGCATCTCCTCTAAAAGAGGAGACATTTTCGCAAAGCCTCCTCTTCTAGAGGAGGTGGCACGCAGTGCCGGTGGAGTCAGAGGAGTCCCGGGCGAACGATGTTCGCCCCTACGGTTATAGGAAAACGCCTTCTGCCGCAAACAATTTCTTGACAACATCATGAAAATCCTATATAATAAAAATATCCAAAAATCCACAAAATTTGAAAAGGAGCATGACAGACCATGCGTGTAAAAGATGCCGTTGCTACTTGTCTGACGGAGGCCGCCGGACAGTATCTCTCCGGCGAGACCCTGGCGCAAAAGCTGGGCGTGAGCCGAAACGCTGTGTGGAAAGCTGTCCGCCTGTTACAGGAAGAGGGCTTTCCCATCGAGGCAAAGAAAAAGACCGGCTATCGGCTGGCACAGGGCATAGACCTGCTGACGGAAGAGACCGTCCGTCCCTATCTCCACAGCCGCATCCTGGGGCATCCCCTGTATGTCTACCCGGAGCTTCCCTCCACCAACAACACCTGCAAGGCGCTGGTGCGGGACGGGGCAAAGCACGGCACAGTGGTTGCCGCCAACTGCCAGACTGCCGGAAAAGGCAGACAGGGCCGCACTTTTGTGTCCCCTGCCGGATCGGGACTGTACTTCTCTATGATCCTGTCCAAGGCGGTCTCTCTGCAGGATGCGCCGCTGCTGACTGCCTGCGCCGCCGTCGCTGCCGCCAGAGCCATTGATGCCCTTTACAGCACACAGGTGCAGATCAAGTGGGTAAACGACCTGTATCTGCACGGGAAAAAGTTCTGCGGCATTCTCACCGAAGGCGGCGTGAGCCTGGAATCCGGCAAGCTGGAACACGCCATCATCGGCATCGGCATCAACATCCGGAACACCAGCATCGCCCTGCCGGAGGAACTGCGGCACACGGTGACTTCACTGGAAGAATCCATGCCGGACACCCACGTCTGTCGGGCGCAGCTGCTGGCGGCGGTGCTGTACGAGATGGAGCAGGCGCTCCAGGGACTTCCGGAGCGGCGTTTTCTGACGGAATACCGCAGCCGTTCCTGTCTCATCGGGCAGACCGTGGAGCTGGCAAAGGATGACGGCACTGTCAAAAAGGTCGCCGTGCTGGAAATTGCCGATGACTGCGGCTTAGTGGTACGGGACAGTTTCGGCAATGTGGAAACGCTCCACGCCGGAGAGGTACACATCGGCGCAAAGGGATTGCAGGGATAAAGGCGACACCGCCTAAACACACAAAACCGTGTTCCCGCAAACGGGAATACGCCAAAACCAGGAGGATGTTATTATGCAGTATCAGATTCAGGGACAGCCCTATCCGGTGGTCGTTGTGACCGCCGACCCGGAAGAGACCATTCTGTGCCAGAAAGGGGCAATGGCATGGATGACGCCCAACATGGAGATGCAGACCAAAGGCGGCGGACTGGGCAAGATGTTCAGCCGTGCGTTTACCGGCGAGGCGATGTTCCAGAACCACTACACCGCCAAAGGCGGTCAGGGCATGATCGCCTTTGCATCCGCTGTGCCGGGTGAGATCATGCCCATCCAGATCACGCCGCAGCGCTCCATCATTGCGCAGAAGTCGGCGTTTCTGGCGTCGGAATCCACCGTCAATTTTGAGCTGTTCTTCCAGAAGAGAATTGCCGGCGGCTTTTTCGGCGGCGAGGGCTTTATCATGCAGAAATTCTCCGGCAGCGGTATGCTGTTCCTGGAGATCGACGGCAGCGTGGTGGCATATGACCTGGCACCGGGACAGACCATGATGGTGGACACCGGCAACCTGGCAGCCATGGAGGCGACCTGCACCCTGGATGTGGAAATGGTCAAGGGCGTGGGCAATATGCTGCTGGGCGGCGAAGGGCTGTTCAACACCAAGGTCACCGGTCCGGGACGTATCTGGCTCCAGACCCTGCCGCTGTCCGGTCTGGCAGGCGCTCTGGCAAAGGTGATGCCGTCGAAGGGGTAAGCAATACCGCACAAATTACCGTTTTCCCTATTGACTTATGATAGCATTTGTGCTATCATAAGAATAGAAGTAAAGCCTGCGGAGATAATACCATGTATGAAATTGAATTTTATGAAAAGGAAAACGGCGAGTCGGATGTCTGGAATTTCCTTGAGGAATTACGGGAAAAATCGAACAGCAGCAAAGATTCCAGAATACAGTATAAACAGCTGATGCTTCATATTCAGCTGCTTCAGAATAATGGTACACGACTTCCAAATAATATTACAAAACACATTGAAGAAGATATCTGGGAGCTGAGACCAGGAAATAACAGAGTTTTTTATTTTTACTGCTGTAATGACACTTTTGTACTGCTGCATCATTTCAGAAAGAAAACGCAAAAAACGCCAAAGCGTGAGATTGAAAAAGCAAAGTCTGAGCGAGATGATTATTTATTCAGAAAGGGGAAATGATCTATGAGGACATGGAATGACTATAAAGGACACGTTAAAACAACCAGTCCGCAGGGAAAAGCAGATGTGGAAGAAATGGAAACCGTGGCAGCTATTATCTCTGCTGTGATTGAACAGCGCAACGCTTTAGGATATTCTCAAAGGGAACTTGCTGATATGTGTCATATGCCGCAGTCCTCTATTGCAAGAATTGAGTCCTGCAAAACCGTTCCCAACCTTGAAACTCTGGTAAAGATTATGAAGCCGCTTGGCTTGACTTTAACTGCACAAACAGTTTGATTTTCACTTAGTACTCATACAAATAAAACCGTCTTCCACATAATTGTGTGTGGAAGACGGTTTTTTTCTTTATCCTGTTTTACCCATTCAGCACCTGTCTCATCCGGCAGAGATCCAGTCCGTTGACCACGCCGTCCGGATGCAGGTCAGCCTGTGCCGCCTGCGCCTGGGTCAGCGTCTCGCTGCCGAGCAGATGCCGAAGCAGCAGCACCATGTCGCCCATGGTGACGCTGCCGTCCAGGTTCACATCGCCCTTTGTCTCAGTCTCCCCGGTCTCCGGCACCATCCAGGCATCGGCATCCACGATCAGACACAGCATTTTAATGGTGTCTCCGAAGTAGACGTCGTCCCCGTAATTCACCACGCAGTCCCGGATCTGTTCGTTCCAGTCTGCATCCTCGCTGTACTTCGCCGCCACCAGGAACGGTGCGGTGAAACAGAGGTCGTTATAGTCTGCGGTGGGCTTTCCCTCCAGCGTATAGCCTGCCATGATCTCCCACGGGTCGCCGCCGGTCTGTTTCTGAATGAACCGGTTCAGCGCATCCACGCACTTTCTCGCCGCCGGATTGTTCTCCGCATCCATGCCGATGCGCCACGGGATACGGCAGCTGTTATAGCCGTACTGTCCGTCGGTCACATCCTCCAGATAGTTTTCCGGCGCCGGCTGGTAACCGCCTTTGCCGTCGGGAATGAGAAAGTCCGGGAGCAGTCCCGTGCCGTATTTGTCCACCATGCTGTCAATGATGGCGTTGGTGCTGTCATAGACTTTTGTCCAGCGGTCGTCCCCGGAGACCGCCGCAAACACCGGCAGATACTGCAGGATAAAGTCGGATGCCCGGGTCGCACCGTAGTATTTGCTGTCGGAGCTCTCCCCATAAGTCCAGTCGCCCAGGCTCAGCGTCCAGGTCTCCTGGTTCACTTCATAGGTCATGATATCCCCGATCACAGCCTTTCCCATGGCGGCGTAGTCGTAGCTGCCGCCGCTGCCCCAAACCTTGTCCGCCAGGAGCAGGGCATAGGCGATGTCCATGTCTCCGTCCGTAGCAGAGTCTGCGCCGTCCGTCTCCGTCAGAGACTTTCCGTTGTCGCTCTGCTGCCACGCCATCAGATGCAATCCGATCTCGCTGGGGTGCGCCTGGTAATACCGCACCATGCCGTCAAAAATTGCTCTGGCATCCGGGTCATAGTCCGCCATGGAAACGGCGATCAGCATCCCGTAGCCGTGCGCCTCGGAAACTGTCACCGGCACAGGCTCGCCGCCGCTGTAGGTATCCTCGCTGTAGTACACATAGTACTGGGTCTCGTCTGTCACATAGGGATTCTGCCGCACATATTTCGACTTCCATTCCTGGTAGAATGCGGTCATGTCGGCTGTCTTGTCCGTAGTCTCCGCCGCTGCGCCCAGGGGTGCGGCAACGGAAACGGTCATCCCTGCCGCAAGGAGCAAAGCGGCGAAACGCTGTCTTTTTTTCATGTCGGTTCTCCTTTTCTGTCGTGGCTCAGAGATGCAGTGGAATGCCGCTGAGCGGTGTTTCTCCGCAGGCTTTTTCTGCGTCCTCCAGTGAGCCGTATCCATACGCACGGACGGTCTCCGCCATAGTCAGGCACGTGAGATTTTCACCGGACTGGTACAGGGATACCACCCATCTGCCGTAACCGTACAGGATCTCAAAGGGATACACGGAAAGCTCGCCCCGGAGATAGGTCTCATAGGAGGTCTGCGCCGGGGAATCTTCTGCCGTGTGAATGACTCTGGCACGGGATGCCAGATTGGGATACTGCGCCGCAAATTCCTCCATCCACGGGATCTGAATGGCGATGACCGCCTCCCGGAGCTGGACAAATTCCGGCGAAAGCGCCGGAAGCTGGTCTGCAAAGGCGGCATATTCTGCCGGGTCTGTGCTTTCCATCATCCGGGCATATTTTTCCATAATGAGATTGCGTCCGGCATCTGCCGCCGCCTGGAATGCCGCAAGCCACTGCTCCAGCAGTTCCTCTTCCCAGGGCAGATACTGGCTGCGGCGCATGATGGAAAAGGTCTCCCAGTCGTCCTGGCAGGCAGCCCGTCCGCCGATGCCCTGCACCTTGTCAAATGTGCGGAATTCCAATTCCGTCAGACGCTCTACTGTGGCTTTGTGCCTTTCCAGCGCCTGTGCCTGCGCCGCCAGCGCTTTGGCGTTTTCCGCCAGGAATGCGCCGGTATTCTCTTGGGGTCTTGTCTCCATGTCTGCGGTCTCCTTTCTGATGCAGCTGCAAATGGATTCGATGTACTGGCTGCCGTCCTCTGCCGGAGACAGGCACAGCAGCTGCCGAATCTCCTGTGCCAGTTTCTCGCTGCCGGGCAGTTCTCCGGTACTGCGCAGCAGCCATTTTTCATAGGGCGCATATCTGCCGCAGAGCAGGTGTTTTGCCTGCATGGCGGCTTTGCAGAACTCTGCCAGATACAGCTGTGCCGTGGGAATATCGCCCCGGCTGCGCATCCGGGAATAGTTATACTGTCCGCACTGCGCCATGCGTCCCAGCGCCTGTGCCAGCCGCCGCAGCCGCACCTCTTCCGGATAGCCCAGCGCCAGCCTGCGGCGCACGCCGGAAAATGCTCCGGCATCGTCCCGGAACACAGCGCCGCTGCACGCCGCCGCCAGCATTCCGTCCCCGACGGCAAGCCATTCCTGTTCCGTCCACGGCACGCCGGGCGTTCCCAGCAGCCGCCGGAAAAAGGCACTCTGCCGGCACACGCCCACTCTGCCGTCTGCCTCGGGCATTTCCGTCCGGGTGATACCGTAATAGCTTTTAGGCAGGGCGGCATAGGCACTTTGCAGCCGCTGAACTGTCTCTTCCGGGAGATCGTCCGGCACCCAGATACAGAACCCTGCGCCAAAGTCGTGGTCACGGGACAGGGCATCGTCATAGCCCAGGCACTCCGAGCCTTCGCCGGCGAGTCCCACCGCCAGCCGGGGCAGAATGTCCCCGAAATTTCGTTCCAGCATGGGTGCGCCGAAAGCGTCATAGTACTTCCGGCAGAGTTCCAGCCCAGAAAACGCCGGACGGCTGCCGCTCAGTCTGGCATAGGTCTGGGTCAGATTGTCGGAGACGATATCATAAAAGTTGTTGCGCCCCATGTGCAGTTCGATTTCCGGCAGGGCTTTTTCGTAGGCATCCGCCGCCAGTTCAAACTTTCCCTGCTGGTAATACGCATCGCCGAACCCGGCGAGGACGGCGCTGTAGTGAAAATCCGAGGGCGTTTTTCCGGCAAGGATGCGGTCCGCCTGCTCCAGGTAAGAGAGCGCCTCTTCGGTCCGGTGCAGCCGGAGCAGGGACACCGCCAGATTCGCCGCAGAGATGCCGGTTCGGGTGGGATCGGGGTCATTCTGCACCAGTTCCAGCGCCCGGCGCAGACAGCTGCACGCCCGTTCCCATTGTTCCGTCTCCTGGCAGAGCAGCGCCAGGTTGTTCCAGAGGCTGGCAACTCTGCCGTCTGTGGGCGGCAGCAAAGCGTCGTAAAGCTGCTGCACAGTCTCAAAGGCGGCAAAGGCATCCTGGTACTTCCCGGCAGCACGATAGGCGTTGGCGCAGTTCAGCAGGGTGGTGGCGTAGGAAATGCTGTGGGTGTCCCCGGCGTTTTCGAACAGGGCACGGGCTTTGGCGGCGGTGCCCAGCGCCTGGGGAAACTTGCCGCAGTCCCGGTAAAACCCGATCTGCTCGTTGCGCAGGAGCTTTTCGCTTTCCATGTCCTGCTCTGCCTGCGCCTGGGCGATGGCTTGGGTAAGGCAGACCTCTGCCTCGTCCAGTTTGCACTGGTGCAGCAGGGTGTCCAGACGGGAAAGGGTTTCCTGTATTTGCATGGGCGGTCTCCTTTCTTCGGATAGAACAAAGTGAACAGAGGGCAGGGTGTCCAGTGTTCACTTGAGGTTGGGTATTTTTGTTTGGAAAATCCAATATAAGCCTCCTCTCCTAGAGGAGGTGGCAAGCCGCAGGCTTGACGGAGGAGTCACACTGCCAGTCGTGCGATACATTGCCTTTTCATAAAAGGGTAGGCGGTAAGCTTTTCTTTTTTTGCTTCTTTTTTTCTTTTCAGGAAAGAAAAAAAGAAGAGTAGCTTTTGAAATCCCCCTTTTCAAGGGAAACTAAATACTCCTCTGCCCTGTCGGGCATCTCCTCTATGAGAGGAGACTTTTTGCAAGCCGCAGGCTTGACGGAGGAGTCTCGGACATCCCGGGCGAACGATGTTCGCCCCTACGGTATATGTAATGTTACAATATCGAAAAGCAGTGTCAGCCGGCGTTTATGCCTCTTCCGGCAGGATGGTGAAGAAATGCTGTGCCAGGTGGTAGATCGCACCGCTGGGCAGTTCGGTGTAGCCGGTCTTTTCTGCCGGCATATCCAGATTCGGCGCATCGATCATTGCGGTCATCGGCTCCGGGCAGAAGTAGTGCTTTTCGCCACGGTCATTCCACAGAATCCAGAAGTGGTAGCCGTCCGATACCTCATAGCCGATACCCTTTTTGCTGGCGGTGTCAGTCATCAGTACGCCACGGAACGGCTTTCCACGGTAACTCAGCTTGCCGGCGGTGTACATATCGTTATCCACAATGCGCTTTACCGGGCAGGTCGTGCCGTTCAGATAAGCCTTATCATAGTCGCTCAGCGGCAGGATCTCGCCGGTGGGCAGACAGCGTTCGTTCAGCGTCCACTTCTCCACAACCGGAGCCTGGATGCGGATATCCTCTTCCTTTGCGCCGTCTACGAACGGTGCGGAAATGGTGGTGTGGGTCGCCACGGAAATGGGCAGCTGTTTCTGGGACTGGTTGATGATGGAGAACTTGTATTCCAGACCGTATTCACTCAGCACAAAGAAAAACTCTGCGGTGAACGGCAGGGGCATATACTGAAAAAACGGGTCGCTTTCGTTGTACATATAAGCAGTCCGCAGCCATGCGCCCTCTTCGTTGGCAGAGTATGCCACTACGGTGTGTTCCCGCTTGTGCAGGAATCCGTGAATGTGGTTGTGGAACGGCGCAGCCTCGTTGACCGGTAGCTGGTAAGTCGCATCAGAGGTTTTCAGCACACCGTCTGCAAAACGGTTCGGCAGATACAGGGTGGGCAGTCCCCAGACTTCGGCAGACTGCTTGATGTCCTCCGGGGTGTTGTTCTCGTCCCAGCGGAAAAATTCCACGCCGTGTGCGTCATCGTGGAGACGCAGCACGTTGGAGCCGATGCCCGGAGCGATCAGTGCGGTATAGCCTCCGGCGCAGAGCTGAATGCACTCCATGCCTTTCCAGTTGATCTTGGTTGCGGTATTCTTCATAATGGTTTGATCCTTTCCTATGATTTTCCACAGATGTGGAGAAATGTATTCATTTTTCGGCATTCTGACGAACTGTGCCGCTGAGAATGCGCATCTCTTTGTTATTATAGCATACTTTTCGTGGTTTGTCTATAGAAACAGAGAAAAATATTGAGATTTTCGGGCACCCCCCTTGACAAACCTGCTGCGGTGTATTATAATAAAATAGAAAGAGAGCCTACCAAGCAAGCGGTATGCTCCCACTGTTTTGGTTAAGGAAATAACCGCCACAAAGTAGCGAGCTGTGGGCGGTTATTTCTTTTTCTTTTCATGGTGATGCTGGTTACTATGTTTATGATTATAGTAAATGTAAGCGATCAAATTTGCCAGACTCAGCAGAACACTACAGATCTTTAGCAAATCACCAAAGGTGACATATTGATCCATCATACCGATCACCTCCCATCTGCTGCAAATGCACAGTGGGAGCAGAAACAAACCGCCTACCGTTACGATAAGCCCTCAGACTCTCAGTATACCACACACACCGATATTTGTCAAATCACACAAGCACACGAAAAACCGCACTGCCGCCGGGATTATTCCCGAAAGCAATGCGGTTCTTTTTGTTTTTCCGCTTACTGTCGATTTGTGCGATATTGCCTTTACTTATCCCCGTCAATATACTTCCAGCAGCCCTTGAGATAGACCAGACCGGAAATGATGGTCAGGATGGTGGAAATCCAGATCAGTCCGCCCAGGATCCACGTTCTCACGAAATCCGGCACAGCCAGACCGAAGTCATACGCCAGAGACAGATATGCCACAACGCCCACGATGGTCACCATGGTGAAAGCGGTTTTCAGCTTGCCCCAGATGCCGGCGGCGATGACAACGCCCTCTTCCGCAGCCAGCAGCCGCAGACCGGAGACCATAAACTCTCTGGCAATGATGATGACCAGCGGAATGGCAGACATCCGGAACTCTTTCAGTTCCACAAAAACGGTCAGCGCCGTGATGACCAGCACCTTATCCGCCAGGGGATCCAGGAATTTTCCGAAGTTGGTCACCAGCCCTCTGGCACGGGCGATCTTACCGTCCAGCATATCCGTGAGAGATGCCGCCGCAAAGATCACCAGCGCCCACAAAAAGTGGAGCGGAATGGCGTCCACATAGATCATCACCAGAAAAAAAGGTATGAGTATCACACGCATCAGCGTCAGTTTATTCGGCAGGTTCATCGGTTACCTCCTCTGCCAGCAGGTCGTAGTCCATGGTGTCGAAAACTTCAACGGTAATATACTGTCCCAGACGCAGGCGGCTGTCGCTCTTGATGAACACCTTGCCGTCAATATCCGGCGCATCGGCTGCGGTTCTGCCGAAGTAGCATCCGGCGTACTTGTCATAGCCCTCGACTACGGCGGTCATGCGCTTGCCCAGCTTTGCCGCATTCTTGGCGGCGCTGACTTCTGCCTGCTGTTCCATGATGATATCCGCACGGTGCGCCCGGACATCCTCGTCGATCTGATCTTCAAACTCGGCAGCCTTTGTGCCTTCCTCTTCGGAATAGGCGAAACAGCCCAGGTGATCGAACTGCATATCCTGAACGAAATCGCCCAGCCGGTTGAACTGTTCCTTGGTCTCGCCGGGGAATCCGGTGATAAGGGTGGTGCGCAGGGTGATATCCGGCACACGCTCCCGGATGTGGGCGATGGTTTTCCGCAGGGTCTCCTCATTGCCCGGACGGTGCATCCGGCGGAGGATCTCTCCGTCACAGTGCTGGATGGGCAGATCCAGATACGGCACCATGTGCGGCTCTTCCGCCAGCACATCCAGCAGCTCATCGGTGATGCGTTCCGGATAACAGTACAGCACACGCACCCAGCGGATGCCGTCGATGTGACACAGCTCCCGGAGCAGTTCCGGCAGTCTGGACTTGCCGTACAGGTCGCAGCCGTACCGGGTGGTATCCTGTGCAATTACCACCAGTTCTGTCACGTGATGCTCTGCCAGCCAGTGTGCCTCTTCCAGCACATCCTCCATGGGGACGCTGCGGTACGGGCCACGGATGGCAGGGATGGCGCAGTAGGTACAGTTGTTGGAACAGCCCTCGGCGATTTTCAGATAGGCGAAAAACGGCAGGGTGGTGATAATGCGGTCACCCTTCATTTCGGCATCGCTCTTCTTGCCGAAACGCACCACACGCTCGCCGGCGAGAACGTGGTCGAGAATATCCACAATGTCCCGGTTGTCGCCGATGCCGATAACAGCATCTGCCTCTGTGAACAGCTCCGCCGCCTCTTCTTTATAGCGCTCGGTGAGACATCCGGTGAGGATGATCTTTTTCAGCGTGCCGTCTTTTTTCAGCGCACCCAGTTCCAGGATGGTCTCAATGGCTTCTTCTTTGGCGGACTGAATGAATCCGCAGGTGTTGACAATGGCAATTTCCGCCTCGCCGGGCTCTGTCACAAGCTGATAGCCGTGCGCACGCAGCTTTGCCAGCATACGCTCGGAATCTACCAGATTCTTGGAACATCCCAGAGAGACCATGCCCACACGAATTGGCATAGTTATTTTCCTCCATGCGATTGTTTTTTATAATATGTATAGCAGTTTTCGCCACATAAATCAATTTTCAAAAAATGAAGTTTGACAAGTGAGGCTCCCCTGAAAGGGCACCCGAAGGGCGTGCCTTGTGCTGAGCTGGCAGTGCGCAGCACTGACTGAGGGGTCTCCACTTATGCCGAAAACGCTATAAAAAGATTTTACGAAAAACCTCTCCACCGCCTAACGGCGGTCCCCCTCGTACTGAGCGGTCCCCTCTGCCCTGCGGGCATCTCCCCACCCCGTGGGGAGTCACCCCTTTCAGGGGAGGCTGATTTTTACTGTGCTGCCGCTGTTTCCGTCGTAGTCTCTGCGGCAGGTGCCGTGGTCTCCGGCTCGGGAACATCCGGGTCGGGCGGCAGCTTATAGTTGGGCTTAGCCGGGTGCATATTGAACACGATCATGCCGTTTTCCATCTCCACGCCCCGGTAATAGGTCAGTTCGCTGAGTGTCACCAGCTGGTAGCCCTGCTGCACCAGAGACGGCACGATCTGCGCCACGGCATCTGCCGTTTCGCCGTAGATGTCGTGCATCAGCACCACGTCTCCGTCCTCGATGTTATTCAGCGCTGCACTAACGGTGCAGGCGGTGTTCCGGGTCTTCCAGTCCTTGGTGTCCACCGACCAGAATGCCAGCGGCTTTCCCACATGGCGGCGCACGTCATCGTTGAAGTCCCCGTAAGGCGGTCTCAGAAAATAGGGATAGCGCCCGATGGCTTTCAGAATGTTCTCGTCCGCTTGTTGTATCTGCTGCCGGAATGTGTCCGCATCCGCTTTCACCAGGTCAGCGTGATTCTGGGTATGGCTGCCGATCTCGCAGCCCATCCCCACGGCACGCTGCATCACAGCGCCTGTCTCCTCGTCGATGTTCTGCCCCACCACAAAAAAGGTAGCGTGAGCATTGTATGCGGAAAGGGTGTCCAGGATGCTGTTGGTATGCTGTCCCGGACCATCGTCAAAGGTCAGCGCCACCATGGGCTTGTTTGGGTCGATATTGGCGCTTTCGTCAATAAACGGAGCGCAGAGTCCCGGCGCAGTCGTAGTTGTGGTTGTGGTCGTTGTTGTTATGGTGGTAGTTACGGTTGTGGTTGTCGTGACCGCAGCAGTGGTATTCGCCGTGGTCTCTGTGGTGGATATTGTTGTGTTGTCTGCCGCAGACGCCGCCGCCATGACCGCCTCATGGGTCTGTCTGGCATTGGCTGCCGGCGCATTGATCTTGGTGCAGGCGCCGCCCAGAACAAACAGGGCAGCCAGCACAGCACATTTCAGCATACGCTGTCTCTGACGCATTTTTTACACCTCCGTGTATTAATGGCGACACCGCACAAAGCCCGCCTAACGGCTTTGCACGCAATCTGCTTGCAGATTTTTCGCCATATTACACAGAAATCCCTTGTCATACGACAGTATGTCTGCGGAATTTCTATGCAATCTGACAAAAAATCTAACTACGCATCTTACGCACAAGCTTTGTGCGGTGTGCTATAGGTATTTCTTTTTCCCCTATTCCTCTTCCAGCTGTTCCTCCAGGAATGCCCGGACAGCTGCGTTGATCTCACCGAAACGATAGCCCTGGCGCACCAGCGCCGCCTTGCCCTTTTCAATGGTGCGGCGGTCGTCCGGGTCGAGAAAATACTTCCGGTATTTTCCCTCCACCAGCTCCGTCAGAATCTCGCCGGTGACTTCGTCCTCATACGGTTCCAGCGCCTCGGTGATATGCTCTTCCAGCAGTCCCCGGCGGCGCATCTCCTGAAACGCCCGGCGCATCCCGAACCGCTTTACGGCAACGTAATGATGCGCCAGCTGTTCCGCATAGGCACGGTCGTTGATCTGCCCGTACTTTGCCAGGCGGTCTACCGTGGCGAAACACACCGCCTGGGGATACTTCGGCTCCAGCTTGCGGAACATTTCCTGATAGCTGTAGCCCCGGTTGTCCAGCAGAAAGCAGGCGTACTGGTATGCCTTCCGGGAAAGCTCTGCGGTCTGCACCTGTTCCCACTGCTGCGGCGTCAGCGTCATGCCCTTTCGGAGACCGCACCGCTGCACCACGGAAACATGGAGAAAGAACAGCTCTCCCGAATCGTCCAGTTCGATCTTCCAGGTATTGCCCTTATGGGCGCTGAGTGTGGTAATGGTCATCTGCCGTCACCTTATGCCGGATCGAATTCCTCGAAGTCGTCCTCGGCGCTGATGTCCAGGCTCTCGCCCTCTTCCAGAGAGTTGAACTCGCCGTCGCCCTCTACCTCAACGATATCGCCGGGTTCAGCGTCCTCTCCGCCGGCTGCCTTTGCCGCAGCCTCTTCCAGCTTGGACTTCTTCTTTTTCTTCTTGGACGTTGCCATCAGCTCGTCCTTATGTTCCATGATCTTGTCCTCGATCTCCTTCATCAGATCGGGGTTCTCTTCCAGAGTCTTCTTGGCATTTTCTCTGCCCTGTCCCAGCTTCTGATCCTCATAGCTGAACCATGCGCCGCCTTTTTTCACGATGCCCAGTTCCACCGCCACGTCAATGACCTCGCCGGTGCGGGAGATGCCCTGTCCATAGAGGATGTCGAATTCTGCCTCACGGAACGGCGGCGCCACCTTATTCTTGTTGATCTTCACCTTGGTGCGGTTGCCGATCTGGCTGCTGCCGTCCTTGATGGGTTCACCACGGCGCACTTCCATGCGGACAGAGGCGTAGAACTTCAGCGCACGACCGCCGGGCGTTGTCTCCGGGTTGCCGTACATAACGCCGATCTTTTCCCGGACCTGGTTGATGAAGATTGCCACGCACTTGGACTTGGAAATGACGGCAGTCAGCTTTCGCATTGCCTGGGACATCAGTCTCGCCAGCTGTCCCACGTGGCTGTCACCCATTTCGCCGTCGATCTCCGCCTTGGTGGTGAGGGCTGCCACAGAGTCCACGACCAGCACGTCGATGGCACCGGAGCGCACCAGCGCCTCGGCGATTTCCAGCGCCTGCTCACCGCTGTCCGGCTGGGACACCAGCAGGCTGTCGATGTTGACGCCCAGCGCCTCGGCATAGGTGGGGTCGAGGGCGTGTTCCACGTCGATGAATGCCACTTCGCCGCCCATCTTCTGCGCCTCGGCAATGATGTGCAGGGCAACGGTGGTCTTACCGGAGCTTTCCGGACCGTACAGCTCCACGATACGTCCCCGTGGCACGCCGCCGATGCCCAGCGCCATGTCCAGCATCATCGAGCCGGTAGGGATCGCCTCTACATTGAGGTTCGCCTTATTCTCGCCCAGACGCATGATCGCACCTGTGCCGTATACCTTTGTAATATGTGCAATGGCACTCTGGAGTGCCTTTTTCTTTTCTTCCTCGGTGGTGGGGATGTCCAGCACCACTTTCTTTTTCAGATCTGCTTTTGCCATAAAATATCGTCCTTTATCTGGTATGGATGTATCAACTTACCGGGCATTTGCGGGCGAGCCATATTCGTCTGGGACTCCGACCGCACTGTGTGCCGCCTTCCTCTGTAAGAGAAGGCTATATTTCAGCTTTCTGCCCCAGCACCACTCGTCCAATGCCTGTGAGGTCAGGGACGGTGTGTACCTGGGCATAGCCGTTTTTCCGAAAGATCTGTTCCACATCTGCCGCCTGTCCTGCGCCTACCTCATACACCAGCCAGCCGCCCGGCAGGAGCGCCGGTTTCCAGAGCATGGTCAGCTTTCGGTAGAAGTCCAGCCCGTCCGTGCCGCCGAACAAGGCGGTCTCCGGTTCGTGGGCGACTTCCGGCTGAAGCTGTTCCATATCAGCTGCGGTGAGGTAAGGCGGATTACAGGTGATGATGTGATACTGCTGTTCCAGCAGCGCCGCCGGCGGACACAGCACATCGCCGGCACAGCATTGCAGCTGGGGTGCGTGGCGGTGCAGGTTCTGCCGCAGATACGGCAGGGCATCCGGCGACAGTTCCAGCACTGCCCCGGTGACATCCGGCAGATGCGCCGATACCGCCGCCGGGATACAGCCCGAACCGCTGCAAAGATCCAGCAGACAGGTAGACGGCGCACCCTTTCGCAGTTCCAGCACCGTTTCCACCAGGGTCTCCGTATCCTGCCGTGGGATGAGGACGCCCTCGCCCACCCGAAATTCCAGCCCGAAAAATTCCCATGTGCCGCAGAGATACTGGAGTGGTTCATGGTCACAGCGGCGTGCGGTCAGTTCCGCCAGGCGCTGCTGCTGAGACGGGGTCAGAGGCTGTTCCGGGAGCGGTGCGCCATAGGGCAGTTCCAGCACCGTTTCCACCAGGATGCGGCTCTCGAACTGCGCCGATTCCAGTCCGGCGTTTTCCAGCCGCCGTCGGGTCTCCTGCACGGCGGCACGGGGCATGTTTACCACTTGTCGTCCTCCATGTCCTCCGGGATGCAGGGTTTCAGCGCAGCGATGGCGCACTCGATCTGGGAGGCATCCGGTTCACGGGTGGTGATACGCTGGATCTGGAGTCCCGGCCAGGAAAGCGCCCGGGTCAGCCAGTTGTTGCTCCGTCCGGCGATGCGGATGAACTCATAGGAGATGCCCACCACCACCGGCAGCAGGAGAATGCTGACGATCATCCGGGGAACGACCTGGTAGATCGGCACAATGCACATCACCAGGATGCTGACGATCAGCGTGATAAAGATAAAGCTGGTGCCGCAGCGGGGGTGGAAACGAGTGTGTTTCTTCACGTTCTCCACGGTCAGCTCTTCCCCTGCCTCATAGCAGGCGATGGTCTTATGCTCTGCGCCGTGGTATTCATAGGTACGGCGGATATCTTTCATCATGCCGGTACACGCCATATATCCCAGGAAAATGGCGATCTTAATGATGCCCTCCAGCAGCGACCGCACAAAGCGGCTGTTGTCCGGGATGGCGGTGTGGGCGATGAGCTGTCCGATGAGGAACTTCGGCAGGAACACAAACAGACCGATGGCAACTGCAATGCCCACCACCATGCCAATGGACATGATGATGCCGAAAAGCTTGTCTCCCAGCTTTTCATCCAGCCACTTTTCAAAGCGGTTCATCTCCTCGGTGTCCTCTTCGTCCTCATCCTCCGGCACCTGTTTTTCCGCCGACTTGGTCAGGCAGCGGTAGCCGTCCTTCATGGACAGCACAAAGTTAAAGCTGCCCCGAAGAAACGGGCATTTCCGGTACCAGGGCATATTCTTGCCGTTGTTTTCTTTCCAGGTCTCCACGTCGATCTCGCCGTTGGGGAGACGGCACGCCATAGCGCCGGTGTCAGCGCCTTTCATCATAACGCCCTCGATCAGCGCCTGTCCGCCGATCTTGGTCATATGTTTCGGGTTTTCTCTGGGTTGTTTTGCCATGTGTTGTCCTTTCCAAGGAATGTCCGGATGGGTTGCCGGATGAGAATTTGTTTGTTTTTTCAGAACGGCTCCCCTGAAAGGGGAGCTGGCAAGCCATAGGCTTGACTGAGGGGTTATTGTTTGAGGTCAAAACTTTCGGGAAAAGATTTCACTGAAATCCCTCCACCAGCTTCGCTGGTCCCCCTCCCTTTTCAAGGGAGGCTTTTGGTCGCTGAATTATCGCCCCTAACAGAGAGATTATGTTGCGGCACTGCTGCGGCGCTGCGCCTCTACCGGGAGGGTGATGGTCACATTTGTTCCCACGTTCAGTTCGCTGGTGATATCCAGTCTGCCGCCGTGCATGGTGATGATCTCATCTGCCACAGCAAGCCCGATGCCCGATCCACGCCGGGTATGGTTCGCCTTGAAAAACTTGGTCTTGACACGAGGCAGGTCAGCGGCGCTGATGCCCACGCCGTTATCGGTGATAGTCACCTGAATCATGTTTCCCACTTCCTCGGCGCTCACCGTGATGGTGCTGCCAGGGTTGGAATACTTGATGGCGTTGTCAATGACGTTGATGAACACCTGCCGGATGCGGTTCTTGTCGCCGTAGACGAAGGGCAGCATTTCCGGCTCCTGGTAGATGATATGGATATTCTCCCGCTTTGCCTTTTCCGTATAGATCAGCACCGCATCGCCCAGCTCCGCCAGCACATCCATAGTGGCGCACTGGAGCGAGAACCGTCCGCTCTGCATCCGGGAAAAGTCCAGCAGCTCCTCCACCATTTCCGACAGGCGCTCGGTCTCGTTCACGATGACGTGGACGCCACGCTGTACGGTGTCCGGGTCTGCCTCCATGCACATGGTCTCCGCCCAGCCCTTGATGGCGGTGAGCGGCGTGCGCAGTTCGTGGGAAACGGAAGAGATAAACTCGTTTTTCATGTTCTCCGTATTGGAGAGTTCGTCCGCCATCTGGTTGATGGACACGCAAAGATCGCCGATCTCGTCGCTGCTGTTCTCGCTGATGCGGACAGAAAAGTCCCCTTTGGCGTATTGCTTTGTGGTGGCGTTGATCTGCTTGATGGGTCGGACGATGGAGCGGATAAAATAGAGTCCCGTCACCACCAGCAGCAGCAGCACTCCGGCACAGACTGCCGAAACGCCGAAGATATAGGCGTTTACGGTCTCCTGGATCTGATCCAGAGATGCCACCACCCGGATGGCGTTATACTCCGTGTTCATGTCGGAGATATCCACGGAGAGCGCCATAATGGTCTCGCCGCCTTGTTTGCCCACCCAATAGCCGTCGCCGCCGTCCATGGCAGATTCATAGTCGGGCATGGCTGCGCCCTCTTCCGGGGTGAACCCGGAGGACGTGAGCGCCACTCTGCCACGGGAACTGATCGCCATAAGTTCCATCTTGTCCTTGTCGGAGAAGTTCTCGATGGTGCTGCGCATTTCCGAGGAAAAGTTGATGTCGGCGTCCTGGGAATAGCGGCTGAGGACACCGGTCACGGAGGTGAGCTTGGTGTTCAGATACTGCTGGGATGCGCTGTAGTAATAGTTCTGCATGATGTAGATGAATGCAAAATCCAGCACCGTCAGCACCAGGGCGATGATCCCCAGGTTATTGATGACCCAGCGGCGTGTGATCGAGCCTCCGGCACGTTTTTTTGTGCCATGTCTGCGTTTATTTGTCATTCCACTTATATCCATAGCCCCAGATGGTCGTAATGTAATGCGGCTTGCTGGGTTCTTCTTCGATCTTCATGCGGATGCGGCGGATATTCACGTCCACGATCTTGTCGTCGCCGAAATAGCCGTCGCCCCAGATATGGTTCAGAATGCTGGCACGATCCAGCGCTGTGTTCTGGTTGTTGAGGAAATACTCCATGATCTGATATTCCACCTGGGTCAGATCAATGAGCTTGCCGTTTTTCGTCACGGTCCGGCTCTTGAGATTGAGGGTGAACGGGCCGCTTTCGATAACGGGCGACTGTTCATCCTTGATAAAACTCATGCAGACACGGCGATAGATGGCGTCCACTCTGGCGGTCAGCTCAGAGGGCGAAAAGGGCTTTGTGATATAGTCGTCTGCGCCGAACATCAGTCCGCTGACCTTGTCCATTTCCTGGGTCCTCGCCGTCAGCATGATAATGCCGATGGTAGAGCTTTTTTCCCGGAGCTTTTTGCAGACGGTAAAGCCGTCGATGCCGGGCATCATGATATCCAGCAGCACGATGTCGAAATTTCCGTGTTCCTCTTCAAACACACGGAGTGCGTCCTCGCCGCATCCCACATCGCACACGTCATAGCCGGCACGCTTGAGGTTAATGACGACAAAGTCCCGGATGACATCTTCATCTTCACACACTAAAATACGTTTCATTCTTACACCTCTGTTTGAGAGACTGTTTGTTATCTTATTCACATTCTGAAAGACGGACGGCGTTGGTTTTTGAGGGGCAGATTATCCCCCTGTCCCTTCGGGACATCCCCCTTTTCAAGGGGGACATATTAACTTATGGAAGGCTTATCCCTTCTACTATAAAAGAACAGGGGATAAGGTTTCTTCTGTAGGGGCGAACATCGTTCTCCCGTCACGCCTCCTGCGGTATTTCCTTTCATACAGGGCGAATCGACTCCTCTGCCCTGTCGGGCATCTCGTACTGAGCGGTCCCTTTTGTCACCTACGGTGACATTTCCCCACCCCGTGGGGAATCACCTCTATAAGAGGAGACAATATTAAGCCTCCTCTCTTAGAGGAGGTGGCACGAAGTGCCGGAGGAGTTAAAAGAGTTTCGGGCGAACAATGTTCGCCCCTACGGTTGAGAGGATGACGTATACGTTTTATCCCTCCGGCACTTCGGGACAGGGGGATCATCACCGCACGGAAAAATCCTCACTGCACAAAGGAAAACCGCACCATTAGTTCCTGCCAGGGCTGTGCCAGGCTGTCGTCTGTCTCTGCCGGTTTCATATAATACGATGCCTTGCCACGGGTGTGGAGCAGACGATACCCTTCGGTCTCCCGTTCTTCCTGGGATTCGGTATCCTGTGCCACGCTGTAGCGCAGCAGCTCTGTCATATGGTCGTTGATCTCGCCGTCATAGCGGCAGAACACGATGTCCCCGGTGAGGGTGTCGTTCACTGCCGTCACCGTGTCGTACCAGGACAGGGGCAGCAGGAACACACAGCCGTCATTCAGACTGAAATAGCCCCGTTCCTTTTCGGTCAGCTGTTCCCCGGAGACGCTGAGCCACCGGGTGAGCCGCACCTGCTCTGAGGCATCGGCGGCATAGCCGGGAAACGGTTCCTGCACCGGAATCTCCACCACGCCGTCCCCGTCCAGATCCATGGACAGATAGCCCACCGAACGGTTGGTCTTTGCCACGGTGTCGCCGTCCGCCAGCACATACGCCAGCGTATCGCTCTGGACGTGAAGGATCTCCGTCTGCAAGGACGAAGGTCCGGTGGCGCCGTCGATATAGATACCGGTGGTGCCGTCAGACAGCGTGCCGTACAGCACCTGGCTGAAATCCGTGAAGCCGGTGCGCAGATCCAGCTTGCCGTTGTCCTTGATGCTGCCGTCCTGCAGGCGGTACATTGCCGCAGAGGAGGACGCATTTTCGGTAAGCTTTCCCAGCACCAGCAGTTCCTGCGCCTGGTCGCCGTCCAGATCTGCCACGTCGAACATGGTATAGGCGGCGGTGAACAGCTGTTCCACCTGGCTGTCGCCGTAGCGGTAGACCGTCAGCGATTTATCCGACTGGTCTACGCCGCTGTAGCCCACGAAGATCTGGTTCTGGGTCTCGTCGCCCATGGCGGAGACCACGATGCGTTCCACTTCCGTGCCGTCCGCCGGGCGGTCGCAGACTGACATCCACTTTCCTTTCACCTGGTCCAGGACGCTGAGCCGCAGTCCGTTTTCCACGGCGGCAAGGTTCGTCTTTTTATAAAACACCAGCGCCTCGTCCTCGCCGTCGCCGTCCAGGTCAACTACCGTGAACGCCGACAGATTCGCACCGGCTCTGGGATACTGCAGCGTAATGCCGCTGCCCACTGCATCCTGGAGCGCCAGGTAGATCTGCTGCTGTTCTTCGCTCAGACTGGGCGGTTTCAGCAGGGAATCCACCGTTGCGCCCGGCGTACATCCGGAGAACAGCAGGCAGCAGAGTAGGCAAAATGCGGCTGGCAGCCACCGCCGCCGCCGCATCCTCGATTGTGTTATCGGTCGCATAGAGGAACATACTCCTTCGATTTTGCGATCGCCTTGTATGCCGGGCGGATGATCCGCTTTCCGGTGAGTATCTCTTCCATCCGGTGTGCCGCCCAGCCGACCATTCTGGCGGTGGCGAACAGGGGTGTGAACAGCTCGTCCGGGATGCCCAGCATCCGGTATACCAGACCGGAGTACATATCCACGTTGGCGCATACCACCTTGTCACTGCCCCGGACGGACTTCATCAGTTCCGGCGTCAGCTTTTCGATGGTATCCAGGAGCTTGAACTCCCGTTCGATTTCCTTGCCGGCAGCCAGCGCCATTGCCTTGCGCTTCAGGATGACCGCACGGGGATCGGACAGGGTATAGACGGCGTGTCCCATACCGTAGATCAGACCGGAGCCGTCGTTTGCCTCCTTCCGCAGGATCTTGGTGAGATAGTCGGCTACCTCACCCTCGTTTTCCCAGTGTGCCACGTGCGCCTTGATGTCGTCCAGCATCTGGATGACCTTGATGTTTGCGCCGCCGTGACGGGGTCCCTTGAGGGAGTTGATGGCGGAAGTATATGCCGCAAAGGGATCTGTGCCGGAAGAGGTCGCCACACGGCAGGCAAAGGTGGAGTTGTTTCCGCCGCCGTGGTCCGCATGGAGCGCCAGCAGGGTATCCAGCAGCTGTGCCTCTGCCTTGGTGTAGGAACGGTCGTTCCGAATCAGAGACAGGATGGATTCTGCGGTGTTTTCCTCCGGGCGGAGCGGGTGCATGATAAGGCTGGCATTGTCGTACTTATGCCGCTTTGCCTGGTATGCGCCGTCCATGAGAATGGGCATCTTTGCGATCAGATCCAGGGCGATGGACATCTCGTCCTCAATGGTGGTATTCTCTGTCACATCGGAATAGGAATAGAGGGACAGGATGCTTCTCGCCAGCTTATTCATAATATTATTGGACGGAGACTGCATGATGGAGTCCACCAGGAATCCCGGCGGCAGCTCACGGCGAACGCCGAGAGAACGTGTCATGCGCTCCAGATCTGCCCCGTTCGGGAGTCTGCCGAACAGCAGCAGGTAAGCAACTTCTTCAAAGACATAGCGGTCTTCCCGCTCTGCGTTTTCGATCAGATCATTGATATCATAGCCACGGTAGATCAGCTGACCGGGGATGGGCTGGCGCTCACCCTCGCTCATTACATAGCCGTGTACCATACAGATCCGGGTAATCCCAGCAATGACGCCCGAACCATCTGCATTTCTCAGACCTCGTTTCACATCGAAGCGTTCATAGTATTTGGGAGCAATATCGGAATACTGTACCAAGTCCTCGCATAGGTTATGAATGTCAGAATCCTCGATGCTGTGGTTGTAAATCAGTTGCGGTGTCATTGGAATTGCCTCCTTTTTAATCGTTACCTTATATTATACACGAAAAGCCGCCGCCTGTCAATCTTTTTCAAACGTTTTTCACGCAAATCCATTTTCCGGAAAATGTCTTTGGAAAAGGGGAATGCCGGGTGTGAAAATGGCAGTGCAGGTGAAAGGGGAAATATTGTAGGGGCGAACATAGTTCGCCCAAAACTCTTTTAACTCCTCCGGCACTTCGTGCCACCTCCTCTAAGAGAGGAGGCTTAATATTGTCTCCTCTTATAGAGGTGATTCCCCACGGGGTGGGGAAATGTCACCGTAGGTGACAAAAGGGACCGCTCAGTACGAGATGCCCGACAGGGCAGAGGAGTTATCTTGTCCCCCCTTGAAAAGGCGCCCGAAGGGTGTGCCTTGTGCTGGGATGTCCCGAAGGGACAGGGGGATACAATTGTAGGGGCGAACAATGTTCACCCGAAACTCCTCAGTCAAGCCTGCGGCTTGCCAGCCCCTCTAAAAGAGGAGCCAAGAAAAAATCTGAAAAGCTGGCACGCAGCACCGGTCAAAGTCGCCTGTTTCCGGCAAAATCACGCTTAAAAACCCACCTGTATTTTTTGCAAAACAAGTCCTGCAAACAGAAAGGAAATCGAGAAACATGAAAAAATATCTGATGATCCTGGGCGGTTTTACGGGGATCTTGTTCCTGTTCACCGTGATCCCTGCCCGGTTTTCGGCGCAGCCGGATCACGCCGCAGAATATTCCGCCGCCACCCCCGTCACGACCCTTTCCGCCGAAGAGAGCGCCGCCGCACCGGAAAGCGAACCGGACAAGGCGGCGCTGTGCGGGACGTACCGGATGCTGGACATCACCAGCGGCAGGGTGGAAGAGATCTCCGTCCGGGACTATGTGATCGGCGCAGTTTGTGCAGAGATGCCGGCAACCTTTGAGCCGGATGCGCTGAAGGCACAGGCAGTGGCGGCGCACACCTACGCCGAGCGGCAGCATCTCCTGGAAAGCGCCAGTCCCACCGCAGCGCTCTGCGGCGCAGATTTTTCCAACGACAGCAGCCAGTACCAGGCATATTTCACGGAAAACCAGGCACGGCAGTACTACGGGGACAACTTTGAGACCGCCTATGCCAAGGTCACCCAGGCGGTGGACGATGTACTGCCCTATGTGCTGGAATACGACGGCGCACCCATTATTGCGGCGTTCTGCTCCATGTCCGCCGGCGTCACAGAAAGTGCAGAAAACATCTGGGGCAGCAAGGTGGAATATCTGGTTCCGGTGGAGAGCCAGGCGGACACCTCTGCCCCACGCTATCTGGAAACGGCGCAGTTCACCGGAGACGAATTCCAGGCGGCGGTACAGTCCCTGCTGCCCGGTGCAGTCTGGGAAGAGGACATGGCGAAATGGGTGCAGATCGGAGCAAGCTCCCCGTCCGGGACTGTGCTGGAAGTGACGGTGGGCGGCGTTTCCTGCACCGGGCAGCAGCTGCGTGAGGCGCTGGGGCTGCGGTCGGCGGTATTTTCCGTGGAGGTGCAGGACGGCAGGCTGGTTTTCACCACCAAAGGCTACGGTCACGGCGTAGGCATGAGTCAGTTCGGCGCAAACGCCATGGCAAAGGACGGCGCAGGCTGGCAGGAGATCCTGGCGCATTATTATCCGGCGGCGGAACTGACAGAGGGACAGGTCGAATCGTGATTCTGTCTCTGTTGCACAAGTACTTTCCACAATTCTTTCAACATTTTAACAGATGAAAACAAACAGTTTTGTGGAAAGTTCCGCAGCATTTGGGAAAAAGCGTGCATATTATACAATTTTTGCATAAAAATTATCCGGTCTGCCCCTTGACAAACCGGATGGATTCGGGTATAATAAAGACAAAGAGAGCGTACCGAAAACGGTCTGCTCCCACATGAGAATATGGAAATAGCCGTCTTAGTTTGGTCGCTCGAGACGGCTATTTCCGTTTATTGAAGCTCAGATACGCAAGATATGCTCGGAACACTTCACAAACAATGTTAATGCACTTGACAAGAATGTCCAGATTCATTCGCATTCACTCCCTTCCGGGAGTTGGATTGACCGCCGTAGACCTTTCGGTACGCTCATGCTGTTAATTATAGCAAAACCGGACCGTTTTGTCAAGATTTCGACAGAACAAATTATCCGGTCTGCCCCTTGACAAACCGGACGGATTCGGGTATAATAAAGACAAAGAGAGCGTACCGAAAACGGTCTGCTCCCAAATTTAGCACTTAAATAGCTGCCAAAAGTCGGGGAAGGACTGGGCGGCTATTTTCCTTTTCTATCGTCATGCTGCATGATCTGAATGACCTTGCAGATAAAATTCAAAAGTTCTAAAACTTCCAATAAGCTCATGACATCACCCCCTTCCTGTAAAAAAGCAGGCGTGGGAGCAGGATTAGACCGCCGTTACATACAACTGTATGTTTTTCGGTACGCTCATGCTGTTAATTATAGCAAAACCGGACTGTTTTGTCAAGATTTCGGCAAAACAAATTATCCGGTCTGCCCCTTGACAAACCGGATGGATTCGGGTATAATAAGGATAAAGAGAGCGTACCGAATGGCGGTCACTCCCGTTAAGTTTAGACTATTATAAGAAACAGCCGCCTTATTGGGAAGTTAGGCGGCTATTTCTCTTTTGTATTGCGAGTACGATTCTTACTGCTGTTTTGCAGAATCAGAATCACATTACAAATGACGTTGCATAAAGTCAAAAACTCCATCCATGTCATAACGCAACACCTCCCTTGTTACTGTGTTTTCACACAGCCGGGAGTTGGATTGACCGCCGATAGACCTTTCGGTACGCTCGTGATACCTATTATAGCAAAATCAGACCGCTTTGTCAAGAATTTGACAGCTTGAGCGAGTGTTCTGATTAAGCGATTCCGGGTATCACAAGACCAAAGAGAGTGCGTCAAATGACGGTCACTCCCGTTAAGTTGACTATTATCAGAAACAGCCGCCTTATGTGAGAGTGGGGCGGCTGTTTCCCTTTTTATCTGCAAACAAAAAGCGGACGTTTCCCCGTGTGGGGAGACGTCCGCTTTTCGCAGAATGTGTGACATTTCATGAGGATCGTCACAAAATGCCTTTATAAAAGTTGTTTTGAAAATGTCGTTACACTTGCGAAAGCGTCTGCCGCAGAACTGCCAGATCCAGCCCGTTTACCGTGCCGTCCCCGTTGCAGTCTGCCAGCGCCGCAGCGTCCTTGGGCAGGCTTTCCACGCCCAAGAGATACTTCTGGAGCAGCACCAGGTCTGCGGCAGAAACGCTGCCGTCTCCGTTGCAGTCCCCCGCCAGCGGCTTGTCAGAATCACCCTTTACCGCCAGGAGCTGCTGCATCAGCGTGTCATCATACATCTTGCAGTTGTTCCGGTCGTAGTGCAGGTCTGTGATATCCCACAGCACCGGACACATATCCCGCTCATATGCTGCGCCGCAGACAGAGGACAGGAACTTCCGGACGGACTCCTCTTCCTTGTTCTTTTTCGGGCAGCCGTATTCCCCGATGATGACCGGGATCCCCTTGTCCACATAGGTGGTTTTCAGAAGATCCATGTTCCGGTTCAGTTCCTCGAAGTCTGCATCTGTTCCCCAGGTGGAACGCATCTTGCCCCAGTCTGCATCCTCTTCCAGGATGGCAAAGCCGGAGGGCGTATAGTAATGCACCGAGACAGCGCAGCGGTGCGCCGGGTCATCCGGCATCTGGAACAGACTGTCACAGGTCAGTTCCACGTCGGTGTTATAACCGGAGATGAGCAGGTGGCGCTGGGGATTGTTGCCGCCGGAGGAGCGGATGATGTCCACAAAGGTCTGGTTGATCTCATTGACCAGGGCATAGGATTCCGCCTTGCCCTCTGTTCCGCCCCAGCGGTTCCACAGGCTCTCCCAGCCCAGTTCTTCGTTCTGGGACTCGAATATCAGATAGTCGTCATAATCGGCAAAGGCATCGCTGACCTGTGTCCAGATCCGCTTGTACTTCTCCATACAGTTTTCCTTGTCCGTGGGGAAGTTCGCCAGCCAGCCGCCGTCATAGTGCAGATTGAGGATGACATACAGACCGCAGTCTCTCGCCCAGTCCACCACTTCCTGCACCGCAGAAAGATAGCTGTCACTGATGGTGTAGTTATCCCCCATCAGATTGGTCCACGCCACCGGAACACGAAGAGTGTCGAATCCGGCGTCAGCGTAGCCCTGGATCATCTGCTGGGTAATCACCGGACTGCCCCAGGCGGTCTCATAGGATTCCGGCGTGCCGTCGCCCCACTGGGCGATCCAGTCGCCGCAGGATTCATAGGTATTGCCCAGGTTGATGCCGATGCCCATATCCTTTACCAGCTCGGCAGTCGTAATGTCCCGCATCGGGGACTGTTTCTGGGGCAGCGCCGCAGCAGAAACGGCACAGTTGCACCAGAGCATACCGGCAGCCACTGCGCCGGCAAGTATTTTTTTCAGATTCATGGTCCTTTTCCCTGCGGCAAAGCGCCGCTGTGTCACTCTATTTTTATGCCGGCACGGACACACGTCCCTGCTTGCGGAAGTCCGTAGGCGTACTGCCGCAGTTCTTCTTGAACTGGCGCAGGAAGCTGTAGGTACAGCCATAGCCGCACTGCTCTGCGATCTCACCCACCGTCAGTCCCGTGGAAGAAAGCAGCTCTTTGGCACGCTGCATCTTCGCACAGGTGACATCCGTCATCACCGTGACCCCGAAGGTCTTTTTATAAAGGTGCTGGAGTCCCGAGCGGCTCATGCGGACAAAGTTCAGCATGGAATCTACCGTACCGAACTGTTCCGGCGTCTGATAGATCCGCATCCGCAGATAGGTCAGCTGCTCGTTGTTGTCCTTGAGCTGGAGGGTGCTGTGGTGGTCGCCGGCGCTGTATTCCCGGCGGATCTTCATCAGCAGGATGTTGGCGTACTGGTGTTCAATCTCGCTGTGCATCAGCTCTGCCGAGTAATGCTCATACGCCATCTTGCGGATCAGTTCCGACAGCTCCGCAGCGTTCTGGGTCTGCACCGGCGTATCAAAGGGCATTCCCTCATTGCGCAGGGCGATCTCTTCTTCCGGCGTCATATTGCAGTAAAACCAGTCGTCCGTATAGACACCGCTCTCCGCCTCATAGCGGCAGGTAGCGTGGGGCGTAAAAAACAGAATTGTATTCTTTTCCAGATGCAACTTTTTCCCGTTCAATAACAATCGTGCAGGTGTTTTCACCAAAAGGAACAGATAACAGCCCGGTCCGTCCGGATAATCCATCACAAAATCTGCACCGTGGGTATAGTTGTGTCCGATAACTCCAATTTTCATGATGTTCTCCTTTGCGTTCGTCGGATCGCCCCGTCTTTTTCCGGAGAACAGTAGGAAAATCCGAGACAGATCCATTTCAAGTACAATTGCATTGCCTCTATTATAGCATGATTTTCCATCCAATGCAACCACAAATTTTGCTCATTTTATGCACATATCGTGCAAACAAGCAGAATGTTGCGCATCAAATATTGTGTAAGGCAATATCCGCATTATCAAAATCATATTTTCGCAGGATACTCCCGTGAGATGCACGATGTGTGGGGTGGTGAGGCGGTGGGATTTTGCAGGCACGCCTTTTCAAGAAAGACTTATTGCTGTCCCCCCTTGAAAAGGGGGATGTCCCGAAGGGACAGGGGGATTAAACTTTCCATCAAATCTATAACTTGTTAGCTGACAACTCCTCAGTCAAGCCTACGGCTTGCCAGCTCCTCTATAAGAGGAGCCAAAAGAAAAGTCTCTTCTCTTCCCACGGAGTGGATACTCCGTAAGGAGCAGAGGTCGGGTTAATCCCCCTGTCAGCTAACGCTGACATCCCCCTTTTCAAGGGGGACAAGACAACTCCTCTGCCCTGTCGGGCATCACCTCTATAAGAGGAGACAATGGCAAAGCCTCCTCTTATAGAGGTGATTCCCCACGGGGTGGGGAAATGTCACCGTAGGTGACAAAGGGGACCGCTCAGTACGAGGTGGCAAGCCGTAAGGCTTGACGGAGGAGTCTCACGGGCGAACAATGTTCGCCCCTACAGTGTTGCTGACATCTCCTGCGGTATTTCCCCACGATTCGCATGAAATTCGAAAAATACCCCTTGACAAATACCCCTATAGGGTATATAATAGAGACGTACTGCAAAGCAGTCTATCACATGAAAGGCGGTAACGAGCAATGGTAAAGACAACATTAAAGATCGACGGTATGATGTGCAGTATGTGCGAGGCGCATATGAATGACCTGGTTCGCCAGAACTGCAAGGTAAAAAAGGTGACTTCTTCTGCGAAAAATGGTGAGACCGTAGTCATCAGCGAAGAGCCGCTGGATATTTCGATGCTGGACAAGGAGATCAAGGGCATCGGCTACACAATGCTTTCCCACGAGAGCGAACCCTATGAGAAAAAGGGTCTGTTCCACAGAAAGTAAGAGAAAATCACAGCACTGCAAACAAAAAACAGCTATCCTGGTGTGGGATAGCTGTTTTTTGTTTGTATGGTGTTGCTGTAATCGCTGTTACTGCACTGTCGTCTGTACAGCGCCGCTTTTCAGGGTATCGTCATCCTCAGAGATGATGTACCACTTTTCGCCGATCTTGCCCAGGGTGGGATAGACCACGTCTGTGCCGGAATCGTTGCTGCCCTGGAACTTCCGCTGTACCTCCAGCGTTACCGCCTGGGAGATGTCAGCGCCGTCGTTCCCCAGCATCTCTTCCATGTTGGAGTTCCACTCCGAAACGCCGGAATCGCCCTGCTCCGACAAGCCCTCAATCTGATAGGTCACCTTCACATCGTCCCCGTAGGTTTCTTTCCACTCCGAAACGGTGTTGCTGCAGCCCTCTGCGAAGCTGTCGATCACGTCTTCCTCCGTCTTGTTATAGGTCTCCATGTAATACGTCCAGTATTCCGGCGGCGCCATCAGCTGGGTCAGCGTCTGACCGTCCGCCGCAAAGACTGCGGTATAATAGGATTGCAGCACATCGGCATAATCTGCGGAATCCGGTGCCTGCTGCTGTGCTTTCTGGTCGTGCTGATACCAGACCAGTCCGCCGCAGGCAAGCCCAGCCGCCGCTGCCACCATGATGATGCCTGCCACGATGCGCAGATGCCGGCGCTTTGCCGCCGCCTGCTCTGCCTGTTTCCGATTTTTTGTCACTTTTTTCGCCATGCTTGGTTTGCTCCTCTGTCCTCTCCGAAATTACCAGACGTTATAGCCGTCATTCTGGCACACAAAGTCGATGTCCTCCATCGCCTTCATACAGCACCAGCGGTTTCCGATCTTGACGAAGGTCGCCTGCTCGGATGCCTTTGTGCCGCCGTCGTCAATATTGACGCTGACGGTCACTGCCTTTTTGATCTCCACGGTGATGTTATAGTCTGTCTTGAGTTCCGATTCCAGAGCGCTGATCTCGTCTGCGTCTGTGATCTCCTCGGTCTTTCCGATATCATAGGACATTCTGCCGTCTGTCCCGTAGTTTTTGTTCCAGTACTTAAAATAATCCTGCATCATGGATTTGACTTCCCGGCGTGTGGTGGAATAGGTGGTCTCCAGATAGTCCATATAGGCATCCGGCACCAGCGCCACGTACATACTGCCGCTCTCCCGGTCCACGCCCTTGACATAGCGGTATACCGCCAGCTTATAGCCGCCGAAAAAGACGTAGTACAGCACCGCCGCCAGGACCACCGCCGCTGCCACGGCTGCCGCCACGATGCGGCGTGTCAGACGGGTGGTCTTTTCCTGCTTTTGCCGCCGCAGCACTTCCGGGTCCTCGGCGGCGATGCCGTCCGCCTTTTCCAGGTCAGCCGGCGCAGAGAGAAAGGGCATGGAGAAAGAATCGGCGTCCGGGGCTGTCTTTTTCTGGACAGCCGCCTTTTCGGTCTCCTCTTCCTCCGCTTTTTTGGGGCGTGGCAGGATCTCGCCGCATTCCGGGCAGATCACCGCACGCTCCGGTGCGTCATATCCACAGTGTTCACATTTCATGTTCTTTGTTTACTCCTTTGCTGTGACGGCAGAAAGTGCGGAAAAGTCCTTACATTCCGCCCTGGCTTGTGCCGTAGCAGGCAGTTGCGAAATAGTACATCGCATCATAGACATACCACTGACCGTCTATCTTGGTTAATGTTACATAAGTGTCGTTGCTGTCGTCACCGGTAGTTACCGTAACGTCTACGTCCATTGCCTCTTCGCCGTCAATGCCATAGGTGTCCAGACCCTCGTTGATGTCTGCCAGTTCATCGTCGTCATAAGAGCTTGCATCGGTGATCTCTACCTGGATATCGTCCACCGATTCGCCGTTGAACTGAGATGCCACCATCTCTTCCAGCAGGCTGTTCAGATAGCTCTCGGCATCGCTCTGCTGTACGCCGTATTCCTGGTCTACCAGATCCCACCAGCCGTCGGGAACCAGGGTGGACAGTGTCTCTGCGTCTGCATTGGCAACAGCGGTCCAGTAGGTCTGGAGCATATCGCCGAACTCTGCGCCGTACTTTGCGGTTGCGGCATAGTCGGAGTCGCAGATCTCGTTGAAGTCATCCATTGCGGACAGGCTGCACCACTGACCGTTCACCTTGACGGTCCAGATGGAATAGTCGTCCTGCTCGGAATCGTCTGCGCCGGTAACGGTGCAGTTTACATCCACACAGATGCCGGAGGAGACCTTCAGACCAAACTTGTCGGTATCTTCCCGGACAGTGTCCAGCTGGGAGCTGCTGCCGAAGCCCACAACCACGCCGGACTGCTTCCACTCGTAGGACAGGTCACCGCCCAGGCTGTCGGCATAGTCGTTCATGTATCTGCCCATGGCATCCACTGCCTCTTCCTCGGTCAGATCATAGGTGTCGGAAATATAGTTCCAGAAATCGTCCGGGCAGAGATCCGCCAGCGCCTCTGCGTCGCAGTTCACGTGGGCATCCCAGTATTTGTCTACGGTCTTTGCGCCCTTGGTACCCATGTTTACGCCGATGCCCACGATCACGCCAATGATAATCAGAATAATCAGAATCGGGATCAGAATGATCGCCACAATGAGACCGGTCTTCTTTTTCTTCTTGGGCTGCTGACCCATAGGCGGAATGGGATTGGTGGTGGGGTCATAGGGTGTTCCGTTCACCGGCGGTACGCCTGCGCCGCCCGGAATGGTGTTGCCCGGCATCGCATAGGGATTTTCTCCGCCGACAGGCTGCTGGGGCTGAGCCTGGGGTGCAGCCTGGCTCTGGGGAGCGCTGGTCTCCGGCGCAGGCTGCGGTGCTTCCGGTGCTGCGTCCGGCATCTGTTCCGGCGCATCCGGGATGGGAGCTGTTTCCGGCATATCCGGAACTGCATCGGGGACAGCCTCCGGCATCGGGGTCGGGGTGTCTTCTGTCAGCGGTGTACCGCAGTTCGGGCAAAACTTCTTGCCGTCTTCTACGGCAGTTCCACAATTCTTACAATTCATCTGGTATTCTCCTTATTTCTAATTTCCGGCAACACCACACAAAGCTTGTGCGGTGTCGCCGTATATTTCATGAGACGCAGTGCATCTCAGAAAAGACTTGTGTAGTGGTCGTCACTCTCCTACCGGCGTACCGCAGCTGGTGCAGAACTTATTCTGCGGCGGAACCGGGTTGCCGCAGGTCGGGCAGATGCGCTCTGCCGCCGAAGCAGCCGGTGCTGCATTTTCCAGAACCGGAGACGGTGCAGCAGGCGCTGCCGGGGTCTCTTCGTCTACCTTTGCGCCGCAGCAGGTACAGAAACGGTTGCCGTCCGGAACGGGCTTGCCGCAGGTCGGACAGGTTCTGCCGGGTGCTGCCGGAACAGCAGCCGGAATGGGTTCTGCCGCCGGTGTGGGGATGCTTGCCGCAGTCTCCGGAGCTGCCGGCGTCTCTTCCGGCGCATAGGTCACTTCCGGCTCTGTGGGCTGAACAGCAGGCATTTCCGGGGCAGCCGGAGCAGGCACAGGCTCTGCCGGAGTGACAGGTGCAGCCGGGGCTGTGGGTTCTGCGGAGACAAAGCGGCTGCCGCAGAAGGTGCAGAACATTGCACCGGCAGTTCTGGGCTTGCCGCAGCTGGGGCAGATCTCACCGGAGACCGGCGGCTGGGTGTAGGTATACTGGGGCTGTGCATTCTGCTGTGCAGCAGCCTGGCGGGCGGCCGCCTCTGCCTCACGCTGCGCACGCTCTGCCGCCTCTTTTGCAGCACGCTCTTCCGCCAGGCGCTTGCCCACCGGATTTTCTGCGCCGCACTTAGTGCAGAACAGCACTGTCTCCGGGATCTCTGCGCCGCAGGACTGGCAGACCAGCAGGTGCTTGTTCTTCCGGATCTGTTCCCGATAGCCGCTGATCTTTTCCTGGCTGGCGGCGATGGCGCTGAGGAATTCCTGGAACTCCGGCTCTGCGTCGCCGCTGTGCAGCTCTGCGTACTTCTTGCCCATGTTCAGATACGCCGCATTGATGAGGCGCTCTTCATCTGAAATGAGACCGTTCAGACGGATGGTGTCCGTCGAGGACTTTGTTTTTTCCACAACGGAATGGGTGGTGTCACTGATGGTTTTACCCAGTTTATCGAAAAAAGACATAACGATTCCTCACTTTCCGCACGAAAATCATTTTTTAATTATCGCCCTTAAAAAGGAGATTTCTACAGGAGGCAGCATCATTGACTGATGAGTCAATCCCCCTGTCAGCTTACGCTGACATCCCCCTTTTCAAGGGGGACTTAAAATGGATTTCCATGCACATTACGGGCGGCTGTGCCGTCTCCGGCTGCCGCATTCCACACATAAAGTCTGCATTTCCGGGAAAAAATCCCACAGTATAGAAATGCCTATGATACATTATACTATATTTTCCGATATCATGCAAGTATTTTTCCGCAATTTTCACAACATTTTCATGCAGTCAGCACCAACGCCGGAGCTGCGGCAGCGGCTGCCTTATCTGTCAGCGCCTGTGGAAAAGCCCTGTTCCGGTCGTTTTTTCATTCATTTTCTTTTCCACAGAAACCGCCGGTGCGTTTTCCACTGTTTTCAACAGCCGGATTTTCTGCAAAAAAGAAAACCTGCCGAAAACATCGCAGTTTCGACAGGTTTTCTTCTTTTTCGACAATTTTATTTTTCCACAACCGGATTTTTCGCTGTGGAAAACTCGTTTATTTTGCGTCGCCGTTCGGACGGATGCAGTCGGTGAACATATAGCGCTGGAGCGGTTCCGGAATGCGGACAGAGCCGTCCTCATTCAGATTGTTTTCCAGGAATGCGATGAGCATACGGGGCGGTGCCACAACGGTGTTGTTCAGCGTGTGTGCAAAGTACTTGTTGCCGTCCTTGCCCTTGATGCGGATGCCCAGCCGTCTTGCCTGTGCGTCGCCCAGGTTGGAACAGCTGCCCACTTCGAAGTACTTCTTCTGACGGGGCGACCATGCCTCAACGTCCAGGCTCTTCACCTTCAGATCTGCCAGGTCACCGGAGCAGCATTCCAGGGTGCGCACCGGAATGTCCATGCTGCGGAAGAACTCGACGGTATAGCCATACATCTTGTGGAACCAGTCCATGCTGTCTTCCGGCTTGCAGACAACGATCATTTCCTGCTTTTCGAACTGGTGAATACGGTACACGCCACGCTCTTCGATGCCGTGTGCGCCGACTTCCTTCCGGAAGCACGGAGAATAGCTGGTCAGTGTCTGAGGCAGCTTTTCTTCCGGCAGGATGGTGTCGATGAACTTACCGATCATGGAGTGTTCGCTGGTGCCGATGAGGTAGAGATCCTCGCCCTCGATCTTGTACATCATGCCTTCCATTTCGGCAAAGGACATAACGCCGGTCACCACGTTGCTGCGGATCATAAACGGCGGAATGTAATAGGTAAAGCCCTTGTTGATCATAAAGTCACGAGCATATGCCAGGATGGAGGAGTGCAGCCGTGCGATATCGCCGCACAGATAATAGAAACCGTTGCCGCTGGTGTCACGGGCTGCGTCGATGTCAATGCCGTTCAGCTTTTCCATGATGTCCACGTGATACGGCACTTCGAAATCCGGAACGACCGGCTCGCCGAAACGCTCTACTTCCACGTTCTCAGAATCGTCCTTGCCGATCGGCACAGAGTCGTCAATGAAGTTCGGGATCACCAGCATGATCTCACGGATGCGTGCGGACAGCTCGGTCTCTGCCTTTTCCAGCTCTTCCAGCTTGGTGCCGATGGCGCCGACTTCTGCCTTGACTGCCTCAGCCTCTTCCTTTTTGCCCTGTCCCATGAGAGCGCCGATTTTCTTGCTGATGGACTTCCGCTGACTGCGCAGTTCGTCGCCCTGCACCTTTGCCTCACGGAATTTCTTATCCAGTTCCACAACTTCGTCTACCAGCGGCAGCTTTTCGTCCTGAAACTTCTTGCGAATGTTTTCCTTGACTTTTTCCGGATCGTTCCGGATCCATTTCATATCAATCATGATTTTTTCCTTCCTTTATCTTATGTGGGATGCCCACAAGATTACAGTATGTAGGGCGAACAATGTTTCACGTGAAACAACCTCGCCGCCTTACTCTCTTGTCAGTTTCTGCGCCAGTGCAGACAGGTCGTCCTTGTCGTAGAACTCCAGGTTCAGCGTGCCTTTGTTCTTGCCGGCGGTCACGGTGACACGCCGTCCCAGGCGGCTTTCCAGGCTGATCTCGATTTCCTTGTAAAAGCTGTCTTTATGAGAAAACTGCGGCATTTTTCCGGGCTTTTCCCCGTCTGCGGCGATCTTCTCCACCGCACGCACCGTCAGCTTGCCCTCTGCCGCCTTTGCCGCCGTTTCCGAGAGCAGTTTCTCGTCGGAAATGGCCAGCAGTGCCCGTGCGTGTCCGGCGCTCAGGTCGCCGTCCTCCACCAGCTTTTTCACCTTCTGGGGCAGTTTCAGCAGCCGCAGGGAGTTTGCCACAGCGCTCCGGGATTTTCCCACACGCTTTGCCACTTCCTCCTGGGTCAGCTGGAACATATCCATCAGCTGTGCATAGGCGTTCGCCTCTTCCACCGGGTTCAGATCCTCACGCTGGAGATTCTCGATCAGAGCGATCGCCATGGTCTCCTCGTCGGTCAGCTCCCGGATCACCACCGGCACTTCGTCCATGCCCAGCATTCTGGCAGCACGCCACCGACGCTCGCCGGCAACGATCTGATAGTTCAGTCCCAGCGGACGCACCAGAATGGGCTGTATCATGCCGTACTGCTGAATGGAATCCGCCAGCGTCTGAATTGCCTCATCGCTGAACTGTTTCCGGGGCTGATCCCGGTTGGGTTCCAGTTCTGACACACGCAGGGTCTTTTTCACCTGGACATCCGCTGCGTTTTCATCGTAGAGAAAGTCCAGACCGCTCCCCAGTCCGCCGATCGTCATAGGTCATCACGCTCCCTTTTTCTGCCGAATGCAAGCATCCGCCGCTTTTTCTCCGGCGGCTTTTCTCCCAGCAGTTCCAGCCCCAGGAGCATATATGCCTCGGCACCACGGGAGAGCCGGTCGTAGTACATGACGGGCTTTCCGTGGCTGGGTGCCTCGGAAAGGCGCACGTTCCGGGGAATCTTGGTCTGAAAGACCTTTCCCGGAAAATACTTCTTGACTTCCTCTTCCACCTGCCGGGACACATTGAGCCGCTGGTCGAACATGACGAACAGAATGCCGCCGATGTCCAGATTGGGGTTATAGTTGCTGCGCACCACCTTAATGGTATTGGTCAGCTGTGACAGACCCTCCAGCGCATAAAACTCTGCCAGCATCGGGATAATCAGCTGGTCAGCCGCCACCAGTCCGTTGACGGTAAGCAGCCCCAGCGCCGGCGGACAGTCGATGAAGATATAGTCGTAATCCAGCTTACAGGTCAGCAGCTGCATTTTCAGCCGGTTCATCCGGTTGTCCATATTGGACAGCTCCAGCTCTGCCCCGGCGAGGGTGTTCTTTGCCGGCAGCAGGCTGACGTTTTCAAACGCCGTGCGGACGATGGCTTCCTGGATGCTGCACTTTCCCACCAGCACCTCATAGGATGAGGCGTGGAGCAGTTTTTTCTTGATGCCGAGACCGGTCGTGGTGTTGCCCTGGGGATCGATGTCCACGCAAAGCACACGCTTGCCACGAGAGCCGAGATAAGCGCCCAGATTGACCACGGTGGTGGATTTTCCCACGCCGCCTTTCTGGTTCGCTACTGCATACACCATACTCACGCTGTTTTCTCCTTTCCTGCGGTGTGCCGGACGTGGGATTTCTCCCCGTTTTTCCCGGAGCGCACCGAATTTGGTTGAAAGTGTGCATGACGCACACAAATACTCTTTCATTATAACACGATTTTCCGCCCTTGTAAAGCATTTTCCGGAATTTTTGCGGAATGTCTGTCGGATTTTGTTTCACGTGAAACATTTTCCATGGAAACGCCGGCAAAAAAAATTATCGCAAAGCATGACACGATCCCCCAGCGAATGCAGTCGGGTTTTTGGGAAATGGTGTCGGCTGAAAGCGTTATTTCCCAAAGCGGCGCTGAAAATGCCCGAAACAGGCGGATTTTTTTAGTGGAAATGATTTCCCGTATCTGTTACAATGGAATCAGACAAGCCGGAGAAACGGCAAAAGAAAGGAAGTACAGCTATGGCAGGATTTTTGACATTTACCAAGGAAAAGCCCATCAACCGGGTGGTGGAAGTGGACATCGGCGAGATCCGTCCCAATCCCCACCAGCCCCGGAGCGAGTTCGACATTGCGGACATCCAGTCCCTGGCAGACAGCATTCTCCAGAACGGCATTTTACAGCCGCTGACGGTGCGGCGGGGCGAGGACCGGTATGAACTCATCGCCGGCGAACGACGGCTGCGTGCGGCAAAGCTGGCAGGGCTGCGAGCCGTCCCCTGCATCATCCTGGACATCAGCTCCCGGAACTCGGCGATTATGGCGCTGGTAGAGAACATCCAGCGGCAGGACTTGTCCTTTTTCGACGAGGCGAGCGCCATCGAAAAGCTGATTACATACTACGGGATGACACAGGAGGACGCTGCGGCAAAGCTGGGAAAGGCGCAGAGTACCATTGCGAACAAGCTGCGGCTTTTGCGGCTGACGGCGGACGAGCGTGAGGTCATTATGAAGTACAATCTGACGGAGCGCCATGCCCGGGCGTTGCTACGGCTGGCGGCGCCGGCGGAGCGGTTGGCGGTGCTGGAAAAGGTGGTCAAGCAGAATCTAAACGTGGAGCGGACAGAGGCGGCGGTAGAAGAGGTGATCGGGCAGAAAAAGGTGCAGAACAGCTATAAAAAGCGGAGTAAGGTGTTCCAGAACGTGCGCATTTTCGTGAATACGATCACGAAGGCGGTGGAGACCATGCAGGCGGCAGGAATCGCAGCGGATTCGCAGAAAATACAGCGTGAGGATTATATTGAGTACCGGGTTCGCATCCCTATTGCGGCGGGTCGCCGCTGACCCTTCCCCCAATTTAGCGTTCAAAAAAGGGCAGTGTCACGGCAGACAAGCTGCCTATAACCCCTCCGGGGGATTTATGTTGTAGGTAATCTAATGCTATACACTGCCAGTCGTGTGATACATTGCCGCCCAGGACAAGGGTAGGCGGTAAGCTTTTCTTTTTTTGCTTCTTTTTTTCTTTTCAGTAAAGAAAAAAAGAAGGGAGATTCTTTGGGAATCCCTCTGTCAGCTACGCTGACATCTCCCTTTTCAAGGGAGACTGAATACTCCTCTGCCCTGTCGGGCATCTCCTCTGTGAGAGGAGACTATTCGGCAAAGCCTCCTCTGTAGAGGAGGTGGCAAGCCGCAGGCTTGACGGAGGAGTCTCGGGCGAACAATGTTCGCCCCTACGGTAAAGTTCTTTCAAGCAAACCAATTTTTAAGATAGTCCCCCTTGAAAAGGCGCCCGAAGGGTGTGCCTATATTACACGGAGCATCCATCATCTTCTTTCTCATCTGCCCACCAACAGACAGAAAAAATCCCTCTGCGTTTACAGAGGGATTTTCTATTGCAATACCATTTTTCTAAAACGTCAGCACAAAACAGATCCAGTGTTCGTATTCCGATTCCACCTGTATCCGTATTTTATGAGCGTCGGCGATGCTCTGGGCGATGGACAGTCCCAGACCATAGCCGCCGGTCGCTCTGGAACGTGACGCATCGCTCCGGTAGAACCGCTGGAAGATCTTTTCCTTTTCCGACTCCGGAATGCCCTTTCCCGTGTTGTACACCTTGAGTACCTTCTTGTTCTGCGTCTGCTGCAAGGTCACACGGATCTGCCCGTGTTCCTCGCTGTATTTCAGCGCATTGTCTATGAAAATGCCCACCAGCTGCTTGATCTGGTCGGGGTTGCCGTGATAGCGGATGCCGTCCTGGATGTCCAGCTCCAGCTGCTTTTCCTGCTCGAACGCCTGTCCCTCAAAGGGCAGCGCTGCGCCGGAAACCGCCTCGCTGAGAGAAAAGTCCACGAAGTCTTTCTGCTTGTCTCCCATCTCCAGCTTGGTCAGATTCATCATCTCCCCCACCAACACACGCATCCGCTCCGCCTGGGACTGGATGTAGCTGAGCCACTTGTTTTCCCCGATCTCGTCATGGAGAATGTCCACGTTGGCGGAGATGATGGTGAGCGGCGTTTTCAGCTCGTGTCCGGCATCGGAAATGAACTGGCGCTGGCGCTCAAAGGTCTCCTGCATGGGACGCATCGCCCGTTTCGTCAGAATCATAGTCAGCGCAAACACCACGCCTTCCATCAGCAGGAACACCAGAATGCTCACCAGCAGCACCTTGTGCAGCAGCAGCCGTTCGGCGCTCCGGTCGGAGAACACCACCAGCGTTCCCATGGCGTAATCCCGGCGAAAATACTGCAAATTCCCATACCAGCCGTCTGCCTTGTCCTTTTGCAGCACATAGTCCAGCAGGGTCTGTGCGTCCTCTTCTGTATAGCTGTCCGTGCCGTCCAGCCGGGTCAGCGTGCCGTCGGAATTCGCAAAGCACAGAAAATGGTCGATGGTGACTACGCCGCTCTTTTTATCCGGAAACGGCGGTTCGCCGTGGTCGTCCTGGCGCATGGGCATAGACTGGGTCAGCTGCGCCAGCGGTGCGGCATAGAACACCCCCTGCTTTGCGGCAGCATAGTTCTCTTCGTTTTCCCAGCGGTGATCCGGTTCGTCCGGTCCCCACCAGGGCGGCGGATCGGGATCCGGCTGCGTCGTCTGCTGGGGTGGTTTTGTCTGCGGCGGCACAGTGGTCACCGCAGGCTTTGTCGCCCGTGGGCTGGTGGTTCTTGCCGCAGTGGTTGCCCGTGTCTGCGGTGCGGCAGTGGTTCGTGGCGCTGCGGTAGTCTGTACCGGAGACTGCACCGCCGGCGCCTGGGTCTGCACCGGATTTTTGGGCTGTTCCGCAGGCGCAGCTTTTGCCGTTGTCTCTGCGACAGCGGTCTCCGTGGCTGTGGTTTCCGTGGTAGTCTCTGCAGTCGTTTCCGCAGCGGAAGTGCCGGTCTCCGTGGCAGTATCCGTGGACTGCCGGGGCTGTTTTCCGTCCGGCGGCATATCATCCGGCAGTTCGGGAACGGTGGTCTCACTAATGGCAATCTGTTCCAGCAGGTTTCGGGTCTGGTTATAGCTCATCGCCTCGGTCACCACATTGAGGGCAATCAGCGGAACCAGCAGCACTGCGGTGAGCATCGCCATCGTGATACAGATAAACTGCCGGCGCACCCGGCGGATCATGCTTTTTTCTCCAGGAAATAGCCGATGCCACGGGCGGTGCGGATCTGCACGGTGGAGTGGATGGCGGTCAGCTTTTTCCGCAGGAAGGAGATATACACCTCGATATTGTTGTATTCCACGTCGCTTTCATAGCCCCAGATCTTTTCGATAAAGCGTTCTTTGGGCAGAATCTGTCCCGGATTGGAGAGGAGCATTTCCATGATCTGATATTCCTTCAGACTGAGTTTCATCCGGCTGTCGCCCTGGATGAGGTCATAGGTCTGGCGGTTCAGCTGGAGTTCCCCGAAATGCAGGCAGTCCACTTCCACCTCGCCTTTCCGCCGGGTCAGCGCCCGGATACGGGCAAGGAGTTCGCCGGTGGAAAAAGGCTTTGTGAGATAATCGTCTGCGCCGCAGTCCAGCCCGTGGATCTTGTCTTCCACCTCAGACTTTGCGGTCAGCAGCATAATGGGCGTGGCGTTTTTTTCCTGCCGCAGGATACGGACAATCTCGGTGCCGCTGCGAACCGGGAGCATGATATCCAGGAGGATACAGTCATAGATACCGGTACGGGCGTATTCGAGACCGTCATCGCCGTCAAAGACGGTGTCCACGTTGTACTTGTTGCGTTTGAGGATTTCTGCCAGGGTATCCGCCAGCTGGACTTCATCCTCGACCACGAGTATGTTCATTGTAATCACCCTTTCGAAAGCGTAGGTTTCCAGTATTTATTGTAACGGGGAAAGCTTAATGCAAGCTTAAACATTGCGGCGGGCTGAAAATCGAACCGATTGTTTCCTTGGACAGGACAACTCCTCTGCCCTGTCGGGCATCTCCTCTAAAAGAGGAGACATTTCGCAAAGCCTCCTTTACAGAGGAGGTGACACGAAGTGCCGGAGGAGTCATCCATAAGTCACACTGCCAGTCGTGGCATACATTGCCGCACAAAACAAGGATAGGCGATAGCTTTTCTTTTTTTGCTTCTTTTTTTCTTTTTAGCAAAGAAAAAAAGAAGAGGAAGTTTTTGAGTAAACTTACAAAAAAGGGAGACGGGGCGATGTGGGCATCGCCCCCTACAAATTTACCTTTTCAAAAAAGACAGGGCATATCCTCTATGAGAGGAGACATTTTGCGTGGCAAGCGCCATAATAATTACGTCAACCGCCTGCACAAGAGACATCCAGAAAAGCAGCATTGCAGGTACAGGAAAAGGCAAACAAAGGCGTTTGCAAGCCAAAGGCGGACAGCGAGAGTAACGAGCGATTCTGCCGGACGGGTTTTTGGTGTAATATCTAGGATAATATATCCCCCTGCCCTTTCGGGCATCCCCCTTTTCAAGGGGGACTGAATACTCCTCTGCCCTGTCGGGCATCTCGTACTGAGCGGTCCCTTTTGTCACCTACGGTGACATTTCCCCACCCCGTGGGGAATCACCTCTATGAGAGGAGACATTTTGCAAAGCCTCCTTTACAGAAGAGGTGGCACGCAGTGCCGGAGGAGTCTCGGGCGAACAATGTTCGCCCCTACGATGCGTTACCCATTTCCGTTATGTCAACTCACACCAGCGGCTGTTTCTTGATCTTATCGCTGCGGCGAGGGTATTTTTTCGGGGTGGCGGATACCTTTTCGATGCGGATGATGCGGCGGTCTCCGGCGGTGGGCAGGGTGTACTGTTCTTCGCCGACGACCGCTCCGCCCAGCAGCTTTGCCGCATTTTCCGCCTGCGCCGCCGTCTCGGACGGTCCTTTCATGGCGGCAAAAATACCGCCGTTCTTTACGAAGGGCAGACAGTATTCTGTCAGCACCGGCATGGCTGCCACGGCTCTGGCAGTTGCCATATCGAACTGCTCTCGGAGTTCCGAGTCCTGTGCGCCGTCCTCGGCTCTGGCGTGAATGCAGCGCACATTCGCCAGTCCCAGCCTTGCCGCCGTCTGTTCCAGAAAGCCGATGCGCTTTTGCAGGCTGTCCAGCAATGTAATTTGTAAGTCCGGTCTCAGAATTGCCAGCACCATGCCGGGAAAGCCTGCGCCCGTTCCTACGTCAATACAGGATGCGCCCAGGGGCAGTGTCACCTTTTGCAGCAGAATTGCGCTGTCCAGAAAGTGCTTTTCCCAGACCTCGCCGGGTTCGGTGATCGCCGTCAGATTCATGTGCCGGTTGACTTCCACCAGCTCTGTCAGATAGCACTGGAACTGGGCGAAATGGCTCTCGCTCAGCGTCAGTCCTGCGCCGGAAAACAGCGCCTTTGCCGTCTCATATGTCATCATGCGTTACCCTCCCTGGATGCTTCCCACACGACCAGCACGGAAATATCTGCCGGAGACACGCCGGAGATACGGCTCGCCTGTCCCAGATTCTGGGGACGGTGGGCATTGAGTTTTTCGGCTGCCTCCAGCCGCAGTCCACGAATGGTGGTATAGTCCAGATCTTCCGGCAGCTGCTTGTTTTCCAGCTTGCGCATCCGCTCGATCTGTTCCAGCTGTTTCGGGATATAGCCGTCATACTTGATCTGAATTTCCACCTGCTCCCCGATGACCGGATCCAGTGCCGGGCGTGCGGTGTCGAACGGGGCAATGCAGTCATAGCCCAGCTGCGGCCGGCGGATCAGATCTGCCACCTTACAGCCGGTGGTGATGCCGGATGTGCCGTGCTGTTCCAGAAAAGCGTTCAGTTCCGGAGACGGGGCAAGATTGGTTTTCTGCACCCGCTTTTTCTCCTGCGCCACCAGCTGGTATTTCTCCAGCATATGCTGATAGCGCTCCTCCGGAACCAGCCCCAGCTCATGCCCCAGGGGCATCAAACGCTGGTCGGCGTTGTCCTGGCGCAGAATGAGCCGGTATTCGCTCCGGGATGTCATCATGCGGTACGGGTCTTCGCAGCCCTTGGTCACCAGATCGTCTACCAGTGTGCCGATATAGGAAGTGGCTCTGTCCATGACGAACGCCGGCTTACCCTGAACAGCCAGCGCCGCATTGATGCCGGCAACCAGACCCTGGGCGGCAGCCTCTTCATAGCCGGAGCTGCCGTTGAACTGCCCTGCGCCGAACAGCCCGGCGATCTTCTTGCTCTCCAGGGATGCCCGGAGTTCCGTGGGGTCTACGCAGTCGTATTCGATGGCATAAGCCGGGCGCATGATCTCCACGTGTTCCAGCCCACGGATGGTACGGAGAAATGCCAGCTGGACATCCTCCGGCAGGGACGAGGACATTCCCTGGAGGTAGTACTCTTCCGTTTCCAGCCCCATGGGTTCCACGAAGAGCTGGTGCCGGGATTTGTCGGCAAAGCGGACGATCTTCGTCTCGATGGACGGGCAGTAGCGAGGTCCGATGCCCTCGATCTGTCCGGAAAACAGGGGCGAACGGTGGAGATTTTCCCGGATGATGCGGTGGGTCTCCTCGTTGGTATAGGTGATGTAGCAGGACACCTGGTTGTGCATCTTGGCAGGGTCAGAGCCGAAGGAAAACGGCACGATATGGTCGTCGCCGTCCTGGCGCTCCATAGCGTCAAAGTCGATGCTGCGGCGATGCACACGGCAGGGCGTTCCCGTCTTGAACCGGCGCATCCGCAGTCCCAGCTCCTGGAGATTTTTTCCCAGGGGACGGCTGGGCAGTGCCGCATCGGGACCGCTCTCATAGGAGACCTGTCCCACGTGAATTCTGCCGTTCAGATACGTTCCGGTGGCGATGACCACTGCCGAGACGGCATACTGTGCGCCCAGGGATGTGACCACACCGGTGACTCTGTCGTTTTCGGTCTGGATCTGAGCGATCTCCGCCTGTTTGATCTCCAGGAGTGGCGTTTTTTCGCAGACCTGTTTCATGTAGTTGTGATAGCGGACACGGTCTGCCTGCACCCGAAGGCTGTGGACAGCCGGACCTTTGCCCCGGTTCAGCATCCGGCTCTGGAGAAAGCAGGCGTCTGCCGCCTTTCCCATTTCGCCGCCCAATGCGTCGATCTCCCGGACGAGATGGCCTTTTGCCGTGCCGCCGATGGACGGATTGCAGGGCATATTGGCGATCTGGTCGAGAGAAATGGTAAACAGCACCGTGCGGCAGCCCAGACGGGCAGAGGCAAGGGCAGCCTCCACGCCGGCATGGCCTGCGCCGACCACGGCGACATCATAAGTTCCCATGTGATAATATTCCATAGGTATCACCTCAGTTTTATATAATGCGTAAATGCGTATAAATGTAAATCTATCATAATCACACTGCCAGTCGTGTGATACATTGCCGCACAGGACAAGGGTAGGCGAGCGGCGGGTCGCCGCTGACCTTTCGCCCCAATTCAACGTTCAAAAAAGGCAATGCTACGGCAGACAAGCTGCCTGTTACCCCTCCGGGGGATTTTTGTTCGAAAAATCCAATTCAAGGCTTTTAATTGAAAAGTTGCAGGCATGACTCAGAAGTCACACTGCCAGTCGTGTGATACACTGCCGTTTCAAGTAAGGGTAGGCGGTAAGCTTTTCTTTTTTTGCTTCTTTTTTTCTTTTTAGCAAAGAAAAAAAGAAGAGTAACTCTTTGTAAATCCCCCTGTCAGCTACGCTGACATCCCAGCACAAGGCACACCCTTCGGGCGCCTTTTCAAGGGGGACTGAATACTCCTCTGCCCTATCGGGCATCTCCTCTATGAGAGGAGACTTTCATTTGGCTCCCCTGTTAGGGGAGCCTATATTAACACTTGCAAAATCCCCACCTCAGCACAAGGCACACAGTGCGGTCGAAGTCAAAAGAGTCACGGGCGAACAATATTCGCCCCTACGGTATGCCTTTTCAAGGACAGCAAAAGGGTATGCCTTCTCGTTGCACATCCCCCATCCAAAATGTTTCACGTGAAACAACCGCTTTTATTTTCCCACGCAGAACCGGGAGAACACGTCGTTCACCACGGCATCGGAGACACGCTCGCCGGTGAGGGTGAGCAGGGCATCGGCTGCCTCTTCCAGGAGTACGGTCACGGCGTCCAGCAGTTCGCCGGCATCCAGGGCATCCAGGGCAAGCTTTACCTGCTCTCTCGCCCGTTCCAGGCACTGTTTCTGCCGGGCGTTTGCCACGATGCCCAGTTCCGGAGTCACTTCCGCCTGGTAGAACAGCTCTTCCACCGCCTGGCGCAACTGTTCCAGACCGCTGCCGTCCCTTGCCGCCATGGTGATGACACGGGAGAACTGCTGTTCCAGGCTTTCCGGATGTAGACAGGCGGTCTGGTCGGACTTGTTCAGAATGGCGATTACCGGCTTGTCCGGCAGCTGTTCCAGCATTCGACGGTCGTCTGCATCCAGCGGACGGGTGGTGTCAAACACCGCCAGAATCAGATCCGCCTGCGCCAGGCGTTCCTCGGCGATTTTCACGCCCATCTGTTCGATCACGTCCTCGGTCTCACGCAGTCCGGCAGTGTCGGACAGCCGCAGGGTCACGTTGCCCAGGCGGATCTGTTCCTCCACCACGTCACGTGTCGTGCCGGCAATTTCAGTGACAATACTGCGCTGACTGCCGGACAGCAGGTTGAACAGGGTGGACTTTCCCACGTTGGGTTTGCCCACGATGACTGCCGACACGCCCGACTGGAGAATGCGCCCGTAGTCATAGGTGGCAAGGGTGCTGTCCAGCTGTTCCAAGACAGGCTGCAGTGCGGCATGGAGTCCCTCCGGGGTGACTGCCGGGACTTCGTCCTCCGGGTAGTCTGCCCAGGCTGCCAGGTCGCCCAGACTGCTGACGATGCCCTGTGAGATCTGCTGCACCCGGTGAAAGAGTGCGCCGTTCTGCTGGGCATGGGCAAAGGAAAGCTCCCGTTTTCCGGCTGCGCCGATCACATCCATGACCGCCTCTGCCTGGGTGAGTGTCATTTTTCCGGCGAGAAACGCCCGTTTGGTGAATTCGCCCGGTTCTGCCGGGACAGCGCCGGCGGCGTAGACCGATTCCAGCAGCTGCTGGGTGACAAAAATGCCGCCGTGGCAGGAAAACTCCACGGTGTCCTCGCCGGTATAGCTGTGGGGCGCACGGAACACGGTGGCGATCCCGTCATCCAGCTCCGCACCGGACGGGTCGCAGAATTTGCCGTAGGCGCAGGTGTAGCCGGGCATTTCGGATAAGGATTTTCCGGTCACGCTGCGAAAGCAGGTCTGTGCCACGGAAACGGCACTGTCACCGGAGATCCGGATCACAGAAATGCCGCCGGCAGCGTGAGGGGTTGCAATTGCTGCAATTGTATACATAGTGATTTCTCCTTGCGGCGGATTTTTTGGGGTGTGGTTTTTCTTTTCAAAAAGGGCAGACAACTCCTCTGCCCTGTCGGGCATCACCTCTAAGAGAGGAGGTGGCACGCAGTGCCGGAGGAGTCAGAGGAGTCCCGGGCGAACAATGTTCGCCCCTACAGATGCGGCATCCTCATGTTTCACATGAAACACCCATCCCGGCGCACACTGCCGCATACAACAAAACGGACTGCATTGCTACAATCCGTTTTATCTGTCTGATTTACCTTGTTCAGAATTCGATCTTGCCGTAGAGTCCGGCGTTCAGTTCGTCCTCCGGCTTCGGCTTTTTGTAATCCCGTTCAAAGCTGGTCTTCATGGAATCCAGGTTCTTGCGCTGGAAATCCTCCGGCTTTCTCTCCCGGTACGGACGCTTGCCGCCACGGTTCTGACCGCCTCTGCCGCCACGGTTTCCGCCGCTGCGTCTGCCGGTGGTGGAGGATACGACTACCTTCCGGTAGGGATCTTCGCCCACGCTCTTGGAGGTCACACCCTCGATCTCGGAGATCTTGCTGTGGATGATCCGGCGCTCATAGGGGTTCATCGGCTCCAGCGTGGTGGAACGTCCGCTGCGCAGTACGCTCCGGGCGATCTTTTCTGCCAGCTGTTCCAGGGTCTTGCGGCGCTTTTCCCGATAGCCGTTGCTGTCCAGGAGCAGACGGCAGTAGTCCTCGCTGTCCTTGTTCACCAGGATCGATGCCAGATACTGGATGGAATCCAGGGTCTCGCCTCGTCTGCCGATGATGGTGCCGCTCTTATTGTCGCTGCGCAGTTCCATGCGGATGCCGTTTGCGGTGCGCATGGTAGTAATGGTCACAGTAATGCCCATTGCTGCGTAAATGTCTGCAATATACTGTCTTGCACGGAGCAGGCCGGGGGTCATGTTCTCCTCTGTCAGGATATCCTCGATCGCCTCGGACTCCATGCCACGTGTGGGAGAATTGTCATCCTTGTCAATGACGATCTCCTCTACAGAAGAAACTACCTCCTGTACGGGCTGGGAAACCGGTGCTGCCGGGGTCTCCGGCGCAGCAGCCGCTGCCGGTTCTTCATACACTGCCTCTACCTGTGCCTCCCGCTTTATCTTGCCGAAGAGTCCCTTTTTCGGCTCTTCCAGAATGCGGTAAACGATCTGGTCCTCAGAAACGCCGAACTTTTCGGCCGCCAGATGCTTTGCCTCTTCGATGCTTTTTGCAGTGAAAATCTCTTTCATTCTCATTCATCCCTTTCGTAATCATGGGATATCACAGGGTGTTTCCCTGTGAAATGGTTTTTTCGGGCGGACGGCGCTTTCACCGGCGTCATCACAGCAGCCCTTTAATCCTTGTCGCTCTCGTTTTCGTCATAGGTGTCGCCGTACTTTTCTGCCAGCCGCTTGCGTGCTTCTTTCAGCACCTGCTGGTTATACTTGTTCAGCTCTGAACGGGACATATCCTTGGTCTCTTCGGCGTATTTTTCACGCTGGTTCTGGACATCCATGCCCTGCTGCGCATCCATCATGCGCTGCATAAAGCTCTTTTTGCCGTTGGCATACTTCTTGGCGTTTTTCTTGGTCTCCTGCTCGCAGATCTTTTCGATGCGTGCCGGTGTGAAGTAGCAGTTCAGACCGATGCTCTGGATCAGAGAGAAGAAGGACGAGCATACCCAGTAGAAGCCAACGCCGGCAGGTACCTGGAAAGCGAACCAGACGGAGAAGATGGGCATTGCGTAGAGCATTACGTTCATACAGCCCATGTTCGGTGCGCCGGGGTTGCGCTTTTTCTGGGAGATCTGCATATAAATAGTCAGCGCCAGCTGAAGTGCGCCGGACAGCACCGGGATCATGAACAGACCGATGGCTGCGGCGTTCCAGGTGTCCGGATGCCAGGTCGGGATCTCGCCCAGGTTGATGCCGAACAGACTGAACTTGTCGTAGAATTCCGAGATCTTTGCCGAGAGGTTGTCTCCCAGCACGCTCTGGAATGCACTGGCATCGGAGTGGTGCGCAGTCAGGATGGTCAGCTCACGCCGCAGGCTGGTGCCCTGCTTTGCCAGTTCCGGATTGATCTTCTGCACCACTTCAAAGGCGCTGGAGATCACGCTGTCTTTCATTTTCAGAATATAAGACAGCGGCTTATAGACAACGTCCAGAATGCCGAACAGGATGAAGAACTGCAGGAACATCGGCAGACAGGATGCGCCGGGGTTCACGTTCTCTTCCTGGTAGAGCTTCATCTGCTCTTCCTGCATCTTTTTCGGATCATCCTTATATTTCTGCCGCAGCTTTTCCATTTTCGGATTGACCCGCTGCATTCTTGCGGAGTTCTTCTGCTGCTTATAAGAGATGGGGAACAGGATGAGCTTGGTAAAAATGGTGAACAGCAGGATCGCAAATGCGTAGTTGTCCACCCAGTCATAGATCAGGCGCATGATCCAGCCAAAAGGCTTTCCGCACAGATCGTATAAAAAATCCATCATAGTTTTGTTTTAACCCTTTCTGTTGTGTCTTAGTGTCCGCACATAGCGCCCGAAAACAGCCCGGGGCGGTTCCAGAGATTCCGGAACGTAGTCAATGCCGCCGGGATTCCACGGGTGACAGCGCAGCAGACGGCGCAGGGCGAGAAAGCCGCCCCGCACCACACCAAACCGCAGAACTGCAGTCTGTGCATAACAGGAACAGGTCGGATAAAACCGGCACACAGCCGGAGTCAGTCGGGAAACCTTCTGGTACAGGCGGATCAGCGCCGCCACGAGGTACCTCATTTCGGTTTTCCTCCTTCCGACGGCGGTTCCACCAGCTTTCGGATGCGGCGCACACCGCTCCCTGCCAGATAGTCACGCAGTTGTGTAGAGCGTATGCCCGTAATGGACGGCAGCGCCACGATCACCATATCCACGCCCACCGGCATGAGATGCTCAGTCTCACGATATGCCTGGCGGATGATACGGCGAGCCCGGCTGCGCTTTACGGCACAACCCACTTTTTTTCCCACTGTAATCCCCAGCCGGTTATGCTTGCGTCTGGTCTTGCGCAGGTAGATGATAACATACGGCGATGCGATCTTTTTCCCACGCTGGTACAGCTGCAAGAAGTCCCGGTTTTGATTGAGAATCACCGTTTTTTCCATGGCTTATACTCCAACTTTTTTCGGTTTTCAGCCGGACAAAACCGTCTGCCCGGCTGTCTTTTCGGGAAAAGCAAAAGCGTACCCCGGCATCACGCCGCACCGGCTGCGGATCCTCTGACCTGCACCTTGGCGGTATCGGTCAGTTTTCCGCAATCGGCACAACGGCGAATCCAGGATACGCTCCTCGAAAAAACAAAAGACCACAAACCAATGGCGTTGTGGTCCGACTTCGATCAGTGGCTCAGTCTTGCTCTGCCTCTTGCTCTTCTGCGAGCTAAAACCTTTCTACCGTTCGCAGTGGCCATTCTCTTGCGGAAGCCATGCACCTTTTTCCGATGAATCTTCTTCGGCTGATATGTTCTCTTCAAAACAGTACCTCCTTTCTCGCTCAGACGGCAAAAACGCCGTCCCACAGATTCCTTGGAACTCCGCACAGACCGGGAATCCCCGTCCGCACGAATCCATTTACCATATATTATAGCGGATTCCACCGTGTTTGTCAAGCCCTAAGGCGAACTTTTTTCTGATTTTTACGGCTTTTTTTCGTTTTCCACAGCTTATCCACAGCGCATTTGGGCAGGCTGCACGGTTTTTCCTGCAAAATTTGTCACTTTTGCGGCGGGTCAGCCCGTCACCCGTGGTTCTTAGAAAGGCGCACCGTAGGGGCGAACATGGTTCGCCCGTGACTCCTCAGTCAGCCTCACGGCTGCCAGCTCCTCTGTAGAGGAGCCAAAAGAAAAGTCTCCTCTCATAGAGGAGATGCCCGACAGGGCAGAGGAGTCTTTTGTCCCCCTTGAAAAGGGGGATGTCAGCGTAAGCTGACAGGGGGATTAACCCCTCCGTCAAGCCTACGGCTTGACGGAGGAGTTCCGGGCGAACATTGTTCGCCCCTACGATGTGTTTCCCCAAAACGGCAGTGTGCAAGGCAGGATGCCCCATGTGGAAAACCGTTTCACATTTTCGTTCTGCACCGCTTTCCACAGAAAGTTTTCCCGGTTTTCCACATGGATTTTTGGGGAAATCAATAAGTTTTCAACAATTAGGGGTTGATTTTCCACAAAGTATGTGGTATACTATTATATTAGTTACCCCTGCATAATACTGCGCCTGCGTCTGGTTTTCCACAGCGCAGGCGAGAAACCGATAGATACGAGGAGGATTCCACGCACATGATTTCATTTGACGAAGTTTTTTCCAGCGTGAAGCAATACTGCCGGGAGAAAGGTGCGATCCCGGATGTGGCTGTCAAGCTGTGGATCAACGCCCTGCACCCGGTCCGTCTGGACGGGAATGTGGCGCTGTTTACAGTACAGTCCTCATTCCAGCGGGACGTGATCCTGGGAAACTACGGCGACCTGCTGAAAGAGGCGTTTCTCAATACCCTGGGACTCGCCGTTGACATTCAGATCCAGGTGGTCGATGAAGAGGACCAGGAGGTCCAGGAGAAGTTCAAGACCAACGACTATGACGAGATCGCACGCCGCCACGAGGAGCTGGAGCATACCTTTGAGGGTGCAAACTATGAATACACATTCGATACCTTTATCGTAGGCGGTTCCAACGAATTTGCCTACGCTGCCTGCACCGCTGTGGCGAAAGAACCGGGCAAGAACTACAACCCCCTGTTCATCTATGGTCCGTCCGGACTGGGAAAGACCCACCTAATGCACGCCATCGCCAACCAGGTACACGAAAATCACCCGGACTACAAGATCATTTATGTGACCAGCGAAGAGTTCGGCAACGACCTGATCTCCAGCATCAACGACAACAACACGGCGCTGTTCCACGACAAATACCGGAACGCCGACGTGCTGCTCATTGACGATATCCAGTTCTTCAGCAACAAGGAGCGAATGCAGGAAGAGTTCTTCCACACCTTCAACAAGCTCCACGCCGAGGGCAAGCAGATCGTCATCACATCGGACAAGCCGCCCAAGGAGCTGAAAACCCTGGAGGATCGTATCCGCAGCCGGTTCGAGTGGGGACTCATCACCGACATCAGCACGCCGGATTTCGAGACACGCATCGCCATCATCCGCCGGAAGGCAGAGCTTTTGGATCTGTACATTCCGGATGATGTGGCAGAGTTTATCGCAAACCGTCTTAAGACCAACATCCGTCAGCTGGAGGGTGCAGTGAAAAAGCTGAAAGCCCTCAAGCACCTGGCAGGTTCGCCGCCTTCCATTTCCATGGCGCAGAGCGTCATCAAGGACATTCTGAGCGACGACCAGCCGGCGCCGATCACGGTAGAGAAGATCATCGTAGAGGTTGCAGACGTTTACGGGGTTTCTCCGGAGGACATCCGCAGCAGCAAGCGTTCCAGCCAGATCTCCACAGCGAGAAAGGTTGCGATCTATGTAGTGCGTGAGATCACGCAGATGCCGCTCCAGGCGATTGGCACAGAGTTCGGCGGCAGAGATCATTCTACCATTGTATATTCCATCAGCAACATCGAGACTGCCATGAAGCACGACGATCATCTGAAACAGCTGGTAGAGGACATCATCAAAAACATCCGCAGCAAAAGCCACAGCTAAGCGGCGGGTCAGCCCGTCGCCCAGCGGAAATGGCGACGGCAGACTTGCCCAAGGATAGCAAGCCGCCGCTGACCCTTCCCCCCAATTTAGCGGTCAAGAAAGGCAGTGTTACGGCGGCAGAAGCCGCCTGTTTGCCCCTCCGGGGGATTTATGTTTCTGGTAAGCTGTGAAAACACTGCCAGTCGTGGCATACACTGCCGTTCCGAACAAGGGTAGGCGAGATCTTTTCTTTTTTTGCTTCTTTTTTTCTTTTTAGTAAAGAAAAAAAGAAGAACATCTCCTTGTGTCAATTTCGCACAGGAAAGCAAAAGAGAAACAAGCGCAGCAAACGCTGTATCAAAGCAAAAACCATCCCCAAAACAAACACCCGGAATATCAACACAGCACATACAAGAAAAGGCAAACAAAAGCGTTTGCAAGCCCAAGGCGGACAGCGAGAGAAACGAGCGATTCCGCCGGACGGGTTTCGGAAGTGAGACCTGGGATATCGTTTACCGGAATAAGAAAAGATTGACGGGCGAACAATGTTCGCACCTACGGTAATTGTTTTAGAAAAGTCCCCCTTGAAAAGGGGGATGTCAGCGTAAGCTGACAGGGGGATTCACCCCTCAGTCAAGCCTACGGCTTTCCAGCTCAACGCAAGGCACATCCTATGGGTGCCTTTTCAAGGAGACTTGACAAAGGAGTCACGGGCGAACCATGTTCGCCCCTACAGATTTCCGTTTTCAATGCAGTGCCGGCGGCGTTTCCGGCGGACAGGACCGCATCCGGTTTTCCGGTGCGTTTCCATGCGCCGGATGCCCTTTCTAACAGAGAATCAACAGGATTGCTCCGGTTTTCCACATCAGTTTCAACAGTGTGTGGAAAACTCAAAGAGAGAAAAAATCCCATCTCAGCAGTTCATTTGCATCGCCGGAAAATCTGCGGTGTGGAATCTGCTGTGGAGGATTGTGGAATGAGATTTCCACAACCTGTGCAAAGTACGACACCATGCGGCAGGGTTTTCCACGAAATTCTCCACAAACTTTCCCTTTCCACTCCACAATTTTTCCCCTTTTCCACGCAGAAAAAACTTCTCCACTTTTCCGGATTCTTTCCACGAATGTCCTGTGGGGAAAAAGTCCCCGGAATTTCCGGCAAAAAGCTGGGTTTCCACTTTTCCGGGGTCTCTACTAGTACTACTATATCTTTTTTATCTTTCTATTCTTTCTTTCTGCAGCTTCGCTGCCTCTTTTCTCGAATAAGGCGGTGTCTCCTGGAGACGTACAATTCGAAATTGTTTCTCCAGAGCGGACATATCTGCAAAAAGCACAGAAACTGCGTCAGATTTCCTGTCTTCCCAGGCGGGACAAGACGGCAGCGGCATTCCGATCAGAAAGAATCGGGCAGAATCAAGTTCTGCTTTTCAGAACTGCCGGAAAAATCACGCGGCAGAAAAATTGTAATTTTCAGCCGATGCGGCAAGGCTGTGGAAAGCCCGTCCCGTGCGGCTTATCATAAAAGGAAGAGATTCATGTTAAAATTTACTTGTGACAGACAGACGTTTTACACCGCCATTACACACGTGGCAAAGGGCGTCTCTCAAAAATCCACGATCCCGGCGCTGGAGCGGCTGAAGCTCCGCCTGGATCACGACAATCTGGAACTGACGGGCTATGACCTGGAATTCGGCATTCAGCGGAGTATCGAGGTTGAATCCGACTGCTCCGGCGAATTTGTCATTCTGCCCCGGCTGCTGAGCGAGGCGGTACGCCGCTTTTCCGGCGACGTGGTCACCATGGAGGTGGACGACAACTATGTGGTAAAGCTGTTCTGCGATGCCACAGAGTTCCAGATCTCCGCCATGTCCTCTGAGGAATATCCGGCGCTGCCCAGTCTGGATCTGGCGGCAGGTATGCAGATCGAACAGCCGGTGCTGAACTCCATGATCCGGCAGACCAGCTACGCCACTTCTGTCAGCGAGGCAAAACCGGTGCTGACGGGTGAGCTGTTCGAGGTGGAGGGCGACACCCTGCACGTGGCAGCCATTGACGGCTATCGCCTGGCAGTGCGCCAGGAACCCATTTCCAGTGCGGAAAACTACCGCTTTGTGGTACCGAAACGGACCCTGCTGGAGGTGGCAAATATGCTCCACGACGATGCCGAAGAACTCTGCACCATTTCCGCAGACCGCCGGCACGTGGTATTCGAATTCAACGGCTACACCGTATTTTCCCGGCTTTTGGAGGGCGAATTCCACAACTACCGGAGCAGCATCCCGTCCTCTTTTGAGACGGAGATCCTGCTGGACACCAGCGAACTGACACGCTGCCTGGAGCGCTGCTCTCTGCTCATTAGCGGCAAGTACAATGCGCCGGTGCGCTGCACCTTCTCCGGCGGCAGCCTGGGCGTATGGTGCAAGACGGGCATCGGCGAGATCAACGACAAGATTCCGGCAGACATTACCGGTCCGGATGTGACCATTGGATTTGACAACCGTTTTCTGCTGGACGCAGTGCGTGCGGCAGACTGTGACAAGGTAAAGATCCAGCTCAGCGGCGGAAACCGTGTGGCAAAGCTGGTGCCGCCGCAGGGCGAAAGCTTTACCTTCCTGTTAATGCCGATCCAGCTGCGCAACTAGCGGCAGGTTGCCGCTGACCCTTCCCCCAATTTAGCGTTCAAGAAAGGCAGTGTTACGGCGGCGGCAGCCGCCTGTTACCCCTCCGGGGGATTTATGTTTCTGGTAAGCTGTGAAAACACTGCCAGTCGTGGCATACACTGCCGTTCCAAACAAGGGTAGGCGAGATCTTTTCTTTTTTTGCTTCTTTTTTTCTTTTCAGCAAAGAAAAAAAGAAGAGTAAACTCTTCGTGTAAACTTTGCGCAAGAAAGCAAAAAAGAAACAAGCGCAGCAAACGCTGTAAAAAAACAAAAACCATCCTCAAAACAAACACCCAGAATATCAACACAGCACATACAGGAAAAGGCAAAAAAAGCGTTTGCAAGCCCAAGGCGGACAGCGAGAGAAACGAGCGATTCCGCCGAACGGGTTTCGGGAGTGAGACCTAGGATAATATATCCCCTGCCCTATCGGGCATCTCCCCTAAAAGAGGAGACAATTTCGCAAAGCCTCCTCTACAGAGGAGTCACGGGCGAACAATGTTCGCCCCTACGGTGTGCCTTTTTAAGAAAACAAACCATTTTTTAAGATAGTCCCCCTTGAAAAGGGGGATGTCAGCGTAAGCTGACAGGGGGATTAAACCCTCGGTCAAGCCTATGGGCGTTTTTCCAAGGGAGGCAAAAGACTCCTCTGCCCATCCATTTCAAAATGTTTCACGTGAAACATCAAAGCCTGCGCCATGTCATTTGTGTAATTTTGCACGCATCCTGCCTGCAAAAACACAGATGCGCCGGGCTTTCCGAAACCCAAACGAAACCATCCATGCGGATGTCTGCACGGCAAAACGAAAAAACGCCTGCGGACACCAGGGAGTGTCAACACACCCTAAAAAACAGCGGCTAATCTGCCGCCGGAGGATATCATGGCTGAAAAAAATGAGACAATAACCGTGTCGATCCACACGGAATTTATCAAACTGGATTCCCTGCTGAAATTCGCAGGGCTTTGTGACACCGGCGGATTCGCCAAGGAACTGGTGCAGCAGGGCGCTGTCCGGGTCAACGGCGAAGTCTGCACCATGCGTGGCAAAAAGATCCGTCCCGGCGATGCGGTGACGGTGGATAAGTATACGGTTCGGGTGACCGCTGAGGCATGAGACTGACGGCACTGTCTGCGGACGGTTTCAAAAACCTGGAATCGGTCTCGCTGATCCCCGACCCGTCCTATAATCTGATCCTGGGCGAAAATGCACAGGGAAAGACCAACCTTCTGGAGGCAATCTGGGCGCTCACCGGCTGCCGCAGCTTTCGTGGCACACGGGAACGGGACTATCTCCCGTTTTCCGGCGGCAACCTCCAGGTAGAGGCAAAATTCCAGGACGCACGCCGGGAACAGTCCGTGCGGCTCTGCATGGTTCCCGGCAGCGTTCCCGAAAAAAAGTTCTGGTGCAATGACATTCCCCAGAAGAGCAGCGCCCTCTTTTCCGTGTTCCACTGCGTGGCGTTTACGCCGGATGACCTTTCCCTGGTGGACGGCGGCCCGGAGCGGCGGCGCACCTTTCTGGATATGTGCAGCGCCCAGCTCCATGCGCCGATGCTGGGACTGGTGCGGCGCTATCAGCTGGCACTCCAGCAGCGCAACGCCGTGTTGAAACAGCACCTGCCCGAATCCCAGGCAGAGGGCTTGCTGCTGGTCTGGGACAAACAGCTGGAACAGCTGGGAACGGAGATCGCCGTCCAGCGCAGCATCTACGTGCGGCGGCTGGCAGAGGTCTGCGTGCCGCTGTATGCCCGGATCGCACGGGGCAGAGAGACCATCTCGCTCCACTATCAGTCCAGCGTGTTCGGCAGAGATGCCCAGGAAACACTTCCGGAGCAGGCGACACCCGAACTGGTGCGGCAGTACGGCGAAAAAATGCGCCAGAGCCGTGCCTCGGATCTCCAGCTGGGACACACCGGCAGCGGTGCGCACCGGGACGACCTGTTCCTCGCCATAGACGGCAAGCCGGCAAAGGAGTTCGGCTCACAGGGACAGAAAAAAAGCCTGGCGCTGTCACTGAAACTGGCGCAGGCGGAGATCTACAGCAAGCGCCGGAAGGAATCGCCGGTGGTGCTGCTGGATGATGTCATGGGCGAACTGGACGAGGCTCGCCAGGCGGTGGTGTCTACCATCGTCCGGGAGATGCAGGTGTTTGTGACCACCTGTCACCCGGAGTCCGTGCTTTCCCCAAAAACGGGACGGCGTTTTCTGTTGAAAGACGGCAGACTCATGGACGAGCCGTCCTAACAGCCGGAAACTGCGTGAAATTTAGTTTTCCACAGACTGTTGAAAACTGTGTGGAAACTTTGTTTGAAGCTGTGCAAAAGCAGGGATCCGGACGGTTTCTGCGGAAATTTGTCCGATTCCGTGTGCGCAGTGCCAGCTGTTTCACGTGAAACAATCCCGGAAATCACGAAAAGCAAAGGAAACCAAACAGATCTTTCCCAAGCGGAAAAATTGAGGTAATAGAATATGACAGATGAAATGAAACAAGACGCACAGAGTTATGACGAAAGTCAGATTCAGGTGCTGGAAGGACTGGAGGCAGTCCGAAAGCGGCCGGGTATGTACATCGGTTCTACCGGCCCGAAGGGACTGCATCATCTGGTCTATGAGATCGTAGATAACGCCATTGACGAGGCGCTGGCAGGATTCTGCACCGAGATCACCGTGGACATTCTCCCGGAAAACGTGATCCGTGTTTCGGATAACGGCAGAGGCATCCCGGTGGGCATCCACCCAAAAGAGGGCATCTCGGCGGCAACCGTCGTGTACACCATCCTCCACGCCGGCGGTAAGTTCGGCGGCGGCGGCTATAAGGTCTCCGGCGGTCTGCACGGCGTAGGTGCATCCGTTGTAAACGCCCTGTCGGAATGGCTGAAACTCACCGTCAAGGACGGCAACCACATCCACTTCCAGGAATTCCACCGGGGCGACTACAGCGAACCCATCCGCATCATCGGCGACACCACTGAGACCGGTACGACCGTTGAGTTCAAGGCAGATCCGCTGATCTTCGAGGAGACCACGGAATATGACTATGAAGTCCTGCTGAAACGGCTCCGGGAACAGGCGTTTCTGAATGCCGGCATCCGCATTGTCTTTTCCGACAAGCGCAGCGAGACCGAGCCACGCACTGAGATTCTCCACTATGAGGGCGGTATCCGCCAGTTCGTGGAGTATTTGCAGAACAAGCGTGGGCTGGAGGCACTGTCCGAGGATGTGATCTATGTTTCCGGCATGGACGGCGATTCTTTCGCCGAAGTCGCTTTGCAGTACAACGACAGCTATAACGATCTGATCCTGTCGTTTGCCAATAATATCCATACCGCAGACGGCGGTACCCACGAGACCGGTTTCAAGAACGCTCTGACCAAGGTCATCAACGAATACGGCAAGAAGTTCGGACTGCTCAAGGACGGACAGAAACTGCTGGGCGACGATGTCCGGGAGGGTCTGACGGCGATCGTTTCCGTCAAGCTGACGGAGTGCGAGTTCGAGGGTCAGACCAAGGGTCGCCTGGGTAATCCGGCAGTCAAGCCCTTTGTGGAAAAGATGGTCTTTGACAAGCTGATGAGCTACTTCGAGGAGAACCCCACCGTAGCACGTGCCATCTTCGACAAGAGCATTTCCGCACAGGCTGCCCGTGAGGCGGCGAAAAAGGCGAGAGACACCGCACGCCGGAAGTCCGCCATGGAAAGCGCATCCCTGCCGGGCAAGCTGGCAGACTGCCAGGAGAAATCCACCGAGGGTACAGAGCTGTACATCGTCGAGGGTGACTCTGCGGGCGGTTCTGCCAAGGAAGGCAGAGACCGCCGCTATCAGGCGATCCTGCCGCTCTGGGGCAAGATGCTGAACGTGGAAAAGGCACGCATCGACCGGGTATACGGCAACGAAAAGCTGATGCCGGTAGTCACCGCTCTGGGAACGTCCATCGGCGAGGACTTCGACATCAACAAGCTGCGCTATGGCAAAGTCATTATCATGGCGGATGCCGATGTGGACGGTTCGCATATCCGTACCCTGCTGCTGACCTTTTTCTTCCGCTTTATGCGGCCGCTTATCACCAACGGCAATGTCTTTCTGGCGCAGCCGCCGCTGTTCAAGGTCTCCAAGGGCAAGAAGTATAAGTACGCCTTCGATGAGGCAGAACGGGACAAGTATATCGCAGAGTTCGCCGACGCAGACGGCAGCACCGCCAAGGTGGGCGTACAGCGGTATAAAGGTCTGGGTGAAATGAGTTCCGAACAGCTGTGGGAGACCACCATGAACCCGGAGACTCGTTCCATGATCCGTGTGGACATGGAGGATGCAGAAAAGGCAGACGAGATCTTCACCATCCTTATGGGCGACAAGGTTGCGCCCCGTAAGGAATTTATCGAGAAGAACGCACGCTATGTCCAGAATCTGGACGTGTAAAGAGGAAACGCTATGGAAAAGACAACGGCGCTGCCGGTATTCGACACCACTGCCCCGTACAATATCAAACGGGAATATTACAAGACTGGATTCGAGTGCTTTCAGAAGAAGTTTATCTTAAAGCGCAACTGGATCATGCTGGTGCTGTTTTTCATTTTGTTTGTGTCCTTTGTGGCATCGGCTGTGGCAAACCCCAGCAATAAGACGGCGTACTTTCTCATGATGATCTGCCTGGCAGGAATGTTCGTGCTGTGGTATAATCCACGGAAACAAAAGCGGATGGTGCTGGACGCCGTCCGGGAGCTGGAGTTCGAGCAGTTCACCGCCTGCAATGACGGCAAGGTGCTGCGCATCCAGATCTGTCAGACCGACGACGAAGAGGAACGCATTCCGGAATCCCGTGTGGTCATGGCGACTGCCTATGTGCAGGAGTTCGACGAGTTCTATCTGGTCTGCGACGAAAAGAAGATGTTCTACATCCTGCCAAAGTCGGCGCTGGCATCCCCTGCGGCAGAACTGCCCGAAGAGGTCAGTGCGGAAAGCGGTGCAGACAGCGAGGCATGATTGTTTCACGTGAAACATTGGGTGGGATGATATCTCTGTTGCGGAAAAGGCGTTGACTCCTCTGCCCTATCGGGCATCTCCTCTAAAGAGGAGACAATTCCGCAAAGCCTCCTCTCCCAGAGGAGGTGGCAAGCCGTAGGCTTGACGGAGGAGTTTCGGGCGAACAATGTTCGCCCCTACAGGTTTCCCTCTTTGAAAATGGGAAAACAACTCCTCTGCCCTATCGGGCATCTCCTCTATGAGAGGAGACGTTTTGCAAAGCCTCCTCTTTTAGAGGAGGTGGCAAGCCGCTGGCTTGACGGAGGAGTTTCGGGCGAACAATGTTCGCCCCTACAGGTTTCCCTCTTTGAAAATGGGAAATCGACTCCTCTGCCCTATCGGGCATTTCCTCTACAGAGGAGACGATTATGCAAAGCCTCCTCTTCTAGAGGAGGTGGCAAGCCGTAGGCTTGACGGAGGAGTCATGCACTCCACCAAAACTCCCCACCCGTTTCCCATGAAACGACCCAAATCACAACAACCATTCGGCGGTGATGCCGCCATGATAGGAAAATAGAATGATGGATAATAATACTTCAATGGAAAAAGAAAATTTCTTTACCAACGGAAAACAAAAAATTACCCCCATCGAAATTGGCAGAGAAATGCAGGACTCCTTCCTGCAATATGCAATGTCGGTCATTGTTGCCCGTGCATTGCCGGACGTGCGTGACGGTCTGAAACCGGTACACCGCCGTATTCTCTATACCATGTTCGAAAAGGGGCTGACACCCGATAAGGCATACCATAAGTGCGCCGATACCGTCGGTGCTGTGCTGGGTAGCTATCACCCCCACGGTGACGCTTCGGTCTATGATGCGCTGGTGCGTCTGGCGCAGAATTTCTCCATGCGGTATATGCTGGTGGACGGTCAGGGTAACTTCGGTTCGGTAGACGGCGACCCGCCTGCTGCTTACCGTTATACAGAGGCGAGAATGTCCAAGATCGCCCTGGAGATGCTGACGGATATCCACAAGGAGACCGTGCCTTTCGTCCCCAACTATGACGACCGTCTGAAAGAACCGGCAGTGCTGCCGAGCCGTTTTCCCAATATCCTGGTCAACGGCTCGGTGGGTATCGCTGTCGGCATGGCGACCAATATTCCGCCTCATAATCTGGGCGAAGTCATCGACGGCATCCATATGCTGATGGAAAATCCGGACTGCACCATGGATGAGCTGATGACCTGTATCCAGGGACCGGACTTCCCCACCGGCGGCATTATCATGGGCAAGAGCGGCATCCGTGCCGCCTACGGCACCGGCAGAGGCAGGATCACCCTCCGTGGACAGACCCACTTTGAAAAGGTGCGTGGACGTCAGTCCATTGTCATTACGGAGATCCCGTACATGGTGAACAAGGCACGCCTGGTGGAGTCCATCGCCAACCTGGCAAAGGATAAGCGCATCGAGGGCATTCACCACATCCAGGATGAGTCCAGCCGTGAGGGTATGCGCATCGTGGTGGAACTGAAAAAGGATGCCAACGAACAGATCGTGCTGAACAAGCTGTTCTCCTATACCCAGCTCCAGGATACTGTCAGTGTCAATATGCTGGCACTGGTAAACGGCGAGCCAAAGACACTGACTCTGAAACAGGTTCTCCAGGAGTATCTGCAGTTCCAGGTGGACGTTATCACCAACCGCAGCAAATTCGACCTGGAAAAGGCAAAGAAACGGGCGCACATTCTCCAGGGCTTCCTGCTTGCCATCGACTATATTGACGAAGTGATCGCCATTCTCCGGGACAGCAAGACCGTGCCGGAAGGTAAGGCTCGTCTGATGGAGCGGTTCAAGGAAATCGATATGTCTGCCCTGCTGGATCGTGCGCAGTACGATGTGGACGGCTATCAGCTGGAACACAAGCAGGGACTTACCGAAGAGCAGGCAGAGGCAATCGTGCAGATGCGCCTGGGACAGCTCACCGGCATGGAGCGCCAGAAGGTCACCGACGAACTGTACGGACTGATCCAGAAGATCACTGACCTGCTGGATATCCTGGCAAACCGGGAACGGGTATACCAGATCATCATGGACGATCTGAATGAGATCCGCCGGAAGTTCGGCGATGCACGCCGGACGCAGATCGAGATGGTAGACGGCGAAGTGGACATCGAGGATCTGATCCCGGTGGAGGACTGCGTTGTTACCTATACCGAAAACGGCTATATCAAGCGCATCCCGGCAGATGTCTACAAGAGCCAGCGCCGTGGCGGCCGTGGCGTTACCGGCATGAAACAGCGGGAAGAGGACTTCGTCAGCGAGCTGATGATTAGTTCCTCTCACGCCCACATTCTGTTTATCAGCAATCTGGGTACTATGTACAAGCTGAAGTGCTACGAACTGCCGGAGGGTTCCAAGAATGCCCGTGGCACCAACATCGTAAACCTGCTGCCCCTGTCACAGGGCGAAAAGATCGCAGCCGTTCTCACCACTCCGGACTTCGAAGAGGGCAAGTATGTGGTCATGATCACACGTTCGGGCAAGATCAAGCGGACACCGCTTTCGGCTTACAAGAACGTGCGCAAAAACGGCTTAATTGCCATTGGTCTGGACGAGGGCGACGAGATCGCCGCAGTCCGTCTCACCAACGGTTCCAACCGGCTGTTTGTTGCCACCCGGAACGGCATGGCGATCCGCATTGACGAAAACGATGTGCGTCCCATGTCCCGTTCGGCACACGGCGTCAAGGCAATCACCCTGCGCAAGGGCGATGCTGTGGTATCCATGGCGAGAGAGCGTGAGGGCGCATCCCTGCTGACCGTGACCGAAAACGGATTTGGCAAAAAGACGGCGCTTTCGGAATACCGGATGCAGTCCCGTGGCGGCATGGGTCTGACCAACTACAAGGTGGACGAGGAATACGGCGCAGTCTGCGGCATCAAGGTAGTAGACGAGACCGACGACCTGATGTTCATTTCCAGCGACGGCGTTATCATTCGTGTGGCTTGCAGCGAGATCCGTGAAATGGGACGTACTGCAAAGGGCGTGCGTGTCATGCGTGTCAGCGAGGGTCAGAAGGTAGTTGCCTTCACCCGTACCGAGGCATCCCAGGAAGAGGATGACGCAGAAAGCGCTCCAGATGGCGCTGAACAGCCTTCCGCAGAGCCGGAGTCAATTCCTGCACCGGATGCACAGAATGCGTCAGAGACCGGCACAGAGGCTCCTGCGGACGAATCTGCGGAGTAACGTGCAGACATTGCAATAAAAATCAGCAGCGGCGGAGATTCTGCCGCTGTTGTTGTATGGAGAGGACAGTGCATGATAAGGAAGAGGAGTTGATTGCCTCCCTTGAAAAGGGTGATTCCCCACGGGGTGGGGAAATGTCACCGTAGGTGACAAAGGGGACCGCTCAGTACGAGGTGGATGCTCCGTAAGGAGCAGACGGAGGGATATATCCCCCTGTCAGCTAACGCTGACATCCCCCTTTTCAAGGGGGACTGAGTTGTCATTGTAGGGGCGAACATCGTTCGCCCGAAACTCCTCCGTCAAGCCTGCGGCTTGCCACCTCCTCTACAGAGGAGGCTTTGCCGAATAGTCTCCTCTTATAGAGGAGATGCCCGATAGGGCAGAGGAGTTGTTTAGCCTCCCTTGAAAAGGGAGGTGGCACGCAGTGCCGGAGGGATAATCCCCCTGTCCCTTCGGGACATCCCAGCACAAGGCACACCCTACGGGCGCCTTTTCAAGGGGGACTATCTTAAAAATTGGTTTGTTTGCTTGAAAAAACTTTACCGTAGGGGCGAACATCGTTCGCCCGAGACTCCACCGTCAAGCCTGTGGCTTGCCACCTCCTCTACAGAGGAGGCTTATTAAACAAAAATCCCCCGGAGGGGTTACAGGCAGCTTGTCTGCCGTGACATTACCCCTTTTTGAACGTTAAATTGGGGCGAAAGGTCAGCGGCGACCCGCCGCACACGAGGATTTTACTTCACATGATTTTTTTGATAATTCTATTTGTTTTGATCTTACTGATTTTCATTTGGTTTCTCATCGAACAGCACCTGCTTTGGGTGCATCGGGAGGAAATCACACTTTCCCATCTTCCCCCGGCATTTGACGGCACATCGTTGCTCCAGATCACCGACCTCCACCACCGGGAAATGGGAAAAAACAACTGCCGCATCGTCCGAAAAGCGGCAGAACTGCACCCCGATCATATCGTCCTCACCGGCGATCTGATCTCACGGGATATGCGTGACTTTCACGGAATTGCGTCGTTTTTGACTGCACTTTCCAAAATAAGCCCGGTCTGGATCTGCGTGGGCAACCATGAGCTGGATCTGCCGCCGGCGGTCTGGGAACAGCTGCGGCAGACCATTGCGCAGAGCGGCTGCCGGCTGCTGCAAAACCAGACCATTTCCCTGGAAATGCCCGGCAGTGTGCCTCTGTATCTGGCAGGCGCAGACCTGGCGTATGGGGTGTACCGGGACGAGAACCGGAAGTTCCGCAATCTGCAGCCCTATACGGCGGCAGACCTGGAAAACGACCTGGGCAGGCGCCGGGGCTGTACGGTGCTGCTGGCACATAATCCCCTGCTGCTGGACAGCTACGCCGGCTGGGGCGCAGACCTGGTGCTGTGCGGCCATGTCCACGGCGGTCTGGTGCGGCTGCCATTTCTGGGCGGCGTGCTGTCGCCGGAGCGCAAGTTCTTTCCCAAATACGACAAGGGGCTGTATGAAAAAGACGGCACGAAAATGTATGTCTCCGGCGGCATCGGCAAGCCTCGGCTGTGCAATCCGCCGGAGATCAATCTGATTCACCTGAAAAGCGTCCAGAAATAATAGAGCAGCCCGTACACCATGGATGCGGTGGTGCCGTAGAGGATGACCGGCCCGGCGATGGCGAAAATGCGTGTGCCGATGCCCAGGATCCAGCCCTCGGTGCGTGCCTCGATGGCGGAGGAAACCACGCCGTTGGCAAAGCCTGTGATGGGGACGAGCGTTCCTGCGCCGGCGTGCTTGCCCAGCTTGGCGTACCAGCCCAGCCCGGTGCAGACGGCGCTGACTGCCACCAGCCCGATGGAGACCCACGCAGAGGCGTTTTTTTGTTCCATGCCGCAGTATTCCGTGAGAATATGGATGCCTGCCTCGCCGATGGTGCAGATCAGTCCGCCGATCAGAAACGCCAGGGGAATGTTTTTCCAGGACTTCGACCGGGGTGCGGTCTGATCCTGCATGGTTTTGTAAAGTTCACGACTGATTTTCATATGCAGCCCTCCTTTGCAGAAAAGTATGTGCAGTTTTCCGGGAATTATACCGGAATGTTTCACGTGAAACATTTTGAAACGGATTGCTGTTTTACAGAGAAGGCATATCGTAGGGGCGAACATGGTTTGCCCGAGAACCTCTGACTCCTCCGTCAAGCCTGCGGCTTGCCACCTCCTCTATGAGAGGAGGCTTTGCGAAATTGTCTCCTCTTTAGAGGTGATTCCCCACGGGGTGGGGAAATGTCACCGTAGGTGACAAAGGGGACCGCTCAGTACGAGATGCCCGGCAGGGCAGAGGAGTTGTTTTGTCTTTCATGAAAAGGTAAATCTGTAGGGGGCGATGCCCAGCCCGTCGCCCAGCGGAAATGGCGACGGCAGGCTTGCCTAAGGATAGCAAGCCACATCGCCCCGTCGTTCCGGGAAACACTGCCCTAGGGAAAACTTGTTCAACCCGTCCGGCGGAATCGCTCGTTTCCCTCGCTGTCCGCCTGGGGCTTGCAAACGCCTTTGTTTGCCCTTTCCTGTACCTATAACGCTGCTTTTTTGACTGTCTCTTGTGCAGGCGGTTGACGTTATTATTATGGCGTTTGCCACGCAAATCTGTAGGGGCGAACATTGTTCGCCCGTCAATCTTTTTCAAAAAATTCTCCCAAGAGTTACTCTTCTTTTTTTCTTTACTGAAAAGAAAAAAAAGAAGCAAAAAAAGAAAAGCTCCCGCCTACCCTTTTTCTGTACGGCAATGTATTACACGGATGGCAGTGTAACTGCCATTAGATTACATATAACAAAAATCCCCCGGAGGGGTTATAGGCAGCTTGTCTGCCGTGACACTGTCCTTTTTTGAATGTTAAATTGGGGCGAAAGGTCTGCGGCGGCTTGCTATCCTTGGGCAAGTCTGCCGTCGCCATTTCCACTGGGCGACGGGCTGACCCGCCGCTTTCGCCTACCCTTACTTCAAACGGCAATGTATCACACGAGTGGCAATGCAATTTTATTTTGCATTCTCACTCGCATAATTCCCAACGTCCCGGATATACTACCATCGAGGTGATTCGAATGGTACGTAATCTTGCCCGGGGCGTTTTTCAATATCCCCAGCCGCCCCGCATCATCAGCTACGCCAGCACCGTGGGTCAGAAAGAGGGCGACGGTCCCATGGGCAGCTGTTTCGACTGTGTAGAACCCGACGCCCATTTCGGACAGGAGACCTGGGAACAGGCGGAAAGCGTCATGCAGCGCCGCACGGTGCAGCTGGCGCTGGAAAAGTCCGGACTCCGGGACAGCGACCTCTCCTGCATCTGCGCCGGCGATCTCATGAACCAGTGCATCGGCTCCACCTATGGAATGCGCCCGCTGGAGATTCCCCTGCTGGGCATCTACGGGGCGTGTTCCACTATGGCAGAGGGACTGCTGACGGCGTCGTTTCTGGCGGCAGGCGGCGTGGGCGAATATACGGCGGCAGTGACTTCTTCCCATTTTTCCACGGCAGAGCGCCAGTTTCGGTTTCCGCTCTCCTACGGCGGTCAGCGGCCGCCTACGGCGCAGTGGACCTGTACCGGATCGGGCGCTGTGATTTTCCAGCAGCCGGACGGCGTTCCGGACGGGGTGTGCGTCACGGGTGCCTGCATCGGCATTATGGTGGATCTGGGCGTGACCGACGCCAACCATATGGGCGCAGCCATGGCGCCGGCGGCAGCGGATACCATCGTGCGCTATCTCAAAGCCACCCAAACTGCGCCGGAACAGTATGACGCCATCGTCACCGGCGATCTGGGCATCGTGGGCAGCGAACTGCTCTGCGATCTGGTGATGAAACAGGGCTTTGACATCACCCGGAATCATAAGGACTGCGGCGCAATGCTCTACGACCCGGAGACACAGGACACCCACGCCGGCGGTTCCGGCTGCGGATGCAGCGCCAGCCTGCTGTGCGGCCATTTTCTCCCGGCGCTCCAGGCGGGAACGATGCGGCAGATCCTGTTCGCCGCAACCGGTGCGCTCATGTCCCCCACGGCATCCCAGCAGGGCGAAAGCATTCCCGGCATCTCCCACCTGGTGGAACTCACACGGATGTACCGGTAGGAAAATGCGTGACGGCAGTGCGTTTTTTGTATGGCAGAAGTATTGCCTTGTCATCCGGGAAAAACAACACCGTAGGGGCGAACATGGTTCGCCCGGAACTCCACCGTCAAGCCTACGGCTTGCCACCTCCTCTATGAGAGGAGGCTTTGAGAAAAACGTCTACCCTTATTCCAATTACCGCAGGAGGTATCTGAATATGGCACTGGATCTATTTTGGGCATTCCTGGTCGGCGGTGCGCTCTGCGCCGTGGGTCAGGTCCTGATCGACTACACCAAGCTCACCCCGGCACGCATCCTCACCGCATACGTGGTGGCTGGCGTGGCGCTGTCTGCCGTGGGACTCTATCCCTGGCTGGTGGAACTCGCCGGCGGCGGCGCAAGCGTTCCGCTCACCGGATTCGGCAATCTTCTGGCAGAGGGCGTCCGGGAATCCGTGGACGAAAAGGGCTTTCTGGGCATCTTTATGGGCGGACTCACCGCATCCTCTGCCGGCATTACGGCGGCGATGGTGTTCGGGGTCGTCTGTGCCGCAGTCTTTCGCCCAAAGCAAAAATAAGCGCCGTCCGGCTTGAAAAATGTGCAAAACAGAGATGAAATGCGCAGTACTCGAATTCTGTATTGTGCATTTTGCTGTTTTTCAAAAAAATGCTTGACTTTTATCCGGAAATGTAGTATACTATCATAGTCGCAGGAATTCAGGATGGTGTACAAAACACTGCTCGAAACCTGGTTTGATGTGGCGGCATAGCTCAGTTGGCTAGAGTACTCGGTTCATACCCGATTGGTCGCTGGTTCGAATCCTGCTGCCGCTACCATATGGCCCGTTGGTCAAGAGGTTAAGACGCCGCCCTTTCACGGCGGAATCATGGGTTCAATTCCCGTACGGGTCACCAGAATGGAAAACTCCCGGAAATGACGTTAAGCGTTGTTTCCGGGAGTTTTTTTGTATTCTAACGGCAATCCAATAAAAGCATACACGGCAGTTTTACACCCGGTCAGTATGTTCTATCTCCCTTCAAATTTGCGTAAATTTGAGAACCAAGACAGAAGAAAATCTGGACATTTCTCAAAAAACTTGATTTTTGAGAAATAACATGCTATAATCATAGTAAAAATTTCAAAAACCTGCATTTTTGAAAAGTGTAATATGTGCAGAGTAAGGAGGATTCGACAAGCATGAAGTCTCTCTGCAAACTTTTTTATGCGGATCCGCAGGCGTATGCTGCGGCATATGAGAAACGTTTTCATGATCCGGACACGGTACATTTAGACCTTTGCATTGGAGAAAATCCGGCATTTTTCTGCCAGACTACAGATCTCTATCGACGGATGCTCTCAGTTGAACGAACCAATAATGCGGTAAATCAGCTTTGCGGTACTTTGCCGGGAATTGCACTGCATCAATTTCAAAGCCGCTGTCTGGTGGATGAGATTGTGCTGACAAATCATATTGAAGGCGTGCAGAGTACCAGAAAAGAGATCACCCAAATTTTGCAGGATCTGTCCCAAAATAAAAAGCGAGAGCGGTTCGTAGGGCTTGTCAATAAGTATTTGTGCCTTATGCGGAGAGAGACGCTTTCTCTAAAAACGCCAACAGACATTCGTAAAATATATGATGATATTTTTTATGAGGAGATCAAAGAAAATGACCCGAAGGATTTGCCGGATGGTGTAATTTTCCGAAGGGATAGCGTAAGTGTCTGCTCTGCATCCGGCAAAGAAATTCACAGAGGGCTTTATCCGGAGAAAAAGATCATTTTGGTTATGGAAAAGGCATTGCAGTTTTTGCACACAGATTCCTGTGACTATTTGCTGCGAATCGCAGTATTTCATTATCTGTTTGGATATATTCACCCGTTTTATGACGGAAATGGAAGAACCAGCCGGTTTATCAGCAGCTATCTGCTTTCGCAGAAACTAAACAGTTCGATTGGCTATCGCCTTTCTTATACGATCAAAGAGCATCTGCCGCAGTACCATGAGGCTTTTAAGATATGTAATCACTATAACAATAAGGGTGATCTGACACCTTTTGCAGAAATGTTCCTGGAAATTGTCGATATTTCCATGAAACAGCTTTATGAGGCGCTTTCTGAGCGTTCTGAACGCCTGCGTCATTATGAAAGCCAGATCAAAAGATTTCCGTATGCCGGAGATAAGTCTATGTACCAGCTTTATGATCTTTTGCTGCAGGCGGCATTGTTTTCTGACTCCGGTATTACCCAGAAGGAACTGGAATTTCACATGGGAATGTCCTATAATACGGTTCGTGCAAAGCTTCATAAAATTCCGCAGGATCTTCTCACAGAAACACACCAGGGAAAGAGAGCCTATATGCTGTGTCTAAAGGCAGTCGATCAGATTTTAGAGAAAGAGGCATACAATTGATTGACAGAATATCGTGTGCTGCCGTATAGGGTGTCTTATCCACTCCCACTTTTGTACCATTCCCACAAAACAAATCAAATTCCAACAAAAACAAGGTTGATTTTATACAAAAAGTGTGCTATAATAGAGACTGCAAAGACAACTTTGGAGAGGATGTGACGTTTCCGTGGAAACAACTTCTGACAAGCACTTTATGAATAAGATCGAGGTTCTGGAAAATGCGGAAAAGGCGTTTGCAGACCATCAGTTTCAGATATATTATCAGCCCCAGTATAACTATCTCAACCGCCGCATCGTCGGCACAGAGGCGCTGGTGCGGTGGATCCATCCCCAGTTCGGCATCCAGCCGCCCGGCGAGTTTATCCCGGTTTTCGAGGACAGCGGTCTCATCACCAAGCTGGATCTCTACGTCATGGAAGAGGCGTGCCGGTTTCTCCGGGAGTGCCGGGAATCGGGTGTCCCCTACGTGCCGGTTTCCTTTAACGTGTCCCGGCACGATGTCTATGCCTGCGATTTTGTAGAACGCATGGAGCGTATCCGGAAATCCTATGGCATCCCGGTGACTGATCTGCGTGTGGAGATCACCGAGAGCGCCGTGATCGGCAGCAGCGATTTTCTGATCCGGTTCGTGTCCCGGCTGCAGTCCCTGGGCTATACCGTGGAAATGGATGATTTCGGCAGCGGCTATTCTTCGCTCAACGTGCTGAAAGATATCGAAGTGGATATCATCAAGCTGGATATGATCTTTCTGCGCAATAAGATCGGCGGCAGAGGCGGCATTATCATTAGTTCCATTGTCCGCATGGCAAACTGGCTGGGAACGCCGGTCATCGCAGAGGGCGTGGAGACCGTGGAGCAGGCGGAATTCCTCAAGAGCATCGGCTGCATTTATATCCAGGGCTACCTGTTTTCCAAGCCCGTGCCGGAACGGGAATATCTGCGCCTGCTGACGGAGACAAAGACAGATACTGCCGTGCCGGGAATGCAGCTCAGCGATAAGCTGGATGCGGAAAAGTTCTGGGATCCCACCACCCAGGAGACCCTGCTGTTCTATAATTTTGTGGGCGGCGCTGCCATTATCGCCTTTTCCGATCCGGAGATCGAGACCCTTCGTGTCAATGAAAAGTATCTGACCGAGCTGGGCATGAATATGAACCAGCAGGATGTGATTCTGTACCAGAAAAATCTGAACTTCGACAACGAGCAGGAGCGCAGAGTCTATATGGAGACCATACGCCGTGCCATTGCGTCCGGTGAAGATGAGACCTGCGAGACCTGGCGGACTGTCTATTCGCCCTGCTGCGGAGACGATCACATCTGCCTGTCCAGCACTCTGCACCTCATCGGAAAATCGAAGGGGCAGTACCTGTTTTATGTGCTGATTCGGAATATCACAAAGGAAAAGACGGCATATCTGGAACTGGCAGAAAGCGAAAAGAAGTTTCGGACTGCCGGAGAGCAGGCAAACATTTACTGCTGGGAATACACCATTGATACGAAGGAGATGCGTCCCTGCGCACGCTGTATGCGTGACCTGGGACTCCCGAAACTGCTGGAGAATTATCCGGAGCCGGTGATCGCATCCGGGTTGTTTCCGCCGGACTATGCCGAGATGTACCGGGAATGGCACAGAAAGCTGGCGCAGGGTGCAATGCACCTGGAGGCAGTGATTCCGCTCACCGCCGACCGTATCCCCTTCCATGTCCGCTATACCGCCGAACTGGACGAAAACGGCAGACCCTATAAAGCCTACGGCTCCGCCACCCAGGTGGTGGACGGCGAGGCGTAAATGCTTTGTTTTGCAAGCGGCAATTACCTGTCCAAACACACCGTAGGGGCGAACAGCGTTCGCCCGAGATTTTCTGACTCCTCCGGCACGTAGCGCCGAAGGGATTAACCCCTCAGTCAAGCCTACGGCTTGCCAGCTCAGCACAAGGCACGCCCTTCGGGTGCCCTGTTAGGGGAGCCAAAAGAACAGTCTCCTCTCCCAGAGGAGATGCCCGACAGGGCAGAGGAGTTGCCTTGTCCCCCTTGAAAAGGCGCCCGAGGGGTGTGCCTTGTGCTGGGATGTCAGCGTAGCTGACAGGGGGATTTGTAGGGGGCGATGCCCACATCGCCCCGTTCCCTTTTTTGAAAACGAAAATCTGTAGGGGCGAACATCGTTCGCCCGCTAACTTTTCCCGTTCCAGGCAACACTGTCCTAAGGAAAACTCGTTCAACCCGTCCGGCGGAATCGCTCGTACCTCGCTGTCCGCCTTAGGTTTGCAAACGCCCTTGTTTGCCCTTTCCTGTATGTATAACGTTGGCATTCTGAATATCTGTTTTGAGTATAGTTATTGTTTTTTTATACGGCGTTTGCTGTGCTTGCTTTTCTTTTGCTTTCTTGTGCAAAATTTCTCACAAAGAATTTCTCTTCTTTTTTTCTTTGCTAAAAAGAAAAAAAGAAGCAAAAAAAAGAAAAGCTCTCGCCTGCCCTTGTCCTGTGCGGCAATGTATCACACGACTGGCAGTGTGGTCATTCGGTGACATACAACAAAAATCCCCCGGAGGGGTTATAGGCGGCGGCTGCCGCCGTAACACTGCCCTTCTTGAACGCTAAATTGGGGGGAAAGGTCAGCGGTGGCTTGCCATCCTTGGGCAAGTCTGCCGTCGTCATTTCCGCTGGACGACGGGCTTACCCACCGCCACAGATTCTGCAAACTTTCGGTAAAATGTTGACAATGCCACGAAAATCGGGTACAATAAAAAGGAACGCCATTTCAGAATATTTTCTGGGATGCAATGACTTTTACCGCAGAAAAAGGAGATCTTTGTATGAATATTGCTGTTGCTCAGTCCGGCGGTCCGACCTGTGCCATAAACGCTTCTCTGGTGGGCGTGTTCCGGGAATCCCTCAAAGAACCGGCAATCGATGCCATTTTTGGCTCTGTGAACGGTGTCGAGGGCATTATCCAGGATCACCTCATTGATCTGAAAACCATGATCCGTACCAACGAAGATATGGAACTGCTGCGCCAGACCCCGTCTACCGTCCTCGGCTCCTGCCGCTATAAGCTGCCGGATTACCACGAGGACAGCAGCGTCTATGAAAAGATCGCCGCAGTGCTGAAACGCCGCAAGATCGGGGCATTTTTCTACATCGGCGGCAATGACTCCATGGATACTGTCCAGAAACTGTCCGCCTATTTCAAAGAGATCAGCCTGGACGTAAAGGTCATCGGTATCCCCAAGACCATTGATAACGATTTGTGCATCACCGACCATACGCCGGGCTTTGGCTCTGCGGCAAAATATGTGGCAACCACCATGCAGGAGATCATCCGTGACAGCTCCGTTTACAGCATCCCCTCAGTGACTATCGTGGAGATCATGGGACGCCATGCCGGATGGCTCACCGCATCCAGTGCCGTGCTGCACGCCTACGGTGAACCTGCGCCGCATCTGGTCTATGTGCCGGAGACCCACTTCTCTGCGGAGCGCTTTCTCCATGACGTGGAGCAGGAAATGGCAAAGCATAAGGCAGTCATCGTTGCCGTTTCTGAGGGCGTTTCTGTGCCGGAGGGCGTGCAGTCCGGGCTGGTGGACAACTTCGGGCATAAGTACCTGTCTGGCATCGGCAAGTACCTGGAACAGCTGGTGCGTGATACCTTCGGATGTAAGGTGCGCTCTGTGGAACTGAACGTCATGCAGCGCTGCTCGTCCCATTTGAGTTCCAAAACGGATATCGACGAGGCAGAGCAGATCGGTGCAGCTGGCGTGCAGTGTGCGCTCCGTGGCGAGACCGGACGTGTCATGATCTTCCGCCGCATCCACAATAAGCCCTATACCGTCGTGATGGAGCCGGCAGATGCCTCCCAGATCGCCAACCGGGAAAAGTTCCTGCCCAGAGAGTTCCTCACCCCGGCAGGCAATAATATCAGCGACGAGGCAATGTCCTATTTCCTGCCGCTGATCCAGGGCGAACTGAATCTGATGATGCGTGGCGGCATCCCCATGCACTTCACCATCCAGGAATCCGTGCTGAAGTAATTCGCAGTGTCTGGACAACAGATAAAAATAAAACGGACAGTGTTTCACGTGAAACATTGTCCGTTTTTTGCTTGTTGGAGTTGGAAAGGGCGCTGGGTCAACACACCGTAGGGGTGAACATCGTTCGCCCGAGACTTCTCCGTCAAGCCTGCGGCTTGCCACCTCCTCTAAAAGAGGAGGCTTTACAAAATAGTCTCCTCTCATAGAGGAGATGCCCGACAGGGCAGAGGAGTTGTTCACCCTTTTTGGAAAAGGCACATTGTAGGGGCGAACATCGTTCGCCCGAGACTCCTCCGTCAAGCCTACGGCTTGCCACCTCCTCTAAAGAGGAGGCTTTACCATTGTCTCCTCTCATAGAGGAGATGCCCGGCAGGGCAGAGGAGTTGTTCACCCTTTTTGGAAAAGGCACATTGTAGGGGCGAACATCGTTCGCCCGAGACTCCACCGTCAAGCCTACGGCTTGCCACCTCCTCTGTAGAGGAGGCTTTGCGAAATAGTCTCCTCTCATAGAGGAGATGCCCGACAGGGCAGAGGAGTCATTTGTCTCCCTTGAAAAGGGAGATGTCACCGTAGGTGACAGAGGGATTTTTAAGTTTCTTCAAAGAGTTACTCTTCTTTTTTTCTTTGCTAAAAAGAAAAAAAGAAGCAAAAAAAGAAAAGCTCTCGCCTACCCTTATTCCAATCGGCAGCGTATCACACGACTGGCAGTGTTTTCACAGCTGTATCAGCAAAACGGATTCTCCGTCGGATACCGTACACCCTTCGGCTGGTTATACCCGATCTCGCTCACATCCACACCCAGATACTTGAACACCTCATAGATCGCCTTGCCGTAGTGACCAAACGCCACTGCGCCGTGGTGCGGAAAATGATGCTCTACCAGCACATGGCGATAAAACCGTGCCATTTCCGGAATGGCGAAAATGCCGATTGAACCAAACGAATGCGTTGCCGCCGGCAGCACCTCGCCCTGAGCTACATAGGCGTTCAGCTTGGCATCCGAAGTGGACTGGAGACGGAAGAAGGTGATGTCTCCCGGCATAATGTCCCCTTCCAGCGTACCCTGTGTGACCTCTTCCGGCAGACTCCGTGCCATGATGAGCTGATACTTCATCTCGCAGAACGCCAGCTTTTTGGTGGTGGTGTTGCCGCAGTGGAATCCCATAAAGGTATCATTCAGACGGTACGGGAACTTTCCGGCGATCTCATTCTCGTACAGGTCTGCCGGAACGGTGTTGTTGATGTCCAGCAGTGTCACAGCGTCCTCGCTGACCACCGTGCCGATAAACTCGCTCAGTGCGCCGTAAATGTCCACCTCGCAGGAAACCGGAATGCCCCGTCCGGTGAGACGGCTGTTCACATAGCACGGCACAAAGCCGAACTGGGTCTGGAATGCCGGCCAGCACTTCCCTGCAATGGCAACAAATTCCCGGTAGCCCTTGTGTTCTTCGATCCAGTCCAGCAGCGTCAGTTCATACTGCGCCAGCTTCGGCAGGATCTCCGGCTTTTTGTTGCCGCTGCCCAGCTCTGCCGCCATATCTTCCGCAACTTCGGGGATGCGTGGGTCGTTGTCGTGCTTGTGGAACGCCTCGAACAGATCCAGCTCGGAGTTTTCCTCGATCTCGACACCCAGGTTGTACAGCTGCTGGATGGGCGCATTGCAGGCAAGGAAATTGGTGGGACGAGGGCCGAAGGTGATGATCTTCAGATGGTTCAGCCCGTAGACAGCCCGTGCAATGGGCAGGAAATCGTGGATCATATCGGCGCATTCGCTGGCAGTTCCCACCGGATATTCCGGAATGTATGCCTTTACGCCACGCAGTTTCAGATTATAGCTGGCGTTGAGCATACCGCAGTAGGCATCCCCACGGCTGGAGGACAGCACGCCGGTGTTTTCCTCGGCAGCGGCACAGAACATCTTCGGACCGTCAAAGTGCTTTGCCAGCAGTGTCTCGGCGATCTCCGGACCGAAGTTGCCCAGATAGACGCACAGCGCATTGCAGCCGGCTTTTTTCAGATCGTCCAGCGCCTGTACCATGTGGATCTCGCTTTCCACAATGCAGATGGGACATTCGTAGATATCCTCGGCATTATACTTTTTGGCATAGGCATCCACCAGCGCCTTGCGGCGGTTTACCGACAGGCTCTCCGGAAAGCAGTCACGGCTGACTGCGACAATGCCGACTTTCATTTTCGGAATATTTAACATAATGCAGGTTTCCTTTCCAGCACCGGGGTGCGTATTTGATTGATATTATCATAGCACAAATTTAGACGAAATGCAAGCAAAAATATATATCAATCGTCTGCACTACTATCAATATCGTATATTTTCCGCACCATTGTGAGAGCCTGGATACTCCATGCAGAAAAAGTGCAGGAAAAAGCAGAAATTGTAGTTGCACCTGTCCCCTGTTTCTGCTATAATAGAGGTATCAAAACGCACGGAACTGTATACAGTTCACATTTCTGCGCAGAATAAAAAGGAGGTAACCCCTATGACCGAAGAACAGAAGATGCTCGCCGGAAAGCTTTACGACCCCAGCGATTCCAGGCTGGAAAAACGGCGGCAGCTGGCGCACCGGCTGTCCAAGGAATACAACGACACCCTGGAAACGGATGCAGAAAAACGCAAGGCAATCATGGCGGAACTGCTCCCCGACTGCGGCGAAGGCACTTTTTTGCAGGGACCGCTCCAGTTCGACTATGGCTGCTATACCAAATTCGGCAAGCGCTGCTATGCGAATTTCAACCTGGTGGTTCTGGATGTCTGCCCGGTGGTATTCGGGGACGACGTATTTATCGGACCGAACTGCTCCTTTGTCTCCCCCATGCACGCCTATCTCCCGGAGGAGCGTAATCTGAAACAGCGTCCCGACGGCTCGTACTACGACCTGGAATACGGCAAGCCCATTACCGTAGGAAATAACTGCTGGTTCGGCAGCAATGTCACCGTGTGCGGCGGCGTGACCATCGGAGACGGCTGTGTCATCGGCGCAGGCAGCGTGGTGACCAGAGACATCCCGGCGAACTCCTTGGCAGCAGGCAGCCCCTGCCGTGTCATCCGTCAGATCACGGAACAGGACAGCGTCAAACATCACCCGGAGCTTTTCTGACTCACACCAGCGGCGCAATGTTTCACGTGAAACATTCCCAAAGTCTCCTTCCCCAGAGAAAATGCCCGGCAGGGCAGAGGAGTTGTTTACCCTTTTTCGAAAAGAGAAACCGTAGGGGCGAACATTGTTCGCCCGAGACTCCTCCGTCAAGCCTGCGGCTTGCCACCTCCTCTGTAGAGGAGGCGTTGCAAAATTGTCTCCTCTCATAGAGGAAATGCCCGGCAGGGCAGAGGAGTTGTCCACCCTTTTTGAAAAGAGAAACCGTAGGGGCGAACATCGTTCGCCCGAGACTCCACCGTCAAGCCTGCGGCTTGCCACCTCCTCTGTAGAGGAGGCGTTCTCAAATTGTCTCCTCTTCCAGAGGAGATGCCCGACAGGGCAGAGGAGTCGATTCTGTTTCACGTGAAACAATCCAAAACAGCCCCCAAAAAACAACCCATGGAGGATAAAACAATGGCAGTTACATTTTTAACCAAAGACAATTTCAAAAGCGAAGTCATGCAGGCGGACAAGCCCGTCCTCATCGACTTCTACGCAGACTGGTGCGGTCCGTGCCAGATGGTCTCCCCGATCGTGGACGAGATCTCCGGCGAGCGCAGCGACGTAAAGGTCTGCAAAGTCAACGTGGATGAACAGGTGGAGCTGGCACAGGCGTTCGGCGTGTCCAGTATCCCCACCCTGGCAGTGATCTCCGGCGGCAAGCTGGTGAACCACGCCGTCGGCGCACAGCCCAAGTCAGCGATCCTGGATATGCTGGATGCCGTAACCAAATAAAGGATGCACCCATCAAAAAAGCACCGATCTGCGAGGTTTTCTCACAGGTCGGTGCTTTTTTTGTTATGGGAAAATATCTCACGAATTACGAGATCATTCCAAGTTTCACGTAGAACAGCGCCGCAAAAACTGCAAAGCCGCCGCAGAGGGCATAGCCGATGCGGTACAGCCAGCGGCAGACCGGTTTTTCTATCTGCCGCAGCCGCTGAAACGCCAGCCCCAGGAATACTGCCCCGATCACACAGGTGGGCGTGATGTAGCGGTAGTTCATGGAACAGGTGAAGGGTGCGCTTGCCGCCAGCTGGTAAAAGCTAAACAGCAGCACCCCGTAAAATCCAGCCAGAAACAGCCCCGGCAGCCTGCCTAGAGTCTTGTGCCTGCGCCAGAACATCCACACCATAGCGGCAAATGCGGCGGCAGCCAGAAGGACTTCCGTCCAGAACAGCGCCACGCCCAGACTGAACGCCAGCGGCTGTCCATCTACGGTGTATTGGTTGATATACTCCCCGAATACGGCGTTTTTCAGCAGCGTGATAAGGGGATTGTATTCGTTGTAGCCGGAGGCGTCATAGTGGAGCCACTGCTCGAAAACCTTTGCCACCTGGTGCGGCGAAAAGTCCAGCACTCTCGACAAAAAGGACTGGTCGCCCAGGTACTGGTCGGACTTCACCGACATCTCCTGCACGTAGTTCAGCGGCACGCCGAACCGCACCAGATTCCGGATGGGATACCAGAGTCCAAGCGGTGCGCAGATGCCCAGAAAAGCACCGTATTGCCCGAAAATGCGCCAGTTTTTCGCCTTGCACCGCCGCACCAGAACCACCAGGAACACCGCCCCGATGGGAAATGCCGCCAGCGCCACAGACAACTTCGTCATCATTCCCAGCCCCATGTACAGGGCGATTTTCAGAATGCCTTCCCAGGTCTGTTTCTCGTACCATTTCAGCGTCCAGAGTACTGCCCCGAGCAGAAACGCCACGGACAGCACATCGTTGTTGATGCTGCCGGAAAAGAGGATGAAACTGGGGTGAAATGCGATCACCGCCAGGGGAAAATACAGCGCCGAACCTTCCAGCCTGAAGTGCCGCAGGATCCGGTAAGCGGTAATGATGACCGCCGTGGCGTAGAACAGCGTCAGCGTTTGCAGGGATTCCTGCGCTACCTCGCTGCCGATGCCGAACACGTTTTCGGAAAGCCACAGCCAGACCGCCGAAATGGCGTGGTGCAGCGGCGGATGGTAGAACTGCCAGTGATCCCGTGGGTCGAAATCCGGCAGACGGTGATGCTCCAGCAGATACGTGATATAGCCGGCATGATTGTTCTCATCTCCGAAACGCCCCACATCGTGCTGCCGCCGGGTAATGGGCGTGTAGCACACGTAGAAAAGCCGGAGGAAAAAGCTGCTGCCAATTAAAAACAGGGAGATGCGCCGCCGCTGGTTCTGTGCCTGTTTCCGGGTGAGCCAGAGAATGCCTGCGAGAATGGCACAGCCGCCCAGCATGAGCCACAGCCCCGGATGCACTGCCTTGCGGTACTGCCCTGCACCCAGCAGCACCAGCACTGTGAAACCGATACCAGCCGCTGCCGCTGGGATGCGTCGATGGGGCTGATAGCGCACCAACCGCCACAAGAGGTAAAAACCGATGATGAGCAGCGCCACCGTCTCCAGCATCATCGCATTTGTGGGAATTCCATTTTCCGAACCGAAGTACAGTGGATTCAGCAGCAGGCAAAACAGCAGGCTGCATAGATAGGGATGGCGCTCCAGCAGCTGAAAATAGCGGTTGGATTCCGGCGCAGGCAGCACTGCTTTATCCAGGATGTGTTTATTTTTGCTCATGGTATTCCTTTTCCTGGTTGACGTTCCAGACAGCGCCCTTGTCTGTGGAGTTGTGCTTGATGGCGTCAGCGGCGTGGATCGCCGTCAGCATGGAGTGATCCATATTATTGTAGCGGTGCTGTCCGTTTCTGCCCACGCAGAACAGATTGTCGAAGGTGTTCAGATAATCCACGACCTGGTCGAACTGGGCATAGGTGTCAAAATACGCCGGGTATGCCTTCTTGACCTTTTCCCGGTGCGCATCCAGAACAGCGCCTTCGGTGATGACGCCCATCTTGGTCAGTTCCTTGACGGCGAAGTCCACGCATTCCTGATCGCTCATATTCCAGAAGTCGTCCCCTTCTGCACAGAAATATTCCAGACCGATCCAAACGGTTTCCTCCGGCTTTTCCACCATATAAGGAGACCAGTTGTTGAATATCTGGATTCGACCCAGTTTGACACCCTTGTCCTGGACATAGATCCAACAATCCGGTACAATATTGCCCAGCGTCGGAGTCCCAGTTTGATTGACCAGATTCAGCTTGTTCACCAGCAGTCCTACGGTGACAAAGTCCCGGTACGGGAGACCTGCGGCGATGCGCTGCACCTCGGTGTTATCGCAGCCGTCCATGCCGGCGATGAGATCCTGAATCGGCATAGACGAAATGAAGATGTCGCCGGTGATGGTCTTGCTGCCCTCCAGCGTCTCACAGACCACAGAAGTCACCTTGCCGTTTTCGGTGTGGATGGTCTTTACAGCGTGGTGATACAGGATGCGGCAGCCCTTTTCCTCTGCCTTGTGTCCCACCAGCTCCCAGAGCTGACCCGGACCGTATTTCGGATACCAGAACTGTTCGATCAGCGAAGTCTCAGCGTTTTCGTTGTTCTTTTTGCCGGAGCGCTTGGAGATCATGTCTTTCAGCACTGCCCGGATGGACAGCCCCTTAACACGCTGTGCGCCCCAGTCGGCAGAGATCTCGCTGGGGTGTCTGCCCCAGAGCTTTTCGGTGTATCCCTCGAAGAACATCCCGTACAGCACCTTGCCGAACCGGTTGATGTAGAAGTTTTCCAGATTGGTCTCCGGCTTTTTCGAGATGCACGAACCCAGATAGCTGAATCCGGCTTTCATGGTGGTGGCAAAACCCATGCTCTGGATGGTGTTCTTGTTCATGGTCACCGGATAGTCGAAGAAGTGCTTGTTGAAGTAGATGCGGGAGACCCGGTCACGCACCAGCATGACCACGTCGTCCTTTTCCGGATCGGGGCCGCCTTTTTCCAGGGGCTTTTCCCGTCCCAGCTTTTTGTCGTCATAGGACGGCGCCCCCTGAATGGGCATCAGATCCGCCCACCACTGCATAACGGTGTCGTCCTTGGAGAAGAATCGGTGACCGCCGATGTCCATGCGGTTGCCGTGATAGCGCACCGTCTGGGAGATACCGCCAAGAACGCCGCTTTCCTCCAGGATCGTTACGTCATATTCGTTTTCGGTATCCTTGAGCAGTTCATATGCCGCCGTCAGACCAGCCGGACCGCCGCCTAAAATGATGATTTTTTTCATGTTGTAGTCCTCGTTGTAATTTGGATTTGGAAATTATTTTGAAAATTTCCATAAACACGAAAGGTGTAGTTTTTTCACAATAATATAAAATAGACACACCTTTCTTATTTTATCATAACATAGAAACTGTGCTTTGTCAATGCGGCGGCGATAAAAAAACTCCGGTCTGCCATTATACAGACCGGAGCTTTAACGATTGCAAAAAGAAATAACCGCCCTCAGCGACCAAACTAGAGACGGTTAATTCTTTACTTTATTTGACATGGGAGCAACCGTCTGCCGGTATGCTCTTTCTATTTTTATTATACTTAAATCCATCCGGTTTGTCAAGGGGCAGACCGGATTTTTTGTGTATCTCCGGCTTGACAGTTTTCGGCAGAATATGCTATAATAACAATCAGAGTGCATTGGAACGGGTACATAGTATGTATTCGGCGGTCTAATCCTGCTCCCGGAAGGGAGTGATTGCGATGACTTGGATGGAGTTTTTTGCTTTGTGCAATGTTGTATGCGATATCATTTTGATCTTGCAAAACCGCAATAAACGGAAATAACCGCCCCGAGCTACCAACTTGGACGGTTATTTCTTAGCTAACCATTGGGAGCAGACCGTTTCCGATGCGCTCTTTCTATTTTTATTATACTTAAATCCATCCGGTTTGTCAAGTAGCAGACCGGATTTTTTTATTCTTTTCCACACCTCACTGTGGAAAGTACTCACCCGTCACGTCATCCGAAACGCCCCGTTCTGTTCCGGTGCATCCGGCCGCTTTAGCTGTGCCTGACAGAGATGTTTCTGTCGGGTGCGGAGCGTCTCCCGGAATGCCAGCAGTTCTTCCGGATTCATGCGCTCCACTGCCGCCGAAACAGCATCCTTTTCCGTGCAGCCCTCTACCAGAAACCGCAGCCGCACCACATCCTGCCGCAGTGCATTCTGCATGCGGTTCAGCAAAACGTCCCGGTTTTGCAGCTGCTGTTCCAGTTGTTTGCAGCGCTGTGCGCCGTCCGTCTCCGAGCGGAACTGCTTGGTGACGCCTGCCTCACGCTGCGCCGGCACAGCCACAAAGCTCCACTCATAGGCATCCGTCACATCTCCCAGCACCACATGACAAAGCTTGTCTCCGTACCGCTGCCCCATCCGGTGGGAACAGGGGGAATTCCTGCGGTCGCCGCCGCAGACGGAGCAGGTCTGGGATGCTGCCGCACAGGAAATGCTCACCTCCTTCTTGATGCCGCCGTCAATTTCCCGGATCAGATCCCGGTTGGCATCGGTGCGCACCATGTAGGCGTGTCCCTTCAAAAAGGTATACACCTCGCCGGCAGCCGTGATGCGTTCCGGATCCTGTACCAGTTCTGCCGCATAGAGCCGTGCCGTCTGGTTCTCTCCCTTGGGGTTGTGGTCAAAAATGCCCGTTTTTCCGACAAAAAGCGTTTTCAGCTGTTCCAGCGCCTCCAGAGAAAAGCGTTCGCCGTCCCGGTCGATCTCGTTGTCGCACAGCCGCACATCAAAGAGGAACACCTCTTCCTGGGTCAGCGTGCGCCGGGTAAACTGGTTCAGCTGCGCCAGCCTGACCACCATCTCCTCTGTACCGGGATTTTCCGTCTTGTTTTCTGCCATTCTGTTCTTCTCCTCTCTGCTGTACTGTTTTCCACCCCTGTGGAAAACCCACCCGTTTCACAATCTCCCGCCCGTACAGCACTTTCCACACACTTTCCACTTTTCCACGTGGAAAGATAAGTCACCTTTTTCGAGTGTCTTTCATTACAGGCTCAGCACGTGTACCGCCTCATTCAGCATGACACGGAACGCCACACGAATAGAAACCGTAATCACATCCAGCTGGCTGTCGATCAGCTTGTCTGTCTCCAGCAGCAGGTCGTCGGTGGTGATCATCTCCAGGGCAAAGCGCTTGTCCAGACCGATCAGATACTCCGAGGACATTCCGGCACACTTGCGCAGCTGTGCGCCAAAGGGCAGCAGAATGGTGCTGGGCTGAGCGGACGCCATATCCTGCATCTGCTCCATGCCCATGATCTTTGCCGCAGCTGCCGGCGATGCCAGCACAGTGGTCATGTCAAAATCGCTGAATTCTCCGTACAATTTCGTCAGATCGGCATAGGTCAACACGCCCTCTGCGGCAGTGTCAATGGAAGAGCCGTTGTTGTCCTTCATGCTGAGGATGCTCTGTCCCAGCAGGGCATTCGCCAGGCGCACACCTACCGCACGCAGCACAGCGCTGAACGCATCCAGGCGCTGGCGGCGGATCGCCTCATAGGACGCATGGATGGAACGGCCGAACTTGTTCAGCCGGGTGGTGGTCACTGCCTCCAGATAGGACGCCGTGGGCAGGGCATTGCCCTGGGTGGTCTTGGTGGAATACGCCGCCGTATCGGTCAGCACTGCCGGCTGATACTCACCGCCGGGAGACAGGGTGTGTACTGCCACCAGGTCAGACAGCACAGACTGCTCCATGCCGCTGCGGATGGCACGGCGGATGAACTCCGGAAACAGCACGGCGCTGTCGGTGGTGGAGAAAAACTTTTCCACACGGTCGCAGTGAGAACCGCTGACGTGAATGTCGAAACGCTTCAGCTGGCGCTCATAGGCATCCAGTCCTGCCAGCGGTGTTTCGGCATAGCCGCCGGAGGGATCCATGCTCTCCAGCACCTCAGAAAAGCTCTTGCCTGTGATGTGATACATACCCTTTTCCAGTTTCAGATCTTTGTACATAAGTTACCTTACCTTTCCGCCGCTTTCTGCGGCAACACAATATAAAAATGATTGAGAGCCTATTGGCACATTTTTAAGATGTCCCCCTTAAAAAGGCGCCCGTAGGGTGTGCCTTGTGCTGGGATGTCAGCGTAGCTGACAGGGGAATTACACCGGATAAAACTCGTCCCGGTATGCCTCCAGCCGTGTCCGCACACCGTTCTGATTGCCGGTCATGCGGATGTGTGTCACCGGCGCATCCAGCAGTGCGCTGCCGTAGGTGATCCGGTCGCCCAGATCTGCCTCCACTGCGCCGATCAGGTCGAAATAATAGGACAGTAGCCCACGCCCGGCGAATTTCCGGCGAAACACCAGCGCCTGCTGCGGATCATAGAGATACTGCCGGTCCAGAGACAGCTTGCGGCTGCGCACCAGCCCTCTTTCTTCCGCAAGCGTGTCGTTTTCCTGGAATTTACCGTATGTTCCGTCGGTATCTGCCATGGAAAAACTGCTGTAGATGCGGGACTGGTCTGTCACCATGCCCATTCCCAGCAGCGATCCCGGCTGCATATGAAACGTCCGGTACGATTCCGGCAGGTGCATCCGCACTTCGTTGGCGTGATACACAAAGGGATACCGCTGGCACAGCTTATAGGTGAGGTTCGCTGCGCCGTCCCACAGGCTGGTGTTTTCCTTGACAAAGAGATAGTTGCTGGTGTCCGTGCTGGATTCCCAGGTGATCTCCTTGGGAAACGAAACAAACTCCTGCATCAGCCTGTCCAGGGACATGGCGGTGTGCAGCCCCGGTTCCAGCTGGTTCTGGAGCAGCATTGCAGTCAGCCCACGGGACGAGATCTGCACCCGTGCAATGCCATTTTCCAGCGTCAACCGGCACTGTTCCACCGTCCCGAAGTGCATCTCCGTGCCGTTCACCAAAAGCTGTACCCGGGATACGTCGGCGAACTGGGTCAGCGAAAAGCTGCCGTATGCCGCCGCCGTCAGCTGGCTGTAGGGCGTGTACATCTCCTTGTCCAGCGTAAACGAAGCGATTCCGCTGGAAATCTGTGTTTTGCTGTTTTTCCCCATGAGAACCAGCTGTATCATGTGCTTTCTGTCACCTCCCCGGTCTCCGGCGGCACATAGGTCAATACGCTGGGGACGATCAGCGTCATCTGACAGGGCAGCACCCCGTCCATCGCCTTTTCCGCAATGGAATACCCCACGATCTCCGCCATGGAAAAGCGCATATCCCGGAGCGTAAAGCTGAACCGGGTCTTTTCCCGCAGCGCCGCATCCAGCGGCAGGATCACCTCATAAGGACGCTCCAGGCAGAAAAAGCTGCCGTCCAGCACCAGCTGTTTGGTGCGTGCGCCGCTGTTGGTCACATAACAGCTGCCCTGTACACCGTTTTGCTGGGCATACTGCCGGACACAGGAGAGCTTCCAGCCCGTGGCGTGAAATGTAAGATCGCCCAGCTTGACGGGAAAACTCCGGGGCGTGACCGCCCGAAACAAACCGCTCATACCAGATGTGCCTCCTCTCTGTGCATCTGAAATACACCGTCCATGCCGAATGTTCCCTTCACGGCGATGCGCCGGAACTGGCGCAGTTCCTCCGGACTGCCGATGCGGATGTGCTGTAATGCAAAGCCTGCGGAGAGCATCCCGGAGAATACCTCCCGGCAGTAGCTGTCATACAGGGTGCGCACATCCGTATCCGGCGGCGCCAGCAGAATGACCTGTACAGATGCCGTAAAGGGATAGTACAGGAATTCGCCGCTGAGAAAGGGCGACTGCATCTCCGTCCCGGAAATTCCCACGGTGAGGAACCAGTCCGGGCGCTTGTCGAAGGGTGTCGGATCATAGGCATCGTAGATCTGCCACTCCGCCCGGTCCGCCAGCGCCGCTTTCACCTTTTTCAAAAGCTGATCCATGAGCATTGCGCTCACCTCCTTTCTTATGCCACTGCCAGAAACAGAAACGATTTCTCTTCCAGCAGGGCGTGACACAGGTTCTCGTATGCCTGCACCAGCAGCTCGGCAAAGCGCAGTTTCTGGCTGCCGTCGGTGTTCTGTGCCACCGTCCCGGCAAAGGTGCAGGCGGCACGGTCTCTTGCGGCGGTGATCTGGGTATAGCGCAGAAATCCCACCGCCGCCGCCAGCCAGTTCAGCCGGGCATCCGCAGCGTCCGCATCGGGACGCAGCGCCTGCTCCACCTCCAGCACAGCAGTTTCCAGCACTGCCCCGTAGGTCTCACCCAGCGTGTCGTCTCCGGCAAACAGCCCGAACAGACGTGCAATTTGTGCTTGTTCCATTTGACTTCACCTCCTCTCACGGTTCCAGTTCTGCCTCGATCTGCGCCGCCTGGGCGTTCCACAGTCTCGCCTGTGCATACTCCGTCTCGTCCTGGAGATTGATGTTGCTCCACTCCACCGACACGTCAGCCTGCGACCCGGCGAGCCGCAGAAACGCCGTTCCCACCCGGCGCAGCACCGGGTCTAACAGGCGGCGGTAATATTCCAGCTCTGAGGTGAGGATATCCGCCTGCTGACTGCTCATGCGCTCTGTGGATGACCAGTTCAGCCCCAGCAGAAACGGCGGAATGGACAGCTTGGCGATCAGCTGTTCCAACAGCTGGCGCACCGGCACTTCCGTGTCCAGCAGGGCATTGTCAGCGCCGATGACCCGGATGTCCACATCTCCGGCGCAGATAAAGTCCCGGATCTCTCCGGCTGCCCCGGCACGCATCCCCTCGCTCCACTCCTTGGCGATCTGCCTTGCACGCTCTCCGGCATAGGCTCTCTCGTTGGGGTCGTTGGACGGCTTATAGGTCACGGCATAGCGCACATTTCCCATCCGGTCGTAGTTCTGCCCGATGCAGGCATAGATGCGCAGCAAAATGTGACTTAGCGCCGGCAGCCCACGCAGAACGGAAACGCCGTACACACCGCCCGGCGGCGGATTCAGCGCCGTAAACAAAATTCGTTCCGGTCTGGCGATGCGGATGCTGTCCGACTCCTGCTCGCCACGCAGCCAGTACTGCCGTTCCAGGGGATGGCTGCCCGGTCGGATCTGCACCAGCTCTGCCGGCACAGTCTGCAAACCGCCCAGATAGCCGGTGCGGTTGTCGATGAGCATTTCCCCCAGGGCATTGCCGTAGGTGAGCAGGCTGTCCAGATAGGCGTCTGCAAAGGTCTGCAGCGACTGCCCGGTCAGCCCCACCGGAACGCTTCGGACAAACTCGTCCAGCTGTTCCTGCATCCGGCTGTCTCCGGCGACCAGCTGAAAGCTGCCGGTGAGCCGGACGATCTTTCCAATGGCGGCGTCGATCACCGGGACGGCACGGCGCAGCCCGGCATACAGCGCCGGTTCACAGGGGTCCTGCGTCTCCGGCAGCGCATACTGGCTTTCTGCCCGTGCGGCGCTCTGCAAAATGCTGCCGCTTACGGGCGGTTTCTTTTTCCTCGGAAATAATCCCATACACATTTACCTTCTTCCTGCGGAAACCGCATAAAATCCGTCTGCCGGATTCCGGCAGACAACGGTGCGGACGAAATAGCGCATATCGTCCATGGCGTGGTCGTGTTCCTTGCGTGGGGCATCGCCGTGTGCCGAATCGTTCCAGCAGTACTGGGTGAATTCACGCCGGATATCCCGGCAGGATTCGCAGAACCTCAGCTTGTCCTGCATCAGCAGGCGGCTCACCTGCTGGATGCCGGCGTTTACGTCGTTGTCCGCCCGGAGTACCCGAAACCGACCGTGACTGTGGATGCAGGCGATAAAGCTTGCTGCGGAAGGGTCTACGATCACGGTCTCTACGGCATACCCGGCGGCAAGCTGTTCCAATGCGGCATAGTGTTCCTCATCGGTGCGCCGCTCGCCCTCGGCTCTTGCATCATAATAGTATTCCTCCAGCCGGTACCAGACCCCGTCACAGTGTCCCCACAGCCCGAAGGAGGACGGGTTCACTGTGCCGTAGTCACAGGAGATCCAGAACCGGTCACACGCCGGCGCTTTTGCCACCACATGGCGTTCCGGCGCAAACATGGGATATACCAGCCCGTCTGCCGCCGTCCATTTTCCCAGGACAAAGCGGTCATAGAACGCACCGCTGTACATCCGTTCATACCGCTGCCGCACACGCCGGGAAAGAGAGGGGTTGTCCGCCATGGTGAAGTGGACATACAGGGCGTGCTTTTCTCCGGTCTTTCGGATCCATTCCCGATAGAACCAGTGTCCGGGGTGGTCGGGGTTGCAGTTGAACCACAGCCGTGAGCCAGTCACGCTGCACCGTGCCAGCGCCTGTTCCACAAAGGAACGGGGCATCAGCGCCACCTCATCCAGAAACACGCCGCAGAGCGTCATGCCCTGGATCAGCGCTGCGGAGCTTTCGTCCCTGCCGCCGAAGAGATAAAACCGGTTCGTCCTGCCGCACAGGGTGATGTCCACATAGTTCCGGCTCACCCGTTCCAGACAGGTGAACCCCAGGTTTCCCAGCAGCCCCAGCAGCGGCGTCATCACGTTGCGTTTCAGCGCCGTGATGGTCTTGCCGCACAAGGCGAAGCTGCCGCTCTGGAAACTGGTCATCGCCCAGCTGATAAACCCGATGGACATGGAAAGCGTCTTTCCCGAGCGGACTGCCCCGTCACAGATGATGGCGTCATAGTCCCGATAGGGCTTGCGGCTCCACCAGGACATGGCGAGCTTCTGCTTGGGAGAAAAGGTCTTAAACTCCATCGCCGTCCACCGCCTCTCCGCCGGAAAGCGCCGCAAGCAGTGTCTGCGCCGCCGCCTTGCTGTCCGCATCGCCGCTGTACTCATAGAGCGACGCCAGCGCCTTCAGCCGGTCAAAAAAGTGGATCTCCATGCCGCCGCTCTTGTCCCGCTTGATCGAGGACACCGGAAACAGATCCAGCTGCGCCACCTCTGCCGCCGTGGGCAGCTCTTCGCCCAGCAGGAGACGCACCGCATCATTGGTGCGTCCGAACGCCAGGCGCTCCAGTCCGGCACGCACCATTGCCATGGGGTCATCATGAAGAACACTTCGATAGTTTGCCACCATGCGCCGATAGCACTGCTGCCGCAGGATCGCTGCGCCGTCCGCTGCTGCTGTCTCCGGCGGATAGCCGGCACACCTCGCCGCCTCTGCCACATCCCCCAGTCTGGCGTAGTGGCAGCAGAACAGGCTGCGTCTTTTGGTCTCTGCTGAATTTGACATATCTTTCCATTTCTCCTTTCGGTTTTCTGCGACAAGGATCGCATCTTATCGACGACCCCTCTCACTAATACCCCCGCAGAGGGCAAAAGTTGCACGCCGGCGTGCAACTATGAACTCGAATTTACATGATATCTTATGATTGTTTACATTTAGAACGGCTTTTACCACGTTTTGGCTTGACAGATAGGTTCCGCCGTGCTATAATATATGCGTAATCAATATTATACGTCGTATAATATTACGATAAAAAAGAAACGCACATTCCACAAAGAGAGAGGAAGGCGGTATCTGATGTATCAGTCTGACACAAAATCACATGCGGGCTGGAGCCAGAACGTCCTAAAATACATTGCTATGGGGACGATGCTGCTCAATCACATCGCTACAATTTTTCTGCCCGCTGGGACGGTGCTGTGTGAACTGTTCACCACAGTGGGATACTTCACAGCGATTTCCATGGTCTATTTTTTGGTGGAGGGATATGGCTACACCCGTTCGAAGCGAAACTACTTTTTCCGTTTGCTGTTGTTTGCAGGAATCTCCCAGCTGCCGTATGACTTGGCATTTTCTGAAACAGACACGCTGAAGTTCTGCGGGTTGAACATGCTGTTTACCCTCTGTATTTGCTTTGGAATTCTTTGGGTGCTGGAACACGGAAACAATCGCTGGATAAAGGGCGTTGCGGTTTTGGCACTGATCCTGCTAAGCAGCATCAGCGACTGGGCATGGCTGGCACCGATTTTCACGCTGCTGTTTCACTGGGCAGGAAAGAACCGCACCAAAGAAACCATCGCATTTGCCGTTGCAGCACTGCTGTTTGGCGGAATGAATGTACTGGGTGGATTGGAGCGTTTCTCCTTAGAAGAAAACCTGCTGTATGCACTTTTAAGTATGGCGGGAATTGGCACATCTGCCCTCGGCATTTTGTTGTGCTATAATGGAGTACGCGGAACTCGATGCCGGACATTTTCCAAATGGTTTTTCTATCTTTTTTATCCTGTTCATCTGCTTATTTTGGGAATTCTTCGAATTTCCCTGCAATAAAACCCACCTTGAGGAGGTGAAACCATTGTCTGCATTTTCCATTGGAGCAACGCTGCTGGATGCTATGGTGCTGGCGCTGCTGACGAAGGAGGATATCTACGGCTATCAGATCACCAAGGACATCCAGGAACACTTTGCCGTATCCGAATCCACCTTGTATCCCGTGCTGCGGCGGCTGCAAAAAAACGGCAGTCTCACCACCTATGACCGACCGTATCAAGGCAGAAACCGCCGCTATTACCGCATCACCGTCTCCGGCAGAGCGCTGCTGGATCAGTACCGGAAAGACTGGCTCACCTATAAGCAACAGGTGGACTTTTTCCTGGACGAGAAATAATTGTAGTGCGATGTAAATTCTAAAACTTTATAGATTAGGCTCCCTTGAAAAGGGAGCTGGCAGCCGTAGGCTGACTGAGGGATTTGACTGTGAAACCAGCAATTCAAGAAAAAATTTCACCAGAATCCCTCCACCAGCTTCGCTGGTTCCCCTTCCTTTTCAAGGGAGGCTTATTCCTATCGTTTTAACTGTTACATCGTAGTAAGGGGCGATGCAAACACCGCCCCGCATACACCCCCACAATCCCTCATCATCCAAAAAGCAATCTTCAAAAAGGAGCGATATTCCTATGACACCACAAGCATACTGCGCCCGTCTGGAACAGGCGCTTTCCTCCATGCCGCCGGCAGAGCGGCAGGAGATCATCCGCTATTATCTGGAATTCCTGGAGGACGCCAGCGAGGACGAACGCAGCGCTCTCGGCACGCCGGAAGAACTGGCGCAGCGCATTCTCCGGGAAAACGGCATCTTTCCGCCGGACACCGCCGCCGCACCGCCGAAGAAAAATTCCAACCGCATTGCAAAATGGATCATTCTGGCGTGTACCTGCTATATCTGGATCCCGCTGCTCACCACCTGGTACAGCCTGCTGCTTACGGCGCTGATCGTCCTGGCAGTGATTCCCATTGCCCTCTGCGCCGCACTGCTGGGCGGACTGTTCACCTTTGTCCTGGCTTTGTTCCAGGATGTGCCGTCTGCGCTGATGCAGCTGGGCATGGGACTTGCCTGCGGCGGCGTCGCTGCCCTGGTCGCTTATCCCATCTGGATCGCCTGCAAAAGCATTGTAAAATTCGCCCTGTTCACCACAAAAAAGATGTGGCACTTCGTCACGAAGGGAGACGATACCCCATGAAAAAACGCTGTATTCTGATCGGCGCAGTCTATGGGCTGGTGCTGCTGGGCTGGGGCATCACCGGGACTTTTTCCCCTGCCGCCCCGACCCGTTCGGAGCAGTCGGACAATGCCGTACCTGTAGAGACCATCCAGCTGGAACAGCTCTGCATCTGTCCGGGAAACACCTTTTCCGTCCGGACGAGCCAGCCGCTTTCCGCATCCCGGAATGGCTCGGTGCTTTCCCTGCGGCGGCAATGGCAGCTGTTTCAGCGCCACAGCGAAAACGATATCACCATTACCCTGCCGGCGGCGCAGTTTGCACAGCTGGAGCAGGCAGTTAATACGACCAAAAGGAGTGACCAGAAATGAAAATGAAACCTTGGATCATCACCGGTGTCAGCCTGCTCTGTGCCGGAGCGATCTGCTGCGGCGCAGCCGTCCATGCCGGCGCACTGGATCAGAAACGCTACATGAAAATGCTGGATCTCACCGACTATACCGACACCCCGGACGGTGCTTTTTCCTCCGTGCTGATGGATATTGAAAGCGCCGATGTGACCGTGCAGAACGGCAGTGCGCTTTCCGTCGCCGCAAAGAATGTCCCGGAGGACAGCTACAGCGTCACCGTCGAAAATGACACTCTGCACATTCAGATGAGTTCCAACAACGAGCCGTGGTACAGCTTCACCCGTTTCGGATTCCACCCGTTTTCCGCTCCACGGGCGAAGATCACAGTGACCCTGCCGGATGCGGAATACCAGGCAGTGGCTGTGGCAAACAGTTCCGGAGACTGCACCGTTTCCGGCATCAGCGTCAGCACCCTGTCCCTGGATCTGGATTACGGCGACTGCTGGGTACAGAATGTGACGGCGGCGAGTCTGACTGCCGTCAACAAAGCCGGAGAACTGACGATCTCGGACAGCAGCGTCAGCGGCACGGCATCCCTGGTGCTGAATTACGGCGATCTCACAGCCAAAAACACCGAGGTGCAGAATCTGTGCAAGGTGAAAAACGATGCCGGGGACATCAATCTGACCGATTTTTCCTGCGGCAGCAGCGAAATGGAACTGGAATATGGCGATTTGAAACTGAAAAAATTCACCGAAACCGACAAGACCAAGTCTAGTGCATTCACCCTTTCCGATGGTGATGTGCGGTGCGAGACCAGCACGCTCTGGAACAGCAGCTTCGACATGGATTTCGGAGACATTCAGACCACAGACACGGCGCTGTACGGCAATACTGCCATTTCCATGGACTACGGCGATGTGCGGCTGAATCTCCACGGCAGCAACGCCGACTATAATGTGGGCTATTCCTACGCTGCCGGTTCGCTGAACGGCAGCAGCCCCAACCAGATCGCCATTACCGGTGACCAGACGCTGATGGATTCCAGCGTTACGTTTACGGAATGAGCTGAAACGCAAAAAACCGCATCGCCTCCGGAAAATTTCCCGGAAAGCGATGCGGTTTTCTATTTGTATTCGTTTCTGCTTACAGAACCACGCCGTTCTGTTCCAGCAGCGCCTGTGCCGTTGCCACAGAATCCACACCCTCGGCGTTCTTTACCGGGGCAAATTCCCTGGTGCGGTCTACCTCAAACGCCAGACAGCTGTCCTGCATATGCACCATATCCAGCACCAGCGTCTCGAACTTGTAGCCGTTGGGCGTGTCCGGCTTTACCAGCTCGCCCTGTTCGTTCAGATGTGCGATCTTCTTGTGTGCGATGTGCAGCGGAAAATCCGAACCCAGGGTGTGCATCAGCGCATCCACCCGGAACAGATAGTTCAGGATCACGCCGAACCGATAGGCGAGCGTGCCGTCCGGATTGCGGCGTGTGCGCATTTCCTCGGTCATCTCGTAGTATTCCACGATGGACGGCTTGTCGTCCTCCAGACATAGAACGCCTACACGCTCGTCCGGTGCCGCCTTGCTGACTACCTTTCCGCCGGACGCACAGCCCGACGCAATGGTCGCACCCAGGAATACCGGGTCAGCGATCTGCTGCAATACGTTGTCCACGGCGAATACGTTCAGCCACTCGATGCCGATCTCGTTGACCAGCTCCAGCAGACCGGCACGCTGCATGGAAGAGAACCAGCCGCCGTTGCCGTTGGGCGAGAGGACGATCTGATCCGGAGCGCTCATGAAGATCTTTCCGTTTTCGTCCACTGCCGGCTCGGTCTCCTGCCGGAAGAAATGCACATTGTCGGCGCTGTAGCCGAAATAGTCGTGTTCCTTCAGAAAAGCACGTGTTTCTGCGTCATTCTGCTCGCTGGTCATGATGAAAAGCGGCACATACGCCTGCGCCTCATCGGTCACCTTTTTCAGATTGTGGATCAGACACTCAAAGATATACAGATCCCGTGTCTTTCCCATGTTGTACATTCCCTTGGGATGGTCGAATCCCAGCCGGGAACCCTGACCGCCTGCCAGCAGAACGGCGCCCACTTTTGCCTCCCGGATCGCCCGGAGACCGATCTTCCGGTATTCTTCTGATTTTTCAGCGATCTGTTCCAGCGTCGCCGCACCCAGGGGCGCAAAGCTGCCACGCTTTTGTGCAGCGGCATCCCGGTTCTGAAATTGCGGACGCTCCAGCTGCAAGCCTTCGATCTGTTCCAGCAGGTGTGCCTGCTGTTCCGGCGTCAGCTGGTCGTAATAGCGGAGCAGGTGTTCCTGTCCATGCTCCGTCAGATATGCCAGTGCCTGTTCGTATGTCATATGCCATATACCTTTCTTGAAAAAACCGGTGCGTTACCCTCAGCGCCTGTTTCGCATCCCTTGCACCGGGCTTGTTGTTTTCTGGAAATGCCGTAATGTTCCGATGGCATTGCCGTACAAATGATAGTAACCGTATTATATCACAATCTTCGGAAAAAAACAAGTCTTTTTGTAAAAAAACGTACGATTTCGGAAGAAAATGAGGCATATGCGAAATCGTTCCCACAAAATCCTACATAATTTTAACACAAAGAAAATGTATGCTTAACGGGAATACGGCACAAGCCCCAGGATCTCGAACGCCTGGGAGCGCTGCCACAGGTCGGCAGTCACGTAGATGTCAAAGCCCTCACCCGGCTGGCACTGCAATTCCTGGGGCGAGATCTTCGGCAGCCCGAACCCGGCCAGCATATTGGCGATCATGCCGCCGTGGGTAATCATGGCGCAGTGCAGCAGATCTTCCCGCATCATATCGGTGATGATCTCCCGGAGCGCCTTGAAAATGCGCAGCTGTACCTCCTTGACGCTCTCACCCTGTGGCGGACGGCAGTCCATGCCGCCTTTGAGCCACTCCTTGAACTCCGGCTTTTCCACCAGTTCGTCGGCGGACTTTCCCTCAAATGCGCCGAAATCCATCTCGATCAGATTGTCCACAGTCTGGATCTGCACGTCCGGGAACAGGATCTCTGCGGTCTCGGTACAGCGCCGCAGAGGGCTGCTGTACACCCGTGCCACATTGGGATATTGGAACTCGTCCATTTTTCCTGCAAGCTCGGCTGCGCCCTTGTCGGAAAGCGGAAAATCGGTTCTGCCGATGTAAATGCCCTTGTCGTTTGCGGCAGTTCTGCCGTGCCGGATCACGCTGATGCGATAACCTTTCATAAAAAGAGAAACCTCCTGTGCAAAATTCTTGGGGAGACCAGTATCTCCGCAAAACCTGCCGGTTCTGTTGCGGAATAAGTCATAATTTCGTTGTAAAATAAACAATTATTTTCCGTTTACAAAAGAAACGGGTTGTATTATAATATAGGTTGAGGGCAACAACGCACAAAAACGGCATCCGTTTTTTGTGCAGTGTTGCCATATCTGCGCCGTTTCGGCGGATGCTGTTTCGCCGGAAGCGGCAGCAGATATACCTTTATTATATCATATTCCCCGAAGAAAAGAAAGATGTTTTTATGATTCGCTGGAAAAAAATTTTTGCCGCTCTGCCCCTGCTGCTGACGGCGTGCGCATCTCCCACAGAGCAGGCGCAGACAGAGACGGTCTGGGCGATGGATACGGCTTGTACCATTACCCTGCACGGCGGCGGCGTTTCTGAAACCGCATCCCTGCTGCGCACCCTGGATAAGATGCTGGACAACTACAGCACAGACAGCGCCGTTTCCCGGCTGAACCAGTCCGGGACGCTCTCCGGCGAGGAGGACGTTTCCCGTCTGGTGCAGGAGACGGCGGCGCTCCAGAGAACCTACGGGGACAGCGTGGATCTGACCGTGGGGCAGCTGACCCGGCTCTGGGGCATCACCACAGATACGCCCCACGTCCCGACCCGGGCGGAGCTGGCAGAAGTTCTGCCCACCATTTCCCCGGAACACGTGTCCGTCCAGGCGGACGGCACAGTTACTCTGACGGACGGCGCCCAGCTGGACTGCGGCGCTGTGGGAAAGGGCTACAGTCTGGATCGGGTCAAGGCGGCGCTGGACGAGTCCGGCACTGCCGCATGGGGTACGGTCTCTATGACCTCGTCCATTTTGTGCTACGGAGAAAAGCCGGACGGGGCAGCTTTTCAGATCCAGATCCGTGACCCGGACGGAGACGGCACATTGGGGACGGTGTCAACTGACAGTTGTTTCTTGTCCACCTCCGGCGGATACGAACGGTATTTTATTGCGGATGACGGCAAGAAATACTGCCACATCCTGGACCCGAAAACGGGAATGCCGGCGGAATCCGATCTGACCACGGTGACGGTGTTCTGCGACAGCGGACTGAAGTCGGACTTTCTCTCCACTCTCATCTGGATGGAGGGCAGCAAAAACCTGCCGGCGCATCTGAAAGCGAAGGACTACCAGATCGTCGCCCAGGACACCGCCGGAACGCTGTACGTCAGCGACGGGCTGGACTTCACACCCGACGCATAGCAAGCCGCATCACCCTTACAAGAGCCTTATTTATACAAGGCTCCCTTGAAAAGGGAGCTGGCAGCCGAGGGCTGACTGAGGGATTTTGCTGTGAAGTCTGCAATTCAAGGAAAGGCTTTACCGGAATCTTTCCAAATCATTCCCAACGCCTATCACAGAAACCATTTCATTTCTGTAGATATATCATGTAAAGCAACCCGAAAAAGCGAAAGGAGCTGTATTCTATGAAGAAACTGCATGGTGTGCGGCTGGCACACCATAAAAACACAGAGAACTGTGCCTCTGTTCCTCTGCCCCTGCCGAAACTGGTGCGTATTCCCATGAGTATGCACATCGGCGCACCCTGTACCCCTACGGTAAAGCCGAGGGATACGGTGCTGGTGGGGCAGAAGATCGGGGACACGGATGCCTTTATGGCAGCACCCATCCACTCCGGCGTGTCCGGCACAGTAAAGGCAATCTCCACCTACCGGATGTCCAATGGCAGAACCTGTCCCATGGTGGAAATCGAAACGGACGGACAGCAGACCGTCTGCCCCGATGTCTGTCCGCCCACGGTGACTGATAAGGAGAGCTTTCTCAAGGCGGTGCGGGAGAGCGGTCTGGTGGGCATGGGCGGCGCAAGCTTTCCCACCCATGTCAAGCTGAATCCCAAGCAGAAGGTAGACACCCTGGTCATCAACGCTGCCGAATGCGAACCGTACATCACTTCCGACTACCGCCAGATGGTGGAAGCGCCGGATGAGGTGCTGGACGGCGTTCTCCAGGTGCTGCACTGGCTGGATATTCCAAAGGCAGTGATCGGCATCGAGACCAACAAGCCGGAGGCGATCCGCATTCTCACGGAAAAAGCCAAGGCACACCCGGAAATCCAGATCTTTTCCCTGCCCACTACCTACCCCCAGGGCGCAGAAAAGGTGCTGATCTATCACAGCCTGGGACGCACCGTCATGGAGGGTCAGCTGCCGGCAGACCAGGGCGTCATTGTGATGAACGTCTCTTCTGTGGCATTCCTCAGCCGCTATCTCAAGACGGGTATGCCTATGGTACAGCGCATGGTGACGGTAGACGGCGACGCTGTGGGAAAGCCGTGCAACGTGATCGTTCCCATGGGAACACCGGTGCAGGATGTGCTGGATTTCGCCCAGTGCGACATGGAGCGTGCGAAAAAGCTGCTGTACGGCGGCCCGATGATGGGCATTGCCATCCCGGACACTGCCGACCCGATCCTGAAGGCAAACAACGCCGTTCTGGCGCTGGAAAACTTCGTTTCGCCGGAACCGTCTGCCTGCATCCACTGCGGCAGATGCGTCCACGCCTGTCCCCTGCGGCTTATGCCCACGGAAATCGCCAAGGCGTACCGCCGGGAGGACAGCGAGGCGCTGGGCAAGCTGAAAGTGACCCTGTGCATGAACTGCGGCTGCTGCACCTACGCCTGTCCGGCAAAACGCCCCGTGGCAGAGACCAACCAGCTGGCAAAGGCGTTCTATATGTCCAGTATTAAGAAGTAAAGACTCCTCAGTCAAGCCTGTGGCTTGTCCGATAAAATTGTAGGGGGCGATGCCCACATCGCCCCGTCATTCCGGGAGAGGAGCAACCCGAAGGGCGGAGGAGTCTTTTGCCTCCCTTGAAAAGGCGCCCGTAGGGCGGAGGGATATTCTCCTGTCACCGTAGGGGCGAACATTGTTCGCCCGAGACTCCTCAGTCAGCCTGCGGCTGCCAGCTCCTCTGAGAGAGGAGCCAATTTAGCCTCCTCTTTAGAGGTGATTCCCCACGGGGTGGGGAAATGTCACCGCAGGTGACAAAAGGGACCGCTCAGTACGAGGTGCCCGAAGGGCGGAGGAGTCAACCCCTTCTTAAAAAAGAAATCCCATCCCCACCCAACACCCGAAAAAATAAACTCATGGAGGATGATAAACCATGTCATTACTTACAATTTCTCCGTCACCCCACGTGCGCAGCAGCATGACCACGCAGAAGATCATGCTGCTGGTGGTGCTGGCACTTGTGCCGGCGATCGTGGCGGCGACTGTGGTCTTTGGACCACGTGCTTTGTTTATGGTGATATACTGTGCAGTTATCAGTATGTTCACCGAACTGGTCTGTCAGCGGCTCATGCAGAAAGAAGTGACCGTGACAGACGGCAGCGCTATGCTCACCGGCGTGCTGCTGGCGCTGAACCTGCCGGTAACCCTGCCCCTGTGGGAGGCTGCCATCGGCTGCGTCTTTGCCGTTGCTGTGGTAAAACAGCTGTTCGGCGGTCTGGGCTGCAACTTTGCGAACCCTGCCATCACCGGACGTGTGTTCCTGCTGCTGTCCTTCGGCGGCGATATGACCACCTGGGTCAAGCCGTTCTATTATCAGGGCAATAACTTTATCGTCAAGCTGCTCATGGATAACCCCAGAATCCCGGACGGCGTCACCGGCGCAACCCCGCTTGCATCCGGAAACGCAAACCTGCTGGATCTGTTCCTGGGCAACGTGGGCGGCTCTCTTGGTGAGACCTCGGCGCTGGCACTGCTCATCGGCGGCATTTTCCTGCTGGTCATGGGCATTATCTCCTGGCATACCCCTGTGGCATACCTGGGCGGTCTGGCTGTGCTGGAACTGTTCTATACCATTGCCACCGGCGGCGAAATAACCGATGTGCTGTACGCCCTGCTCAGCGGCGGCGTTATCCTGGGCGCATTCTTCATGGCGACCGACTATGTGACAACGCCCATCACCGGAACCGGAAAGCTGATCTTCGGTCTGGGCTGTGCGGTGCTGACCTTCGTCATCCGGGAATTTGCCAATATGCCGGAGGGATGCTCGTTCTCCATCCTGCTGATGAACCTGCTGACCCCGTATATTGACAAGCTGACTATGACCCATCCTTTCGGCGCAAAGCCCGCAGTGAAAAAGGAGGCGAAATAACATGGCAGAACAGAAAAAATCCAGTGCAAAGGCAATGATTTTGCCGCCGCTGGTGCTGGCAGTCATCTGCGCTGTCTGCTGTGCCTTCCTGGCGCTGGCAAACATGGTGACCAAGGATAAGATCGCTGCCGCCGAGGCAGACGCCATCCAGTCCAGCTTACAGCAGCTGCCGGATGCCGGAACCTTTGAAGAGATCACCGATTTTACCCCGGAGAACAACGAAAAGGCGACTGCCACCGGACTGTACCAGGATGAAAAGGGACAGTTTGCCGTGCTGGTCACCGCAGACGGCTATAACAAAGGCGGTCTCCAGGTTGTGATCGGCGTGGACAAAGACGGCGCTGTCACCGGCGTGTCTTTCGTGACCGTTTCCGAAACACCGGGTCTGGGTACCAAGGTGCAGTCCAATCCGGAACTGCTGGTGGATAACCTGGTGGGACTGTCGGACGAAACGGTCGTAAACGGCGTGGATAATATCACCGGTGCGACTTATTCTTCCAAGGGCATGAAGGCAGCCGTAAACTGCGCACTTGCCACAGTCAGCGCAAATCAGGAGGTGACCGGCGCATGAACTACGGAAAGGAATTTACAAAGGGTATTCTGAAAGAAAACCCGACGCTGGTGGGACTGCTGGGTATGTGTCCCACACTGGCAGTCACAACGGCTGCGTTTAACGGCATCGGCATGGGCTTGTCCACCATGTTCGTGCTGATCTGCTCCAATATCGTCATTTCCCTGCTGCGAAAGGTGATCCCGGAACAGGTCAAGCTCCCCTGCTATATCGTCATCATTGCATCTTTCGTGACAGTCATCCAGTTCCTGGTGCATGGTTTTGTCCCGGCGCTGTATACCAGCCTGGGCGCATTCCTGGAACTGATTACTGTAAACTGCATCATTCTGGGACGGGCAGAGATGTTCGCCTCGAAAAATAACGTGCTTGCCTCGGCGCTGGACGGCGCCGGCATGGGTCTGGGCTTTACCCTGGCGCTGTTCCTCATGGGCAGCGTCCGTGAGATCCTGGGCAGCGGCACCTGGTTCGGACTGACCATCCCGGGCATGGTGGGACACACCATGAGCCTGTTTGTCATGCCGGCAGGCGGCTTTCTGGTGCTGGGCTTTGTGATCGCCGTGGTCTGCGCCCTGTCCAAAAAGCAGCCGCCGAAGAAAATCGGCTGTGCAGGATGTCCCAATGCGGCATCCTGCGGCGCAAAGTGTGAGGAGGCTGACGCATGAGTACTTACATTGCCATTATCATTGCTGCCGTACTGACCAATAACTTCGTCCTGTCGAAGTTCTACGGCTGCTGCCCGTTCCTGGGCGTATCGAAAAAGCTGGACTCCAGCGTGGGCATGGGTGCCGCCGTGGTTTTCGTCATGTTGTGCGCATCCCTGTGTACCTATCCCATCTACTATTTCATTCTGAAACCCCTGGAGCTGACCTACCTCCGGACAGTGGCATTTATCCTGGTCATTGCCGTATTTGTACAGCTGCTGGAAATGGTCATCAAAAAGCTGATGCCGCCGCTGTATAAGACCCTGGGCGTTTATCTGCCCCTTATCACCACCAACTGCGCTGTGCTGGGCGTTACCATCATGAACATTGATGAGAGCTATAGCTTTGGGCAGTCTCTGGTGAATGCCGTGTTCTCCGGCGTGGGCTTTGCCCTGGCAATGGTGATCTTTTCCGGTGTCCGTTCCCGTGTGGATGATGCGGACAGCGAGACCCCGAAGATGTTCCGTGGCGTTCCGGCAACGCTCATTGCGGCAGCGATCGTGTCCATGAGCTTTCTGGGCTTCGGCGGACTGGGACAGTAAGGAGGATGTGCCATGGAATTTGTCTATCCCATTTTGATTTTTGTTGTCATGGGCATCGTGTTCGGTGTCCTGCTGGTGGTGATCTCCAAGGTATTTGCCGTTGAGACCGATGAGCGTGCCGTCAAGATCACCGAGGCGCTACCCGGCGCAAACTGCGGTGCCTGCGGCTATGCCGGCTGTGCAGACTATGCCGATGCCATCGTAAACAAGGGCGCTCCCATGAACGCCTGTCTCCCCGGCGGCGCCAATGCTGCGGCAGCCATCGGCGGGATCATGGGCGTTTCGGTGTCTGCATCCGAGCGGATGATCCCGGTGCTGCACTGCAACGGCAACTGCGACGCCACCAACCGGAAGTTCACCTTTGACGGCGTGCAGTCCTGTACGGCAGCAAAGCGGTTTTACGGCGGCACAGGCGTCTGTGCCTATGGATGTCTTGGACTGGGGGATTGCGTTTCCGTCTGTGAAAACGATGTCATCTCCATCAAGAACGGCATTGCCACATTCTGCACGGAAAAGTGCGTCTCCTGCAATAAGTGCGCCAAGGTCTGTCCCAACGGACTGATCGAGCTGCGCCCGGAGAAGAAAAAGGTGGACGTGCGCTGTTCCTCCCGGAACACGGGAAAGACGGCGATGCAGTCCTGCAAGAATTCCTGCATCGGCTGCAAAAAGTGCGAAAAGGTTTGCAAGTTTGAGGCGATTATCGTGGAGAATGCTTATCCGGTCATCGACTATGATAAGTGTAAGTCCTGCGGTCTCTGCGCCAAGGAATGCCCCAGAGGGTGCATTGAAAACCTGCGCAAGCCGAAGGTTGTCGCTCCGAAGCCGGAACCGGCAAAGGAAAAGCCGGCGGAAAAGGCTGAGGCAGAATAAAGAATATACTGCGCAAAAAATCCGGTCTGCCTCTTGACAAACCGGATGGAAACGGGTATAATGAAAATAGAAAGAGTGCATCGGAAACGGTCTGCTCCCAATGATAGGTTATGAAATAACCGCCCAAGTTTGGTCGCTAGGGGCGGTTATTTCCGTTTATTGCGGTTTTGCAAAATCAAAATGATATCGCATACAACATTGCACAAAGCAAAAAACTCCATCCAAGTCATCGCAATCACTCCCTCCCGGGAGCAGGATTCGACCGCCGAATACATATTATGTACCCGTTCCAATGCACTCTGATTGTTATTATACTACATCCTGCCGAAAACTGTCAAGCCAAAAATACGCAAAAAATCCGGTCTGCCCCTTGACAAACCGGCTGGAAACGGGTATAATAAAGATAGAAAGAGCATACCAGTAGACGGTTGCTCCCAATCTAAGAATGGCTTTTAGAAATAGCCGCCTTATGTGGAAGTGAGGCGGTTATTTCTGTTTGTTCTTAAAATTTGAGTAAGCAAGGTATGCCTTGAATACATCACAAACAATGCTGATCAGCTTGACAATAACATCAAGTTCCATGCACATACACTCCCTTCTGGGAGCGTGGATTAACCGCCTACCGTTTTCGGTATGCCCTAGGGTAGTTATAGCATATTTTGCCGAAAACTGTCAAGCCAAAAAGCACGCAAAAAATCCGGTCTGTCCCTTGACAAACCGGCTGGAAACGGGTATAATAAAGATAGAAGGAGCATACCGGCAGACGGTTGCTCCCATGTTTAAGAGATTAAAGAAATAATCGCCTAAGTTGGTAGCTGAGGGCGGTTATTTCTTTTTGTGATGATTGTCCTTGTTATGAAAGATGCCGTAAAGGATTCCTGTATATGTTGCAAGGAATGTCAGAAGTGCAAACAAATCTGACCATGTCACATAATGTTCCATTCGATCACCTCCCATCGTACAAAAGTACATGGGAGCTGGAAATCAAACCGTCCACCGTTTTCGGTATGCCCTAGGGTATTATTATACCACATCCTGCCGAAAGCTGTCAAGAAAAATCAAACCTCACAAACGCAAAAAAGCGGTGTACTTTTCAGTACGCCGCTTTTTCACTTCTTCTATTTTCGGGAAAGCATAAATCAGAAACGAACGCTTACGAATGTGTAGAGTAGTTCGGTGCTTCCTTGGTGATCTGAATGTCATGCGGATGGCTCTCCAGCAGTCCGGCATTGGTGATCTGCACGAACTTTGCCTTTTCGTGGAGCAGCTCGATGGTCTTGCAGCCGCAGTAACCCATACCGGAGCGGATACCGCCCACCAGCTGAAATACAGAATCGGCAACGCTGCCCTTATACGGTACACGGCCTTCGACACCCTCCGGAACCAACTTCTTTGCGCCTTCCTGGAAGTATCTGTCCTTGGAACCGTTTGCCATAGCAGCCAGGCTGCCCATGCCACGGTATACCTTGAAGGAACGTCCTTGGTAGATCTCGGTCTCTCCCGGAGACTCCTCGCAGCCTGCCAACAGCGAACCCAGCATAACCACATTTCCGCCGGCAGCCAGTGCCTTTACGATATCGCCGGAGTACTTGATACCGCCGTCTGCAATGACCGGAATGTTGTGTTTCATGGCAACCTGTGCCACGTCATAGACTGCTGTGATCTGCGGCACACCGATGCCGGCAACGATACGGGTGGTACAGATAGAACCCGGTCCGATACCTACCTTTACCGCATCTGCGCCAGCCTCGATCAAAGCCTCTGCTGCCTCTGCGGTAGCGATGTTTCCGGCGATGACCGGAACGTTCGGGAAAGCTGCCTTGACCTTTTTCAGCGTGGTCATAATGTTCTTGCTGTGGCCGTGTGCAGAGTCCAGCACCAGAACGTCTACCTGCGCATCCACCAGAGCGTGCGCACGCTCCAGCACGTTTGCAGTGATGCCGATGGCAGCGCCGCAGAGAAGGCGACCCTTTTCGTCACGGGCAGAGTTCGGGAACTGTACTGCCTTTTCGATATCCTTAATGGTGATAAGACCCTTGAGATAGCCCTCGCCGTCTACCAGCGGCAGCTTTTCGATCTTGTGCTGGCGCAGGATTGCCTGTGCCTCTTCCATGGTCGTGCCGACCGGAGCGGTAATCAGGTTTTCCTTGGTCATAACTTCAGAGATCGGACCGTTATAGTCGGACAGAAAACGCATATCACGGTTGGTGATGATGCCCACCAGCTTGCCCACATTGTCCACGATCGGAACGCCGGAGATCTTGTACTTGCCCATCAGCGCATTGGCATCGGATACCAGGTGATTTTCGGTCAGAGAGAACGGGTTGACGATAACGCCGTTTTCCGAGCGCTTTACCTTGTCTACCTCGTCTGCCTGCTGTTCGATGCTCATATTTTTGTGGATGATACCGATGCCGCCTTCACGGGCGATGGCGATCGCCATTCTTGCCTCGGTCACGGTGTCCATTGCCGCCGTCATGATCGGTGTGTTCAGATAGACATTGCCGGCAAGTCTTGTACGCAGGTCGATCATATTCGGTGTTACGTCAGATTCTGCCGGGATCAGCAGCACGTCATCGAATGTCAGCCCCTGCTTTCCAAACTTTTCACACAGTCCTGTTTCCATAGAATGACCTCCTCAATCTTTCCAGATCAGTTCTGCAAAGGTCTGCCGCAAAAAGAAACAGAGTGGTGCGTGTCCTTCACAAAGCTGTCTTTCTGTTGTGTTTTCGGAGTCCGTTCACAGCATCGCCGCAGCATATGCCCGGCAACGCCGATGCCCGGATTCCAGAGAACCTGTCCGCAGGATAGGCAGACAGGTTCGTCATCAGGTTATTGTATTTATCATACTCTTTTTTTGTCGGTTTGTCAAGGGTTTCGGCATCTCCAAGGGGAATTTTACAGCTTTTCCAAAATTCTGTCTTATTCTGTCAGCTTGAAAAAACATACCGTAGGGGTCGATGCCCAGCCCATTGCCCAGCGGAAATGGCGACGGCAGACTTGCCCAAGGATAGCAAGCCACATCGACCCGTCATTTTGAAAAAGGCTTACCCCTACGATATGCCTTTTCAAAATGGGAAAATCGACTCCTCCGCCCTTCGGGCACCTCCTCTGAGAGAGGAGGCTAAATTGGCTCCTCTTTTAGAGGAGCTGGCAGCCGTAGGCTGACTGGGGAGTCTTAGGCGAACGATGTCCGCCCCTACGAGATAATTTCCACCGAACTGTTACTCCGCCGTCCGGCTTTAAGAATTCTTTAAGAAATCTGCACTATACTATGGAATAACAGGAAAGGCAGAACATTCCGATCTGCCGCCGCTTCTCATTTTCCAATTCCTGCCCTGCGGCAAATCGCCGCTGTTCCGAAGGCAGGGGAAAACACTCCGCAACAGATCGTAACAAAGGAGAAGTGAACAACATGAAAAAAATCTCGCACCGCTATGTGCGGAAAACCGCAGCCGGCGTGGTCGCTCTGTCCATGCTCTGCGCCGCTGCAATCCCTTCGGTTCTGGCTATGTCTGCCGGCGCAGCCAGCGCATCCGGCGACCTGAACGGTGACGGCTCTGTCACTGCCGCCGATGTGGCAATCCTGCAAACCTCACTCCTGGGCGGCACTGCCCTCACCGCAGAACAGTACGCCAACGCCGATGTCACCGGTGACGGCGCTGTGGATGGCCTGGATCTGACCCGGCTCCGTCAAATGGCTGCGGTCGTTCCCGTAAGCGACGCCATCGCCATCCACCTCAGCGACAGCGGTATTACCGTAGAGGGCGACACCAAGGGTGTGACCGCCGTTTCCGGAAAGACTGTCACCATCTCTGCCTCCGGCAACTACACCGTAGACGGCTCGGTCACAGACGGACAGATTCTGGTGAACATCCCGGATACCACAGCGGATTCTGACGCAGTTTCCCTGTATTTGCAGGATGTGACCATGACCTCTTCCAACGGTGCGCCCTGCATTCTGGGACAGAGCGCAAAGAAACTGAAACTGACCTGCTCCGGTGAAAATACGCTGACCGATACTGCCGCCGAGGCAAACGCCGACACCAGCGGCGTGATCTACGGCGACTGTGATATTACTGTTACCAAGAACAGTACCGGCACGCTGAACATCACCAGCAGTATGAATACGGCTATCCGTTCCAAGGACGACATCAAGCTCAACGGCGGCGCTGTCGTGATCAATACCGATGTGGACGACACTTCCGACGCCGATGCCATCCGGGCAAACAATACCCTGGAGGTAGACGGCGCATCGGTTTCCATTACCTCTTCCGCAGACGGTCTGAAATCCTCCAAGGAAGACGTTTCCATCCTCTCTGGCAAGGTGAGCATCAAGGCAGGCAATGACGCAGTACAGGCGGCAACTGCCCTCAATATCTCCGGCGGCACGGTGATCGCCAGCGGCGACCGTGGCTTTACCCTGGATGAAAACGGCACACTCGCCATTACCGGCGGCGATGTGCTGGCGACAGCCACCGACTACGCATTCGGCATGGATTCTTCCGGTGCGGCAGTGACTGTAGACACTTCCGGCTGCACCCAGGGCGTGGTACAGCTGGACTATGCGGCAGAGTGGAAAAAGAGCAACGCTGTGACTTTGAAGAAGGGCAGCGATACTGTCTTTGAAATGACGCCGAATAAGAAGTACACCTATGTGCTGGCAAGCGGCGCAAAGCTCTCCGGCACAGACAGCTATACCCTCTATACCGGCGGCACGCAGATGACCCACAGCGGTTCAGACAACGGCACATTTGCCATGACCGGTACGCTGACCAAGTTCACCGATGTCAAGGAACTGACCGGCGGCAGCGAATTCCCGGATGATGACAGCGTTGTCACTGCCCTGGTCTACAGCGGCAGCAGCGTGACGGCAACCAACGCCTCCGGCGGCGTAGTCTCCAATCCGTCCAATCTGACCATCTCCGGCGCAAATGTCACCATTACGGCATCCAGTGAGATTTCTGTCAGCGGCGAAAGCACCAGCGGACAGCTTGCCGTCAACGTGGACAAAACGGCAGAGCCGGAGGGCAAGGTGGTGCTGAACCTGGAGGGACTGACCCTTTCCAACAGCAGCGCTGCGCCCATCTATGTTGAGGCGATCGGCGATGAGGTGCAGATCTCTGCCAAGAACGGCACGACCAACACCATTTCGGACGGCACATCCCACACGGATACCTATGTGGACAGCGACGGCAATACCAACACCGTAAACGGGGCGATCTTCTCCCGTGACGATCTGAAGCTCAAGGGCAAGGGTACGCTGATCGTCAACGGCAATACCGAGGACGGCATCGTCTGCAAGAACGATCTGAAGATCTGGAACGGCAATATTACTGTCAACGCCGCAGATGACGGCATCCGTGGCAATGATTCGGTACGCATCGGCGACCCGGATGCCGCCGATTACAGCAGCCTGTCTGTGACCGTAAACACCAATAACGGCAGCTCCGGCGGCGACGGCATCAAGACCAACTCCGACGAGGACGGCAAGGGCTATGTCACCATCAACGGCGGCACGGTCAACATCGACTCCTACGCAGACGGCATCCAGGCAGAGCAGACCTTTACCATGAACGGCGGCGAACTGAACATCACCACCTATCAGGGCTCGAACTTTACCGGCAGCGCATCCGGCGGCAACGGCGGCTGGGGCGGCGGCATGGGAGGCAATGACGGCAACTCCAACAAGACCGACATCAGCGCCAAGGGCATCAAGGCTGTGGGCGTGTACGACGAGGCAGGCACGACCTGGCAGAGCGGCGGCGATCTGATCGTCAACGGCGGCACGATCACCATTGACTCTTCCGACGACAGCCTCCACTGCGGCGGCGATATGCAGCTGCTGGGCGGCAGCATGACACTGGCGACCGCAGACGACGGCGCACACAGTGACCATGCTCTGACCATCGGCAGCACCGGCGGCGATTATGATGCGCCTTATGTGAACATCACCAAGTCCTATGAGGGCATCGAAGGCGTGGATATCACCCAGAACAGCGGTACGGTTATGGTAACCTCCAGCGACGACGGCTATAATGCCGCAGGCGGCGCAGACAGCAGCGGCAACAATAACAGCGGCGGCTGGGGTCAAGGCAGCTGGGGAGGACCCGGCGGCGGAAGTTCCAGTGACGGCAGCCAGACCATGACCTTTAACGGCGGCTATGCCTATGTGAATGCAGCCGGCGACGGTCTGGACTCCAACGGCAATATCTACTTCAACGGCGGCTATGTCTTTGTATCCCAGACCGGCGGCGGAAACGGTCCGCTGGACTGCGGCGACAGCAACAACTCCATCACCTATTCCGGCGGCACGGTCATTGCGGCAGGCAGCAGCGATATGTTTGAAACACCCAGCAGCTACTCTTTCCTGTCTACGACCTCTGTTTCTGCCGGTCAGACCATTACCTTTACCGATGCCAGCGGCAATGTGCTTGCCACATTCACCCTGCCGAACGGCTCTGCGGAAATGGTAATGTGCAGCCAGGAATCCAGCGTCACCTGCTATACCGGTGGCACACTCTCCGGTACGACCTATTTTGCCAGCCAGGACAGCACGAATCGCTGCGGCTATGGCGGAACGATCAGCGGCGGTACGGCCGTATCTGCTAGTTCCGGCGGCAACAGCGACCCGGGAGGCGGCGGAACTAACCGCCCGTTCTGAGCACAGGCAATCTGACGCTTTGGCATAAAACAGCTATCTCCTTGAAATATGCCTATTTTCAGGTAAAAAACATTCCCCCTCATCCAAACCCTTCTGCACCGATGTAAGTGCAGAAAAAACGGAGACACCGAGTCAGATCGGGTCTCCGTTTTTTGTTTTCTTGACAGGTTTTGATGGAATGTGGTATAATAAGAGTCCAGAGCATACCGAAAACGGTGGACGGTTTGATTTCCAGCTCCCATGTATTTGATACGATGGGAGGTGATACAATGGAACATTACGTAACATGGTCAGAGCTTTTCGCATTTCTGGCACTTCTGATTGCATTCGCATCCTTGTTATATACAATTTTCCATGATAATCACAAAAAGAAATAACCGCCCTCTGCGACCAAACTGAAAGCGGTTAATTCTTATTTACCTATTTCATGGGAGCAACCGTCTGCCGGTATGCTCTTTCTATTTTCATTATACCCGTTTCCATCCAGTTTGTCAAGGGGCAGACCGGATTTTTTGCGTGTATTTTCCCGTGAAAAGGCTCAAAAACTCGTTCGTTTCTGCGCCGGCAGCTTGCACAATCTGTAACTTCCATGTGTTTCCATAAAATTTTTTTGCGGCTAAATCCGTGAAAGTGTGCAGAAATTGTGGGAAAGCACCGGAAAATCCACGCAATTTCGCCGTTTTTTCCGAATTTCACAAAATGAACAAAAATCCGCCCCGGATTTTCACTCGCTTGACATTTTCACCGGAAATTGCTATAATATTTAGGAACTGTTTTGCGGGATTTCTGTATAATTTGTAGAATTCCCGAAGGGTGCGCCGCTGGAGATGCGGTCATCCGCAGAAAAAGTGACGATCTGTGCAGCTTGCACAGAAGGTTAGAGTGTGGCATCCCGAAAAGACGTGCAGTGTATTTTTCCGGAGACACGCTCCGGAATACGTCTGTCATCGCAGCAGACAGAAAGAAGGGTGGAAGAGCCTTGGCGAACTACAAATGGCACAGCCGTGCCGCAGCAGCCGTGCTGGCTTGTCTGATGACGGCGGCGGCGCTGCCCCTGTCCACAGCATTTGCGGCAAAGGCACCAAGCACAGACACAGCGCAGACCACGGCGGTATCTGCGGAAGAGACCGGAACGGATACCGGCGGCGACCTTTCCTATGAGGAACAGGAGACCTACAGCGACTATTACGACACCTATCGGGACGAACCACGCCCCGAGGCGGAGATCCTGCTGAGCGGCGCAGATTTCCAGAAGGCGGACTGCACCGGTTATGAGACCGGCAGCTATTCCGATCGGAACGGCGAGAGCCGGGAAAATGTGCTGGTCTGGAACAGCGCAGAGGGCAGCTTCAGCTATACGCTGAATGTGCCGGAGACCGGGTTGTACTGCGTGCAGGCATCCTATTGTCCCATCGTCTCCAATACTGCCGAGATCTCTGTGTCTCTGGCAATCGACGGCGAAGTGCCTTATGATACGGCGTCCCGTCTCAAACTAAATAAGGTATATCAGAATCAGTCGGAGATCAAGACCGACGATTCCGGCAACCAGGTGCGTCCGACACAGGAACAGACCGAACTGTGGCAGACCAGCTGGATCGGCGATTCGGACGGTCTGTTCAATGACCCGGTGTTCTTCTATCTGGAAAAGGGGACCCATGAGATCACCCTTTCCTCCCAGAAGGCATACTTCGCCCTGGAATCCCTGCGCTTTGCACAGCCGGACGAAGTTCCCACCTATGCGGAATATACCGACAGCGTCAATGCTGCGGTGTCCAAGGAAGATACACCCTCCGGCGTTGTCCGCATCGAAGGCGAAAACGCCGTGCTGAAATCGGATTCCGTGCTGTATCCGACCTATGACAACTCCACCAGCGCCATCTCGCCCTCTGACCCGAAACACATGGTGTACAACACCATCGGCAGCGGCAACTGGGAAAAGGCGCTCCAGACCATCACCTGGAAGGTGGATGCAAACGCACTGCCGGGAGACGGCTGGTATAAGCTGGGCATCAAGGCACGCCAGGAAGAAATGCGTGGTTTTTACTCCAACCGCCGCATTTATATTGACGGCACAGTTCCCAGCCAGGAATTCGATCAGGTGAAGTTCTACTACGACACCGACTTCCGCATGACCACCGTCCAGAACGGGGACGGCGAGGATGTGTATGTCTACCTCACAGCAGGGGAAGAACACACCATCACCATGGAGGTCATCCCTGGCGAGATCGGTGACTCCATGCGTCAGCTGGATGCCATTGTCCTGGATCTGAACACCTATTACCGGAGGATCGTGATGATTACCGGACCGGAGCCGGACAAGTATACCGATTATTATGTACACGAAAAGATCCCGGAACTGGTAGACGAATTCCAGCGCATTTCCGGGGAACTGAAAGAGATCCAGGGACACATTGAGTCGCTGGCGAACTCCAAGGGTTCTGAGGCGGCGTCGCTGGAACAGATGACCGTGATCCTGGACAAGTGCGTCGACGATCCGCTGAAGATCCCGAATTATCTGTCCCAGATCAAGGATTATATCACATCCCTTTCCTCCTGGATGCGTGACTATCGTGACCAGCCGCTGGAAGTGGATTATCTGGAGTTGGCGTCTCCGGACAAGGATTTCCCGTCCATCAAGGCGGGATTCTGGAGTTCCCTCTCCTATAGCTTCCAGCGCTTTACGGCATCCTGGGACGAAAGCTATAACTCGCTGTCCTCCACCACAGGGGACGATGCCATCGAAGTCTGGGTGTCCCTGGGACGTGACCAGGCGCAGGTGGTAAAAGACCTGGTAGAATCGGAGTTCCAGCAGCAGTACAACGTGCCGATCTCCATTAACCTGGTAGTCGGCGGCGTAGTCGAGGCAACACTGGCGGATAAAGGTCCGGACGTTGCCCTGTTCCTGGGCGGCGAATTCCCGGTGAACCTGGCTGCCCGTGGACTGCTGGCGGACGTTTCCAAAATGGACGGCTATGACGAAATGACAAAGCTGTACCAGGAAAACGCCATGGTGCCGTATCAGTACGAAGGCGGCACATACGGTCTGCCGCTGACCCGGAGCTGGGCGATGATGTTCTACCGCAAGGACGTTCTCAGCGAACTGGGCTTTACCCAGGCACCCCAGACTTGGGAAGATCTGATCGATATGCTCCCGGCGCTCCAGCGGAACTATATGTCTGCCGGTCTGGTGCTGCCTGCGGTTGCGGCGGATGCCAACCAGGCGACCATCTCTGCGGCGACGGAATCCGGTCTGACCTTTGCGTCCCTGCTGCTCCAGCGTGGCGAGAACTATTATAATGCGGCGCAGACGGAGACTACCTTTAATACCAACGCCGCCATTGACGCATTTGAGATGTGGACGGATTTCTACACCAAGTATGACTTCGACCAGCAGTACGATGCGTTCAGCCGGTTCCGTACCGGGGAATATCCCATTGTGGTTTCAGACTACTGCACCTTCTTCAACCAGCTGGCAGTGGCAGCGCCGGAGATCGACGGACTGTGGGGATTTGCTCCCATTCCGGGTACGCTCCGGGAGGACGGCACCATTTCTCACGCTGTCAACTCCAACAACACCGGCGCAGTCATCTTTAATAAGGTAGACAAAAAGACAAACGGCCTGGAAAATGCGTGGACGTTCCTCAAGTGGTTCTGCTCCACCGATGTCCAGGTAGAATACGGCACCCAGATCGAGGGACTGCTGGGACAGATGGGACGGTACGCAACGGCAAACACCGAGGCGCTCACCCAGCTGGCATGGTCCACCGATGAGGCAAACACCATTCTGGGTGCAATGGATGAACTGGAAGAGATCCCGATCATCCCGGCATCCTATTCCGTCACCCGAAATGTGATGAACGCATTCCGTGACGTCGTCAACAACAACGAGAATCCCCGTGATACGCTGATGTCGTACAACCGGGACATCAACGAGGAGATCACCAGAAAGCGTGAGAACCTCGGATTAGATACTTAACGAAAAGGAGGGAATCCCCTTGGATACTGCCGAGATTGGCAAAAGAACCCGACAGGAAAACCGGCGGCTCACCTGGCTGGCAGTCAAGCAGAACAAGGCGAGCTATCTGATGATCGCTCCATTCATGCTGTTTTTCCTGGTATTCACCATCGTACCGGTCGTGATGTCCCTGCCGATGGGCTTTACGGATTTCAACATGGTACAGATGCCGAAATTTGTGGGACTGTCCAACTATACCACCCTGTTCCTCTCGGACAAGGTGTTTATCCAGTCCATCCGTGTGACCCTGGTGTTCGCCCTGTTCACCGGTCCGATCAGCTATGTGCTGTGTTTCCTGCTGGCGTGGCTCATCAATGAGCTGCACCCGAAACTCCGCACCATCTTTACCCTGATCTTCTATGCGCCGTCCATGGCGAACGTCTATACCGTCTGGAAACTGATTTTCAGCGGCGACTCCTACGGCTATCTGAACTCGTTCCTCCTGGATCTGGGCATCATCAGCTCGCCCATCCAGTGGCTGACCGACGGCAGCTATGTGCTGGGCGTCACCATCGTGGTGCAGATGTGGATCAGCCTGGGCGCCGGATTCCTGGCGCTCCGTGCCGGATTCCAGAACATCGACCGCTCGCAGTATGAGGCAGGCGCAATCGAAGGCATCAAGAGCCGCTGGCAGGAACTGATCTACATTACCATCCCGTCCATGGGACCGCAGCTGATGTTTGCGGCAGTCATGCAGATCGTCAGCTCCTTCACCGCCGGCACAGTCTCCCAGAATCTGGTGGGATTCCCCAGCACGGACTACAAGGCGCACACCATCATGAACCACGCCTATGACTACGGCTGGATCCGCTATGAGATGGGTTATGCCTCTGCGATCTGTATGATCTTGTTTATCGTGATGTATATTCTGAACAAGCTGATCGGCAAGGTTCTCAGCAAGTATATGGACTAAGGAGTGTGCAGTATGGCAAAAAAAGAAAAGGTATACGGCACACACCTGAAGGTATCGACCAAGCGTGCCGGGCATAAGATCGGCGGCACGGTGGGGATTTTTGTGTTCCTGCTGGTGCTGGCATTGTTCATGGCGCTGCCCATCTATCTGGCAGTGGTCATGTCGCTGAAACCGGTGCAGGAACTGTTCGTGTTCCCGCCGAAACTGTATGTCATTGATCCCACCCTGTCCAACTACAGCGCCATGTTCCGGCTCTGCTCCGACCTGTGGGTGCCGTTTTCCCGTTATGTATTTAATAGTATCTTTGTCACCGTATCCGTTACTGTGTGCCAGGTCATCTTCTCCGCCATGGCGGCGTTCTGTCTGGCAAAGGTGCGTTTTCCCGGTGCAAAGGCGATCAATGCGATCATCGTCGTTGCCCTTTTGTATCAGAGCAACGTCATCTATATCATGCAGTATATGGTCATGGCAAAGATGGGCATGATCGACACCTACTGGGCGCTGATCCTGCCGTCTGTGGCTGCGCCGATGAACCTGTTTCTGATGCGCCAGTCCATGACCCAGGTACCCGATGCCATGATCGAGGCGGCGAAGGTGGACGGCGCAGGAATGTTCCGCATCTGCTGGCAGGTGGTCATGCCGAACCAGAAGCCGGCGCTGATGACTGTCATCATCTTCTCGTTCCAGGCGGCATGGAACATCCAGGGCGGTACGCTGGTATTCAGCGAATCCCTCAAGACCCTGCCCACCGTGGTGCAGCAGGCAGCATCTGCCGGTCTGGCGAGAGCCGGCGTGGCAATGGCGGCCGCCGTGTTCATGCTGGTGCCGCCGATCGTCATCTTCATGCTGGCACAGCGGCAGGTCATCGAGACCATGGCACATTCCGGAATCAAGGACTAAGGGAGGGTGAAGATTTTGCAGAAAAAGGCAAACCATCTGGCGGCGGCAGTTTTTTCCGCACTGATGCTGACGGCAGCCATAGGCGCTCCGGCGGTTTCGGCGGAACATTACAACGTCTATAACTACGACTGCTGGGGCGAGGCGGTTCCGGCGCAGGCAGGCTATGCGGCACAGCGTGCCGTGAGCGGCCAGGATCTGGGCTGCGGCGCATTCAACACCCCGTCCGATCTGTTCCGGGACTGGGAGGATCGCTTTTATATTGCAGACAGCGGAAACAACCGCATCGTTGTCACAGACGGCGATTTTTCAAAGGCGACCAGAATTTATGACAAGCTGAAAACCGAGGACGGCGAGACCACGCTGAAAGATCCGGAGGGCATCTATGTGTCTCAGGAGACCCAGTGTATGTACATCGCAGACACCGGAAACTCCCGGCTGCTGGTGTGCGATCTGGACGGCAATGTGCAGATGGAACTGAAACGGCCGGACTCGACCCTGTATGAAAATGAGACCTTTAAGCCCCAGAAAGTCGTTGCGGACAAAGCCGGCAACATCTATATGGTGCTGAACAACATCACCAACGGTGCGGCAATGTTCAACAGCGACGGCGAATTCCAGGGCTATTTCGGTGCGAACTCCGTGGACGCAACCGCAGAGGTGGTGGCGAACTACTTCTGGAACCTGTTCGCCACCGATGAGATGCGTGCCAACTCGTCCCGTAACGTGGCGGCAGGCATCACCAGCTTTGACGTTGACGAAGAGGGCTTTATCTATACGGTAACACAGTCCTCTTCCTCTGAGACGGACCGTGTGAAAAAGGTGAACCCTGCCGGATATAACCTGTTCACTTCGCTGGATGTGACATTCGGCGACCTGGACTCGGTCTATGACTCCACCGCCAACGAGAACTACACCACCCAAATGGTGGACATCGACATCGACGACGACGGACGCATCAACTGCCTGGATCTGGAGACCGGACGTGTGTTCCAGTACGACGAGGACGGCAATCTGCTGTTCATTCTGGGAACGACTGCCGACCAGATCGGCGGCTTTTCCATGAAGGTCTCCGCCGTGGAGACTATGGGAAAGAACATCTACGTTTCCGATGCCATGAAGAACACCGTCACCATCTTCACCGAGACGGAATTCGGCGGCATCGTCCATGATGCGGTATCCCTGTACAATGCCGGCTATTATGCGGAGGCGCTGGAGCCGTGGCGTGAGGTGCTGAAACGGGACGGCAACTCCCAGATGGCATACATCGGCATCTCGTCGGCGCTTTATAATGAGGGCGACTATGCCGGGGCAATGAAATATGCCAAGCTGGCGCAGTCCCGCAATTTGTACGATAAGGCATTCGAGGGCTATCGCTCTGAATGGCTGAACAAGAATTTCACCTGGATCATCCTGGTGGTTGTGGTGCTGATCGCTGCGGCGGTATTCTTCCACTTCCGCAACAAAAAGAAGAAAAAGAACCAGCCGAAGAATCTGGTTGAAATGCTGCACGAGGGAGAGGAGGAGTGATGCTGCTATGATGGATCTGACACAAAAGCAATGGGTCAAGCACAGTGTGTTCCACCCGTTTGAGGGCTTTGAGGATCTGCGCTGGAAAAAAGGCGGCTCGGTGCTGTACGCCACCATCGTGGTGCTGCTCTGGTTCGTGGCACAGATCATCCACGATAACCTGGTGGGCTATCAATTCGCCGTTACCAATACCAAGATGTTCAGCATCGTCCCGTATATCGTCCAGACGATCGCCGTATTTCTGGTATTCGTCATCGGCAACTGGTCGATCTGCACCCTGCTGGACGGCGAGGGCACGATCAAGAAAATCTATATCTACAGTGCCTATTCGCTGATACCCTACGTTGCCGGACTGTATATCCGGACGATCTTGTCCCATGTACTGATTCAGGACGAGGTGATCTTCATCACCTGCGTCACGGTAATCAGTACGGCATGGTCTGTGCTCCTGATGTTCAATGCCATTAAGGCGGTGCATCAGTATTCGATCGGCAAGACCATTCTGGCACTGCTGCTCACCTTTGTAGCAATGCTTATCATTCTGATATTGCTGGTGTTGCTGGTGGCATTGTTCCAGCAGGTATACGTGTTCATTTCCTCCGTCTACACGGAGATCACCTATCGGGTAAGAGTATAGAAAGGACGGTGGAACAACCTTGAAGAATTGGAAAAAATGGGCTGCCGGACTTTTTGCGCTGAGCCTTTGCCTGACGTCGGTCTCTCTGCCGGCTGCGGCGGAGGGGGAAGAGGATATCGCCCTCATCGCTGACACCTCAGAAGAGACACCGGTGGCAGACGGCACACCCGATGAGACCGCCGGGGACGGCGAGGCGGATGCCGAAGAAGAGGCGACCCGCACGGAGACCCAGGAAGAAATCGAAATTACGGCAGAGCAGGTCACCCAGTATATGCAGAAGAAGAACTCCTGCGACGGCATCACATTCTACTACCGTCCGGAGGACTATGAGGATACCATTTCCGACGAGGATGTGGTGGATCTGCTGGACGACATCGAGCTGGCAGGCATCGACGATGCCACCGGCGAGGTGGTCTGCACCCTGGAAGAGGACAGCGACAACAGCGACTTCGTGGTATTTTTAAGCCCGGAGAGCCGCTGGCTGGTGTACATGGACCCGGAATATACCAAGGTCACCATGGTGCGCCAGATCGTTTCTTCCCTGGACAACGAGCTGCTGTTCCGCTCCCGGGACAACAAGACCCTGGAGCTGTACAACAAGGACTACGACGAAGTGGAACGCAGCTATACCACAGACGGCAAGGCGAAGGACGGCAAGGTCACTTATACCAACGAGGACGGCTGGCAGGTGGTGCTGGCAGATACCTATAATGCCGTGATCTCCTCTGCACGGTTCGTCACGGAAAACGACAAGCTGGCGCTGTATGTGGACGATGACACCGCAGTCATCGGACTCTACGACAAGGCGAAAGATAAAATGTGGTGGTCTACGCCCGAAAACGTGGGACACGACAAGACCGCAACCAATACCATTGTAGAGGACCTGTCCTCTTCGCTGAAAATGGTCTACGGCGAACCGGATGCCCGGAGTACTACCAATATGCGCTCCAGGGGCGACGCCAAAATTAAGGTCAAGGACAAGAGCAGCGGCGTGAAGATCACCTATTCCTTCAAAAAGGCAGGCATCACCGTTCCGGTGACCTACACCCTGGAGGATGACTACCTGGAGGCAAAGATCGACACTGCCGACATCGAGGAAGAAGATACCTCACAGTCCGGAAAGCTGGTCACATCCCTTTCCGTGCTCAGCAGCTTCGGCGCAGCGTCCTCTGCGGACACGGGCTATTTCGTGATCCCGGACGGCAGCGGCGCACTAATCCGTTTCAACAACGGGAAGAAAACGGCGAAATCCTATACCGGCTATGTGTACGGTTCGGATGTCACCGCCGTGGCACAGACCGAGCCGGCTGTGACTGAGCAGGTCTATCTGCCCATGTACGGCATCGTCAACGGCGACAACGCCATGATGGTGGTCTGCACCGAGGGCGACTCCAACGCCAAGCTGACCGCAAGCGTCAGCGGACAGTCCAAGAGCAGTTTCAACATCTGCGGCTTTGACTTCACCGTCCGGGATTCGGATACCTACTATATGTCCGGCGACAACAGCACGGCGCTCACCGTGTTTGAGGACGGCGACATGAAAACCGATACGCTGGCGGTGCGGTATTATCCGCTGGAGACCGAGGACACCCCGGATTACACCGATGTGGCTGAGGCATACCGGAACTACCTTACCGAAGAGGCAGGGGTGACTGATACGGCAGAGGACACCGACCCCGGACTGTACCTCAACTTCTACGGCGGCACCATAAAGGAGAAATCCGTGCTGGGCGTGCCGGTGAAAATGAAAACAGCGCTCACCAGCTTTGAGCAGGCGGAGCAGATTTTGCAGGATCTGTCGGACGGCGGCGCCGAGAATATGAAGGTGCAGTATTACAACTGGACCAACGCCGGCATTTCCGGCAAGGTGGATCTGAAGGCAAAGGCTGCCGGCTGCCTGGGCGGAAACAGCGACTGGAAGGCGCTGCAGAGCTATGCGGATTTCAACGGCGTGACTCTGTATCCGGCAACGGACAATGAGACGTTCAAGTCCGGCAACGGGTACTACACCTTTACCGATACTACCGTCCGCATCTCCGGTTCCTATGCCCGCATCTATGACTACAACCTGGCATACGGCACACAGAGTACGGCAAACAAGCCCCTGTCCCTGCTGTCTCCGGCGACCTTCACCGAGATCGCTGAAAAGCTCACCGGGAACTATCAGGATAAATCCCTGTCCCGTGTCTCCCTGGGCAGTCTGACCACAGCCCTCTACGGGGACTACGGCAAGCAGGAGATCTCACGGGATAAGGCACAGCAGCTGCTGGAAGAGTCCTATCAGAAGATCACAGACGGAGACATCACCCTGCTGGCAGACGGGGCAAACGCCTATGCGCTGCCCTATGTTCAGGAGATCACCGATGTGCCGCTGCAGTCCAGCGGATTCGATGTGTTTGATGAGGACATCCCGTTCTATCAGATCGTGATGCACGGACTGAAATCCTATGCCGGCAGCGCCGTGAATGCCTCGGCAACGCCGGAAGAGACCGTGCTGCTCTCCATTGCATCCGGCAGCAGCCTGCACTTCGACATGATCGGCGAAGAGACCAGCACGCTGAAAGACACTGTGCTGGACGGTCTCTATTATGCCAGCGCCGAAAGCTGGACCGATTATGCGGCACAGAGCTATGCGTTCTCCGAGGCGGTGCTTTCCGGACTGGGCGACCAGACCATCACCGGCTATGAGAGAAACGGCGATGTCATTACCACCACATATGCAAACGGCACGGTGGTAGAAACCGACCTGTCGAAACAGATCGTCACCGTAGACGGCAAGGCTTATGCCATGGCGGATTATGTGGAAGAAGGGAGCTGGAACGAAGCATGAAAATGGCATATGAAAAACGAAAGAGTATGTACGGCTACTGCTTCATTGCGCTGTGGTTTATCGGCGCACTCATATTCTTTCTGATCCCGGTGGTGGAATCCCTGTTCTACTCGTTCCGGGAAGTCAGCCCGGACACCGGCGGCATGGTCGGTCCGTTTGTGGGACTGGACAACTATAACTATGCGTTCAACGTAGACCCGAACTACCGCCAGTACCTGGTCAAGGTGCTGAAAGACACCGCCTGGAAAACGCCGCTGATTCTGGTGTTCTCCCTGTTCGTGGCAGTCATTCTGAACCAGAAGTTCAAGGGACGGACCTTCTCCCGTGCCGTGTTCTTCCTCCCGGTCATCATTGCCACCGGTCCGGTGTACAACATCATCAACGGCAACCTGCAAAGCACCGGCAACAGCGATGCCAGCCAGTTTTCCACCATGTTCTCCACTGACCTGCTGGGTCAGCTGATGGAGTTCCTGGGCATCTACGGCATCTCCGACAGTATGCAGACCACCATTGAAACGGTGTCGGACAACATCTTCGGCATCGTCTGGAACTCCGGCATCCAGATTCTGATCTTCCTGGCGGCGCTCCAGAACATTCCGGTCTCCGCCAAGGAGGCGGCGCAGATGGAGGGTGCGACGGCGTGGGAATACTTCTGGAAGATCACCCTGCCCTATGTCAGCCCCATGATCCTGGCGTGCTTTATCTTTACCATCATTGATTCCTTTACCGACCCGAACAACGTGGTCATGGGTCGTATCCTCGACCTGCAAAGCGACTGGCAGTACGGCCCGGCATCGGCAATGGCGTGGGTATACTTCGCCATCGTGTTGGCGGCGGTGGGTATCATTACCGCAATCCTCAACAAGTTCATTTACTACGAAGTAGACTAAAAAGGAGATGTCAGTTATGGAAACAACAAAAAATAAGCCGCTGGCATCCCCGAAAGCGGATGCCCAGGTGGGCAACGGCATGAGCAAGCGTGAGGCTCGGAAGATCCGCATGAAGAGCATGAACAAATCTGAGATTGCCTATATGCGCCGGAAACGGGTGTTTGAGGCAGTCTGGCCGTTTTTCCGGTTCTTCATCCTCTTCGGACTCTGCTTTGTCATCCTCTATCCGCTGATCTATATGATCAGCTGTGCGTTCCGTGACCCCACGGACATGAGCGACCCCACCGTTATGTGGATTCCTCGTCACCTCACCTGGAGCGTTATCAAGGACACCGCCAATGTCATGGACATCTGGAACACGCTGAAAACCACGCTCCTGCTGAATGTGGGCTGCTCGCTGGTACAGGTGGCATCCTGCGCACTGGCAGGCTATGGCTTCGCCCGGTTCAAGTTCAAGGGAAAGGGCATTCTCTTCGGCATCGTTGTCATGATGATCCTGGTGCCGTCGCAGATCATCTCCATTCCCCAGTACATGATGTTCCGGAACTTCGGTTTCGGCAGCCTGTCGGTAAACCTCATCAACTCCAAGCTCTGTATGTACCTGCCGGCAGCCATGGGCAACGGCATCCGTGCCGGACTGATGATCTTCATTTTCCGTCAGTTCTTCAAGGGCTTGCCCAAGGAACTGGAAGATGCCGCATATCTGGACGGCTGCGGTCCGCTCCGCACCTTCGTCCAGGTCATGATCCCCAACGCATCCTCCTCGTTTCTGACCGTGTTCCTGTTCTCCGTAGTCTGGTACTGGAATGACTACTATGTCAGCTCCACCTTCTTCACCAAGAACCAGACCATTGCGCTGATGCTGAAAAATCTGAGCACCCTGCTTTCCCAGCAGCTGTTCAACAACGCAGATGTCAGCCCCAGAGAACAGATCGTCTGGATGGAGGCAGGCTGTCTGATCGCAATTCTGCCCATTCTGATTATGTATGTGTTCCTCCAGAAGTATTTCACCGAAGGTATCGAACGCTCCGGTCTGGTTGGTTAACATTTCGAAATAAGATGTACCCGGTCTTTTGCAGACGGGTTCTGAAAGGCGCTTTCCGCTGGGAGAGCGCCTTTTGGTTTTTCTATCTATCCTTATATAGAAAGAGACCAAATGTTCCGCACCCCTTTTCCCGAATCTGCATACGTTAAGGATGTAAGGGCAGCGCTGTGTGCTGTCCGGAAATCTATTTTTCAGGAATGCCTTGCGGCAGTGCTTTCAACAGGTTTTCCACGTAGAAATGAGTGGAAAAGTTGAAAACCTGTTGAAAACATCACTTTTTCACTGTGGAAAACCGCAGAAATGCGGAGCGGAGGGAAAAACTATGACATCCGACAATGTGATTCTTGTGGCAGGCGGAGACCTGCGGCAGCAGTACGCCGCCCGGCGGCTGCGGCAAAAGACCGGGGCAGACGTATGGACGCTGGGACTTCCGGCGCAGTCCGGGCTGCACAGTGCGGAAACGCTGGAGGAAGTGCCGGCGTATGACGTTCTGGTGCTGCCTGTTCCGGCGAGTCCGGACGGAACAACTGTCCCGGCACCGTTCGGAAAGGCGGCGCTCCCGCTGGAGACGCTGGCGGCGCACGGCAAGCCCGGGGCGCTGGTGCTGGGCGGAGCGTGCGGCGGCATTCTTCCGTGGCTGGAATCCCGGGGACTGGCGGCGGCGGACTATCTCCGCCGGGAGGAACTCTGCCTGGCGAATGCCGTGCCGTCTGCGGAGGGCGCCATCCAGATCGCCATGGAAGAGACCGCCCGGACGCTGCACGGCACGGCAGCGCTGGTGATCGGCTACGGCAGGATCGGCATGGCGCTTGCGCCACGGCTGCGTGGTCTGGGGATGGATGTGACCGTCTGCGCCAGACGGTGCGAGACCCGGGCGCTGGCAGAGATGCAGGGATTCGCCGCTGTGCCGACGGAACAGCTCCCGGCTGCGGCAAAGGCAGCCCTGGTGATCTTCAACACCGTCCCGGCGCTGGTGCTGGATGAAACTGTGCTGAAAGGGCTGCCGCAGGAAACCTTGGTGATCGACCTGGCGTCCCGTCCCGGCGGCACGGACTTCGAGGCGGCAAAACGCCTGAGAACACGTGTGGTGTGGGCATTGTCCCTTCCGCCGGAAATGCGGCGTTGACACACGCTGGAAAGGGGTTCCAGGCGTCAAAAATGTTGAAAAGTCGGTGGAAAGACTGTTGAATTGAGAATTCCAGGCTGAAAATTGTGAAAAAGCGACAAAAACGGGGATAATATCCAGCAAAGAATCTAAAGAAAATTGAGTCAATGGGCTTGACACGGGCGCGATAATATGTTAAAATACGTATGTAAATTGTTTACGAGGGCTTTTTATAGGTGCTTGTAAGCATGAAGATTGCCGCAGCGTGCGTCTTTCGGGTATGGAAGCGGGATTGCCCGGATGCGAATGCGACTGTTGGGGTTGGATGAATCACATCCATGCAGACGGCAATGAAACTCAACTAAAAGAGAGGTAAAGAGAAATGAAGAAGACATTCAACAGACTTCTTGCTGCAACTGTCGCAATTCCGGTTGCACTGGGTCAGATTCTTGCAATTTCTGCAAACGCTGCGGAAGCTCCGGCAGCAATGCAGGTCACCGCAGATCAGCTGCTGAAGGTAAACCCGGAGACTGGTTTCCCGACTGACGCTGAGGGCGATACCATTGAATACACAGTAGAGTCCGACTGGAACACTGTACTGGGTAAGAAGGTAGAGTCTGCTGCAAACGGCAAGACCATCACCCTGAATGCTAAGGATCTGGTTGCTGGTTTCAACACCAACAACTACTACGCTGGACTGCTGAAGGACATCGTAAACGCTTCTGAAAATCCGACCGCTACGGTAGAAAACGGCGTTGTAACGATCTCCGGCACTGCTGATCTGGAAAGCTATCTGGCTCCGCAGCTGAAGGACAAGCTGGCTGGCATGAGCGGCTATGAGAACGTAACTCTGGATACTTCCATCCTGAAGGGCGTTGCTTACACCGCAAAGATCACCACTGATCTGGCAAACAGCAAGGAAGTAAAGGCTGACCTGAGCTTCACAGCCGGCGGCAAGACCTACACTGTAGATACTGCTACAGATTACATGAACGCTGTATATGACAGCCTGGAATCCCAGGTTGAGGCTGCTGTTGACCAGAAGGTCAAGGATCTGGCAAAGCAGTACGGCATGACAGAAGATGAAGTTCGTGCAAACGCTGACTTCGACATCGCAGGCGACCTGGCAGCTCTGAAGGCTGAGACCGACAAGCTGGGCAGCAAGATCGACACCGTGAAGAAGAAGTATGACGCTGCAAAGAACCTGTCTACTGCAACTAAGACATACGGCACTGCTGACGAGGCAATCGCAGCTGGTGTTAACTATGCTGTAAAGAAGGGCATCCAGTCCGCAGCAAACCTGCCGACAACCGTTAATGGTCTGGTTGGCAAGTACGGCGCACAGTTCGACAAGGCTGTTTCTTCTGTAAACAGCAGCCTGCAGGATGCCGGCGTAAATGTTGAGATCGCTGTAAAGTCCGGCGATGTTGCTGCTCTGCTGAACGGCGCATCCAATGTAACTGTTGGCGCAGCTGCCGGCACTTACACCGCTACTTTCGAAGTTGCTGATGCTGAATACGATGCAGTTGTTGCATATGTAAAGGCTGAAGTTGCAAAGAGCGACAAGCTGGCAAACAAGGAAGTTGAAAGCGTAGAGACCACCAAGACTGTTACCGTTAAGGGCGCAGCTGCTGGCACTGCATCTTTCAATGTTGAGCGTGACGTTGTTGTTGTTCTGAAGGATAAGGAAACCACAACTTCCACTTCTGAAACAACTGATACTACAGAGACCACTGTAACAACTGCAACTGGCTCTGACACAGACACAGATACCAACACGCAGACTACTGTAACAACTGTATCTGGCTCTGAAACAAACACTGAAACAAACACTGAGACGAATACTGAGACCAACACCAATACCAATACAGAAACTAACACTGAGACCAACACAGAAACCAATACTGAGACCAACACAGAAACCAATACCGAAACTGGAACCGGCACTGGCACAGGTACAACCGAGACTCTGCCGACTGGCGTTTCTTCTGTAGAGGTTAAGCTGGTTGACGCTGAGACCGCTGAGGACATCTACCTGTCCAACGAAGAGTCCTTCGACGTTGCTGGTTTGATCGAGTCCGTAACTCTGCACCTGGAAGACGGTACTGACTATCAGGTACAGGATCCGGCAACTGCAATTGACTTTGCAATGACTCCGGCCGAGGCTTATGCAACTGTTGACCAGAAGGCTGGCGCAGGCAAGGTTTACTTCAACGGCGAAGTTGGTCTGAAGTACAAGGGTGAAGAAGATCTGACCATCAGCGAAACCGTTAAGGTTGCTGTAGCTCTGAAGGGCGACACAAACCTGGATGGTAAGGTAACAAGTACTGACCTGTACGACACCATGCTGTACATCGCACTGAAGGGTGCTGGTGAGAAGGAATACTTCGACACCGTAAAGAATGGCACTGCACTGGAGACCAAGCTGGCTTACCTGGCATCTGATATTGATACCGAGTCCAAGGCTGGCGCAAACACAGACGATGCTAAGCTGGATTCCACCGATATGCTGTACACTCAGGTATACCAGGCATACAACGGTGCTGGTGAACACATCGACTGGGCAGAGGCTCTGAAGATCGCTAACGGCAATAAGTAAGTTCTTCTCCGCAAGTCAAATTCGCAACCCATTTATTTAAGCTTGTATATGTTGGTGGTGTGAGGTGCATATCACACCGCTGATATATCACATATAATTTTATTCTTGAAAGGAAATAGAAACAATGAAGACTACATTGAAAAAGACAATGGCAGCTCTTTCTGCTGCTGCTGTTGTAGCTGCATCCGCTGCTGTTATGGCTATTCCGACAAGTGCTGCAGGTATGTCCCTGACTATCGGTAGCGCAACTCTGACCGAGTCTGAACTGAAGGCTGCTAACTATGAAGTTACCCTGCCGATCGGTTCTACCGCTGAATTCAACAGCGTAGGCGTAGGCGTTACTCTGCAGGATGGTCTGTCCTATGTAAAGAAGGGCATGAAGGTTACTGCTGATGGCGCTTCTGGTCTGGCTGTAGAGAGCAACGGCTTCGTATTCATGCCGTTCAGCTATGCAACTGTTCCGCTCGAGGCTCTGCCGGCTGGTCAGTTCGCTCAGATCACTGTACAGGTTCCGTCCACAGCTAAGGCTGGCGACGTATTCAACCTGACCATCGCTGGTAAGGATTCTGACGGCACTGTTATGGAATACAAGAACGGTGTAACCGGTGAAACTGGTGAGGCTGGTTCTGGCGCAGGCACCATCACTATCGTTGCAGATGCAACTAAGCCGACCGAAGCTCCGACTGAAGCTCCGACAACTGCTCCGGTAGCAACTGGCACAACTGCTGCTACTACAACCACTAAGAAGGCTGCTGCTAAGTCCACTTCTTCTCCGAAGACTGGCGACGCTCTGCCGGTAGCTGGCGTAGCTGTAGCTGTAGCTGTAATCGGTGGCGTAGCACTGGTAGCTAAGAAGAGAAAGTAAGCTTTCGCTGTGATAGCAGCAAATAGCGCAACTGAATCTTAACGCATTTTATGCGTGAAAAGAGGACATCTCCTTCGGGAGGTGTCCTCTTTGTTTTTTTCGGCGCATAGAGTATAGCGAGGTGATAGCATCATGATCGCAATTTATGCCCGTCAGTCGGTGGAGCGCCCCGATTCCATTTCTATTGCCATGCAGGTGGAACACTGCCGCCGCATCTGTCCTGCCGAGGCGGAGGTGCGTGTGTTTACTGACCGGGGCTTTACCGGAACCAACACCCACCGCCCGGCGTTCCGGGAAATGCTGGAGGCGGTGGAACAGGGCGAAGTGGAAAGCGTCTATGTGTATAAGCTGGATCGGATTTCCCGTTCCCTCTGCGACTTTGCCGCAATGATGCAGACGTTCCGCCGCCGGAATGTGACGCTCCACTCCGTCCGGGAGAGCTTCGACACACGGACGGAGATCGGCGGAATGCTGCTGAATCTGCTGATGATGTTTGCGGAGCTGGAGCAGAAAACCATCGCCGGTAGAGTCCGGGACAATTACTACGCCAGAGCCGCCCAGCAGCTGGCACTGGGCGGAACGCCGCCGTATGGATACACCGGGAAAAACGTCCGCATCTCGAACCACACCGCCACTATTCTGGAAGTTCAGCCCGACGAGGCGGCGCAGGTGCAGGCGTTTTATACGGGCTACGGCATCGCCGGGCAGAACGTGGAACAGCTGGTGCAGGCGGCAAACCGTTCCGGCAGCCGTACCCGAAACGGGGCGAACTGGTCGAACAGCGCCGTTTTGCGTATCCTGCGCAGCCCGGTGTATGTCCGGGGCGACCTCCGGAGCGCTGTCTTTTTGCAGGAACAGGGCGTGGAACTGACCCATCCGCTGGAACAGTACTGCCAGGGCAACGGCTACCTGGTCTACGGCAGTCCAGCCGCACGCCACGGCGCAAAGCTGACCCGGCTGCAGGGAGAACATATGGCGGCAGGGCTTCACCCCGGCATCGTGGACAGCGACCTGTGGCTGAGCGTCCAGGAACGGCTGGCGGCTCGTGGCGGTTGTACCAACCGTGGCACAGGTCATCGCTCCTGGCTCCAGGGGCTGGCGGTCTGCGGTCTCTGCGGCGCACATTGCTACGCCCGAAACAACGGCAAGGGCGCAGCGTATACCTATTTCGTCTGCCGGGGCAAGCGCCAGGGCATCTGTCCCGGCATCCCCGGTCTGCGCACCCAGTGGGTGGAGGACGCCGTTTCGCCCATTCTGGCACAGCAGGCAGAACAGCTTTTGCCCTATGCGGAGACAACGCCCCAGCTCGACCCGGCGGCGGTGGCGCTGGAGGAACTGGAACAGCGGATGCGCTGCCTGGCGGCGGAATTGTCCCAGCCCACGGCGGCGGCAGATTTTCTCCGGGAAGAGCTGAACCGCCTGGCACAGGAGCGCCGGGAACTGGAACAGCAGCTGCGCCGGGAATCGACCGGACGAACGGAAACACCTGCCGGCAGCTGGGCGGCGTGGTGGGAGACTGCCGGGCTGGAACAGCGCAGACAGGCGGCGGCATTGCTGCTCCGGGAGGTGCGGCTCTATCCCGACCACGGCGAGGCGGTTTTGCACTGAAAATGTGCCAACGCCGCACCGCCGCTCCGGGAAAGGTTGCACCCATGACCGCCGGGCAGATCATCGCAGACACCATTTGCAACATTCTCGAAGAGAGGAGACTCGCCCATGAACGACTTGACAGGTGAGCGGATCGGGTTTGTGGTGACCGGTTCGTTCTGTACCTTTTCCGCCGCATTCGCAGAGGCGGCAAAGCTCCGGGCAGCCGGGGCAGAGCTGACGCCGATCTTTTCCGAACACGCCGCCGGGACGGACACCCGTTTCGGAAAGGCGGCAGACCGGGTGGCAGAGCTGGAGGAGATCTGCGGCAGAAAAGCCATCCGCACCATCCCCGACGCCGAACCGCTGGGACCGAAAAATATGCTGGATCTGCTGGTGGTTGCGCCGTGTACCGCCAACACCGCCGCCAAGCTTGCCTACGGCATCACCGACAATACGGCGACCATGGCGGTGAAATCCATGCTCCGGCGGCAAAAACCGGTGGTTCTCGCCGTGGCAACCAACGATGCTCTGGGCGCATCGGCGAAAAACATCGGGCTGCTGCTGAATACCCGGCACTATTACTTCGTTCCCCTGCGCCAGGATGCGCCCCGGGAAAAGCCCACTTCCCTGGTGGCAGACTTCTCCCGGCTGCCGGAGACGGTGGCGCTGGCACGGGAGGGCAAACAGATTCAGCCCATTTTTGGATGAAAACCGGGTCAGACAGCAGGCTTTTTGCAGAGATCCGGCGCTTTTCCCGAAAATTCCGGCAGTCGCCACACGCAGGACACAAAACAGAAAACTTTATGTGATATACTGATCGGTAGGGTCTGGCTCGTCCGGACTCTGCCGATTTTTGGGATAGAGGTGTTCTGTTTTGGCATGGATCATATTAAAACAGGCGATACTGATGCTGCTGCTGAATGTGGTGGGCATCATCGCCTATCGGACAAAGGTCGTCGATAAAAACGGCGGCAGGCAGTTCTCCAACTTCGTGCTGGAGATCGTGACGCCGGTGCTGGTGGTGAACGCCTATGCCGATGTGGAGTATGAGTCCCGGCTGGTGGTGAATATGCTGTGGACGTTCCTGCTGGCTGCGGCGGCGTATGGGATATTCATTGCGGCGGTGCATCTGCTGATCCGTCCGAAGCCGGGGCGTGAGACGGAGATCGAGCGTTTTTCCGCCATCTACAGCAACTGCGGCTTTATGGGCATTCCGCTCGCCAGCGCCATTCTGGGGAATGAGGGTGTGTTCTATACCACGGCATTCCTGAGCGTGTTCTTCTGCTTTGCCTGGACGCATGGCATCATGCTGCTGACCGGGCAGCACGACCGGAAGGCTCTGCTGAAAAAGCTCTGTTCGCCCACCATGATCGGCATTGTCATCGGACTGCTCCTGTTCTTCTTCCGCATTCCGCTCCCCGACCTGCTGGAAAAGACCTTCGGCTATGTGGCGAGCATGAACACGCCCATGGCGATGGTGGCGTCCGGCATCAGCGTGGCGCAGGCGGACCTGTTCCATGCGCTGAAAAATCCCCGGGTGTACTACGTCAGCGCCGTAAAGCTGCTGATCGTGCCGCTGCTCCTGGGGCTGCTGTTCCTGCCGCTGGGCTTTATTCCCCAGGAGATCCGCCTGGTGGTACTGCTGCTGATGGCTGCGCCCTCTGCGGCGATGTGTACGCTCCAGTGCCAGAAGCACAGCATGAACGATGCCTATGCCTCCCACATCTTCGCCGTCACTACCCTGGTCTCCATGCTGACCATGCCGCTGGTGGTAAAGCTGTTCACCTGGGCGGCAGAAAAGTTTTGAAGAATCGTTTCCCTCTGTGAGGCGAGCAGTTTTCCTTTTTCTGGGCGAAAGAAAAACTTGGCATATGGTCACTCCGACAGGGAAAAATATACGATTTTCAAGAAAAATATACGATTTTCACGAAAACAGATTGACATTTCCATGACAAGTATGGTACAATGAAAGCATATGTAGATGGGTACGGGCACAGGCAAACACTCCGGTGTACCGGAAAGTCGCATAGAATACAACAGATACTATTTTGAAACGCAGGAGGTACTCTATGAAATTTTCTGACGGACTCTGGCTCAACCAGAGAGGCTATGACGTTTCCTATGCTGTTCAGGCGTATGATGTCACAACCACAAAGAACACCATCAAAATTTATGCAACATCCAGTGCGATCTGGAACCGTGCGATGACACTGGGCGGCGTGACCTTTGAGATCACCTATACCGCCGTTGCACCGGACGTGATCCGTGTGCATATCTGCCACCACAAGGGCAGCCTGAAGAACAAGCCCCAGTTTGACCTGAATCTGCCGGAGGGCTATGTGCCGGATGAGATCCACGAGGAAGAGGGCTTTGTTTCCATGACTGCCGGTCATACCACAGTCAAGGTAAAGAAGGGCACAGACGGCTGGGACGTGTCGTTCTCCCGTGACGGAAAGCGGCTCACCGGCGGCGGCTGGCGCTCTACCTCCTATATCCAGGAGAACAAGTTCCACCGTGACGCACGCCTGGCTGTCCAGACCGACGACGACTTCTTCAACTATCCCCAGGACGCACACAACACCTTTATCCGGGAGCAGCTGACCCTGGATGTAGGCGAATGCGTCTATGGTTTCGGCGAAAAGTTCACCACCTTCGTGAAGAACGGTCAGAACGTGGAGAACTGGAACTCTGACGGCGGCACCTGCTCCGAGCAGAGCTATAAGTGCATCCCGTTCTATATCACCTCCAACAAGTACGGCGTGCTGGTCAACACCGCAGACAAGGTCTCCTTTGAAGTGGCATCTGATACCATCAACAAGGTCTCCTTTACCGTACCGGGCGAAGAGCTGGACTACTTCTTCATCGGCGGTGAGAATCTGGAAGAGGTTCTGGTGAACTACACCGATCTGACCGGCAAGCCGGCACTGCCGCCGGCAAAGACTTTCGGTTTGTGGCTGTCCACCTCGTTCACCACCACCTATGATGAAGAGACAGTTACCTCCTTCATCGACGGCATGGCAGAACGGGATATTCCGCTCCAGATGTTCCACTTCGACTGCTTCTGGATGAAGGAATACCAGTGGACTGACTTCGAGTGGGATCTGGATCAGTTCCCGGATCCGCCGGCAATGCTCAAGCGTCTGGCGAGCCGTGGTCTGGGTCTGTGCTGCTGGATCAACCCGTATATCTCCCAGAAGTCCAAGCTGTTCGATATCGGCATGGAAAAGGGCTACTTCATCAAGAACCCGGACGGCAGCGTATTCCAGACCGACCTGTGGCAGCCGGGCATGGCGATCGTAGACTTCACCAATCCGGAGGCTGCAAAGTGGTTTGCTGCCGGCGTGCGCAAGCTGTGTGAGATGGGCGTTACTGCCATCAAGACCGACTTCGGCGAGCGTATCCCCACAAAGGCAGTATACTACAACGGCGCAGATCCGATCCATATGCACAACTACTACACCTATCTGTACAACAAGACAGTATTTGAGGTGCTGGAAGAATACTACGGCAAGGGACAGGCGTGCCTGTTCGCAAGAAGCGCCACTGTCGGCGGTCAGAAGTTCCCGGTACACTGGGGCGGTGACTGCTCCGCAGAGTACACCTCCATGGCAGAGACACTCCGTGGCGGTCTGTCGCTCTGCTCCTCCGGTTTCGGTTTCTTCAGCCACGATATCGGCGGATTCGAGGCAAAGGCATCTCCGGACGTTTACAAGCGCTGGTGTGCATTCGGTCTGATGTCCACCCACAGCCGTCTGCACGGTTCGACTTCTTACCGTGTGCCGTGGAACTTCGACGAGGAGTCCTGCGATGTGCTGCGGTTCTTCACCAAGCTCAAGGGCAAGCTGATGCCGTATCTGTTCGCACAGGCTGTCAAGACCCACACCACCGGTATCCCGATGATGCGTCCGATGGTCATGGACTACACCGACGATATCGCCTGCCGCTATCTGGATCAGCAGTATATGCTGGGTGACAACCTGCTGTGCGCTCCGGTATTCCGTGAGGACGGCGTGGCAAACTTCTACCTGCCGGAGGGCAAGTGGTATGACATCATCACCGGAAAGACCTATGAAGGCGGCAAGTATCATTCTGTAACCTGCACCTTTATGGAAATGCCGGTTCTGGCAAAGCCGAACTCCATCGTGACCTTCGGCGCATTCGAGAACCAGTTCGAATATGATTACCTGGACGGCGCAGACGCTATGATCTGCAGCCTGGAGGACGGCAAGACCGCTGAGGCAGCGATCTATGACACCAAGGCAAACCTGGTGCTGACCCTCAAGGCAAGCCGCAAGGGCAATGTCATCTCCATCGAGAGCAGCAACACAGACAAGACCTTTACCGTTTCTGTGGCTGGCACAGACAAGAAGATCACCATGCAGGGCGGCAAGGGCGAGATCGTACTGTAAAGGCAACACCGCACAAAGCCCGCCCGGCGGCTTTGTACGCAATCTGCTTGCTGATTTTCCGTCATACTGCACAGAAATCCCTTGACATACGACAGTATGCCTGCGGAATTTCTGTGCAATCTGTCGAAAAATCCGGCTTCGCATCTTACGCACAAGCTTTGTGCGGTGTTGCCTAAAAATAAGCCTCCTCTGAAAGCGGCGGCTTATCCGTAAATCAACGCAGTCATCAAATGGAAAGGCGGCAGTCATGGCAAAAGGAAAAACAAAAGACGGGCTGGAGTATCTCTGGACGGACAAAAAGCGTACCCTGTTCGGGCTGCCCCTGTCCTTTACCCGGTATTATCTGACGGAGAGCCGGCTCATCACCCGTGTGGGACTCCTCACCGTGGTGGAAGATGAACTGGACATCTATCGGATCAACGATAAGAAGATGGAACTTCCGCTGGGACAGCGGCTGTTCGGCTGCGGAACGATCATTCTGTTCAGCAAAGACGTAGATACACCGGAAAAACACATTCACTCCATCAAGAATCCCCGTGATGTCTCGGATCTGATTACGGTGCTCATCAATGAACAGCGTGACCGTTTCGGCATCCGTGGACGGGATATGATGGGTCCGGCTGGTATGCCGCCGGAAGCATGGGGAGATAACGACTGCTGTAACGACTAAGCAGTCTGTCGACCATGCGAAAAAGAGAAAAGGAGGTCCTGAACACATTGCTTTCTTTTATCACAGAAAAGCAGTCCTCGTGGGAAAAATTGCAGGCGGAGACCCGTCCGATCTTTATCTACGGGATGGGCGATGGTGCAGAAAAGATCATGCGTGTCTTTCGGGAAAAGTCCATTCCGCTTGCCGGCATTTTTGCAAGCGATGAATTCGTGCGAGGCCATTCGTTTGCAGGCTATAAAGTGCGGAAGCTTTCCGAGATCGAAGCACAGGTAGACGATTTTGTCATTGTTCTGGCGTTTGCCGCCGGATACCAGTCTCTGGTGGACAAGATCGTGGAGCTGGGACAGCGCCATACCCTGATCGTGCCGGATGTTCCGGTGGCAGGCGGCGGACTGTTCACCTATGACTACTGCGTGGAACACGCTGCGGAGCTGGAAGAGGTATACGAGATGCTGGCGGACGATGAGTCACGCCGGGTGTATGCCAACATCATCAACTTCCGCATCAGCGGCAATATCCGCTATCTGATGGACGTGACCACGCCGAAAACGGAGATTTACCGCAAGATCATCCGGCTCACACCCAACGAGGTGTATGTGGATCTGGGAGCGTATAACGGAGACACCATCGAAGAGGTTCTCCAGCACACCCGTGGCAAGTACATCCGGATCTATGCGGTAGAACCGGACCGGAAAAACTTCAAGAAACTGTGCAAGTATCTGGACGGCATGAACTATGTCTATGCGTATAACGCTGTGGCATGGTGTCTGGATACCACGGTGCCGTTTTCCACCAAGGCAGGACGGCAGTCTGCTGTCTCTGCCTTCGGGCAGGAGATCGACGCACGCTCTGTGGACAGCATCCTCCAGGGCAGACCGGCGACCATCATCAAAATGGATGTAGAGGGCTGTGAGCGTGAGGCGCTCTGGGGCGCATCCCAGACCATCGCACACTTTTCCCCGAAACTGATGGTTTCGCTCTATCACCGGAATGAGGACATCTTCGCCCTGCCGCTGCTCATCCGGCGGCTGAATCCGGGCTATGACCTGTATATCCGGCATCAGCTGTATATTCCGGCATGGGAGACCAATCTCTATGCCGTACCCTCACAAAAGAATTCTCTGGCGTGAGCAGGTTCTGCAATAAAAAAACAAACGCACCATGCGGCTTTTCTGCATGGTGCGTTTTTGCTTGTGTACGCTGTAAAAAAGCGCTGTGCCGGTTTTCTGCACAGTGCTTTTTGTTTTATTTCATGGGTTTCCGCTGTCTTACTTTGCCAGAGCCTGTTCTGCGGCAGCCAGCTTTGCAGCGCAAACGAATACGTTCATTGCCATCTGGAGTTCTTCCTCGGTGGGGAATGTGGGGGAGATACGGATGTTTTCATCCTCCGGATCTACGCCGTGGGGGAACGATGCGCCGGCGCCGGTCAGAACTACGCCAGCCTCCTTGCACAGAGAAACGATGCGCTTTGCACAGCCCTTCTGGTTGAAGGAGATGAAGTAACCGCCCTGGGGGTTGGACCAGTTGGCGATGCCCAGGTCAGCCAGTTCCTTTTCCAGGGTGTTTTCTACGATCTGGAACTTCGGAGCGATGAGCGCCTTGTGCTTTTTCATGTGTTCTACCAGGTTCTCGAACTTGCCGCCGAAGAAACGCAGGTGACGCAGCTGGTTCATCTTGTCGTATCCGATGGTGGAGAATCCCAGCGCCTTTTTCAGATATGCCAGGTTGTTCTGGCTGGCTGCGATCATCGCAATACCCGAACCCGGATGTGTGATCTTAGAGGTGGAGGCGAACATATAGCAGATATCCTCGTTGCCGGCTTTCTTTGCCTCTTCCAGCAGGTTTGCCTGTACCGGCGGATTGTCTACCAGGTGGTGTACGCAGTAAGCGTTGTCCCAGAAGATACGGAAATCCTTTGCCTTGGGCTTCAGTGCCGCAAAGCGCTTTACGACCTCGTCGCTGTATACCACGCCGCCCGGATTGGAGTACATGGGTACGCACCAGATCGCCTTGATGGTGTCGTCCTCAGCCACCAGCTTTTCCACGATGTCCATATCCGGACCGTTTTCCTTCATGGGAACGTTCACCAGCTCCATGCCCAGGAATTCGCTGACTGCAAAGTGGCGGTCATAGCCCGGTACCGGACAGAGGACCTTCACCTTGTCATACTTGCCCCAGGGCTTGCTGCCCATGACGCCGTTGGTCATTGCCAGGGACATTGCCCAGTACATGATGTTCAGGCTGGAGTTGCCGCACACGATGACATCTTCCGGCTTGACGCCCAGCATGGGAGCGAAGAATTCCTTTGCCTCCGGCAGTCCGTCCAGGCAGCCGTAGTTGCGGCAGTCCAGTCCGTTGGATGCCTTATAGTCATCCTCAGCCAGGCAGTCGGTGATGCCGTTGGTCAGATCCAGCTGTTTCGGCGACGGCTTGCCACGGGACATATCCAGTTTCAGACCCTGTGCCTGAAACGCCTCGTACTGCTTTTTACAGTCAGCGGCAAATGCTTCCAGTGCTTCTCGATTCATCTCTGCTACTCTCATGATTTCTCACCCGGTCCGCATCCCGGCGGACACTGCTCCTTTTGCATAAATTTGGGGAGTCGTTCCCCGGAATTAAGACATACTCCGTGCGCAGGCAGTCCTGCACACACTGCAATTCTTATTATAACACATCTTTCACTGGAGTGCAAGTGTTCTCCGTGAAAAAACACTCGTTAATTTTTTACGCACACCGTGGAAGAGAAAGACAAAAGCAGCCCTTCCGGAATGGGAAGGGCTGCGGTATGAACGGTTTGCGGTCAGACCAGACCGCCACGCTGGTAGAATCCTGCCTGGATGATATAGGTGCAGCCGCTGAGGAAATGATAGCGGTCACCGATGGGACAGAGCAGGATAGACTGGGCGAATGCCTCGCCGGCGAATTCCTCCGCTGTTTTGCGGATCAGTTCCAGATGCTCCGGCGTAAAGCCGAAGCCGTAGAGGTTCACGTGTTCTGCGGCGTACAGGCAGTGCAGTGCCTGGAGCATCACGCAGAATTTTTTCACCGTCTCTGCGGCAATCTCCTGTAAGGGCTGGTCGGTCTCTGCCGCCGTCAGCAGGGATGCCGGCGTGAGCCGGGACAGGTCGCCGTTCAGCGCCGCAAACAGTGCCGGGGTGTTCTCTTCGGAGAAGACCGGGCGGATCTTGTCTGCCACAGCCTCTGCGGAAAGCTCTGCCCGGACGCTGCCCCTGGGATAGCCCTCCATGGCTCTGCCGTCCGGATCGACGCACAGACGCTCGATAAAGGCATCTCCGGCAGCTGCTGCCAGCAGGGGCGTGTTCCCGTTGATGGGGATGGCGTGATAGCTGCCGCTGTCCCAGTACAGGAATACCTGGTTCTCCGCCTTGGCGTGGATCTCGTTGTAGTGCAGTCCTGCCATGGCAAATTCCATGACGGCGCTGTTGATATAGACCGGCAGGTGCAGGCTGTTCTCCAGCGCCTTTTGCAGCGCCGGAAAGACCGGACAGGTCTCCGTACCTTCCTCCAGCCCCATCATTTCATAGGCAGAGGGCATGATGCCCACGCCGATACCCAGGAGATTCTCCCGGGAGAGACAGCTGTTCTGGAGCATTTTTTCCAGGATGTCGTCCAGCAGCGACACCAGCTTTTCCGGTGTCATGTCACCCTCGTGGGCGATCAGCTGTTTATCCAGCGCTGCCGCATTTAAGGTAGTCAGACCGATGGAGACTTCCTTTTCGTCCACGTAGATGCCCACTGCAAATTTATATGTTTCATTGATGTCCAGCAGGATCTTTCGTCTGCCCTTGCGAACCTCGCCGCTGGGGTTCACCGGCTCTTCGCCGACCTCTTCCAGGATGTGCTGGTCGATCATTTCGTTGGTGATGATCGTCACTGCCGCACGGGTGATCCCCAGAATTGCCGAAATGTCCACACGGGAGATGGGACCCTGTTCCCGGACAACCTTCAGGATCTGCATCCGGTTGCGCCGTTTCAGATCCAGTTTACTGATACCGCAGTCATTCATGTTTTTCTTCCTCTTTTTGAAATCAGATTGCTGAGCGTGTTTCGCAGGATTCCCGTTCGGGATGCTGTGCAATCTGCACACGGCTAAATACGAAACGGACGCTTATTTATCTATTTTACCATATGCAAAACCGGTTTGCAAGGTGTCTGCGGATTTTGCTTAAAAATTTACAAAAATGACACGGAACGGAACAGGTTATGCCACAACCGAAAAAAGATAGAAAAATGCGTGAGAAAATTCGGACACCGGCAGCCGGTGCGGTTGGAACTGCGGAGAAATTGGAAGAGCGTTGATTTTGTTTGTTCATATTTTTGCTTAAAAAGGTGTGCCGGACTTGAAAAAGTAAGTTGCAGGCTTGATGGAAAGTCTGATTCCCCTGTCCCGAAAGGACAGGGGGATAACCCCTCAGTCAAGCCTACGGCTTGCCAGCTCCCCTGTTAGGGGAGCCAAAAGAAAAGTCTCCTCTTATAGAGGTGATTCCCCACGGGGTGGGGAAATGTCACCGTAGGTGACAAAGGGGACCGCTCAGTACGAGATGCCCGACAGGGCAGAGGAGTCGATATGTCCCCCTTGAAAAGGGGGATGTCAGCATAAGCTGACAGGGGATAGGGCTTGTCAGTTCAGAACAAGACAAGTCCTACAGGTACTTTAATATCGAAAATCCACCTCTATAAAAATTGATTTTCTTTCCCCGACTTGACAAAACCGCCGAAAATGGGTATAATAAAAAGTAATCAACTTTTTTATGATGCTATTATGCAGAATGTTCACAAAGTGTTGCATTCTGCACAGTCGGGGTAGATGGGCAGAGCCGCCGGAGATTTCCGGTGCAGTTTTGCCGGCACGAGAAACGCAGCAGAGACAGCCGAGACGGAATTGCCCCGGGCTGTCCCAACCGAGAGAGGACTGATAAGATGAAAAAAGAAACACTGTTACACTCCAAGAAGATCCAGAAAATGATTACACAATATAAGCACGATATGCAGCTGGTGGATCAGCTGACTGCCGATGCAGCGCCCCACTATGAGATCGAGCAGGAACTCTATGTGAAACATGAGGTAAAGCGTGGGCTCCGTGACCTGGACGGCAAGGGCGTTCGTGCCGGGCTGACGACTATTAGCAAGGTATCTGCGACCCAGATGGTGGACGGCAGGGAAGTGCCTGCGCCGGGACAGCTGCTGTACCGTGGCATCCCCATCGAAGAGCTGGTGCAGGGCTTTATCACCCATGACCGCTTTGGGTTCGAAGAGATCGTCTATCTGCTGCTCATGGGACATCTTCCGCAGGAGGAACAGCTCCGCCAGTTCAAGGGGCTGCTGGCAGACTATCAGGAACTGCCCAACCACTTCAACAGCGGCGTTATTATGAAGATGCCCAGCGACAATATCATGAACACCATGGCGAAGTGCGTCCTGGCGCTCCACGCCTATGACCCCAAGCCGGATGACACCAGCCTGCCCAACGTCATGCGGCAGTGCATCCAGCTGGTGGCGCAGTTTCCGTCTCTGGCGGTGTTCGGCTATCAGGCATCCATGTACTTCCGGAACGACAAGAGTATGCTCATCCGGAATCCCGACCCGAACCTTTCCATTGCGGAGAATATTCTGTATATGATGCGCCCGGACGGCAAATACACCCGTCTGGAGGCAAAACTCCTGGATCTCTGCCTGGTGCTGCACGCAGAACACGGCGGCGGCAACAACTCTGCCTTTACGGTACACGTGGTCTCCTCCTCCGGAACGGATACCTATTCTACCATTGCGGCGGCGCTGGGTTCGCTGAAGGGACCGAAACACGGCGGCGCAAACATCAAGGTCATGGAAATGTTCGAGGATCTGAAAAAGCACTGTCCCGACTGGACGGACGAGGACGCACTCCGGGCATATCTCCAGGGACTGCTCCGGGGCGAGGGCTTCGACCACAGCGGTCTGATCTACGGCATGGGTCATGCGGTCTACTCCGTCTCCGACCCCAGAGCCGTGATTCTGAAATCCTTTGTGGAACAGCTGTCCAACGAAAAGGGCTGCCACGACGAGTACCAGCTCTATGCGTCTGTGGAGCGTCTCGCCAAGGAAGTCATCACCCAGAACCGGAAGATCTATAAAGGTGTCTGCGCCAACGTGGACTTCTACAGCGGCTTTGTTTATCGGATGCTGGGGCTGCCCATGGATCTGTTTACGCCCATCTTCGCCATTGCACGCATCGCCGGCTGGTCGGCGCACCGGCTGGAAGAACTCATCAACTGCCGGAAGATCATTCGCCCGGCATATCTTTCCGTGGCAGAGCCGCAGGAATATGTGCCGCTGGAAGAGCGATAAGAGGAAAGACAGCACCGCAAAAGCTTTGTACAATGCTGCCATAGGAATTTCTGTGGTTTTTTTCGAAAAACACTTGCAATTTCTGTAAGAGTATGCTATAATACAATTATCTGATGCGTTGACATCAGGACGGATTCCGGAATATAGGTGTGCGGGTCCTGTGCAACAAAGCACCGTGAACCATGTCAGGCGGGGGACCGAGCAGCATTAAGCGGATGTGTTTGTGTGCCGCAGCAAACCTGCACACCTATGTTCCGGAATTTTTTTGACGCAAAAATGCGTTTCTGCTGGGAGGTGTAAGGGTTGTATCAAGCATTGTATCGGAAGTGGCGGCCGAGGTCGTTTGACGATGTGATCTCACAGCCGCACATCACCACAGCGCTCCGGAATCAGATCCGGGAAGAAAAAACAGCCCACGCCTACCTCTTTACCGGCTCCCGTGGTACAGGAAAGACCACCTGCGCCCGTATCCTGGCAAAGACGGTGAACTGCGAACACCGCACCCCGGAAGGGAATCCCTGTCTGGAATGCGAGATCTGCCGTGACGCAGAGCGTGGGGCGCTGGCGGACATCATCGAGATCGACGCAGCGTCCAACAACAGCGTGGAGGACATCCGGGATCTCCGGGAAGGTACGGTGTATCTGCCGGAGCGCTGCTGCTATAAGGTGTATATCATCGACGAGGTGCATATGCTGTCTCCCAGCGCCTGGGGCGCTCTGCTGAAGGTCATGGAAGAACCGCCGGAATACGTGAAGTTTATTCTGGCGACCACGGAGGTCCACAAAGTGCCGGCGACCATCATTTCACGCTGCCAGCGCTATGACTTCCACCGCATCCGTACTGCTGACATTGCGGCACGGCTCACCTATATTGCCGGCGAGGAGAACCTTTCTCTCGACCCGGCGGCGGCGCAGCTGATCGCCCATCTGTCGGACGGCGGTATGCGTGATGCCCTGTCTCTGCTGGATCAGTGTGCATCCGGCGGCGACGCCATCACGGCGGCATCGGTCACAGCGGCTGCCGGAGTTGCCGGACGGGACAGCGTGTTTGCCATTCTGGAGGCTGTCCAGGCACAGGATGCGGCAAAGGCGCTGGAGATCACCGGGGCGCTCTACGACCAGTCCAAGGACATGGTGCGGCTCTGTGACGAACTGCTGGAACAGCTGCGAAACATGATGCTGTTGAAATCCGGGTCGGGACAGCCGGAACTGCTGACCTGTCTCCCGGACGAGCAGCCACGGCTGGAAGAGCTGACCCGTCAGCCGTCCCTGGATACCATCCTGCGGCAGATCGCACTGTTACAGGACTGCCGGGAGCGGATGCAGCGCAATCCGGGCAAGCGTGTGGAACTGGAAATGGCGCTGTTACAGCTTGCCGTGCCGCATCTGGCTGCCCCGGTGCAGACCGCTCCGGTACAGGCTGCTGCGCCGTCTGCACCGCAGGTACAGCCGGCTGTGCCGGAAACGCCTGCCGCCCAGCCGGCAGAAAGCGAATCTCCGGCGGCGGAATCCAAGCCGCTGAAAGCCTCGGACTTCAAGCCGGTGGGCAACTGGGCAGACATTCTGGCAGCATACCAGGCAGTCAACCCGGCGGTCTCCGGCAGTCTGGCGGAATCCTCGGCGTTTGTGGCAGGGAATACCATGCTGATCGTGGCGAAAAACCGGTTTTTCCTCACGCTGCTGAAAAGCAAGGAAAACGCCGTTTCGCTCCGGGAGACTGTCAAGCAGTTCCTGGGCGTGGAGTATAACATCCGTGCCAAGTGCAGCGAGCCGGAACAGCAGGCATCCAAGGCGCAGAACCTGGTGCAGAAAGCCATGGCGAACCACCTGGATACGGCTGTGGAGAACGAATAATACTGTGAAAACCGCATCCGAAGTGATGCGAAAGACAAGACAGCGTTTGGATAGAGCTGATTTGTTTTGTGTGTTGCCTTAAAAGGAAAGGCAGATGTTCACAGAGCGGACAGAGGAGTGAAAAAGCAAAATCCCCCTGTCAGCTTTGCTGACATCCCCCTTTTCAAGGGGGACATTTTCAAAATATCAAAATCAGCGATAAAGCGCTGTGATATATTGCTATACTGAAAGGAAAGATTATCTCATGAGAGCAAGATTACCGAAACAGAACCAGGGCGGCGCCCAGAATATGAACGCAATGATCCGTCAGGCACAGAAGATGCAGGACGAGATCTCCGAACTCCAGGAGGACATCGAGAGCCGTGAGTTTACTGCAACCGCAGGCGGCGGCGCAGTCAGCGTAACTGTAACCGGCAAAAAGACAGTCAAGGCACTGGAGATCAAGCCGGAGGTCGTTGATCCGGAGGACATCGAGATGCTCCAGGATCTGATTATCAGCGCTGTCAACGAGGCAGTGAACCAGGTAGAGGCTACCACAGAGACAGAGATGAGCAAGATCACCGGCGGTGTTTCTCTGCCGGGTCTGTTTTGATCGGTAAGAATGGCTGGATACAATGCGCTTCCGCTGGAGCTTCTGGCGGAGGAGTTTGCAAAGCTGCCGGGCATCGGGCTGAAAACAGCACAGCGCCTGGCGTATTCCATCATCTCCCGTCCGGAAGAGGACGTGGAGCGGTTCGCCAACGCACTGCTTGCCGCAAAACGGGACATCCATTACTGCCCCTGCTGTCAGAATCTGACGGATCTGGAGATGTGTCCCATTTGTGCGGACGATGAGCGTGACCACAGCGTGATCTGCGTGGTGGAGAGTCCCAAGGATGTCACGGCGCTGGAACGCACCGGCGAATACACCGGGGTATACCATGTGCTGCACGGTCTGATCTCTCCCATTGACGGGGTGACGCCGGACAAGTTGCGCATCCGGGAACTGCTGGCACGGCTGCAGAGCGGCGAGGTACGGGAGGTCATTATGGCAACGAACCCCACCGTGGAGGGCGATGCCACCGCCATGTACCTGGCGCAGCTGCTGGAACCGCTGGGAGTCAAGGTCACACGTCTGGCATTCGGTCTGCCGGTAGGCGGCTCGCTGGAATATGCCGACGAGGTGACGCTGTTCAAGGCGCTGGAAAACCGGACAGCAATGTGAGCGCTGTTTTTACAAGAAATATTCGCCCTGTTCGTGGGGGATTCTCCGCAGGCAGGGCGATTTTTTATCATGTGGGATGAGAGACTTCTCAGTCAAGCCTAGCGACTCCGACCGCACTGCGTGCCACATCCTCTGTAGAGGAGCCAAAAGAAAAGAGGAGATGCCCGACAGGGCAGGGGAATATATTATCCTAGGGAAAACTTGTTCAACCCGTCCGGCGGAATTCGCTCGTTCCTCGCTGTCCGCCTCTGGCTTGCAAACGCCTTTGTTTGCCTTTTCCTGTGTGTGCAGTGTTGGCATTCTGGGTGTTTGTTCTGGGCGTGGTTTTTGTTTTTATATAGCGTTTGCCACGCAAAAAGTCTCCTCTTCTAGAGGAGATGCCCGACAGGGCAGAGGAGTCGATTTGTCCCTCTTGAAAAGAGAAATGTAGGGGGCGATGCCCAGCTCGTCGCCCAGTGGAAATGGCGACGGCAGACTTGCCAAGGATAGCAAGTCACATCGCCCCGTTCCCCTTTTTTGTAAGCTTTCCCAAAGAATTACCCTTCTTTTTTTCTTTACTGAAAAGAAAAAAAGAAGCAAAAAAAGAAAAGCTTATTGCCTACCCTTTTATAAAAAGGCGATGTATCACACGACTGGCAGTGTGATGCGATTAGATTACGCACAACAAAAATCCCCCGGAGGGGTAACAGGCGGCTGCTGCCGCCGTAACACTGCCCTTTTTGAACGTTAAATTGGGGCGAAAGGTCAGCGGCGACCCGCCGCATATGATAGAAAGGTACAAGTACAATATGATTACTGTTTCCAATGTCAGTCTGCAATTCGGCGGCGACACGCTGTTTAAGAATGTAGACCTTCAATTCAACCCCGGCAACTGTTACGGCGTCATCGGCGCAAACGGTGCCGGAAAATCCACGTTTCTGAAAATTCTCTGCGGTCAGCTCAAGCCCACCACCGGCGAGGTGACCATCCCCAAAAATCTCCGCATGAGCGTCCTCAAGCAGGATCACTTCGCCTACGACGCATACACTGTCCTGGATACCATTATCATGGGCAACCAGCGGCTGTATGACATCATGCAGCAGAAAGACGCTCTCTACGCCAAGGAGGACTTCACCGAAGAGGACGGCATCCTGGCATCGGAGCTGGAGGCGGAGTTTGCCGAACTGGACGGCTGGGAGGCAGAGGCAAACGCCTCTAAGCTGATCCAGGGTCTGGGTCTGCCGGAAAGTCTGCTCTATCAGCAGATGGCGGACCTGTCCGGTAACGAAAAGGTGAAAGTCCTGCTGGCGCAGGCGCTGTTCGGCAATCCGGATATCATCCTCATGGACGAGCCGACCAACCACCTGGACATTGACGCCATCGCCTGGCTGGAGGACTTTCTGTCCGAGTATTTCGGTACGGTCATCGTGGTTTCCCACGACCGCCACTTCCTTAACGACGTCTGCACCCACATCGTGGACATCGACTATACCAAAATCAAAATGTACGTGGGCAACTACGAATTCTGGTATGAGTCCAGCCAGATGATGCAGCGCCTTATCAAACAGCAGAACAAAAAGGTGGAGGATAAGATCGCCGAGCTAAAAACCTTTATCGCCCGGTTCTCTGCCAACAAGTCCAAGTCCAAGCAGGCGACTTCACGCCGGAAGCTGCTGGATAATCTGACCGTAGAGGAACTGCCGGCATCCAGCCGCCGCTATCCGTTTATCGGATTCGATATGGATCGGGAACTGGGCAAGGAAGTCCTCCAGGTCAGCGGCATTTCCAAGACGGTGGACGGCGTGAAACTGCTGGACAACGTCAGCTTTACCCTGGGACGCACCGACAAGGTGGCGTTTATCGGCGAGAGCGAGCAGGCGATCACCATGCTGTTCAAGATCCTTATGGAAGAGGAAGAGCCGGACGAGGGTACGTTCAAGTGGGGCGTTTCTACCTCTACTTCGTACTTCCCGGTGGACAATTCCGCTTATTTCAACGACAATGACGACTCCATCCTGGACTGGATCCGGCAGTATTCCACCGCAGACGAGACCGAGACCTTCCTCCGGGGATTCCTGGGGAGAATGCTGTTCTCCGGCGACGATATCTATAAGCCGGTAAAGGTGCTGTCCGGCGGCGAAAAGGTGCGCTGTATGTTTGCCCGGATGATGCTGTTCCACTCCAATGTGCTGCTGCTGGACAGACCTACCAACCACCTGGATCTGGAGAGCATCACCGCCGTCAATAACGGTCTGGTGAACTTCAAGGGCGTTGTTCTTCTGTCCTCCCACGACCACGAAATTCTGGAAACTGTGGCAAACCGCATTATCGAGATCACCCCGGACGGCTGCATCGACCGCCAGGGCACGTATGAGGAATACCTGGTCTGGAAAAAGGAAAACGGGAAATAGGGATAAGGCTGTTTCAAATTTTTTTGTATAACCCGGCGCTCTCCGGGCATACTGAAAGTGTGCCGTCCGGCGCATTGGTCCGGCGGTAACTTCCTTTAGAATTGGAGAGAACGTCATGGAAATCAAAAAGAAGAACAGCAACATCCACTGCTCCGTTACCCAGTGTAAGCACAACATGGTCAACGAGAACTACTGCGGTCTGGACTGCATCTGCGTGGGTACCCACGAGTCCAATCCCACAGTTCCGGAATGTACCAACTGCGATTCTTTCGTAAAGCGCAGCGGCGCTGAGGGCTGAGTCTAGGAATTCCGCCTGTGCGGTGAAAGCCGCCGGGAAAAGTGCGGCACCGCATTTTTCCCGGCTACATAGGGCTGGGCGGAAGAAATATCCGGCTGGTTTCGTCAAACTGCACAAAAAAACGGGTGCATAAAATTGCAAAACGGCAAAAAAAGGGGAAATCCCTTGTACATTGCATGGTTTTCGGGTATAATAAGAGAGTACTCAAGTTCCGAAGGAGGTAGAATTTTCATGTATGATAAAACGATGACGTTTTCTGTCAGTGATGAAAAAGAGATTGAGATGAAGAAAACGCTGATGCTTGTATATGATGCACTCACGAAAAAGGGATATAATCCGGTGAATCAGATTGTAGGCTATATCCTCTCCGAGGACCCCACCTACATAACCACGTATAATAATGCCAGAACGCTGATTCGTCACATTGACCGGGATGAGCTGCTCCAGGCATTGGTAAAGTCTTATCTGAATCAGTGATCCGGAGCGCATAGAACGGATATACAATAACGCATGGAAAAGCCGCACCGCAGGTCTGCGTACAAGCAGAAGACGGTGCGGCTTTTTGCTGTCCTCCCGTAAAAGACGATTGTGTGCGTCACGCTTTATCTACAGACCATTCCATAAATTCAAATAAGAATTGCACAGTACATTTGGTTTGTTTTATACATTCCGTCAATTGACAAAATATGCAAATCATGGTACACTGACTATAAGAAGGAAAATCGACCAAAAAGAACCAAACACACAAAAAGTGGGATGCCTATTTGTTGAACTATACAAATGGTGGCAAAAACCGTTGACGTAATTATATAAAAGTGCTATAATAAGAAGAGAAGATTTCGTGCGTTTTCCCACTTTGCATGGAGAGGATGGATATATCATGAAACGCATCCATAAAAAGATACTGGCAATTTTTACGGCAATATTGCTTGCAGTAACAACATTTGTGCTTGCAGGGGAAAAAACATTTTCAGCGTGGGCGGTGGACGATCTTGAGACCGTCGATGAGACCACATCCCAGACAGAAGGAAACATGGGAGATATTTATATCGGAAACGTGGAGATTCCGCTGGATCAGCTGATCCAGAATCATTATAAGGTCACAATTCCGGTAACCATGCCCAACAATACCGGGTTTTCGATCTTACAGTTTGGCGTAAAGTGGGACGTAACAAAAATGTCCGTCCAAGGCGCACGCTGCACCGGCGATATTCAGCTGCCTGTGCTGACGTTTTCGGATGACAAGCGGCAGATCTGGATGATGTTCCTGGAGGCGGACTGCAAGGAGACCAACCTCTGCTCGCTGACAGCACTGCTCAACAGCGATGTCAAAGTGGGCGATACCTTTACATTAGAGGGTGCATACAGCGACTATGCCGGAAACCCGGCGCAGTATACAGACCCGTCCATGAAAGCGCATGATGTCAACATCGTGTCCGGCTCGATCACCGTTGTGGACGATGTGGCATCTGAGGTAGACCTGGAGCTGGGCAGCGTAAAGGTCAGTATGCGTGATCTGGACGAACATGACTATATGGTAGAAGTTCCGGTCACAGCATCCAAAAATACGGGATTCTGTGACATGGTCTTTGGTTTCCGCTGGGACACCAGCAAGGTCACCGCAGAGCCGCCGTCGGGAGATACCCCGGAAGGGCTGTCTCTGATCCCGACCATTGACAACAAAAACGGCGTGGGGTGGATTCATGTCATCTCCAGCACGCCCTATACCGGGTCGGAGATCTGTACCCTGCGGTTTACGATTCCGGACACCGCAAAGCCCGGACAGTCTTTTGCCATCACGGGCTGTATGCAGAACGGAACACAGACCGCATCGGTCGCAAACCGTTCCGGTGCGGCAGGAACGCTTACCATACAGGACGGCAAGATCATGGCGGCATCCACACAGGCGGTCAATCCCTTTGCCTTCGGCAAGGTGGTGCTGCCGGAGATCAACGTGGCAATGGAGGATCTGGAGTCCAGCGACTATCTGGTCTCTGTCCCGATTACCATTACCGAGGGCAGCTGCTTTACCCAGTTGGCATTCGGCGTGAAGTGGGACACCAATGATCTGAGCATTGTCAGCTGTACCTGTGACGACACCAAAAATCTGGGCATGATGGAGTCCTATTATGAAAACGATGACGGCGTATGGCTGCAATTTTTGTATCGTGGGGCATATGATGCCTTTACCGGTTCAGAACTCTGTACGCTGACGTTCCGGGTGCGTTCGGATATTTCTCTGGGCGACAAGATCATTCTGACCCCTTCGGACACCAGCGATGAGGGCGACAGCATGATGATCGTCAGCACCAAGGGAACATACGGCGATCTGAATATGCAGAAGGGTTCGATCAAGCTAGTCAGCCCCGATGAGCTGACTGCTGCGGCAACGGTGAAGATCGGCGATGTGGAGATCACCGAATACAACCTGTGGCTGAAAAGCTATCTGGTGGATATTCCCATTACATTGAATCGAAACAGCGGCATTTCCGGCATCTCTTTCGGTGTTACATGGGACAAGGGCGTAGATCATCCCAGCTTGCTGGACAGCACGGATATTTCTGTCCTGGGCGTAAACAGAGACTTTACCACAGACCCGAACCAGGCGTGGCTGGAGTTCAACTGTGTAGACCCGTCCGCCGGTTATGTTTACTGGGATAATGATCTGGGCATTCTCAAGCTGCGCCTCAGTGAAGATCTGAAAGCAGGAGATGTGATCACCCTTTCCGGCGTGAGCCTGTCTACAGGCGGCGTGGTGGCGACGGTGGAATCCGCCGACGGCTCGCTTTCGTCTCCGGCGCTGGTCTCCGGTTCTATCCGCATTCTACCGAATCCGGACACCACGGAAACCACACCGGCAGAGACCACGGAAACCACAACAGAAACCACCACGGAAACCACAACTGCCATAGAGACAACCACTTCTGCGGAAGAATCGACCACAGAAACTACCACTTCGGCGGAGACGACCACCTCGGAAAGTTTCACCACCGAAGAGACAACGACAGAAACCACAACGACAACGGAAACTGCGACAGAATCCGAGACGACAACCACAGTTTCGGAAACGACTGCGCCGGCAACTACCACAAGTCACAGCACAACGGTTCGTGGGAATCGGCTGAACCGCACGACGCTTACCATTCGTGCCGGACAGACCAGCCGGCTGGAATTCTATCCGGCGGACGGCAGCGGCGAGGACTGCGTCTGGCTCAGCTCTGACCCCAATGTGGTAAAGGTTTCTCCCACCGGAAATGCTGCGCAGATCGAACTGGTCGGCGGCAGAACCGGCACGACGGAAGTCACTGTGCTGTATGCAGGGCAGGTGTATTCCTGCCAGGTCACTGTCCTGGCGGCAGACACCCAGTCCTCCGGCGATGTGAACGGAGACAGCCAGACCGATCTGAGCGACCTGGTAACGCTGAATAAGATCCTGGTGGGACAGGTCGCCCCGGACGGGGATGAGAGCCAGAGCGCCGATCTGAACGGTGACGGCTATGTGGACAGCCGGGACGCACTGCTGCTGATGCAGCTGTTAATGCAGCGTGGACTGCTCAGCTAGGGCGGCGAATAAAAAAGATTTTATCACACTTGTTTTTCTTTATTTTTCTCTTTTCAATCTGTGAAAAAGCGATGCAGGGCTTGCACAAAAGCCTGTCCTGCACCGCTTTTTCATTTTGCCGTGTTGTTTCCATGCAATTTATGAGCGGCAAAGGGTATACTGTGATTGTCTGTAGCATCGCAGCCGGCGCTGTCGTTGACTTTTCGAAAAAATTGTGGTACACTAAATAAGGTAAGGCAAACGCATTTTGCCTGCAAATTCTGTGGAAGGAGGAATGGCTGTGAATCAGTTTCGTGTGGGACTGCGGCGGCTGACATCGCACTGGAAACCGCTGCTGCTGTTTGAACTGCTGTGGAAAGTGTTGACTGTGCTGGTGATCGCCCCGGCGTGTGCCGGACTCATCCAGCTTGCTATTCGTGGCGCAAAGCTGAACTATCTCACCACATCCAACCTGGTGAAATTTCTCCGTTCGCCCTGGACCATTCTGCTGATCGCAGTGATCCTTCTGCTGGCGGCGCTGTATACCCTGTTCGAGATCTCGGCAGTCTGTACCTGTTTCCGCCAGCCCCGGCAGCAAGGTGTTCGGGTCACGCTGGGGCATATGGTGCGCTCCGGACTGCATTCCCTGGTGCATTTTTTTCGGGGCGGCGGACCGCTTTTGGTGCTGCACCTGCTGGTGCTGATCCCGCTCATGCAGTTTTCGGCGACTTCCGGTATTTTCACCGCAATGGGAATCCCGGATTTTTTCGCCTATTATATGACGAAAAAGGAATTTCTCCTGCCCATCTATGTGGCGGTGATCGTCCTGTGCTGTCTGCTCTCCATTCGCTGGATCTTTTCCAGCGTGCTGTTTACCCAGAACCAGTGCAGCTATCGCAGTGCCAGAGCCGCCAGCGCCGAGCTGGTACGTGGACGTTTCTGGAAAACGTTTTTCTCCGTGCTGTTGTGGAACTGCTGTTATTTTGCAGTGCTGCTGGCATTTTTATGCCTTATCATGCTGGGCGTGCTGATGGTGATTCACGGGACGGGAAACAGCAATGTCATCACATCCCAGGCGATGCGCATTTTGAAACTGCTGATACAGCTGGTGCTGTGGAGCTTTTCGTTCTTCGCAACGCCCATCTGCATGGCGCATCTGACGGCACTGCTGGAAAAGCGCTGCGCCCAGCTGCCGGAGGTGGCCCTGCCGGAACCCATTCCTCTGAGCCGGAGCGCAAAGCCCATTCGCCGCAGCACAGCGCTGGTGACTGCCGGCTGTTTCACGGTGGCAGCCCTGGGGCTGAACCTGTCCTATGTGTACAGCGTGTTCACCGGCAAGGCGAATTTCCAGCTGGCGCTGTTCCAGAATCCCACCGTTATGGCGCACCGGGGACTGTCTGCGGATGCGCCGGAGAATACGCTCTATGCGTTTTCCGATGCCATTTCCGTAGGTGCGGATTTCATTGAACTGGATGTGCAGCAGACCAAGGACGGCGTTTTGGTGGTGATGCACGACTCCAATCTGAAACGCACTACCGGCGTAAACAAGGACATTTGGGATGTGAACTATGCAGACATCCAGGATTTGGACGCCGGCAGCTGGTTTGACCCGGCGTATGCCAACGCACGTATCCCGACCCTGGAAGAGACACTGCAATTTGTGGACAAACGGGCAAAGCTGAACATCGAGATCAAGCCCACAAAGCACGGTTCGGATACCCTGGAGCAGGATGTGGCGAATCTTATCACGGAATATCACTACACGGATGCCTGCTATGTGACATCGTTTTCCTATGGTTCGTTGAAAAAGGTGAAAGAGGTGAATCCGGATATTCGCACCGGATATCTGATGAGCGTGGCATACGGGCAGTTTTACTCCCTGCAATATGCGGACGCATTCAGTCTGAACAAGGTGTTCGTCACCAGCCAGGTGGTCAATGCCGCCCACCAGCAGGGCAAGCAGATATTCGCCTGGACGGTGAACAGCGTGTCGGAGGTGCGCAGTCTGTGCAATCTCCACGTGGACAGTATCATCACGGACGATCCGGTCATGGTGCAGAATGTGGTTTCACGGGACAGCACCAGTGAGACCCTGCGGTCGGTGCTGGATTATTTTATCAATTAGGGTGTGCCTTGTGCTGGGATGCTGACATGGGATATGTAGGGGGCGATGCTCGCATCGCCCCTTAATTTCTGGAAACACTGTCCTAGGGACAACTCCCAAAAACCGTTCGGCGGAATTCGCTCGTGCCTCGCTGTCCGCCTTAGGCTTGCAAACGCCTTTGTTTGCCTTTTCCTGTACTTGTAATGTTGACTTTCAAGATATTTCTTGTGCAGATGGTTTATGTTGTTATTACGGCGTTTGCCACGCAAAAGGTCTCCTCTTCTAGAGGAGATGCCCGACAGGGTAGAGGAGTTGTCTTGCCAATAAGTTCTCCCAAGAGTTATTTTTCTTTTTTTCTTTACTGAAAAGAAAAAAAGAAGCAAAAAAAGAAAAGCTTTTCGCCTACCCTTGTTCTGCAAGGCAACGTATTACACGATTGGCAGTGTGACTCCTCAGTCAAGCCTACGGCTTGCCAGCTCCTCTGCAGAGGAGCCTTATATCGAGATATCGAGTTTTCTAAACAAAAATCCCCCGGAGGGGTCATAGGCAGCTTGCCTGCCGTGACGCTGCCCTTTTTTGAACGTTAAATTGGGGCGAAAGGTCAGCGGCGACCCGCCGCAAAATCCCGCCGCATTCTGAAAGGAAAAAGCCGCTATGCGCCTATTCACCGCTCAGCTCCCCACACATGAAAAATCTCTGGAACACGCCGCCGCCTATGCGCTCCTTACCCATGCAGTAGAGGTCATTTACCATATGCCCTTACCCGATATCGCACGGGATTCTCATGGAAAGCCCTATTTTCCGGCGCACCCGGAGATCTGTTTTAACCTCAGCCACTGCCGTGGACTGGCGGCGTGCGGCATCTCTGATGCCGTCCTGGGGGTGGACTGCGAATCCATCCGTCCTCTGCGGCCCGGCGTGCTGCACCGCTCTTTTTCGCCGGATGAATCCCGGTTTGTGCTGGAAAGCCCCGTGCCGGACGAATCCTTTTTCCGGCTCTGGACGCTGAAAGAATCCTTTGTCAAGGCGCTGGGAATCGGCATTTCCTATCCGCTCCACACGGCGGTTTTTGCCCTGGACGGCGAAACGGTCACGGCACACCCGGACGGCTGGCAGTTCCGGCAGTTCCGGCTGGAAAGCGGTCATGTGGTCTCCTGCTGTGTCTCGCCCGGGGATACGCTCCCGGCATTTCCGGAACATATCGCAATATAACGCCGCCTGTGGGTGTCGCCTTTGTAAAAAGTCACCCGTAGCGGCTTTTTTTCTTTGTGTAGAACGCCAAAAATCGCCAAATACGCTGAATAGAAATGGAAAGTTTACATTTCATTATTTTCAGTATGATATAATGGACAACAAGAGGAAATACCAGTTCTGCCGAAAGAGGCAGATCGTCAGGAAAAGGAGAAGAATGAAGATGGAGAAAACCAAACAAAGACTTGCCGGGGATACCCACAGCGGCGCCGGTCTGCTGAGACGGATGGCGGCGGCAGTGGTGTCCGTGGTTCTGCTGGTCACCGGGCTGTCGCTGCACAGCGTGGTAAATGCGGAAACCACCCTGCCTGTGCTGGAGACCGACGTGACCCAAGGCACATCGGACACCACGCTGGTGGGCATACCGGGTACGTATATCCAGCAGATCAGCGAGGCGCTGGAACTGATAAACAGCTACCGGAAAGAGGCGTGCGACAACGGCTATCCCAATCCCAGCACTGGCGCAGCGCTGACCTCCTCGGACTATGTGCCGATCCAGTGGTCGGATGACCTGGAATACATTGCACGAATCCGTGCGGCAGAGAGTTCTCAGACCATGGGTCATGTCCGCACAAACGGAAACAGCTGTTTCAACATCTATTCGCCTAACGGGATGCGCTCGTTCGGCGAGTGTCTGGCATGGAACTACAGCAAGAACGTGCTGGACGGTATCGAACAGTGGTACGAGGAAAAGTCGGACTATCTGAACAACACCGGCGGCGTAACCGGACACTATACCAGCATGATCGACCCGAAAAACACCCGGGTCGGCATCGGCACATTTTATACCAAGCTGGCACGGTATCCGAATACCACCTGTGCGGAGTATAATTCTGTCGGTTCCGGAAATTCCCTGGACTTCACCTATGGGGACTGTGTGCAGAAGATCGAGGTAAAAACTGCGGATCTGACATTTCAGCCGAAGGGGCTGGAGAAAATGACAGTGGGTGAAACACAGACGCTGGAACTGGAAATGTCCTATCAGCAGAAAAAGGGATTCCTTGCGGAAGAACCGATTTCGGCAAGCTGGCGCTCTTCCGATTCCTCTGTTTTGACGGTCAGCGGCAATACCGTGACGGCAGTATCCGCAGGCACTGCATCTGTTATCGCATCGGTAAACGGTACAGATTATGCCGCAGAAGTGACCGTGAAAGAGGCGTCTCAGACGACAACACGCCCAGAACTGACGGATGACGAGCTTTACCTGTCATTTCACAATGTAGAATTGTCACTGGAAGAGCTGGAAAAGGCAAATTATATTGTCAATATTCCGGTGTATGCCTCCAGAGATTTTAACAAGATTCAGTTCAGCGTGAACGCAGATGAGCGGCTGGTATTTGACGGCGCAAGATTTGGCGCACTGTCGAGTGTACACAGCAGTCTGATCGGTTCCCGTACCACGTATGTGGTACAGGGAACCGCCGGAGGTGACATTGCGGCAGGAGACGCAGGCGTTGTCGCTTATCGCCTGCCGGAAGATGCACAGCCGGGCGATGTCTATACGCTGGAGACCACAGCAGAAGAGACGATGCAGTGGTCAGATGCCAGCGGCAATTCCGGCGGCATCCAGTGCAGCGGCAGTGTTTCCATCACCATTACCGGCGGCAGCACCTCTTCTGCAACAGTGACTACCGCTACCTCTGCGCCGGAGACTTCCACTACAGTCACTACCACGACCGCAGAGGCACGGAAACTCCATGTGGCACTGCTGGATGTGCAGATCAGCCGGGAAGATCTGGAGAAGAACCAGTACCGGGTCAAGCTGCCCCTGTATGTGCCGGATTCGTTCTCCTCGCTCCGGTTCGCCGTCCAAACCAGCAGCCAGCTGAAACAGGTGGGCTGTGAGATCAAGGACTGTCACGTAATGTCTGCGTCCAGTGACGGCTATTCCAGCTATTCCGTTTCCAGTCTGACCGGCGAGAATGTTCCCGGCGGCGAGATCGGCTGGATCACCTTCCAGCTGCCGGAGAGTGCGGCTGCCGGGGATACCTATTATGCCGATGTGCTGGCAGGCGCATCCAGCGGCTGGAACCGTTCTGACGGCACTTCCGGCGGCATTACTACCGGCAACGGTTCTATCCAGATCGTAGACCACACCACCACACAGACCACGGAAACTACATCTGTAACAACGTCCACAGAGACCACAACCTCTGCCGCACCGGGAAAGAATCTGACCGTTTCCGTGGGAAATGTTACCGTGACCCCGGAAGAATTGGCGGCAGAAGATAACATCGTAGAACTGCCCATTTCCGCAGACCGGTCGTATTCTACCATCGCTTTCGGCATCACCTGGGACAGCCGTCTGACCTATGTGGAGAGCGGCGCAGAAAAGGGCATGGGCATTGCCGGACAGGGTGACCGCTTTATCTGGTGGGCGAACAGCGCCGGCGGAAATGTGCCTGCCGGAAAGATCGGCTATGTCCGGTTCCGTCTGCCGGAGGATGCAGAGGACGGGGATGTCTATGTGGTGAACCTGTCTGCACGCTCTGCCGGCGGCAAGGATGCCCGCTGGACGGACAATCTCACCGGGCTGTCGGGCGTGCCGCTGACGGTGGGCGGTTCGATCCGGGTCGGTGCATCTGGGCAGACCACCACAGAGACGACAGTCTCCTCGGGGACCACAACCACCACAGCGGCAGTACAGAGCATCCTCTACGGAGATGTGAATGTAGACGGCAGAGTGGATATCACAGACGCTGTACTGCTGAATAAGGCGGTTTCCGGTGCAGTATCGTTCGACAGCCAGCAGCGGAGCAACGGAGACTGCGATGTCAGCGGCGAGATCAACGGTACGGACGCCATTCTGCTGATGCAGTTCCTGGCGCATATCATTGATACGCTGCCGGATCGGGGATAAGGCGTAATACAAACAGAACGAGCGGTTCTTCCCGGAGCGGAAGAGCCGTTTTTTGTATTATCTTGACTTTTCTAAAGAGATATGGTAAGATATATATGTTATCTTTGTGGTAAAAATATTTTGAAAAAAATGAGAGGAAGATCTGACATGAAACAAAACACGATCTGGACAGGCGTCCTTGCCGTGGCATCGGCGTTTGCGCTGCTGCTGACCGGATGCGGAAAGTCACAGACTGCCGCCCGTGACACCTCGGCGAAACAGAACGAGTCGTCTTCGGCGGCTGAAACCTCTGCGGCAGAAGAGACAAGCCCGGCGGTGGAGCAGGCAGACTTTCAGCTGAAACCGTATGCCATGGACGGCGTGGGCTGTGCGGTGGAAGTGCCGGACAGCTTTGCGGCGGACAGCAGCAGGGCGGCGATCTCCGGACACCTTTCCTTTAATGGGACGGAGACCGATGACTGCATTGTGGCAGCTGTCTATGATGCCAAGCCGGAAGAGACGTTCGATGCGTTCCAGGAGAACGACCTGTTTGAACTGCTGACCTTTTCGACCACACTGCCCCAGGTGCAGTATTTCCGGGAAACGGAGATCCCCAATGCGGACGGTGTTTCCTGCAAGGCGTATGTGGGAGAGACGCTGGGGACAATTGCCGGGAAAGATGCGTATGTGACCATCCTGGCGGCAAACTGCCCGGAGGAGAACAAGCTGTTCGTCTTTTCCATGCGGGACATGACCGGTGAATTTCAGAACTACCGGGACAAGTTGGCAGACCACATCTATCTGAACCAGAACGGCTATGTGGTGGAAAACGACCAGCTGACAGATGCGCCGGAACCGGAGCCGCTGTCCTATTCCAATGATGCCATCGGCTATCAGATCAGCCTGCCGGAGGGCTGGGAGCGGCTGACGGATACCAGCAGTTCCTACGGGCTGGAGACGATAACCTCCAGTTTCGACAACTACGACCTGTTCTTGAACCGTGACATGGACTATGCGCTCATTGCAGCAAAGTCTATGAGCGTTTCGGATACGGAATTCTATGCCGCCATAAAACAGAACCAGTCTGCATGGGTCGGGGCAGGCGGAAATGAACTGGTAACCTCCAAGGAATGCACCGTGCTGGGCTATGCGGCATATCAAATGGTCATCAACCACAACGCCGGCGCTGACAAAACTTCCAGCGTGGCATGGTTCATCAACAAGACCGGCGACAATCCCGAAATGCTGGCGATCCGCTATTGCTACCAGGAGGACAGTGCGGCAGAATTTGCAGATACGCTGATAAACAGCATTACATTGCAGTAACGCTGCGGTCAGAAAGAACGACAAAAGCGGTTTTCCCCATGCAGGGAAAGCCGCTTTTTGGTGGTTGGACTGCCGTGGCGTCTGCGCAAACTATGACAAAGTTCCTTAAAAAGTTACAAAATAGATTTCAAAATTTGCCGGAAAAGGGTGCGGATTTCGTGAGATAGTCCCAGGATTCCACAGAAGATTTTGTGCAGATGTGCAAAAGTTCCGGAAAATCCGGTCGGAAAGTCTTGCAAAACGGTTACAAACGTGGTATAATAGCAATTGTACGGTGACCACCGCCCCGTGGACAAGTACTCGCTGGTCCGTGGGGAATTCACGTCTGCCGTCCGCTTTTGTCCGGTACACACGGACAGGGCGGGTGCAATGCAGGCGGCACACAAGTTCCAAGAGATGGCACATCTCGGGCGGATTGTCCGGACTGCGACAGATCCTCTGATCCGTCAGGACAATGCCGGCAGAGCGCAGTACACCTTTCCGCCTTCGGACCGGACAGGCGTGTGCCGCAAACTGTGTGGAATGGGAAATGGTACTTCCCGTATTCCTGCGGTGCATTGCAGCGGCAGTTCCTTGCCGTACTGCGATGCAGCGACTGCTGTCAGCGCAAACACCACAAAGGAGCGTTTTTATGCGTAAAAAAATCATGGCAGTCGTTTTATCCTGTCTTACTATTATTGGTTTGGTCGTTTCGTCCTTTGCCGTATCGTTTTCGGCATCTGCGGTCTCCGTGGACGAAATGACAAAAGCCGCTGTACAGATCATCTCCCGGAGTGAGGGTACTTATGGTACAATCAACCGGAATGACAACGGTGCGGTCAGCATCGGTATGTTACAGTGGCACGCCGACCGGGCGCTTCAGCTGATGCGTTCTATCGCCAATGCGGACACCGGTTCGGCACAGTCGATTCTGGGCAGCACCTTCTATAACGAAGTGATGACTGCCTCCAGCTGGAATTCCCGGACGTTCTCTGCGGCAGAGGGTACGGCAGCGTCAAACCTGCTGACCACTGCGGCAGGCAAGTCCAAGCAGGATGCGCTGGCGTACAGCGATGTGCAGGGTTATATCAGCGCTGGTCAGAATCTGGGCATTTCCAATGCCGGCGTTCTGGTCTACTATGCAGAGCTGTATAACCGGGGCATGGGCGTAGCGAGACGCATTCTGAATGCGGCTGCAAACGGAGGCGCTTACAGCAGTGTAACGCTGTCCAAGCTGCACAGCACGGCGCTTGCCAACAGTTCCAGCTATTACACCAGCCGTCTGAACAATGCGTACAACACCATTGTTTCTCTGGGCTGGGGCGATGCTGCGGCAACGCCCGGCGGCGACAACGGCAGCAGCGGTGCAGATACCTCTGACTTCTCAGAGAGCTATGCCGGTACATATACGGTAACTGCATCTTCGCTGAACGTGCGCAGCACACCGTCTACTTCCGGCGCAAAGGTCGGCACACTGCCAAGCGGTGCAAAGGTGACCGTATCCTCTGCCAACGGCAGCTGGGCAGCGGTTTCCTACAACGGTATCAGCGGCTACTGCTCTATGGATTACCTCAAGCAGGAGGCTGCACAGACCACAGCGCCGCCGCAGACGACTGCACCGGCAGAGACGACAACTACCGCAGCACCTTCGGATGCCAACTTCAGCGAAAGCTATGCCGGCACTTACAGCGTGACTGCATCTTCTCTGAACATACGCAGTGCGCCGTCTACGTCTGCCTCTAAGGTGGGCAGCATTCCCAACGGTGCAAAGGTAACAGTCACTGCCGCAGACGGCAAGTGGGCGGCGGTTTCTTACAACGGCGTCAGCGGTTACTGCTCCATGGATTACCTCAAGCAGGAGAGTGCGCAGACCACTGCAACTACAACGGCTGCACCGGAAGAGACAACTACAACCACAACGACTACAACTGCCGCACCGGATACAACGGCACCGGCAGAGACCACCGCAGCACCGACAACTACCACTGACATTGACATGGGTCGTGTGGACGAGAGCTATGTTTCGCTCTACGGCGATGTCAACTGCGATGGCACGATCGATATTCTGGATGCCGTTCTGCTGCAAAAGTATCTGAACGGCAGCGTACAGCTGAACTACACGCAGCTCGCCAATGCGGACTGCCAGAAGGACAGCGAACTGGACAACACGGATGTAACGGTGATTATGCAGTATCTGCTGAGAAGTTTCACTTCTCTGCCGGTTGCATAACACGACAAAACAATAAGACAGATAAAACGACAAACGCTGTACCCGGAGTGATCTGGGTACAGCGTTTTTTTGTGTTAGGATGTGTGTGGTTGTGTAGGGGAGTGATAGGATTCGAACTTGCGGGATTTGGGGTGGATTTGACGCAATTTCGGGCTTTTTTGGGGGAGGTTGCCATTTTTGGTTGCCATTGAAAATGTAGAGGGGAATTGATAAAGCTGCAAATTCAGGTTTAATACTTCACCTTTCCCTCAGCCACTGCTCTGAGATGTGCACCGTAGGGACTCTTTCCATAAGCCTCAGCGGATTGGAGCAGGTCATTTTTGCTGATCCAGCCGTTGATGAATGCAATTTCTTCTGGGGCTGAAATGGTGATTCCTTGGCGGTTTTGTATCATTTCTACAAAGTTTGCTGCATCAAGCAGGCTTGAAACGGTTCCAGTGTCAAGCCATGCAAAACCTCTTCCAAGCAGCTGCACATCAAGCAGACCGTCGTTGAGGTACATATCGTTCAGTGTGGTGATCTCCAGTTCTCCACGAGCCGAAGGTTTAACAGTATTTGCTCTTTCGCTGACGCCTGCCGGGTAGAAGTAAAGACCTGTAACTGCATAATTGCTCTTGGGATTTGATGGCTTTTCTTCAATGCTGAGCGCTTTGTTGTTTTCATCAAATTCAATGACGCCAAATCGTTCCGGATCGGGGACATAATAACCAAATACCGTTGCACGGCCGTTCTCTTCTGCATTTTTTACAGCAGATTTGAGCAGTGTTCGGAATCCGTTTCCATAGAAAATGTTGTCGCCCAGAACCATTGCGCCAGCCTCTCCGTTGAGAAATTTCTCGCCGAGAATGAAAGCCTGTGCCAGTCCATCTGGACTGGGCTGGACTTTATAGGACAGATTGATCCCATACTGACTGCCGTCACCGAGAAGTGCCTGAAACCGTGGTGTATCGTCAGGTGTGCTGATAATCAGAATATCCTGGATACCTGCCAGCATCAGTGTGGACAGGGGATAGTAGATCATTGGTTTATCATAGATCGGGAGCAGTTGTTTCGAGGTGACTTTTGTCAGCGGATAAAGCCGTGTGCCGCTGCCGCCTGCAAGAACAATTCCTTTCATATCCGATTACTCCTTTTCAAAACTGAAATGTATCCTTTAATCCAACCCACTTCTGATCCTTATCACTCAGATTCAGCTTCGTGCCATCTTTCAGTGCATAGCCCTCAGCAGAGGCGGAGCCATTATAATTTCCAACCAATTCTGGCCAAACGATCCCGATCTCCGGGTCATTCCAAGCCAGACCACCTTCGTCATTCGGATGCCAGAAGTCATCGCACTTGTAGCAGAATTCCGCAATATCCGAAAGTACCAGAAAGCCGTGGGCGAATCCCTTGGGGATCAGGAACTGCTTTTTGTTTTCTTCTGTCAGTTCCACACCATACCACTTGCCGTAGGTGTCAGAATCCTTTCTCAGGTCAACAGCAACGTCAAAAACACTGCCCTTGATGACTCTGACAAGCTTTGTCTGCGGAAACTGTTTCTGGAAGTGCAGTCCTCTCAGTACGCCCTTGGTGGAGCAGGACTGATTGTCCTGTACAAAGTCAATATGGATCCCAGCCTCTTCCATGTCTCTCTGGGAGTAAGTCTCCATGAAGTATCCACGATTATCGCCGTGAACGGTAGGGGTGATGACGCAAAGCCCTTCAATGCCGCCTACATTCTTTTCTACTGTAATCTGTCCCATTAGTCTGTAATCTCCTTCAGATATCTTTCCAGTGCATTCTTCCAATCCGGCAGGGGAGTGAAACCGTTTTCAATCAGTTTCGATTTGTCCAGTCTGCTGTTAAAGGGTCTTGCTGCCTTGGAAAGACCATATTCTGCTGTTGTGACAGGCACCACCTTGGTGGAATACCCAGCCTGCCGGAAAATCTCACAGGTGAAGTCATACCAGCTGATATAGCCGCCTTCGTTGGTGGCATGGTAATAGCCATACTTCTCGGTCTCCGCCATATCCACCAGCAGCCGTGCCAGGTCGTAGGTATACGTCGGTGTGCCGATCTGGTCATTGACCACTCGCACGGTGTCGTACTTTTTGCCCACGTTCAGCATGGTTTTGATAAAGTTCTTGCCGTTCTTGCCGAATACCCAGGCAATGCGGACAATAAAGTACTTGTCCAGTGTATTGCTTACGGCAAGCTCACCGTCCAGCTTTGTCTGCCCATAGACATTCTGCGGTGCGTAGTCCTTGCAGTCCGGCTGCCACGGCGCTGTGCCTTGTCCATCGAAAACATAGTCGGTGGAAATGTAGATCATCTTGCAGTCCAGCTTTTTGCAGACATTTGCAATATTCTGGGTTCCGTCCACATTGATGGCACGCACCTTGGGGATATTCTCCTCGTCCTCGGCAGCATCTACTGCGGTCCATGCGGCACAGTGGATGACAACGTCCGGGTTCACTTCTGTGATCGCTGTTTCAACGGCGTCTGCGTTGGTGATATCCAGCTTGACATAGGCACAGTCCGCAGCAACTTCATCCAGAATATCGCTGCCGATTGCCTCGTAGCCACGCTTTTTCAGTTCGTTGACCACATTAAAACCAAGCTGTCCGCCGACACCTGTTACAAATACTTTCATCTGTATCCCTCATCGATTGCTGTACATTTTTTCATAGTAGTCCTGATACTCGCCGGAAATAATGTCCTTCCACCATTTCTGATTGTCCAGGTACCACTGAATGGTCTTTTTGATGCCGTCTGCAAACTTTGTCTCCGGCAGCCAGCCCAGTTCGTTGTGGATCTTGGTCGGGTCGATGGCATAGCGCATATCGTGACCCTTACGGTCGGTGACATAGGTAATCAGACTCTCCGGCTTGCCCAGTTCCTTGCAGATCAGCTTGACAATGTCGATGTTCTTCATTTCATTGTGACCGCCTACATTGTAGACTTCGCCGACCTTGCCGTTGTGAATGATGAGGTCGATTGCCTTGCAGTGATCCTCTACATACAGCCAGTCACGCACATTTTCGCCCTTGCCGTAAACCGGCAGCGGCTTGTCTGCCAGGGCATTGGCGATCATCAGCGGAATCAGCTTTTCCGGGAAGTGATACGGGCCGTAGTTGTTGGAGCATCTGGAAACCGTTACCGGGAGACCATAAGTTCTGTGATAAGCCAGTACCAGCAGATCTGCACCTGCTTTAGAAGAGGAGTAGGGGCTGCTGGTGTGGATGGGGGTCTCTTCGGTAAAGAACAGGTCCGGTCTGTCCAACGGCAGATCGCCGTAGACTTCGTCGGTAGAAACCTGGTGATAACGCTGGATGCCATATTTCCGGCAAGCGTCCATCATAACCGCTGTGCCGAGGATATTGGTCTGGAGGAAGATCTCCGGGTTTTCGATAGAGCGGTCTACGTGAGATTCAGCTGCAAAGTTGACAACGATGTCGGGCTTTTCTTCCTCGAAGAGCTTGTACACGCCCTCACGGTCGCAGATGTCCAGCTTGACAAATCGGAAGTTCGGATTGTCCATCACCGGTTCCAGTGTGGACAGATTGCCAGCATAGGTCAGCTTGTCCAGACAAACAATGCGGTAGTCTGGGTGTGCTTTCAGCATATGAAAAACGAAATTGGAGCCGATAAAGCCGGCGCCGCCAGTTACGATAATGGTCATGATAGATACTCCTTAGAATGAAGTGTGTTATTTTTATTATATCATACTTTTGGGGGAATTGCAATAAAAAATGTACCGCTGGTGGGCGGTACATTGGGGGAATATGGGGATAGGCAATATCTGAAATGGTATCAATAATTTAGGAGAGTTCTTTCTTTGCTGCAGCGAGGGCGACTTCTATGGTTTTATCCATGTCATAGTATTTGTATTCGCCGAGGCGGCCACCGAAAATGACATTGTCTTCTGCTTCTGCAAGGGCTTTGTACTGTTCATACAGTGTGCTGTTTTTAGCGTCGTTGACGGGGTAGTAGGGTTCATCTCCAAGTTTCCATTCCGAAGAATACTCTCTCGAAATAACTGTTTTCGGCAGATCGTTTCCGTTTTCATCTTTGCCGAACTCGAACCATTTATGTTCAATGATTCTTGTCCAGGGAGTTTCTCTGTCTGTGTAGTTTACAGCTGCGTTACCTTGGAAGTTTGGCTTATCAAGAATCTCATTCTCAAATCTGACAGAGCGATACTCCAAAGTACCCAGCTTATAATCGAAATACGCATCGATCGGACCGGTGTAGATTACCTTTTCAGCGAGCTTATCCAGTTCTTCTTTGTTTTCCAGATAGTCAACATTCAGCCGAACTTCAATACCTTCCAGCATTTTCTCGATCAGCTTGGTATATCCACCGATGGGAATGCCTTGATAGAGTGCGTTGAAATAGTTGTTATCGAATGTCAGGCGAACTGGGAGCCGCTTAATGATGAATGCAGGCAGATCCTTGCAGTCTCGTCCCCACTGCTTCTCTGTATAACCTTTTACAAGCTTTTCGTAGATGTCTCGTCCAACAAGCGAGATTGCCTGTTCTTCCAGATTTTTCGGCTCACCAGTGATTTCTTTTTTCTGCTCTTCAATTTTGGCTGCGGCTTCTTCGGGAGTCACAACGCCCCACATTTTATTAAATGTGTACATGTTGAATGGCATGGAATAGAGCTCTCCCTTGTAATTGGCCACCGGAGAGTTTGTGAATCGGTTGAAGTCAACAAAGCTTGTGACATAGTCCCATACCTCTTTGTTATTGGTATGGAAAATGTGTGCACCGTACTTGTGTACATTGATGCCCTCGACCTTTTCTGTATAGATATTTCCGCCTACATTGGGGCGCTTATCTATTACAAGCACGCTTTTTCCGGCTTTTTTTGCCTGCTGGGCAATTGTTGCTCCGTATAAGCCGGAGCCGACGATAAGGTAGTTGTAGTTCATTTTATTTTTCTCCTTTTAACTTTATTATAAAGTCATTCTTGTTTCAATCATACTTTTTATTAATCTTCTATATGCTTCTTCAAGATTCACACTCGGTTTCCATCCTAATTTTCTGAGCTTATCTGTATTTAATTTCATTTTTGTATCACATGCATAGCCATAGCTATTAGTTTCTGGAATATCAAAAATAACATTTATTTGTCCGCTTGCGAGTTTTGATGCAACCATTTTTGCCATATCAGCTATTGTTGTATGGCATTCTTCATTTGAAACATTATACGCATTTTGATTTTCACCATTAAGCATTATTGTAAGAATTGCAGTTATAGTATCCCTTGTATAGCAATAGTTTCCTTCCGAAAGACCTTTAGTATGAAGTACTATATCTTTATTGTAAATAACACTTCTTGCAAATTGTGCAAACACCCTATTTTCACCTGGAAGAATCCCAGCTCCAAATGTTTGTGAAAGTCTTGCAATTCGTACTGGAACTCTATATTGTTCACTATAAGCAATACACATATTTTCACACATTCTTTTGCCGAGAGGGTAGTTGCTTCTCAAAGCCAGGGGATTAATATATCCCATTGTATCTTCATGTACATATGTTTCATCATTAAAAGAACCATAAACTTCCATTGAAGAAATGTACACAAATGCGTTTACAGCGTGTTTTTTTGCAATTTCAAGTATGTTGTGCGTTCCCATTAATGCAGTCATAATTGTATCTACAGGTTGGGAAATCATTTGTTTTGAAGCGGTAATGCTTGCAGCATGTATAATATAATCAATAGAGATGTTAGAGGGTATGTTGTTTTCAGTTATATCTGTAATGTCACTTTGAATAAGAATAATGTTATCCTTTTTATCTATCATACCAAACATTTTTTCAAATTTTGATATATTCCTTACGATTGCTACAATAGTCAAATTTAAATTGTATTTGTTATTACAATAATGAAGTGCCCTGAGTAATTGTGATCCTACAAGTCCTGTAGAACCCGTCAATAGAATTGTTTTATCTTCAAGTTGCTTAAAGTTCATACTGTTGCTTATAAATTCCATATCTTCTTTAAGAGTTGAATCATTAATTATATTCACTTTCAACCTACCTTTCATGTTCTAAAAAATTACTATAACATTATTTTTTGGCTAGGATAAACTAATAGAATATATACCATTACAAGAGTAAACTGCACTTTCTCTGTGTTTAAGTAATTATTAATACTATGAGTGCATTGAAGAAGCAGTTATAAAATATGGATTTTTTTCAAAATCTGGGATAATATCTCCAGAACAAGCTTTTCTTTCATGATGCACATAGCCACTGTATAGGTCAAGAAAAAAAGAAATGCGGAAATAATAAGTGTTATAAAATTTCCTAAATTCAAATATATGCACCATAATGATGCTAATAGACCTATTAATATAGAAAGCATAATTTTCCAATATTTAATCTTTTTAAAAGCAGTTGTTATCGATCCTTTTAACACTATAAATTGAACAATAAACACTACAGTTTCAGCAATTAAAGTTCCAATTGCTGCACCAGATGCTTGCATAAAAGGAATTAATAAAGCATTTAGAATAATATCAACTATTGCACCAGCTATTTCAGAATAGAGGACATATTTTTCTTTTCCAAGTGGTACCAGAATTTGAATACCAAGAATATTTGTAATTCCTATCAGAAGCAATGTTGGCATTATTATTTGCATTGGTAAAATCGCACCTTCATACTCATTACCAGATAAAAATAAAACTCCATACTTTGCAAATACCATAAAGTAGAAAGAGAGTGGCATTGCTAAAATAAAAACAAAATTCAGAGCCTTTTCTGTGATACGATAAAACTCATCAACCATATTTTGTTTTATATAATATGAAACTCTTGGCAGAAGGACTGTTCCAAGAGATGTGATTACACTAACAAGAATTGTTTTTATTTTTGTTGCCGCTCCATAATATCCCACATCTATATCTGTCGCCATAAATTTAAGCATCACGGTATCAAGATGTGTATAAATGGTAGTTGCACACGCCATTGCAAAGAAAATACTAATTGCTTTTAAATGTGGACGTATCGAGTAATGTCCAATAAATTTAAAAGATATATATTTATGAGCATTTATAAAATTGCATATATTTGATGCCGATGCCGCAAAAATGGTAATTCCTCCGTATATAACATAATCAGATTTTGTTTTTACAAGCATAAACATTCCTATTAATGCAATTACTTTAAATATAAGAGAACGAATGGTTATATATGTATATTGTTCAAGCGCTTTGTACAACCATTCCATTCCTATAGCACTAAGGAAAATTGTTGAACTTACAATTATATATAGAAATCTATCTTCTCTAAGTTTAGGCACAGTAAACAAGGCGACAAACAAAAATACATATGATATGATGCTCATTACAATATTAATAAACAATAGCTCATGAGCAGTTTTACTAAGAGCTTTTTTGTTATCACGTACAGTTGCACATGCACGTATTCCATAAGTAGGGATGCCTAGTTGTGCAAACATTGTGAAATATGCAATGAAAGAAGTTGCAAAATTAACTCTTCCGGTTCCTTCGGGAAGAAGAATTCTTGAAACATATGGAAATGTAATCAGAGGGAAAATAAATGAAGACATATTAAGTAGAGCATTCATAACAAAGTTCAATTTTATTGATTTTTTCTTGTTCATATATGCTCTCCTTTATTTTGCAAATTTTATTTTTTTTAGTTTTGGAAATTTTATGTTTATGCGAATTTTATCAAAAATCAACTTTAGCCCAATCCAAAATATAATGAATTTTAAAAAGCCATAATTAAATACTTGTTCATAGAAGGTGTTTGAAAAAAATGAAAAAATCAAGCAGCAACATAGATAGGAATATATCACAACCCATATATCAATTTTTGAATTGTCTCGTTCTTGAATTGCTTTATTAAATACAAGCTGGCATATAATAGCCATTAAACCAGTAAAACATAGAACGCCTACTAAACCACCATCGTACATAAATGCATAAAATATTGTGTATACATTTCCGAGAGTGTGGCCGTTTATAGATCTAAATGGAATGTCAACTTTATGATACCATTCATTGTGACCCGTTTTGGCAGCTATAAGATTTATGAAATTTACTAGTGTTTGATTTGTACTTATATCTGATCCAAAATTCCCTTCACGAATAAATGTGTCAAGGTTTTTTATTTCTGCTGCAATATAAACTGATAGATATTCTCCATTTTCTCGTTCTGATTGTCTCCCAAGAAGATTTCCGATATCTTTAAATCCTACTATGAGAGCAATAATTGCAACTCCTGCAATCAGCAGTATCTTTTTATTTATTTTAACTTTCCAACCACTTTTCTTTCCATAAATTATGTAAAATTCAATTGCCATTGCGATAAGCAGTTGAAATGTTCCTGTTCTTGCTCCGAAAAGCATATCAGAAGCTACACTAAGTAAGATGTTTAAAATAAGTAATGGCTGGTAACACCAGTATTTATATACGATGCTGTGAATTAAAATATAGCCGGTTATATAACCTGTTGAATAGACAAAATACTTTAATAAGCCTAAAAAGCCAGGCACTTCAATAGTATTATTCGTAAATACGCGTGCATGTCTAAAATAGAATATTGCTTCAGATAATGAGCCGCTTGTCAATGAAGTAATAAACCGATATAGCATTAGCAATGTAAGTAGTTGAATGCATGTATATGCAATTAAGACAATAAAAGATAGCCGAATTTTATAAAATCCGTGATTTAAATAATCAGTGTTTACGCCATCTATAATAATTGCAGATATTGTTCTTTTTTTTAGAATTTTACTCAAGAGAATTGAGATAATTGCAAAAAAAGCTGTTCCACCAATCATTGTAATTAGTGTTAGAGGTGATGGATGCAAATCCCATGCGTTAACATAAAAACATGCATATATTATTCCAGGGAGAAAGCATAAAGCAAAACACATTTGAGGTGTTAGAATAATCTTTTGTGATGTTAGAAAGCACACACCAATTATGATTAAAAATCCTAAAACCAAAATAATCATGGATATAATTTAAAATTCCTCCTTTAGCATAAAGTGATTATGCTTCAATGGATTTTTTCGTGTAATAACCATTTTTAAGTTTTGGAGATATAGCTTGAACATTTTTCTTTATGTCTTCGTATTCCTTATCTGTCATTGATTTTAATTTGTCAGCAATTTCATAGAGCGAGTCTACCGTTATTCCACATTTATTCTTTTCTATAAATTCGGCAAGTGCAGCCTTGCTCCAAATAATAACAGGTATGCCAGAAGCAAGATAAAGTGAAGTTTTGTGAGGATTATTTATCCGAAGGTATTCTCCAAATGAGCCTTTACAAGTTTCTGAGCTCATGCCATCCCATACTAATCCAAAACTTCCAAAAAGTTCAAAAGGAAGATTATCTGCAGGATATGAACCAAAATAATTAATATTATCTTTTTTTGAGTCATCATAGCCTACGCCATAAAGATTAAAATTAACATTTGAAGGGAGATTATAAACATATCCAGCTTTATGTTTTCTCAATGCGCCTGCAATAATAACAGGATCATCTTTTGTGGCTAATCGGTTTTTGTATATCTTCCCCTTATCTTCGATAAGATAGTCGAAGATTTTAAGATTAATCAATTTATCTTTTGTTATGCCTAAAGATATAAGTTTTTTAAGCATACTACTGTTATGGACAATAATTGAGCTTGCAGCTTTAAGTGTCTTTTTTTCCTCAAAATTTATTCTGAATTTTTTTAATAAGCTTATATCATCTCTTGTTGCAGTTCTGAGTATTTCCATATCATGAATAAGCAATTTAATTGTAGCACCTTTTTTTACATATTTTTTTATAAGTCCGGCAAAAAAAAGTGTATGATTAATTGGCGGAAACTGAATGACAACTTCATCATCTTTCTCTATCTTTGTCTTAAGAAATGCATTTTTCCATTCTTTAAAACAAGAAAAATGATAAGAAATACTTTTAAATTTGAGCTCTGATTTCTTTATTTTCTTTTCTATAGTTATTTTTTTATATCCTTCTTTAGAAAGTATTGTTTCGACATCATTTCTTGCTTTTGTTCCAGCTGTACGCTGAACACCTGAATCATATTGCACTTCACTTACTATATATCTCATTTTCTTAATTATTCCACCTTATTCCAATTGTTGATTTTCTCTTGCGTCATATAGTGCTCTGAAAATATAAAAATCATCTGGGGTAGTAATTTTTATATTTTCATTAGGTCCAACTACAACATTTAGTTTTTTCCCATAATGGCGCATTAAAGTGCAAGAATCAATCATATCCGTTTTGCCTTCATTAATGGCCTGACGTTCAACATCAAGAATTTCTTTCAACCAAAAACTTTGAGGAGCTTTTGCAAATCTCGATTGTTCACGACTAGGAACCTCGGAAACATTATTGTCTTTGTCGACAAGAATAACGGTTTCTTTTGCAACTGTACATGTTATTGCTGTACCATATTTTTTTACTGAAGCAATATTATTGCTAATAGTTTCAGAATCTATAAGTGGGCGTACACCATCATGAATAAGGACAATATTACCTTCTGCACCAAAATTTTTTTCAGCAGCACAAAGGCCATTATAAATAGACATTTGCCCTGTTTCACCACCCGGAACAATTGCTTTTATCTTATCAAGGCGATAGCGATATTTCATTTCTTCCATATAAGGAATCCAATCTTTAACAATCACACATATTATGCCATCAATTTCTGGGTGATTTTCAAAGAGTTCAATAGTGTGAACAATAATTGGCTTTCCATGAACCATGAGGAATTGTTTGGGCTTATCTTTCGATTTCATTCTTTTGCCGACGCCGCCTGCGAAAATCACTGCTATATTCATACAAATCACTCCTTTTTATTTTATAAGCCAAATTTCCATATCGTGAGTTAAACGCTGCTCTTCTGGTGGAAGTCGCATATAATCTCCATATAGATTTGTAAGATACTTATCCCAGCATCCAGGTGCATTAACTTTAAGACCTTCAAAATCTACTTGGACAGTTTTGAGGTATTCTGTTTTTTTCATTTTCTCTTGTTTGCCATAGCCCCATACAATTCCACCAATATAATCATAATCATCAAATGAGTAGTTTCTGGCAAATCTATCTATTTTTTCGACAGATTTTTCTATTCCAATACATTTAAGAAGAATAGGTTTTAAGACAGGTTTTACAATTTTTTTGAAAGTACTCTTTGCGCTTCCATCTTGTGATTTTTGAATCTTTAAAATATCTCGCATGAACAATGACTTTTTAAAGATTTTTTCTGTTTCAGCATCACTTTCTGGAAGTCCATCTAAGGGAAATATGTCTATCCATACTTGCTGTTCAGTTTCATCAAAATCAAAAATTTTTTTAATCTGTGTGTGTGTGTCAAATATTTTTGCAAAAGGATAGTTTAAATTTCCAAGTTCGAAAGAAGCTAATTTGTACCTTTTATCGCATAATTTTTTGCCGATGTTTTGTAATCTATCGTAATCTGTTCTTGGCATCAGAACATCGATATCATCGTCCCAAGGAATAAATCCTTTGTGCCTTATTGCCCCAAGAAGTGTTCCTCCAGCTAGAAAATAGCGCAACTTATATTTTTCGCATAAAGAAATAAAATATTTAAATATCTCAAGTTCTAAATGTTGTAAATCTTTAAGGCTTAACTTTTCCACTGTCTAATTCCTCCAAGTTATAATTAAGAATAACATGATAAAAGGTGTCGTTTTTTAGACCTTCCAAATTTTTATATGTAAGCTTATGCACATTTGTTTTACATTTTATCGAATCAAATTTGCTGCTTGAAAATGTCTTCTTTAATTCATGTTGAAGCAGCGTTGGATAAGTGTTGCTGTAATATGGCATTTCATAAAGCTGACGTTCAAATTTTCCGGATTCAATAAGTAAAGCAGCAAATAAATGAAAAATGAAATAATCATTTACTGTTTTGTTATGTAACCACCAATTTTCCATCGAATAATAGAGTGAAAGGAAAAAAGACTCCCCCGAATTCTTTGAATATAAAAACCAGTTACTTATCTGTGTTTCTGATAAATCAAGAAATGATGCTCTATAAAAGAACATATCTGAATTTAAAATCTCATTGTTTATTTTTCCTGTAAGCATAACTGTAGAATCAATCCACATCCCCCCTTTAAAAGCTAAGAGATTTATTCTGCACATATCCGAGAAATGTGCAGGCATTATACAGCCTTTTTCCCAAAGTTCCCATATTCTTTCTGGAAATTGAACATACTTTCGAAGATTTTCTTTGTTTAATTCTACTAGATTAAATCCAATTTCTTTTGAATACTTGCTTATACTTTCATAGCATTTTTTTACAATTAATGGGGCTTGCTCTTTACCTTGAAACCATAGCCACCAGATTGTTTTAGAATATGAGTTGTCGATGTTTTCTTTTTCCTTAAACACAAGGTGCTTTTTTAATTTTTTTTTGCAATAGGACTGCCAATTAATAGTACGTAATTTTTTATTATTTGCAATTCTTTGAATTGGCAAAATCATTTTTGCACCTCTTAGAATGACATTTTGTAGACCATATCTTTTAATCCAAGTTCTTACTTGATCTAGTTTATTCACATTAATATTCCTTTTCTAATCCACAAGTTTTTCCTACTATTTTAGCAACTCTTTCTGAAGCTTTTCCGTCTTCATAGCTTTCAAGAACTTTGTGATGTTGTTTCATAGCTTCAACAAATTCACTTTGAGAATAACTATCTATATTTTTTACAAGTTCTAGATTGCTTTTTGCAACAGGAAACCCCCAAGTATCAATTGGCATACAAAATCCTCTATTTGAAGTGTACCATTCTGCATCAACTGCGAACAAAAAGCATGGACGATAAGTAAATGAAAAATCCCATATTGATGATGAATAATCCGTTATAAGGGCATCACTTATGCAAAGAAGCTCTTGCATGTCATCGTAGTCGCTTACATCGATCATTCTATCTGAATTTGACTTGTCATTTGGATGTGCTCTAAATAAGATCACACATTTTTTCTTGAATTTTTTTTCAAAGGCCATCGATATTAGTGATGGATTTAATTTTTCAAGTTTATCTTTATTTGTGGACCATGTAGGTGCATAAAGTACTACAAACGCATCTTCTGCAATTTTAAGTCTTGTCTTTATTTTCCTGATGCTTTTCAGATCAATTGAGAAGAGACAGTCATTCCTTGGCATTCCACATTTTTCAATTTCCCTCTTGTATCCAAGTTGCTTTCTAACTACAGTATTTTCAAAAAAGCGACTACTTACAAGAAATAAATCTGTTTCATCTAATTGCATATTTCTGCGTTTATCATGAATGCTTTGGTGTTTTTTTTCACTACTACCTAGTTTCTTATAACACCCACCACCATGCCATGTTTGGATAAAGTACTGACCTTTACGTTTTGGAATCTCTGTTGCTTCAAGAAAATTTGATATATACACTTTAGCTGTCATGCGTTGGTAAATATGTTGAATACTTCTGTATTGGCAAAGTTCAATCCCATCACTTTTAGTATAATTATAAAAGTGATCGGGATTTTTGACCGCCCATACAAGTCTTATTTTGTCGCCATAAATCTCATGTATTTTTTTGGAAATATATTTAGGGTTACAACCGTATACACTTCCTGAGAATGCCTCGAAAACCACTTTGGTTTCTTCTATTTTTTTTAGGCAAAAACATTTGTTTATAATTCTAAATGTTTTTATATATGCCATTTTCATTTTTTCTTTGATATCATTCATTCTTTGCGCTCCATAAACTTTATATTTGCAAATAGAACTCACTTGTGGGAATGCAAGGCAGTGCATTTAGCATACTTTATGGAATTGTGACCCCCCATAAACCACTTATTTGTTTTTACAATAGATGTTCCAAAACACATTATAAATAGGATAGCCCAATAAAAGTAATATTATTGCTACTCGATCTCTTTGTGGAACTTTTTTATCAAAAAGTATTGCTTTTGAGTTCTTCCTTATATACGCAATAACTTCTTTTTTTTCATTATTCCACCTAGTTGTTTTACACATCTGATTTAGTGTGCTAAATCTTGCATAAACTTGTCTTCTCAAAACGGCTTTTTTCAGATCCGGATACAGTTTTAGAACATCATCAGCCATTTTATCTGTCATCTCAAGCAAATCAAATTTTTTAGGATTAAAAGAACAATTAACTATCGAATCTCTTCTTATTATGTAATTGTATTTTGATTCGTAACCGACAGCTACATTATTGCATTGCAACATCAATTTATAGGTTGTACCAATGTCTTCAAATAGTTTTCCTTTAGGATACTCAACATCTGAAAACAAACTACGGTCATAAAGTTTTGCCCAAGCTGATGTATCTATAACATCATGATAGAGCATTCTTTCCAGACACTTTTTACTCGAAAGGACCTCTTCACCGCTTTTTCCAAACTCTTTAACTTTGCCATTGCTATATAAGACTCTGTGTTGACATATTGACATTTTTGCATTATACTTATTGATTAGATTATATAGATATTCTATATAATCCAAATCTATAAAATCGTCTGAGTCGATACACGTTATATAATTACCTGATGCTCGTTTTATACCATAATTTCTGGCGTCTGAAAGTCCACCATTTTCTTTATGAAAAACAACTATTCTATCATCTTTTTCCTTATATTCATCACACTTTAATGCAGAATCGTCTGTTGAACCGTCATCAACCATTATAATTTCAATATTCTTATATGTTTGATTGATAACGGATTTCATACATCGGTCAAGATAATCAGAAACATTATAAATTGGTAAAATAACAGAGATAAGATTTTCTTTCATCAAAAGCTTCCCTCATACTTCTTATGCCCAAACTTCGCACCTATAAACGACTTGATTTTCCGATTCCAGTCGATTTTTTCAGTGTAAATGCAGGGTATTTCATTGATATCTTTTTGGCTTATTGTACCTGATTTTACTTGATAGTCGAGCCAGACATTAAATATTATCTCGCTAACTCTTCCGTAAAAGCGACCTTGAAAAAATGATAATTCTTTAGAAGATTCTCCAATTCTTTTTTCTAGCTCAAAAAGAATATTGAAGAGCCATTCGCAGTAGTTCTGGAACAGATCTTTTCTCATGATCATCATATTAAACATATACCCATAGGTCTGCTTGTATACCTTGTTGCAGGAATCTGTGTAATCAGGGTACTTTTCGGCAATAATCTCTTTTGTCACATCAAGATGCTCTGCATAATGTGTATGTGCATAATGAGAATAGAGCGTTTCAATATAATACTTTCGCTTCTTAGGAACAAACACTTTATATTTGCTCAGAAGCGGTGCAAGTTCATCGTATGTGAGAATATTATCAAAGGGATCTTTAGACTTCTTGTTCAGAGAAAAATGGCGTCTGTAATGTGCCAAACCAATATAGTCTGAGTCAACATTTTTCCACGCCCAGTAAAGACCTGTTAATTCGCAAAACGAAGGGTTCTTAAGGGAAATATTATCTCCGGTATTGTCTTTAACATATCCTAAGTCCAAATCTTTTCCATCAGAATCCTTTTTCCCTTCTGCTCCAACATGAACAGGCAAGTACATTTTATCTGCTGGCATTTGATACTTCTTATGCGTAGCTATTATGATTGTAGCCTTATTCTCCAAAATTATACTCCTCTTTTTCTATTTTACCCATCTACAAAAAATCTGAAAACATTACAAAGACATTTGTGTGCCAAATCCTAAATACAAAACGCCTCTAGATTCCAAACTCCAATTGTAGCCTATCATTGTGCAAAGCACCATAAAACACGGCAGAATACTACGTTTTTTCAAACCAAAAAGCTTTTTCCAACGCCTCTTACATCTGCCTACACCTATATAAAACAATTATACCACACGCCCCCACAAGTGTCAAGCAAATCCCTCGACAAATACGCTCACAAACCGAAAAAATAACACCGAAAAATTAATTTTTTCTGTTCATATTGTCAATTTCCCGCCGGAACATCTGCCAATTTCGCAGGAATTCACGCTGGGGAACGAAAAAGCAGCATTTTCTGCACCATCAAAAAAGCCCGATGGATCACCTTCCATCGGGTAAAAAATCATTTTAAATTCGGGTGATTTGTGCTTTCGGAGCGGAAACTCAGTCTTCCGCCTGCTCTTCTGTCACCAGTGCTTTTCGCTTGATGCCAAGGTAGCAGCGCTTGGGGTTGGCATCGCTGCTTTTACGCTTGCGGCCGGACTTCAGTTGCAGCTCCGCTCTGACAGCCTTTGCAAAGGCATCGTAGTTCGGGAAGCAGTACGCATAGCTCTCATCCAGGGCATATTCCTTGTAATCGGCGTACATATCTTCGGTGAAAATGTAGTCATCGTCGTTCTCGGTGCGTACATAACAAGCCGTAAAGAAGAAGTCCAGAGACTTGCTGGTGCTGCGGCTGACTGCCGTGGGCGGTACGTAGCTGTCATAGCTTTCGCCTTCTTCGGAGTCGCTGAATTCGTAGTGGTTGTCCTTGAGCGCCTTGTACGCCAGAATCAGCTTTCTCACAATGGCTGCCTTCTCACGCTCCAGCTTGTCCATCAGTACCTCAAAGGGCTCTGCATTGTCGGTCAGTCTGTACTTGAACGGGATCACAAGCTTACGCATATCAAATGCCGCATCCGGCATCTTCGTGGTAATGTCGTAGTTGGAGGCGTTGATGATGTGTGCACGGCTTTGGAACGGGACACTGCCGTTTTCGCCCTTGAATTCCGCTGAAAGCATATCAGCGCCGGAGATGCCCTTGAGAAAGGCAGTCGCCTTGGTATTCAGCGGTGCGGAGTCCATGTCCATGCAGCAGCAGAGGGATTTTCCATAGACCATGCTGGGCGCAAACTGGCGACCCAGGTCGTTTGGCTGCATGGTAACGGTTGCTGAGTTGTTGAACAGACGCATCAGAAAGCTCAGCAGAAGGGTCTTGCCGGAGTTGGTCACACCCAAAAAGCAGAACAGCTTCTTGACCATATCGTTGGTCAGGCAAACGCCCAGGACTTCGTTGATTCGCTTGTTCAGCGGCATTTCGTGATTGGTGTAGGTGTTGATGACCTTTTCATATTCCGGGCAGGCTTTGTTTTCCGCAAGCCAGTCCGCATGGATCATGCTGGTAAAGAATTTCTGCGGTGTAAAGTCTTCCAGCTCTAAGGTGTCCAGATTCAGGACGCCGTTTTCAAAGACAACATACTTGCTGATATCCGGCGGATAATCCACTTTGACAGCGTTTTGCTGCACATGGCTCAGCAATCGCTTTACGGTCTTGTCGTGTACGGAAAAACGTTTCCAAAGGTAAGCAGCTGCCTCACACAGTTCACGGAGAATACACTGCAGTTCTTGTTTAGACGGACACGGTTCAAAGTATTTTCCGTTGAAGAAATAGAGCCATCTGTCATGGTAGACGATGAGATGGAGCTTTTGTGTCAGTATCAATGAGAGGAGATTGATGATATATTCTTCGACCTCCTTTTCGTCACCCTCCTGTTCCTCTATTATCTTTTCCAAATCTCTTGCACATTTGTAAAAAATACATAATGTATCTATGCTGACGCTGTTGTTGCTGTCGTAGGCGTTGCGCTTCCATTCGGAAGGTGGGATCGCCTCATAGGGAATGCTCATTCTGTCCAGTTCTTCCATCTTCTTGTGGGTGTTGACTGTTTCGTTCATACTGATCAGATCCTTTCATTTTTTCAGAAGCGGCAAGCGATATGCTGCCGTCGCCTCTGTACAATCGGTATTATAGCACACTTTTGCAATGCCGTCTTACAAAACGCTCTTAATTTTTTGCAGGGGGAAAATTGCAGCGTTTTTCGTCAAAGCAAGGCACATCAATAAAGGGACGTTTGTGCAATTTCGGTTTGGCTTTCTTGAAATTGCGGTATGTTGTGCCGTGGAGAATGCCGGGGATCGCTTTCTGTCTGTTCTGGTTGTAGAACGTTCCCTTGATATAGCATTCGCCCGTTTCCAGCAGGGTCAGCGCCTGGGGATCGATATTGAGCAGCTTTGCCGCAGAGGCGGCGGTTCTGTCGTCCAGCGGGAAAAAGGCATGGATCGCTGCATTGTCCATGATCTCCCGGACCTGGGCGGACTTGGGCAGAAACTGGGTGGCAAAATTCAGACTCATGCGGTTCTTGCGGCTCTCCGTCAGAATCTTGGCGATGGGGCCTTTGGTGCTGAGGTTTTGCGTTCTGATCTCGTCGATGAATACGCTGAGCTGCTTCTCGCCGTGTGCCTGCTGATAGTAATACAGAGACATCAGCAGCATATCGATCAGACCAGAACCGCCATTAGAGCGTACCGCCTTGGTGGAAATGATAATAATATCCTTGCTCTCTTCGATCAGCTCGCCCCAGTCTCTGTCGTTTGCCTTGAAGTTCACAAAAAAGGAGAGCGTATCCGCCAGCTGATCTGCCAGATCATACGGGATCTGTTCACTTGTCAGCACCTCATACAGAGATGTCATATCCACATTGCCTTTCTGGATCATATCGCTGATGGCAGCATGCACAGCAGCCTGCTGCTTGCTGCCCATATTGGGGTTGTGAGATTCCACAATGGACTCGATTTTTCGGATGGTATCTTCCCCATTGCCGGAGTCGCCCAGTTTGAGCAGGTCAACGGGGATTCCGTCCTCTTCGATGCGGTGGAAGGTGATATGCTCGGCGATATACGCCTGAACCTTCTTCTCTGCCGTTTCACCGCAGCCTACAGACAGCTTTTCCAGTATCTCCTCTTCTGTAAAGGATTCACTGGTATCAAAGACAATAACGGGACGGTGCAGCTTTTGCAGGCTCACCATTCGTTCGGTGAGACAGTGTGTTTTGCCGGAACCGCTTTTTCCCAGTGCAAAGAAGTGCATATTATCCTTGCGTTTTTCGTCAAAGACCTGGTAGGAAACACCGCCGATGCGGTTTTCCGTGAGGGGAATAAAATGCTCCGGTGCAGGTGCTGTGCTGTACCATTCTGCATAGCGGCTTTCCTCGATCATGAGTTCCACGTCGGAATCCAGAATCCGGTCGCTTTTCAGGGCGATCAGAGCAGGCCGCAGGCTTCTGTGGTGGGAATACACCACCAGCGGATAACGGTTTTTCTTGGTGGCATGGAGATATTCGCACGCTTTCAGGCATTTCAGAATGCGGCAGGTGTTGTCGGCAGTTCTCATAGACGGAATCAGCACATTCTCTATCGCAGACTCTTCCAGGATCAGCAGCTTGTCCTTGACGATCAGCTGGTTTGTGCCTTCCTGGAAGTCCATTTCCTTGCTGTGCTGGAGGATCTTGAGCTTGCCGCTGCGAATGGCATCATTGAGCGCAGCAATAAAATGCTCTGACACCGCATCTTCTGAAGTGCCGGAAACTGTCTGAGAATCGTACAAAATGGAGTAGATCAATGGGGCGATAGGCTGACTGTCGAAATCGAGAATGCAGTCTATCACGCAAAAGTAAACGGTATCCAGTAATGCACCAGCCGTAATGATTTCTTTGCTTTTGCCTTGGAAATAGGGACTGTATTGCTCGAATTCAGAGTTGAAGATATCGATAAAGTTTTGTTTGAACCTATCTCGAAACAGTTCGTAGTTTTTACAGATGTAAGATGCTATGGTGTTTATGAGATAATTCAAATCATCACACATCTCCGCCTCTTCTTCCTTTGTCATAGCAGGGGCAAAATTTTCCGGCAGCGTCAGACAGATCTTTTTCTCCGGAGGGAGCAGGTATTGTGCATGGGTGGAGAAAATCGCAAGATTATGGGGCTGACAATCCATGCTGTCATTTTCCGTTAGGATGTGCTGCAACATTTCTGTTCTTTTTTTGTCATCGTCGATAATGCTGCGGTCGCTCAGGATAACGGTTTCATCCTTTGCGTGGAGCAGTTCCGTTTTCACAGCACTCTTGTTGGAACAGAGGGTCAGCGGCTTTGTGCCTCTGTTGAAAATCTGCATGAGGAGCGTCGCAAACCGTTCCGATGCGGCATCAGGTGCAGATATGGTCAGAATACGTTCCGTGCTGTATTTCTCTTCCCGGAAAAAAGAACTCAGCAGACCGCAGAGGGAAAAAACGAAGAGCATCATCTTTTTGTCCGTGTCAAGGTACTTTTCGCAGATTCCCTTTATACCGAGAGGGCGGTCTTTTGTACTGGGAAGAACTTTTTTGGTGAAATAGGGGGAGCAGTGTTTCAGCAGATTCATCCCAAACTGATTTCTGTTGCAGCAAAATTGAACAAGCGTACTTCCTTCTTTGCTTTTCACAAAAGAAAAGCCAGGATATTCTGAAATGTACAGAATACGTTTCTGAGCAAAATTGTTGATGCAGTGCGCAACATAATCGTTTGCCATAGCTTTGCTTTTGCACACCCATTGAAAAGATTCAAACAGAGGCAACAGATTCTTGCTTGCCAATTTGTCACGAGGAACGACCGCAGAATGGATGTTGTCGTCCATACTGGAATATAAGACATACAAAAGTTCTTTTCGGTATCCGTCTTTGTCGATATAGCAATGGTGAACACTGCGAATTCTTAACTTGCCGACTAGGGTTTGGTTTCCATGATCTATGCAAACTCCATAACCATCTATTTGACGTTCGCAAAACATCCGGGGCATTGTTTGTCGAACTTGTTTGAGTCGATCAATTTCTGCAAGCTGACATCGATTTTGATTCACGAAAAATTGGAGCGTATCCTGAAGGCTGACTTGTGTCTGATACATTTGATACTGTAGCTGATCCAGATATGGCGTGACGTTTTGCTGAAAATATTGCGTTAATGCAGGTGAGAGAGGGATGTTTGCGTTTGCAAGCGCCTGATTGACATCCGGAGTTATTTGCATATTTGGACTTCCGTTCATATAGGGGACCTCCTAAAAACTTTATTGAAATACATTTTACCTGGCACACGGCACAGGCGGTTCTGTATTTCCAAAAAGCATTATAGCACATCGGAAAATTTCATGCAGACAAAACGCTCTTATTTTTTTGCAGGCGCTCTGGGGGGAGGGGCGGAAAATATAAAACGGACAAAAAAACACCTGGCACATGGCACAGAAAAAAATCAAATTCCGTTTGTTTTTGTACCCCTTTTCTGAAATTGCCGCCGGAAAAGTTCCTGTTTGGGCGAAAATCAAACTTCTCCGATGCGTTTTTGGAAAAAGGGGAACAAAAATCCTCCGGATTTTTTTCGGAGGACGCTCTTGTGCCAGGTGCCAGGTAAAAATTATGCGGGTGAGGAAATGGGGGCTGTGCCGTGTGCCACGTAAAAAAATTTTGGAAAAGAGATTTATAGTGCTGCCAGGCAGCTGAAAAAAGAACAGTTTTTTTCAAATCCTCTTTTCTTTCCCCGGAATATGTGGTATGATATAGATATCTTGTAAAACAAAAGGGGTTGCATCCGTATGGCATCGATGGAAGAACTTTATAACACCATAGCAGACATATGGGATTCTTATGATATATATCGGCAGGAACACGCTGACCAATATGGCGAAGCAGAGGAAAGTCCAAGCACCATAGAACAGATCAAGCGGCATTTTTATTATGTCGAAAAGAACAAAGCCGGTGGACTGATCCCAAAGATAAAAAATAAGATCAACCTGGATCTGGAACTCAAAGAAACAGACAGCCCGGAGGAAAGGTCGGACAAGCTCTGGCTGCTGGAACAGATCTACGTTGCAGAAAAGATCGGCGTATACCGATATTCAGCGAAAAATACCGAACTGCCGGAACGGGAGTTTTTGAGCCGATGCAAGGTTCTGGATATTATCGCAAACCCGAAAGGGATGTATGTGTACAATAATTATGATGATTACGACAATGAAATTATGGATGCATTTGATACGGTATACACAAATGTCAAAAAGGCTGTGAAAAATGCAGATGAGATTGAGAATACGGTAGATGCGCTATACAGCGGTTGGTTTCATATCAATGCGTTTTTCTGTTTAGGTATTTGTACAGGCAATGTTTTTGGGGATAAACTCTCAGAGATGAAAAAGCAAAGAGATGCTGTTGAAAAGATTGCATTCGATCCGAGTCGCATTCTTTCTACACCAAAGAATGGAAAAGGAGTAAATTCGGATACAGCAGAAACACAAGAGCCGCAAACATACTCCAATTTGAAAGAACGTTTCTTTATTATGCTGGTCACTGCGCAAAAAAGAGCGGAGATCAACGATATGCTCCTCGGCACATTTGACTATACAAAGGAAAAAGTGTTGGCTGACCGTGTGATGGATATAAGAGTTCTGAAGGAGTTTGGAAAGAACGAACTCTATAAAAAAGAGATCTCCTTTGAGGAGTTTACAGAGCTTTTGCGTTTTGGCAGCGACGAAGACAAACTGTGCTTGTGGCGGGGCATTACTTCAAAGTACGCTCCTGAGATTCCGGGAAAGGAATTCTTTCAGAGCCGGGGTGAATTTTCCAAGATCATAAAGTACATGAAAAACATAGAAGAGCCGATTACATCTTCTCATGATGTGAAAAGAGCGGTTACCCAATGGTGTTTATTATTCAAGATCGTTTATGATGGTTTGCAGTTTGAGCAAAAACTGATCTCCTACAACTGGGAGGGAAAAAAGGTTCTAAAAACTATGTCATCGATCTTCAAGAGCTATAATGCGGACAGAAATGTAAAATCATTGTCTGACGATCCCCATTCCAGGCGAAAGGAAAGGGAAGACAGAAAAGAAATGCATTCTGCTGCGATCCTGCATCAGTTTACCTGGGACTGTATTGCGCAAATGCACAGTTCGCCAGAGATCACAGACTGCAAAAATGCCATCAAAAAGAAAATGCTTCTGGTGATGCAGGCAACTCTTTCCTGTAAGCTTCAGACGCTGGACGATATCAGAAAAGCGAACTACACAATGCAGTTTGTTTTTCTGATGGATTGGTTTAGTGATGCGTTTTTGGGTGTGTGCGAAAAGATGGTGCAGGAAAATTTTTGGAAGAGCTTCGAAAATTCTGTAAATCAGGTGCTGCATAAGAAGAATCCGAGCTTAGAACCATATCGTTTTCCATTGATTGTACACAGAAAATATGAGATTTTATACTGCAATGATCTGGTAAAAAGAAGATTATTGAGCATTGCAGCAGCACATTGTATCAATCCGAACATAGTACAGCAAATAGGAAAGAGGTTCGATGGCATCGGGCAAATAATTGCACAGCTTTACGATTGTATTACCGAAGAATCAGATTTATCTAAAAGTGTGAAATATGAAAGAGAGATTGATTTTGAACCATTTCCATATATGACAGTGTCCACAAAGCTTTACATCACCATAGACCACTTCAACAAAACCATCACCATTGACGACTGCATCTTTGAAGAACCATACGAGCAGGAATTGCGGCAGTATCTGTGAGTTTTTGCCGGGGAGAAAATTTGAATCAATTGGTATTGACAGCTGCGGTGTAATAGATTATAATAAAATTATACATTGGACTGCGGCTATATTCCAACAATTTATCTGTAAACATCCGCAATTTAGTCATTGATACGGATTTCTCATACAAGGAGGCGATGCAAATGCAGAAAAAAACTAGGCGATTTGAGAGAACGGCGGCATCGGTGTGCAAGGAATATGCCATTCTGACGCTGGCAACACTGGTGATGTCCGCAGGTACCTATCTTTTCAAATTCCCAAACAACTTTTCCTTTGGCGGTGTTACCGGTTTGGCAGTGGTGCTGAGTGCTGTTTCACCGCTGTCTGCGGGAACGTACAATTTTATCATCAATATGGCACTGCTGGTGCTGGGATTTCTGTTTCTGGGGAAAGGCTTTGGCGTAAAGACGGTGTATATCAGCGTTCTGATGTCTGTGGCACTGTCTGCGGCAGAAAAGCTGTTTCCCATGTCCGGACCGCTGACTGACCAGCCGGTTCTGGAACTGATTTTTGCCATTGCCATTCCGGGCATCAGCTCCGCAATCATGTTTAACATGGGTGCTTCCAGCGGCGGCACGGACATTGTCGCCATGATCCTGAAAAAGTATACCTCTATGAATATCGGGACCGCTTTGCTGGCGGTGGACCTGCTGATTGCCGTTTCAGCCTGCTTTGTGTTCGATATTACCACCGGTCTGTTTTCCCTGTGCGGCTTGTTTACGAAAACCATTGTCATTGATACCGCCATTGAAAATATCAACCTGTGCAAATACTTCACCATTGTCTGCAAAGACCCCACGCCGATCTGTGACTTTATCCACACAGAACTGGGGCGAAGTGCGACGCTGTTTACTGCGGAGGGAACATACAGCGGACAGGAGGAATATATTGTACTGACCGTCATGAAACGAAGCCAGGCTGTGCAGCTGCGAAACTATATCAAAAAGGTACAGCCCCAGGCGTTTATGATGATTACCAACAGCAGCGAAATTATCGGAAAAGGATTCCGCAATACCATATAAAATGACCCCGTACAAAACTTGTTTTTTGGGTTTTGTGCGGGGTTGTTTTCTTTGGTGCTTTTGTTCTTCCATCTCAACTGTCTTCATATGTCAAAATTCGTGCTCTGTTTTTTACAAAAAAAGGAGGAAGAGCAGGACTTTGCCTGCTCCTGTTATATGAACTCATCACAGTCGCTCTACATATTGTTTCCTGCAGAGCATTTCTACAACCATTACTGTAATGTTTGTATGCTTGTATTTTTTTACAAGCATACCCTGCCTTTTTCAGTCCTTCTCCGCAAGCTTCCCCTCCACATATGCCGTCACCGACTTTCTCGGTATCTTCCAGACCTTTCCGATCCGAAACGCCTGAATCTCACCGCTGTTCAGGAGTGC